>Ga0255338_1000039_pt1 | contig 558376 bp, 532 predicted proteins | sample MeOH1_35cm_T4_19_FD_203715 | JGI IMG/M metagenome (GOLD analysis project Ga0255338, IMG submission 203715) | Sandy soil microbial communities from University of British Columbia, Vancouver, Canada - MeOH1_35cm_T4_195 | ecosystem: Engineered > Artificial ecosystem > Sand microcosm >... | reverse complement strand
GGGTCGTGCACGTCAAAGCGCGCGCCGCCCTTGACCCACTCGCCGTTGATCAGGGCGTCGGTCTTGAGCAGCGTGGGGTCCTTGAGCAGCGCCAGCGGCGAGGTCTTCATGTCCATGTCGGTCCTCCTTCAGGCCGCCACCGACTGGCCGATGGTTTCGCGCAGCGCCTCGGTCAGCGTCGCCAGCGCCTGGTCGAACTGGCTGTCGGGGATCGTCAGCGGATACAGGAAGCGGATCACGTTGCCGTAGACGCCGCAGGTCAGCAGGAGCAGACCCTTGGCCAGCGCGCGCTGCTGCACGCGGTTGGTGATCTCGGCACTCGGCTCGCCGGTGGCGGGATCGACGAACTCGATCGCGTTCATGGAACCGATCCCGCGCACTTCGGCAATGGCCGGCAGTTCCGCGCGCAGCGCCTCCAGGCTGCTGCGCAGCTTGGCGCCCAGGTCCACCGAACGCACCAGCAGGTCTTCCTTCACGATGGTGTCGAACACCGCGTGGGCCGCCGCCACGGCCAGCGGGTTGGCGGCATAGGTGCCGCCCAGGCCGCCGGGCGCCGGCGCGTCCATCACCTTGGCGCGGCCGCACACGGCCGACAGCGGCATGCCGCCGGCCAGGCTCTTGGCCATGGTGATCAGGTCGGGCTGCACGCCGTGGTGCTCCATCGCGAACAGGCGACCGGTGCGGCCGAACCCGGTCTGCACCTCGTCGGCGATCAGCAGGATGCCGTGGCGGTCGCACAGCTCGCGCAGCCGCACCATCAGTTCGGCCGGCGCGACGTTGAAGCCGCCCTCGCCCTGCACCGGCTCGATGATGATCGCCGCCACGCGCTGCGGATCGATGTCGGCCTTGAACAGGCGGTCCAGCGCCTTCAGGCTGTCGGCCACCGTGACCTGCTGGGTCGCGCTCGGGAACGGCACGTGATAGACCTCGCCCGGGAACGGGCCGAAGCCGGTCTTGTAGGGCGCGACCTTGCCGGTCAGCGCCATGCCCATCATCGTGCGGCCGTGGAACGCGCCGCCGAACGCGACCACGCCGGTGCGGCCGGTGAAGGAGCGCGCGATCTTGATCGCGTTCTCGACGGCTTCGGCGCCGGTCGTGAAGAAAGCCGTCTTGGCCGGCCCCGCGACCGGCGCGGCCGCGTTGATGCGCTCGGCCAGCGCCACCGCGCTCTCGTAGGGCACGATCTGGTAGGCGGTATGGGTGAAGCGCTCCAGCTGGCGGGCGATGGCGGCCACCACGGCCGGATGGCGGTGCCCGGTGTTGAGCACCGCGATGCCGGCGGCGAAGTCGGTGTACTGGCGGCCCTCCACGTCCCACAGCGTCGCGTTCTCGGCGCGCTCGGCGTAGAAGTTGCACATGACGCCCACGCCCCGCGGCGTGGCTTCGAGGCGGCGTTGCTGGATGGCGGCGTTGTTCATGGTGTCGGTTGGCTGGTCGAGTGGAGACAGGTTCCCATTAGACGTTCGATTGGACCTACAATCCAGAGCCAAGTAAGGCTGATCGGATGGTGCCAATTGCAGTCCGTCACGGATGAGCTTCTGCAGCAGCGCTGGGCGCTCCAGCGCCAGGCGCAACCTGGGCAGCCCCTCAACCGCACCCTCTACACCTGCCTGCGGCAGGCGATCCTGGACGGCGGCCTGCCGGCCTCCAGCCGGCTGCCGCCCTCGCGCGAGCTGGCCGCGGCGCTGGCGATCTCGCGCAACTCCGTGGTGCACGCCTACGAGCAGCTGATGGCCGAGGGCTACCTGCGCGCGCTGACCGGCAGCGGCACCTACGTCACGCCGGTGCTGCCCGAGCAGGTGCTGTGGACCCGGCGCGACCTGGCTGCGCGCCCGGCCGACGGCGCACCGGATGCGCCGCGGACGGCGCGGCTGGCCCGGCGCGGCCGCTCGCTGGTGGAAGGCGCGCTGGCCTCGCCGGTGCAATGGGGCGCGTTCGTGCCGGGCGTGCCGGACGTCACCGAGTTTCCGCACCGCAGGTTCGAGCAGATCATCGCGCGCCGCCGGCGCGAGGCGGCGCCGGCCGACCTCAGTTACGCCTCCGGCGGCGGCCATCCGCAGTTGCGCGCCGCGCTGGCCACCCACCTGCGGCAGGCGCGGTCGGTGGACTGCGACGCCGACCAGATCCTGATCACCGAAGGCGTGCACCAGGCGATCGACCTGGCCAGCCGACTGCTGGCCGACCCGAAGGACCATGTGTGGATGGAGGAGCCGGGCTACTGGGGCATCCGCAACGTGCTCGCCATGAACGGCCTGCGCGTGACCGGCGTGCCGGTGGACCGCGAAGGCCTGGTGCTGCCGGCGCGGCCGCGCGCCCATCCGCCGCGCCTGATCCTGGTGACGCCGTCGCACCAGTACCCGCTGGGCTCGGTGATGAGCCTGCCGCGGCGGCTCGCGCTGCTGGAGTACGCGCGCGAGCACGGCAGCTGGATCGTGGAGGACGACTACGACAGCGAGTTCCGCTTCGCCGGGCATCCGATCCCGTCGCTGCAGGGGCTGGCGGCGCAGGCGCCGGTGATCTACATCGGCACCTTCAGCAAGACGCTGTATCCGGGGCTGCGCATCGCCTACATGGTGCTGCCGCGCGGCCTGGCCGACGCCTGCCGGACGGCGCACGCGGAGCTGTACCGGGAGGGCCATTTGCTGACGCAGGCGGCGTTGGCGGAATTCATCGCGCAGGGCCATTACGCCGCGCACATCCGCCGCATGCGCCTGATCTACGCGGCGCGCCGCGCGGCCCTGCTGGCGCTGGTGCAGACCCGGCTGGGAGCGGGCTGGGTCCACCCGCACGACAGCAACGCCGGCCTGCACCTGGTGCTGGCGCTGCCGCCGGCGATGGACGACGTACAGGTGGCGCGGGCCGCGCTGCAGCGCGGCGTCGCGGTGCGTCCGCTGTCACGCTACTACGCCGGGCGGGCCGCTGCGCCCGGGCTGCTGCTGGGCTTCGCGTGCGTGGCCGAGCAGGACATGCTGGCGCCGTTCGAGCGCCTGCTGGAGGCGCTGCGGGCGCACGCCTAGGCCAGCAGCCCGCCGAAGAAGCTCTTCAGGTTGCGGTCGAGCGACTCGACGTGGTAGCCGCCTTCCTGCACCACCACAGTGGGCAGCCCCAGCGCAGCGACCGAGCGGCCGAGCCGGCCGAAGCCTTCGGTCGTGACGCGCACCTGGGCCTGCGGGTCCTCGCGGTAGATGTCGAAGCCCAGCGCCAGCACCAGCGCGTCGGGCCGCCAGTCGCGGATCGCGCGCGCGGCCTGGTCCAGCCGGTCGAAGAAGACCGACTCGTCCGAACCATGGGGCATCGGCAGGTTGAGGTTGCAGCCGGCGCCGCGGCCGGTGCCGCGCTCGTCCTCGAAGCCGGCCACCGCCGGATAGAAGTTGGTCGGGTCGCCGTGGATCGAGACGTAGCACACGTCGTCGCGCTCCCAGAAGATTTCCTGCACGCCCTGGCCGTGGTGCATGTCGGTGTCCAGCACCACCACGCGGGCGTGGCGCTCGCGCAGCTGCTGGGCGGCGATCGCCGCGTTGTTCAGGTAGCAGAAGCCGCCGGCCGCGTCGTAGCGGGCGTGGTGGCCGGGCGGGCGGCACAGGGCGTAGGCCTGGCGGCTGCCGGCCAGCACCTCGCGCGCCGCCGCCACGGCGCTCTGGGCCGACCAGTAGGCCGAGCGCCAGGTCGACGGTCCGACCGGGCAGCTGCCGTCGGCCAGGTAGCGTGCGGCCTGCGCCAGGATGCCGCGCAGCGCGTTGGGTTCACGCACGAAGATGTTGGACATCACTTCGTCGCCCCAGTCGGCCGGCATCTCCTTCCACTGGCGGTGCGCGCTTTCCAGGAAGCGCAGGTAGGCTTCGCCGTGCACCGCCTGCAGCGGCTGCAGGCCGTGGTCGGCCGGCTCGGCCAGCGGGAAGCCGAGCTCGCGGACGGCACGCGCCATGCGCACCGCGCGCTCCGGCACCTCCTGCGGCACGCGCATCTGGCCGCGCGACAGGTAGGTGCGGGGATGGTGCAGCAGCTGCTCGGGATGGAAGAAGGTCTTGATCATGGTCGCGAGGCGTGACGAAGGATTCAGTAGCCGCTGGCGCGGTCGATCGCGTGCAGCAGCGGCTGGCCGCGCATGGCGCGGTGGATGTTGGCGATCACCGTTTCGGCCGACCGCGCCGGATCGCTCAGCGAGGCCACGTGCGGCGTCACGTACAGCGCCGGATGCGACCAGAACGGATGCTGCGGCGGCAGCGGCTCCTGCTCGAACACGTCCAGGAAAGCGCCGGCCGGCCGGCCCTGTTCCAGCGCGGCCAGCAGGTCTGCTTCGACCAGATGCCCGCCGCGGCCGACCTGCACCAGGCAGGCGCCGGGCCGCATCCAGGAAAAGAACTCGCGGTCCAGGATGCCGCGCGTCTCCGCAGTCAGCGGCAGCAGGTTGATCACGATGTCGGCCGCGCCCACCGCCGGCGCCAGCGCGCCGTCGCCGGCCAGACATTCCACGTGCTCGATCCGCTTGGACGAGCGGCTCCAGCCGCTGACCCGGAAGCCCTCGGCGGCGAGCGCCGCGGCCACCGCCGATCCCAGCTCGCCCAGCCCGAGCACCAGCACCCGGCGCGCCTGCGCATCCACCGGCGGCAGGAAGGTCCATTGCCGCAGGGCCTGGTGGCGGCGGTGCAGGTGCAGGTCGCGGTGGAAATGGAAGACCGCCGCCTTGCAGTACTCCACCATGCGGGCCGTGAGCGTGGGGTCGATCAGCCGCGCCACCGGCACGTGCGAAGCGAGCGCGTGCAGCTGCAGCTGGTCGACGCCGGCGCCCAGCGAGAGCACGGCGCGCAGCCGCGGGAAGGCATTGAGCCCCTGCGGCGGCGGCGTCCAGACCAGCGCGACGTCGACGCTGGCCGGATCGGCGCAGGCCGGTCCGGTGACGAAATTGAGCCGCGGCAGGGCCGCCGCCAGGGTGGCCCGCCAGGCGGCCGGATCGTCCAGGTCGCTGTGGAAAAACACGGTGACCTCCCGGTCGGCCGTGATGTCGGAACTGATGGTCATGGGATGAGCCTGGCTCGGGCGGCGGGGCCGTTCAGCGCGACCTGAGCTGGGCGCGAAACGCCGGCAGGCCCAGCGCCAGGCCGGCGGCTGCGATCACGGCGATGCCCACCAGGGCGAGGGCATCGGGCCATTGCCCGAACACCACGACGCTGAACACCACCGCCAGCAGCAGGTGGAAATAGTTGAAGGGCGCCAGCGAGGAAGCCGGCACTTTCTGGAACGACTTGATCAGCAGGTACTGGCCGATGCCGCTGAGCGCACCGACGACCGCCATGAGCACCAGGTCGCGCGCGCCTGGCCAGGCCAGGCGACCGGCCATCGGGAGTGTGGCCGCACCCATCAGCGTGCAGATCACGGCGTTCCAGGCGAATTGCTGCTCCATCCCGACCTTGCCGGCCAGGTGCCGGGTGAGGATCTGCAGCATGGCGTAGGCGCCCGCGGCCAGCAGCATCAACACGGTGCCCGCCAGCGGCAGGCTGCCGCCGGGCCGCACGATCAGCAGCATGCCGCCGAAGCCGGCCAGCACCGCCGCGGCCTGCGGCCAGCGGACCTGTTCGCGCAGCAGCCAGTGCGCCAGCGCGACGATGATCAGCGGCGAGAGGAAGTAGATGGCGGTCGCCTCGGCCAGCGGCATGGTGTGCAGCGCCTGCATGAAGGCAACGCCCACGGTCCCCAGCATCACGCCGCGCCCGAGCATGGGGACGCGGTGGCGCGGCGGCACGCGCCAGGAGGCTCCCCTGGCGAGCATCAGCGCGACGGCCATCGCCAGCACCACGACGTACCGCATCAGGTTGACCAGCGGCGGCGGATGGCGCGCGACCAGGTCCTTGGCCAGCATGTCCAGCGTGGCCAGCGCCAGCATCGCCGCCAGGAAGATGCCGCAGGCGCGCAGCCACTGGCCACGGGCCGGATCGCCCCGGACAACGCCAGCGGCCATGACGGGCAATCGGCCCAGCTCAGGCCGGTCCACGCGATCCTGCGGGGCGGGGGCCGTTGGCCGCGTCGAGCATGGCGCCCAGCAGCACGTTGGCGCCGGCCTCCAGGTGCTCGGGCCGCGCGTCCTCGACCTCGTTGTGGCTGATGCCGTCCTTGCACGGCACGAAGATCATGGCCGTCGGCGCCATCGTCGCGATGTAGACGGCGTCGTGGCCGGCGCCGGTGATGATGTCCATGTGCGGATAGCCGGCACGCTGCGCCTGCTCGCGCACCCGGCCGATCAGTTCGGGGGCGAACGGCGTCGCCGGGAACTCATCCACCTGGCGCACCTCCACCTGCACGCCGAAGCGGGTGGCCGCCTCGGCGCAGGCAGCGCGCCAGCGCGCGTCCATCGCGGCCAGCGTCGCCGGATCGGGATGCCGCAGGTCGGCGGTGAACTCGACGCGGCCCGGGATCACGTTGCGCGAGCCCGGGTGCACCCGCACCTCGCCCACCGTGCCGCGTCCGTGCGGCGGGTTGGCCTGCGCGACGTGGATCACTTCCTGCATCAGGTGGCTGGCGGCATACAGCGCGTCGCGCCGCACCGCCATCGGCGTGGGTCCGGCGTGCATTTCCATGCCGGTGACGGTGACGTCGTACCAGCGCAGCCCGAGCGAGCCGGTGACCACGCCGACCACCTTGCCCTCCTGCTCGAGGATCGGGCCCTGCTCGATGTGCGCCTCGAAATAGGCGCCCAGCGGACGGCCGACCGGCGCGCTGCCGGCATAGCCGATGGCCCGCAGCTCGTCGGCCACCGACTTGCCGTCCTTGTCGCGCGCGGCCAGCACGTGCTCGGGCGTGAACTTGCCGGCGAACGCGCCCGAACCCATCATCACCGGCACGAACCGGCTGCCCTCCTCGTTGGTCCAGATCGCCAGTTCCAGCGGTGCCTGCGTCTGCAGCTGGTGCTCCTGCAGGCAGCGCATCACCTCCAGCCCGGCCAGCACGCCGAAGCAGCCGTCGAACTTGCCGCCGGTGGGCTGGGTGTCGATGTGGCTGCCGGTCATCACCGGCGGCAGCGTGTCGTCGCGGCCGGCGCGGCGGCCGAAGATGTTGCCGACGCGGTCGACGGTCACCGCCAGGCCGGCGTCCTTCATCCAGCCGACCACCAGGTCGCGGCCCTGGCCGTCCAGCGCCGTCAGCGCCAGCCGGCAGTTGCCGCCCTTGGGTGTGGCGCCGACGCGCGCCAGATCCATCAGCGAACGCCACAGGCGCTGTGCGTCGACGCGTGGTTGCAATGTGCTCATGTCTTTCCGGGTCTCTCTCAGGCGGGAACCTGCGCGCCTTGGCGCTGCAGTGCGCGCGAACGGATGGCCGACAGCGTCTCGCCGGGTGCGATGCCGTCGGGGTCGTAGCGGATTTCCAGCAGGGCGGGCAGCCGCTCGCGCTCGGCGTAGGCGCGTGCGCGCTCGAAGGCGGCCGGCAGAACGTCGTTGGATTCGACCACCTCGCCGTAGCCGCGGTAGGCCGCCGCCAGCTGGGCGAAGTCGGGGTTCTCGAAGGCCAGGGCGATGGCGCGGCCGGGGAATTCGCGCTCCTGGTGCGCCCGGATCGTGCCCCACATGCCGTTGTTGAACACCAGCACGACGATGCCCAGCCGGTACTGCATGGCCACGCCCAGCTCCTGCAGGTTCATCTGGAAGCAGCCGTCGCCGGCGTAGCAGACCACGGTGCGCTGCGGCTGTTCCAGCTTGGCGGCGATCGCCGCCGGCAGGCCGTAGCCCATGCTGCCGACGGTGGGCGCCAGCGAGCTGCCGGGCCCGCCGAACTGCCGGTAGCGATGCGGGTACAGCGCGTAGTTGCCCGCGCCAACGGTGATGCAGGCGTCCGGCGGCAGCAGCGCGGCGACCTGACAGGCGGCCTGGTCCAGGCTCATGGGGCCGGGCGCCGGCAGCGGCTCCAGGCTGCGCCGGTAGTCCGCATGGGCGGCGCGCGTGCCCTCGCTCCAGGTCGGTGCTCGCCGTGGCTGCAGCTGCGCGACGGCGGCTGCAAAGCCGGCGACGCTCGCGACGATCGCCTGCTGCGGCCGGAACACGCGCCCGAGTTCCTCGGGGTCGGCGTGCACGTGGATCAGGCGCTGGCGCGGCTGCGGGCTCTCGACCAGCGTGTAGCCCTCGGTGGTCGCCTCGCCCAGGCGGGTGCCGACCGCCAGCAGCAGGTCGGCGTCGCGGACCCGGCGCCGCAGCGCCTCGGCCATTCCCCAGCCCACGTGGCCGGCGAAATTCGGGTGGCGCTGGTCGAAGCACTCGAGGCGCCGCCAGGCGACCCCGACCGGAACATCGAAACGCTCGGCAAAGCCCTGCAGCTGCGCCATCGACTGCGCCGTCCAGCCGCTGCCGCCGACCAGCAGGAAGGGCCGCTGAGCGCCCTCCAGCGTTTCGCGCAGCCGATCCAGGTCGGCCGCACCCGGGCTGGCCTGCACCGGCGCGTAGCGCGGCAGGTCAGCGACCTGCGCCGTGCCCCACAGCGTGTCCTCGGGCAGCGCCAGCACCACCGGGCCCGGCCGCCCGCTGGTGGCCACGCTGAAGGCGCGGGCGATGAACTCTGGGATGCGCTCGGTGCGGTCGATCTGCGCGACCCACTTGGCCATCTGGCCGAACATGCGGCGGTAGTCGATTTCCTGGAACGCCTCGCGCTCGTAGAAATCGTTGCCGACCTGGCCCACGAACAGGATCATCGGCGTCGAGTCCTGGAACGCCGTGTGCACGCCGATGCTGGCGTTGGTGGCGCCCGGGCCGCGCGTGACGAAGCAGATGCCCGGCTCGCCGGTCAGCTTGCCATGGGCCTCGGCCATGTAGGCCGCGCCGCTTTCCTGCCGGCACACCACCGGCTGGATCGCGTCGCGGTGCTCGTTGAGGGCGTCGATGCAGGGCAGGTAGCTCTCCCCCGGCACCAGGAAGACGCGCCGCGCGCCGTGGTTGCGCAGCTGCTGCACGAGGATCTGTCCGCCGTTGCGGAGCGCAAGGCCTTGGCTCATTTGATCTCGATCTCGATGAACGCGAATTCGCCGGCGCCGGCGTTCACCACGTTGTGTTCCACGCCCGCCGGGCGGGCGTACGACTGGCCGGCGCGCAGCGGGCTGACGTGTTCGCCGTCGGCCGTCTGCAGCAGCAGCTGCCCGTCCATCAGCGGCACCACCACGTAGTCGTGGCCGTGCCGGTGCCAGCCGGTCTGGGCGCCGGGGGCGAAGCGCCACTCGGTCACGACGACGCGCTCGTTGTCGACCTGCACGGTCGCCCGCGCCTGCGTTTTCTCTGTCATGGTCTTGTTCCTCGTGATGCGGTCAGGCGCAGGCTTTCGCTTCCAGCCGGTCCTCGACGACCGGGCTCCAGCCCTGACCGGGGATGGCGGCGATCAGCCGCTGGGTGTAGGGGTCCTGCGGCCGCTCGAACACCTGCGCCGGGCTGCCGCGCTCGACGATGCGGCCCTTGTGCATGACGACCACTTCGTCGCAGATCTGCCCGGCCACGCGCAGGTCGTGGGTGATGAAGATCATCCCGACGTGCAGCCGGCGCTGGATGTCCTGCAGCAGCCTGAGCACCTGCGCCTGCACCGAGACGTCCAGCGCCGAGACCGATTCGTCGGCCACCAGCAGCTGCGGCTCCAGCGCCAGCGCGCGGGCGATGCCGATGCGCTGGCGCTGGCCGCCCGAAAACGCGTTGGGATAGCGGTCGTAGGCGGACTCGTCCAGCTCCACCAAGCGCAGCAGCTCGCGCGCCCGGCGCTCGGCCTCGGCCGGCGGCACGCCGCAGGCGATCGGCCCGTCGATGATGCTGCGCCCGACCGTGTGGCGCGGGTTGAGCGAGGCGAACGGATCCTGGAAGATCATCTGCAGGTGCCGGCGGTGCGGCCGGAACTTCGCCTGCGACAGCGGCGCGATGTCGGTGCCGTCGAACAGGATCTGCCCGCCGTCGATCTCGGTCAGGCGCAGCAGGCACTTGCCGATGGTGGACTTGCCCGAGCCGGACTCGCCGACGATGCCCAGCGTCTTGCCGCGCTGGACGCTGAAGCTCACGTCGTCGACCGCGTGCACCACCCGCTTGGGCGTGAACAGTCCGCGGCCGGTCACGTAGGTCTTGCGCAGGCCCTTCACTTCCATCAGCGGCGTGCCGGTGCCGTTGGCCTCGGCCGGGCGGCTCTTGCCGTGCGGCACGGCGGCGATCAGACGCCGGGTGTAGGGATGCTGCGGGCGATTGAGCACCTGTTCGGCCGGGCCCTGCTCGACCAGGATGCCTTTCTCCATCACCGCGACCCGGTCGGCGATGTCCGCCACCACGCCGAAGTCGTGGGTGATGAACATCACCCCCATGCCCATCGCCGCCTGGATGCGCTTGATCAGGGCCAGGATCTGGGCCTGCGTGGTGACGTCCAGCGCCGTCGTCGGCTCGTCGGCGATCAGGACGGAGGGCTCCAGCGCCAGCGCCATCGCGATCATCACCCGCTGGCGCTGGCCGCCCGACAGCCGGAACGGATAGGCGTGCTGCAGCGTCGCAGGATCGGGCAGCCCGACGAATTCGAGCAGTTCCAGCACCCGCTGCAGGCGCGCCGGCCCCGGATAGGCACCGTGCACGGCCATGACCTCGGCGATCTGGTCGCCCACGCGCATCACCGGGTTGAGCGCCGACATCGGCTCCTGGAACACCATGCCGATGTCCTTGCCGCGCAGCGCCAGCAGGTCGGGCTCGGGCAGTTGCAGCAGGTCGCGCCCCTTGAACAGGATGCGTCCCGACTCCGGCCGCAGGTAGGGCGGCAGCAGGCCCATGATGGCGCTGGCGCTGATCGACTTGCCCGACCCGGACTCGCCGACGATGCACAGGATCTCGCCGGCGCGCAGTTCGAACGATACGTCGCGCACCGCGTGCGGCCGGTCGCCGCGCGCCGGCAGCGGCACGGTGAGCCGGTCCACCTGCAGCAGCAGCCGGTTCGGTTCGTGGTGGATGACTTGCATGGTCAGGCGTCCCTGCGCCGCAGCTGCGGGTTCATGGCGTCGTTGAGGCCCTCGCCGATCAGGTTGATCGCCAGGACGGTGAGCAGGATCGCCACGCCGGGCAGCAGGCTCATCAGCGGTGCCTCGCGCAGCATGGTGCGCGCCGCGCCGATCATGAAGCCCCAGCTCATGAGGTTGCGGTCGCCCAGGCCCAGGAAGGCGAGCGACGACTCGGTGAGGATGGCGGTGGCCACCATCAGCGAGGCCGCCACGATGATCGGCGACATCGCGTTGGGCAGGATCTGGGTGAAGATGATGCGCACCGGCGTCTGGCCGATCACGATCGCGGCCTGCACGAACTCGCGCTGCTTGAGCGAGAGGAACTCGCCGCGCACCAGGCGCGCCACCGGCGGCCAGGAAACGATCGAGATCGCGCCGACGATGGAGTAGATCGTGGGCTTGAAGATCGCGACCAGCACCACCGCCATGGCCAGCTGCGGGATCGTCTGGAAGAACTCGGTGAAGCGCATCAGGAGGTCGTCGACGCGCCCGCCGTAGAAGCCCGCCAGCGCGCCGACCAGCACGCCGAGCAGCACGGCGACCAGCGTCGAGACCACGCCGACCAGCAGCGACACCCGCGCGCCGTAGGCCAGGCCGGCGCCGATGTCGCGCCCCAGCATGTCGGTGCCGAGCCAGTAGTCGGCGTTCTGCAGCGGCGGCAGCAGCGGCTCGGCGACCATGGCCCAGGGGGACTCCTCGAACCACAGCGAACAGAAGACGGCCGTCAGCACCACCAGCGCGAGCAGGACGAACCCGGCCAGGGCACCGCGGTTGGCGGCGAATCGGCGGATGAATGCGCCCATCTCAGGCCTCCAGTTCGATGCGCGGGTCGACCAGCACGTAGACCAGGTCGGTGATCAGGTTGAACACGACCACCATGGCCGAGGTCACCAGGAAGACGCCCAGCAGCAGCTGGTAATCGCGCTGCATCAGCGCGTCGAACATCAGGCGGCCGATGCCCGGCCAGCCGAACACGGTTTCGGTCAGCACGGCGCCGCCGGCCATCTGGCCGAGCTGGATGCCCGCGAAGGTGACCACCGGCAGCGAGGCGTTGCGCAGCACGTGGCGGCGGATCACCTGGCCGGCCGGCACCCCCTTGGCGCGCGCCGTCTTCACGAAGTCCATGCCCATCACCTCCAGCATCGAGGAGCGGGTCAGGCGCGCGTAGACCGCCATGAAGAAGCAGCCGAGCGACACCACGGGCAGCACCAGGTGGGCGGCGACGTCCTGCACCCGGCCCCACCCCGTGAGCCCGGCGCCGACCGACTCCATGCCGAACGCGGGCAGCCAGCCCAGGGTGACCGAGAACAGGATCACCATCAGCAGCGACAGCCAGAACAGCGGCGTCGCATACAGCAGCAGGGCCAGCGACATGATCCCGCTGTCCAGCCACTTGTGCCGGCCGACATAGCGGCTGCGCGCCGCGAGCACGCCCAGTAGGCCGCCCAGCAGCAGGGAGAACACGAAGGCGAGCCCCATCAGCAGCAGGGTCGCCGGCAGGCGCTCGGCGATCAGGTCCAGCACCGGCAGCTGGTTGCGATACGAATAGCCCAGGTCGAGCTGCAGGATGCCGCGCACGTACACCCAGAGCTGCTGCACCAGCGGCAGGTCCAGTCCGAACCGCTCGCGCAACTGCGCGACGTACGCCGGGTCGGACGAGGCGGCTTCGCCGGCCATGATGCTCGCCGGATCGCCGGGCGCGAGCCGGATCAGCAGGAAGTTGAGGATCACCACCCCGAGGATGACGATCACCGACTTGCCGGACCGGGAGATGAGGAATGAGATCAGTTTCACGTTGCTGTGGCTCCAGGCGGCAAGCCCTTCCCCTCGCGCGGTCGCGCGGACCGGGGCCAGGCGGCGCCCGCCCTGCCGTCAGCCGGCAGGACGCGCGTCGGCCTTACTTCTTCTCGATGTAGACGTCGTCGAAGGTCTCGTTCAGGCCGATGCCGGTCTTCACGAGGTTGCGGATGTTCTTGCGGTAGAACGTCGGGAACTCCAGTTCGAACAGCACGCCGTTGGCGACGTCGCTGACCAGGATGTTCTGCACTTCCGAATAGAGCTTCTGGCGCAGCTCGGGCTTGCTGGCCGCCGCGGCGGTGCCGAACAGCTCGTCCACCTTCGGGTTGACGTAGCCCTGGTTGTTGACGAACGGCGAACCCTTGACGGCGTTGGTCGACAGGAAGTGGCGGGCCACCCCCAGCGCCGGGTCGCCGTACTGGTAGGTGTAGTTGAAGGTCAGGTCGAAGTCGAAGTCACCCGAGCGCTTGGCCCAGCCGCCGGCGTCCACCGGCTCGATCTCCACCTTGAAGCCGATCTGCTGCAGGCTCTGCTTGGTGTATTCGCCCAGCCGGTCCCAGGCCGAACCGTACGGGAACGACAGGATCTTCACCGGCGTGGCGCCCACGTCGACGCCCGAGGCCTTGATCAGCTCGCGCGCCTTCTTCAGGTTGAAGTCGTACTGCGGGACGTTCTTGTCGTAGTACAGCGTGGTCGACGCGATCGGACCGGTGGCGACCTTGCCCATCCCGAAGAAGATGTTGTCGACGATGAACTTGCGGTTGACCGCGTGCATCACCGCCTGCCGCACCTTCAGGTTGTTGAAGGGAGGCTTGCGCTGGTTCATCGAGATGAACGCGAGCGGCGCGTACATCTCCCAGCCCTTGGTGGTCATCTCCACGTCCGGCAGGGCCTTGAGGCGCTTGACGTCCACGTTGTCGACGTCGCCGCCACGCAGCACCTGCACATCGCCTTTCTCGAACGCCACCGCGCGCGAGGCGGCGTCCGGCACCACCCGGAAGACGATCTCGTCCAGGTAGGGCTGGCCCTTCTTCCAGTAGTCGGGGTTGCGGGTCAGCACGATGTGCGAGCCCTTCTTCCACTCCTTGAACACGAAGGGGCCGGTGCCGATCGGGCGCTGGTTGGCCGGGTTGGCGCGGAAATCGGTGCCCTCGTAGATGTGCTTGGGCACCACGGGCATGTTGTCGACCACGAACAGCGACATGAAGGGGGAGTACACCTCCTTCAGCTTGAACTCCACCGTGTGGTCGTTCAGCGCCTTGACGGACTCGACGTACTTGTTGATGACGGGGCGGGCCCGCGGATGGGTCTCGCGCAGGAACTTGTCGACGCTGAACACGACGTCGGCGGCCGTGAACGGCTTGCCGTCGTGCCACTTGACGCCGCGCTGCAGCTCAAAGGTGTAGGTCAGCGAGTCGGGCGCGATCTTCCAGGACTTGGCCAGCGACGGCTGCGGCCTGAGCTGCGCGTCGTAGGTCAGCAGGCTCTGGTAGATCTTGCCGGCCACGTACTGGGTCGGCGCCTGCTGGTTCAGGCCCAGCATCAGGATCGGCGGCTCGGGCTGGACGATGGCCGTGAGGGTGCCGCCCCTGGTCTGCGCGTGCAGCGCGGCCGAGGCGGACAGGCAGGCGATCGCCGCGACGGCGGCGGCTGTGCGAACCCGGGGGCTTGCGAACCAAGTCTTCATGCTGGAACTCCGGAGTGGGTGGTGGGTTGGCGCCTGGCGGCGGTGGGTGGGTGGATCGAAAAGGAAAACGGTGGGGCGGCCGGCTTCGGTGTCACAGGTCGTTGCCCGCTTCCAGGCCGAGGCGGCGCCGGATGGCGACCAGGTGGTCGCGCATCGCGCGCCGGGCCGCAAGGGGTTGGCGCTTCTGCAGCGCGCGCAGCAGCACGAGGTGCTCCTGGTGCGCCTTCTCCCACACCTCGTCGACGGCGTAGTGCTGGTTCAGCTTGCGCACGATGCTGCTGCTTTCGCTGAGCTTCCACAGATGCAGCACGGTGGCCGCGAGCGCGGCATTCCCGCTGGCCTCGGCCAGGGTCAGATGCAGGCTGTCGTTGTGCAGCGTCGGATCCCCCGACGGCAGGGCCAGCACCGCCTGCTCCATCTTCTGCAACTGCGCGGGCGTCGCGTGGCGCGCTGCCAGTTCGGCGCAGAAGGGCTCGACCAGCATGCGCGCTTCCAGCAGGTCGCGCGCGCCGATGTCGTTTAGCGGCGCCGCGCGCCGGCCCGCCGGTTGCGCGGCGGGGATCGCGTTGACGAACACCCCGGTGCCCACGCGCACGTCCACGTAGCCCTCGACCTCGAGGGCGATCAGGGCCTCGCGCACCGAGGGCCGGCTCACGTCCAGCGCTTCGGCCAGGTCGCGCTCGGACGGCAGGCGCTCGCCCGGGCCGTAGCTGCCGCCCTCGATCTTCGCCTTGATCTGGTCCGCGATCATGCGGTACAGGCGAGAAACGGAAATCGGCTGAAAGGAGGTATTCATGGGGCAGCGAATCAGGACACCTGGTGGCCCGGTGGTCAGGCCACCGGAGGCCAGATTGTCAGGACATCCATGCCGGCCGCGGAATCGGGGTCTTCCCTGAGATGCCGCGGCCGGCAGGTACTCCGTAACAAGATCCATGCCATCCAGTCCAGGGTTTTCCCGGGTTCCGGGCGCTCGCCGCGCACCGCAGGGGTGCTCCGCGATGGCTGTTGCGGTGCGTGGTCAGCATACTGCACTGATGAGGTGCGGGCAGCGGGGGCTGGTCGACACCCTCTTCCTGCCGCCCACGGAGCCAAAGTGCTTACACATTGGCGGGACTGCTGCGGCCGGCTGTTGACGGTTGTCAAGCCGGCCCTTGGGGGCGCCGACCTAATGTGCATCTTCTCCTGTCGAATGGCTGCGCGAGCAGGCAGCACCGGACGTCAAGCGATGCACACACCAGCTTTCATCCATTGCGAGCTCATGCGAGCCAGGATGCGGCACGCCCGCTTCCCTCGCGATTGCGTCGCTCGTGCAGTCGGTCCGGACGCAGGGTGGATCAAAGCTCGCCCCCCGACCGACGCGCAGCGGCTGCTGAACCTCGTGGCCCTGTTCTCCACCGGCGAGCTGCCGCGCCTGAGCGTGCGGGTGATGCGCGACGACGGCACCTGGGAAGACCTCGAGCTGAGCGGCGGCGACCAGGAAGAGCGCGACGCTTCGCTGCTGCGCCTGCTGCGCGCCAGCCGCGACTGAAGGCGCCGGCGGCCAGGCGCCATGCCACGGTCCGCCCGTACACTCGGCCGGAGAGCCGCGCCCGGCTGACCGTCCGCGCGGCGCTGGGGCGGTGGCCGCTGCCCGTGTCGATTGCAGGAGAACCATGGCACAACAGCACATCGAGCCGGCAGGCGCGCGCGAGGATCTCTGCCGCTTCCTGGCGGCCTGTTATTACGAACCGGACCCGATGCTGGCGCACGAGGGGGTCTTCGAGTCGATGCTCACAGCCGCCGAACGCCTGTCCGACGAGCTGGCCGACGGCGCGCGCCGGCTGGGCCAGGCGTTCGGCGCGCAGGACGTGCAGGACCTGATGGTCGACTACACCCGCCTTTTCCTGGGGCCACCCACGCCGCTGGTCAACCCGTACGGTTCCCTGTGGCTGGGCGACGACTCCACGCCAGCCCTGGAAGGGCTGTACCGGGAGGCCGGCTTCGAGGTGGACGAGGAGCTGTCCGAGCCGGCCGACCACATCGCGCTGGAACTCGAGTTCCTGTATCTCCTCACCTTCAAGTGCAACGAGGCCGGGCGCAGCGGCAGCGAGGTGGCCGGCGCCGGCTGGGCGCTGCTGCGCGAAATGTTCCTGCGCGAGCACCTGGGCGCCTGGGTGACGCCTTTTGCCGCCGCCGTGAAGGCCAATGCAGCGACCGCGTTCTACCGCGAGCTGGCTGACCTCACGGCCCGCTTCGTGCACGCGGAGCGCGCCCGGCTGCCCGGCCGCTGACGCCTGCTGCGGGCGTCGATCCGCTGCCGGTCCTCAGGCGGGAACGCGTTCGTACCAGCCCTTGCTGGCATTGACGACGCGCACGACCAGCAGCATGACTGGCACCTCGATCAGCACGCCCACCACGGTCGCCAGCGCCGCCCCGGACTCGAAGCCGAACAGGCTGATCGCCGCCGCCACGGCCAGTTCGAAGAAGTTGCTGGCGCCGATCAGCGCCGACGGGCAGGCCACGCTGTGCGACTCGCCCAGCCGGCGGTTGAGCCAGTAGGCCAGGCCCGAATTCAAGAAGACCTGGATCAGGATCGGCACGGCGAGCATCGCGATGACCAGGGGTTGCTCCAGGATCGCCCGTCCCTGGAACGCGAACAGCAGTACCAGCGTGGCCAGCAGCGCGGTGATCGACCAGGGGCCGATCTTCGCAAGTGCGGCGTCGAACACCGCCCGGCCGCGCGACAGCAGCGCCCGGCGCCACCATTGCGCCAGCACCACCGGGATCACGATGTACAGGACCACCGAGGTGAGCAGCGTGTCCCAGGGCACCACGATCGCTGACAGCCCCAGCAGGAGCGCGACGATCGGCGCGAAGGCGAACACCATGATGGTGTCGTTCAGCGCCACCTGCGACAGCGTGAAGAGCGGGTGGCCGTTGGTCAGGCGGCTCCACACGAACACCATCGCCGTGCAGGGCGCGGCCGCCAGCAGGATCAGGCCGGCGACATAGCTGTCGATCTGCGCGGCCGGCAGGTACGGTGCGAACGCATGCCGGATGAAGATCCAGGCCAGCAGCGCCATCGAGAACGGCTTGACCGCCCAGTTGACAAACAGCGTCACGCCGATGCCGCGCCAGTGCTCGCGCACCTGGTGCAGCGCGCCGAAGTCCACCTTCAGCAGCATCGGGATGATCATCACCCAGATCAGCAGGCCCACCGGGATGTTGACGCGGGCGACTTCCATGCGGCCGATCGCCTGGACCGGGCCGGGCAGCAACTGCCCCAGCAGCACGCCGGCGACGATGCACAGGAACACCCAGACGGTGAGGTAGCGCTCGAACGCGCTCATGGCCGCAGCGGCCGGCTGGCCCGCAGCGATGGTGCTTGCACTCATGTCTTTCAGCTCTTCGCGATCTCGACCAGGGCGCGCTGCAGCGCCTGCCGATCCATGGTTTCAAGGGGCAGCGCCAGCAGCTGCAGCATGCGGTAGGCGATCGCCTGGCGCGTGAGCTCGAAGGCACGCCGCCTGCCCTCCTCGCCGCCTTCCGCGGTGGACGGGTCGGGATAGCCCCAGTGCACCCTCACCGGCCGGCCGCTGCCGCCGAAGAAGACGGGGCACGGCTCAGCCGCAGCGCTGTCGCACACCGTGATCACGATCGACAGCGGCGGTGCACTGTCGGCGGTGAACTCGTCCCAGCTCTTGCTGCGAAAGCCGCTCGCGTCGACGCCGGCATTGCGCAGGGCTTCGAGCGCGAACGGGTTCACGCGTCCGCCCGGAGCGCTGCCGGCGCTCCAGCCTCGCACGTTCTTGCCCTGGTTGCGCGCGAGGTGGTTGAGCATGCCCTCGGCCAGCACGCTGCGAGCCGAGTTGTGGGTGCAAAGGATCAGGACGTGGGTGGTCATGTGTTGGCGATGTTCCGCCCGGGGCGATCTCAGCAGTTCCGGCAGTTCCCGGCACCGAGTTCTTCGCACCCTGCCCCCAGGCAGCAGTGGGCCGTGAGGTAGTCCATCAGGGCCGACATCCGCTCCAGCGAAGGACGGCAGATCAGGTTGCGCCCGTCGCGCTCCTGGGTCACCAGGCCGGCGTGCACCAGCTCCTTCAGGTGGAACGACAGCGTCGAGGAGGCGACGCCCAGGATGGCCGCCAGGGCGCCCGGGTTCATCCCTTCCGGCCCCGCGCCGACCAGGGCACGGAACACGCGCAGCCGCACCGGTTGCGCGAGGGCGGCAAGGGCGGCGACGGCAGCTGTCTCTTCCATTTTTCCAATTTTGTAGAATAATTGAATTGATTGTACTTCACCACCGGAGATCAGGATGAACGCGCCCGAAAACGTCAAGGACATCGTCAAGCAAAAATACGGGGCCGCGGCCCAGCGGGCGGCCACGGGCGGGCGCAGCGGCTGCTGCGGCGCCGGCGAAGCGCTCGGCCAGTGCGATCCCATCACGTCCGAGCTCTACGACCAGGTGCAGGCCGGCGAAGTGCCGCAGGAGGCGCTGCTGGCCTCGCTCGGCTGCGGCAACCCGACGGCGCTGGCCGAGCTCAAGCCGGGTGAAACCGTGCTGGACCTGGGCTCGGGCGGCGGGATCGACGTGCTGCTGTCGGCGCGCCGCGTCGGCCCGACCGGCTTCGCCTTCGGCCTGGACATGACCGACGAGATGCTGGCGCTGGCCGCGCAGAACAAGCGCAGGAGCGGCCTGTCGAACGTGCAGTTCCTCAAGGGCGAAATCGAGCACATTCCGCTGCCGGACAACTCGGTCGACGTGATCGTGTCCAACTGCGTGATCAACCTGTCGGCCGACAAGGACCAGGTGCTGCGCGAGGCGTTCCGCGTCCTCAGGCCCGGCGGCCGCTTCGCCGTCTCGGACGTGGTCGTGCGCGGCGAGGTGCCCGAGGCGATCCGGCGCAGCATGAACCTGTGGGTCGGGTGCGTCGCAGGGTCGCTCTCGGAATCGGAGTACCTCGCCAAGCTGCAGGCCGCGGGATTCCAGGACGCCGCGATCGAGGTGACCCGGGTCTACTCCGCGGAAGACGCCAGTGAATTCCTGGCCGGCGAGAGCGAGCAAGCGCGGCGACTTGCCGCCGAGGTCGACGGCAAGTTCGTCAGCGGCTTCGTGCGCGCGAGCAAGCCCGCCGCGGCGCCGGCGTCATCGGACGCGAGCGCGGCGTCCGGCTGCTGTTCCGGCGGCCGGTGCTGTTGACCCCGGGGCTTCCGGCGAGGCGCCGGGTCACACCGGCAGCACCGTCGTCTCCTTCACCCGCTGCAGCGCGAAGCTCGACTTGAGGTCGGCGACGCCGGGCTGCTTGAGCAGCTTGCCCATGACGAAGCGCGAGAAGTGGTCCAGGTCCTCCACCTGGACCCGCAGCAGGTAGTCCATGTCACCGGTCATCGAGTAGCAGGCGGTCACCTCGCTCCAGGTGTTCACGGCGGCGGCGAAGTCTTCAGCCGGCATCTGCCCCTTCTTCTCCAGCTTGACCGTCACGTACGCCAGCAGGTGCAGGCCGACCTTGGCCGGGTCCACCAGTGCCGCATACCCCTTGATCACCCCCGCCTCCTCCAGCCCGCGCACGCGGCGCAGGCAGGGCGAGGGCGACAGGTTCACCTGGGCCGCCAGCTCGTTGTTGGGCAGGCGGCCATCGCGCTGCAGGGCGTCGACGATGCGGCGGTCGATGCGGTCCAGGGCCGGGGACGGGGCGGTCATGGATGTCTCCTCGTGATCTTGTGGCGCAACTATATAGCGCCATGGCGTCAATCCACAGCATGAAACGCAATCGGATTGCCGGAATCGAGCCATACGATCGCCGCAGCACCCTACCAGGTACAGGAGACGCCATGGGATCGCTGGAACACCGGCCGCAGAGCCGGTTCATGTCGGGCAACGAGGCGGTGGCGCTGGGCGCGCACCACGCCGGGCTGGCCGTGGCGGCCGCCTACCCGGGCACGCCGTCCACCGAGATCGTCGAGACGCTTGCGACCTTCGACGGCCTGCACGCGGAATGGTCGGTCAACGAGAAGGTGGCGCTCGAGGTGGCGCTGGGCGCGGCCATGGCGGGCCGGCGCGCGCTGGCCGCGATGAAGCATGTGGGGCTGAACGTCGCCGCCGACACTCTCATGTCGGCCGCCCTGACCGGCGTGCACGGCGCGCTGGTGATCGCGGTGGCCGACGACGTGGGCTTCTCCTCGTCGCAGAACGAGCAGGACAGCCGCGTCTGGGCGCGCTTCGCCCACCTGCCGGTGCTGGAGCCGGCCGACCCGCAGGAAGCCTATCTGATGACGCGCGCGGCGTTCGAACTGTCCGAGCGCCACGAGGTGCCGGTGCTGCTGCGCCTGACGACCCGGGTCTGCCACGTCAAGCGCGCGGTGCAGCCGCAACCGCCGCTGGTGCGGCCGCCCTTGCCGGCCTACCGCAAGGACGCGCAGCGCTGGGTGCTGTCGCCCGGCCATGTGGCCGGCCGGCTGGACGCGCGGGCGGCACGCGACGCGGCGCTGCGCGCCGACGCCGAAGGTTCGGCCTGGAACGCCGTCGAGCCGGGATCCGACCGCCGGCTGGGCGTGATCGCCTGCGGGCCGGTGCGCCATGCGGTGCGCGAGGCGCTGCCCGATGCGCCGCTGCTGGCGCTCGGATGGAGCGCGCCGCTGCCGCTCGAACTGGTGCGCCGGTTCGCCGCCGGCGTCGACGCGCTGCTGGTGGTCGAGGAGTCCGAGCCGGTGGTCGAGCCGGAGCTGCGCGCGGCCGGCCTGGCGGTGCATGGCCGCAGCCTGCTGCCGCCCTATGGCGAGCTGAGCGCCAGGCATGTGGCCGCCGCCGCGCGCGCCATCCTGGGCGAGCCTGCGGCCGCGGGCGCGGCCCCCGCGGCGCAAGCGGTCTTCACCCGCCCGCCCACCCTGTGCGCCGGCTGCGGCTACCTGGGCGTGTACTACTGGCTGTCGCGCCTGCCTGATGCCATCGTGTGCGGCGACATCGGCTGCTACACGCTGGGGGCCAGCCCGCCGTGGAATTCGGTCGACAGCGTGCTGGCGATGGGCGCGTCGCTGGGCATGGCCGGCGGCGTGGCCAAGGCGCAGGCGCTGGGCGAGGCGCCGGCACGCCCCGTCGTCGCGGTGATCGGCGATTCCACCTTCCTGCACTCGGGCCTGCAGGGGCTGCTCAATCTCACCTACCAGCAGGCCGACGTCACCGTGCTGCTGCTGGACAACAGCGCCACGGCGATGACCGGCGGCCAGAACAATCCGGCCAACGGCCGCGACCTGCAGGGCGGGCCGGCGGCGGTGCGGGTCGACTTCGCCCGGCTGGTCGAAGCGCTGGGCGTGCGGCCCGAACGCATCCGCCGCGCCGACCCCTACGAGCTGCCGGCCTTCGTGAAGACGCTGCGCGAGGAAATGAAGGCCCGCGGGCCGTCGGTGATCATCACCGCCCGCCCGTGCGTGTTCACGCCGGAGTTCCGGCGCGACCAGCCGCTGGTGGTGGACGAAGACCTGTGCAACGGCTGCGCCAACTGCCTGGACGTCGGCTGCCCGGCGGTGCTGACGACGCGCCGCGAGCAGCAGGTGCGCGCCTCGGGCAAGGTGGTCGACCTGGCCTGGGTCACGATCGACCCGCAGCTGTGCACCGGCTGCGGCATCTGCGCCAAGGCCTGCGCGCGCGGCGCGATCGCGCCCCGGGCGACCCGGCGCGTGATTGCCCTGGAGCCCGCATGAACTCCAACATCCTGGTGGTCGGCGTGGGCGGCCAGGGCGTGATGACCGCGGCCGAGGTGCTGGCGCGGGTCGCGCTGGCGGCCGGCTGGGACGCCTGCAAGACCGAGATCGCCGGCATGTCGCAGCGCGGCGGCGTGGTGAGCTCGCAGGTGCGCATCGGGCCGCGGGTGCACGCCAGCGAGATCACGCCCGGCGAAGTCGACGTGCTGCTGGCGCTGGAGGCGGCCGAGGCGCTGCGCTGGTGCCACTGGCTGGCACCGGGCGGGCATGCGGTGATCAACACCCTGCGGGCAGTGCCGCCGGTGGTCAGCAGCGGGCGTGCCGAATACCCGCGCGATCCGGTCGGCGCAGTACGCGCGCTGGGCTACGCGGCGTCGGCCGTGCACGCCACCGACATCGCCGTGGCCCTGGGCGACGTGCGCCTGGCCAACACCGTGATGCTGGGCGCGGCCTGCGAGTGGCTGCCGTTCGAGCCGCAGGCGCTGCTGGACGAGGTGGTGGGGCGCTTCGCCGGCCGCGAGGCGCTGGCGCGGCTCAACGCCGCCGCCTTCGACGCGGGGCGCACGCAGGCGGTGCCGGCCTGAACGGTCAGGCGGCCTGCGTAGCCGCAGCCGCGCCCGACAGCTCGATCGCGGCGCCGAACACGAAGGCATCCATGGCCAGCACGCCGTGGGCGATGCCGCCGTCGATCGTCGTGGTCGGCCGGCGCGACGCGGCGGCACCCGCGGCCACCAGCAGCGGCCAGAAATGTTCCGCCGTCGGATGCGCGCGCCGGGCATGGGGCGCGCGCTCCAGCGCGAACTGCAGCCGCTCGCAGTCGCCGCTGGCCACCGCCTCGCGCATCCACTGCGCAAACTCGGCGGCATAGCGCTCGTCGGCGCCGTGCCCCATGCGGAACTCGTACAGGTTGTGGGTGATGCTGCCCGACCCCACGATCAGCACTCCCTGGGCGGACAGCGGCGCCAGCGCGGCCCCGAAGGCCCAGGCCGCTTCGGCGTCCAGCCGGCCCGGCAGCGACACCTGGAACACCGGCACGTCGGCCTGCGGCAGCAGGTGCAGCAGCGGGACCCAGGCACCATGGTCCAGGCCGCGGTGCTCGTCGGCATGGGCCGGCCAGCCGGCGGCGCGCAGCGCCTCGATGGCGCGCTGCGCCAGCGCCGGATGGCCGGGCGCCGGATAGCGGATGTCATTCAGCGCGGGATCGAAGCCGCCGAAGTCGTGGATCGTGGCGGGCCGCTCGGTGACGGCCACGCGCGCGGTCGGCGTCATCCAGTGCGGCGACACCACCAGCACCGCGGCGGGGCGCTCCAGCCGCTGTCCCAGTTCGCGCAGGCGCGGCCCGGCCAGGCCGGGCTCCAGCGCGAAGGTCGGGGCGCCGTGCGAGACGAACAAGGTGGGCTGGCGATGCATGAAGTGGCTCCTCGGTGTGCGGACAAGGCGGCGGATGCGCGGCCGGGCTGCCCTGCAGGGCGGCACCCGGCCGCGGGTGGCATGGCGCTTCAGTAGGCTTGCACGGGCTGGCCGGCGACGCGGGTCGCGGCACGGCGCTGCACCAGCGCGGCCGAACCGCTGTCTTCGCCCGTCTGCGCGGCGACTTCGTTGCGCGCGGCCAGGTACTCGGCCACCACGTCGGCCCGGCTGCGGCGGGCCTCGAAGCGGGACAGCGGGTTGTACTGGTTCGACCAGACGTTCGGGCCGGACTGCTTGAAGCTGGCCAGCTCGGCCTGGACTTCGGCGCGCGTGCGGCTCGAGGCGAACGGGGTGGCGTCGATGGTGATGTCGTCAGCGAAGGCGCTGGTGGCGGACGCGGCGAGGACGATGGCGGCGATGGCGATGCGGTTCATGATGGCTCCTTGGATCGGGTTGATCGAACCGGGCGGTCGGCGACCGGCTCCGGGTGCCGTGACGACAAGTCGTTCGCGGCATGGGATGAACTTTAAATATTCTTGTTTGAGAGATAAACTAGGCAATTCAATATGGACCGTTGCTGTTGAAGAAACAATTCATGCTCAGCTTCTACAACGAGCAACACGCCCTGCACCACGGCAGGCTGGAGATGTACCGGGGCGCCCTGGTGCCCTGCTTCGAGGTCCCGGCCCGTGTCGACCATGTGCTGACCGAACTGCGCCGACGGGGGCTCGGCCCGGTGCAGGCACCGCCGCGAGCCGATGACGCCGCAATCGGGCGGGTACACGCCGGCCGCTACCTCGACTTCCTGGCCGGTGCCTGGGACGAGTGGGTGGCACTGGACCCCGCCAACGCGCAGCGCGACGCGCTGGCCTCGGTGTGGCCGGTGCGAGGCTTCCGCAGCGACCTGCTGCCGGCCAGCTTCGCGGCCCGGCTGGGCCTGTTTTCGTTCGACGCCGGCAGTCCGCTGACGGCAGGAACCTGGACCGCCGCGCGCGCCGGCGCCGATTGCGCGGTGGCGGCGGCGCGGCGCCTGCTGGCCGGCGACCGTTGCGCCTTCGCCCTCACCCGCCCGCCCGGTCACCACGCCGGCGCCGACTTCTTCGGCGGCTACTGCTTCCTGAACAACGCGGCCATCGGGGCCCAGGCGCTGCGCGACGGCGGCGTCGACCGGGTGGCGGTGCTGGACATCGACTACCACCACGGCAACGGCACGCAATCGATCTTCTACCGGCGTGCCGACGTGTTCTTCGCCAGCGTGCACGGCGATCCCCACACCGAATACCCGTTCTATCTGGGCTACCCCGACGAGCGCGGCGAGGGCGCCGGGCAGGATTGCAACCTGAACCTGCCGCTGGCGCGCGGCAGCGGGTTCGAGGCCTGGCGCGGGGCACTGACGCAGGCGCTGCAGGCGATCCGCTGCTGGGGCGCCGGCGCCCTGGTGCTGTCGCTGGGCGTGGACACCTTCGAGGGTGACCCGATCTCGGGCTTTCGGCTGGGCAGCCCCGACTACCTGCGCGTGGGCGAGGACATCGCCGCAGCGGGGTTGCCGACGGCATTCGTGTTCGAAGGCGGCTACGCCGTCGACGCGATCGGGATCAACGCCGTCAACGTGCTGGACGGTTTTTGCCAGCGGGCGGGCTGAACGCCGGCCAGCCTCGAAAGGACGCCAATGGATCGCTTCCAGGAGATGAGCGTGTTCGCCGCGGTGGTCGACGCCGGCAGCTTCGTCGGCGCGTCGGGCACGCTGGAGATGTCCAAGCCCGCCGTGTCGCGCCACGTCGCCGACCTCGAAGCGCGGCTGGGCGTGCGCCTGCTGCACCGCACCACCCGCCGGCTGTCGCTGACCGAGGAGGGCGAGGTCTTCTACGCGCGCTGCAAGGAACTGCTGAGCGAGCTGGAGGAGGCCGAGGCCGAGATCACCTCGCGCACCGGCAAGGCGGCCGGGCAGCTGAAGGTGAGCGTGCCGGTGTCGTTCGGGCTGCTGCACCTGGCGCCGCTGTGGGCCGGCTTCATGGCACGGCACCCGGACGTGGTGCTGGACGTCACGCTGTCGGACCGCATGGTCGACCTGGTGGAGGAAGGGTTCGACGTGGCCGTGCGGATCGCGCGCCTGCCAAGCTCGTCGCTGGTCGGGCGCAAGCTGTCGTCGACCCGCTCCATCCTGTGCGCGTCGCCCAAGTACCTCAAGGCGCACGGCACGCCCGGGCACCCGACCGAACTGGCCCGCCACACGGTGATCGCCTACAGCCTGCTGTCCACCGGCGACACCTGGACCTTCGACGGCCCCGAGGGGCCGGTGGCGGTCAAGGTGGACCCGCGCATGCGCACCAACAGCGGCGACACCTGCCGCGCGGTGGCGGTCGGTCACCAGGGCATCATCATCCAGCCGTCGTTCCTGATCGGCGACGACCTGCGATCGGGCGCGCTGGTGGAGGTGATGCCGCAGTACCGGTCGGTGGAGCTGGGCGTGTATGCGCTGTATCCCACGCGCAAGCACGTCCTGCCCAAGGTGCGGCTGCTGGTCGACTACCTGGTCGGCTCGCTGAAGAACAAGTCATGGCCCGACTGACGGGCCGGGAGCACGGGAACATGCACGACACGATGAATGCCACGCTGCGCCGCGCCGGACGCTCGCTCGCCTGCTGCGCAGCGGCCTGGGCGCTCGCGCCTGCCGTGCACGCGCAGGACGCCGCCGGCTGCGCCCGCGAAGCCGAGGATGCGCGGCGGCTGGCCTGCTACGACCGGCTGTTCCGCGACGCGACGCCGGCCACGATCGCAGCGCCACCCGAGGCTGCGGCCGCCGCCGCGGCGCCCGAGCCCGAGCGGACCGAGGCGCTGCTGGTGTCCACCCTGTTCACCAAGGCCTGGGAGCTCACGCCGGCGGCCAAGCGCGGCACTTTCGTCGTGCGCACCTACCTGCCCAACTTCATCCTGCCGCTGCACCGTACATCCGGCATCAACCACGTGCCGACCAGCCCGACCCGGGGCGAGGCCACCGGCCGGCCGCACTACCGCCCGCTGGAGGCCAAGCTGCAGGTCTCGCTGCGCGCCAAGGTGGCGCAAGGGCTGGTGCTGCCCGACGCGGACCTGTGGTTCGCCTTCACCCAGCGCTCGCTGTGGCAGGTCTGGAACCGGGCCGAGTCCTCGCCCTTTCGCAGCACCGACTACCAGCCCGAAGCGATCTACGTGGTCCCGGTGCCGCAGCGGCTGGGCGCCCTGCCCGGCGGCTGGCAGTGGCGCATGACGCAGCTGGCCGTGGCGCACCAGTCCAACGGCCAGGGCGGCGCGCTGTCGCGCAGCTGGAACCGGGTCTATGCCACGGCCGCCTTCGACCGCGGCGAAGTCGGCCTGCTGCTGCGGGCCTACCGCCGGCTGGGCGAGAAGACCAATGACGACAATCCCGACATGTCGCGCCACATCGGCAACGCCGAAGTCGTGGCCTCGTGGCTGCCCGGGCTGTCCACGGCCTCGCTGACCTGGCGCACCCATGCGCGCAGCACCAGCCGCGGCTCGCTCCAGCTCGACTGGACCTATCCCGTGAACCCGAAGCAGCCGGCCGGACTGCGCTGGTACGCGCAGGTCTTCAGCGGCTACGGCGAGACGCTGCTCGATTACAACCAGCACCAGACCAGCGTCGGCCTGGGCCTGACGCTGTTCCAGTTCTAGCAACGTTCGCCGGCGCGGCTCAGGGCAGCGGCGTCGCGCCCTCGATGCCGTGGCGCTGCAGCGCCTCGCGCACGAAGCCGGCGCGGCGCTGTTGCGCGAGGAAGCTTTCCAGCAGCTCCCGGGCGGCTGCGCTGCGCCCGCGCGGCATCGCCATCGCCTGCTCGATCACCATGAAGCGCCCGGGCAACAGGCGCAGGCCGCCCAGCCGGCGCGCGTCCGCTTCCAGCTGCTGCCGCACACCGGCGGCCACCTCGATCGCCGGATCGGCCGCCAGCGCGTCGACCACCGCCTCGGAAGTGGCGACCTTCACCAGCCCGGCGTGGCGCAGCTGGCGACTGAGGAACAGCTCGTACGCGCTGCCCTCGCCCGCCACCACCCGCGTGCCGGGGCGGTCGACCTCTTCGTTGTCCCGCAGCGGCGAGCCTTCGCGCACCAGGTAACAGCCCTCGATCTGCACGTACGGCGCGGTGAAATGGATGGCCTCGGCGCGCTTGGGATCGATCGCCATGAAGCCGATGTCCGCTTCGCCCGCGGCCAGTGCGGCGCCGGCCTTCGCCGCCGTGTCGAACTGCAGCAACTGCGCCGGCACGCCCAGCAGCGCGGCCAGGCGCTGCGCGAGGTCGATGGTGACGCCGGCCGGCCGCTCGGCGGCGGTGCGGCTGTGGGCCAGCACCGCGTTGCCCAGGTTGAGCGCCGCGCGCAGGCGGCCGGTGGGAGCGAATTCACGCACGAGGTTGGGATCGGGCTGCATGGGCCGCAGGATAACCGGGCGGCACCGCCGCTCTACACTCGGCCCTTCGGCAGCGCAGAGGCGCGCTGCCCGTTTCACCAGGAGCGGGACATGCTGGAACTGGGGCTGAAGGACAGGATCGCGATCATCACCGGCGGCAGCGACGGCCTGGGCCGCGCCAGCGCGCTGAAGCTGGCGGCCGAAGGGGCGAAGGTGGCGATCGCCGCTCGCCGCGCCGAGCACCTGCAGCGCGCCGCCGACGAGATCCGCGCCGCCACCGGGGCCGAGGTGCTGGCCGTGCCGACCGACGTGACGGTCGCGGCGGACTGCGAGCGGCTGGCGCAATCGGTGCTGCAGCGCTGGGGCCGGATCGACATCCTGCTGAACAACGCCGGCACCTCGGCGGCGGCGCCGTTCCTGGACGTCGGCGACGACCAGTGGGCGGCCGACTGGGAGCTGAAGGTGATGGGCGCGGTGCGCATGCTGCGCCTGGTGCTGCCGCACATGCAGCGCCAGCGCGACGGCCGCATCGTCAACATCACCACCATCAGCGGCAAGGCGCCCAAGGCGCGCGCGCTGCCGACTTCGGTGACGCGCGCGGCCGGCATCAACCTGACCAAGGCGCTGGCCAGCGAATACGCGGCCGACAACGTGCGCATCAACACCATCTGCATCGGCCTGGTGCACAGCGCGCAGATCGACCGGATGGCCGGCGGCGGCGACCTCGATGCGCACTACGCGCGGCTGGCGCGCGAGCGGGTGCCGCTGGGCCGGGTGGCGCAGGCCGCCGAGTTCGCCGACCTGTTCGCCTTCCTGGTGTCCGACCGCGCCGGCTACATCACCGGCACCGCGATCAATTTCGACGGCGGCGCCGGCGCCACGGTCTGAGACCCCCGCGCCCGGCTACTCGGCCTGGGCGCCCGAGGCCTTCACCACGGCCTTCCATTTCCCGTACTCGGCCTGGGTGAACCTGCCGAACTGCTCGGGCGTGCCGCCCACCGGATCGGCGCCTTCGCGGACCAGCTGCTGCTCCAGCCCGGGCAGCACTTCGTTGACGGCCTTGTTGATGGTCGCGATCACCTGCGGCGGCGTGCCCTTGGGCGCGAAGAAGCCGAACCAGGAACCAGCCTCGAAGCCAGGGAAGCCCTTTTCGACGACGGTCGGCACGCCCGGCAGCGAGCGCGACGGCTTGGCGCTGGAGACGGCCAGGGCACGCACCTTGCCGGCCTTGATGTGCTGGATCACCGAGGGAATGGTTGCGAACATGAACTGCAGCCGGCCGGCCAGCAGGTCGGTCAGTGCCGTCGCGCCCTTGTACGGCACGTGCAGCGCGTCGGCGCCCACGCGCTGGGTCAGCATGAAGCTGGACAGGTGCGCCGACGTGCCAACGCCGGTCGAGCCGTAGTTCAGCTTGCCGGGGTTGGCCTTCAGGTAGGCGACGAACTCCTCGAAGGTTTTGGCCGGCACCGAGGGATGCACCACCAGCACGTTCGGCACATCGGCGACCTGCACGATCGGCACGAGGTCCTTCAGCGGGTCGTACGGCAGGCTCTTGTACAGCGTCTGGTTGATCGCGATCGGGCCCACCGAGTCGATGATCAGCGTGTAGCCGTCCGGCGCCGCGCGCACCACGAACTCGGTGCCCAGGTTGCCGCCGGCGCCTGGCTTGTTGTCGACGATGAACGGCTGCTTGAGCTTGTCCTGCAGCTGCTGGCCGACGGCGCGCGCCAGGATGTCCGTGGTGCCGCCGGCGGTGAACGCGACGACGATCTTCACCGGTCTGGCCGGGTACGGGTCGGCGGCGGCCGCCTGCGGCGCAGCGGCTGCCGTCGCCGCGGCCAGCAGGGCGGCCAGGAACTGCTTGCGGGTGCAGGCTGCGAACTTCATGCGGTACGTCTCCTCGTCGTGGGTGATGGGGCGATCACAGGCTGCGCAGGTTCAGCGCCGCCAGCTCGTGGCGGTCCAGCCGCCAGAGCTGGGCGAGCAGCACCCGGGCGGGGTCGGCGCCGATCACGGGCGACGCCAGCTCCAGGAACTTGTCGTCGAGGTCGGCGTCGGTGAGCGGCGCCTCCGGGTCGCCCTTGCGGCAGGGCGCGAACTGCTCGATGGTGCGGCCGCCCTGCAGCGTGACCGTGACGCGGGCGGCGCGCACGTTCGGGAATTTCGCGCTGAGGTCGGGATCGGCCTCGAGCCTGGTCCTGGCCATCAGCGCGCGGATCGCCGGATCGGCCAGCCGCTGTTCCTCGAACGCGTTCAGCCGCACCGCGCCGTACAGCAGCGCGTGCGCGACCACGTAGGGCAGGCTGAACTTGGCCTCGAAGGCGGTGCGCGGCTCGAAGTTGCCGGTGACGTCCAGCGCGGTCTTGTAGGTATCGACGCGGATCGCCTCGATCTGCGCCGGATCGGGCCGCTGCTGCGCGCGGATGTCCAGCATCGCGTCGATCGCCGCGAAGGTGTGGCCGCAGCAGCCGTGGTTCTTCTGGGTGATCGCGGTGATGTTGTAGCGCCGCCCCAGTCCGTCGGTGGCGCGCTCCCACTTCGGGTCGTCCGACAGCGCGGCGCCGAAGCCGGCCGCGCCCTCCAGGATGTCGAGCGCGCCGGTGATGCCGCTGGCCGCGCCGACGCCGGCCGTCACGCCGACCCAGGCGGCGTGCCCGGCGTGCAGCGCCTTGGTCATGGCGTCGGAGCGGAACGCCTGCTGCAGCCCGGAGGCGAACGAGGCCGCGGTCGCCAGCGCGTGCCGCATCACGTCGGGGTCGCCCGCACCGGTCAGCATCGCCGTGGCCGCGGCGCCGCCGAAGCAGCCGACGGTGCCGGTGGTGTGGAAGAACTTGTAGTGCGAGGGCTGCACCGCGGCGCCGATGCGGGTGGAGATCTCATAGCCGACGGTGATCGCCTTGAGCAGCTGCTCGCCGCTGGCGCCGCGGTCCTCGGCGACGGCCAGCGCGGCGCCGATCGTCGGGCAGCCCGGGTGGTACACCGCGTCGCGGAAGATGTCGTCGAACTCGACGGCGTGCGAGATGCTGCCGTTGATCCACGCCGCCGTCGCCGGGAACGCGCTGGTGCGCTGGCCGGGCAGGCTGGCCCGGCCGTGCCCCAGCTCGGCGGCATGGGCCTTCATCAATTGCACGCCGGGCGCCACGCCGATGCCGGGGAAGAGCGCCGAGAACCAGTCGATCAGCGCGCGCTTGGCGTGGTGCGCCACCTCCGGCGAGAGCGGCCGGGCGGCCTCGAGCTGCGCGTAGCGGGCGAATTCGTCGACGATCATGCTGGTGCCCTCAGTAGGCGACCGTGATGAGCCGCTCCTCGGTCATCTCGCGGATCGCATAGGCCGGACCTTCCCAGCCGAAGCCGCTGTCCTTGACGCCGCCGAACGGCATCGCGTCCACGCGGGCGCTGGAAGCTTCGTTGATGTGCACGCCGCCGAAGCGCAGTTGCTTCGCGGCGGCGAACGCGGTGTGCAGGTTGCTCGTGAACAGGCCGGCGGCCAGGCCGAACGGCTGGCTGTTGGCCTTGGCGACCGCCTCGGCGATGCCGTCGAACGGCAGCACCGACACCACCGGCGCGAAGATCTCCTCGCACACCACCTTCATGTCGTCGCGCACGTCGGTCAGCACCGTGGGCTGCATCACCGTGCCTTCGCACCGGCCGCCGGTGAGCAGCTTCGCGCCGGCGGCGACGGCCGCGTCGACCCACGACTGGGCGCGCTGCGCATGGTGCAGGCTGATCATGGGGCCGATCACCGTGGCCGGATCGGCCGGGTCGCCGGCCTTCATCTGGCGCGCCGCCTCGACCAGCTTCGGCACGAATGCATCGACGATGCGGCGGTCGACGTACAGGCGCTGCACCGAGGTGCAGACCTGGCCGGCCTTGCGCAGCCCGGCGCTGAGGATCTTGGGGATCGCCAGGCCGAGGTCGGCGTCGTGGCAGACGATGGTGCTGGCGATACTGCCCAGTTCGAGCTGGGTGCGGCGCAGCCCGGCGCCGGCCTGGATCTGCCGGCCGACCCGGGTGCTGCCGGTGAAGGCGTAGAACGCGATGCGCTGGTCGGCCAGCAGCAGCGGGCCGACCTCGGCGCCGGCGCCGTGCACCAGCGCCAGCAGGTCGGCGGGCAGGCCCGCCTCGATCAGCACCTTGCACAGCTCCACGGCGGCGAGCGGCGTGAACTCCGAAGGCTTGATCACCACCGCGTTGCCGCCGGCCAGCGCCGGGCCGACCTTGTGCGCCAGCACGTTCAGCGGCGAATTGAAGGGTGTGATCGCGCACACCACGCCGCGCGGCGCGCGGATGGTGAAGCCGAACCGGTTCTTCACGCCGTCGCCGGCCTGCAGCGGCGCCATGTCGCCGTTCAGGCGCTTGGCCTCCTCGGCGCACAGCTCCAGCGTCTGGACGCAGCGCCTGACCTCGTTGTCGCCGTCGGCGCGGGTGAAGCCCGCTTCATGCCGCATCAGGTCCACCAGCGGCCCGATCCTGCCTTCGAGCACGCGCGCGGCCTGCAGCAGGATCTTGTAGCGCTGGTAGGGGCTGAGCGTGGACCGCTGCTGCCCAGCGATCGCGCCGCTCACGGCGGCCGTCACCTGTTCGGCCGATGCCGCGGCCATTTCGCCGTACACCGCGCCGGAATACTTGTCCTGCAGCGCCTCGCTGGACGCGCCGTCGACCCACTGGCCGCCGATCAGCAATTGTCCGTTCATGCCCGGCTGCTCCCGTTGAGAACGCCTTCCATGAAGCGCGTGCGGATCTTGTTGGCGTCGCGTTCGGTGGTGCCGGCCGGCGGCTGGTTGTCGGTGCGGGCGCAGATGAAGACGGGGCCGTCCGAGGCCAGCGCGAAGTCGACCAGCGCCTCGAAATGCGCTTCGTCGCGCGCCCAGGTGCTGCGGGCGATGCCCGCCCCCTTGGCGATGGCGACCAGGTCGACGTTGGTCGAGGTCATGGTCGGCTGGGCGCCAGTGATCTGGTAGGCGCCGTTGTCCCACACGATCACGGCCAGGTTCCTCGGACCCACCGCGGCGATCGTTCCCAGCGCCCCCAGCTGCATCAGCAGCGAGCCGTCGCCTTCCAGCGCGAACACACGGCGCTGCGGCTGCGCCATCGCCACGCCCAGCGCGATCGGCGCGGCCAGGCCCATGCTGCCCAGCATGTAGAAGTTCTGCGGGCGCTGGCCGGCGGCCCACAGGTCGAAATGCGTGTGGCCGATGCCGCCGACCACGGCCTCCTCGTGCTGGAGCCTGGCGACCAGGCGGCGCGTGAGGTCGGAGCGGTTCATCACCCGCACGGCGTCGCGGGAGGTGGAGATCAGGAGGGAGTCTTGCATCGCGCGCCTCTTCAGTAGCTCTTCTTGCCGCGGCTGGTGAGCAGCGGCGACAGGATGATGGCCGCGCCGGCCTGGGTGGAATAGGCCTGCCTGATCATGCGGTCGGCGACGAACTCGACGTCCTCCGGGCGCTGGATCGCGAAATGCTCGATGCCCAGCGTCTCCAGGATCGGCCGCATGGTGCGGCAGACAATGGCCTGTCCCAGCTGGTGGTCGCCGATGGTGCCGCGCTCGGAGATCATCATCAGCAGCGGGATCTGGCAGGGCACGGTGAGCGAGGCCAGCACGTTGGCCAGGGTCGTGAAGCCGCTGGTCTGCATCAGGACGATGCCGCGCAGGCCGGCCATGTAGGCGCCGGTGACGATGCCCACCGCCTCTTCCTCGCGCGCCGGGCTGATCACGGTGAAGTAGCGGTCGGCCTGCAGGCGTTTGATCAGGGGCGCCAGCACCTTGTCGGGCACGTAGGCGACCAGCTTCACCTCGTTCGCCTTCAGGACGCGGACGATGACCTCGTCCCAGGATTCGCCGGCCCGGCCGGCCGTCTCTTCAGCCATCGCACTGCTCCTCGTGGACCCGGCCGGCGTCCCCGCGCGGCTCGCCGGTGCGCCACGCCCGCGGGTGGTGCGGCGATTCTAGGGGCCGACCCCGGTTCGCGCCATCACGATCCGTGATGGGCCTCCCAGGTGCCGCGCACCGCCGAGCAATGAGCGCAGCTCATGCCTCTGCGCGCAATGCGAAGCGCTGGGCGGCGCTGCCGGCATCGACAATGCGCGCCACCGACACGATGAGAACGACCATGGATTTCAACCTGAGCGAAGAGCACGCGAGCTTTGCCGACTCGGTGCGCCGCTTCGCCCACGACCGGCTGGCCGCCGGCGCCTTGCAGCGCGCGCACAGCGCCGACTACCCGCGCGAGGTCGCGCGGCTGCTGGCGAAGCAGGGCCTGCTGGGCATCGCTTTCCCGGAGGCGGACGGCGGACAGGGCGGCTCGCTGATGCACGCCGTGCTGGCGATCCAGGAAGTGGCGCTGGCGTGTCCCAAGAGCGCCGACATCGTGCAGGCCGGCAATTTCGGCGCGATCCGCACCTTCGTCGAATACGCCACCCCCCAGCAGAAGGAACGCTGGCTGCCGGGGCTGCTCTCGGGCGAAACGCTGATCGGACTGGGCATGAGCGAGCCGGAGGCCGGGTCGGCCGTCACCGAACTGAAGACCTCCGCCGTGGCCGACGGCGACCACTACGTGATCAACGGCAGCAAGGTGTTCTCCACCCACAGCCCGCACGCCGACCTGTTCCTGGTCTACGTACGCTTCGGACCGGGGGTCGACGGCATCGGCTCGGTGCTGGTCGAGCGCGGCACGCCCGGCTTTGCCATCGGCGAGCCGTCGGCCTTCATGAGCGGCGAGGAGTGGTCGCAGCTGTACTTCGAGCACTGTCGCGTTCCCGCCGCCAATGTGCTGCTGGGGCCGGGCGGCTTCAAGAAGCAGATCTCCGGCTTCAACGTCGAGCGCCTGGGCAACGCCTCGCGCTCGCTCGCGCTGGGACGCCACGCCTACAACCTGGCCCGCGAGCACGTGCTGATCCGCAAACAGTTCGGCCGTGCGCTGTGCGAATTCCAGGGCATCCAGTGGAAGTTCGCCGAGATGGCGCTGAAGCTGGAATCGGCGCAGCTGTTGCTGTACAAGGCGGCGCTGGAGGGCGAGCGGGGACTGCCCAGCGCCCACACCACTGCCATGGCCAAACTCGCGTGCAACCTGGCCGGCTGGGAGGTTTCCAACGAGGCGCTGCAGGCGATGGGCGCGATGGGCTACAGCCGCGAGTCGCTGGTCGAGTATTGCGTGCGGCGCACCCGCGGCTGGATGATCGCGGGCGGCTCCATCGAGATGCTGAAGAATCGCATCGCCGAAGGCATCTTCGAGCGCAGCTTTCCGCAGCGGCCGGCCAGGGCTGCCTGACACACCATCAACAGAAGGAGACAACATGAACAACAACCGCAGACAGGTCCTGGCCGGCGCCGCCGCGCTGGCCTTCGCGGGCCTGGCGCCGCTGGCGCGGGCGCAGGGCGAGTGGCCAACCGGGCCGGTGAAGATCGTGGTCGGCTTTTCCGCCGGCGGACCCACCGACCTGGCGGCGCGGCTGATCGCGGCCAGACTGCAGACGGCGCTGGGCCAGTCGGTCATCGTGGAGAACAAGCCGGGCGCCGGCTCCAACCTGGCCTCGGAGATCGTCGCCGCCGCAGCGCCGGACGGCCAGACGCTGCTGATGGCCGCGGCGCCGCTGGCGATCAACGGCCACATGTACAAGAACCTGAAGTACGACGTCATCAAGAGCTTCGAGCCGATCAGCCAGGTGATGTCGGCGCCCTGCATCCTGGCGGTGCGGCCCGACGCCTACAAGACCCTGGCCGAACTGCTGGTGGCCGCGAAGAAGCAGCCCGGCAAGCTGAGCTTCTCGTCGTCGGGAGCCGGCGGCTCGCAGCACCTGGCCGGCGAACTGATGCAGCAGAAGGCCGGCATCGACCTGATCCACGTTCCGTACAAGGGCGCCTCGCCCGCGCTCAACGACCTGCTGGGCGGCCAGGTGTCCATGGGCTTCATGACCTCGCTGTCGTCGGTGCCGTACTTCAAGTCCGGCAAGCTGCGCGCGCTGGCCGTGGCCGCGCCCCAGCGCCTGCCGCAGCTGCCCGACGTGCCGACGATGGCCGAGGCGGGCCTGCCCGGCGTCGAGATCAATTCATGGAGCGGCCTGCTGGCCCCGGCGAAAACACCGGCCGCCATCGTGGCCCGGCTGCAGCGCGAGGTCGCCAAGGCGCTGGCGGCGCCGGACGTGCGCGAGAAACTGGTCGCCCAGGGCGCGGTGGTCGTCGGCGGCACCTCGGCGGAGTTCGCAAGCTACCTGGCCCGCGAGCACGCCGAGTACGGCAAGCTGATCAAGTCGATCAACCTGAGCCTGGATTGAAGGCGTCGTTGATCGACGGCGAGGACCAGGCGCGGGCGCTGGTCGCCCGGCTGGAACAGCGGGTCGAACTCCTCGACGCTCGGTTCGAGGGAGCGCGCATCCGCTGGCGCCGCATCGGGGAGGGGCGGCCGCTGGTGCTGCTGCATGGCGGCAATGGCAGCTGGCTGCACTGGGTGCGCAACATCGAGGCACTGGCCGAAGGGCACCAGCTGTGGCTGCCCGACCTGCCAGGCTGCGGCGACTCCGACGAGCTCGCGCCGCCGCCGACGCTGGAGCGGTTGGTGGCGGCCCTGCAGCACTGCGTCGACGACCTGATCGGCGCGGCGTGCGAGATCGACCTCCTGGGATTTTCCTTCGGTTCGGTGCTGGCGTCCAACCTTGCGCTGGCGCGCGGCGGCGTGCGTCGCCTCGCGCTGCTCGGCGCCACCGGGCACGGGCAGCCGCGCCGCCCGCTCGCCTTGCGCAACTGGCGCGCTCTGGCGCCCGGCGCCGCCCAGGACCAGGCGCATCGCCACAACCTGGCCGAACTGATGCTGCACGAGCCGGCCGCGGTCGACGCGCTGGCACTGCTGGTGCATCGCAGCGCCAGCGAGCGCACGCACCTGCGCAGCAAGCAGATCTCGCACACCGACGCCACGCGGCGCGCGCTGGAGCGGCTGGACCTGCCCGTGCTGCTGGCCTGGGGTGAACACGATCCCACCGCCGGCGGCGCCAGGGCGACCGCGCAGGCGCTGGCCCAGGGGCGCACCGACCGTCAGTGGCAGGTGCTGTCCGGCGCAGGCCACTGGGTGCAGTACGAGCGTGCGGGCGAGGTCAACGCGCTGCTGGCACGCTGGTTCGCCTGAGCATCACGCCGGCGGGGATGCCTCTCGCACCGCCTGCAGCAGCCAGTCGCGAAAGGCCCGGGTCTTGCGCGTCTCGCGCTGCGCGCGCGGGCGCAGCAGGTAATAGGCCATCTCGCGCCGCAGCGGCTGCCACGGCGTACCGGCGAACGGCCGCACCAGCTGGCCGGACGCGAAGTCGGCCTGCAGCAGGCGCGGCTGTCCGATGAAGACACCCAGGCCGCTGACGGCCGCCTGCAGCGCCAGCACCGTGCTGGCAAAACTCATGCGCGGGCTGCCCTCGCCCATGTCCTTGAGCCCCGTGGCGGCCAGCCAGTCGTCCCAGTCACGCCGCCGGTACTGGGCTTCCAGCAGCGTCTGGCGCAGCAGCGACTCCGGATGGCCGGGGTCCGGCGCGTGCGCGGCCACGAACGCCGGCGAGCAGACCGGTTCGATCACGTCGTCGAACAGCCATTCGGCATGCACGTTGGGCCATTGCCCGTCGCCGAACTGGATGGCCATGTCCACCGGGTCGCGGTCGAAGTCCACGTCGGGCACCGCCGTGGTCAGGCGCACCTCGACGTCCGGATGGCGCGCGTGGAATTCCGGCAGGCGCGGGATCAGCCACTTGGCGGCAAATGTGGTGTAGGTGCGCAGCCGCAGCGCATTCTGGCGCGTCTCCTTCAGCAGGTCCTCGGTGGCGGCGGCGATGGTCTCGAAGGCCGGGCCGACCTGCTGCGCATACGCGTGGCCGGCGCGCGTGAGGCTCACGCCATGGCGTTCACGCCGCAGCAACTCCACGCCGAGGTAGGACTCCAGCGCGGCGATCTGGCGGCTCACGGCCGACTGGGTGACGTGCAGCTCCTGCGCCGCGCCGGTCAGGTTCGCGGTGCGGGCGACGGTCGCGAAGACGCGCAGCGGGTTCAGCGGAGGGATGCGGCGGCGCACGAGCTTGAGGTTCCGGCGCGGGAGAAATTCCTTTTGATTATGCCTGCGGCGCCAATCGGAATTGCTGCGCGCCGCGCCGCTGCCGGACAATCGAGCCCGTCTCCTCCCATGCTCCTGCCATGACCGTCCTGCCGGCGCGCGGCGCCGCCCTCGCCCAACTCCTGCTCGCCCCGCGCAGCATCGCCATCGTCGGCGCTTCCGACGATCCGGCCAAGAACAGCGGCCGGCCGCTGCGCTTCCTGCGCCAGGCCGGCTACGCGGGAGCCATCTACCCGATCAATCCACGGCGCGCCGAGGTGCAAGGCGAGAAAGCCTGGCCCTCGCTGGCCTCGCTGCCGGAAGTGCCGGATCACGTCTACGTACTGACGCCGACCGAAACGGTGCTGGACACGGTGCGCGAATGCGCAAACCTGGGCGTCAGGCTGGTGACGGTGCTGGCCAGCGGCTTTTCCGAAGCCGGGGCCCACGGCGCCGCGCGCGAGGCGGCGCTGGGGCGGATCGCGCGCGAAACCGGCATCCGCATCCTCGGCCCGAGCAGCCTGGGCGTGATCAACCCACGCAACCGGCTGCTGCTCACCGGCAACGCCGCGTTCGCCGAGCCGGACCTGCCGGCCGGCCGGGTGTTCGTCGCCTCGCACAGCGGCAGCATGATCGGTGCCCTGGTCTCGCGCGGGCGAGCGCGCGGCGTCGGCTTCGCGGGTCTCGTGTCGGTGGGCAGCGAGGTCGACCTCGGCATCGGCGAAGTGTGCGCGGCGACGCTCGACGATCCGGGCATCGACGGTTACGTGCTGTTCCTGGAAAGCCTCAACCACGGCGCGGCGCTGCGCTCGTTCGCCATCGAGGCCGCCCGGCGCGGCAAGCCGGTGGTCGCGTACAAGCTCGGACGCTCGGCGGCCGCGGCCGAGATGGCGGCGACCCACACCGGTGCGCTGGCCGGCGAGGACGACATCGCCGACGCGTTCCTGAAGGACTGCGGGGTCGCCCGGGTGGGCATCCTCGAGGCGCTGATGGAATGCCAGCCGCTGGCGCAGCGCATGCCCCTGCGCGCCGGCGCACCGGCGCCGCGCCGCGTCGGTGTCGTCACCACCACGGGCGGCGGTGCCGCCATGGTGGTGGACCAGCTGGGCGTGCGCGGCATCGACGCGCAGCCGGCGTCGGCCGAAACCCTGGCCAAGCTGGCGGCGGCCGGCATCGCCGTGCATCCCGGCCGCGTCATGGACCTCACGCTCGCCGGCACCAGGTACGACACCATGAAGGCCGCGCTGGAAATCATGCTGGCGGCACCGGAGTTCGACCTGGTGCTGGCGGTGGTCGGCTCCTCGGCGCGCATGCAGCCGCAGCTGGCGGTGAAGCCGATCATCGACTGCGCCGGCAGCGCCAAGCCGCTGGCCGCGATGATCGTGCCCGACGCGCCGCAGGCGATCGCGCAGCTCACCGCCGCCGGCGTGCCGTGCTTCCGCAACCCGGAAGCCTGCGCCGACGTGATCGCGGCCGTCATGGCGCGCCGTCCGCCCGAGGCGCTGGCCCAGGTCGGGGTCACCCCGGCCGGCCAGGCGAAGCCGCAGAGCGAGGCGCAAGCCTATGAGCTGCTGGACCAGCTCGGCGTGCCGCATGCGCCCGGCGTGCTGACGGCCATCGACGGCGAGCCGCCGCAGCAGCTTCCGTTCGACTATCCGGTGGTGGTGAAGGTCTGTTCGGCCGAGATTCCGCACAAGACCGAGGTCGGCGGCGTGGTGCTGGGCGTCGGCGACCGCGACGGCCTGCACTCGGCGCTGGCCACCTTGCGCGCCAACCTGGCGCAGCGCGCGCCGGGCCTGGCCGCCGACCAGGCCCTGGTGCAGCCGATGTGCAAGGGACTGGCCGAGGTGCTGGTGGGCTACCGCGTCGATCCGGACGCCGGCCCGATCGTGATGCTGGCCGCCGGCGGCATCTGGGCCGAGGTACTGCGGGACCGCGCCATCCGACTGGCGCCGGTGAGCGTCGAGGCCGCCCGCGAGATGATCGGCGAAGTGCGCTCGCTCAAGGCGGTGTCGGGACTGCGCGGCAAGCAGCGCGGCGACCTGGAGGCCCTGGCCCGCGCGATCAGCGCCCTGTCGCAACTGGCGCTGCGGCCGCAACTGGGCGTGCGGGAAGCGGAGGTCAACCCGCTGATGATCCGCGCCGAGGGCGAAGGCGTGCTGGCGGTGGACGCGCTGGTGCTGAGGAGCTGACGCGCCGGCCGTGGTGGCCGCGCCGTCTGGTCAGTCGGCCCCCAGCGCCAGCTTGTTCGGCTGGCGCTTCTCGATCGCCCATTTCGCCAGCGCCGCGCCACGGTACACCGCGTGCGCGAACTTGCCGTACGGCAAGGTGAGGAACAGCCCCATCACGAATCCGAGGTGCACGGCCAGCAGCGCCGCCATGGCACCGCTGTCGCGCCAGGCCAGCAGCGCCAGGCCGGTCAGGCTGCCGAGGAACAGCAGCGCGATGAACGCGCGGTCCATCGGCCGCTGCGCAGCGTCGCCATGCAGCGGATGCCGCTTCAGGTTCAGCCACAGCAGGCCGGCCGGGCCGACCAGCAGCCCGAGGCCGCCCAGCGTGCCGAGCACCACCGGCAGGCTGGTCACGGGATAGGGAGCGGACCATCCCAGCAGATAGTGGTACAGCGTTGCCACGCTGGTCGCCGCGAAGCACAGCAGGAAGCCGTAGAACGTGCAGTGGTGGAAGCGCCGCCGCGCCAGCGTGAACCGGTCGTCCGACTCGTTGCAGCCCTTGCCATGGCCGCCGTCCAGGTACGTGAGGCGCAGCACGTCGTGCGCCGCCTCGGCGGCCGCGCCCCCGCTGGCGGGCCCCGGCGTCCACTCGCGCCAGAAGCGCGCGGCGCCGATCGCCAGCGCCAGCACGGCGAACAGGAACACCGCGCCGAACATGCCCACCAGCAGGTTGTGCGGGAACACCGCGTAGAAGTTGCCGGCCAGCGGCTCGTGCCGCAGCGTGCCGCGCAAGGCGAGCACCAGCAGCAGGAACAGCGCCAGGCCGGTCCCCGTCGCCAGCGCCACGGTGAGCCCGTTGCGGCGGTAGAGGCCGCCGAGCGCCGCCGGCCAGGCGTAGTCGGAATAGGTCTGCTGCCGCACCTGCGCCATGGCCCGCGGGACGTTCACGGCGAACTCGTGCGGGGGCGCGTACTGGCAGGCATGCAGGCAGGCGCCGCAGTTGTGGCACAGGTTGGCCAGGTAGTGGATGTCGGCCTTGGCGAAGTCCAGCCGGCGCGTCATCGCCGGGAACACGGCGCAGAAGCCTTCGCAGTAACGGCAGGCGTTGCATACCTGCATCTGGCGCGCCACCTCGGCTTCGGTCGCCGTGAGCGCGATGGCGGCCGGACCCCCTTCGGCCAGCGCGACGGCGTCGCGCGCCAGCGCTTCAAGCTGCTGCATGGACCCGCTCCTCGTTCTTCAGGGCGGCCGTTGCGGCCTGGGTGCCGGCGATGCGCCCGAAGGCCGTGCCGATGCTCATGCCGACGCCGGCCGTGTAGCCCTGGCCCAGCACGTTGCCGGCCATCATCTCGCCGGCGACGAACAGGTTGTCGCTGGGTACGCCGCCGAAATGCACGGCGGCCTGGTCGTTCGTCTTCAGGCCAAGGTAGGTGAAGGTGATGCCGGGCCGCAGCGCGTAGCCGTAGAACGGCGCGGTGTCGACCGGCCGCGCCCAGTGGGTCTTGGCCGGCGCCAGCCCCTCGGTGTGGCAATCGTCCAGCACCGTGTGGTCGAAGTGCCCGACCCGGCAGGCCGCGTTGAAGTCGGAGATCGTCTGCAGGAAGGCCGCCGGCGGCAGGCCCAGTTTCGCGGCCAGTTCCGGCAAGGTGTCGGCCTTTTCCCCCGGGAACACCGGCGGCATGAAGCGCCCGATCGCCTTGCTGTCGATCACGCAGTAGCCGATCTGCCCCGGCTGCTGCGCCACCAGCCGGCCCCAGATCGCATAGCGCTTGGGCCAGAAATCCTCGCCCTCGTCGTAGAAGCGCACGCCGTCCCGGTTGAGCATGACACCGAGCGAGACGCAGTCCACGCGGGTGCAGATGCCGCCGTCGTACAGTGGCGCGCGCGCGTCGATGGCGACGCAGTGCGACTGCGACGGGTCGCCGATGATGTCGGCCCCGGCTTCCATCATGTGCCTGATCAGCACGCCCTGGTTGAAGCGGGTGCCGCGGATCAGGAAGTTGTCGGCCGGCCATTCGCCAAGGTCGTTCCGACCCCAGGCCTCGCGCAGCCACTCGCGGTTGGACTCGAAGCCGCCGGCGGCCAGCACGCAGGCCCTGGCCTCGATGCGCCGTCCCTGGCAGAACGCGGCGACGAAGCGGCCGTCGCGCAGCTCGAGCCGGTCCACGGGCGAGTCGTAGCTGATCTGCACTCCCAGCCGCTCGGCGCTGCGGTAGTAGGCATTGACCAGCGCCTTGCCGCCGCCCATGAAGAAGGCGTTGGTGCGCGACAGGTGCAAGGTGCCCGACAGCGAGGGCTGGAAGTTGACGCCGTGCTTGCGCATCCAGCCGCGGCAGGTGGAGGACGCGCGGATCACCAGGCGCGCCAGCTTCTCGTCGGTGACGCCCCTGGTCACCTTCAGCAGGTCCTGGAAGAACTCCTCTTCCGGATAGGCGTCGACCAGCACGTCCTGCGGCGCGTCGTGCATGCAGCGCAGGTTGCGGGTGTGCTGCGAATTGCCGCCGCGCCACTCGCGCGGCGCCGCCTCCAGCAGCAGCACGCTGGCGCCGGCCTCGCGCGCCATCAGCGCGGCGCACAGGGCGGCGTTGCCGCCGCCGATCACAAGGACATCGATCACGATCTTTCTCCGGGCCCCGCCGAGGGCCGTTGCCGTGTCGCGGGGCGAGCGCTGACTGTACCGGCGGCGGCGCGCACGCGGCAGGCCAGGCGGCGCTCCCCGGCATCACGGATCGTGATGGCTAACCTTCCGCCAGCGTCGCGCCCGCCCAGCGGCCGGCGCCCACCAGCTCGCGCGCGCACTGCGCCAGCACCACCCGCGCGGCCAACGCGGCGGGCGAAAGTTCGTCGTCCGACAGGCTGCACAGCGAATTCAGGCGGCTTGCCTCCGGGTCGGCAATCTCGGTCAACACGAAGCGCCCGGAGGCGTCGGCCTGGCGGCCGATCGCCGCCCACGGCTGCAAGGTGCAGCCCAGCCCCTGGTCGACGGCGTCCATCAGCACCGCGAGCGAGTCGATCTCGGCCACCAGCCTGGGCGTGGCCTTGGCGCGGGCGAAGGCGGCATCGAGCGTGCTGCGCAGGCCGTGCGGGCCGCTGGGCAGGATCAGCGGCAGGTCCTTCAGCTCGGCGATGCGCACGCTGGCGCCGAACTCGCGCACCAGGTGCCGGCGCGACTGGATCAGGAACAGCTCTTCGCGCAGCAGCGGCGTGACGCTCCAGCGCCGCGCCGGATGGGTGTCGAACAGCACCGCCAGATCGAGCTGGCGCGCGTTGAGCATGTTCGACAGGTGGCCGGACAGCGCCGACACCAGGTGCAGCCGCACGTCCGGATAGCGCTCGCGCATCGCCAGCATCAGCGGCACGCCCAGCACCGAGGCGGTGGTCGGCGCCAGCCCGACGCTGACGCTGCCCGTCAGGCGCGACTCGTGCGCCGCGCGCGCCGCCTGGTCCACATGGCGCAGCGCGAGCTGGGCTTCCCGAAAGAACGCCAGGCCGGCTTCGGTCGGCGTGATGCCCTTGCTGGTGCGGCGCAGCAGCCGGGTCGCCAGCTCGCTCTCGAGGCGTGCGATCTGCTGGCTCAGGGCCGACTGCACCAGTTGCAGGTCGAGCGCGGCCCGGCTGATGGAGCCGAGCTCCACCACGCGGACGAAGTAGCGCAGTTGGCGCAGTTCCATTTACCGGCGCTCGGGGAATGCCATCGCGCGATTCTAGGAAATCGGGGTTTGCCCGGCCCCGGCGGCGCGAATCGCGCGTTGACAGGGCCGGCGCCGGCTCCTACGATCTGTCCGTACATTTCAAATGTCCGGACATTGCGGCGCCGCTTCGCCGGCCGCCGCTCCCACGAGGAGACGACACCATGCGGCCTGCGCCAGCGCGCCAGCCATTGCGCCGAGGCATCCCGGCATGAGCAGCGCGACATCGCCGCGGCCATTCCGCGACCTGGTCGTGGTCGAGCTCGGCCACAGCGTGTCGGCGCCGTTCGCCGGCCAGATCTTCGGCGACCTCGGTGCCGAGGTGATCAAGGTCGAGAAGCGCGGCGGCGACGACGCCCGCCATTGGGGGCCGCCGTTCTGGGAGGGCGCGGCCGCCATCTTCCAGACGCTCAACCGCGGCAAGCGCTCGGTGGTCTGCGACCTGCGCTCGGCGCGCGACCGCGACGCGCTGCTCGCCCTGATCGACGAGCGCGCCGACGTGGTGCTGCAGAACCTGCGCCCCGGCCAGGTCGAGGAGCTGGGGCTGGACGGCGCGGCGCTGCTGCAGCGCAAGCCATCCCTCGTCTACTGCAACATGGGCGCGTTCGGCCGCGTCGGGCCGCTGAGCGACCGGCCCGGCTACGACCCGCTGATGCAGGCCTTCGGCGGCGTGATGGCGACGACCGGCGAGCCGGGACGCCCGTCGGTGCGGGTGGGCGCCTCCATCATCGACATGGGCACCGGCATGTGGGCCGTGATCGGCATCCTGGCGGCCCTGCGCGAGCGCGCCGCCACCGGCCGCGGCGCCGTGGTCGACGTGTCGCTGTTCGAGACCAGCAGCAGCTGGGTGTCGCTGCTGGCGTCGCAGTACCTGGCGTCGGGCCAGTCGCCCGGCAAGCAGGGCTCGGGTGCCAACGGCATCGTGCCGTACAAGGCTTACGCGACGCGCGACGGCGAGCTGGTGGTGGCCGCCGGCAGCGACGGGCTGTTCCGCAAGCTGGCCGCGGCCGTCGAGCGTCCCGAATGGACCTCCGACCCGCGCTTTGCCGACAACCCGGCGCGCGTCGCCCACCAGGACGCGCTGTACGCGATGCTGGACGCGATCATGCTGACGGCCGACACCGCCGACTGGGTGGCGCGGCTGGAGGCGGCCGGCATCCCCTGCTCGCCGGTGCAGTCGATCGCCCAGATGGTCGCCCATCCCCAGACGGCGGCCCTGGGGCTGGCGCAGGAGGTGCCTGGCACCCCGCTGCGCTTCCTGGGCCTGCCGCTATCAATCGACGGCGAGCGCCCCCGCCCCAGCGCGCGACCGCCGGCGCTGGGCGAACACACCCCGATTCTTTTTGGCACCAACGAGGCCTGACATGGACTTCCCGCGCTACGAAACCCTGCTCACCGAGATGGTGAGCCCGCATGTGCTCAAGCTCACGATGAACCGGCCGGAGGTCGGCAATGCGCTCAACACGCAGATGGGCCACGACCTGCTGGACGTCTGGAACCGCCTGACGGTGGACGCCGGCGCCGTGCGCTGCGTGGTCTACACCGGCGCCGGCGAACGCATCTTCTGCGCCGGCGGCGACCTGAAGGAGCGCAACGGCATGACGAAGCAGCAGTGGGTGCGCCAGCACGAGCTGTTCGAGCGCATGTACTGGACCCTCATCGACCTGCCGGTGCCGGTGATCGCCGCCGTCAACGGCCACGCCTACGCCGGCGGCTTCGAGATGATGCTGTCCTGCGACTTCGCCTACGCGTCCAGCGCCGCCCGGTTCGCGCTGACCGAGGTGACGCTGGGGATCATGCCCGGCGCCGGCGGCACCCAGAACCTGCCGCGCGCGATCGGCGAGCGCCGTGCCAAGGAGATCCTGATGACCGGGCAGCCGATCCCGGCTGCCAAGGCGCTGGAGTGGGGCATCGTCAACGAGCTGTGCGAGCCGGGACAGGTGCTCGGGCGGGCGCTGGCGACGGCCGAGACCATCGCCGGCAACGCGCCGCTGTCGGTGCGCCAGATCAAGAAATCGGTGCGCTACGGCGGCCAGATGGAGCTGCGCACCGCGTTCCGCTTCGAGATCGAGGCCTACAACCACCTGGTCGAGACCGAGGATCGCTACGAGGGCGTGCGCGCTTTCAACGAGAAACGCAAGCCGGTCTTCAAGGGGCGCTGACATGAACCAGGACATCGACGTCATCGTGCGCGAGGTGGGGCTGCGCGACGGCCTGCAGATCCATCCCGTCTTCATGCCCACCGAGCGCAAGCTGGCCTGGATCGGGGCCGAGGCCGCCGCCGGCGTCTCCGAGATCGAAGTGACCTCCTACGTGCCGGCCAAGGTGATCCCGCAGTTCGCCGACGCCGAGCAGGTGACCGTGGGCGCACTCGCCGTTCCCGGGCTCACGGTGGCGGCGCTGATCCCCAACTACCGCGGCGCCGAGCGCGGCATCGACCTGGGCGTGCACAAGCTGAACTTCGTGATGTCGGTCAGCCGCACCCACAACATGAACAACGTGCGGCGCGAGCGCGAGGAGTCGGTGGCCGACTTCAAGCGCATCGTCGAACTGGTGCGCGCCCAGCCGGCCGGCCGACGCCCGGTCCTGGTCGGTGGGCTGGCCACGGCGCTGGGCTGCTCGTTCGAAGGCCGGGTGCCGGTCGACGACGTGGTGCGCTACGCCGTCGCGCTGGCCGAGGCCGGCGCCGACGAACTAGTGGTGCCCGACACCGTCGGCTATGCCGACCCGGCGCAGGTGCGGCGCGTCTTCAAGGCCGTGCTGGCCGCGGTGGGCGACCTGCCGGTGGCGGCGCATTTCCACGACACCCGCGGCACCGGCCTGGCCAACGTCACGGCCGCGCTGGAATGCGGGGTGAAGCGCTTCGACGCCTCGCTGGCCGGCATCGGCGGCTGCCCATTCGCGCCGGGCGCCACCGGCAACATCGTGATGGACGACCTGGTCTTCATGCTCGACTCCATGGGGCTGCGCACCGGCGTTGACATCGAGCGGCTGGTCGCCGTCCGCCAGATCGTGCGCGAGGCGCTGCCAGACATCGAGATGCACGGCGCCATCGCGCGCGCCGGGTTGCCGAAGAACTACCTGAACGCCGCGGCCCGCGCGGCGGCCTGAACAGAAAGCCAGGACGAGATGAGCACCATCACCCGAGTCGAAGACGTGTCCGTGCCGCTGGGCGAGGACTTCCCCGAAATCCGCGCGAGCGTGCGGCGCATCTGCGCCGATTTCCCGGGCGCGTACTGGCGCGACCTGGAGGAGCGTCTGGCCTATCCGACCGAGTTCGTGCAGGCGCTCACCAAGGGCGGCTTCCTGGGCGCGCTGATCCCCGAGGAGTACGGCGGTGCCGGCCTGCCGCTGCGCGCCGCCGCAGCGATCCTGGAGGAGATCCACGCCGCCGGCTGCAACGCCGGCGCCTGCCATGCCCAGATGTACATCATGGGCACCCTGCTGCGGCACGGCTCGCCCGAGCAGAAGGACCGCTACCTGCCGGGGATCGCGTCGGGCGAGCTGCGGCTGCAGGCCTTCGGCGTCACGGAGCCGACCAGCGGCACCGACACCACCAAGCTGAAGACCCGCGCCGTGCGCGACGGCGACCACTATGTGGTGCACGGCCAGAAGGTCTGGACCTCGCGCGCGCTGCACTCGGACCTGATGCTGCTGCTGGCGCGCACCACGCCGCTGGAGGACGTGGGCAAGAGGACGGACGGGCTGTCGGTGTTCCTGGTCGACATCCGCGAGTGCCTGGGCCAGGGGCTGGAGATCCGGCCGCTCAAGGCCATGATCAACCACCACGCCACCGAGGTGTTCTTCGACGGCATGAGGGTGCCGGCACGCAATCTGATCGGCCAGGAAGGCAAGGGCTTCCGCTACATCCTGGACGGCATGAACGCCGAGCGCATCCTGGTGTCGTCCGAAGCGATCGGCGACGCGCGCTGGTTCATCCGCACGGCCGTGAACTACGCCAAGGAACGCGTCGTGTTCGACCGTCCGATCGGGCAGAACCAGGGCATCCAGTTCCCGATCGCCCGGGCCCACGCCGAGACCGAGGCCGCGGCCATGCTGCTGCGCAAGGCGGCCGCGCTGTTCAGCGCCGGCCTGCCCTGCGGCGACGACGTCAACATGGCCAAGCTGCTGGCGTCCGAGGCGTCGTGGCACGCGGCCGAAGCCTGCATCCAGACCCATGGCGGGTTCGGGTACGCCCGCGAATACGATGTCGAGCGCAAGTGGCGCGAGACGCGGCTGATGCAGATCGCACCGATCTCGACCAACCTGGTGCTGTCGTACATCGCCGAGCACGTGCTGGGCCTGCCGCGCTCGTACTGAACCTTCCACCCGCACCGCGCCGCCCGGGCGGCGCTCTCCAGGAGCCTTCATGACCGGACTGACCGCACAACTCGCCGCCTTCATCGCGAAGCCGGACTTTGCCGAACTGCCCCCGCGCGCCATCGAGATCGTCCAGTCGGGCTTTGCCGACACCATCGCCACCATGGTGGCGGGGCGCCGGGAGCCGGTGGTGCGCATCGCGCAGGACTTTGTCGCGGCGCGCCGCTCGTCGGCGGCCGAGTCCTCGCTGCTGCTGGGCAGCGCCAAGGCGGCCAGCGCCGACGCCGCGCTGGTCAACGGCGCGGCCGGGCACGCGCTGGACTTCGACGACGTGGCGCTGGGCGGCCATCCCAGCACGGTGCTGGTGCCGGCCGTGCTGGCCGAGTGCGAGCGGCTGGACGCTGGCGGCGCGGAGGCGCTGCACGCCTATCTGGTGGGCTACGAGGTCTGGGCCGAGCTGTTCCGGCGCGAGCCGGACTCCTACCACCTGAAGGGCTGGCACCCGACCGCCGTGCACGGGGTCGTCGGCGCCGCCGCCGCGGCGGCCTATCTGAACAAGCTGCCGCCGGACCAGTGCCGCCATGCGATCGCGCTAGCGGCGAGCATGGCCTGCGGGCTGGTAGCGAACTTCGGCACCATGACCAAGCCGCTGCACGCGGGCCGCGCCGCCGCCGCCGGCATCGACGCGGTGCGCCTGGCCGCCGCCGGCCTGACGGCCGCGCCCGATGCGATCGAGCACCACGCCGGCTACCTGGCGGCGCTGTCGCCGCAGGGCCGGGCCGACCGCGAGTCGCCGGCCGCCGGCCTGGGGCGCGAGCTGCGGGTGCTGGACTACGGCCTGTCGATCAAGAAATATCCCGCCTGCTATGCGACCCACCGCGTGATCGACGGCGTGCTCGACCTGGCGCGCGAGCACCGCCTGCAGGCCCAGGACGTGCAGGAGGTGCGTGCCCGCATCGGCGTCGCGCAGGCCTCGATGCTGCGCAACCACCAGCCGGTGACCGGACTCGAAGCGAAATTCAGCCTCGAGTTCGCCGTCGCCTCGGCGCTGGTGGCGGGCAAGGTCGGCCTGGCGGAACTGACCGACGAGTTCGTCGGCCGACCGGCGGTGCGCGAGATCTTTCCGAAGGTCCGCATCAGCACCGAGGACACGCGTTGCCCGATCGAGCCGATCTTCGCCCTGAACGACCGGGTGCAGCTGGTGCTGCGCGACGGCCGCACGCTGGACACCGGCGACATCCGCTTCGCCCGCGGCAACGCGATGGCGCCGCTGGCCACCGCCGAGCTGCGAAGCAAGTTCGTCGACTGCGCGGGCCGCGCGGGGGACATCGACGGCGGCGCGCTGTTCGACCGGCTGATGGACCTGCGCTCGGTCGCCAGCCTGCGCTCGCTGGCCGGCTGACGTCGGCCGGCACGACATTCCAACCAAAAGGAGACAAGGATGAACACGAGACGCATTGCCCTGCTCGGCGGCTTGGCCCTGGCCGCCGCATCCGCCTGGTGGCCGGCCACTGCCGCCGCGCAGGAGAAGCTGCGCATCACGCTCGACACCAACCCGAGCCACGTGCGCAACCGCGGGGTCGAGGTCTTCGCCGAGGAGCTGAAGAAGCGCGTGGGCGGCAAGCTGGCGGTGGAAATCTATCCGAGCGGGCAGCTGTTCCGCGACCGCGACGTGCCCAAGGCGCTGCGGCAGGGCGCGGTGGAGATGGCCGTTCCCGGCACCTGGCAGCTCGACGGCGTGGAGCCCGACGCCGGCCTGCAGACGCTGCCCATGTTCTACGGCGTCGACGGCACGGTGGTGCACCAGATCCTGGACGGCAAGCTGGGCGAGTTCATGAACAAGCGGCTGGAGGACCGGCTGAAGGTCAAGGTGATCGGCAAGTGGATCGACCTGGGCGGCCAGCACACCTTCGGCATCGACAAGCCGATCAACAGCTGGGACGACCTGAAGGGCCAGAAGATCCGCCATTCCGGCGGCACCGCCAATGCCGGCCGGCTGGCCGCCATGGGCGCAGTGCCGATGCTGGTGCCGTTCCCCGACGTGCCGATGGCGATGAGCCAGGGCGTGATCAACGGCGTGGCCACCACCTACGAGAGCGCCTGGACCTCCAAGCTGCACGAATCCGGCCTGAAGTACGCGTTCGAGGACAACCAGTTCTTCGGCCAGTACATCCCCATGGTGAGCCAGCAGTTCTGGAGCAAGCTGCCCAAGGACTTGCAGGACGCGATGGTCGCCGCCTGGGACGTGGCCGCGCGCGGCCAGCGCGAGCTGGCCGCCAAGGCGCAGAACGAGGCGCGCGACCACCTGGTCAAGGCCGGCATGAAGATCGTCCGGCCCGCCCCTGCCGACATCGCCGTCAAGCGCAAGCAGCTGATGGCGGTGCAGGACGACCTGGTCAGGCAGATGAAGATCGACGCCGAGGTGGTGAACGCCGCCAAGGCGGGCCTCTCGGCGGCGAAGGTGGCGTTCTGATGGACGCCAAGCAGGCCGCGCTGCCGCCGCAACCGGCGGTGTACGAGGCGTTGCGGCACAAGGCCGCCGCCGAGCTCGGGCAGGAGGAAGGCGAGGGAGCGCAGCCGCTGTGGCTGCGCATCGAGGACCTGCTCGTCGGCGGCCTGGCCGTCGTCGCCCTCCTGCTGTGCTCCTACAACGTGATCGTGCGCTACTTCCACCCGGTGTGGACGCTGGAGCTGATCGACGAGGTGCAGGTCTACGTCATCGTCTGGGCGGTGTTCCTGGCGCTGGGCGCCGTCACCGTGGCCGACCGCCACGTCAAGGCGGATCTGTTCGTCAGCATGTTCCCGCCGCGGCTGCGGCGCGCGCTGGAAATCTTCGTCGACGCGCTGGGGCTGGCATTCGCGCTGCTGCTGGTGTGGTACGGCGCGATCGCAGCCTGGCAGGCCTGGTCGTTCGGCGACGTGTCCACCACCAGCCTGCGCTTTCCGCTGTGGATCTACATCAGCGCGCTGCCGGCCGGTGGCGTGGCGCTGGCGCTGGGCTACGTGGTGCGCCTGCGGCGCGACTTCGCAGTGAGCCGCTGACATGGCCGCCATCGTCACCCTGGTGTTCTTCGCGCTGCTGGTCATCGGCGCGCCGATCTACCTGACCATGGGCGTCAGCGCGGCGGCCATGTTCGGCGCCGCAGGCAACCTGCTGCCGTTCGCGCAGAAGTTGATCGACGAGCTCAACTCGGTCACGCTGCTGGCCGTGCCGTACTTCGTGATCGCCGCGACGTTCATGGAACGCGGCGGCGTGGCGCGCGCCCTGATCGACGCCGCCGCGGCCTGGGTCGGGCGCCTGCCCGGCGGGCTCGGGCTGGTGGCGGTGCTGGCCTGCACGATCTTCGCGGCCATGTGCGGCTCGTCGGTGGCCACCGCCATAGCGATGGGGACGATCCTGGTGCCGGCGATGCTGCGCGGCGGCTATGCGCGCGGCTTCGCGTCGGGCATCGTGGGCGCTTCCGGAACGCTGGGCATCCTGATCCCGCCATCGCTGGCCTTCGTGGTCTACGGCGTGCTCGCCGACATCTCGATCCCGCGCCTGTTCCTGGCAGGCGTGGTGCCCGGGCTGATGCAGGCGGCCATGCTCGCGGCCTACATCCTGTGGTTCAGCCGCCGCGCCGGCTACGCCGTGGCCGACGCGATGCCGCTGCAGGAAAAGCTGCACCGCACCTGGTACGCGATCCCGGCGCTGTCGGTGCCGGTGATCGTGCTGGGCGGGCTGTACGGCGGCATCGTCACACTGACCGAGTCGGCAGCGCTCTCGGCCGTCGTCGCCATCGTGCTGTCGCTGTTCGTCTACCGCGGCATCCGCCCGGCCGACGTGCTGCCGGCGATGGCCGGCGCGGTGCGCAACGCGGCGGTGATCATGATCATCATCGCGGTGGCGCTGGCGTTCGGCCACTGGGTGACGGAGACCGGCCTGACCTCGCGCGCGGTGGGGCTGATCAAGGACTGGAACGTGCAGGGCTGGCAGTTCCTGCTGGCGATCAACATCCTGCTGCTGATCCTGGGCATGTTCCTGGAGGTCTATTCGGTGATGCTGCTGATCGTGCCGGTGGTCGTGCCGATGCTGGCGCCGCTGGGGATCGATCCGATCCATTTCGGCGTGGTGCTGACCATCAACATGGAGATCGCGCTGCTGACGCCGCCGGTGGGCCTGAACCTGTTCGTCATCGCCAACATCTCCAAGACGCCGCTGGCGGAAGTGGTGCGCGGCACCATGCCCTTCGTCGCGCTGATGCTGTGCCTGCTGGCCCTGATCACCTACGTGCCGGTCTTCTCGACGTGGCTGCCTGCACTGATGCTCGCGAAATGACCCCGGTACCGTGGTCGGCGCAGCTGCGCGGCCTGGCCGCGCGCTTCGGCGATGCGCCGGCGGTGACGGCGCAGCATGGCGGGACGTTGAGCTACGAGGCGCTCAGCGAGCGTGCGCATGCCCTGGCCGAGGTGCTGGTGGCGCGCGGCGTGGCCGCCGGCACGCCGGTCGCGATCCTGCTGCCCAATGGCGCCGAGGCCGTCTGGTGCGCCTATGGCGTGCGGCTGGCCGGCGCCGCCGACGCGCCGCTGGGCTGGGGTTCGACCGATGAAGAGCTCGCCTGGACGGCGCGGGTCGCCGGATTCGCTGTCGTCATCACCACGGCGGATCGTGCCGCCGCGGTGCGCGGCCTCGGGCTGGAACCGCTGTTGCCCGGGACTGTCCGGGCCCGGCCGGCCGGCCAGGAGGCCTGGGCGGCGGTACCCGGTGATGCCACCGGCCGCATCCTGTTCACCTCGGGCACGACCGGCCGGCCCAAGGGCGTGCGCTACTCGCACGGCCGGCGCTGGACCGCCGAGCAGCTGCTGCGGGCCACCTTGCCGTTCACGCCGGCGCGGCGCTCGCGCCTGCTGCTGGTCACGCCGTTCGCGCACGGCGCCTCGCTGCTGACGTTCGCCTGGTGCGAGTACGGCGGCGAGGTGCTGCTGGAAGGCGGCGTCGACGCCGGGCGGGTGCGCACCCTGCTCGCCCGTGGCGGCATCGACGCCCTGTTCGCCCCGCCCACCGTCATCGCCAAGCTGGCGGCGGCGCTGGAAGGCGAGCGCTTCGACGGGCTGCGTTGCGTCTTCACCGGCACCCAGCCGTTGCCGGCGGCGCTGTACGCCAAGGCCTGCGCCATCTTCGGACCGGTGGTGCGCGTCACCTACGGCAAGACCGAGTGCTTCAACCCGATCACCGTGCTGGAGGCGCCCGACACCCACGACTGGTTCGCGCAGCAGCCGGTGCCCGCCGGCGCCTGCGTCGGCTGGCCGGCGCCCGGCGTCGAGATCGATCTGCGTGACGGCCAGGTCTGGCTGCGCGCGCGCCACATGTGCGACGACCTGATCGGACCGGACGGGCCGGTCGCGCACGAGTGCGGCTGGCATGCCACCGGCGACCTGGGCCACATCGACGCGCACGGCCGCCTCATCCTGCTGGGGCGCGTGGCCGACGTGATCAAGACCGGCGGCTACCGCGTCAATCCGGACGAAATCGAGGCACTGTTGCCCGGGCTGCCCGGCTGCGGCGCCGTCTGCGTGGCCGGCGTGCCGTCGGACTACTGGGGCGAGGTCATCGTCGCCGTGGCGGAAGAGGCCGGCCCAGGCTGGGAGGACGGCGTGCGCAGCCGCGTGGCCGTGCTGTCCAGGCACAAGCAGCCGCGGCTGTTCGCCGTGCTGCCGGCCCTGCCGCGCAACGCGCAGGGGAAAATCAGCCGCCGCGAGGTGGTGCGGCAGGTGCTGGCGAGTCATGCGCTGGCCGACGGTGCCCACCCCGCGCTGGTGGCCCGCACGCACGAGGAGGTGCAATGGAATACGTGAGGCTCGGCCGCACCGGCCTGAAGGTGTCGCGCATCTGCCTGGGCTGCATGACTTTCGGCGAACCGCAGCGCGGGCGCCATCCCTGGACGCTGCCGGCCGAACAGAGCCGTCCCATCATCCGCCATGCGCTCGAGGCGGGCATCAACTTCTTCGACACGGCCAACAGCTACTCCGGCGGCAGCAGCGAGGAGATCGTGGGCGCCGCCCTGCGCGAGTACGCCCGGCGCGACGAGGTCGTGATCGCGACCAAGGTATTCAACCGGATGAAGCCCGGGCCCAACGGCGCCGGCCTGTCGCGCAAGGCGATCCTGCACGAGATCGACCAGAGCCTGCGGCGGCTGGGCACCGATTACGTGGACCTGTACCAGATCCATCGCTGGGACCCGGATACCCCGATCGAGGAAACGCTGGAAGCGCTGCACGACGTGGTGAAGGCGGGCAAGGCCCGCTACATCGGCGCCTCGTCGATGTTCGCGTGGCAGTTCGCCAAGGCGCTGCACGCCGCGCAGCGGCTGCACCTGACGCGCTTCGTGACCATGCAGGACCATCTGAACCTGCTCTATCGCGAGGAGGAGCGCGAGATGCTGCCGCTGTGCCGCGACGAGGGCATCGGGGTGCTGCCCTGGAGTCCGCTGGCGCGCGGCCGGCTGGCGCGGCCTTGGGGCCAGGCCACCGCCCGCATCGCGAGCGACGACTTCGGCCACACGCTGTACGACGCCACCGAACAGGCCGACCGGGCGGTGGCCGAGCGGGTCGCGCAACTGGCATCGCAGCGCGGCGTGCCGATGGCGCGCATCGCGCTGGCCTGGGTGGCCGACCACCCGGGCGTCACGGCGCCGATCGTGGGCGCGTCCAGGCCCGAGCACGTCGACGATGCGGTCGCTGCGCTGAACGTGAAACTCTCGGCCGAGGAGACGGCGCTGCTCGAGGCGCCGTATCTGCCCCATGCCATCGCCGGCCAATAGCAGGAAACCCGTTGCGCCGGCGCGCGGCCAGGTCCGACCGGCCCAGCCGCGCTACGCATGGTTGCGCGAGCGCCTGCAGAAGGACATTGCCAGCGGCAAGTACCCGGTCGGCTCGCTGCTGCCGCCCGAAAAGCAGCTGGCCGAAACCTACGGGGTGAGCCGGCACACGGTGCGCGAGGCGACCCGCAAGCTGGCCGACAGCGGCCAGATCTCGCCGCAGCCGGGCCGCGGCACGGTGGTCTGCTCGGCGAGCGAACCGCGGCCCTATGTGGCCGGCCTGGGCACGGCCCGCGACCTGGTCGCCTACACCAGCGCCACCCGGCTCGAAGTGCTGGGTTCGCGCGACCTCGTGGCGGACGCGGAACTGGCGGGTGCGCTCGGCTGCGAGGAGGGCGCCCACTGGCTGGAGGTGCAGGCCTTCCGTCACGCGCTGCAGGGCGGTCCGCCGATCTCGTTCACCCGGGTCTACCTGCGGCCCGAGTTCTCCGACATCGTGATGCGCCTGCGCGGGCGCCACATGAGCATCTATTCGATGCTGGAGCAGCACCACGGTCAGACGATCGATGCCGTGCGCCAGCAGATCGAGGCCGCGCTGATGCCCGCCGCCGCGGCCCGGCTGCTGGGCGTGGCCGCGCGCAGCCCGGCGCTGCACATGCGCCGCGCCTACCTCGATGCCACCGGCCGGGTGTTGGCAGTCTCCGACAACCTCTACGCGGCCGAACGCTTCCGGCTCGAAACCTACTGGAGCGGGCAGGACGACCGGCCGGGACCCCCCAGCAACGGCGGCCGCGGCCAGTAGACGGCGCGCCACAATCAACCGCTTTTCCAAGGAGCACGCATGAACCTCGACCTGGGCGGCCGGCACGTGCTGGTGACGGGCGGCAGCAAAGGCATCGGCTACGCCTGCGCCGAGGCGTTCTGCCGCGAGGGCGCACGGGTCACGCTCGTGGCGCGCAACGGCGACGGCATCGCCGCCGCGCTGGCCAGGCTGGCCGGGCAAGGCCTGGCCGGGCTTGGCGTGGTGGCGGACCTCGCCGACGCGGCGGACGCCCTCCGCGCCGTCGACGAGGCGCAGCGGGCGGCAGGCCCGATCGACGTGCTGGTGAACTGCGCCGGCGCGGCCCGGCGCACGCCCTTCGAGGAACTCACGCCGCAGGCCTGGCACGACGCGATGCAGGCCAAGTTCTTCACCTACGTCCACGTGATGGACCCGGTCATCAAGCGCATGGGCGCCGCCGGCCGGGGCGCGATCGTGAACGTCGTGGGCGCGGGCGGCAAGGTGGCCGGACCGACCCACCTGGCCGGCGGCGCCGCCAATGCCGCCCTGATGCTGGCCAGCGCGGGGCTGGCCGCGGCGTACGGGCCGCGCGGCGTGCGTGTCAACGTGGTCAACCCCGGCCTGACGCTCACCGACCGGCTGCAGGAAGGACTGGCCGCCGATGCGCGGCTGCAGGGGCGGCCGGCCGAGGAGATCCTGCGCTCGCAGCAGCAGCGCATGCCGCTGCGCCGCATCGCGACTCCCGAGGAGATCGCCAACGCCGTGCTGTTCCTGGCGTCCGACCGCGCCAGCTACGTCAGCGGCGCGATGCTCGCGATGGACGGTGCCGTGTCACCGATCGTGGTCTGAGCCGGGGCCGTCCTCGAAACAGCGCAGGCCCGGCTTGAGCTCCTCGTAGACCAGGTAGTCGGTCGGCGCCATCCCGAGCGACGCGTAGGTGCGCTGGGCCACCTGGTTCTCCTTCTCCACGTACAGCCGGAAGCCGCAGACGCCGGGCTCGCGCTGCGCGAGTTCGCGCACGAACTGGTACAGGCGCCGGTAGACACCTCGCCGGCGCCACCCGGCCTTGACGTAGACGCTCTGGATCCACCAGAACAGGCCGTTGCGCCAGTCGCTCCACTCGTTGGTGACCATCAGGCAGCCGACCACTTCGCCCTCGTGTTCGGCGACGGCGTAGAAGCCGAGGGAAGGCTCGTCCAGCAGGCGGCGCACGCCGGCGTCGATCAGCGCCGGGATCAGCGTGCGGCCCTCGGTCTCCCAGGCCATGGCCTGGTTGAAGTCGGCGATGTGCTGCGCGTCGCGCGGTTGCGCCCGGCGCACCAGGAGGTCGGGTAGCGGCACCATGAAGTTCCTCTGCGAAAGACGGTCTACGCCGCGCGCCGGCCGGCGCGCGCCACGCTGAAGATCGCCGCGGCGGCTGCCAGCAGCGCGGCCGCCCCAATGGCGGCGCGCGGGCCCCGGCCGGCGGCGGTCCCGGCCAGCGAGAAGATCAGCGTGACCAGCACGGCGCCGGTGGCCTGCCCCGTGATGCGCGCCGTGGCGAGCATCCCGCTGGCCGCTCCGGCGCGTGCCAGCGGCGCGCTGGTGACGATGGTGTGGTTGTTGGGCGACTGGAACAGGCCGAAGCCGATCCCGCACAGCAGCAGCCGCCACGCAACCTGCGGCGTGGACGGCTCGCCGTCCATCAGCGCCAGCAACGCCAGGCCGGCGCACAGGATTGCCAGTCCGGCCCCGGCCAGCAAGCCGCTCTGGTAGCGCCCGATCAGGGCCCCGGCCGCCGGCGCCACCAGCACCACGCCGCAGGGCCAGGCGGTGATCAGCAGGCCGGCGTGCATGGCGCTCAGGTGCCATGCGTCGAGCATCAGGAACGGCAGCGCGATGAAGGTCAGCACCTGGGCGGCGAAGGCCGATACCGAGGTGCACATCGACAGCGCGAAGACGCGGATGCGCAACAGGTCCACCGGCAGCAGCGGCGCGGCCTCGCCGCGCTGGCGGCGCACGTAGACGGCGCCGACGGCCACGCCCGCGGCCAGCAGCGCCAGGCCGGCCAGCGGCGGCGCGCTGTGGGCGGAGCCGCCGGGGCTGCCGCTCAAGGTGTTCATGCCCATGAACAGCAACCCGAAGAACAGCACGTTGAGCGCCACGTCCCCGGTGCGCAGCCGCGGCGGCGCGGCCGGGCGCACCACGTTGTGCGGCAGGGCGCGCGCGCCCAGCACCAGCAGCGCCAGGCCCAGCGGGATGGTGAGTCCGAACAGCCAGTGCCAGCTGGCCACCGACAGCAGGGCCGCGGCCACGGTCGGGCCCGCCACCGCCGACGTGGCGACCACCACCGAGTTGAGCGCGATGCCGCGCCCCAGCATGCTGCCCGGATAGGTCAGCCGCACCAGCGCCGGGTTCACGGCCATGATCCCGGCCGCCCCGATGCCCTGCAGCGCACGCGCGGCGATCAGCAGCGACAGCGAGGGCGCCAGCACGCAGGCCAGCGCCCCGGCGGCATACACGGCCATGCCGCCCAGGTACACCCGCCGGTAGCCGGCGCGATCGCCCAGCGCGGCGCAGGGCAGCAGCAGCGCCAGCGTGGCGATCTGGTAGGCGTTGACCACCAGGATCGAATCGGCCGGCATTGCCCGCAGATCGCGGGCGATGCCCGGCAGGGCCAGGTTGACCATCGACCCGTCGAGCACCGTGAGCGCGATGCCCAGCAGGATGACGGCGATGGCCCAGTAGCGCTCGGGCGTCGGCAGGCCGTCGCGCGTGGCGCCTGCGACGGCGACGGCCGGAGAATCTTCGCGTTGCACGGCCAGCACTGTACCTGCTCGCCGCCGGAATGAAGAACCCCGCGCCACCGGTTGGGTGACGCGGGGCGCTTGACGGGCCGGCCCGTGCGGCCGGCGTATGCGCGAATGGGACGCGGCGAACCGCGCCCCGCTGGCCGGTCAGCGCCGGTGGGCGACCGCCGGGTCCTCGCCGCGGCCGGCGCCGTGGCAGGTCACGCAGGATTCGCTGGCCGCCACGGTGTTGCGGTTGACCTGCAACTGGCCGCCCTGCTGCCCCATGTGGGCCTTCGCGGACGCGGAGTCGTGGCAGCTCACGCAGGCGGCGGTGTAGGCCGTCGTCACGCGGTCGGTGCCGTTGGCCGTCGTCGTGGCCAGTGCGGTCCTGGCCGTGACGGTGGTCGCCGTGCCGGCCGCGATGGCGGCGTCGTAGGCGGCGTCGACCGTCTCGTACGTCGACGGCAGCGCATTGAGCGGCACGCCGCTGTAGCTGCCGGCGATGTGGCAGGTCTCGCAATTGTTCAGCCGGCCCGGGAAGTCCATCCGCGCGAAGTCCAGCAGCGTGATGGCGCCGCGCGACGTCGAGTCGCGTGCATCGCGGAACGGGGCGACGCGGTCACGCCCGGCGTGGATGCCGTGGATCATGTCCTTGAAGTTGTTCGTCGTGACCGGCAGCGCCAGCGCGGCGTTGGTCCTGGTCTTGTCGAACGCCCAGAAGTTGACGATCTTCAGCAGGTCCGCCGTGAAGTTCCACGTATTCATCGTGCTGTCGGGGATCTGCCGGCCGCTGGTGGCCAGGCCCGGCACGTGGCACATCACGCACACCTGGGTCTGGTACACGCGGTTGCCGCCGTGGCCTTCGAACCACTCGTGGCAGTTGGCGCACTTCTCGGGATCGACGACCTTCCGGCGCACCGGGTCGCCGCTCACTTCCTTGACGACCGAGATCGCATGGCGTGCCGCGGCCGGGCTGACCTGCGTGAAATAGCCCTGCAGGGCCACCGCTCGCATGGTCGAGCCGACCGGGAACTTCTTGGTGCCGGTGCCCAGCAGGGTGGCGGCGTAGTAGCCACTGGCGTCCGGCCCGGACAGCGAACCGTCGGCCGCCTTGGTGGTGTCCAGCAGGTTCGCGATCGACACGCTGATCGCCTGCGCCTGCTTGACGCCCCCGTTGTTGTAGTCGGCCGGCACCCGGATGCCGTCGCTGGCGCTGGCGTCCGACGCGTAGGCGAGCAGGAAGCTGGGGCTGCCGGTGAACCCGTCGAGCGGAGCGGCCATGCCGGCGGCGGGCGCCTTGAACGTAGCCGGCGCGTTGTCGACCAGCACCCGGAACACCACCGTGAGCTTGTTGCTCGGGTCCACCGCGGCGGACTTGATGTCGTAGCTGATGTTCTTCAGCCCGGCCGGGACCGTCGGGTTGTGGCGGGTCACGTTCTGGGTCTGGTGATTGAGCACCGTCAGGTCCGCGCGGTGGCAGATGGCGCACAGCGAGTCGTCGGCCGCCTGCTTGCCGATGTGGCCGGTGCCGGTGGTCCGGCCCGCCGCCTTGTCGGCCAGCGTCATGCCGGCCCCGGTCGCCCAGTTGATGCCGTCATGGCAGGCGCCGCATGCCAGCCGGCTCGGCCGGGCCTTCCAGTTCTCGGCCTGGGCCGCCTTGGTGCTGTCGTGGCACTTGCTGCACATCCGCTGGCCGCCGTCGAGCATCGAGTAGCCCTTGTTGTTGAAGGCGACGTTGGCGTAGTTGTAGTTCTCCTTCACCAGGTCCTTGCCCATGTGGATCTTGTGGATCATGGTGGTGAAGTCGCCCGCGACCTCGCCGTCGGCGACCCGCGTCTCCGGCGCATAGCTGAAGCTGGTGATGCCGGTGGTGGCGTTGACCGTGGCCGTTTCCCGCAACGCCGGGAACTTGCCGGCCGTGGATGCCACGCTGGCATAGCCGTACTTGCGCTGGTCGGTGTGGCACACGACACAGAAGCGCGTGTCCACGCGGTTGCCGCCGTGGAACGCCAGCTTGCCGTGGCATTCGTTGCAGTTGTCGATGGAGACCAGTTCGCGCTGCTCGGCATCGCTGGATGCCACCACCTTGCCGGTGGCCGGGTACCAGTCGAGGATGACGTTGGCCGGGGCGCCCATGGGCACCGAGGTCACGCCCGAGTTCACGGCGGTCGGCGTGTTGGTGCCGGTGCCACGCGCGCTGCCGCCCACCTGGATCACCAGCCGGTGCAGCCTGGCCGGGTCGAAGGTGAGGTCGCCCAGGTCCGCGGCGACGTTCGGCGGGGCCAGCGTGGCCGCCGCCACGGCGTCCTTGACCTTCGTGACGTCGCGGTAGAACGTGTACTTGTAGGTGCCGTCGCCGTTGTCGACCAGGGTGCCGATGTTGTCGGTGGTCGGCCGCGCGGGAGCGGCAGCGGCGGTGGTGGTCGGCGACGACGTCACGATGTAGCTGACCCACTTGCTGGGTGCGCCATTGGCGCCGGGCACCAGCTTGGCCATGGCGAACGCCAGGTTGCTCAGGCCCGGGAACTTCGCGGTGGAGTTCTGGCTGGTGAACCCGAGGCCCTTGATGCCGCGGTTGGCGGCGTCTGTCAGCTGGAAGGTCACCACCGGCGGGCTCTGGATCGAGACGCTGGTCACCGCGCCGCGGGGCGCCAGGGCCGCGAACTCCGCCGACGTCATCGCCGCGGCGTCGACCGGCGTGCCGCTGGGCGGCAGGACGCCGCTCACGTTCACGACCGTGCCGGTGGGCGCCGGCGGCGCCACGGGGCCGGGCGGAGGCGTCACCACCTCCGGTTCACTTGATCCACCACCTCCGCCGCATCCGGCCAGAACGATTGCGAGCACGCTCGCCGCTCCGAACCCGATCCAGCGGTTCTTCCTCAACAGGTCAAATCGCGCCACGTGGGCCCCCATGGATAGAAAAACGTCGAGTAACGGGCGCCGCACAGCAATGGCACCCTCGAGGCGGAAGTCCCCATGGACAGGCCCGGCCGCGATTCACGACGCGGTGGGGGCGTTGACCATTCCCGCGGCACGGATTTTGTGCACGAAAAACCTTTTTATCAAGATGGCTGAAAGAACTACTTAATGCGCCATTCATAAAATCATGCTAGGCAATTTGACGCCAACGCCCTTTGCGCCTAGAGTTGGTCGATGCGCCCACCGCAGGGCCCGGCCCTGGCCCTTGCCTTGCGGCGGCATGCACGGAAGCTGGTCGATGACGCCCCCACGTGAAGTGCAGCCCGAACCACCCGTATCGGACGAGGAGATGCTCGCCGGCGCGCTGGCCCTCATGACCGCTCATGCCCAGGCCGGCGACGCCGACCGGCGTTCGCTGGCGCGCTCGATCTCGGCGCAGGTGCTGCGCCTGGCGTGCGGCGGATCGCTTTCCGCCGAATTCAGGGCCGCGCTCGCGGTGCTGGCCGCTCACTGGTCCGTTCTTGCCGAAGACGCCTCGCCCCAGCACCTGCCCGACGGCGACCGCCAGCTGTGGCATCCCGCACCGCGCGCCGTCCAATGAGCAGGTGCTGCGCCGGCGCCGCTCGGGGCGGCTTGCGGTTCAAGGCGCCGCGTTGACGGCGCGCCGCGTCCTCACGGATGCCAGCGCGACACCACGGCCGGGGTCGCCGCCGACCGCGACCCCGCCAGCGCGTACGACAGTTCGTTGGCCGCGCGGATGACGCTTCTGGCGTGGCGGTCCAGCCGGGCCCTGGTCAGGCGCGCGCTGGGGCCGGAGATGCAGATGGATCCGAGCAGGCGCCAGTTCAGTCCGAAGACCGGGGCCGCCACGCTCGACACCTCGGCCTCGCGCTCGCCCATGGAGATGTGGCAGCCGCGCTCGCGGATCGACTCATAGGGCTCGCCCTTGGCGCCGCTGAAGGCGAGGATCACGCGCCCCGGTGCGCCCTTGTTCAGGGGCAGACGCTCGCCGATGCGCACGTTGTGCCGCACCGACTGCGGCCCTTCGACCCGGGCGACGCACGAGCGGATGTCGCCCTCGCGCACGTAGAAGGAGGCGCTCTCGCCGGTTTCCCTGACCAGTTCGTGCAGCGCCGGCTCGACCACGTTGTTGACGTCGAAGCCCGCCTGGTAGCGCGCGCCGAGCCAGCCCGCGGCCGGCCCGAGCCGCCATTGCCCGTCGTCGGTCTGCACCAGGTAGCGGCTCAGCGCCAGGGTGCGCGCCAGCCGCAGGGCCGTGGTCTTGTGCATTCCGGCGCGGCGGCTGAGCTCGGCGAGCGTCAGCGCCGGCTCGCCCAGCGCGAACGCCTCCATCAGGGCGAGCGCCCGCGTGACGGCGATCACGCCGCCTTCCTGCCGCACCGTCTTGCCGTCCGCCGCGTTGCGCATCCCGCACTATGGTTCACTGTACGAAACGGTATTGTACGGTGCGCAACGTCGACCTACAGTGCGCGGGTCCGGCGCGCTGCGCGCCTCCTGGAGACAGAACCGATGCCGTTTTCCCGACGTTCCCTGATCGTGCTGGCCGCCGGCGCCACGCTGGCCGGCAGCCTGCAGGCGCAGGCCTGGCCCGCCAAACCCATCCGCCTGGTCGTCCCGTTCCCCGCCGGAGGCGGCACCGACCTGATCACGCGCGAAGTGGCCAACAAGCTGGCCGGCGCCGGCTACACCTTCGTCATCGACAACAAGCCGGGGTCGGGCGGCAACATCGGCGTCGACGCGGCTGCCAAGGCGCCGGCCGACGGCTACACCTTCGTGATGGGCCAGACCAGCAACCTGGCCATCAATCCCACGCTGTATTCGAAGCTGCCGTACGACCCGACCAGGGACCTCGTGCCGGTCAGCCTGGTGGCCAGCGCGCCGCTGGTGATCGTCACCGGCGCCGATACGCCGTACAAAACCCTGGCCGACGTGGTCAACGCCGCCAAGGCCCGGCCCGGAAGCATCAACTACGCCACGTCCGGCAACGGCACGGTCGCCCACCTGGCGGCCGAGTCGTTCCAGAAGGCGGCCAGCGTCAAGCTCACGCACATTCCCTACAAGGGCGCGTCGCAGGGCGTCACGGACGTGATCAGCGGACAGGTGCAGCTGTACGTGTCGTCGATCCCCACGCTGATCGGCTTCATCAAGAGCGGCAAGATGCGCGCGATCGCCGTGACCTCGGAAAGGCGCGCCGACGACCTGCCGCAGGTGCCTGCCATCGCCGAGACCTACAAGGGCTTCGAGGCCGTGACCTGGTTCGGCATCGTCGGCCCGGCCAACCTGCCCAGGGAACTGGTCGCCAGGTTCAACGCCGACCTCAACAAGGCCTTGAAGGATCCGCAGCTGCAAAAGCGCCTGGGCGACCAGGGCGCCGACGTGGCGGGCAGCACCCCCGAGCAGTTCGGCAAGCTGATCCGCGACGACATCGCCCGCTGGGGCCGGATCGTCAAGGAGTCGGGCGCCAGGATCGATTGAGCGCAGGTGCCATGGCGACCGACATCATCCGCGAATTCGATCGCGTCTCCCCTGCCCTGGTGCAGCAGGCCGCGCAGTTCCAGGCCGCCATCCTGGCCGACGTGGCGGGCCGCCGCGGCGCCATGCACGGCCGCATCGCCGCGCTGCGGCCACGCATGAAGCTGGCCGGCCCCGCGCTGACCGTGGACGTGCGCCCCGGCGACAACCTGATGATCCACGCCGCGATCGCGCTGGCCCGCCCGGGCGACGTGCTGGTGATCGACGGCAAGGGCGACCTCGGCTGCGCCCTCATGGGCACCATCATGATGACCGCCTGCCGCCAGCTGGGGCTGGCCGGCGTGGTGGTCGACGGCGCCGTCCGCGACACGCTGGACATCGACGAGATGGACTACCCGGTGTTCGCGGCGGGCACCAACCCGAACGGCCCCACCAAGAACGTGCCCGGCCGCATCGGGCACGCGATCAGCTGCGGCGGCGTGGCGGTGCGCTCCGGCGACCTGGTGGTGGCCGACGCCGACGGCGTCGTCGTGGTGGAACGCGAGCGCGCGCAAGCCCTGCTGCCGCTGGCGCGCAGGAAGGTGCAGGACGAAGCCGCGCGCATCGAGCAGATCCGCGCCGGCCACACGGCCGCGCCCTGGCTGGTGGCCGCACTGCGCACCGCCGGCGTGCTGCAGGAGGGGCAGACCCTGTGAGCCGCCCCGCGATCCTGGTCACCGGCGCCGACCTGGCGCCGCAGGCGCTGGCCCTGCTGCAGCGCTTCGACCTCGTCTATGCCGGCCGCACCCCGCAGGAGGCCGATCTGGTGGCGCTGTGCCGGCGGCACGATCCGGTCGCCATCATCGTGCGCTACGGCAGGGTTCCCGCCGCCGTGATGGACGCCGCGCCATCGCTGCGCGTGATCTCCAAGCACGGCAGCGGCACCGACACGATCGACGGCGACGCGGCCCGTTCGCGCGGCATCGAGGTGCGGGCGGCGGTCGGCGCCAACGCCGCCGCGGTGGCCGAGCAGGCCATGGCCCTGCTGCTGGCCTGTGCCAAGTCGGTGGTGCAGCTCAACGCCCGCATGCACGCCGGCCACTGGGACAAGGCGACGCACAAGAGCATCGAGCTGCGGGGCCGCAGCATCGGACTGGTGGGACTGGGCGCGATCGGTCAGCGCTTCGCGCGCATGTGCGACGCCATGGGCATGACCGTGCTCGGCCATGACCCCTATGCGCGGGAGCTGCCGCCCTTCGTGCGGCACGTCGACCTGGACACGCTGTGGCGGGAGTCGCATGCGATCTCGCTGCACTGCCCGCTGACCCCGGACAACCGGGGCCTGGTGAACGCACGCGCGCTGCAGGCGTGCCGCCGCGGCGTGCTGCTGGTGAACACGGCGCGCGGCGGGCTGGTCGACGAGGCCGCCCTGCTCGAAGCGGTCCGGTCGGGCCAGGTGGCCGCGGCCGGGCTGGACAGCTTCGCGGTGGAGCCGATGAGCGCGCCGCATCCGTTCCACGGCGAGCCCAACATCGTGCTCAGCCCGCACGTCGGCGGCGTCACCGGCGACGCCTACGTCAACATGGGGGTGGGCGCCGCCCTCAACCTGCTGGCGGTGCTGCAGGCCGACGCCCAGGCCGCCTGACGCCGAGCCTGCGGCGGGTCGCCGCGGCGCTGCGCAGGAAGCTCGCGAGCGCCGGGCTCGGGTTGGCCGGATTCCACACCAGCAGCGCCGGCGTGGCGACCGGCGGGCCGCCGAAGCGCACGAAGCGCACCCCGTCCACCCGCGAGCGCGCGATCGAACGCGGCACGATCGAGATGCCCAGCCCGTGCGCCACCATCGCCACGATGGTCAGCCACTGGCGGGCGGCATGCACCGTCCGCGGGTGGATGCCGGCCCGGTTGAAGATGGCGATGACGTTGTCGTAATTCGCGGGCGACACCTCGCGCGAGAACATGACGAAACGCTCGTCGGCCAGCTCGCGCAGTTCCAGCACGGACCGCTGCGCGCCCGGGTGCGCCTGCGGCAGGCACAGCACGAACTCGTCGTCCGCCAGCGCCAGCGAGTCCAGCTGCGGCGGCACCGCCGAGGCGTTGACGAAGCCCGCGTGCAGCTGGCCGTGCAACAGCGCTTCGAGCTGCTCGGCCGAGCCCATCTCGCGCAGCACCAGCTCGATCGTGGGGGCGGCGGCGCCGAAGTCCCGCACCACCGCCGGCACCTCGCGATAGAGCAGCGAGCCGGTGATGCCGATGTCCAGCCGCCCGCGCATCCCGCGGGCCACCGCGTCGGCCACGCTGCCGGCGCGCTCGACGCGCTCGAGGATCTGGCGCGCCTCCTCGAGGAAGGCCGCACCGGCCGGCGTCAGCTCGACGTGCTTGCTGCTGCGAGCGAGCAGCTGCACGCCCAGTTCCTGCTCCAGCGCCTTGATCGCCGAGCTCAGCGGCGGCTGGGTGATGGACAGCCGGCGCGCCGCCCGGCCGAAGTGCAGCTCCTCGGCCAGCACCGTGAAGTAGCGCAGGAAGTGCAGTTTCATGGATCAGCGCATCGATTGCCGACGATTCTAGAAAAGAATCGTTCGAGCCTGAAAATGAATTGGACGCCAATGATTGACCTTGGCACCATCGGGTGCGGTTCCCCATGCAGGAATTCCGAGGAGACATCCATGAAACTGATCGCCCGCACCCTCGCGGTGCTCGCCCTCGCGGCGTCGACGCTCGCCGCCGCGCAGGGCTATCCGGCCGGCCCCGTCACGATGGTCGTTCCGTTCGCGGCCGGCAGCGGCACCGACGCTGTCGCGCGCGTGGTGGCCAAGCGCCTGGGCGAGCGGCTCAAGCAGCCGGTGCTGGTCGAGAACAGGGCCGGCGCCAGCGCGCAGATCGGCGCCCAGTACGTCGCCAAGGCCAAGCCGGACGGCTACACGCTGTTCATGACGACCAACACCTCGCACTCGGCCAATCCCGCCCTCTTCAACAACCTGAAGTACGACCCGATCGTGGACTTCACGCCGGTCACGCGGGTGGGCGAGCTGCCGTTCGCACTGCTGGTGAGCGCCGCCTCTCCGGTGAAGAGCCTGAAGGAGCTGATCGAGCACGCCAAGGCCAACCCGGGCAAGCTGTCCTACGCGACGCCCAACAGCACCTCGCTGGTGGCCTCCGAGACCATCAAGCACATCGCCGGGCTGCAGGTGCTGGGCGTGCCCTACAAGTCCAGCCCGCAGGCACTCACGGACCTGCTGGGCGGCCAGGTGCAGATGTACGTGGCCGATCTCGGCTCCAGCATGGGAATGATCAAGGGCGGCAACGTCCGCACCCTGGCCGTCACCACCAAGGCGCCGCTCAAGAGCCTGCCGAACGTGCCGCCGGTCGCCAGCGCCGTGCCCGGCTTCGACCTGACCTCCTGGAACGGCATCTTCGGTCCGGCCGGCCTGCCCAAGCCGATCGTGGAGAAGCTCAACACCGAAATCCTGCAGGTGCTGGCCGAGAAGGAAGTGCAGGAGCAGCTGGCCCAGCTCGGATTCGAGATCTGGCCGAGCAAGCGGCCCGAGGAATTCGCCAGGTACGTGGCCGACCAGCTGGCGCACTGGACGGCGCTGATCCGGCAGGCGGGCATCCGCGCGGAGTGACATGACGGCACCAGGCAGCCCCGCCCGGCCGGGCCCGCTGTCGGGCGTGCGGATCCTGGACCTCACCTCCGTGGTCATGGGCCCGTTCGCGACCCAGATCCTCGCGCAGCTCGGCGCCGACGTGATCAAGGTGGAGAGCCCCGAGGGCGACAACATGCGGCACGTGGGGCCGATGAACCACCCGGGCATGGGCCACATCTTCCTGCACGCCAACGGCGGCAAGCGCAGCATCGTGCTCGACCTGAAGCACCCGGACGGCCGCGAGGCCGCCCTGAAGCTGGCCGAGGGCTGCGACGTGATGATCAGCAACGTGCGGCCACGGGCCATGGCACGCCTGGGCCTGGACTACGAGGCGGTCAGCCGGCGCCACCCGGGCATCATCCACGTCAGCTGCTGCGGCTTCGACCAGGAGGGTCCCGATGCCGCCCGGCCCGCGTACGACGACCTGGTGCAGGGCGCCTCCGGCGTGCCATGGCTGATGCAGCAATACGGTTCGCCGCAGCCGGCCTACGCGCCCACCACGCTGGCCGACCGCGTCACCGGCCTGCACGCGGTGTATGTGGTCACGGCCGCCCTGTACGCACGCAGCCGCACCGGCCGGGGCCAGGCCGTGGTGGTTCCCATGTTCGAGGCGATGGCGCAGTTCATCCTGGGCGACCACATGGCGGGCCTGACCTTCGAGCCGCCGCGCGGCGCGGCCGGCTACGCCCGGCTGCTGACGCCGCACCGCAGGCCCTACGCCACCAGCGACGGCATGCTGTGCGTGCTGATCTACAACGACAAGCACTGGCGCAGCTTCTTCGCCGCCATCGGCGAGGCCGACGGCCTGGGCCGCGATCCACGCTTCGCCAGCCACAGCGCCCGCGCGGAGAACATCGACGCCGTGTACGCGCAGGTGTCGCGCATCATGGCGACGCGCAGCACGGCGCAGTGGCGCGAGCTGCTGGACGCAGCCGACGTCCCCAACATGCCGATGAACAGCCCGGCCGACCTGCTGGTCGATCCGCAGCTGCGCGCGACCGGCTTCGTGCAGGACGCGGTGCACCCCAGCGAAGGGCCGATCCACGCCCTGGCGCATCCCACCCGCTGGTCGGCCACGCCGCCCGCGCGCGACGCCCGGCCCGCGCCGCGGCTGGGCGAGCACACGGTGCAAGTGCTGCAGGAAGCCGGCTACGCCGCCGAGGACATCGAACGAATGGTGGCGAGCGGCGCCTGCCGCGCTGCGCCACCCCTGTGACATGAAACCCAAGTACCTGGTCCGCACCGCCGACGTGCCGAGCTACAGCCCGGCCAACCACCACCACACCAGCAACCAGCGCCTGGTCGGCCCCGAGACGGTGGGCGCCCGCCAGATGGAAGTGCTGCTGGGCACGCTGCACCGGGGCGGGGGCGCGCTGCCCCATGCCCATCCCGGCATCGAGCAGGCCTGCCACCTGCTGGAGGGCACCGCGCACGTGCAGGTCGCCGGCGAATCGTTCGACATGGTGGCGGGCGACACCTGCTTCTTTCCGGCCGACACGATGCACGTGTTCACGGTGACGAGCGAGACGCCGGTCAAGCTGCTGGTGATCTACAGCCCGCCCTACGGCGAGGCGCCGGACAAGGTGATCCGGCCGGCGCAGGGCTGAACAGGAGCCGTCCATGAACTTCGCCCTGACCCCGGAGCAGGAGCAGATCCGCGACGCGATCGAGAAGGTCTGCGCGCCGTTCGATGCCGACTACTGGCTGCGCAAGGACCGCGAGGGCGGCTTCCCGGACGACTTCCACCACGCGCTGGCCGCATCCGGCTGGCTGGGCATCGCGATGCCCGAGGAATACGGCGGCGCCGGCCTGGGCATCAGCGAAGCGGCCCTGATGATGCACACGATCTCGGCCACCGGCGCGGGCCTGTCCGGCGCCTCCGCGGTGCACATGAACATCTTCGGCCTGCACCCGGTGGTGGTCTTCGGCACGGGCGAACAGAAGAGGCGCTGGCTGCCGTCGCTGATCGAAGGACGGGACCGCGCGTGCTTCGGCGTGACCGAGCCCAACACCGGCCTGAACACGCTCAAGCTGAGGACGCGCGCCGTGCGCCAGGGCGACCACTACATCGTGCACGGACAGAAGGTCTGGATCAGCACGGCGCAGGTGGCCAGCAAGATCCTGCTGCTGGCGCGCACCACGCCGGTGGAGGAGTGCCGAGGCACCGAGGGCCTGAGCCTGTTCTACACCGACCTGGACCGCGCCACCGTCGAGGTGCGCGAGATCGAGAAGCTGGGGCGCAAGTGCGTGGACTCCAACCAGGTCTTCATCGACGGGCTGCGCATCCCGGTGGAGGACCGGGTGGGTGAGGAGGGCAAGGGCTTCAGCTACATCCTGCACGGCCTCAATCCCGAACGCATCCTGATTGCCGCCGAGGCCATCGGCCTGGGTCGCGCAGCGCTCGGGCGCGCGGCCAACTACGCCGTCGAGCGCGAGGTGTTCGGCCGGCCGATCGGCAAGAACCAGGCGATCCAGCACCCGCTGGCGAAGTCATGGATGGAGCTGGAAGCGGCCCACCTCATGGTGCAGAAGGCCGCATGGCTGTACGACCAGGGCCTGCCGTGCGGGGCCGAGGCCAACAGCGCGAAGTTCCTGGCCGCCGAGGCCTGCTACGGCGCCTGCGAGAACGCCATCCTGACGCATGGCGGCATGGGCTACGCCAAGGAGTACCACGTGGAGCGCTACCTGCGCGAGGCGTGGATTCCCCGCCTGGCGCCGGTCAGTCCGCAGCTGATCCTGTGCTTCATCGCGGAGAAGGTGCTGGGAATGCCGAAGTCCTACTGAACGGGCCTAGCGCCGTTCCTCCCCTGCTGCCGGCTTGCGTCCCAGCGTCCGCATGACCTGCTCCTCCATTGCGTCGGCGGCGGGCGCGCCGGCCGACGCCCGGCTGCGCAGCAGCACCACCGGCAGTGCCGGCAGCGCCGGCAGGCCGTGCTTGCGGCCCAGGATCTCGTAGCCCGCCGGCACGCTGCAGCGCGTGAACAGCGCCACCGCCAGCCCGGCTTCGACCGCCGCCAGCATTCCGGCGGGACTCGCGCTCTCGCAGACGACGCGATAGGGCTGGCGGCGAGAACGCAGCGCGCCCAGCGCGGCGCGCCGGGCCGAACTGGCGGCCTCGTACACCACGATCGGCAGGGGCGAGCCGCGCCAGGCCCCGAAGCGCGGCGGGGCGGCCCACACCAGCGGCTCGTCGAACAGTGGCCGGGCGCGCAGGGCGCGGTCACGCGTGACGACACCGATGTCGACTTCGCCGCGCGCGATGCGCGGAATCAGCTCGGTGGACTGCTGGCACACCAGCGTGAGCTCCACCCCGGCATGGCGCTGCGCGAAATCGCGCAGCACCGGCGCGAGGTACGGCACCGCATAGTCCTCCGGCACCCCCACGGTGAGGCGGCCGCGAATCACCTGGCGCTGCATCGCCTGCACCGCCTCGTCGTGCAGCGCCAGCAGGCGGCGCGCATGCTCCAGCAGCTCCCGGCCGGCCTGCGTCAGGTCAAGCCGGCGCGGCGTGCGCACCAGCACGGCACGGCCCACCGCCTCCTCCAGCTTGGCGATCTGCATGCTCAGCGCCGACTGCGAGCGATGCAGCTGGCGGCCGGCGGCCGTCAGCGACCCGGCGTCGACCGCCGTGACGAAGGCCCGCATCCAGTCGAGGTGGAGATCGTTGGACGGCATGGCGAATTCCTCGAATCATTCGATTTGCTGATGATAAATTGCCGAAGGATTCGCTTTGCACGGCACTGGCGCGGCGGCACACTGGCCCGCATGTCGTCGCGCCTTCCCGTCGCACCCCTGCACGCCGCTGCGCCGCGCGCGGCCGATACGCCGGCGCGGCGCGTGCGCCAGGGCCAGGCCTTGATGGTCGGCGGTGGCCTGCTGCTGGGCACCGTCGGGATCTTCGTCCAGGAGGCGGGACAGGACCCCGCGACCACCGTGTGGTTCCGTTGCGTGTTCGGCCTGGCTGCGCTGCTGGCCTGGGGCGCGGCGACCGGCCGGCTGCGCCAGCTCACCGGCCTGCGCGGCCGCGGGCTGGCTGCCGTCATCGGCGCGGGCGCGCTGATGATCGCGAGCTGGGGGCTGTTTTTCGCGGCCATCCCGCTGTGCTCGATCGCGGTGTCCACGGTGGTGTTCCACCTGCAGCCGTTCTGGCTGCTGGCGATGGGCTCGCGGTTGCTGCACGAGCGCGTGACAGGGGCGCAATGGGCCGCCGCCGGCGTGGCGCTGGCCGGGCTGGTGCTGGCCAGCGGCGTCGCCGATCACGATGCCGCCTGGTGGGCGCAGCGCAGCGGTTATGCGCTGGGACTGGCGCTGAGCCTGGCGGGATCGGTGATCTATGCGGGGGCCGGGCTCATCGCCAAGTGCGAGGGCGAGCGGGTCGGATCGTTCGCGCTCTCGGCCGGCCAGTGCGCAGTGGGCGCGCTGGCGCTGGCTGCCTGGCCGCTGGCGCACGGCCTGCCGCGCTGGGGCGTCGCCTGGGGCTGGCTCGCCGGGCTGGGCGTGCTGCACACCGGCCTGGCCTACGTCGTTCTGTACGCCGGCATGGCCCGGCTGGCCACCGGCCGCATTGCCGTACTGCAGTTCGTCTACCCCGCGACCGCCGTGCTGGTGGATTGGGCGGTGTACGGGCGCGCCCTCAGTGCGCTGCAGATGGCGGGCGTGGCGCTGATCGGCGGTGCGCTCTGGACCTTGCGCCGGTCCGAGTGAAGCGCAAAAAGCAGAACGCCCACTCGAGAGTGGGCGTTCGATGTTGGTTGCGCGGGCAAGATTTGAACTTGCGACCTTTGGGTTATGAGCCCAACGAGCTACCAGGCTGCTCCACCGCGCGTCAGATCTGCAATTATAGCGTGAAAGACGATGACCTTATTCGGCTGCCGGCGTTTCCGTCGCGTCCGCGGGCTCGGGACGATCGACCAGTTCGACCAGCGCCATCGGCGCGTTGTCGCCGACGCGGAAACCCATCTTCAGGATGCGCGTGTAGCCGCCCGGACGCGCCTGGTAGCGCGGACCGAGTTCGCCGAACAGCTTGGTCACGATGTCGCGGTCGCGCAGGCGGTCGAACGCCAGGCGCTTGTTCGCCATCGTCGGCTCCTTGGCCAGCGTGATCATCGGCTCGACGACGCGGCGCAGTTCCTTGGCCTTGGGGACCGTGGTCTTGATGACCTCGTGCTCGAGCAGCGAGTTCATCATGTTTCGCAGCATCGCGAGGCGGTGCTCGCTGGTGCGGTTCAGTTTACGAAGGCCGTGGCCGTGACGCATGGTGATTTCCTTTCCTTATGTAGACCGCAGCCGGATCAGGTACTGCGGGTTCACCACTTCAAAAACAGGATGTCGAACGCAGCAGTTCGCAGAGGTCTCGCAAAAGCCGCAGAAAGAATCCATTTGAAGGATGTCCTTCTGCGTGTTCTGCGTATCTTTCGCGTCCTCTGCGTTCGGCTGTTGGGTTAGCGCTTGTCCAGCCCGGCCGGCGGCCAGGACTCGAGCTTCATGCCCAGCGTGAGGCCGCGGGAAGCCAGGACTTCCTTGATCTCGTTGAGCGACTTGCGACCCAGGTTCGGGGTCTTCAGCAGCTCGTTCTCGGTGCGCTGGATCAGGTCGCCGATGTAGTAGATGTTCTCGGCCTTCAGGCAGTTGGCCGAACGCACCGTCAGTTCGAGCTCGTCGACCGGGCGCAGCAGGATCGGGTCGAACTGCTGCGAGCTGCGCTGCACCGGCTGGTCGAAGGCGGCCAGCTCGCTGCCTTCCAGCTGCGCGAACACAGCGAGTTGCTCGACGAGGATCTTCGCGGAAGCGCGCACGGCGTCCTCGGCCGTGATGGCACCGTTGGTCTCGATCTCGACGACCAGCTTGTCCAGGTCGGTGCGCTGCTCGACGCGGGCGCTTTCCACCGTGTAGCTCACGCGCTTGACGGGCGAGAACGAGGCATCCAGCACGATCCGGCCGATCGACTTGGTCGGCTCGTCGGCGTAGCGGCGCATCGTGCCGGGCACGTAGCCGCGGCCCTTCTCCACCTTGATCTGCATGTCGATCTTGCCGCCTTGCGACAGGTGGGCGATCACGTGGTCGGGATTGATGATCTCGACGTCGTGCGGGGTCTGGATGTCGGCGGCCGTGACGACGCCCTCGCCGTCCTTGCGCAGCGACAGCGTCACTTCATCGCGGTTGTGCAGCTTGAACACCACGCCCTTGAGGTTCAGCAGGATGCTGACCACGTCTTCCTGCACGCCGTCGATCGACGAGTACTCGTGCAGGACGCCGGCGATGGTGACCTCGGTTGCCGCGTACCCGACCATCGACGACAGCAGCACCCGGCGCAGGGCGTTGCCCAGGGTGTGGCCATAGCCGCGCTCGAACGGCTCCAGCGTCACCTTCGCGCGATTGGTGCCGAGCTGTTCGACGTTGATGGCTTTGGGTTTCAGCAGGTTGGTTTGCATTCAGGACTTCCTCTCAATACCCCCGGCTCGTTACACCGGTAAGGCTGGTGAAGCGCCCGTAGCGGATGCCTCCGATACGGGTACGAAACTTCAAGGACGAGGCTCCGGCAAGAGCCTCGCAATCCTCTGCTTATCGCGAGTACAACTCGACGATCAGCGACTCGTTGACGTCGGAGGCGAACTCGTCGCGGTCCGGCACCTTCTTGAAAGTGCCCTCGGCCTTGTCGGCGTTCACCTCGACCCAGGCCGGGATGCCCACCTGCTGGGCCAGCTGCAGCGCCTCGACCACGCGGTTCTGCTTCTTGCTCTTTTCGCGCACCGCGATCACGTCGCCGGTCTTGACCAGGTAGGACGGGATGTTCACGGCCTGGCCGTTCACCGTGATGGCGCAGTGCGACACCAGCTGGCGCGCCTCGGCGCGGGTCGAGCCGAAGCCCATGCGGTAGACCACGTTGTCCAGGCGCGACTCGAGCAGGAACAGCAGGTTGGCGCCGGTGTTGCCCTTGCGGCGGTCGGCTTCCTCGAAGTAACGGCGGAACTGGCGCTCCAGGATGCCGTACATGCGCTTGACCTTCTGCTTCTCGCGCAGCTGCAGGCCGAAGTCGGACGTGCGCTGGCCGGAAGTGCGGCCGTGCTGGCCGGGCTTGGAGTCGAACTTGGCCTTGTCCGCGATCGAGCGGCGGGCGCTCTTGAGGAACAGGTCGGTGCCTTCGCGCCGGGAGAGTTTGGCCTTGGGGCCGAGATAACGTGCCACTTGCTTTCCTTTACATCATCTGCCGCGGCCATTTCCGCCGCGGGAGCCGGTTACCTGGGGTGACCGGCGGTGGGCTTGAGAATCGGACGAACACGCGGTCCGCTTCACGAACCGCGTCCTTCGACCGGTTAAATCCTTCTACGCTTCTGCGGCCGGCAGCCGTTGTGCGGCACCGGCGTCACGTCCGAGATCGAGTTGATGCGGATGCCCAGCGCAGCCAGCGCGCGCACCGACGACTCGCGGCCCGGGCCCGGGCCCTTGATCTCGACGTCCAGGTTCTTGATGCCCTGCTCGACGGCGGCGCGGCCGGCCACTTCGGAGGCGACCTGGGCGGCGAACGGCGTCGACTTGCGCGAGCCCTTGAAGCCCTGGCCGCCGGACGAGGCCCACGACAGTGCGTTGCCCTGCCGGTCGGTGATCGTGATGATCGTGTTGTTGAAGGACGCGTGGACGTGCGCGACGCCGTCGGCGACGTTCTTGCGGACCTTCTTGCGCACGCGCTGCGCGGCGTTGCTGGCGGGAGCCTTAGCCATGTCGTTACTCTTTCCCGGTTATTTCTTGAGGGCCTGGGCGGCGCGGCGCGGGCCCTTGCGGGTTCGCGCGTTCGTGCGGGTGCGCTGACCGCGCACCGGCAGGCCGCGGCGATGCCGGAAGCCGCGGTAGCAGCCGATGTCCATCAGCCGCTTGATGTTCATCGTGGTCTCGCGGCGCAGGTCGCCCTCGATCGTGAACTGGCCGATCTGGTCGCGGATGCGCTCGAGGTCCTGGTCCGTCAGGTCCTTGACCTTCTTGGCGTACGGAATGCCGGTCGCCTCGCAGATCTTGCGCGCGCGGCTGCGGCCAATGCCGAAGATGGCCGTCAGGCCGATTTCGGCGTGCTGATGCGGCGGAATGTTGATGCCAGCGATACGTGCCATGTGCGTCCTCTAATTCAGTACTCAGCCTTGGCGCTGCTTGTGGCGCGGATCGGTGCAGATCACGCGGACAATGCCCTTGCGGCGGATGATCTTGCAGTTGCGGCAGATCTTCTTGACGGAAGCCGAAACTCTCATTGCTCTCTCTCCTAAATTCCTGCGTGCCAAGTAGGCGGGAAGCGCCTACTTGGCGCGAAAAACAATCCGGGCCCGCGACAAGTCGTAGGGCGTCAATTCCACGGTGACCCTGTCACCAGGGAGGATGCGGATGTAGTGCATCCGCATCTTTCCCGAAATATGTCCGAGCACGATGTGCCCGTTTTCCAGTTTCACGCGGAACGTCGCGTTTGGCAGGTTCTCAACAACCTCACCCTGCATCTGGATGACATCGTCTTTTGCCATGCGCTAACCGCCGAGTGACGTCTTGAAATTCGCTTTCTTCAATAATGATTCGTACTGCTGGCTCATCAGGTAGTTCTGCACCTGGGCCATGAAGTCCATGGTCACCACCACGATGATCAGGAGCGAGGTGCCGCCGAAATAGAACGGCACGTTGTACTTCAGGATCAGGAACTCCGGCAGCAGGCACACGAACGTGATGTACGCGGCGCCGGCCAGCGTGAGTCGCACCAGGATCTTGTCGATGTAGCGGGCGGTCTGCTCGCCGGGACGGATCCCGGGGATGAACGCGCCGCTCTTCTTCAGGTTGTCGGCGGTCTCGCGGCTGTTGAACACCAGCGCCGTGTAGAAGAAGCAGAAGAACACGATCGCGCTGGCGTACAGCATCACGTAGATCGGCTGTCCCGGGGTCAGCGTGCCGGCGATGTCCTTGAGCCACCGCATGCCGTCGCCGGTGGAGAACCAGCTCACCACGGTGGCCGGCAGCAGGATGATCGACGACGCGAAGATCGGCGGAATCACGCCGGCCATGTTCAGCTTCAGCGGCAGGTGGGACGACTGGCCGCCGTACACCTTGTTGCCGACCTGCCGGCGCGCGTAGTTCACCAGGATCTTGCGCTGGCCGCGCTCCACGAACACGACGAAGTAGGTCACCAGGGCGACCACCGCCACGATCACCAGGGCCACCAGGATGCTCATGGCGCCGGTGCGCACCAGCTCGAGCAGACCGCCGATGGCGTTCGGCAGGCCGGCCGCGATGCCCGCGAAGATCAGGATCGAGATGCCGTTGCCCAGCCCGCGCTCGGTGATCTGCTCGCCCAGCCACATCAGGAACATGGTGCCGGCCGTCAGGCTGACCACCGCGGTCATGCGGAAGCCGAAGCCCGGGTTCACCACCAGGCCGGCCGAGCCTTCCAGCGCCAGGGCGATGCCCAGCGACTGGAAGATGGCCAGGCCCAGCGTGCCGTAGCGCGTGTACTGCGTGATCTTGCGCCGGCCGGCCTCGCCCTCCTTCTTCATCTGCTCGAACGTCGGGACGACGTAGGTCAGCAGCTGCATGATGATCGAGGCCGAGATGTAGGGCATGATGCCCAGCGCGAACACGGTGAACCGCGACAGCGCTCCGCCGGAGAACATGTTGAACAGGCTCAGGATCCCGCCCTGCTGGCCCTTGAACAGCTGCGCCAGCTGGTCCGGGTTGATGCCGGGCACCGGGATGTGCGCGCCGAGGCGGTACACCACCAGTGCCAGCAGCAGGAAGACCAGCCGGCGACGCAGGTCGCCGTACTTGCCGGTCTTTGCAATCTGGGTTGCGCTCGTTGCCACGCTGGATGTCTTCCGCTGTCCTGTCAGGCCGCCGCCGCGACGCTGCCGCCAGCCGCTTCGATGGCGGCCTTGGCGCCGGCAGTCGCGCCGATGCCCGTCAGCTTCACTGCACGGGTCAGTTCACCCGACTTGATCACCTTGACGGTGCGCACCAGCTCGCCGACCAGTCCGGCCTGCTTGAGCGTGAGGAGGTCGACTTCGGTCGCGTTCGACTGGGCGAGCAGGCGCTCAAGCGCCGCCAGCGTCACCTCGCCGTTGAACTTGGCCGACTGCGACTTGAAGCCGCGCTTGGGCAGGCGGCGCTGCAGCGGCATCTGGCCGCCTTCGAAGCCCACCTTGTGGTAGCCGCCGGCACGCGACTTCTGCCCCTTGTGGCCGCGCCCCGCGGTCTTGCCCAGGCCCGAGCCGATGCCGCGGCCGACGCGACGCCTGGCGTGCTTGGCGCCCGCGGCGGGCTTGATGTTGTTGAGTTCCATCTGAGTCTTTCAGTCGGACCGGCGCTTACAGCACGCGGACCAGGTAATCGACCTTGTTGATCATTCCGCGCACGGCGGGCGTGTCCTGCAGCTCGCGCACGCTGTTGAGCTTGCGCAGGCCCAGGCCGCGCACGGTGGCACGGTGGTCGGCCTTGGTGCCGATCGGGCTGCGCACCAGCTGGACCTTGAGGGTGGCTTGTTGGGTTGCCATTGCTGTGACTCCGGTCAGGCGGCGAAGATGTCTTCGACCGACTTGCCGCGCTTGGCCGCCACTTCCGCCGCTGTGGTGGAATGGCGCAGCGCGTCGAACGTGGCGCGGACCATGTTGTAGGGGTTGCTCGACCCGTGGCTCTTGGCCACGATGTCGGTGATGCCCATCACCTCGAAGACGGCGCGCATCGGGCCGCCGGCGATGATGCCGGTGCCCTTCGGGGCCGGGGCCATCATGACCCGCGCGGCGCCGTGCTGGCCGAACACGTTGTGGTGGATGGTGCCGTTCTTCAGCTGCACCTTGGTCATGTTGCGGCGCGCCTCTTCCATCGCCTTCTGCACGGCCGCCGGCACTTCCTTGGACTTGCCCTTGCCCATGCCGACCCGGCCGTCGCCGTCGCCGACCACGGTGAGCGCGGCGAAGCCGAGAATACGGCCACCCTTCACCACCTTGGTCACGCGGTTCACCGCGATCATCTTCTCGCGCATCCCGTCTTCGGGACCGTCACCTTGGGCCTTGGTCTGCTTTGCCTGAAGTCTTGCCATGATCTTTTCCGTGTCCGTTAGAACTGCAGGCCGGCTTCACGCGCGGCATCGGCGAGCGCCTTGACGCGGCCGTGGTACTGGAAGCCGGCGCGATCGAACGCCACCTTCTCCACGCCGGCGGCCTTGGCCTTCTCGGCGATCAGCTTGCCCACCACCGAGGCGGCAGCGGCGTTGCCGCCCTTGCCGGCGGCGCCGAGCGACTGGCGCACATCGGCCTGGGCCGTGGAGGCCGTGGCCAGCACCTTGGCGCCGTCGCCGGAGATCACGGTGGCGTAGATGTGCAGGTTCGTGCGGTTGACGGTCAGCCGCGGCACGCCCTGGGTGGCGATGCGGATGCGGGTCTGACGGGCACGACGCAGGCGTTGCTCTTTCTTGCTCAACATGGTGCGGCCCCTTATTTCTTCTTGGTCTCTTTGATCGTGATCTTCTCGTCCGCGTAGCGGATGCCCTTGCCCTTGTAGGGCTCGGGCGGGCGGATCGCGCGGATTTCCGCGGCGATCTGGCCGACGCGCTGGCGGTCGGCGCCCTTGATCACGATCTCGGTGGGGGCCGGCGTGGCCACGGTGATGCCGGCCGGCATCTCCTTGTTGACCGGGTGCGAGTAGCCGACAGCCAGGTTCAGCTTGCTGCCCTGGGCGGCGGCCTTGTAGCCCACGCCCACCAGGGTCAGCTTGCGCTCGAAGCCCTTGGTGACGCCGACCACCATGTTGTTCACCAGCTGACGCATGGTGCCGCTCATGGCGTTCGCCTCACGCGACTCGTCCACCGGCGCGAAGGTCAGCTTGCCGCCTTCGTTCGCCACCTTCACCAGCGCGTTGCCGGCGAGCGACAGGGTGCCGCCGGCGCCCTTGACGCTGATCTGGTCTTCCCCGATCGACACGTCCACGCCTTGCGGGACGGCAACCGGCATTTTTCCAACTCGGGACATTTCTGCAGTTCCTTCCTCAGGCGACGTAGCACAGGACTTCGCCGCCGACCCCGGTGGCGCGGGCCTTGCGGTCGGTCATCACGCCTTGCGGGGTCGTGACGATCGCCACGCCCAGGCCGTTCTGCACCTGCGGAATGGCGTCGCGGCCCTTGTACACGCGCAGGCCCGGGCGGCTGACGCGCTCGATCTTCTCGATCACCGGACGGCCGGCGTAGTACTTCAGGGCGATTTCGATTTCGCTCTTGCCGCCGTCGTTCCGGACCTGGAAGCCCTCGATGTAGCCCTCGTCCTTCAGGACCTGGGCGATCGCGACCTTCACCTTCGAATACGGCGCCGACACCGTGGCCTTGGCCACCATCTGCGCGTTGCGGATGCGGGTCAGCAGGTCGGCAATGGGATCACTCATGCTCATGTCGTTCTCTCCTGCCGCTTACCAGCTGGCCTTGATCACGCCCGGGATGTCGCCGGTGAAGGCCATCTCGCGGATCTTGCTTCGGGCCAGGCCGAACTGCTTGAAGGTTCCGCGCGGGCGGCCCGTGATCGCGCAGCGGTTGCGCTGGCGCGTCGGGTTGGCGTTGCGCGGGATCTTCTGCATCGCGAGGCGCGCCGCGGCGCGCTCTTCGTCGCTCTTCTTGAGGTCGTTGGCGATCGCCTTCAGTTCGGCCATTTTCGGCGCGTACTTCGCGACCAGTTTGTCACGCTTGAGTTCGCGCTGGATCAAAGCTGTTTTAGCCACGCTGCACCTTCAGTTCTTGAACGGGAAACGGAAGCCGGCGAGCAGTGCCTTGCACTCTTCGTCGGTCTTGGCCGTGGTGGTGATGCTGATGTTGAGACCGCGCAGGGCATCGACCTTGTCGTACTCGATCTCGGGGAAGATGATCTGTTCCTTCACGCCCACGTTGTAGTTGCCGCGGCCGTCGAAAGCGCGGCCCGAAATGCCGCGGAAGTCGCGCACGCGCGGCAGGGCCACCGTGACGAAACGGTCCAGGAACTCGTACATGCGCACGCCGCGCAGCGTGACCATCGTGCCGATGGCCTGACCCTCGCGGATCTTGAAGCCGGCGATGGCCTTCTTGGCCTTGGTCACGACCGGCTTCTGGCCGGCGATCTTGGTGAGGTCGCCCACGGCGTTGTCCATCACCTTCTTGTCGGCCACCGCCTCGGACACGCCCATGTTCAGGGTGATCTTGGTCAGACGCGGCACTTGCATCGGCGACTTGTAGCCGAACTTCGTGACCAGTTCGGGAGCGATCTTTTCCCGATAGAGTTGTTGCAGACGTGCCATGCTCATGCCACCTTGATTTCTTCGCCGCTGGACTTGAAGACGCGCACGCGGCGGTCGCCGTCGGCCTTGATGCCCACGCGGTCAGCCTTGCCCGTGGCGGCGTTGTAGATCGCCACGTTGGACTGGTGAATCGGCATCGCCTTCTCGACGATGCCGCCGGTCGTCCCCTTCATGGGGTTGGGCTTGGTGTGCTTCTTCACCAGGTTGATGCCCTCGACGACCAGATGCTCGTCGTCCTTGCGCAGCGTGACCTTGCCGCGCTTGCCCTTGTCCCGGCCCGCCAGCACGATGACTTCGTCGCCCTTGCGAATCTTGTTCATGAAAGCGTCCTTGTCAGAGAACTTCGGGGGCCAGCGACACGATCTTCATGAAGCGCTCGGTGCGCAGCTCGCGCGTGACGGGCCCGAAGATGCGGGTGCCGATCGGCTCCAGCTTGTTGTTGAGGAGCACGGCGGCGTTGCCGTCGAACTTGACCAGGGAGCCGTCGCTGCGGCGCAGGCCCTTGGCGGTGCGGACCACCACGGCGCTGTAGACCTCGCCCTTCTTGACGCGGCCGCGCGGCGCAGCCTCCTTGATGCTCACCTTGATGATGTCGCCGACGCTCGCGTAGCGACGCTTGGAGCCGCCCAGCACCTTGATGCAAAGAACTGACTTCGCACCGGTGTTGTCGGCAACTTCGAGCCGGGATTCTGTCTGGATCATTTCAAATAATTCCCAACTTGTACCCGCAGCCTGCACCGGAAGGAAAACGGCCCGGCACGGACATCGGATCAGTCTTGGGCCCGCCGTCGCCAGCGCCAAGGGCGCCGGCTTCGTCTGGGCAAGAACCGGCAAAGCCCATGGGCTCTCCGGGCGCCTTTTAAAGCGCAGCCAGCGATTATTGCCGATGCGAAAAGGGTTGTCAACCCAGCCGCAAAGTCAGGCCGGCAGGGCCAGGTACGACTGCGCCAGCGCCTGGAAGGGCGCCACCTGCGGATCGACGCCGGTCTCCTGGCGCAGGATCTCGCCCACCGCCGGGGCCAGCGCCCCGGCCTGCCGGGCGTCCAGGAACAGCAGGCGCCAGCGGCGCGCCAGCATGTCCTCGGCGGTGCGGGCGTACTCGTGGCGGGCGGAAAACCGCACCATGGCCTCGGTCAGCCCGCCGCCCAGATCGTGTCCGGCCCCAGGCAGCGCCAGCACCGCAGCCGCCTCGCCACCCCAGGAATGCAGGCCCTGCGGCTGGCTGAGCGGCACCGGCTGGCGCGGCGGGGGATCGGCCCCGACCAGATGCAAGTTGGCAGTCACTCCTGGTCGAGGCGGCGACAGCAGGCGCTCGTCGAAACAGGTGTTGAGCACGTCCTCGGCCATCGCCCGGTACGTGGTCCACTTGCCGCCGGTCACGGTGACCAGGCCGCTGCGGCTGACCAGCACCGTGTGCTCACGGCTCAGCCCCTTGGTGTTCTCGCCGTCGGCGCCCTGCGGCCGGACCAGGGGCCGCAGGCCCACCCACATGCTGCGGATGTCCTCGTGCCGCGGCGCGCGCACCAGGTAGCGGCCGGCTTCGCGCAGGATGAACTCCAGCTCCTCGCGGAACGGCCGCGGCTCCAGGTCCAGGTCGCGGCGCGGCGTGTCGGTGGTGCCCAGGATCAGCTTGCCGAGCCAGGGCACGCCGAACAGCACCCGGCCGTCGGCCGTGCGCGGCACCATCAGGGCGTGGTCGCCGGGCAGGAAGTCGCGGTCGACCACGACGTGCACGCCCTGGCTGGGCGCCACCATGGGCCGCACCGGCCGCCCGGTCGCTGCCCCGTCCTGCTGGCGCAGCCGGTCCACCCACACGCCGGCGGCGTTGATGACGCAGCGGGCGCGCACCTCGTAGTCCTGGCCGGTCTCCTGGTCGCGGCAGGCGAGGCCCGCCACCCGGCCCTGCTCATGGCGCAGGGCGGTCACCTCGCAGTAGTTGAGCACCAGGGCGCCGCGCGCCGCCGCAGTGCGGGCCAGCGCCAGCGCCAGCCGCGCGTCGTCGAACTGCCCGTCCCAGTACTGGATCCCGCCCTTGAGCCCGTCGCTGCGGGCGGTGGGCAGGCGCGCCAGCGTCTCCCGGCGGCCGAGGAATTCGGTGCCGCCCAGGCCGTCGCGACCGGCCAGGGCGTCGTACATCTTGAGGCCCGTGCCGTAGAACGGCAGCTCCCAGTAGTGGTAGGCCGGCAGCACGAAGGGCAGCGGCTGCGCCAGGTGGGGCGCGTTGCGCAGGACCACGGTGCGTTCGTGCAGCGCCTCGCGCACCAGCCCGACGTTGCCCTGGGCCAGGTAGCGCACGCCGCCGTGGACCAGCTTGGTGGCCCGCGACGAGGTGCCCTTGGCAAAATCGTGCGCCTCCAGCAGCAGCACCGACCAGCCGCGCGCCGCCGCGTCCAGCGCCACCCCCAGGCCGGTGGCCCCGCCGCCGATCACGGCAACGTCGTAGGTGACTGGGCGGGCCAGCTGGGCGATCAGGTTCGCGCGGTTCATCGGACGCGATTTTCCCCCAGCGCCGCTAGACTTCGGGCCATGCCTTCCACCCCCCTCTCCTCTTCGCACGACGCCGTCGCCTTCATCGGCGGCGGCAACATGGCCAGCGCCATCATCGGCGGCCTGCTGCGCCAGGGCCTGTCCCCGGCACAGGTGGAGGTGGTGGAACCGTTCGCTCCGGCGCGCGACAAGCTGAAGGAGCAGTACGGCGTCACCGCGCAGGAGAACGCCGGGCCGGCCCTGCAGCGAGCCGGCCTCGTGGTGTGGGCAGTCAAGCCGCAGACGTTCCGCGGAGCCGCCGCGCAGGCGCGCGAGCACACCAGCGGCGCCCTGCACCTGAGCGTGGCGGCGGGCATCCGCTCCGACAGCATCGCCGACTGGACCGGCTCGCAGCGCATCGTGCGCTGCATGCCCAACACCCCGGCGCTGATCGGCCAGGGCATCACCGCCCTGTACGCGCGGCCGGCAGTGAGCCCGGACGACCGGGCGCGGGCGCAGCAGGTGATCGCCACCACCGGCGAGTGGCTGTGGGTGCAGGACGAGGCGCAACTGGACGCCGTGACGGCGCTGTCCGGCTCGGGGCCGGCGTACGTATTCTTCTTCCTGGAAGCGATGACGCAGGCCGGGGTCGAGCTGGGCCTGACGCGCGAGCAGGCCTACCGGCTGGCCGTCGGCACCTTCAGCGGCGCCGCCGCGCTGGCGCACGCCTCCGCCGAGCCGCCCGAGGTGCTGCGCCAGCGCGTCACCTCCAAGGGCGGCACCACCCACGCCGCGATCACGTCTCTGGAGCACGACGGCGTGCAGCCGGCGTTCGTCCGGGCGATGCACGCCGCGGCGCGGCGCGCCAAGGAGCTCGGCGACGAGTTCGGCGCGTAGCCGCTGCCCTGGCGTCAGCGCAGCGCGTAGCCAGCGGCCACGCCGGCGAACAACGTGAACGCCACCCAGTGGTTGGCGCGGAACGCGCGGAAGCAGGCCTCGCGTTCGCGACTGCGGATCAGCGTGAAATGCCAGGCCGCCTGGCCGGCGGCGGCGGCCAGCGCCAGCGCCAGCACCCAGGACGGAATGCGGCCGGCCAGCACCACGCCCCAGACCACCAGGTAGGCCGCGTAGCACAGCATGATCACCGGCACGTCGGCGCGGCCCAGCGTGATGGCCGAGGTCTTCATCCCGATCCTCAGGTCGTCGTCGCGGTCGACCATGGCGTACTCGGTGTCGTAGGCGATCACCCAGAACAGGTTGCCCAGCAGCAGCACCCAGGCGAGCAGCGGGACATGCGACTGCACCGCCGCGAAGGCCATCGGGATGCCGAAGCTGAAGGCCACGCCCAGCACCGCCTGCGGCATCGAGACGAACCGCTTGGCGTAGGGATAGGCCAGCGAAATGGCCAGCGCCGCGAACGACCAGGCGATGGCCACCGCGTTGGTGGTCAGCACCAGCGCGAACGCCAGCAGCGCCAGCACAGCCCCGACCAGCAGCGCCTCGCGCACCGACACCGCGCCGGTGGTGACGGGCCGCGCCGCCGTGCGCTTGACATGGCGGTCGAAGTCGCGGTCGGCCACGTCGTTGACGCAGCAGCCGGCGCTGCGCATCAGGACGGTGCCCAGCGTGAACACCGCGATCAGGTGCCAGCCGGGAAAGCCCTGGGCCGCGATCCACAGCGCGCTCAGGCTGGGCCACAGCAGCAGCAGCCAGCCGGCCGGCCGGTTCCAGCGGATCAGGTCAAGGTAGCGCGAGAGCCTGCCGTCAGCCATCACAGCCCCAGCTGGCGCAGGTCGAGCCCGCCGCCGCGCACCGGCGGGCACCACAGCCAGGCGCCGGTCACCGGCCGGGAGATGCGGAACATCGCATCGGTGATGCCGTCCTCCTGGCCGGCCATGCGGCGGATCTGGACCTCGAACGCGTCGTGCGACCGGCCGAAGGCGACGAACATCAGGCCGGCCTGCGTGGCCAGCAGCCACGGCATCGAGCGGCGCAGCATGAAGGCGGGCGGATCGAAGCTTTCCTGCGCCGTGCGCTTGACATGGGCCGAAGTGGGCGAGTCCTCGAGCTCCTCGTTGTCGCTGCGGCGCCGGCCGAAATGGTGGTCCTGTTCGCCACTGGCCAGCGCCTCGAATGCGTCGAAATCGTGCACCCATTGCTGCACGGCCAGGTAGCTGGAGCCGTCCAGTCCCGGCCCGCGGCCGTCCACGATGGCGGCCGCCACCGCGTCATCGCCCTGCGGGTTCTCGGTGCCGTCCTCGTACCCGGTCAGGTCCTTGCCGTGGCCGCTGTCGCCCAGCGCATGGCAGAACGCATCAAGCACCTGGCCGATCCGGAAGGCCGGCGCCAGCGTCTTCTGCAGCCTGCGCATCGCGTGCAGCAGGAACCCGAGATCGTCGCCGCGCAGCCAGCACCACAGCTGCAGCGGCGTGGACGGCACCTCGACGCCGTGGCCGCTGATCGCAGGGAATTCGCGCAGGCCGGGCACCGTGGCGCCCAGCGCCGCCACCAGCGACGGCCCGAGGCCCACCACCACGCTGTCGCCGTCCACTGCCTGCGCCAGGCGCTGCAGCGCCGCGCCGAGCGCGGCCCGGTCGGCGCCTGCGACGGCTTCGAAACTGACATAGCGTGCCACGGCCGGCACGCCCTGGAGGATTCCTGGTTGCGCGGGAAGAGTCATGTGCCGATGGTAAATCGGCTTTCCTTCGACCGGCTCAGGACCGGCGCTTCGACGGGCTCAGGACAGGCGCTTGACGCCGGGCAGTTCGCAGGCATAGATCGCGTTGCGCAGGGCCGCGATCGCCTCGTAGCGGGTGAAGCTGCGGCGCCAGGCCAGCACCACGCGGCGGCTCGGCGGTTCGCCCTCGAACGGGATGTAGCGCACGAATGCCTGGTCTTCCCGGCGCCGCTTGGGCCGCGGCTCCAGCGCCTCCTTGGGCACCGACAGGCGCGGCACCAGCGTCACGCCCATGCCGGCCGCCACCATGTGCTTGATGGTCTCCAGCGAGGAGCCTTCGAAGCTCTTGCGGATGCCCTCGGCGTCGCTGGAAAAGCGCGCGAATTCGGGGCAGACCTCCAGCACATGGTCACGGAAGCAGTGGCCGGTCCCCAGCAGCAGCATGGTCTCGCTCTTGAGCTCCTGGGCGGTGACGTGCTGCCGGGCGGCCAGCGGATGCGTGCTCGGCACGGCCGCCAGGAACGGTTCGTCGTACAGCGCCGCCACCGCCAGCCCGGTGTCGGGAAACGGCTCGGCCATGATGGCGCAGTCCATCTCGCCGGTGCGCAGCATCTCCAGCAGCTTCACCGTGAAGTTCTCCTGCAGCATCAGCGGCATCTGCGGCGTGCGGGCAATCGCCTGCCGTACCAGGTCGGGCAGCAGGTAGGGCCCGATGGTGTAGATCACGCCCAGCTTCAGCGGCCCCGCCAGCGGGTCCTTGCCGCGCTTGGCGATCTCCTTGATGGCGGCCGCCTGTTCCAGCACGCTCTGCGCCTGCCGCACGATGTCCTCGCCCAGCGGGGTGATGGTCACTTCGTTGGCGCTGCGCTCGAACAGCTTGACCTCCAGCTCGTCCTCGAGCTTCTTGATCGCCACCGACAGCGTCGGCTGCGAGACGAAGCACGCCTCGGCGGCCTTGCCGAAGTGCTTTTCGCGGGCAACGGCGACGATGTACTTGAGTTCGGTGAGCGTCATCCTGGGAAACCGTTGTTCAAGGCCGTTGCCGATCCGATCGCGGCGCTCACGCCTTGAGGTATTCGGATTTTCCTCCCAACCACCGCGCCGTGTGGCGTTTTGCCAGTTCGGGATGGCGATCGAGCATCAGCGGCGCCAGCTGGCGGGCCCATTCCAGCAGCGCGCTGTCGGCCCCGAGGTCGGCAAACCGCAGCAGCGGCGCTCCGGACTGGCGCGCGCCCAGGAATTCGCCGGGACCGCGGATCTCCAGGTCGCGGCGCGCGATCTCGAAACCGTCGGCGGTCTCCACCATGGCCTTCAGGCGCGCGCGCGCCGCCTCGCCCAGCCGCCCGCCCTCCCCGGCGGCGTACAGCAGCACGCAGGCCGAGGCGGCGGCCCCGCGGCCGACCCGGCCGCGCAGCTGGTGCAGTTGCGACAGGCCGAAGCGCTCGGCGTGCTCGACCACCATCAGCGACGCATTGGGCACGTCCACGCCGACCTCGATCACGGTGGTGGCAACCAGCACGCCCATGCGGCCTGCCGCGAACTGCGCCATCACGGCCTTCTTCTCGGCCGCCGGCATCCGCGAGTGCAGCAGGCCGACCACCACGCCGGGCAAGGCGGCACACAGCGCCTCGTGGGTGGCGCGCGCGTTGGCCAGGTCCAGCGCCTCGCTTTCCTCGATCAGCGGGCAGACCCAGTACACCTGCCGCCCGGCGCCGACCTGCGCCCGGATGCGTTGGGTGACCTCGTCGCGCCGGCTGTCGGCCACCAGCTTCGTGACCACCGGCGTGCGGCCCGGCGGCAGCTCGTCGATGGTGGAGACGTCCAGGTCCGCGTAGTAGCTCATGGCCAGGGTGCGCGGAATCGGCGTCGCGCTCATCATCAGGAGGTGGGGCTCGCGCGGCGTTTTCCCCTCCCCCGCGCGGGGGAGGGCCGGGGTGGGGGCAGGCACATCCGCCCCGAAGGGGTTCGCAGCGGTATTCGCCTTGCCCCGCAAGGCGAGCCGCTGCGCAACCCCGAAGCGATGCTGCTCGTCGATGATGGCCAGCCCGAGCCGGCGAAATTCCACCTGGTCCTGGATCACCGCATGGGTGCCGACCACCAGGGCCGCCTCGCCGCCGGCGACCAGCGCCAGCATTTCCGCGCGCTCCTTCTTCTTCTGCGCGCCGGTCAGCCAGGCCACGCGCAGCCCGCGCGGCGCCAGCAGCGGCTCCAGCCAGGCGGTCAGCTTGCGGAAATGCTGCTCGGCCAGGATCTCGGTGGGCGCCATCAGCGCGCACTGCCAGCCGGCATCGATCGCCGCGGCAGCCGCCAGCGCCGCCACCACCGTCTTGCCGGAGCCGACGTCGCCCTGCAGCAGCCGGTGCATCGGCACCGCTCGCGCCAGGTCGGCCGCGATCTCCCCGGTCACGCGATGCTGGGCGGCGGTCAGCGCGAACGGCAGCGCCGCCAGCAGTTGCGCGGGCAGGCCGCCCGCGCTCGCCTGCAGTACCGGCGAACGCAGCCGCGCGCGCTCGCGCTTGCTGGCCAGCTGCGACAGCTGCTGCGCCAGCAATTCCTCGGCCTTCAGGCGTTGCCAGGCCGGGTGGCTGCGGTCTTCCAGGGTGGCAAGCGACACGTCGGGCGTGGGCTGGTGCAGCAGGGCCAGCGCCGCGCGCAGGTCCCAGACCAGCGGCCCGAGCGCGTCGGTCACGCCGGGCGGGAAAGTGTCCGCCAGGTCGGCTCGCGCCAGCGCGCCCAGCACCGCCTGCCGCAGCCAGGCTTGCGGCAGGCCGGCCACCGTGGGATAGACCGGCGTGAGCGCCGTCGGCAGTTCGCCCCCGGCCGCCTGCCAGGCGGGATGCACCATCTGCCAGCTGAGAAAGCCGCCCTTGAGCTCGCCGCGGATGCGCAGCCGCCGGCCGACCGCCAGCGACTTCTGCTGCGACGGGTAGAAGGTGAAGAAACGCAGCAGACAGGTGTCGCTGCCGTCGTCCACCGTGACCACGAGCTGCCGCCGCGGCCGGTAGGCGATCTCGCAGGCGGTGACCGTGGCCTCGATCTGCACCGCCTCGCCTTCGCGCGCGTCACGCAGGCGCACGATGCGGGTCTGGTCCTCGTAGCGCAGGGGCAGATGCAGCGCCAGGTCGATGTCGCGCACCAGGCCCAGCTTGCGCAGGGCGGCCTGGGGCCCTGCGGCGCTGCGCGCGCCGGCTTCCGTCCCCGCGGGCGGGGCGGAAACCTTGGCGCGGCGCGCCGGCTTTCCGGCGTCGGTCGGTGCCTTGGTCGCTGGCATGGGACAATTCTGCCCTGCTCCCACCATCACTTGGAACGGGCCTGTCCGGCCCTCAAGCGCATGCACCACTTCCGCCTGGGCGATTTCGACTACGCCCTGCCCCCCGACCTCATCGCCCAGCATCCGGCGCCGCAGCGCAGCGCTTCGCGCCTGCTCGACGGCCGCGGGCCGGCGGTGGACCGCATCTTCGCCGACCTGCCGGCGCTGTTGCAGCCCGGCGACCTGCTGGTGTTCAACGACACGCAGGTGATCAAGGCCCGCCTGTTCGGCGAAAAGCCCACCGGCGGCAAGCTCGAACTGCTGGTCGAGCGGGTGCTGGGCGAGCGCGAAGTCGCCGCCCACATGAAGGTGAGCAAGAAGCCGCCCGCCGGGACCGTGCTGTCCATGGCCGGCGGCTTCACGGCCACCCTGCTCGGTCGCTGGCCGGATGCGGACGGCCCGCTGTTTCGCCTGCTGCTGGACGACGACCCGCATGCGCTGATGCAGCGGCACGGCCACGTGCCGCTGCCGCCCTACATCGAGCACGCCGACACCGCGGACGACGTGCAGCGCTACCAGACCGTGTTCGCCAAGCATCCCGGCGCCGTCGCGGCGCCCACGGCCGCCCTGCACTTCGACGAGGCGCTGCTCGCGGCACTGGAGACGCGCGGCGTGCAGCGCGCCAGCGTGACGCTGCACGTGGGCGCCGGCACCTTCCAGCCGGTCAAGACCGAGGACCTTGCCGCCCACCGCATGCACAGCGAGTGGTATCAAGTGCCCGAGGCGACGCAGCGTGCGATCGCCGAGCTGCGTGCGCGCGGCGGCCGCCTGGTGGCCGTGGGCACCACCACCGTGCGCACGCTGGAGTCCTGGGCCGCCAGCGGGCGGGCCAGCGGCGACACCGACATCTTCATCACCCCCGGCTTCGAGTTCCGGCAGGTCGACCTGCTGGTGACCAACTTCCACCTGTCCCGCTCGACGCTGCTGATGCTGGTCAGCGCCTTCGCGGGCCACGACCGCATCATGGACCTGTACCGCCACGCCGTTCGCGAACGCTACCGCTTCTTCAGCTACGGCGATGCGATGCTGCTCGCGCGCACCGGCATCACCGCCTGACACCATGCTCCAGTTCGAACTCCTGAAGACGGACGGCCACGCGCGACGCGGCCGGCTCACCCTCAACCACGGCGTCGTGCAGACGCCGATCTTCATGCCGGTGGGCACCTACGGCACGGTCAAGGGCGTGACGCCGCGCTCGCTGGAGGAGATGGACGCCCAGATCATCCTGGGCAACACCTTCCACCTGTGGATGCGCCCCGGCCTGGACGTGCTGCACCGGTTCGGCGGACTGCACCGCTTCGAGCAATGGCACAGGCCGATCCTGACCGACTCCGGCGGCTTCCAGGTCTGGAGCCTGGGCGAGATGCGCAAGATCAGCGAGGAGGGCGTGAAGTTCGCGTCGCCGGTCAACGGCGACCGCCTGTTCCTCACGCCCGAGGTGTCGATGCAGATCCAGACCGCGCTGAACTCCGACATCGTGATGCAGTTCGACGAGTGCACGCCGTACGAGACCAAGGGCCAGATCACCACCGAAGCGCAGGCCCGCATCTCGATGGAACTGAGCCGGCGCTGGGCGGTGCGCTGCCGCGCCGAGTTTGCGCGGCTGGAAAACCCCAACGCGCTGTTCGGCATCGTGCAGGGCGGCATGTTCGAGCAGCTGCGGGAGGAATCGCTGGCCGCGCTGGTGGAGCTGGACTTCCCGGGCTACGCGGTGGGCGGGGTGAGCGTCGGCGAGCCCAAGGAAGACATGCTGCGCATCATGGCGCACACGCCGCACCGGCTGCCGGCGCACAAGCCGCGCTACCTGATGGGCGTGGGCACGCCCGAGGACCTGGTGGCCGGCGTCGCCCACGGGGTGGACATGTTCGACTGCGTGCTGCCCACCCGCAACGCGCGCAACGGCCACCTGTTCACGCGCTTTGGCGACCTGAAGCTGCGCAACGCGCGGCATCGCGACGACGACGGTCCGCTCGATGAAAGCTGCCGCTGCTACACCTGCGCCGGCCACACGCGCGCCGACGGCAGCGTCGCCGGCGGCTTCTCGCGCGCCTACCTGCACCACCTGGAGCGCTGCGGCGAGATGCTGGCGCCGATGCTGGCCACCATCCACAACCTGCATTACTACCTGAACCTGATGCGCGAGATCCGCCAGGCGCTGGACGCCGGCGCGTTCGACGCTTTCGTTCGACAGTTCCGGCAGGATCGTGCGCGCGGCGTCTGAGGTGGCCGTCGATCAGCCGGCCGCGGCGCGCTCGCAGAACACCGTGAGGACCCCGGTGTAGCCATACAGGTGGTCGCGCGCGATCTCGCCACCGGCGAAGAATCCGACCAGCGGCACGTCGCCGAGCGCGCGCCGCACGATCTGCAACTCGGCGCTGGGCCCGCCGAAATGCGACCCGCCGCGCCCGGCGCAGCTCACGTAGACGGCGCCGGCGACCCGCCGCCCGGGGTGGCTGCCCGGTTCGGGCGCGGTGGGCCCGTCCGCCACCGGCACGCCCGCCTCCTGCGGCTCCAGTTCCTCGCGGATCTCGGCGCAGATGCGCACCAGGTCGGCCCGCGCCGCCTGCACGTCGCGGCGGCAGAACGCCATGCGCATGCCGGGCTGGACCCGGTCGGCGACCGCCACCGCGTTGCGCGCGGGGTCCAGGCCGATGATGTGGCGCACCAGCACGTCGGCGCCGAAATGGCCGGTGCGCCCCACGGCGTCCGACCCCGGCGGCGTGAGCCCGACCAGCGTGGCACGCAGCGCCGTCATCGCCTCCCGCGTCCGATCCAGCGAGATGCCGGTGTCGCGCAGCAGCACGTCCAGCGCCGGTTCATCGTCGAGCTCGAGCATGACATTTCCGTCGGCGGCCGTGACGACGCGCTGCGGCGCCACCGGATGGCAGCCCTGCGTGACGCGCGAGACCAGCGTCACCTCCGGACCGAACGCCACGCCCGACAGGCCGCCGCTGAACACGCCGCCGGCCGCGCCCTGGCCGCGCACGTTGCCGTTGCCGCCGACCGCGAACTGCACGTTGCGCGTGCGGCTGGACGCAAGCCCGCCGAACAGGTAGCCGGTGGCCGTGCGCTGCGCCATTTCGGCGATCAGCTCCGCGACATCGGTGGTGGTGGCGTCGGCATGCACCAGCGCCGTGTGCGGCTCGAAACCCATGCCCGGACCGACGCCCAGCGGCGCGACCCCCGAGAAGACACGGTACTGGTCGCTCGGCAGCGCGCACAGCATGACGGCCAGCGCCGGCTCGTCGAAATACTCCACGCCCGATCCCGCGATGCCCACCCCCACGGTGCCGGCCCAGTCGGTCACCTCCGGCAGCTCGGCGCCCAGATGGTCCAGGATGTCCTGCGCCGACGGCGCGAAATGGTCCGTGATGTAGAGCAGACCCAGGGTCGGGTTGGCGGCATGGTCGGGAAGGGCCATCTGGGCCCGCAATTGGGCCAGCACCAGGCCGGCCGCCATCGCCCACTGCGGGTGTGTGGCATGGGCGCAGGGAAAGAGCTTCACGGCAGTACCCGTCAGCCGCCGGCAGTCTTGCGAGCCGGGCGCTTGCGCCGGGCCGCGGCCGGCGGGTCGGCAGCTGGGGGCGCCGCGGATGCGGTCGCCGCCTTCGCCGCGTCGGCCGAGGCGGCGACGTCCTGCATCGCCTTGGCGGCAATCTGCTGGAACTGCTGCGTCAGCGCGCCCCACCACTGGAGCGGATCGACCGCCTTGGCGGCGTCGCCCGCACCGGCGTCACGCGCGCCGGCCTTGCCCGGGCCGGCGGACGCGGGCGCGGCGGCCGGCGGCGGTGTGACCTTGAGCGACTCGGCCAGGTCGGCCAGGTCGAAATTCATTCCCTGCAGCGCGGCCAGCGTCATCTTCTGCACTTCGAGCGCCTGGACGGTGGCGCCGACGGCGGCGGCGTTCTGTTCCAGCCAGAAGCGCACCGCCTTGAGCTCGCCGATGCGCTTGTCCAGTTCCTGGACGTTGAGGGTCGGGGCGACCCAGCTGGACAGGTTGGGCATCTGGGGCATGCCTTGCGCCGTGCCCTTGGCCAGGTTCTGCAGGAAGTCGAAGCCCGGAATGAACTGCCCGAAACCCGAATGCTGCTGTTCGCTCATGGCCACGCTCCGCGGATTGCCCGATGCGCCCAGCTTACCCGATGCCCCGCGCCACGGGGCACGCCGCGTCAATGTTTGTGCGTCTCCATCTTGTGCATGTGCTCCTGGCCGCCGCCGGGCGCCTTCGCCGCCACCGGCACCTTCAGCTCCAGCCTGCTCTCTGCGCCGCTCGCGTCGCGCAGTTCCAGCGTGATCGCCACCGTGGACCCCGCCTTCAGCGGCTGCTTCAGGTCCATCAGCATCAGGTGGTTGCCGCCAGGCTTGAGTTCGACCGTGCGGCCGGCCGGCAGGTCGAGCTCGGTCAGGGCGCGCATCTTCATCACCTCGCCTTCCATCTTCATCTCGTGCACCTCGGCCACCCCGGCCACCGGCGTGGACACGCCCACCAGCTGCATGGCGCGCGGCGCCGTGATCTTCATGAAGGCACCCGTGCCCTGCTGCCCGGCCACCATGGCGCGCACCCAGGCGCCCTCCACCTTGGGAAGTTGCTGCGCTTGTGCCACCGGCGCGGCCGCCAGGACCGGCGCCGGGCCTGCAGCCGCCAACGCGGCACAGGCCGCCAGGCACAGGGTCGCCAGCAAGGAAGGGGTCGACATGATGAGCTCCTGAACGCAAAGGATGGGGCGGGGCGCCGGGGCGATTATGGGCGCACGGCCGCGCCACCCCCGGAAAGTCCCCAGCGCGCCACGGCCCGGCTCCCGGTAGGCTTCGTCCTACGCGGCCAGGGGTCCGCCCCGACTGGCCGGCGGCCGTTCCCCCTGCTAGGGTCACACACCATGAATTTTGTGGACATCATCTGCCCGTCGTCCGCGCTCTTTCTCGATTTCGACGGCACGCTGGTGGACCTGGCGTCCCAGCCCGAGGCCGTGGTCGTCCCGCCCGGGCTCACCGGCACCCTGGCCAGTCTGGCGCAGTACCTGGGCGGCGCGCTGGCCCTGATCTCGGGCCGGCCGATCGCGCAGATCGACGGATTCCTGCGACCGCTGCACCTGCCGGCGGCGGGCGTGCACGGCGCCGAGCGCCGCACCGCCGACGGCCAGGTCGCGCTGCTGCACACCCATCCGCTGGAGCATGTGGAGGAGGTCGCGGCCGAAGTGGCGGCCCAGCACCCCCGGCTGCTGGTCGAAATCAAGCGCGGCTCGGTCGCGCTGCACTACCGCCAGGCCCCCGAACTCGAGCAGCTGTGCCTGCAGGTCATGCAGGCGGCCGTGCAGGAGTCGCCCGGCCTGACCCTGCTGCGCGGCAAGATGGTGGTGGAGGCCAAGCCCGGCGGGGCCAGCAAGGGCAATGCGATCGAGGCCTTCCTGCAGGAGCCGCCGTTCGCCGGGCGCAAGCCGATCTTCGTGGGCGACGACTGCACCGACGAAGTGGGCTTTGCCACGGTGCAGCGGCTGCAGGGGCTGGGTGTGAAGGTGGGCGAAGGCGCCAGCGTGGCCTGGCACCGGCTGGACTCGCCCTCCATGCTGCGCGACCAGCTGCACGCCGCGGCCGCGGCGAAGGCCGCAAAGGTCCATGCATGAACCCCGCGGCCAAGGCCCTGGAACCCTCCCTGCGGCTGGGCATCATCGGCAATTGCGCCTACAGCGCGCTGGTCGACGAGCGCGGCTGCATCGTCTGGTGCTGCCTGCCGCGCTTTGACGGCGACCCGGTGTTCAACGCCCTGCTCGATCCGGGCGAGAACGGCAGCCTGTGGGCGTTCGAGCTGGAGCAGTTCGCCCGCAGCGAGCAGTTCTACGAGCCGAACACGGCCGTGCTGCGCACCCGGCTGTGGGACGCGCAGGGGCAGGGCATCGAGATCACCGACCTGGCACCGCGCTTCTTCAGCCGCGGGCGCACCTTCCGGCCGCTGACGCTGATCCGCCGGCTCAAGGTGCTGGCCGGTTCGCCGCGGCTGCGGGTGAGGCTGCGGCCGCGCTTCGACTGGGGCCGGGCGGCGCCGCAGGTCACCCAGGGCAGCACGCACATCCGCTACGTCGGCCCGCACCTGACGCTGCGTCTCAACAGCGACGGCCCGCTCAGCTACATCCTGTCGGAAACCCCGTTCGTGCTGGACCGGCCGATGAACTTCATCCTGGGTCCCGACGAGACGCTGACCGGCGGCATCGAGGACACGGCGCGCACCTTCGAGCAGGAGACCGCCAGCTACTGGCGCTCCTGGTCGCGCTCGCTGTCGCTGCCACTGGAGTGGCAGGACGCCGTGATCCGGGCCGCCATCACGCTCAAGCTCTCGCTGTTCGAGGACACCGGCGCGATCGTCGCGGCCATGACCACCAGCATCCCGGAAGCGCCGCACAGCGGCCGCAACTGGGACTACCGCTTCTGCTGGCTGCGCGACGCGTTCTTCGTGGTGCGGGCGCTCAACAGCATCTCCGAAGTGGCGACCATGGAGGAGTACCTGCGCTGGCTCAACAACGTGGTGGTGCGCTCCAGCGGCGGCCACATCCAGCCCCTGTACGGCATCGGGCAGGAGGAGCGCCTGCCCGAGGCCATCCTGGAGCACCTGCCCGGCTACCGCGGCCAGGGGCCGGTGCGGGTGGGCAACCAGGCGCAGGAGCACTTCCAGCACGACGTCTACGGCAACATCATCCTGGGCGCCTCGCAGGCCTTCCATGACCACCGGCTGTTCCGCCGCGCCGGACTGGCGGAATTCGGCTACCTGGAGGCGGTGGGCGAACAGGCGTTCCGGGTCCACGACCAGCCCGACGCCGGCATGTGGGAGCTGCGCACGCGGGCCCGGATCCACACCTCGTCCGCGCTGATGAGCTGGGCTGCGTGCGACCGCCTGGCCAAGGTGGCCGCGGCGCTGCGCCTGCCCGACCGCCATCGCTACTGGGCCGAGCGCGCCGACGCGATCCGCCAGCGCATCCTGCGCGAGGCGTGGTGCGAGCAGCGCCAGGCCTTCGCCGAGAGCTTCGGCGGCCGCGACCTCGACGCCAGCGTGCTGCTGATGGCCGAAGTGAACTTCATCGACCCGAAGGACCCGCGCTTCGTCAGCACGGTGGACGCCCTGGAGAAGTCGCTGTGCGACGGCCCCTACATGCGCCGCTACGAGGCCCCGGACGATTTCGGCAAGCCCGAGACCGCCTTCAACATCTGCACCTTCTGGCGCATCGACGCGCTCGCGCGCATCGGCCGGCGCGGGCAGGCGCGCGAGATCTTCGAGGTGATGCTGCAAAGCCGCAACCCGCTGGGGCTGCTGTCCGAGGACACCCATCCCGTGACCGGCGAGATGTGGGGCAACTTCCCGCAGACCTATTCGATGGTCGGCACCATCAACGCCGCGGTGCGCCTGTCGGCCCCCTGGGACACCGTGATCTGAACGGGTGCATGGCAATGCCGCGGCTCGTCGTCGTCTCCAACCGGCTGGCCGATCCGCGCAAGACGGCGGCGGGCGGACTGGCGGTTGCGCTCGCCGACGTGCTGAACAACACGGGCGGCCTGTGGTTCGGCTGGAGCGGCCGGATCGTCGAGGCCGCCGCGGGCGGGCGGCCCGGCGAAGGCGAGGTGCACACCCAGCAGGCCGGGGCCGTCAAGCTGGTCACGCTTGACCTGAGCCGGGAAGACCACGACGCGTATTACGTCGGCTACTCCAACGGCGTGCTTTGGCCGGTATTCCACTACCGGCTCGACCTGGCGGATTTCGACGCCGGCTACATCGGCGGCTACCGCCGGGTGAACCAGCTGTTTGCGCGCAAGCTCAAGCCACTGCTGCGCAGCGACGACATCCTGTGGGTGCACGACTACCACCTGATCCCGCTGGCGGCCGAGCTGCGCGCGCTGGGCTGCACGCAGCGCATCGGATTCTTCCTGCACATCCCGCTGCCGCCCCCGCTGATCCTGGCCGCCATCCCCGGACACGACTGGTTGATCCGCGCGCTGTTCGCCTACGACCTGGTGGGCTTCCAGAGCGAGGCCGACCACCAGCACTTCTGCCGCTACATCGAGGCCGAGGCGCGGGCCCAGCACCTGGGCGACGGCCGCTGGCGCGCCTTCAACCGCACGGTGCAGGCAGGCGCCTTCCCGATCGGCCTGGACGTCGAGGAGTTCAACGCCCTGGCCAATGCACCGGACGGCCGCGAGATGTACGAGCGCATGCGGCGCGAGTACTCGCGGCGCAAGCTGCTGGTGGGCGTGGACCGGATGGACTATTCGAAAGGCCTGCCGCAGCGGCTGCGGGCCTTCCGCGAGCTGCTGCAGCGCTATCCCGAGACGCACAACAGCGCCACCCTGGTGCAGATCGCCTCGCCCAGCCGCGAGGACGTCAGCGCCTATTCGGACATCCTGCACGAACTGGAGAGCCTGTGCGGCTCGATCAACGGCAACTACGGCGAGCTCGACTGGATGCCGGTGCGCTACATCCACCGCACCGTGGCCCGCAGCCGCCTGCCGGGGCTGTACCGCGCCAGCCGGGTGGCGCTGGTCACGCCGCTGCGCGACGGCATGAACCTGGTGGCCAAGGAGTTCGTCGCCGCGCAGGACCCGCAGGACCCGGGCGTGCTGGTGCTGTCGCGCTTCGCCGGCGCGGCCGAGCAGCTGAAGGAGGCGCTGCTGGTGAATCCGTACGACGTGGAAGGCACCGCCAACGCCATCCACCTGGCGCTGCAGATGCCGGTGGAGGAGCGCCGCGCGCGGCACCAGGCGCTGATGGCCAACATCCGGGAATACGACGTGCACTGGTGGTGCGACGCCTTCCTCGACGCGCTGGCCACGACCCAGGCCGAGGAAACCGGCACGCCCTGGCTGCGGCTGTAACGCCCGGACCGGCTGGCTAGAGCAAGTCCAGCGTGCGTGCGTCCGGCGCCCCGGCGAAGAAGCTGTCCAGGCAGGCGCCGAACACCGGATCGCCCGGCGCCGCGCGCTGGAACAGCGTCATGCAGGAGCGGAACTTGAGGTCGTCGGGCGAGCCGAAGATGCGATGGATGTCGCGCTCGGGCGAGCCCAGCACCAGCGCGCTGCACTCCCGCAGGCGCGGCCCGAGCACCGCATGCGCCAGGTACGCCCGCGCCTCGGCCAGCGAGGCGATGGCGTAGCGGCGGGCCATGGGGCTGGTGCCCAGGCCGGCCAGTTGCGGGAACACGAACCACATCCAGTGGCTTGTCTTGCGGCCGGCGCCCAGCTCGGCAAGCACCTGCCGGTACACCGGCGCCTGCGCCTGCACGAAGCGTTCGAGTTCGAATGCGCCGTCCATGGCTCCGGCCGCACGCCGCGTCAGCGCGCCGGCGGCGCGATCGTCTGCTCGATCGCGCCGAAAACGCTCTGGCCGTCGCGGCCGCGCATCTCGATGCGGATGGTGTCGCCGTAACGCATGAAGCCGGTGCTGGGCTGGCCATCCTGGATGGTCTCGATCGCCCGCTTCTCCGCGATGCAGCTGTAGCCCTTGGGCCACTCGGTGCGGCCGGCCGGGCCCTCGACGCCCTTGTTGCTCACGGTGCCGGAGCCCACGATGCTGCCGGCGCGCACGTTGCGCGTGCGGCACATGTGCGCAATCAGCTGGCCGAAGTGGAAGGTCATCTCCGGCCCCGCCTCGCACATGCCCACCTTGCGTCCGTTCCAGCTGCTGTGCAGCGTGAGATGCACGCGCCCGCCGGCCCAGGCATCGCCCAGCTCGTCGGTCGTCACGGCGACCGGGCTGAAGGCGGTGGCCGGCTTGCTCTGGAAGAAGCCGAATCCCTTGGCCAGCTCCGCCGGGATCAGGTTGCGCAGCGACACGTCGTTGGCCAGCATCAGCAGCCGCACGCCCTCCAGCGCCCGCTCGGGCGTCGCGCCCATCGGCACGTCGCCGGTGACGACGGCGATCTCGGCCTCGAAGTCGATGCCCCACTCCTCGTCGGCGACCACCACGTCGTCGCACGGCCCCAGCAGGTCGTCGCTGCCGCCCTGGTACATCAGCGGATCGGTGTAATAGCTCGGCGGCACCTCGGCGCCGCGCGCCGCCCGCACCAGCTCGACGTGGTTGATGTAGGCCGACCCGTCGGCCCACTGGCAGGCCCGCGGCAGCGGTGCCATGCAGCGCGCCGGCTCGAACGGGAACGCGTGGCGCGCCCTGCCGCCGTTCAGGGCGTCCGACAGGTCCTGCAGCTGCGGCGACAGGAAGCCCCAGTCGTCGAGCACCTGCTGCAGGCGGTCGGCGATGCCGGTCGCGTAGTGCGCGCTGGCGAGGTCACGCGAGACGACCACCAGCTGGCCGTCGCGCGATCCGTCCTTGTACGTCGCGAGCTTCAATGTATTGCCTCCCGGATGTCGTCGCGCCCGGGTGGCGCGACGTTACTCATCGTGAATGGGTTCACCATCGCGAAAATTCTAGCGGAGCGCCCCGGCCATGAAGGCTCCCACCAGCCTCGCGGCGCCTGGCGCCGGCATGCCGCTGCGGCTGGGCCTGGCGCTCACGGCCGCCGTGCTGGCGGCGCACCTGTGGCTGCTGCGAACCGGCCCTGCGCGCGTGCAGCCGGCCCAGCCGTCGCGGCCGGCGCCGTTCGCCGTCCGGCAGCTCGCCGCGGTAGTGCCGGCGCCGGACCCGGCGCCGACGGCGGCGCGCGCAGTGCCACCCGCGCAGCCCCCGGCGAGCCCGCCCCCCGGCCGCAGCGCGCTGCGGCGGGCGGCGGCACCGGCGCCGGCCGGCGCCCCCTCGGTGGCGCAGCCGGGGCCCCCGACCACCGCGCCGGCGGTGCGTGTCAGCATCCCGGCCCCGGCGCTGCTGCGCTACCAGGTCACCGCCAGCGTTCGGCAGCAGATCACCCAGGGCACCAGCGAGCTGCGGTGGCAGCACGATGGCAGCGGCTACGAGGCCAGCTTCGAGCTGCGGGCCCCCCCGTTGCGCTCGCGCCTGCAGCACAGCACCGGCCGGCTCGGGAACCAGGGGCTGGAGCCGCTGCGCTTTGGCGACCGCACCCGCAGCGAGCAGGCGGCGCACTTCGACCGGGACCGGCAGCAGCTGGTGTTCAGCAACAACCGGCCGGCGGCGCCGCTGGCCGACGGCGCCCAGGACCGCCTGAGCGTCCTGCTGCAGCTGGCGGCCCTGCTGGCCGGCGACCCCGCTCGTTACCCGGCCGGCGCCGCCGTGGCGATCCAGACGGCCAGCACAGGGGAGGCCAGAGAGTGGGCATTCACTGTCGAAGGCGAGGAGCAGCTGCAGCTGCCGGGGGGCGAACTGGCGGCGCTCAAGCTCACCCGGCCGCCCAGGGCCGAGTTCGACCAGCGCATCGAGGTGTGGCTGGCTCCCGGGCAGGCTTACGTTCCGGTGCGCCTGCGTCTGACACAGCCGAACGGCGATTGGACCGACCACCAGTGGTCGGCCACCGACAGGCGCTGAGCCTGCCCGTGCCTATTCTGGGTGCATCGATGGGAGGCCTTTCCAACCGCGGGCGGTCCGGTGATCCTTGAAACCGGCCCAAGCGCAGCCACATGCGGTGGCAAGAGGAATACCACATGCAAATGCTTTATGACTCCGACTCGTTCGTCGTCGTGCACATGCAGGCGAACGAACCCGCCGAAGGCGAGCCGCCGCCGCGCATTGCGCGCCACGGATTCGAGATCGTCGACAAGCGGTCGAACAAGGAGGTCTACCTCGACGGTTCCTGGGCCGAGGCCTTCCAGCGCCAGATCAACGCCTGGCAGCTGAACACGCCGACCCAGGAGGAAGTGGAAGAAACACTGGACGCCTACTCGGAGCTGGCGCAAAACCCGCTCGTCATGCATTGACCGGCGCGGGCGGCGCCCTCAGCCCCGCCCGCGCCAGTGATACAGAGGTTCAACCAGCACCAGCACCGCCACCAGCCGGCAGACCTGGAACGCGGTCACCACCGGCACCCCCAGCTGCAGCACCTTGGCGGTGATGGCCATCTCGCCGATCCCGCCCGGCGCCGTCCCCAGCACCAGCGTCGCCCAGCCAAGGCCCGTCCCCCAGGCCAGCAGCGCCGCAAATCCCCCGCACAGCACGACCATCCCCACGGTTCCGGCGGCCACCGCCGCCACCCAGTGCGGTGCTGCGCGCAGGAAACCGGCCGAAAAGCGCACCCCGAGGCTGACCCCGATCACCAGCTGGGCCGCATTGGTCATCCAGCGCGGCACGCCCGACAGCTCGATTCCGCCCATCGTGAGCCCCATGGCCACCAGCAGCGGTCCCATGAACCAGGGGTTGGCCCGCCCGGTGCGCTGCAGCAGCAACGCCCCTGCCACGGTGGCCAGGGCCAGCGCGGCCAGCCCGCCCGGGTGCACGGTGCGCGGGCCGGGGACGGCGGCATCGGTGCCCGAAAAGCCGCCGAAGGTCAGGGCGAACGGCACCGCCACGGTGACGATCAGCAGCCGGACGCTGTGGGCCGCCGCCACCAGGTCGGTGCGTGCGCCCTCGCGTTCGGCCAGCACCGTCATTTCCGACGCACCGCCGATCGCCGCCGCGAAATAGCCGGTGGCGCGCTGCTGCGCGGGGTCGCCGCCGATGCGCCGGCCCTGGGAGCGCTGCAGCCAGCGGCCGAACCACCAGCCCAGCCCCAGCGCCCAGGCCACGCTCAACGCGATGGCCCACCACAGTCCGGCCACCAGCGCCGTGACCTGCGGCGTGAAGTACAGGCCCAGGGCGGTGCCGATCGCCCACTGGCCGGCATTGCGCAGGGGGGCCAGGCTGCGGGTGGGCAGCCCCGCCACGGAGGCGGCCCCGGTTGCCAGCAGCGGACCGATCATCCAGGGCACCGGTGTGCCGGCCCAGGCGCACGCCAGGGCGGCGGCCAGAGCCAGCACGAGCGTCAGGGCGGCGCGGGCGGCAAGCGTCAGGGTCATGCGGTGCGGCATGGCCGCACGGCTGGCGGCCCAAGGCTTAGTATCGTTGGATGCGCCTGACCCTCGCCGCCGCCCTGCTGGCCCTGTCCGCCTGCACCACCACCTTGCCGATGCCGCCACTGGTCGGCGCCGACGGCAGCCCCCTGGACGTCATGCTGCTGGGAGAGCAGCACGACGCGGCGCAGCACCAGGACATGCACCGCAAGGTGGTGCAGGAGCTGGCGCACCGCGGCGTGCTGGCGGCCGTCGTCCTGGAGATGGCCGAGCGCGGCCGCTCGACGGCCGGCATGCCGCGCGACGCGACCGAGGACCAGGTCCGCGAAGCCCTCGGCTGGGGTCCTGGCGGGTGGTCCTGGAGCTCGTACCGGACGGCCATCATGGCGGCCGTGGCCGCCGGCGTGCCGGTGCTGGGCGGCAACCTGCCGCGGCCGCAGATGCGCGAGGTGATGACCGATGCCCAGCTGGACGCCCTCCTGCCCGGACCCGCCCTGCAGGCGCAGCACCAGGCCGTGCGCTACGGCCACTGCAACCTGCTGCCGGAACACCAGATCGCGCCGATGGCGCGAATCCAGATCGCGCGCGACCGCGCCATGGCCCAGACGCTGGAGCAGGCGGCGATCCGCGGCAAGACCGTCGTGCTGCTGGCCGGCGGGCGCCATGTGGACGAGCGGCTGGGGGTTCCCGCGCACCTGCCGCCGGGGCTGCGCGTGCAGGCCACCAAGTGGCCGCCGCCGCCGCCCAGCAAGGACTACTGCGCCGAGCTGGAGGCGCAGCTGAAGTCGCGCCCGGCGCCCAAGCCGGCGGCGCCGTAACGCACCGGCCCAGCGCTTCAGGCGTTGGCGCGGATCGCGTCGGCCAGGGTGTTGACCAGCGTGTCGATGTGCTGCTTCTCGACCACGTAGGGCGGCGCGATCACCAGCACGTCGCCGGCCGGCCGCACCAGCGAGCCCTTGTGGAAGCAGTCCAGGAACACCTGGAAGGCGCGCTTGCCGGGCGCGCCGGCGATCGGCGCCAGCTCGACCGCGGCGGCCAGGCCCAGGCTGCGGATGCCGATCACGTTGGGCAGGCCCTTGAACGTGGTGTGGAAGGCGTCGCCCAGCACCTTGCCCATCTCGCCGGCGCGCTGGAACAGGTTCTCCTGCTTGAACAGGTCCAGCGTCGCGATCGCGGCCGCGCAGGCCAGCGGATGGCCGGAGTAGGTGTAGCCATGGAAGAACTCCACCACGTGCTCGGGCGCGTCGGTCTTCATCATCGCGTCGTACAGCTTGTCGCGGCAGATCACGCCGCCCATCGGCACCACGCCGTTGGTGACGCACTTGGCGAAGTTGAGCATGTCGGGCACGACGCCGTAGAAGTCGGCCGCGAAGTTGGTCCCCATGCGGCCGAACCCGGTGATGACCTCGTCGAAGATCAGCAGGATGCCGTGCTTGTCGCAGATCTCGCGCAGCCGCTGCAGGTAGCCCTTGGGCGGCAGGTACCAGCCGGCGCTGCCGGCCACCGGCTCGACGATGATCGCGGCCACGTTGCTCGGGTCGTGCAACGGCAGGATGCGGTTCTCCAGCTCGGTCAGAATGTCTTCCTGCCACACCGGCTGCTCGTTGCGGATGTAGGCGTGGTTGACCGGGTCGTGGATGAACCGCATGTGGTCCACGCGCGGCAGGAAGGCGCTGCCGAAGATCTTGCGGTTGGCCGGGATGCCGCCCACGCTCATGCCGCCGAAGCCGACGCCGTGGTAGCCCTTCTCGCGGCCGATGAACACGTTGCGATGGCCCTCGCCACGGGCCCGGTGGTAGGCCAGCGCCACCTTCAGCGACGTGTCGGCGGCCTCGGAACCCGAGTTGCAGAACAGCACCTTGTTCAGGTCGCCCGGCGCCATCGCGGCGATCATGTCGGCGGCCCGGAACGCCTGGTCGTTGGAGACCTGGAACGCGGTGGCGTAGTCCAGCGTGTCGACCTGCTTCTTGATGGCGTCGTTGATCGGCTTGCGGTTGTGGCCGGCGCCGACGCACCACAGGCTGGAGACGCCGTCCACGACCTTCTTGCCGTCGTGCGTGGTGAAGTACATGCCGTCGGCGCCCACGAACACGCGCGGGTCCTTGCGGAATTGCCGGTTCGGGGTGAACGGCAGCCAGTGGTGGTCCATCGAGAAGTCGTTGTAAGCCATCGCGGTTCTCCTTGGTGTGCGGCGAGCGGTCATTGTCGCACCGTCGCCGGCGAGCGCCGCGACGCTCCTGCGACAATCGGCGCGGTATGAACCACGCCTACATCCTCACCCTTTCCTGCCCGGACCGGACTGGAATCGTGCATGCCGTGTCGGGCTTCCTGCTGGAGCGCGGCGGCAACATCGAGGAGGCGGCCCAGTACAACGACCACGACACCGGCCTGTTCTTCATGCGGGTGCAGTTCGCCTGCGACCAGCTCACCTTCGACGACCTGAAGCTGCAGCTGGGGTTCTTCGCCGAGCCGTTCAGGATGCAGTGGCGGCTGCACGCGCTGCGCGAGCCGATGCGCACCGTGATCATGGTGAGCCGCGAAGGCCACTGCCTGAACGACCTGCTGTTCCGCTGGAAGAGCGGCCTGCTGCGGCTGGACGTCGCGGCCATCGTCTCGAACCACCGCGACTTCTACCAGCTGGCCGCCAGCTACAACGTCCCGTTCCATCACCTGCCTGTCACGGCCGCGACCAAGGCGCAGGTGGAAGCCAGGCAACTCGAGATCATCGAGTCCGAGCGGGCGGAACTGGTGGTGCTGGCGCGTTACATGCAGATCCTGTCGGACGACCTGTGCCGCCAGCTGGCCGGCCGGGCCATCAACATCCACCACAGCTTCCTGCCCAGCTTCAAGGGGGCGAAACCGTACTACCAGGCGCACGACCGCGGCGTGAAGCTGATCGGCGCGACCGCGCACTACGTGACGGCGGCGCTGGACGAAGGCCCGATCATCGAGCAGGACGTGGCCCGGGTGGACCACAGCTTCACCGTGGAAGACCTCACGGCGCAGGGCCGCGACACCGAGAGCCAGGTGCTGGCACGCGCCGTGAAATGGCACAGCGAGCACCGCGTGCTGATGAACGGCCACAAGACCGTGATCTTCCGATGAAGAGGCCGCCGGCCGCTGGCGCGGCAGGCGGCCTCGGGCGCAGGTGGCCGGCCGGTCAGTGCTTGGTCGCCGTGATGATCTGGAAGTTGCCGAAGAAGAAGGTCTGGCGCTCCACGGTCCAGCCGCCCATGTTCTGCAGAATCAGCACCGGGTCGTGGCTGTCCCACAGGGCCAGCCCCAGCGGTTCGAACACCTTGAAGTAGCTCCAGCTGAGACACTTGAGGACCAGCGGCGTGGGCTTGTGGAACTCGCCCAGGTACAGCTTGCCGCCCGGGGCCAGCATCCGGCCGGCTTCGCTCAGGGCCTTGGCCTTGAGCTCGTGCGGCAGCTCGTGCAGCAGGAAGAACATGACGTTCGCATCGGCGAATCCCTCCGGCTGCCGCATCGCGGTGGCGTCGTCCTCGACGTACTCGATCCGGCTGCCGTAGGCCTGGTCCAGCTTGCTCCTGGCGTGCAGCAGCTCGTTCTCGATGATGTCGGCCACGACGATGCGGCTCGCGCCCGACTCCAGCGAGGCGTCCACCACCCGCGGCATCACGTTGCCGAAGGCGCAGGACGTGATCAGCACCTTCTTGTGCCTCAGGTTGGTGGCGCGCAGGCCGGCGACGATCCGGGACACCAGGCGGTGGTACTGGAACAGCAGGATCGCGGAGATGATCGGCTGGAAGTCGACCAGCTTGATCAGCCGCATGTTCGAGTAGATCGGATAGACGTGCGACTCGCTGCTGCGCGGCGCGCGCGACAGGCCACGGACGATCAGGGCGCCACGGGTGGCCACGAAGAAGAACAGGCCGGTGGCGGCCAGCAGCACGAAGAGCGCGGCGGCTGCGTTGATCATCCAGGGACTCATGTCGATCTTCCTTTCGTTCTTGGGAATCGTTTCCGGAAACTCGCTCGATGGCGTCATCGTGCCAGCGGTCGAGCAATGCAAGGTTGACATTTCTCATGGGGGGCGGCCATGGCGGCAAGTGGTACAACTGGCGCCGGAATCGCCTGCTTCCCGGGATTTCATGAACTTTCGACCTGCACCCGGCACCAGAGGGACCCGCCCATGAACCGTCCGCCCGAACCCGCTGTCCTGGAGCGCGCGCAGCTGCAGTCGCGCGTGGTCGCCGCGCTCGAGCCGCTGCTGCCGCGCGGCGGGCTGCTGTGGAACGCCGAGGACACGACGCCCTACGAGTGCGACGGCCTGACGGCCTACCGCCAGCGGCCGCTGGTGGTGGCGCTGCCCGAGACCGACGGCGAGGTCCAGGCCGTGCTGAAGGCCTGCCACGGCCTGCAGGTGCCGGTGGTGGCGCGCGGCGCGGGCACCGGGCTGTCCGGCGGCGCGCTGCCGCACGCGCTGGGCGTCACCCTGTCGCTGGCGCGCTTCAACCGCATCCTGAAGGTCGACGCGGCGTCGCGCACGGCGCTGGTCCAGTGCGGCGTGCGCAACCTGGCGATCAGCGAGGCGGCGGCCGTCCATGGGCTGTATTACGCGCCCGATCCCTCCTCGCAGATCGCCTGCACGATCGGCGGCAACGTTGCCGAGAACTCGGGCGGGGTCCACTGCCTGAAGTACGGGCTCACCGTCCACAACGTGCTGAAGGTGCGCGGCTTCACGGCGCAGGGCGACCCGGTCGAGTTCGGCGGCGACGCCCTGGACGCGCCGGGCTACGACCTGCTGGCCGCCATGATCGGCAGCGAGGGCATGCTGGCCGTCGCCACCGAGGTGACCGTCAGGCTGGTGCCCAAGCCGCAGCTGGCGCGCTGCATCATGGCCAGCTTCGACGATGTGCGCCGGGCGGGCGACGCGGTGGCCGCCGTGATCGCGGCGGGGATCATCCCGGCCGGCCTGGAAATGATGGACAAGCCGATGACCGCCGCGGTCGAGGATTTCGTCCACGCCGGCTACGACCTCACCGCCGAGGCGATCCTGCTGTGCGAGAGCGACGGCACGCCCGAGGAGGTGGAGGAGGAGATCGGGCGCATGACCGAGGTGCTGCGCGGCGCCGGCGCCACCGCCATCGCCGTCAGCCGCGACGAGGCCGAGCGGCTGCGCTTCTGGAGCGGGCGCAAGAACGCCTTTCCGGCGTCCGGGCGCATCAGCCCCGACTACATGTGCATGGACTCCACCATCCCGCGCCGGCGGCTGGCCGACATCCTGCTGGCGATCCAGGCGATGGAGAAGAAGTACGCCCTGCGCTGCGCCAACGTGTTCCACGCCGGCGACGGCAACCTGCACCCGCTGATCCTGTTCGACGCCAACGACGCCGACCAGCTGCACCGGTGCGAGCAGTTCGGCGCGGAGATCCTGGAGACCAGCGTCGCCATGGGCGGCACCGTCACCGGCGAGCACGGCGTGGGCGTGGAGAAGCTCAACTCGATGTGCGTCCAGTTCAGCCCCGAAGAGCTGGAGCAGATGCGCGGCGTCAAGCGCGCGTTCGACGGCGCCGGGCTGCTCAATCCGGGCAAGGTGATCCCCACGCTGAACCGCTGCGCCGAGTACGGCAAGATGCTGGTGCGGGGCGGCCGCCTGGTGCGCCCCGACCTGCCGCGTTTCTAGCGGCGCGCGCGACCGCCCGCACGTGCCGCGATGCGACTGACCGCTTCAGGGGCCGCATGAGCATCTTCGTCAGCATCGCGTCCTATTGCGACCCGGTCCTGGGCTTCACCCTGGGACGGGCGCTGGCGACGGCGCGCTGGCCGGACCGCCTCCATTTCGGCATCGTCGACCAGAGCCCGGCGGGCAGCGCCGCGCCGGAGGCCGCGCAGCTGCAGCCCGCGCGACTCAGCTACGTCAGGCTGGAGCCGGTCTATGCCCGCGGCCCCTGCTGGGCCCGGGCCCTCGCGATGTCGCTCTACCAGGGCGAGGACTGGTTCTTCCAGATCGACTCGCACATGGATTTCGACGCCGGCTGGGACGAGCGGCTGGTGGGCCAGGCGAGCGCGCTGCAGCCGGGGCGGCGCGGGGTCGTGCTGTCCTCGTATCCCAACTCGTTCGTGTTCGACCAGGGCCAGCCGGTGCGGCGCCCGGCGACCGACAAGGTACTGGCCCATGTGGTCAAGCCGGGCGGCCAGTTCGACCCGCAGCATCTGGTGCTCGGCTTCGAGGCGCACCCGGCGCCGGTCGAGCACGCCGTGCCGGGCTTCCATGTCGGCGCCGGCTGCCTGTTCGCGCCCGGCGCCTTCGTCGAGGCCTTTCCCTACGACCCCTGGTTCTACTTCCACGGCGAGGAGCAGGGCATCGCGATCCGGCTGTTCACGCACGGCTGGGACGTCTTCCACGTCCCCGGCCTGCCGGTCTACCACCTCTACAACAATGCCGACGCCGGCGGACCGCCGCGGCCCATGCATTGGGACGCGGCGCACGAGGCCTTGCGCCCGCACACCTGGTGGAGCCTGGAGCAGCGCGCGCGGGCCCGGCTGGCGGCGCTGGTGGCGGGCCAGCCGCTGGGCGTGTACGGCCTGGGCAGCGTGCGCACGCTGGCCGACTACGCCGTCTTCAGCGGCATCGACTATGCGGCGCGGACCATCGCGCCGGGCGCCTACAAGCCGCTGCTGCCCGAGCCCGCGCCGGCCTGATCCTGCAGCTGCGCCAGCGCCAGGCACAGGTCGGCCCAGGCCTTGGCCTTCTCGGGCAGGTTGCGCAGCAGGTAGGCCGGGTGGTAGGTGACCACCAGCGGCACGCCCTGGTAGTGATGGACGCGCCCGCGCAGGCGGCCGATCGGCTCCTCGCTGCCCAGCAGCGACTGCACGGCAAAGCGTCCCATCGCCACGATGATCCTGGGGCGCAGCAGCTCCACCTGCCGGCGCAGGAAGGGCTCGCACTGCGCGACTTCGGCCGGGTCGGGGTTGCGGTTGCCGGGCGGGCGGCACTTGAGCACGTTGGCGATGTAGACCTTGCGCTGCCGGTCCAGGCCGATCGCCCGCAGCATGTTGTCCAGCAGCTTGCCGGCCTGGCCGACGAACGGCTCGCCCCGCAGGTCCTCCTGCTCGCCCGGCGCCTCGCCGACGATCAGCCAGTCCGGTTGCGGATCGCCGACGCCGAACACCGTGTTGGTGCGCCGCTCGCACAAGCCGCAGGCGCGGCACTCGCTCACCGCCTGCCGCAGTTCGTCCCATGACAGCAGCGCCACCGGGCCGGACGCCGCGGCCGACGGGGCTGCCGGCGCAGCGCTCGGCCGCAGCGCCGGGGCGGCCGACGGCAGGGGCTCGCGTACCGGCGCGGCGGCTGCGGCCGACAGTGGCTGCGCGGCAGGCGCTTCCTGCGCCGGCGCCAGCGGCAGCACGGCGAAGCCGCCCAGCCCCATCTCGGCCAGCATGGCCCGGCGCCGCTCGTCCAGTGCCAGCGTCATAGCTTCAGGCTCATCACGACGGCGTCCTCGCGCCGGCCGGCGCCGGCCGGGTAATAGCCGCGGCGTTCGCCCACCCGCCGGTAGCCATGCTGCTCGTACATGCGCTGGGCCCGTTCGTTGCTGGCGCGCACCTCCAGCCACAGCCACTGGGCGCCTTCGCCGCCGGCCCACAGCCGCAGGGCGTCCAGCATCAGCCGGCCCCATCCCTGCCGCTGGTGCTCGGGCGCCACGGTGATGTTGAGCAGGTGCACCTCGTCCACGCCTTTCATGGCCACGTAGTAGCCGATCAGCTCGTCTGCCGCCAGCAGCATGCGGGCATGGTAGCCCGCGCGCAGCGAGTCGAGGAAATTGCCCTGCGTCCACGGATGCGGATAGACGCGCTGCTCCAGCGCCACGACCGGCCCCAGCCGGGCCTCGGTCATGGGCTCCAGCGCGGCTTCGGCGGTGCTCGGCAGGGCGCTCATGGTCGGGGCGGCGCAGCGGCGCGGGCGGCGGCGCGCTCGGCGGTGGTCTGGGCCACCGAATCGCGGATGTACAGCGGCAGGGCGGCTGCGGCCGGCACCGCCTGGCCGGCGGCCAGCAGCGCCGGCGCCAGCCGCAGCAGCGCGCCCGCGGCCGGCAGCGCCTCGATCCGTTCGCCGGCCGGCAGGCGCGGCCCGTAGGCGGCGAACACGTTGCCGGCCAGCGCCCAGCCGGGCGGCACGGCCACCTGCTGCGGCGCCTGCAGCACGATGTCGCCGTGGCGCTGCCATTGGTCGCCGCTCCATTCGTAGGCCGCCGCATATACCTGGTCCATTCGGGCGTCGAGCATGGCGACCAGCCGCGTGGCACCGGCGCGCGCCCGCGCATCCTCGGCCACCGCCAGCAGGGTGTCCACCGGCAGCACCGGCAGCTGCGCACCGAACGCCAGCCCCTGGGCCACGGCGCAGGCAGTGCGCAGCCCGGTGAAGGAGCCGGGGCCGCGACCGAAGACGATGGCATCGAGCCCGCGCAGCTCGAGCCCCGCCTGCGCCAGCAGCTGCCCGATCGCCGGGATCAGCGCCGCCGACGCCTGCGCGCCGCCGGGCGCCTGGTGCTGCAGCACCAGGTCGCCGCGGCACACGGCGATGGCCATGACTTCGGTGCTGGTGTCGAGGGCAAGCAGGTTCACGCGGCGGACTTCCGGGGCAATCCAGGATTATCGGGCGACCGGATAATCCCCGGATGCCGCTGCCACGCCATTTCGCTCCGCTGCTGCTGCTGGTCGCGCTCGCCGGCCGGACCCAGGGGCTGCCGCCCGAGGTCGAGGCGGTGCTGGCCCGCGGCCGGCTGCCGGCCGACGCCGTCACCGTGCTGGTGGCCGACGCCGACGGCGCCGCACCGGCGCGCGTCAGCCATCGCGCCGACGTGCCGGTGAACCCGGCCTCGATCGCCAAGCTGGCCACCACGGTGGCCGCCCTGGAACTGCTCGGCCCGGCCTTCACCTGGACCACGCCGGTCTACCTGGACGGCACGGTGCGCGACGGCACGCTGCACGGCGACCTGTACATCAAGGGCGGCGGCGACCCCAAGCTGGTGGCCGAGCGCCTGTGGCTGCTGCTGCGGCGGGTGCAGGGCCTGGGCGTGCGCTTCATCGCCGGCGACATCGTGCTCGATCGCAGCGCCTTCGCGCCGGTGGCGGCCGATCCGGCGGCGTTCGACGGCGAGCCGCTGCGGCCCTACAACGCGGCGCCGGACGCGCTGCTGCTGAATTACCGCTCCCTGGTGCTGACCTTCACGCCGCAGGCGGGCCAGGCGCGGGTGCATGTGGAGCCGCCGCTGGCGGGCCTGCGCGTGCCCGCCACGGTGCCGCTGGCCGCGGGCGAATGCGGCGACTGGCGCGGCGGCCTGAAGGCCGACTTCGCCGACCCGGCCCGCATCCGGCTGGCCGGCAGCTACCCGGCGGCCTGCGGCGAGCGGGTCTGGCCGCTGGCCGCTCCCGACCCGGCGGCCTTCGCCGCGCGGGCCGTCGCCGGCGCCTGGCAGGAGGCCGGCGGGCGGTTGGGGGGACGGGTGCGCGACGGCCGGGTGCCGGCCGGTCTGGCGCCGGCCTTCGAGTGGCATTCGCCGCCGCTGGCCGAGATCGTGCGCGACGTCAACAAGTTCAGCAACAACGTGATGGCGCAGCAGCTGTTCCTCACGTTCAGCCTGCAGCAGCAGGGCAGCGGCAGCCTGGAGGGATCGCGCGAGATCCTGAAGGCATGGTGGCGCGAGCGGGTCGGCGGCGCCGGGCTGCCGGTGTTCGGCAACGGCTCGGGGCTGTCGCGCGACGAGCGGGTGACGGCGCAGCAGCTGGCGCGCCTGCTGCAGCTGGCATGGCGCTCGCCGCTGATGCCCGAGCTGCTGGCGTCGCTGCCACTGGCCGGCGTCGACGGCACCATGCGGCGCGCGCGCGGCCAGGGGGTCGGGCTGGCGCACCTGAAGACCGGCAGCCTGCGCGACGTGGCCGGCGCGGCCGGCATCGTCCATGGCGCCAGCGGGCGGCGCTATGTGCTGGTGGCGATCGCGAACCATCCGCAGGCCGGCGCGATCCGGCCGGCCATCGAGGCGCTGGTGGACTGGACGGCGCGCGACCGATGACGGGTTGGACCGACCTGGTCGGCACGCTGGCGGCCATCCTGACCACGCTGAGCTTCGTGCCGCAGGCCTGGCACACCTTTCGCACCCGCGACGTGAGCGGCATCTCGCTGGGCATGTACGGCGTGTTCGCCGCCGGCGTCGCGCTGTGGCTGGTGTATGGCCTGCTGCTGGGCGCCTGGCCGATCGTCGCGGCCAACGCGATCACGCTGGCGCTGGCGCTGGCGATCCTCGCGATGAAGCTGCGTTATCGCTGAAGCCTTCGCCGTCAGGGCAAATCCCGAGGCCATGGTCGAGCAGGCCACCGATAGCATGAAGCGCCTTGCCGCCCGGCAAGTTCATCCGAGGAAGACAGCATGAGGAAATTCCGGTTCCTGGGCATCGTGGCCGCCGCGGCGCTGGCCGCCTGCGGCGGCGGCGGCGGTGCCGACCGCGGCGAGTTGCTGGAGCCGGCGCAGCCGGTGGCGACGCTGTCGGCCGCCCAGATCGACGCCCAGACGGCCAGCACCGGCCTGCGGCCGCTGGCCGGACCGGCGCAGTGCGACGTGAAGATCAGCCAGCTGCACTACGTGACGGTGGGCGTGGCCGGCGAGCAGGCCGATGCCTCCGGCGCGCTGCTGGTGCCCGCCGGCGCCTGCGCCGGCCGCAGCGCCCCGCTGCTGGCCTACGCCAAGGGCACCGACGTGGAGAAGCCGCGCACGCTGGCCAATCCGGCCGACCCCGAAACCTTCCTGCTGGCTGCGATGTACGCGGCGCAGGGGTACGCCGTGGTGGCCACCGACTACCTCGGCTACGCCAAGTCCGGCTACAGCTTCCATCCATACCTGCACGCGGACTCCGAGGCCGCGGCCGTGATCGATGCGCTGCGCGCCGCCCGCAAGGCGGCGGCGTCGCAGGGCGCGGCGTTGTCGGGCAAGGTGCTGCTGACCGGCTACTCGCAGGGCGGCCACGCGTCGATGGCGGCGCACCGTGCGATCGAGCGCGACCTGCCCGGCGAGTTCGACATCGCCGCAGCGGCCCATCTGGCCGGCCCCTACAACCTGTCCGGGTCCACCCGGCTGACCAACGCGATCGCCGGCTACCAGTTCTTCGTGCCGTTCATGGTCACGGCCTGGCAGAAGGTCTACGGCAACCTCTACGGCGACGTCCGGCAGGCCTTCAGGGCGCCGTACTCGAACTACATCGAGAGCCTGCTGCCCAGCCCGACGCTGACCTATGCCACGCTGGTGAGCACCGGCGCGCTGCCGGGCGGCCCGGGCGTGAGCCCCGACCAGGCGCGCGACCTGCTGTTCCAGCCGGCGTTCCTGGCCGACATCCAGACCAACCCGAACAATGGCATGCTGCAGGCGGCTCGCCGCAACGACCTGCTCGGCTGGAATCCGCGCGCCCGCACGCTGCTGTGCGGCGCCGCCGGCGACCCGACGGTGCCGGGCGCGCTGCACATGGGCGTGGCGCAGGCCGATTTCGCCAGCCGGGGCCTGACCAACGTGACCTCGGTCGACGTCGACCCGATGGTGCGCGCCGCCTTCGGCGTCAACGGTGCGGCGCCGACCGACCCGGCCAGCGCGGCCTTCGCCACCTACTACGCCAGCTACCACGGCACCTATGAGCCGCCGCTGTGCCACGCCCAGGCACGGGCGCTGTTCAACGCCGTGCGCTGAACCCCGCACACAATGAAAAAGCGCCCGAGCGGGCGCTTTTTCGTGGCCGCTGCCGTCGCGTCACCAGCGCTGGCGGATGCGCGAGTAGGCGTACTCGCCGAAATGCCGGTGCGCCGCAGGGGTCGGATAGACCAGGTCGGCGAACACGTACTGGCTGTAGTCGGCGCCGGACAGCAGCGTCGCCGTGGTGCAGCGCGCCGAATTGAGCTGGCCCGCGCCGATGCCGATGCCGGCGCCGGGGTCGACCGACGTGCAGACCGGATCGGTCGAATTCTTCATCGAGTACGCACCCGGCTCGGCCACCATGAGGTTGAACACCAACGGCGCGTCGACGTACAGCACATGCTGCCCCAGGTCGACCATCGAGACCAGCGCCTGCGCGTTGAAGCGGCCGCTGGCGTCGGCCAGCAGCTGCTCCTGCGCGGTCCGATGGGCCCAGGGGGAGCGTCCGAGATCGTAGGCGCCGACCACGACCACATGCGGCGCGCCGGCGTCCACCAGCCGGCGCACCTGCGCGGCCAGGTCGCGGCCGGCCTGGCCCAGCTGCGCCAGCATCTGGTCGCGCGTCTGCGCGCCGGACGTCAAGCTTGCCACTTCGGCGATCACGTCGGCGGTGCCGGCGTTCACCAGCAGCAGGTCGTTGGCGCCGATCGGACCGCGCGCCAGGAAGGCGTCGATCTGCTCGGCCACCGTCGGCGTCGCGCCGTTGCCGGCGGCGTCGGGCTTGCGCAGCACGCGGGCGTTGCCGGTGGCGAACGAGGTGCCGCCGCCGGCGGCGGGCGCCAGCTCCAGGCCGAAGCTCAGCGCGACCTGCTGGGTCCAGATGTCGAGGCCGCCGTCGTTGACGGTGTAGCGCGAACCGGTCTGCCCGAGGTCGGCGAAGCCGTCGCCGAAGGACACGATGCGCGACGGACGCAGCTGCGACTCGATGGTCCCCGAGCCGCAGGCCGCCAGCACCAGCGCGCAGGCGCCGGCCATGGCCAGCAGGGCGCGGCGCATCCATACACAAGACATGAGCGTTTTCTCCAAAAGGCTGGGACGCCAGTGTAACGAGGCGGCGTCGGCGGGACCGGGCTATCGGACCGAGGCGCGCTGCAGCCGGTCCCGCACGCCGTCCCACTCGGGGCCGGCCGGCGGCGTTTCCACCCAGATCAGCTGGACGCCCGCGTCGTCGAAGTCGCGCAGCGCGGCGAACAGCTCGCGCGCGGCCTGGCCGGCGTCATCCGGCATGCGCCGCAGCAGCACCCCGGGTGCATCGCTGCGCAGCGGGCTGCGGGCGTACAGGGCCAGCCGGGGCGCATCGGCGCCCAGCACGGCCAGCGCGCTGCGCAGCAACGATGCGTCCATCAGCCGCACCGCGGCCCGCGGCGCGTAATGCGACTCCAGGGTGCCGGAGGCGCGCGGCGCCGGCTGCTCGCGCGCGAACTCGTGCGGCAGCCGCAGCGGCTGGCCGCAGGCCGCGCTCAGGGCATCGGCCGTCAGCACGCCGGGGCGCAGCAGCACCGGCACGCCGCGGGTGCAGTCGACGATGGTCGACTCGATGCCCACGTCGCAGGGGCCGCCGTCCAGCACCAGCAGCCCGTCGCCAAATTCCGAATGCACATGCCGCGCCGTGGTGGGGCTGACGCGGCCGAACTGGTTGGCACTGGGCGCCGCCAGCCCGGCGATCGGCGGCGTCGCCTGCGCGCAGGCCAGCAGCAGGGCGTGGGCCACCGGGTGCGCCGGACAGCGCAGGCCGACCGACGGCTGGCCGCCGGCGGCGGCCGCGGCCCGGCCGGCGTGGCGTGGCAGGATCAGCGTCAGCGGGCCCGGCCAGAACGCCGCGATCAGCCGCTGCGCGAACCCGGGGACCTCGGCCGCGAAGTGCGGCACGGCCGCCGCATCGGCCACGTGCACGATCAGCGGGTGGTCGCTCGGGCGGCCCTTGGCGGCGAAGATCCTGGCCACGGCCGCCTCGTTGTCGGCATCGGCGGCCAGGCCGTAGACCGTCTCGGTCGGCACGCCCACCAGCTCGCCCGCGGCCAGGGCGCGTACCGCCTCGGCGATGCCCTCGCGTGCACGGCCGTCGACGATCATCAGCGCTCCGGGAACGCTTCGATGCCCAGCACGCGCGCCGCCTCCAGCGCGGTGGCACGCACCGCCGCGGCGCTGTCGCCGGTCACCGTGAGATGACCCATCTTGCGCCCGGGGCGCGCACTGAGCTTGCCGTACAGGTGCAGGTGCACGCCGGGCAGGGCCAGCACCCGCTGCCAGGGCGGCGGCGCCTCGCTGCCACCGGCGAACCACAGGTCGCCCAGCAGGTTCAGCATGATCGCCGGGCTGTGCTGGCGCGGCGGCACCAGCGGCAGGCCGGCCAGCGCGCGCACCTGCAGCTCGAACTGCGAGACGTCGCAGGCGTCCACGCTGTAGTGCCCGCTGTTGTGGGGCCGCGGCGCCATCTCGTTGACCACCAGCGAGCCGTCCTGCAGCAGGAAGAACTCCACGCACAGCACGCCGACGTACTGCAGCCCCTGCGCGATGGCGCGGGCGGCCTCGATCGCGCGGTTGGCCGTGGCGTCGGGCACGGCCCCGGTGCCGGCCTGGGTCACGGCCAGGATGCCGCCGCGGTGCAGGTTCCACTGGACCGGCAGGTGAACCATGCTGCCGTCGGCGCCGCGCGCCACGATGACCGAGCACTCCGCCGCCAGCGGCAGCTGCTGCTCCAGCACGCAGGGCACGTTCTTCAGGTCATCCCAGGCACGCTCCAGCTCGGCGCGATCGGCTACCCGCACCTGACCCTTGCCGTCGTAGCCCAGGCTGGAGGTCTTCAGGATGCCGGGCAGCAGACCGTCGGCCACCCGCGCCAGGTCGGCCGCAGTCTCCAGCACGGCGTGCGGTGCGCAGGGGACGCCGCAGCGGGTGAAATGGGCCTTTTCCCGGGCGCGGTCCTGGGCGATCGCCACTGCCTCGGGGCCGGGCGCGACGGGCCGGTGCGCTCCCAGCGTCACCAGCGCCGGCGCCGGCACGTTCTCGAATTCGGTCGTCACCGCGGCGCTGCGCTGCATCAGCTGCGCCAGGCCGTCCTGGTCGAGGTAGCCGGTCTTGACGTGGTAGTGGCTCACCAGCCCGGCCGGGCTGGCCGGATCGGGGTCCAGCACCGCCGTGAAATAGCCCAGCCGCTGGGCGGCATGCACGAACATGCGGCCGAGCTGGCCGCCGCCCATCACGCCCAGCGTGGCGCCCGGCAGGATGACCGTCACGCGCCGGCTCCCGCGGGCGGCACGGTCATGTCGCGGGCGGCCTGGGTCTGGCGCGCGCGGTACGCCTCCAGCCGCGCGCGCAGCGCCGGCTGTTCGCCCGCCAGCATGGCCACCGCGAACAGCGCCGCATTGGCCGCGCCGGCCGCGCCGATCGCGAAGGTGGCCACCGGGATGCCCTTGGGCATCTGCACGATGCTGTGCAGCGAGTCCACGCCCTGCAGGTGGCGGCTGGGCACGGGCACGCCCAGCACCGGCACCACGGTCTTGGCCGCCAGCATGCCCGGCAGGTGGGCCGCGCCGCCGGCGCCGGCGATGATGGCTTTCAGGCCGCGCCCGGCCGCGGCCGCGGCATAGGCGAACATGTCGTCGGGCATGCGGTGCGCCGAGACCACCCGCGCTTCATGCGCGATGCCGAATTCCTGGAGAATGGCGACCGCGTGCTGCATGGTGTCCCAGTCGCTGCTGGAGCCCATCACCACCCCGACCTCGACGACGCTCATGCAGCCCCCCGCCGCGGCGTGTGGGCGCGATGGCTGCCCCGGCGGCAGCGCACGATGGTGGCGCGATGGTCCATAAAATTCCCAAAGACCACAATTTTATTGGTTTGCACCACAGGAAGCCCCGATGATCGATGTCACCCTGCAGAACTTCGAAGCCGAGGTGATCACCGCCTCCCGCACCGTGCCCGTCCTGGTGGACTTCTGGGCCACCTGGTGCGGACCGTGCAAGGTGATCGGCCCGCTGCTGGAAAAGCTCGAAACCCAGTATGCCGGCCGCTTCAAGCTGGTCAAGATCGACTCGGACCAGGAGCAGCAACTGGCGGCCGCCTTCGGCATCCGCAGCATTCCGACCTGCATCCTGCTGATGAACGGCCAGCCGGTGGACGGCTTCATGGGCGCCCTGCCCGAAGGCAAGATCAAGGAATTCCTGGACAAGCACCTGCCGCCGGCCGAGGAAGCCGAGGAGGAGTTCGTCGAGGAGGAACTGCCGGCCGATGCCGCCTCCCAGCTGGAGCGCTTCCAGCATGCGGTGGCCGCCGACCCCGCCAACGACGAGGCCCGCTTCGACTACGTGAAGGCCTTGCTGCTGGCCGGCCGCAGCGACGACGCCAAGGTGGCGTTCGCGCCGGCCGCGGCCAAGGTCGCGGCGGTGCGGCGGTTGGATTCGCTGCAGCGCTGGATGGAGGCGCTCGAGTTTGCGGCCGGCCTGCCGGACCCGCGGGCCGCGCTGGCCGACCTGGAGGCGAAGATCGGCGCCAACCGCCGCGACTTCGAGGCCCGCTTCGCCAAGGCACGGCTGCTGCTGGCGCAGCAGCAATGGACCGGCGCGATGGACGAGCTGCTGGAGATCCTGATGCGCGACAAGTCGTGGAACGATGAGCTCGCGCGCAAGACCTTCATCGCGATCCTGGACGTCATCGAGCCGCCCCGCCCCAAGGTGGCCGAGGGCCAGATCCCGCCCGACGACCCCACGGTGGCGACCTACCGCCGCCGGCTGTCGAGCGTGGTGCTCAGCTGACACCGAACATCCGTACGCAGAGGACGCAAAGGAACCGCAGAGAGCGCAAAAGAACAGCCGGATGAAGTTGGGTCGGAACTGCCACCGTCGGGAACGGCACTCGCGCTATCTCTTGATGTCTCTTTTGCGCCTTCTGCGTGACCTCTGCGTCCTCTGCGTACGGGTGTCCGCTCCCGCGCCCTACGCCAGCAGCCGGTCAAGCGCCTCGCGGTACTTGGCCGCTGTCTTCTCGATCACGTCGCGGGGCAGGCGCGGCGCCGGCGGCGTCTTGTCCCAGGGCTTGCCGTTGAGGCGCACCTGCTCCAGCCAGTCGCGCACGAACTGCTTGTCGAAGCTGGGCGGGTTGGCGCCGGCGCGGAACGCCTCCTGGTAGCCCTCGACCGGCCAGTAGCGCGACGAGTCGGGCGTCAGCACCTCATCCATCAGCACCATGGTGCCCTGCTCGTCCAGGCCGAACTCGAACTTGGTGTCGGCGATGATCATGCCCTTGGCCAGCGCCAGCGCAGCCGCTTCCCGGTACAGGGCGATGCTGGTGTCGCGGATCTGCGCGGCCAGTTGCGGCCCGACGATCGCCACCACCTGGTCGAAGTCGATGTTCTCGTCGTGCTGGCCCATCTCGGCCTTGTGCGCCGGCGTGAAGATCGGCTCGGGCAGCGGGCTGGCGTTCTTCAGGCCCGGCGGCAGCTTCACGCCGCACACCGACTGCGATTCCTGGTACTCCTTCCAGCCGCTGCCGGCGAGGTAGCCGCGCACCACCGCCTCCACCGGGATCGGCTTCAGGCGCCGCACCAGCATCGACCGGCCGGCCACCTGCGGCACTTCGGCCGGCGTCACCACGCTTTCGGGCGCCTGGCCCGTCAGGTGGTTGGGGCAGACGTGGCCCAGCTTGTCGAACCAGAACAGCGCCATCTGCGTGAGCAGCTCGCCCTTGCCCGGGATCGGCTCGCCCATGATGACGTCGAACGCCGACAGGCGATCGCTGGCGACCATCAGGATGCGGTCGGTGCCGACGGCGTAGTTGTCGCGCACCTTGCCGCGCGCGAGCAGCGGCAGCGACGTGAGCGAGGAAGTGTGGAGGGCGGAGGTCATGGGCGGCTCACCGGAAGCAAAAGGGCCCGCCTGGCGACGGGCCCCGCGATTATCGCGCCGCCGCTCAGGCGACGACCTGCGCCAGCTCGCCGCGGGCGTACTTGGCGGCGACCACCTGCAGCGGTTCGCCCTTGATCTTCGCGCCCTGCCCTTCGCAGCCGAACTCGATGTAGCGCTGGCGGCAGATCTGCCGGGCCGCCTCGCGCGCCGGCTTGAGCCACTCGCGGGCGTCGAACTTCTCGGGGTTCTCGGCCATGAACTTGCGCACCGCGCCGGTCATCGCCAGCCGGATGTCGGTGTCGATGTTGATCTTGCGCACGCCGTGCTTGATCGCCTCCTGGATCTCCTCGACCGGCACGCCGTAGGTTTCCTTCATGTTGCCGCCGTACTGGCGGATGACCGCCAGCAGCTCCTGCGGCACGCTGGACGATCCGTGCATCACCAGGTGGGTGTTGGGGATGCGGCGGTTGATCGCCTTGATGCGGTCGATCGCCAGGATGTCGCCGGTGGGCTTGCGGGTGAACTTGTAGGCGCCGTGGCTGGTGCCGATGGCGATCGCCAGCGCGTCCAGCTGGGTCTTGCGCACGAAGTCGGCCGCCTGCTCCGGGTCGGTGAGCAGCTGCTCGCGCGTCATGGTGCCCTCGGCGCCGTGCCCGTCCTCCTTGTCGCCCTTCATCGTCTCGAGCGAGCCCAGGCAGCCCAGCTCGCCTTCCACCGTGACGCCCAGCTTGTGCGCCATGTCGACCACCTTGCGGGTGACGTCGACGTTGTAGTCGTAGCTGGCGATGCTCTTGCCGTCGGCCTGCAGCGAACCGTCCATCATGACCGAGGAGAAGCCCAGGTCGATCGCGCCCCGGCAGACGTCGGGGCTCTGGCCGTGGTCCTGGTGCATCACCAGCGGGATGGCCGGGTAGCCCTCGACGGCGGCCTGGATCAGGTGCTTGATGAAGGACTCGCCCGCGTACTTGCGCGCGCCCGCGCTGGCCTGCAGGATCACCGGCGCGCCGGTCTCCTTGGCCGCCTCCATCACGGCCTGCACCTGCTCCAGGTTGTTGACGTTGAAGGCCGGGATGCCGTAGCCGTTGGCCGCGGCATGGTCCAGCAGTTCGCGCATGGAAACGATGGGCATGGTGAAAGTCCTCGGGAGTTGAAAAACCGGCGTGCCTGGTACCCCAGGTGATGCGGGAAATTCTACCTACCGGCCCCGGCCGCGGGGGCCGGCGCGAACACCCGCCCGGGCCAGCAGGCCGGCGCTCAGCTGGCCCGGACGATCTTGAGCATGTTGGTGCCGCCGGGCGCGCCCATCGGCTCGCCGCAGGTGATCGCGTAGATGTCGCCGCTGGTCACGATGCCGCGCTTCTTCAGGTAGGCCTCGGCTTCGCCCAGCGCGGTGTCGCGGTCGGCGCTCTGGTCCTGCAGTAGCGGACGCACGTTGCGGTACAGCGCCATGCGGCGCTGGGTCGCCAGCTTGGGCGTGAGCGCGTACATCGGCACGTGGACGCGGTGCCGGCTCATCCACAGCGCCGTCGAGCCGGAATCGGTCAGCGCGACGATCGCCTTGCAGCCCAGGTGGTAGGCGGTGAACAGCGCACCCATCGCGATCGAATGGTCGATGCGGGCGAAGGTCTTGCCGCTGAAGTCGGCGTCGAGCTTGACCTCCTCGGCCTTTTCCGCCTCCAGACAGATGTTGGCCATCTCGACGATGGTTTCCAGCGGGTAGCGGCCGGTGGCGGTCTCCGCGCTCAGCATCACGGCGTCGGTGCCGTCCAGCACGGCGTTGGCCACGTCGCTCACCTCGGCGCGGGTGGGCACCGGGTTCAGGATCATCGACTCCATCATCTGGGTGGCCGTGATCACCACCTTGTCGCAGTCGCGCGCCATCCGGATCATGCGCTTTTGCAGCGCCGGCACCGCCGCATTGCCGACTTCCACCGCGAGGTCGCCACGCGCCACCATGATGCCGTCGCTGGCCCGCAGGATGGCCTCCAGGTTGGGGATCGCCTCGGCCCGCTCGATCTTGGCGATCAGGCCCGGCCGGTGCCGCAGCTCGGCGCCCGCCACGTTGCACAGCTGGCGCGCCATCTCCATGTCGGTGGCGTTCTTGGGGAAGCTCACCGCCACGTAGTCCGCGCGCAGGCTCATGGCCGTGCGGATGTCCTCCATGTCCTTGGCGGTCAGCGCCGGGGCGGTGAGGCCGCCGCCCATCTTGTTGATGCCCTTGTTGTTCGACAGCTCGCCGCCCTGCTTGACGGTGGTGCGCACCTGCTCGCCCTTGACGGCGTCCACCGTCAGCACGATCAGGCCGTCGTTGAGCAGCAGCACGTCGCCTGGCTTCACGTCGCGCGGCAGCTCCTTGTAGTCGAGGCCGACGCCCCGCTGGTCGCCCGGCTCGCTGCGCGAGGCGTCGAGCACGAACTTCGCGCCCGACTCGAGGTCGACCTTGCCGTCGGCGAACTTGCCCACCCGGATCTTGGGTCCCTGCAGGTCGGCCATGATGGCCACCTCGCGGCCGGCGCGGGCCGACGCCTCGCGCACCACGTTGGCGCGGTTGACATGGTCCTCGGCGCTGCCGTGGCTGAAGTTCAGGCGCACGACGTTGACGCCGGCGCGGATCATCTGTTCCAGCAATGCGGGGTCGCTGGAGGCCGGGCCGATGGTGGCGACGATCTTGGTGGCGCGACGCACCGACATTTCAGGCTCCCCGGCGCGGTGCGCGCGCCATGCCGAACGAGGGGGTGGAAGGCGACTGCGTGGTGAGGTGCGCTTGCATGGGTCGGCTGGTTGTGGTGGGGGACTGCATTCTGGGGCAAAGCGGCAAACCCGGCTGCGGCGTCGCCGGCCGGGCCGCGGGGGCTCAGGCCGCCGCGCGCCGCTGCAGGATCTCGAAGGCCGGCAGCGTCTTGCCCTCGAGCACCTCGAGGAAGGCGCCGCCGCCGGTGGAGATGTAGCCGATCTGCGGCTCGATGCCGTACTTGGCGATCGCGGCCAGCGTGTCGCCGCCGCCGGCGATGCTGAAGGCGCTGGAGGCGGCGATCGCCCGCGCGATGGTTTCCGTGCCATGGGCAAAGGCGTCGAACTCGAACACGCCGACCGGACCGTTCCAGACGATGGTGCCGGCGGTCCTGAGCTGCCCGGCCAGCTGTTGCGCGGTCTGCGGGCCGATGTCCAGGATCAGGTCGTCGGCTTCGACGTCGGTCGCGGCCTTCACCGTGGCCGGCGCGTCGGCGGCGAAGGTCTTGGCCGTGACCACATCCACCGGGATCGGCACCTCGGCGCCGCGCGACTTCATGAGGTCGATCACCGCGGCCGCCTCGGCCGCCAGGTCGGCCTCGGCCAGCGACTTGCCGATCTTCAGCCCGGCAGCCAGCATGAACGTGTTGGCGATGCCGCCGCCGACGATCAGCCGGTCCACGTTGCGCGCCAGCGACTTCAGGATGGTGAGCTTGGTCGACACCTTGGAGCCGGCCACGATCGCCACCAGCGGCCGCTTCGGATCGGCCAGCGCCTTGCCGATCGCGTCGATCTCGGCGGCCAGCAGCGGGCCGGCGCAGGCGATCTTCGCGTACTCGGCGATGCCGTAGGTCGAGGCCTCGGCCCGGTGCGCCGTGCCGAAGGCGTCGTGCACGAAGATGTCGCACAGCGCCGCCATCTTGCGGGCCAGCTCCGGACTGTTCTTCTTCTCGCCCTTGTTGACGCGGCAGTTCTCCAGCAGCACCAGCTGCCCCGGCTGCACGGACACGCCGTCCACCCAGTCGCGCAGCAGCGGCAGCTCGCGGCCCAGCAGCTCGCCCAGCCGCCGGGCCACCGGCGCCAGCGAATCCTGCGGCCGCAGCTCGCCCTCGGTCGGGCGGCTCAGGTGCGAGGTCACCATGACCGCCGCGCCCGCCTCCAGCGCCAGCCGGATCGCAGGCACCGAGGCGCGGATGCGGGTGTCCTCGGTGATGGCGCCGGCGTCGTCCAGCGGCACGTTGAGGTCGGCGCGGATGAAGACGCGTTGCCCGGCAACCTTGCCCTGGGCACAGAGATCGGAAAAGCGCAGCACATGCATGGCGGGTCTGGGGCTCCGGCAAAAACTTACATTCTAGGGAGGGCCGCGCCGTCGGGTTCGCGCCGGCGCTACCAGCCCAGCCCGAGGTGCAGCGGCAGGTACGCGGCCATGCCCGCAACGATCGTCAGCAGCACGCTGCGGCGCCAGAAGTAGACCGCGGCGCCGGCCAGGGCGCCGAACAGGCGCGCGTCCTGCCAGGTGGCGATCAGGTGCCCCTGTTGCATCACCACCTCCGGCGCCACCACCCCGGCCAGGGCCGCGACCGGTGCGTAGTGCAAGGCGCGATGGGCCCAGGCGGGCATGGCCCAGGGCCGGTCCAGGATGAAGAAGAAGCAGCGCGTGAGCACCGTCACGCACGCCAGCCCGCCGATCACGGCCAGCGTCCACAGGTCGGTGTGCGCGTTCATGCCGTGCGGCCCCGGAAGCGCGGCACCCGGTGCTCCAGCCAGATGCCGGCCAGCACCGCCGCCGCGATCGCCGCCACAATGTTGAGCTTGAGCGGCCAGGCGTAGGCGGCCACCGCCGCCGCGCTGGCCAGCGCGGCCGCCGCCAGCCGTGCCGGCGTGTTCGCCAGCGAACAAAGGATGCCGAGCAGGCACAACACGCCGGCAAAGCCCAGCCCCCAGGCCGTGGGGATCAGGTTGGCCAGCACGATGCCGACCACGCTGGCGCCCATCCAGCTGCACCAGGTCACGCCGTAGTTGCCGGCCAGGTACGCCTCCTGCTCCCGCCGCGCGGGCGCCGTGGCAGCCGGCGTCGGAAAGCGCCGGGTGAACAGCGCGTAGGTGAGGTCCGCCGTGAGGTAGCCGTTGACCAGCCGCTGCCAGCGCGGCTGGTGCATCAGGTAGGGCCGCAGGTGCAGGCTGAACACCACGAAGCGCAGGTTCACGCAGAAGCCGGTGGCCAGGATGACCCAGATCGGCGCCCCGGCCACGATCAGGGGAATCGCCGCCAGCTGCGAACTGCCCGCATACACCAGGAAGGTCATGGCCAGCGCTTCCACCACGCTCATGCCCGACTTCACCATCGCAACGCCGGTCATCAGGCCCCAGGCGGATACGCCGGCGGCCAGCGGCGCCATCTCGCGCACGCCCTCGCGGAAGGCCGGATGCCTGAAGTTGGAGGGCCGCAAGAACACTACGCGGCCTGCCGGAAGCTGGCGCCGGGCGCCACCGGGAATCCGCGCAGGAACTCAGCCGCCGCCAGCCGCTTGGCGCCGGCACGCTGCAGTTGCGTCAGTCGCAGCGCCCCGATCCCGCAGGCCACCACGATGCCGGCGCTGTCGGCGCGCAGCACGGTGCCCGGCTCGGCCGCCCCGGCCGCTGCCTCGGGCTGCGCGCGCCAGACCTTGACCGGCTCGCCGGCGATCTGCGCCACGGCGCCGGGAAACGGATCGAATGCCCGCACGCGCCGCGCGATGACCTCGGCTGGCTGGCTCCAGTCGATGGCGGCCTCGGCCTTGTCGATCTTGTGCGCGTAGGTGACGCCGGCGGCGGGCTGCGGGATGCGCTGCAGGCCGCCGCAGGCCGCCAGTTCCAGCGCCTCGACGATGAGGCGCGCGCCCAGTACGGCCAGCTTGTCGTGCAGCGAACCGGTGGTGTCGTCGCCGGCGATCGGCAGCCTCTCGGACAGCAGCATGTCGCCCGTGTCCAGGCCGGCGTCCATCTGCATGATGGTGACACCGGTTTCGCGGTCGCCGGCCTCGATCGCGCGGTGGATCGGCGCCGCCCCGCGCCACCGCGGCAGCAGCGAGGCATGGATGTTGAGGCACCCCAGGCGCGGCAGCTGCAGCACCCACTGCGGCAGGATCAGGCCGTAGGCCGCCACCACCATCAGGTCGGGTCGCGCCGCCTCCAGCGCGGCCTGCGCCGCCTGCGCGTCCTCGGGGTACCTGCCGTCCAGGCGCAGGCTGCGCGGCTGCGCCACCGGCAGCCCGTGGTCCAGGGCGAACCGCTTCACCGGCGAGGCCTGCAGCTTCATGCCGCGGCCGGCCGGCCGGTCGGGCTGCGAAAGCACCAGCGGGATCGCCACGCCGCTGGCGTGCAGCCGCTCCAGCGCGGCGCAGGCGAAGTCCGGGGTGCCGGCGAAGACGACGCGCAGCGGATTCAACGGCCGTCAGTCCCGGTCGGGTGCATTGATGAATTCCATGCCGGGATGGGCGCGCCGCACCACGTCCTGGCCATCCAGGTAGACGAAATAGAACATGTCGCTGCCGTCGTTCCAGCGGTAGGTCATGATCGGCCCGTTCCAGCTGGTCACGCGGTCCACCATCGCCGGCCGCCCGAACTCGCGCTCCACGTCGGCGCGCGTCCATGTGCCCGGCTGGATGCGGTTGAACTCGTTGGCCGTCAGCACCTGGCGCGACCGCACCACCCGGCCGGCCGGATCGAGGTCGATCATCCAGGCATACTGCCCGAACGGCTGCAGCGAGTACTGCAGGCGCTCGCCGCCGTCCAGGCGGACGGCGCGCGACGGCGCTCCCAGCCGTTCCAGCACCGCGTCGCGCGGCGTGCCCGGCGCCAGGTCATGGCCGCGGAACGGACTGGCGCAGGCAGTCACCAGCAGGGCGAGCGCGGCGGGCCACAGGATGCTGGACATGCGGATGCCGGCGCCTTCTCAGGCGCCCTCCGTCTCGCGTCGCGACTTGAGCATCTTGGTCTTGATGCGGTTGCGCTTGAGCGGCGAGAGGTACTCGATGAACACCTTGCCCAGCAGATGGTCCAGCTCGTGCTGGATGCACACCGCCAGCAGTCCCTGCGCTTCCAGCACCCGCGAGCGGCCGTCGCGGTCCAGCGCTTCGACCTTCACCGCCGACGCGCGCTCCACGCCGTCGTAGATCCCGGGCACCGACAGGCAGCCCTCGTCGTTGAGCTGCGTTTCCGGGCTGGCCCAGGTGATCTGCGGGTTGATCAGGACGATCGGCGCGTTGCGCTCTTCCGACACGTCGATCACCACCAACCGCTCGTGCACGTCGACCTGGGTCGCCGCCAGCCCGATGCCGTTGGCCTCGTACATGGTTTCCAGCATGTCGCCGACCAGCGCGTCGATGCGGCCGTCGACGGCCGCGACCGGCTTGGCCACGGTGTGCAGCCGCGGATCGGGGTAGCGCAGGATCGGAAGCAGGGCCATCGGAAAATCTGGGGAAATGCGTATTTGACCACCGGCCGGGCCGCCGGGATGCCGGTGCGCGACGGCCCAAGCTGGGGGTGTCGCTATTTTCGCCACTTTCCTCGCGCCAGCCCGGCAGCGGCGGGCATAAACGTTGCCCGATCAAGGGCTTGAGCGCAGAATCGCCAGTACTTTATCAAGAGAGACGGCCCCGGCTGCCGGGCTGCCGCGTCCTGATGCACGAACACAGCCATCCCGACACGACCCGTCGTCTTCCCGCCCGCCGCGCCGCCGGCCTGCTGCCGGTCGGGTTGCTGCTCGCGGCACTGGCCGCCCCGGCCGCGTCACAGCAGTACCCGGTGACGCCGGCCCAGCGCGGCACGGCGCAGCAGGTGGCCGCCGCCGGCGTGCCGCTGGCGGAACTGGCACCCGACGCGCCCGACCAGTACACCGTCAAGCGCGGCGACACCTTGTGGGGCATCTCCGGGATGTTCCTCACCAGGCCCTGGCGCTGGCCCGAGCTGTGGGGCATGAACCTGCAGGAGATCCGCAACCCCCACCTGATCTACCCGGGCCAGCAGCTGGTGCTGGAAAAGCGCGACGGCCGCGCCCGGCTGCGGGTGCGCCAGGCCGCTGCCGAAGCGCCGCCGGACACCGTGCGGCTGTCGCCGCGGGTGCGCACCGAATCGCTGGCGGACACGGCGGTGCCGGCGGTGCAGCCGCACCTGATCGAGGCCTTCCTGTCCGAGCCGGTCATCATCGACGAGGCAGCGCTGCTGCAGGCGCCGCGCATCGTGGCCGCGCCCGAAACACGGGTGCTGATCACGCGCGGCGACCGCGCGTACGCGCGCGGCCCGGCCCAGACGCCGCTGCAGCGCACGGCCGGCGCCACCGAGTACCGGGTATTCCGCAACGCGCGCGTCATCAAGGACCCGTTGACCAGCGCGGTACTGGGATACGAGGCGCCCTACCTGGGCAAGGCGACCCTGGTGCGCAGCGAGGCCGTGCAGGCCGTGCGCACCGCCGCCGGCGGGCAGGAGCAGATGGCGGTGCCGGCGACCATCGACATCGTGTCGGCCAAGGAGGAAATGCGCGTGGGCGACCGGCTGCTGCCCGAGCCGCCGCGCGAGTTCACCAGCTACGTGCCGCACGCCCCGGCGGCGGGGCTGGAAGGCAGCATCGTCTCGATCTACGGCGAGGCGGTGAAGATCGCCGGCCAGAACCAGGTGGTGCTGATCAACCGGGGAACGGCCGACGGCGTCGAAAGCGGCCATGTGCTGGCCATCCTGAAGGCGGGCGAGCGGCGCATCGACCGCTCGCAAGCGGGCGAGCGCACGCCGATCAAGCTGCCCGACGAGCGCAATGGCCTGCTGATGGTGTTCCGGCCGTTCGAGAAGCTGTCCTACGGGCTGATCCTGGAGATCAGCGACACGGTGCAGGTCGGCGACCGCGTCGCCAGCCCGCGGTAAGCGCCACGGCCATGGAGCGCGACGAGCTGGCCGCGTGGCTGCGGCTGGCGCTGACGCCGGGCGTCGGCAACGTGCACGCGCGGCGCCTGCTGGCCGCCTTCGGGCTGCCCCAGGACCTGTTCCGGCAGCCGCCCGCCGCGCTGCGCGAGGTGGCCACGCCGGCCCAGGCGCAGGCCCTGGCTGCGCAGCCGCAGGAACTGGCCGCGCTGCTCGAGACGACCTGGGCCTGGCTGTGCCAGCCGGACGCCGCGCCGCGCACCATCCTCACCCTCGCCGACGCCGCCTACCCGCCGGCGCTGCTGGCGACCGACGACCCGCCGCTCATGCTGTACGTGCTGGGCCACCTGCCGGCAGCCTGGCCGCGGGCGGTGGCCGTCGTTGGCAGCCGCAACCCGACGCCGCAGGGCCTGGCCAATGCGCACCGGTTCGGGCGCAGCCTGGCCGAAGCGGGCCTGGCCGTGGTCTCGGGGCTGGCCCTGGGCGTCGATGGCGCGGCGCACGAGGGCGCGCTGGAAGGCGCGGCCCCCGGACAGCTCGCCACCATTGCCGTCGTCGGCACCGGGCTGGACCGGGTCTATCCGCGCCAGCACCTGGCGCTGGCCCACGAGATCGCCCGCCGCGGGCTGCTGGTGAGCGAGTACCCGCTGGGCACGCCCCCGCTGGCGCCCAATTTCCCCCGGCGCAACCGGGTCATCGCCGCGCTGAGCGCCGGCACCGTGGTGGTCGAGGCGGCGCTGCGCTCCGGCTCGCTGATCACCGCGCGGCTGGCGGCCGAACAGGGCAAGGAGGTGTTCGCCATCCCGGGCTCGATCCACTCGCCGCAGGCGCGCGGCTGCCACGCGCTGCTGAAGCAGGGAGCCAAGCTGGTCGAGACGGCGCAGGACGTTCTGGAGGAGCTGCACGGTGCTGCGCAAGCCCCGGCGGCGCACGCCGCCGACGGCAGCGCCGACCCGGTCCTGCGCGAGGACGCGCTGCTGGCGGCGCTGGGCTTCGACCCGGTCAGCCTGGACGCGCTGGTGGCGCGCACCGGCATCGCGCCGGCCGTGCTGCAGGCCCGGCTGCTGGAACACGAACTGGCCGGCCAGGTGGCGCGGCTGCCGGGCGGCCTGTTCCAGCGCATCGCCTCGGCGTGACGCTGACGTCCGAGCGCAACACCGTTCGTGGCGGGGTCCTGCGCGAGAGGGTTCTGGGCTATATTGGGGCATGTTTGAAGTGCTCGTCTTCGTCTACGAACACTACTGGCGCGGTGATGCCTGCCCCGAACTGCAGCAGCTCGAACGGCGGCTCAGCGCCCATGGCTTCGAGGCCGGCGAGATCCGCGATGCACTGGTCTGGCTGGACGGCCTGAACCTCGCCGCCCAAAGCGCCTCCCTGCCGCATGTCGCGGACCGTGCGCCCGTGCCGCAGGCCCTCTCGCCGCAATCGTGCGCCAGCATGCGGGTCTATTCGGTCGCCGAGCAGGACCACCTGGGCGCCCAGTGCCTGGGCTTCATCTCGTTCCTGGAATCCTCCGGCGTGCTGCCGGCGCCGATGCGCGAGATCGTGGTCGACCGCGCGATGGCCGCCCCGGGCGGGCCGGTAGCGCTCGACGACCTCAAGATCATCGTGCTGATGGTGTACTGGAGCTTCGGCCAGGAGCCGGACGCGCTGGTGCTCGACGAGCTCTGCGACGACAGCGACAACCGCCTGGCCCATTGAGCCGGCCGCGGACCCGCCCCGGCGCCCCCCTTACTGCAGCAGCCGTTCCGGATTGGCGTCGAGCTTGGCCAGCGCCTCGCGCGTGGCGCGCACGGTGAGCGCTTCCTCCTCGGCCGGCAGCAGCAGCCCGGCCTGCAGGTACGCGGCCAGGCGCTTGGCCTGGATCAGGTAGCTGCGACCGTTGGGCGCCGCGAACAGGTGCAATTGCCTGCGATCGCTGCGCCAGGCGTACTGGACCTGGCTGGCCGTGCCGTTGTGGTCGAGGGTGAACCAGTGGCCCAGCTGCAGTTCGGCCGCCCAGGCCACCATCGCCGAGCTGGGCCTGGAGCCGCCGTCGGCGACCACCTCGATCATGGAGGCGTCGATGCCCAGCATCAGCTCGATGCTCTCGGCGTCCAGCGGCAGGTCGGTGCTGGAGTCGGCCGTCATGACGAAGTCCTCCAGGTGCGCCAGCCGCTGCGCCATGTCCTCGATGCGCTCGCGCGGGATGGCTTCGGTCTTGAGCAGGAAGGCGTCGGCCAGGATGTCGCCGATGCGCTTGATCTGGGCTTCCTGGTCCGGTCCTTCCATGCCGATCAGCGACATGCCGTGGCGCAGCCGCTGCAGCAGGCCGGGCAGGTCCTGGATCACGCGCGCGCGCTCGGCGCGATTGGGCTTGGCGCTGGCCGCCCACACCAGCTCCGACGCGCATTTCTTCAGCGCCAGCGTCTCCTCGTGCTGCGCGCCGTGCCTGACCGCGGCCAGTGCCAGCACTTCGGCCCAGACCTTGAACAGGAACTCGCGCAGCTCCTCGCGCACCGGGATCTCGGCCAGCATGGTGCGCAGCTCGATCGTGTACTGCACGGCCAGCGTTTCCTTCTGCTCGACCTGCTGCGCCACCGTCACCAGCCGCTGGGTCGGTCCCTTGCCGGTCAGGAAGCGCGACAGGAAATGCAGGAACTCGTCGTACACCAGCTGGAACACGCGGCGGCCGGTCTCGGGGTACTGCTCGATCACCTGGACCACCCGCCGGATCTCGATTTCCAGCGCGCTGCCGCTGATCTCGCTGGCGTTGAAGCCCAGCACGCAGGAGCCCATGCGGTCGATCAGCTGGCGCGCCGGATGTTCGAGCGAGCCGAAGAACTCCGGCTCCGCGATCGCCACCCGCAGCACCGGCATCTGCAGGCGAGCGAACCAGACGCGAATCGCCGGCGGGATGCGCTCCTCGGCCAGGATGCTCTGGAACATCAGGGCGACGATCTCGATGATGGCCTTCTCGGTCTGGCTGCCGGCCTTCTTCTTGAGCTCGCCGCTGCGGCGCCGCAGGTCGACTGCGACTTCCTGGACCGCCGCATCGTCATAGGCCATCGTCCCGGTGTCGCCGGCCGTGCGCAACTGCTGCGTGTCGCGCAGCGTGGCCTGTTCGTGCGAGATGGCGGCCGCCAGCGCGGGCGAGGGATCGGTGGCCGGGCCGCCGTCAAAGCCTGCGACCCGTTCGCGCAGGAACCGCTTCAGCTGGCCGATGACGCCCAGGCCGCGGCCGGCGGCGCCGCGCAACGTCGGCCGCGAGGTCATCAGGCGGGTTTCGTCGGCCACGCCGCCGGCATGGGCCGACTGGCCCATTCCGCTGTCGGTGTCGTAGCCCCCAGCCACCTGCCCGCCCTGGCGCGCACCGGCGCCGGACGGTCCATACGTCGGGCGCCCGTCGTCGCCGCCCGCAGCACCCTGGGAGCCGCCACCCTGGTAGCCCCCACCTTGAGCACCGCCACCGGAACCGCCGCCCTGGTAGCCACCGCCCTGATGTCCGCCCTGATGTCCGCCCTGATAGCCGGTCGTGCCGCCCGGCGGCTGGCCGCCGGGCGAACCGTCGTACGGCGCGTCGGCCTGGTCCGGAGGCGGCGGTTCGGCCTCGGGGCGCCGGCCCGGCGCGACCGACGCCGAGCGCCGCACGCGCGAGCTCAGGTCGATGTCGCGCAGCACGCCCTTGCCGACCAGGAACTCGTTGGCCGCCTTGTAGGCCTTGGGCGCATGCTCGACCAGGCCTGCTTGCACGATGTCATGCACCAGCGTCCACTGCTCGCGGGTCAGACCCGCCTCGTCCCACTGCTCCACCACGGCCTGGCACAGCGCCTCCGGCCGCAGGATGTCGGCTCCCTCCAGGGCGTCGCCCCCTTCGAGGTGCTGCATGCGCACCTTCAGGTCGTTCAGTTCCCAGGACGCCTTTTCGCGCACGGCCAGCGCCAGTCGCGACCCCAGGATCTTGCGCTCGACGACGTCGTCCCCGATCAGCTCCAGGCCGCCCGCCTCGGGCCGCCCGCGCCCGGCGCCGGCGGCCGGCTCGACGGCCTGCCGCCACGCGGCGCCGGTGCCGCGCACCCACTGGCGGCCCTTCTGGTCGAAGTCGAGCATCGCGTCGCGCAGTTCGTACATCTCCTTGGCGTTGAGCGCGCTTTCCGCCAGCTCCGTCAGGCGGGTGCGGATCGCTTGCTGCAGCGGCGCCAGCGCACCCTCGACCTGCGCCACGAACTGCTCGCGCAGCCGCCGCGCCAGCGCCGTGGCGGCCTCGCGAGGTGGACGCTGGGTGCTCACTGCGCCGGTCCTACACGGTGGCGCCCGCGTTCGGGTCGTTGGGGTCTTCGTCCTTCCTGGCCGATGACTTGACCAGGTCTTCGCGCTTGATGCCCAGCCACATGGCGATCGCAGCGGCCACGAACACCGACGAGTAGATGCCGAACAGAATGCCGATCGTGAGCGCCATGGCGAAGTAGTGCAGCGTCGGGCCGCCGAACAGCAGCATCGACAGCACCATGATCTGCGTCGAACCGTGGGTGATGATGGTGCGGCTGATGGTCGACGTGATCGCGTTGTCGATGATCTGCACCGTGTTCATCTTGCGGTAGCGCCGGAAGTTCTCGCGGATCCGGTCGAAGATGACCACCGACTCGTTGACCGAGTAGCCGAGCACCGCCAGCACCGCCGCCAGCACCGCCAGCGAGAACTCCCACTGGAAGAACGCGAAGAAGCCCAGGATGATGACCACGTCGTGCAGGTTGGCGATGATCCCGGCGACGCCGAATTTCCACTCGAAGCGGAACGCCAGGTAGATCATGATGCCGGCGACCACCATCGCCAGCGCCTTCAGGCCGTCGGTCGCCAGCTCGTCGCCGACCTGGGGCCCGACGAATTCGGTGCGCCGCAGCGTGACGCCCGGGTCCTGCGCCTTCAGGGCCGCCAGCACCTTCTCGCTCTGCTGGGCCGAGCTGACGCCCTTCTGGGCCGGCAACCGGATCAGCACGTCGCGCGACGTCCCGAAGTTCTGCACCTGGACGTCGGCGAAGCCGAGCCCGGACACCGTCTGGCGCACCTTCTCGACCTCGGCCGGCTGCGAATAGCCAACCTCCATGACGGTGCCGCCGGTGAACTCCACCGACAGGTGCAGGCCCCGCGTCACCAGGAAAAACACGGCCGCGGCAAACGTGATGAAGGAGATCACGTTGAAGATCAACGCGTTCTCCATGAACGGGATGTCGCGACGGATCTTGAAGAATTCCATGAGGTCCGCTCCGCCTTACTCGGCCTTCGTTATAGCTGCATCCGCCGGCGGCCGCCACACGGTGCCGATCGAGACGGCCCTGAGCTTCTTCTTGCGCCCGTACCACAGGTTCACCAGGCCGCGCGAGAAGAACACCGCCGAGAACATCGAGGTCAGGATGCCGATGCAGTGCACCACCGCGAAGCCGCGCACCGGGCCGGAACCGAACGCCAGCAGGGCCAGGCCGGCGATCAGCGTGGTGATGTTGGAGTCGAAGATCGTGCTCCAGGCGCGCTCGTAGCCGGCCGAGATCGCGGCCTGCGCGGACGCGCCGCTGCGCAGTTCCTCGCGCACCCGTTCGTTGATCAGCACGTTGGAGTCGATCGCCATGCCCAGCGCCAGCGCCATGGCGGCCATGCCGGGCAGCGTCAGCGTGGCCTGCAGCATCGACAGCACCGCCACCAGCAGCAGCAGGTTCACGCCCAGCGCCAGCGACGAGAACATGCCGAACAGCATGTAGTACACCGTCATGAAGGCGCAGATCACGAGGAAGCCCACCGCCACGCTGTGGAAGCCCTTGGTGATGTTCTCCTTGCCCAGCGTCGGGCCGATGGTGAACTCCTCGATGATCTCCATCGGTGCGGCCAGCGAGCCGGCGCGCAGCAGCAGCGCGACGTCGTTGGCCTCGCCGGTGGTCATGCGCCCGGAAATCTGCACCCGGCCGCCGCCGATCTCGCTGCGGATCACCGGAGCGGTGACGACCTCGCCCTTGCCCTTTTCGAACAGCAGGATCGCCATCCGCTTGCCGACGTTCTCGCGGGTGATGTCCTTGAAGATGCGCGCGCCCTTGGCGTCCAGCGTCAGGTGCACCGCCGCCTCCTGGGTCTGGTTGTCGAAGCCGGCCTGGGCGTCCGTCAGGTTGTCGCCGGTGAGCACCACCTGCTTCTTCACGACCACCGCCTGGCCGCCGCGCTCGATGTATTTCTCGGCGCCGAACGGCACGGCGCCGGTGCCCAGCTCGGCCGCGCGCGCCTCGGAGCTCTCGTCGACCATGCGCACCTCGAGGGTGGCGGTGCGGCCCAGGATGTCCTTGGCCTTGGCGGTGTCCTGCACCCCCGGCAGCTGCACCACGATCCGGTCCAGCCCCTGCTGCTGGATCACCGGTTCGGCCACCCCCAGCTCGTTGATCCGGTTGTGCAGCGTCACCATGTTCTGCCGCAGCGCCTGCTCCTGCACCCGGCGCGCGGCTTCGGGCTTGATCGCGCCGACCAGCTTGTACTCGCCACCTTCGGGCGTCTCGGTCACCTGCAGGTCGGGAAACTGCTCGGCGACCAGCGCGCGCGTCTGCTGCAGCGTCTGCGCGTCGCGCAGGCGCACCTCGACGGTCTGCCCGTTGCGCGCGATGCCGCCGTGGCGGATGCTCTTTTCGCGCAGCATGGAGCGCAGGTCGCCGGCCAGCGATTCGGCCCTCTTGGTCAGGGCCGCCTGCATGTCCACCTGCAGCATGAAGTGGACTCCGCCGCGCAGGTCCAACCCCAGGTACATGGGGAACGCATGCAGCGCCGTCAGCCAGCGCGGCGACCCCGAGATCAGGTTCAGCGCCACCACGTAGGAGGGATCGGCCGGATCGGGCACCAGCGCGCGCTGGATCGCGTCCTTGGCCTTGAGCTGGCTGTCGGTGCTGTCCAGGCGGACCTTCACCGAATTGGCATCCAGGGTGATCGCATCGGAGCGGATGCCGGCCCCGGCCAGCGTCTGCTCGACGCGGGCCCGGGTGGTGGCGTCCACCTTCAGCGTGGCCTTGGCGGAGGAGACCTGCACCGCAGGCGCCTCGCCGAAGAAGTTCGGCAGGGTGTAGATCGCCCCCACCAGCAGCGCGATGATGATGATCGCGTATTTCCAGACCGGGTATCGGTTCATGCGGCTTCGAAAGAGCTGATCGGCATGGTCGCGGCGCGCTCGCGCGGCGCCGCGTCACCTCATTTGATGCTGCCCTTGGGAAGCACCTGCACCACGGCGCTGCGCTGCACCTGCACCTCGACGCCGTTGGCGATCTCCAGCCCCAGGTGGGCATCGCCCATCCGGGTCACCTTGCCCAGCAGGCCGCCGGCCGTCGCGACCTCGTCGCCCTTGGCCAGCGCCTCGATCATGGAGCGGTGCTCCTTCTGCCGCTTCATCTGCGGGCGGATCATCACGAAATACAACACCACGAACATCAGCACCAGCGGCAGCATGCTCATGAGGGAGGACTGCATGTCGCCGCCGGTGGCGGTCTGGGCATAGGCGGTGGAAATGAACACGTTGGCTCCAGGAAGAGAGTCGAATCGGCACGGTCAAGCCGCCGGCTGGGATGCCGGCGGCGCAACAGGTGATTGTAAGACGCGCGCCCGCGGCATCCGCCGCGGCCTCACGCAGCCTGGCGGCCGGCGGCCGGCTGCCGCCATTGCGCCAGCAGCAACTGCCACTGGCCGCGCGCGGCGGCGAGGTTGCGCGCCTTCACGTGGCCGAAGCCCTTGATCTGCTCGGGGATGCGCGCAATCTCCAGCGCCAGCGCGTGGTTGCCGGTGTTCAGGCCGGCCAGCACCTGCTCGATGCTGTCGCGGTACTCGCCGATCAGGGCCCGCTCGCCGCGCCGCTCCTCGGTGCGGCCGAAGATGTCCAGCGGGGTGCCGCGCAGCCCCTTCAGCCGGGCCAGCAGGCCGAACGCGCCCTGCATGGCCGGACCGTACTTGCGCTTGACCAGCTCGCCCTTCTCGTTGCGCGCGGCGAACAGGGGCGGCGCCAGGTGGTAGTGGACCCGGAAGTCGCCCTCGAACATGGCCGCGATCCGCTCCTGGAAACCGGTCTGGGTGTGCAGCCGCGCGACCTCGTATTCGTCCTTGTACGCCATCAGCTTGAACAGGTTGCGCGCAACCGCCTCGGCCAGCGTCGTGCGCGCCAGCGGGGCCTCGGCCCCCTGGACCTTGGCGACGAAGTCGCGGTAGGCGTCGGCATAGGTCGCGTTCTGGTACTCCGTGAGGAACTCGACCCGGCGCGCGACGATGGCCTCCAGCGATTCACGCTGGCGCAGCTCGATCACCTGGGCCGGCATCGCCAGCTTGAGCACGGCGTCGGGGTCGTGGGCCGCCTGCCGGCCCCATTCGAACGCCGTCTTGTTGTTCTCCACGGCCACGCCGTTCAGCTCGATCGCGCGCAGCAGCGATTCGCGGCCCAGCGGGATCAGGCCCTTCTGCCACGCATAGCCGAGCAGCATGGGGTTGGTGTAGATGCTGTCGCCCATCAGCCTGGTGGCCGCCACGTCGGTGTTGAACGAGGCCAGCGCCTGCGGGCCCACCACCTCGGCGATCTCGGCCGCACAGGCCTGCGCCGGATTGGCCCAGTTGCCGTTCTTGACGAACGCCGCCGTCGGCGTGCTGTAGGAGTTCAGCGCCACCCGGGTGCGGCCCGCGCGCATGCGCAGCACGGTCTCCTTGCCGGCCGTGACGATCGGGTCGCAGCCGATCACCAGGTCGGCCCCGGCCATGCTGACGCGGGTGGTGCGGATGTCGTCGGGGTGCTCGCCGACCAGCACGTGGCTCCAGGTGGCGCCGCCCTTTTGCGCGAGCCCGGCCGAGTCCTGGGTGACGATGCCCTTGCCCTCGATGTGCCCGGCCATCCCCAGCAGCTGGCCGATCGTGATCACGCCGGTGCCGCCGACGCCGGCCACCACGATCCCGTAGGCGCCCCGGATCGCCGGCAGCCGCGGCTCGGGCAGCGGTCCGAGCTCGGCCGGCGAGGGCAGCGGCCCCCTGGCCTTCTTCTTCAGCTGGCCGCCCTCGACGGTGACGAAGCTGGGGCAGAAGCCCTTCAGGCAACTGGTGTCCTTGTTGCAGGTGCTCTGGTTGATGGTGCGCTTGCGGCCGAACTCGGTCTCCAGCGGCTCCACCGACAGGCAGTTGCTCTTGGCGCTGCAGTCGCCGCAGCCTTCGCAGACCAGTTCGTTGATCATCACCCGCACGGCCGGGTCGACCATCGCGCCGCGCTTGCGGCGGCGCCGCTTCTCGGTGGCGCAGGTCTGGTCGTAGACGATGACCGTGCAGCCCTTGACCTCGCGCAGCTCGCGCTGGGTGCGATCGAGCTGGTCGCGGTGCCGCACCTCCACGCCCGGCGGCAGCGCGGCGCCCTGGTACTTCTGCGGCTCGTCGGTGACGACCACCACGCGCACCGCGCCCTCGGCGAGCATGCTCTGCACGATCTGCAGCACCGAATGGCCCTCGGGCCGCTCGCCCACCTGCTGGCCGCCGGTCATGGCGACCGCGTCGTTGTAGAGGATCTTGTAGGTGATGTTCACGCCGGCGGCCACCGACTGGCGGATCGCCAGCAGGCCGCTGTGGAAATAGGTGCCGTCGCCGATGTTGGCGAACACATGCTGTTCCTTCGAGAACGGCTGCTGGCCGACCCAGGGCACCCCCTCGCCGCCCATCTGCGTGAAGCCGATGGTCGAGCGGTCCATCCACACGGACATGAAGTGGCAGCCGATGCCGGCCATGGCACGCGAGCCCTCGGGCACCACGGTGGAGGTGTTGTGCGGGCAGCCGGAGCAGAACCAGGGCGTGCGCTCGGACTGCACTTCCAGCACCTGCATCGACCGTTCCTTGGCCTCGAGGACGGCCAGCTGGGCGTCCATGTGGGCGCCGATGTCGCCGCCCACGCCCAGCTTGCGCAGCCGCTCGGCGATGGCGCGGGCGATCTGCGGCGGCGACAGCTCCGCGTTGGCGCGCAGCAGCGTGTTCGCCGCCGGGTTGGCCAGCGACCACTCGCCGCCCGAGTGGCCGCGCTCGTCGTCGCGGTACTTGCCGACCACCGCCGGCCGCGCCGCGTCGGGCCAGTCGTACAGCTGCTCCTTGACCTGGTACTCGATCAGCTGGCGCTTTTCCTCGACCACCAGGATCTCGCGCAGCCCGCGCGCGAACTCGTGGGTGCCCTGCGCCTCCAGCGGCCACACCACGCTGACCTTGTGCAGGCGGATCCCGAGCTGGCGGCAGGTGGCGTCGTCCAGTCCGAGGTCGAGCAGCGCCTGGCGCGTGTCGTTGTAGGCCTTGCCGCTGGCGATGATGCCGAACCGGTCGTCCGGACCCTCGATCACGTTGCGGTTGAGGCGGTTGGCGCGGATGTAGGCCAGCGCGGCGTACCACTTGAAGTCGAACAGGCGCGCCTCCTGCTCCAGCGGCGCGTCCGGCCAGCGGATGTGCAGGCCGCCGGGCGGCATCTCGAAATCGGTCGGCAGGCGGATCTCGACCCGATCCGGGTCGATCATCGCCGTGGCGCCCGATTCGACGATCTCCTGGATCGTCTTCATGCCGGCCCAGACGCTGGCATAGCGGCTCAGCGCAAAGGCGTGGATGCCCAGGTCGAGGATCTCCTGCACCGAGGCGGGGAAGAACACCGGCAGGCCGCAGGCCTTGAACATGTGGTCGCTCTGGTGGGCCGCCGTGGAGCTCTTGGCCACATGGTCGTCACCGGCCACCGCGATCACGCCGCCCCACGGCGTGGTGCCCGCCATCGTCGCGTGCTTGAAGACGTCGCCGGAGCGGTCCACCCCCGGCCCCTTGCCGTACCAGATGCCGAACACGCCGTCGAACCTGTGGGTGCCCGGTGGCGTAAAACCAAGTTGCTGGGTGCCCCACAGCGCGGTGGCGGCGAGTTCCTCGTTGACGCCCGGCTGGAACACGATGTTCTGCGCCTTGAGGTACTTGTCGGCCTTCCACAGTGCCTGGTCGTAGCCGCCCAGGGGCGAGCCGCGGTAGCCGCTGATGAAGCCGGCCGTGTTCTTGCCGGCCCTGGCGTCGCGCAGCCGCTGCAGCATCGGCAGCTTGACCAGCGCCTGCACGCCGCTCATGAACGCGCGGCCGTAATCCAGCGAGTACTTGTCGTCCAGCGTGACCGTCTCGAGGGCCTTGCGGATGTGTTCAGGCAGTGGGGCGTTCATCGAGCTCGTGTCTCCGTATCGTGCTTCGGGGGCCGTCGCGGGGCGCGGCCGGTGCGCCAGCGGCGTGGCGTTACAGCAGTCGCACAGTGTATGGCCGCGGCGCGGGAAAGTCTGCGATGGGGCTGTCGCGCCAGCGGCAGATACGAAAGGCTGACAGCAGCGCCCGCCGGCCGGTCATTCGCGCACGCAATGAACCACCAGCGGCGGCTCGGCGTAGCGCAGCACCGCCTCGTTGCCCCCGGCGCCCAGTCCGAACTCGGCCCGCAGGCCGGCGCTGCTGTAGACGCTCTGGCGCGGCGTCAGGCCGCCGGCGTCGCGCAGCAGCTGTTCGCGGCCGCGCGGCCCCGCGTCGATCGTGACCGCGTCCTCGCCCTGCTGCACCGTGAAGGCGAGGTCATGGTCGCAGCGATAGCGCGGCAGGCCGGCAGGCTCCGGCACGCCCGCGGCGGGACCCGGCGGCCTGGGTGATGCGGAAGGCGGCTGCGGCCAGGCCGTGCAGGCGCACAGCACGGCAGCCGCCAGCGCGGCCAGCCCGGCCGTGCGCGCAGTGGCAAGGGCGCTCGTCATGCCGGGCATTGTGGCGGCAATCGCTTCCGTGCGCAGCGCCTGGCGGGGCGTCACGGCCACGTCACGGGACCTTCACACCGGCGTCACGGTCCGGTCACGGGCGCCCGCGACACTGCCGCGCACTACTACCTACTGAACCGGAGAGGAATGCTCATGAAGAAAAGATGGCTGATGGTGCCGCTGCTGGCGTCGCTCGCGCTGGCCGGCTGCGGCGGCAGCGGCAGCGGCGACGCCCCGAAGAACGTGATCTTCTTCCTGGGCGACGGCATGGGCCTGACGACCCAGACGGCGGCCCGCATCTACAAGGTCGGCGAGGACGGCGAGCTGACCATGGACACCCTGCCCGAGACGGCGTTCGTGCGCACCTACTCCAACAACGCCCAGGTCACCGACAGCGCGCCCTCCATGGCGGCCTACATGACCGGCGTGAAGATGAACAACGAGGTCATCTCGATGACCCCGGAAACGGCGGCCTTCGACCCGGCCACCGGCCGCGACTACCTGAGCGGCACCGACAGCGCCTGCCCGGCGACCAACGGCCGTGCGGTCGCCACGCTGCTGGAACTGGCCAAGGCGGCCGGCTGGGGCACCGGGGCGGTGACCACCACCCGCATCACCCACGCCACGCCGGCGGCGACCTTCGCCCATGTCTGCCACCGCGACGCCGAAAACACGATCGCGGCCCAGGCCGTGCCCGGCGGTGCCGGCTACAACCGGGCCCTGGGCGACGGCGTCGACGTGCTGCTGGGCGGCGGACGCCAGTTCTTCCTGCCCACCAGCGCGGGCGGCAAGCGCAGCGACAACCGCGACCTCACGGCCGAACTGAAGGCCCAGGGCTACACCTACGTCAAGAACAAGGCCGAATTCGACGCGGCGGCGGCGGGCAGCACCAGCAAGCTGGTCGGCCTGTTCACCAGCAGCCACATGAGCTACGACATCGACCGCGACCCGGCGCTCGAGCCCAGCCTGGCGGACATGACCGGGAAGGCCATCGACATCCTGGCCAGGAACAGGAACGGCTTCTTCCTGATGATCGAGGGCGGGCGCATCGACCACGCCCTGCACGAGACCACCGCACGCAAGGCGCTGCAGGACACGGTGGCCTTCGACAACGCGATCAAGGCCGCCATCGACCGGATGAAGGCCCTGGACCCGGAGCTGCAGAACACGCTGATCGTGGTCACCGCCGACCATGACCACACGCTGGTGCTCAACGGCTATGCCGCGCGCACCGGCGCCACCACCGCCAGCAATCCCGGCGTGCTGGGCCTGCTGCGCAACTTCGTCAGCGGTGCCCTGGGCGCCGACAGCGGCGGCAACCCCTTCACCATCATCGGCTTCGGCAACGGCGAAAGCCGCCCCGCCGCGCGCACCGCACTCACCGACGCCCAGGTGGCCGACAAGAGCTACCACCAGGAAGCGGCGATCCCGATGCCGGCCGGCGGCGAGACGCACGGCGGCACCGACGTCTTCCTCGGGGCCATCGGCCGCGGCGCCGACGCCTTCACCGGCGTCATCAACAACACCCAAGTCTTCAACCTGATCCGCACCTCGGTCGGCCTGTAAGGGAAACCCGCCACATGAACACCCGATTCAAGACCGGCGCCCTCGCCCTGGCCCTGCTGGCCACCGCCCCCGCCTTCGCCGCCGGCGAGGCCGTCAACGTCATCTTCTTCCTGGGCGACGGCATGGGCCCGACCACCGTCACCGCCAGCCGCATCTACAAGTACGGCGAGGCCGGCCAGCTGGGACTGGAGTCGCTGCGGCGCACCGCGCGCGTCAAGACCTACTCGCGCGACGCCCAGACGACCGACTCGGCGCCGTCGATGTCGGCCTACATGACCGGCGTGAAGATGAACAACGAGGTCATCTCGATGAGCGCGGAGACCAAGGCCTACAACGGCAGCACGCCCTACTACAGCGGCGCCGACAGCACCTGCCCGGCCAGCGGCAACGGGACCCCGGTCGCCACCCTGCTGGAACTGGCCAAGGCCGCCGGCAAGACCGTGGGCGCCGTCACCACCACGCGCATCACGCACGCCACCCCGGCGGCGACCTTCTCGCACGTCTGCCACCGCGACGGCGAGAACGACATCGCGGCGCAGGTCGTGCCCGGCTCGGGCAAGTTCAACGCCGCCCTGGGCAACGGCGTGGACGTGCTGCTGGGCGGCGGCTGGCGCCATTTCGTCCCGGCCACCGTGGCTGGCGGCAAGCGCACCGACGGCCAGGACTTGACGGCCAAGCTGCAGGCCGCCGGCTACACCTACGTCAACACCGGCGCCGCCTTCCGCGCGGTCGACCCGGCCGCCCGCAAGCTGGTGGGCCTGTTCAACAAGGATCACCTGAACTACGAGCTGGACCGCGCCAGGCCCGGCAGCGCCATCGACGAGCCCAGCCTGGCCGACATGACCGAGAAGGCCATCCGCATCCTGCAAAAGGGCGACAGGGGCTTCTTCCTGATGGTCGAGGGCGGCCGGATCGACCACGCGCTGCACGGCACCAACGCCAAGCGCGCGCTGGAGGACACCATCGCCTTCGACGACGCGATCAAGCGCGCCCTGTCGCTGGTGGACCTGAAGAACACGCTGGTGGTGGTCACTGCCGACCACGACCACACCATGACCTTCAACGGCTACTCGCACAAGGGCAATCCGATCCTGGGCAAGGCCAGCGACATCAAGTCGACCACGGTGCAGGGCCAGCCGGTGCTGGCCAAGGCCGCCGACGGCAAGCCCTACACCACGCTGGTCTTCGGCAACGGCGGCGGGCCGCGCAAGCCGGTGCGCGACGACCTCACGGCCGTGGACACCGCGGCCGACGACTACCTGCAGGAAGTCGCCGTGCCGCTCGGCTCGCCCGGAGCCGAAACCCATGGCGGCGGCGACGTGATGCTGCTGTCCGGCGGCGCCGGTGCCGCCGGGTTCAAGGGCACCCTGGACAACACCAAGGTGTTCGGCCTGGTCAAGGCCGCGATGGGGCTGTGATGAAGCACGCAATGAGGAAGCTGATCCTGGGCGCGCTGGCTGCGGCCGCCATGGCCGCTCCGGCGCTGGCGCAGAGCCTGGCGCTGAAGGTCGAACACGACATCACCGTGCTGGGCGCCGACGGCGTGACCCGCATCAACCGCTTCAGCGAACGGCTGGTGCGCCAGGACGGCCAGAGCTGGGTGGTGCGCATCCTGCCGCCCCACGCCCACGAGGACGAGGAGCACCAGGCCGGCCGCAAGGAGCACAAGCACATGGACCTGGCCGCCGCCGCCCGCTGGGTGGTGCGCGGCGCCGACGGTCAGCTGCGGGTGCGCCTGGTCAACCTGCACGAGCAGAAGACCTACGAGGTCGGCGCGCCCGACTACGCCAACATCGGCTTCGACGGCAAGTGGACCACGGCCAGCCAGCTGCTCGATCCCGAGCAGCTCCGTCGCATGAAGCCTGCGGCCCGGCCGGCGCCGGCCGGCGCGCGCTGGTACGAGGGCGGCACCCAGACCGCCCGGGTGCAGGTGCTGTGGGACGAGAAGGAGCGCTATCCGCGCCGCATCGAGTCGACCAACCCGCGCGGCACCAGCCGCAGCATCACGGCCGTCACCCGCGAGCCGATGCCCGCGGTGGCGCCCTGGGCGCAGGCCGGCAGCTACGCGCAGAAGGACTATTCGGACCTGCTCGACTGAGGATTCACTGGCCCGCGCCGGCGCGCGGCCACAGCGCCCACAGCCGCAGCGGCTGCTTCAGGCGGCCGGCCAGTTCGCCGGCCTCGGGCCCCCAGCCGGTGAAGAAGTCGGCCCGCACCGCCCCGACGATGGCGCTGCCGGTGTCCTGGGCCAGCACCAGCCGGCGCAGTTCCACCTGCGGGCCGCCGGAAGCCAGCCAGACCGGCGTGCCGTAGGGGATGCTTTCCTGGTCGACCGCGATCGAGCGGCCCGGCGTGAGGGCCACGCCCTGGGCGCCGCGCGGGCCGGCGCTCGCCTCCAGCGGCCCCAGCGGCTCCTCGCGGAAGAACACGGTGCGCGGGTTGCTCCACAGCATCTCCTGCAGCCGCTGCGGGTTCTGCGCCACCCAGGCGCGGATGCCGGGCCAGGACGCGTCGCGCAGCGCCCCCTGCTGCTGCAGCCAGGCGCCCACGCTGCGGTAGGGATGATCGTTGCTGCCGGCGAACGCCAGCCGCACCATCCGCTGGCTGCCGTCGGGCTCGGTCATGCGCACCCGGCCGGAACCCTGGATCTGCAGCACCAGCGCGTCGACCGGGTCGGCCAGGTAGCCGATCTCGCGGCCGCGCAGCGCCGCCAGCGCTTCGGGCAGCAGTTCCATCTCCTGGCGCGAGTACCACGGGCGGCGGCTGGCCAGGGTGGCCGGCGGCCGGTACAGCGGGACCTGGTGGCTGGCCGTGGGGCGCCGGCTGGCCTCCAGCACCGGCTCGTAGTAGCCGGTCAGCAAGCCGTCGGCCGGACCTTCCAGCGGTTCGACGCGGTAGGGCTGCAGCCGTTCGATCATCCATTCGCGCTGCTCCTGGCCCGAACCGAGCATCAGTCGCCGCACCTGCGGGCACAGCCGCGCGAACGGCGCCGGCGGCCGCTCGCAGCTGCGCACCCAGGCGTTCCAGGCCTCGTGCAGCGCGTCGTCGGCAAAGCCCGGCAGCTCCGACCAGGCCACCGGCACCCAGCGGCTGCGCCCGCGCGCCAGCACGCCGGCCGCCGGCTCACCGGCGGGCGCCGGCGCGGGCAGGGCCTGCGGCGCCGGCGCGACGTCCGGAGCGGGCAGCGGCACGCCCGCGCAGGCGGCCAGCATTCCTACAATCAAGGCCCGAACGAGCCATGGCCGCGACGCGCGAAGGAACCGTTTCATGCTGCTGATTCTGCTGGAAGCGCTGCTGGCGCTCGGCCTGCTGCTGCTGATCGTGTGGTGGACCATGTTCTCGGGCCGCAAGCGCGGCGAGCCGCCGCGCCGCGACGAGCCGTGAACCTCACAGCCGGCGCAGCATGTTGGCCAGCTCGACGGCCGACTTCACTTCCATCTTGTCGAACACGCGGGCCCGGTGCACCTCCACCGTGCGAACGCTGATGTCCAGCTGGTCGGCGATCAGCTTGTTGGGCAGGCCCTCGACCACCAGCCGCATCACGTCGCGCTCGCGCTCGGTCAGCTCGGTCAGCCGCGCCTGCAGCAGCTGCCGCTCGTGCCGCTCTCCCAGCACTTCCTGCGAGCGCCGCAGCGCCTGCTCCACCCGGTCGACCAGCGCGTTGTCGGAGAACGGTTTCTCGCAGAAGTCGAAGGCGCCGCGCTTGACCATGCCGACAGCCGTCGGCACGTCCGCGTGGCCGCTCAGGAAGATCACCGGCATCACGTCGATCAGCGAGCGCTCGACCAGCCGGTCGAACAGCGCCAGCCCGCTCATGCCCGGCATGCGCACGTCCAGCAGCAGGCAGCACGGCTGCGCCGGGGTCCAGCCGCCCCCGAGCATCGCGTCGAACTCCTCGGCGCTCGCGTAGCCTTCGCCCAGTAGGTGGCGCGAACGCAGCAGCCAGGCCAGCGCTTCGCGGACGCTGGCGTCGTCGTCGACGATGAAGACGGTGGCGTTGGTGGCGGGTTGCATCAGGCGGTGGCGGCGAGCGGCGCGGCGGCCGCAACGCTCGCCTGCGGAAGCGTGAACCTGAAAATCGTACCCTGGGGCCGGTTGGGGCCGAAGGCCAGCGAGCCGCCGTGCTGTTCCGCCACGGTGCGGCACAGGCTCAGTCCCAGCCCCATGCCCTGCGGCTTGGTGGTGAAGAACGGTGTGAACAGGCGCGCCTTCACCTCCTCGGAAATGCCCGGCCCGACGTCGCTCACCGAGAATTCCACCCGGTCGCCGGCCGCATCGCCATCGGCCCGCCGCACCTCGAACACCACCACCGGCGCGGCGACGCGGGCCTCGTCCATCGCCTGCATCGCGTTGCGCGCCAGGTTCAGCAGCACCTGCTCGACCATCGTGCGGTCGCACAGCACCGGCGGCAGCCCCGGCCGGACCCGCACCTGCACCCGCACCCCGAATTCGCGCGCCTGCAGGCTCACCAGCGGCATGACGGCGTCCAGCAGCAGCTGCGGCTGCACCGGCTCGCGGTCCTTGTCGCTGCGCCGCACGAAGTCGTGCACGCTCTTGATCACCTTGCCGGCCCGCTCGGCCTGCTCGGCGATGCGGCGCATCGCCACCTCGATGTCGGCGATCGCCGGCGATCCGGCGGCGCTGCTCGCGTGCGCGGCCAGCAGGTTGAGCGAGCCGTTGGCGTAGCTGGAGATCGCGGCCAGCGGCTGGTTGACCTCGTGGCTCAGCAGCGAGGCCAGCTCGCCCACGGTGGCCAGCCGCGCGGTGGCCTGCAGCCGCTCCTGGCTGGCGCGCGACAGCTCCTCGATGCGGCGCTGCTCGCTGATGTCGAGGAACGCGCTCATCCAGCCGGTCTGCTCGCCCTGGGCGTTGATCAGCGGCGCCTCGATGATCAGCACCGGAAAGCGCGAACCGTCCTTGCGCATGAACACCGACTCGTAGCCCTCGCGCGGCGGCGCCAGTTGGCCGGCCAGCCGGATCTCCTGGCGCTTGGAGTATTCGTCCACCAGCTCCGGCGGCCAGTACGGCGCCGGGTTCGAGTGTCCCAGCAGTTCCTCGGGCGCGAAGCCGACCATCTGGCAGAACGCCGGATTCACGTAGCTGATGCGGCCCTGCAGGTCGCGCGCGCGCAGGCCGGTCACCAGCGAGTCCTCCATCGCCTTGCGGAACGCCAGCGCGTCGGCCAGGTCCTGCTCGGCGCGCAGCCGCAGCCGCATATCCTTGCCCAGCATGAAGAGCACGACGACCAGCGCGATCGACATCGCCGTCACCAGCGCCGTCAGGACGTTCGGGAACACGTCGGGCGCGCCGCGCCAGCTGTCCATGCGCAGCACGATCGTGTTGCCCGGCAGGTCCAGCAGCTGCTGCGCGGTGAACACGCGCCGGCCGCGCCGCGGCACGCCGTGCAGCGCCAGCCGCGTCCCGTCGGCCTCGGTGAACGACACTTCCTGGCTGCGCCGCAGCTGGGGGCCCACCAGCGTCGCGAGCACGTCGCTCAGCGAATAGGTGGCGACCACGTAGCCGGCCAGCTGGCCCTGCGTCATGTGCGGCAGGCACAGTTCCATGACCTCGATCCCGAGACCGTCGTTCTGCGGCAGGAAGTAGCTGCCCGAATAGGCCGGGCCGCTCAGGCGCGCCGAGCTGGCGCAGGCCAGCGCCACGTCGGCCTGGGCGTGCGCGCGGCCCATGCGCTCGAAGGCCGGCGGACGAAACGGCGAATCGGCCGCGGCCAGGATGCGCAGCGCACTGTCGCGCCATTCGAGACGCACCCATTCCGGGTGCTCGCGCAGCAGCGCGGCCGCCTCCCTGTCCCACTCGTCGCGCCGGCCATGGGCCGCCTGCAATGCCAGCAGGTGCTGCACGTTGCGGTTCAGCGCCGACCGGATGTCGGCGGCGGCCTCGGCGGTATCGCGCTCGAGCTTGTCCTGGACCTGGCTGGCTTCGTAGCGCCCCGCCAGCCAGACCAGCGTCACCAGCATCCCCGCCACCAGCGCCGCCAGCAGCACCCACAACGACCACCGGGCCAGCGGCCCGTGGCGCGGCGCCGCGGCCGGCGCCGTCGCGACCGGGCCCGCATGCTTCATAGGATGCGGTGCTCCAGCGCCGGCAGGCGGTCCCGGCACCCGGCCAGCCGGGCCGGATCGAGTGCGGCGAGCACCACGCCCGCATCCTGCTCGCGCTGCGCCAGCACTTCGCCCCACGGGTCGACCACCAGGCTGTGGCCCCAGGTGCGGCGGCCGTTGTCGTGCACGCCGCCCTGCGCCGGCGCCACCACGTAGGCCAGGTTCTCGACCGCGCGGGCACGCAGCAGCAGGTCCCAGTGGGCCTGGCCGGTGACGTAGGTGAACGCGCTGGGCACCAGCAGCACGTCCGCGCGCAGTGCCCGGTACAGCTCGGGAAAGCGCACGTCGTAGCACACGCTCATGCCGATGCGCCAGTCGTGGCCGGCGCGGTCGCGCAGCGTGAACGCCACCGGGCTGTCGCCCGGCTCGATCACGCGCGACTCGTCGTAGCGCTCGCTCCCGTGCTCGAACGTGAACAGGTGGATCTTGTCGTAGCGCGCCACCAGCTCGCCCGCCGGCGAAAACGCCAGCGAGGTATTGCGCACGTGCGCGTCGTCGCCCGCCTGCAGCGGCAGCGTGCCCCCGACCAGCCACAGTCCGCACTCGCGCGCGGTACGCGCCAGGAAGTCCTGGATCGGGCCGTCGCCGAACGCCTCGCGCACCGCCAGCTTGTCGCCGTCGCGCCGGCCCATCAGGCAGAAATACTCGGGCAGCACCGCCAGCTCCGCGCCGGCCGCGGCCGCCTCGCGGATCAGCGTGCCCGCCTGGTCGAGATTGCCGGCCACCGTGGCGCCCGACACCATCTGGATCGCTGCGACCTTCATGTCAGTTGCTCCTTCCGCCGGGCGTCTCGCGCGCCGCCTCGGTGCTGCTGTCGGCGTCGCCGCGGACCTCGGTGGCGCGCCGGCCGACCCGGGTGACCCGCGGGTCGGCCCAGGTGCCGTCGACATGGAACTCCTGGGTTGCGGCGCGGATCAGCGGCTCGCGCAGGAACATCTGCGCCAGGAAGCTGCCCAGGCCGATTGCCGGGTTGATCATGGTCGCCACCAGCGAAGCCGTGCCGGCGTTGATCTCGGGCACCACCACGACCTTGACGTCCTGGGTCTCGCGCGCGATGTCCGCGCGGCCCTCCATCAGCACCGCGGCGTTGACGCCCTTCATCTGCAGGTTGTTGGTGGCGGCGATGCCCTGCTGGATGGTGATGTCGCCGCGCACGAAGTCGAAGGCGAAGCCTTCGGTGAACACGTCCCGGAAGTCCAGCGCCAGGCGCCGCGGCAGCGACTGCAGGCTCAGCACGCCCAGCAGCTTGGCCAGGCCCGGATCGGCCTTGAGGAACTGGCCGGCCTCGACGTTGATGAAGAAGGTGCCGCTCATCGACGGATAGTCGATCGTCAGCGGCGAGCCGATCCAGGCCACCTGGCCCTCCATCCGTCCGCGGCCGCGCCGCACGATGTCCTTCATGCCGAAGCGCGCGAGCAGCTGGCCCGAGTCGGCGATGTCCAGCTTGAAGTTCATCACGGTGCGCCGGCGTTCGCCCGCCGCCGCGGCCGCCGGGCGCGGGCCGCCGGGCGCGGCCGCCTGCGCGCCCAGGGCCGCCCAGTTGCCGGTGGCGCTGAACTCCGCCTCCGGCGTGCCGATGCGCAGCTTGGTGAGCCGCCATTCGCGGATGCCGCCTTCGCGCGCCACGGTGCCGGCGCCGCGGTTGACGGCCTCGATCTCGACGCGTCCCAGCTTCTTGCCCTTCAGCTCGAAGTCGTCGATGACGACGTCCAGCGCCGGCAGCTTTTCCGGCTGCTCGTCCAGCAGCGTCTCGACCTGCGAGGCGGCGGCCGCTGCGATCGCGAGCCGGGCCAGCCGCGCGTACACGCGGCCGGCGCCCGCGCCGGCCGGCTGCCGGTATTCGACGAAGCCATTGAGCTCGCGCCCGTCGACGCTGGCGCGCCACAGCTGGCCGTCGCGCGAGCCGCCGACCACCACGTCGTGCAGCGTGCGCCCCTCCACGGTCAGCTCGCGCGCCCGCACCGCGATCACCGTGGGAAGGTAGCCCGAGGCGCCGCCCGCGCCCGCGGCGCCGGGGGCTGCGCTCGGGCCGCCCGGGCCGGGGGCGGCCACGCGGCCCAGCACGGCCTCCCACGCGTCCAGGTCCAGGTTCGCGAAATTGATGTTGGCGCTGACGCCCTGCTCGGGCAGCGGCGCCGACTCGCCGGCCCCGAGGCCGACGCCGATCGAGCCGCGCACCACCCGCGGCTCGGCCTGCGTGATGTCGCGCACGTACACCACCGAGGCCAGGCGGCCGACCTCCACCGCGATCTGGTCCAGCCGCGGCGCGGCGGCGCCCGCCACCAGCGTGTTCTCGTAGCGCAGCGGCAGCGCGGCGTCGGCCGCCTTGGCCAGCGGCGGCGGCAGGGTCAGCGCCAGCCCCTGGAGCGTGCTGGTCACCGTGATCTCCGGCACGCCGCGCCGGAATGCGAGCTGCAGCTGGTAGGCGGCGCCGCCGCTGGCGTCGCGCGCCAGGCGCGAGACGAAGCCCAGCTCCCTGGCCTGGCGCAGACCCTCGGCGGTGGCCGTGCCCTGGGCCCGCAGCGCGATGCTCGCATCCGAGCCCGGCGGCAGGCTCACGCCCGGCTGGCCCCGGCTGCCGCCGTCCAGCCGCACGTCGCCGCCGAGGGCGCGCGCCTGGGCGCCCGCGAGCGCGAATCCCGCTTCATTGAAGGTCACCATGCCGCGCGCACGCGTCAGCAAGGGGCTGTCGGGCGTGATCTGGATGTCGCTGCCGGCCAGCGTCACGCTGCCCTGCACCTTGGACTGATCGATGGTCGCCACCGGCAGCGCCAGCTTGAGCTTCACTTCCGCCTGGCCGGTTCCGCTGGCCCGGTCCAGGGCGTGCGAGGTCAGGCCGGCCACCGGCGAGCCCTGCACCACGGCCAGCGCCTGCGCCAGCGGGCCACGGATGTCGCCGGTCACGGCCACCGTGGTGCTGCGGAAATCCGGAATCTGCGCGTCGGCCCTCACCGCCAGCCCCGGCGCGCCCGCCAGCCGGCCGGCCGCGCCCTTGACCTGCATGCCGTTGCGCTCGAACAGGAGCTGGCCGGCCAGCTGCGTCAGCGCCGGCCACTGCGGGCCGGCCCCGGTCAGGCTGCGCGGCACGTAGGCGTAGGTGACATCACGCACGTCGGCGCTGATGCGGAATTCGCCCTCGCGCGGATCGTCGAACGGGAAGCGCCGCAGGTCGCCCTTGACCCGGAACTTCGCGCCGCTGGCGGTGCCCTGCACCACCGAATCGCGCACGTAGTCGCGGGCGCTCTTGGGAACCCCCAGCGGCAGGTAGCGGTACACCCGCGCGCCGTTGGCGCGGCTGATGCTCGCCTGCAGGTCGAGCACGCCGGGGAAGCGGGCCACCGCCGGGTCGCCGGTGTGCCAGCTGGCGCGACCCTCGCCGACGGCGTCGGCATTGGCGAACCTGAGGTTGGCCACCGTGACGTCGATCGCCGGGCCGTCGATCTTCCACTGCAGGTCGGCCGCGAGCTCGGCCAGCGGGACGACCGGCTCCTCGAACACGCCGGGCACGTCGACGGCGCCGTCGCGCAGCGCCAGCCTGGCCTTGCCGCCAGCCTGCGTGAGATCGAAGTCCAGCGCCGCGCCGCGCACGCCGGGCGTGGCCGCCGCCGCGCCCGGCGCCCGGGCCGCGATCTCCAGCCCGGTGGCGCGGCCCCTGACCGCGTACTGCTGCAGCTTGTCCAGCGGACCCTGCCAGCTCGCCTGCAGCGTCTCCACCAGTCCCCTGGGCGCGTAGGCGAGCAGCGCCGCGTGCGTCGCCTCGCCCAGCGGCAGCCGCGCCGCCACCTGGCTCAGGGCCAGCAGGTCGACCCGGTCCGCGCGCAGCTCGCCGCGCGCGCCCTGGCGCCCCTCGGCCTCGGTCCAGCGCAGGAACAGGTTGCCGCCCGGCCAGCGCTGGCCTTCCTGGGTCTCGAACTGCAGGCCGGCGGTCTGCACCTCGAAGCCGCCGGCCAGCCGCTTCCCGCCGACGCGGCCGGCCACCGAGCGCAGGGCCAGCGGCTGCAGCTCGGGCGCCAGGCGGGTGTTCACGTCGGCCAGCACGATGTCGGCCAGCCCGCCGGCCAGCTGGCCGCGGTCGATGTCGGCCCAGGCCCGCACCGCGCCGTGGCCAGCCGCCACTTCGACGCCGACGCTCGCGTAGCGGCGCAGCTGCGAGACGTCGACCCGCGTGAAGTCGCCATACAGCTGGCCCTGCCAGTCCTGCCAGCGGCCCGCGTGCACCGACAGCAGCGGCTGGCGGAACACGCCGCGCAGCGTGAAGCGCTCGCCCCATTCGGGCGGCGGCGTGGCGTCCAGCCGCATCGCGTGGCGGCGCGCGCCGTTGCGCATCACCAGGTCGACGCCGGCCAGCGCCAGCGGCGGCGCGCCGCGGCTCTCGTCGGTCCAGCGCACGGTGCCGTTGCGGATCACGAACTCGGTCTGGCGGAAGAACCAGTCGGCGGCGCGGCCGTCGTCGTGGCCGCGCGAGAAATCCAGGCCGGCCACGAACAGCCGGCCGTCGGCGGCGCGCCGGATGTCCAGCTCGGGACGCTCGATCAGCAGCTGCTCGAACCCCAGGTTCCACAGCGAGCGCGGCGACAGCGCGGCCAGCACCAGCGGCAGCCGCAGGGCGGGCCGCCCCTGCGGGTCCAGCAGCACCACGTCAGTGAGCTCGAACGACGGCACCAGTCCTTCGGTGCGGGCCTCGATGCGGCCGATGCGCACGGGTACCCCCAGCACGCGCCCGGCTTCGATCTCGATGTCGGGGCGCAGCTCGCCGATCCGCGGCACAATCCAGCCATGCAGCGTGCCCCAGGCCAGCACCAGCACCAGCCAGGCGGCCAGCAGCAGCCACAGGAGCCACTTCGCCACGGCGGCATAAGCCTTCAGCGGACGTGACGGGATCGGCGGCTCGTACATGGGAACTTCGAAGTGGCAGGAATTATGACCCCCGGGGCTGCGCCGGGTTCATTGCCGGGGGATTCGCAAATGTCACCGGCCGTGCCCGCGGGCGAGCCGTTCGCGGCCCACTCGCGATTCGTGGCCCGGGTGCGGCGCCGCTACGCCGCCGAACTGGCGCTGCTGCCCGCGGGCGCGCCGCGCCGCCCGCAGATGGCCCAGGTGTACGAAGCGCTGCGGGCGCGCGGCGACGACACCGGCACCGCGTTGCGCATCCTGCGCCAGCTGGTGATGGAACGGCTGGTGGTGCTCGATTGCGAGTGTGCGGCGCCGCTGGCCGACGTCACGCGCGCGGTGACCGAGCTGGCCGAATTCGCGCTCGACGCCGCCTGCCGGCAGGCATTCGAGGACCTCGACGCCCGGCACGGCGCGCCGATCGCCCTGGAGGGACGGCGTGCCCAGCTGTGGGTGGTCGGCATGGGCAAGCTGGGGGCGCGCGAGCTCAATGTCTCCAGCGACGTCGACCTGGTGTACGTCTACGACCAAGACGGCGAGACGGCCGGCGTCGAAGGCGGGCGCGGCCGCATCTCCAACCATGAATACTTCGCGCACGCCGTCAAGATCGTCTACGGCCTGATCGGCACGCCGACCGAGCACGGATTCGTGTTCCGGGTCGACCTGGCGCTGCGGCCCAACGGCAACTCGGGCCCGCCGGTGGTCTCGCTCGACGCGCTGGAGGACTATTTCCAGGTGCAGGGCCGCGAGTGGGAGCGCTTCGCCTGGATGAAGAGCCGGGTGGTCGCGCCGCGCGGCTGCGTCGAGGACGGTTCGGCCCTCGCGCTGCGCGGCACCGTGCTGCCGTTCGTGTTCCGGCGCTACCTCGACTACAACGTGTTCGAGTCGCTGCGCGGGCTGCACCGGCAGATCCGCGAGCACGCGGCGCGGCGCAGCGCCGGCCGGCCCGAGCGGGCCAACGACGTCAAGCTCTCGCGCGGCGGCATCCGCGAGATCGAGTTCACCGTGCAGCTGCTGCAGGTGGTGCGGGGCGGCCAGTTCCCCGAGCTGCGCACCCGCCCGACCCTGCAGGCGCTGCAGCGGGTCGCGGCCGCCGGCTTGATGCCGCCGGCAACGGCCGAGGCGCTGGCCGAGGCCTACCGGTTCCTGCGCCGGGTCGAGCACCGCATCCAGTACCTGGACGACCAGCAGACCCATGTGCTGCCCATGTGCGGCAACGCCCAGGACGATGGGGACCTGGCCTGGATCGCCCGGACCATGGGATTTGCCCAGTCCTGCCCCTTCCTGCACGAGCTGGACCGGCACCGCGAGCTGGTGGCGCAGGAGTTCGACCGGCTGCTGGGCGGCGCGCAGGAATGCAAGGGCTGCAACGGCGGCCAGCAGAGCACTCGCGCGCCCGACCTGGAACAGTTGCTGGAACAGCTGCCGTCGCAGCTGCGCGAGCGCGTGGCGCTGTGGCAGCGCCAGCCGCGCGTCATGGCGCTGCGCGAGGACGCCCGCGCCCGCCTGTCGCGCCTCGTCGCACGCACCGGGCAGTGGGTGGAGCAGGGCCAGGTCAGCGAGGCCGCGGCGCTGCGGATGGCCGAATGGATCGACCCGCTGCTGCGCCGCGAGGGCTACCTGGCCCTGCTGCTGGAGCGGCCCGGCGTGCACGAGCGGCTGCTGCGCCTGCTGGGGGCGGCCCGCTGGCCGGCCCGCTACCTGATGCAGCACCCGGGCGTGATCGACGAGCTGGCCAGCGACCAGCTGTTTTCCGAGCGCTTCGTCGCTGCGGAATTCGAAAGCGAGCTGGAGCAGCGGCGCGCGGCGCTGCAGCGCACCGGCGAGGACGACGACGAGGCGCTGCTGAACCTGCTGCGGCGGGCCCACCACGCCGAGGTGTTCCGCACGCTGGCGCGCGACGTCGAGGGCCAGCTCACGGTGGAGCAGGTGGCCGACGACCTCAGCGCGCTGGCCGACGCGGTGCTGCGCGTGACCGCGCGCTGGTGCTGGCAGCGCCTGCGGCAGCGGCACCGCGACACGCCGCGGGTGGCGATCATCGGCTACGGCAAGCTGGGCGGCAAGGAGCTGGGCTACGGCAGCGACCTCGACATCGTGTTCGTGTACGAGGACGACGACGAGCGCGCGCCCGAGGCGTATGCCGGCTTCGTGCGCAAGCTGATCATCTGGCTGGGCACCAAGACCGCCGAGGGCGACCTGTTCGAGATCGACACCGCCCTGCGGCCCAACGGCAACTCGGGACTGCTCATCACCAGCTTCGAGGCCTATGCGAGCTACCAGCAGGGCCGCGGCAGCAACACCGCCTGGACCTGGGAGCACCAGGCGATGACGCGCGCGCGCTTCGTGCTCGGCGAGGAAGACCTGGCCGTGGCGCCCGCGCCCGGGGTCGCCGCCCGCAGCCTGCGGGCGCGCTTCGACGCGGTGCGCGAGGCCGTCATCACGGCCGCGCGCGAGGTCGCCGCCCTGCGTTCGGAAATCATCGCGATGCGCGACAAGGTCCGCGCCGCCCACCCGGTCAAACCCGACCGCTTCGACGTCAAGCACAGCCCGGGCGGCATGGTCGATGCCGAGTTCGCCGTGCAGTTCCTGGTGCTGTCGCAGTCGGGCGTCCAGCGCGAGCTGATCCCCAACCTGGGCAACATCGCCCTGCTGCTGCGCGCGGAGCAGGCGGGCCTGCTGCCGCCGGGCGTCGGGCGCGCCGCCGCCGACGCCTACCGCGAGCTGCGGCGGGTGCAGCACCAGGCCCGCCTGAACGAAGAACCGACCCAGCTGGCGCCGCAGGCGCTGCAGCCGCAGCGCGACGCCGTGCTCGCGCTCTGGTCGGCGGTGTTCTCCTGAACGGCCGCGCCTGCGGCGGTGGTAGGCTTGCGGGCTCTGCGCCATGCGGCTGTCGGCCGTATCGCCCAGGTGTTCCCACCGCCATGAACCGAGCCGCCATCGCGTTTGCCGCCCTGGGCCTGCTGGCCGGGTGCGCCGCACCGCGCGGGCCGGCAGCGCCGGCGCCCCTGCCGGTGCCGCAGTGGCATGCCCCGCTGCCGCACGACGGCACAGTGGCCGGAATGGCCGCCTGGTGGCAGCAGCTGGGCGACCCCCTGCTGGCCGAGCTGGTGGCGGCCGCGCAGGCCGCCAGCCCATCCGTGTCGGCGGCGCAGGCGCGCATCGGTGACGCGCGGGCCGCCCGGACAGCCGCTGGCGCCGCCCTGCTGCCGACGCTGGATGCGAGCGCGGCGGCGGCCCGCGGCAACAGCCAGCCGCCCGCCCCCCTGGCCACGACCGTGCGGGCCGGCGTCCAGGCGGCCTGGGAAATCGACCTGTTCGGCGGCAACCGGCAGGCTGCCGAAGCGGCGCAGGCACGCCTGGACGGCGCCCACGCCGGCTGGCACGAGGCGCGGGTCGCGGTGGCGGCCGAGACCGCCAATGCGTATCTGGGTTTGCGCAGCTGCGAGCGCCAGGCGCTGGTGGCGCAGCGCGACGCGCAGTCGCGGCAGGAGACGGCGCGGCTGGCCGCGCTCAGCGCCGATGCCGGCTTCACCGCGCCGGCTGATGCCGCGCTGGCCCGCGCCGGTGCAGCCGACGCCGCCCGGCGCGCGACGCAGCAGCGCGCCCAGTGCGAGCTGGATCTCAAGGCCCTGGTGGCGCTGAGCGCCATGGCCGAGCCGCTGCTGCGCGAGCGGCTGGCCGTTCCCTGGGGCGAGCCGGCCGCTGCGATCCCGGCCGTGCCGGCGGTGCCGGCGGCCCTGCTGACGCAGCGTCCCGACCTCTACCGCGCCGAACGCGAGGTGGCGGCGGCCGGCGCCGACCTCGGCAGCGCGCAGGCACAGCGCCTGCCGCGCCTCACGCTGGCCGGCTCGGTCGCGGCCGGCACCGCGCGCACCGGCGGCGTCAGCACCGACCTGCAGACCTGGTCGATCGGCCCGCTGGCGCTGTCGCTGCCGCTGTTCGACGGCGGCCGCCGCGCAGCGAACGTCGACGCCGCGCAGGCGCGCTATGCCGACGCGGCCTCGCAATACGCGGCCCGGGTGCGGCAGGCGGTGCGTGAAGTGGAGCAGGCCCTGGTCCAGCTGGAGAGCGCGCGCGAGCGCCAGCAGGACGCGCGCAGCGCTTTCGACGGCTATGCGGCGTCGCTGGCGGCGACCCAGGCGCGCTACAGCGGCGGACTGGCCAGCCTGCCGGAGCTGGAGGAATCCCGCCGCCTGGCGCTGGCCGCCGAGACGGCGCTGGTCGCGCTGCAACAGGAACGCCTGGCCGCCTGGGTGGCGCTGTACCGGGCGGTCGGTGGCGGCTGGAGCGCGCCGCCCGCGACGCAGGCCGCGGCAGGATCCTGATGCCCATGAAGACCAAGCTCGCCCTCCGGCCGCTGATCCTCGTCATGCTGGTGCTCGGCGCGCTCGCCGGCCTGGCCTGGTTCCTGCGCGGCGCTCGAGCCCCCGCGGCCCAGGTCACGGTGCGGCCGGCGCTCACGGTGACGACGGTGCTGCCGCAGCGCGCGAGCCTGCCCACCACCCTGGCCGCCAACGGCAACATCATGGCCTGGCAGGAGGCCAGCATCGGCGCCGAGGTGGCTGGGCTGCGCCTGACGCAGGTGCAGGCGGCCGTGGGCGACCAGGTCCGCAAGGGCCAGGTGCTGGCCCGGCTGAGCGCCGACACCGTCCAGGCGGAACTCGCGCAGGCACGCGCCGCCCTCGCCGAAGCCGAGGCGGCGGCGGCCGAGGCGGCCAACAATGCCCAGCGGGCCCGCACGCTGCAGGGCACGGGCGCGCTAAGCGCCTCCCAGATCAGCCAGTACCTCACCGCCGAGCAGACGGCGCGCGCCCGGGTCGAGGCGGCCCGCGCCCAGCTGCAGTCGCACCAGGTGCGGTTGCAGCAGACCAGCGTGCTGGCGCCGGACGGCGGCATCATCTCCTCGCGCACGGCCACCGTGGGCGCGGTCGTCGCGCCGGGCACCGAGCTGTTCCGGCTGATCCGCCAGGGCCGGCTCGAGTGGCGCGCCGAGGTGACGTCGGCCGAGCTGGGACGGCTCACGCCCGGCACCACGGCGCAGGTCACCGCGGCCAGCGGCGCGCGGCTGGCGGGCCGGGTGCGGATGATCGGGCCCACGGTCGATCCGCAGACCCGCTCAACCCTGGTCTATGTCGACCTGAAAGCCCTGCCTGGCCCGGCCGCGGGCGCCCGCGCCGGCATGTTCGCGCGCGGCGAGTTCGACCTCGGCGCGGCGCCGGCGCTGACGCTGCCGCAGCAGGCGGTGGTGGTGCGCGACGGCTTCAGCTATGCGTATCGCGTCAACCCCGACGGCCGCGTGGCGCAGGTGAAGCTGCGCACCGGCCGCCTGGCCGGCGACCGGGTGGAGATCGTGCAGGGGCTGGCAGCCGACGCGCGGGTGGTCGCCTCGGGCGCCGGCTTCCTCAACGACGGCGACCTGGTGCGGGTGGTGGACGCGCCGGCGCCGGCCGCGCGCTAGCGGCGCTGCGCGATGCTGAACGTTTCGTCCTGGTCGATCCGCAACCCGATCCCGGCGGTGCTGCTGTTCGTCCTGCTCACCTTCGCCGGGGTGCTGTCGTTTCGCGCCATGAAGGTGCAGAACTTCCCGGACATCGACCTGCCGAGCGTGCGCGTCACGGCGGCCCTGCCCGGCGCCGCGCCGGGCCAGCTCGAGAACGACGTGGCGCGCAAGATCGAGAACCGGATCGCGACGCTGCAGGGCCTCAAGCACATCTACACCAAGATCCAGGACGGCCTGGTGACCGTGACGGCGGAGTTCCGGCTGGAAAAGCCGGTGCAGGAAGCGGTGGACGACGTGCGCTCGGCGCTCGCCGCGGTGCGCAGCGACCTGCCGGCCGACCTGCGCGATCCGGTCGTCACCAAGATCGACCTGGCCGGCCAGCCGGTGCTGGCCTTCACCATCGCCTCGCCGCGGATGGACGAGGAGGCGCTGTCCTGGTTCGTCGACAACGACGTCACGCGGCGCCTGCTGGCCGTGCCCGGCGTGGGCGCCGTCAACCGCGTGGGCGGCGTCAACCGTGAGATCCGCGTGGCGCTCGATCCGCAGCGGCTGCAGGCGCTGGGCGCCACCGCCGCCGACATCTCGCGCCGGCTGCGCCAGGTGCAGACCGAGAGCGCCGGCGGGCGCACCGACATCGGCGGCAGCGAGCAGCCGGTGCGCACGCTGGCCACCGTGCAGACCGCCGCCGAGCTTGCGGCTCTGGAGCTGGCGCTGCCGGACGGCCGCCGCATCCGCCTGGACCAGGTGGCCGGCGTCACCGACACCGTCGCCGAGCCGCGCTCGGCCGCGCTGCTGGACGGCAAGCCGGTGGTCGGATTCGAGGTGGCGCGCAGCCGCGGCGAGAGCGAGGTCGCGGTCGGCGCCGCCGTACACCAGGCGCTGGCCGACCTGAAGCGCCAGCGCCCCGACATCGAGCTGGTGCAGGCCTTCGACTTCGTCACGCCGGTACAGGAGGAGTACCGGGGTTCGCTGCACCTGCTGTATGAGGGCGCGGCGCTGGCCGTGCTGGTGGTGTGGCTGTTCCTGCGCAACTGGCGCGCGACCTTCGTGTCGGCGGTCGCGCTGCCGATGTCGGCGCTGCCGGCGTTCCTGGGCATGTACCTGCTCGGGTTCTCGGTCAACATCGTGACGCTGCTCGCGCTGTCGCTGGTCGTCGGCGTCCTGGTCGACGACGCGATCGTCGAGGTGGAGAACATCGTGCGCCACCTGCGCATGGGCAAGACGCCCTACCAGGCTGCGATGGAGGCCGCCGACGAGATCGGGCTGGCGGTGATCGCCACCACCTTCACCCTGATCGCGGTGTTCCTGCCTACCGCCTTCATGAGCGGGATCGCCGGCAAGTTCTTCAAGCAGTTCGGCTGGACGGCGGCGCTGGCGGTGTTCGCTTCGCTGGTGGTGGCGCGGGTGCTGACGCCGATGATGGCCGCTTACCTGCTCCAGCCGGCGCACGGCACCGTCGCCGAACCGCGCTGGTTGCGCCTGTACATGCGCTGGGCCAACTGGTGCATGCGCCACCGTGTCAAGACCATGGTGCTGGCGACGCTGTTCTTTGTCGGCTCGGTGTCGCTGATCCCGTTGCTGCCCACCGGGTTCATCCCGCCCGACGACAACTCGCAGACCCAGGTGTACCTCGAGCTGGCGCCCGGCTCGACGCTGGAACAGACCCGGGCCGCGGCCGAACAGGCCCGCCGCCTGGTCGCCGGCGTGGCGCACGTCAGGAGCGTCTACACCACGATCGGCGGCGGCACGGCCGGCGGCGACCCGTTCACGATGAGCGGCGCCGCCGAGGCACGCCAGGCGACGCTCACGGTGCTGCTGGCCGAGCGCGGCGAGCGCCCGCGCAAGCAGGCCATCGAGAACGACCTGCGGCGTGCGCTGGAGCAATTGCCCGGCGCGCGCACCAAGGTCGGCCTGGGCGGCTCCGGCGAGAAGTACATCCTGGTGCTCACCGGCGAGGACCCGCAGGCGCTGGCCGCCGCCGCGCGCGCGGTCGAGCGCGACCTGCGCACGATCCCCGGCCTGGGCAGCGTGGCTTCCACCGCCAGCCTGATCCGCCCGGAGATCGCGGTGCGGCCGGACTTCGCCCGCGCCGCCGACCTGGGCGTGACCAGCGCCGCGATCGCCGACACGCTGCGCATCGCCACCGCCGGCGACTACGACACGGGACTGGCCAAACTCAATTTCTCGCAACGGCAGGTGCCGGTGGTGGTCAAGCTCGAGGAGCGGGCGCGCCAGGACCTGCGCCTGCTGGAACGGCTGGCCGTGCCGGGCGCGCGCGGCCCGGTCATGCTGGGGCAGGTTGCGACCCTGGAGCTGGCCGGCGGGCCGGCCGTGATCGACCGCTACGACCGCTCGCGCAACGTCAACTTCGAGATCGAGCTGTCCGGACTGCCATTGGGCGACGTGGCGCGCGAGGTGCAGCAATTGCCGTCGGTGCGCGGGCTGCCGCCGGGCGTGAAGGTGGTGGAAGTGGGGGACGCCGAGGTGATGGGCGAGCTGTTCGCCAGCTTCGGCCTGGCGATGCTGACCGGCGTGCTGTGCATCTACGCGGTGCTGGTGCTGCTGTTCAAGGACTTCCTGCACCCGGTCACCATCCTGGCCGCGCTGCCGCTGGCGCTGGGTGGCGCCTTCGTCGGCCTGCTGCTGGCGCAGAAGAGCTTCTCGATGCCTTCGCTCATCGGGCTGGTGATGCTGATGGGGATCGCGACCAAGAACTCCATCCTGCTGGTGGAATACGCCATCGTCGCGCGTCGCGACCACGGCATGAGCCGGTTCGCCGCGCTGCTCGACGCCTGCCACAAGCGGGCCCGGCCGATCATCATGACCACCATCGCGATGAGCGCCGGCATGGCGCCGATCGCGCTGGGACTGGGCACCGCCGACTCGAGCTTCCGCTCGCCGATGTCGATCGCCGTGATCGGCGGGCTGATCACGTCGACGGTGCTGAGCCTGCTGGTGGTGCCGGTGGTCTTCAGCTACATGGACGACCTGGAGCAGGCCGCGCGGCGCGGGCTGCAGCGGCTGCGCCAGCGGTTCGGGCGGAGCGCGCCGCCGGCGCCGCCGCCCTCCAGCGGCGCGCAAAAGGAAAGCGCTGCTTGAAATCCTGGCTGGCGGTCTGCGGCGTGCTGGGTGGCGGCGCACTCGTCACGGCGGCCTCGCGCGGCCTGGTGCCGCCGTTCCACGACGTCGCCGTCGAGCCGCTGGCCTGGCAGGCCGCCAGCTGGATGCGCCAGCCCTGGACCCTGTGGACCAGCGCCTGGGTGCACACCTCGGTCGGTGCGCTGGCCGCGAACCTGATGACGTTGGCCGCGCTGGCCGTCGCCGGGGCGGCGCTGGGTGCCGGCCGGGCGGCCGCGCTGGCGCTCGCGCTGGCCTGGCCGCTCGCGCCGCTGGCCCTGCTGGTGTGGCCCGAAGTAACCAGCCATGCCGGCCTGGATGGCGCGATCCATGCCGCCGCCGCGGTGCTGGGCGTGCACCTGCTGCGCCGCACCTCGCTGCAGGCGCTGGGGGCCGTCCTGTTCGGCGGGCTCGCGCTGAAGCTGATCGCCGAGCGCGGCTGGGCCCAGCCGGTGGCCTTCGATCCCGGCTGGGGCGTCAACGCCGTGTACGGCGCGCACCTGGCCGGCACGGTGCTGGGCGCCTGCTGCGCCGCGGTCCTGGACCTGATCGCGGGCCGAAAGGCCCCTAGCCCCTGATCTTCGCCACCAGCGCCGTGGTGGAATAACCGTCGACGAAGGGGATGGCCAGCGCCCGGCCGCCCCAGCTCTCGACCGCCGCCGTCTCCGGCAGCCGGCTCATGTCGTAGTCGCCACCCTTGACTAGCAGCGCGGGCCTGAGCTCGCGGATCAATTCGAGCGGGGTGTCCTCATCGAACCAGGTGACCAGGTCGACCGGCTCCAGCGCCGCCATCAGCACGGCGCGGTCCTGTTCATTGTTCAGGGGCCGGTCCGGCCCCTTGCCGAGCCGGCGGGCCGAGGCATCCGTGTTCAGGGCGACGACCAGGCTGGCGCCCAGTGCGCGCGCGCGCCCGAGGTACAGCACGTGGCCGCGGTGCAGCACGTCGAACACGCCGTTGGTGAACACGACCGGCTGGGGCAGCGCGGCCACGCGCGCGGCGGCCTGCCCGCGGGCGACGATCTTGGCGAGGAAGGCCGGTGTCACGCGCCCTGCGGCGCCGGCTGCGTCCCGGCGGCTGACGCTGCCGCAATTTCCTTGCGGAAGCGATTGAGTTCCTGCACGGTCTTGAAGCTGCGGTCCATCAGCAGGCTCATGTTGTGCAGGATCCGTTCCACCACCTTGCCTTCCCAGACGGCGTCGAAGGCGATCTGCTTGTCCAGCCAGTGCTCCAGCCATTGCGGATCGGGCAGGCGCGACTGGATGGTGTCGCGCGGAAACAGGCTCTTGTTGACGTGCAGGTTGGTCGGATGCAGCGCCTGTGCGGTGCGCCGGGCGCTCGCCATGAGCACGCCGACCTTGCTGAACGCGACCCTGGCCTCGTCGCCGAACCTGGCGATGGCGCGCTTCATGTAGCGCAGGTAGGCGCCGCCGTGGCGCGCCTCGTCCTGCGACAGCGTCTGGTAGATGTGCTTGATCACCGGCTCGGTGTGCCACTGCGCGGCCCGCCGGTACCAGTGGTTCAGGCGCACCTCGCCGCAGAAATGCAGCATCAGCGTCTCCAGCGCCGGCGCCGGCTCGAACTCGAAGCGAACGTCGTGCAGTTCCTGCTCGGTGGGCACCAGGTCGGGCCGGAACCGCCGCAGGTACTCCATCAGCACCAGCGAGTGCTTCTGCTCCTCGAAGAACCAGATCGACATGAAGGCCGAGAAGTCGCTGTCATCGCGGTTGTCGCGCAGGAACATCTCGGTGGCCGGCAGGGCGGCCCATTCCGTGATCGCGTTCATCTTGATCGTGCGGGCCTGCTCGTCGGAGAGCAGGGCGGCGTCGAACGAGGCCCATGGAATGTCCTTGTCCATGTCCCAGCGGACGGATTCGAGTTGCTTGAACAGTTCTGGGTACAGCATGGGCGTGTTTCCTGGGAGCGCGGCAATTTTATGCGGGTGTGGATAACCCCGTGGCGCGACGGTACGGCGCCCGGCTTCACAAAAATTTACCGGCCGCCGGCGCCGGCGCCGGAACCAGCGGCGGGCGGCCCCACTCAGACCCGGACTTCCCCGGCTGGCCACGGCCGGGCAACAAGGTTTCTTGCTGCGAAGCCTTCCGGGACCGCCCCGGATGCAATCCTGGAGCGATTCTTCTCCTCCTCCCTCCCTCCCTCCTTCGCTTCGGGACGCTTCGCAGCATTTTTATTCCCGCCGCGCCGCACCGCCGGCGCGCGCGCAGGGACGCCGGCCGGGTCAGACCGGCTTGGTGTCGATGAAGCTCTGGCGCTGCGTCAGCTTGTCCTGCAACCTGGCCAGGTTGGGATGGCTGCCGCGCCAGTCGATGTCGGGGAAGCGGAAATCGAGGTAGCCCAGCGCGCAGCCGACGGCGATGTCGGCCAGGCTCAGGTAGATGCCGGCGCAATAAGGCTTGTCGCCCAGCCCCTGGCTCATGGCCTTGACGCTGGCGTTGACCTTGCCGACCTGCCGGTCGATCCAGGCCTTGCTGCGCTCGCCCTGGGTGCGCCCCGGCCAGTTGGCTTCCATCCGGGCCAGGATCGAGGCGTCCATCACCCCGTCGGCCAGCGCTTCCCAGGTCTTGACTTCGGCGCGCTCGCGCCCGACGGCGGGAATCAGCTTGCCCACCGGCGACAAGGTGTCCAGGTATTCGACGATGACGCGCGAGTCGAACAGCGCCTCGCCGCCCTCCATCACCAGGCAGGGCACCTTGCCCAGCGGGTTGGACTGGGCGATGGTGGTGTCGGCGGCCCACACGTCCTCCAGCACGAACTCGTAGTCCAGCTTCTTTTCCGACATCACGATGCGCACCTTGCGCACGTAGGGGCTGGAGTTGGATCCGATCAGCTTCATGGAGGTCTCTCTGGATGTTCGAGTTCTGGCGGCGTGCGGCCATTCTAGCGAGCGCCCCCGCGCCGCCGCGGCGCGGGCCGGCACCTACAATCCCGCCATGACGCTTTCCACGATTTCCGCGCTGTCGCCGCTGGACGGGCGGTACGCGGCGCGGCTCGCGCCGCTGCGCCCCCTGATGAGCGAACAGGGGTACATGCACAAGCGGGTGCAGGTCGAGATCTGCTGGTTCATCGCCCTCAGCGACGCCGGCTTCGCCGAATTCAAGCCGCTCACGCCGGGGGCCCGCACCTACCTGCTCGGGCTGGTCAAGCACTTCTCCGAAGCCGACGCGCTGGCGATCAAGGAGATCGAAAAGACCACCAACCACGACGTGAAGGCCGTCGAATACTGGATCAAGTCGAAGTTCGAGGCCCGTCCCGAGCTCAAGGCCGCCGGCGAGTTCGTGCACTTCGCCTGCACCAGCGAGGACATCAACAACACCAGCCATGCGCTGCAGCTCAAGGGCGCGCGCGAGCTGGTGATCCTGCCGGCCCTGGACGGCCTGATCGGCACGCTGCGGCGGATGGCCCACGACTGGGCCGACGTCGGGATGCTCAGCCGCACCCACGGCCAGACCGCCAGCCCGACCACCGTCGGCAAGGAGATCGCCAACGTGGCGGTGCGGCTGGCGGCCGCCCGCGAGCGCATCGCCGGCGTGCAGCTGCTGGGCAAGATGAATGGCGCGGTGGGCAATTACAACGCGCACCTGGCGGCCTGGCCCGACTTCGACTGGGAGGCCTTCAGCCGCAAGGTGGTGGAGGCGCCCGAGCCGGCCGGCCTGGGACTCACGTTCCAGCCATACAGCATCCAGATCGAGCCGCACGACTACATGGCGGAGCTGTTCGACGCCGTGGCCCGCGCCAACACCATCCTGGTCGACTGGTGCCGCGACATGTGGGGCTACATCAGCCTGGGATACTTCAAGCAGCGGCTGCGCGAGGGCGAGATCGGCTCGTCCACCATGCCGCACAAGGTCAACCCGATCGACTTCGAGAACGCCGAAGGCAACCTGGGACTGGCCAACGCGCTGCTGCGGCACCTGTCGGAGAAGCTGCCGATCTCGCGCTGGCAGCGCGACCTCACGGACTCCACGGTGCTGCGCAACATGGGCGTGGCCGTGGGCCACGCCGCCCTGGCCTATCACTCGCTGGCGATCGGCCTGGCCAAGGTGCAGCTGAACGAAGCGGCGCTGGCGGAGGACCTGGATGGCGCCTGGGAGGTGCTGGCCGAACCGATCCAGACCGTCATGCGCCGCTATGCCGTGCCCGGGGCCTACGAGAAGCTCAAGGAAGCCACCCGCGGCAAGCGCGTGCGGGCCGAAGACCTGCACGCCCTGATCCGCTCGCTCGAGATCCCCGCCGCCGAGCAGGAGCGCCTGCTGGCGCTGACCCCGGCCCGCTACACCGGCAAGGCCGCCGAGCTGGCGCGCCGGGCCTGACGATGGCCGCCACCGCGCGCGGGCCCCGCGGGGGGCAGGCATGGCGCTGAAGTCCACCATCTTCAAGGCGCAGCTGGCCATCGCCGACATCGACCACGGCTACTACGCGGACCATGCCCTGACGCTGGCGCGCCACCCCAGCGAGACCGACGAGCGGATGATGATCCGCCTGGCCGCGCTGGCGCTGGAGGCCCACCTGCTGCAGACGCTGTGCGGCGGCGACGGCACGCTGGCGTTCGGCGCCGGGCTGTCCGATCCGGACGAACCCGACGTCTGGCTGCGCGACTTCACCGGCGCCACCCGGCTGTGGGTCGAGGTCGGACAGCCCGACGAAAAGCCGCTGGTGCGCGCCTGCAGCCGGGCCGACCAGGTACGGGTCTACTGCTTCCACCATGCGGCCGAGGTCTGGTGGCGCGGCATCGAGTCGAAACTGGCTCGCCTTCGCAACCTGAGCGTGTACCGGGTCCCGGCCGCCGCGGCGCAGGAGCTGGCCCGGCTGGCGCAGCGCTCCATGCAGCTGCAGGCCACCGTCCAGGAAGGCGGCCTCACGCTCAACGATGCGGCCGCCAGCGTGCACCTGGACCCGCTGCGCTGGAAGTAAGCGCCCGCTCCTCGCTCGCCCTCACGGCATCGGGCGGCCGCAGTTCCAGCACTGTTCGAACCCGCCTTCCACCAGTTCGCCGCAGGCGCAGGTCCAGCGGCGCTGCGGCAGCTGCGCCAGTTCGTCCAGCAGCCGGCGCGCGGCCGCCTCCTGCCGGTCGTCGGTCACCCACACCTCGGGCAGGCACTGGTCGGGCGGCAGCTCGCCGGCCGCGGCACCGAGGAAATAGCGTTGCATCGAAGCCTCGATGCCGGCCTGCCGCAGCGCTTGCACCCACAGCGCGGCGATCGCGATGTTGGGGGCCTGGGTCAGGCGCCGCATGGTGTCAGCCGACGGCGGCCGCGACGTCGACCGCGGCCCGCTCGGCGTAGCGGTTGAAGCGCCAGGCCTGGCCCAGCACGGTGATCCGGCGCCACACCGCGCGCTTCTGCACGGCCGTGAGGGCCGGCCAATGCTGCACCTCGTCGAAGCTGCGGCCGCAGCCCTTGCAGACCGCGTCGCCCTGCGCGGTGGAGCAGATGGCGATGCAGGGCGTGTCCGGCGTGCTGGCATACCAGGCGTCCCAGGCGGCGCGCGCCGCCGGCGGCAGCGCCCGCTCGTCGACCTGCTCGGCGCGGCGCAATGCCGCCAGCGCATAGACCTCGGCCAGGGCCTGCAGCTCGGGCGCCAGTGCCACCCCGTCCGGCGACGGGCGCCGGCCGCGCCAGAAGTTGATGGCGGCCTCGAGGTCGGTGATGTGAATGTCGGCCACGGTCGGATGCAGGTGCAAAACCATGATACCGCCGGCTGTGCCGGCGGATCGGGCGGGGCTGTGTTCTAATCCTTGCACGAAGGGGAGTAGCTCCCTTCCCGATGCCGCACGGCAGCGGCCCGTCCCACGGGCGCCGGCGGCGATCGGGTCACGGCAGGTCGTCAGTACGAAGCCTCGGCTTCCGGCCTCCCGGGCGTCGCGCATCCGCGTCGACGCCGAGCAAGACCTTCGACTGCACCCCGCGCCGGGTATGGTCGAACGTGTTCTTGCCAGCCTCGCCCCGAGGCCAGCAGCCTGCTCGATCCGCCCCGGCACAGGGTTCCTGATCGAATCTTGCCGGAGCCGCATTCATGGAGTTTCTTTCCGCCGCCTGGTGGTCCGCCCTGCTGGCCATCATCCTGATCGACCTGGTGCTGGCCGGCGACAACGCGATCGTGATCGCGCTGGCCGCGCGCAGCCTGCCGCCGCAGTTGCAGCGCCGGGCCATCGTCTGGGGCACCGTGGGCGCCATCGTGGTGCGCTCGGCCATGACCGTGGGTGTCGTCTGGCTGCTCAAGATCCCGGGTCTGATGCTGGTCGGGGGGCTGGGCCTGCTGTGGATCGCCTACAAGCTGCTGGCCGACAGCGACGAGGGCGAGCAGCACGGTCCGGTGGCCGGCACCTTCTGGGGCGCCATGAAGACGATCGTGGTGGCCGATGCGCTGATGGGCATCGACAACGTGCTGGGCGTGGCCGGCGCCGCGCACGGCTCGTTCGACCTGGTCGTCGTCGGGCTGCTGGTCAGCGTGCCGATCGTCGTCTTCGGCAGCACGATGGTGCTGCGGCTGGTGGAGCGCTTCCCCGTCATCATCCAGGCCGGGGCCGCGGTGCTGGCCTTCACGGCCGCCAAGATGATCGCCGGCGAGCCGCTATTGGACGTGGTGTTCGACCATTCGGCCCTGGCGCGCTGGGCGCTGTACGCGCTGGCCGTCGCCGGGGTGCTGGGGGCCGGCTGGCTGCAGTCGCGCCGCGGCGCGGACCCGGCCTGAAGGCCCCGGAGCCGGCCATGGAACGGATCATCGTGTACCTGGACGACGCCGCCCACGCGCGCGGCCAGCTCGCCCCGCTGCGCAGCGGCGCCACCCATTGGCTGCTGGTGGCGTGCGCGCCGCGCATGACCCAGCGCATCGGCAAGTGGGTCAGCCACGGCAGCCGCGAGCGCTGGCGCACCCAATGGGCCGAGCGCCTGTTCGCCGCGATCGAGCCGGACCTGCGGGCCCGCGGCGACCGGGTGACGGCGCTGCTGGCGACCGGGCCGCTGCCGCCGCTGGCGGCGCGCCTGCAGGCCGATCACGGCCCGTGCCGCGTGGTCGACGCGCGGCGGCCCAAGTCCGATCCCCCGCCGGGGCGCTGGCAGGGGGCGGGCACCCTCATGGGGCTGGCCGCGGCGCTGCTGCTGACGGCCGAATGAGCCACCGCGGCGGTGCTATGCTGCCGCCATGGTCAAGCTCCTGGCGAAGTGGCTCCTCAGCGCCGCCGCGCTGCTGTTCGTGGCATATGTCTACCACGGCGTGCAGGTGCAGAGTTTCACCGCCGCGCTGATCGCGGCCTTCGTGATCGGCCTGTTCAACACCGTCATCCGCCCCATCCTGCTGGTGCTGACGTTGCCGGTGACGCTGCTCACGCTGGGCCTGTTCCTGTTCGTGATCAACGCCCTGATGTTCTGGGCGGCGGCCAGCGTGCTGGAGGGCTTCCACGTGCGCGGCTTCATGGCAGCGCTGATCGGTTCGCTGCTGTATTCGGTGCTGGGGCTGGTGATCGAGTCAGCGCTGGAGCGCCTGTTCTCGAAGAAGTGATTCCACCTGGCGGGCACGGGTGTCGATGATCGACGCCTCGATGTGGTCGCCGCCGGCCGTGGCGCCGCGCCGCGCCAGCTCCTGCGCCGCCTTGAAGCGGTCCAGCGCCGCCTCGTAATCCAGGTGCGCCACCTGCGCCTCGGCTTCGGCCCGGATCGCCCGCAGCCGCTGGCCCTGGGCGGCGTAGGCCCGGGCCAGCAGCTGCCAGGCCTGCGCGTCGCGCGGGTGCAGCGCCACCCAGGTCTGCAGGGGCTGGGCCGCGTCGGCGGCGCGGCCCCGGTCGATCCTGGCCTGCGAGGCCAGCAGCAGCTCGGGCCGCGCCGTCGCGGGCGCCTCGCCCAGCGCGAGCGCCCGTCCCGGGTCGCCCGCCTCCAGCGCCACTTCGGCCGCCAGCAGCCGCGCCAGCCGGGCGGCCTCCGGATTGCTTCGCACCGCGTCGGCCAGCAGGGCCGCCAGCCGGGCCGCCGCCGCCTGGTCGCGCAGCCGGGCGGCCGCCAGGGCCGCCGCGTACCGGGCCGCCACCTGCCGCACCGCCGGGGCTGCCGTCCCGTTGGCGTCGGGATCGGCGACGTAGCCGCGCAGCACGTCGACGCCGGGGTTGGACAGCACCCGCGCCCGGCCGACCATCATGGCGTGCACCAGGTCGGGGGCAGCGGCCGGCCTTGCGCGCGGCACCAGCTGCTGGCGCGACTGCATGTCGGCCGCCCGCTCGGTCGTCATCGGATGGGTGCGCAGGTAGGGGAAGCTGCCGTTGTCGTTGAGCCGCGCCGCCTGCTGCAGCTTTTCGAACATGGTGACGAACCCCTGCGGCTCGAAACCGGCCTGCGTCAGCACGCCGTAGCCGATGCGGTCCGCCTCGCGCTCCATGTCGCGCGAGAAATTCAGCTGGTTCTGCAGCGCCAGCGCCTGGCCGCCAGCCACCATCGCGTTGGCCGCCTCCGGGTTCTTGGCCGCCGCCAGCGCGCCCAGGATCATGGCGCCGATGACCCAGGGCGCCTGCCGCTTTTCCTGCGACATCAGCCGGGAGATGTGGCGCTGGGTCACGTGGCTCAGTTCGTGCGCGAGCACCGATGCCAGCTCGTCGCGGCTGGCGGTGACGCTGACCAGCCCCAGGTGCAGGCCCAGCCAGCCGCCCGGCAGCGCGAACGCGTTGATGGTGCGGTCCTTGCCCAGCAGCACCTGCCAGGCGAAACGCTCGTCCAGTTCCGCCGTCAGCTCGCCGCGCGCGCGGGCGGCGGCCAGCAGCCGGGTCCAGATGCCGCGCACGTATTCGTCGACGATCGCGTCGTCGATGTAGTCCGGGTCACGGTACAGCTCGCGCGCGATCCGCTCGCCGAGCTTGCGCTCGGTGCTGCTGTTCATCTCGCTGGTGTCGCCCAGCGTCGGGATCTGGGCCCGCGCCGGCGCGCCCGCCAGCAGCGCGAGCGCCAGGACCGTCGCGAGCGCGCGGCCGGTGGGACGGAAACAGGCGTTCAAAATGAATCCAGTGGCAGGAAGGCGATCACTTCGGCGGTGGTGGCATCGAGCAGCACGGTCCAGACGTCCGATTTGCGGGCCACCAGGGGCAAGTATGCGGCCGTTGCGGCTTCCCGTCCGCCCTGGCGCAGAGCGGCGTCGATTTCGCCCGCCCGCTGCGGAAAGCGGCTCTTGAGCAGCGCCGCCGGCTGCGCCGCCGCCAGCACCCGGGCTCGCGCCGCCGCGTAGGGCTGCCACAGCGGCGGGCGCGCCGACAGATGCACCCCGCGCAGGGCCGCCAGGGTCAGCTCGGTCCGTTCCTCTTCGCTGCGAAATGGCCGCAAGGCGAGCAGCGTGGGCCCGCCCAGCGGCGCCAGCTCGATGCCGGGCGGCACCCGGTCGGCCAGCTCCAGCGGGATGTCGACCTGGTGCACCACGCGGAAGCGGTCGTACTCGAACACCATGTGCACCGGACGGGCCAGTTGCACCGTCCACAGGCCGTAGGCCAGCCCGGCCAGCTGCAGCAGCACCACCACCACCAGGTCGCGCCGCAGCTCGCCGCGCGGCTTGGCCAGGTTGAACACCGAGTAGGTGATCAGCGGGCCCAGGACGATGTCGACGCCCACCACCAGCAGGAACAGCTCGCGCCCGCCGGAGACCTCGCGGTAGGGATACGGATACCACAGGGCGAACACCAGCAGCCCCGCCAGCAGCGCCACCGCGGCGCTCAGCACCAAGTGGATCGCCGCGGCGCGCAGGCGGGAGCGCCAGCCGAAGCTGGCCGTATGATGGTCGACCGGAACCGATGGTTGTTGCATGAGCGGACTCACCCATTTCGACGCGCAAGGACAGGCGCACATGGTAGACGTGGCCGGCAAGGCGGCGACGCACCGCGTCGCCGTCGCCCGCGGCCGCATCGACATGCTACCGGCGACGCTGGCCGTCATCCAGGCCGGCACCGCCAAGAAGGGCGACGTGCTGGGCATCGCCCGCATCGCCGGCATCCAGGCCGCCAAGAAGACCAGCGAGCTGATCCCGCTATGCCACCCGCTGGCGCTGACCCGGGTGGCCCTCGAGTTCGAGCCGCAGGCGGCGCAGGGCGGCAGCCCCGCGGGCGTGGTCTGCACGGCCACGGCCGAAACCATCGGGCCGACCGGCGTCGAGATGGAAGCCCTTACCGCCGTGCAGGTCGCCCTGCTGACCATCTACGACATGTGCAAGGCGATCGACCGCGGCATGACCATCAACGGCGTGCGCCTGCTGGAAAAGCAGGGCGGCAAGTCGGGGCATTACGTGGCGGGGCAGTGAGCAGTTGCCAACATCACTGGCGTAGCGAGACAAATCTGGGTGGTTGTTGGTACTTCCGTCGCTTGCGGGTTAACCCTCTCGTGCAAGCGACCGACCTCTGATTGCAGTCAAATTGCCGCCCCCCGCAATGGCTGCGGCCGGCATTACTGTCTCGTCATCGTCAGCCGTTGATGTATGGCTACCGCGAATACGGGCTTGTGGGCATGGCGAGCCCGATCCCGCCTATGGGTTCAGGCGGGCCACGAAGGGCGGATGTCCGGGTGGCCTTGTCGTTGCCTTGAGTCCGGCCTTTGATGTCCTGCTCACATCAGGAGATTGCGATGAAGACAGGTTTCTTGCTCATGACCCCCGGGCGGAAAGAAATCAGACGGACAGCACCGCTCGCGCTTGCAATCCTGGCAGGACTCGTTGCGTGCTCGACTCCGGGAGGCCCTGTTGCCAGAGCCGATGGCACGTTCACGATAACGCGTCAATCTGAAACCCAATACGCCCACGCGACGGCAATGGCAACGCAGGATGCCGAAGCTCATTGCCTCAAGATGGGCAAGAAGTTCAAGGCGATTCAAACAAAGGAAACCATTACCAGTGGCGCTCCCGTAAGCCAAGTGCACTACGCGTGCAACTGACGGTGGCGCAGCCCAGCTGGCGCGCCTGAGCGCGAGCCAGAGGACCGCCTGAATTAGCATGGCGGCACGGGCCCGGGCATGACCATGCCCGTCCTGGCCGCTCTGGTCTGGTCGCTTCGAGGAGCGTCAGCGCGGCGGCGCCCGGCGCGCGCGCTCCAGCCAGGCATCGTAGGCCTGCGGGAAGGCGGCGCGAAAGCGCGCCAGCTGCAGCAGCAGGTCCTCATCGCGGCGGCCGAGCACGACGGCGCTGTCCAGGAGTTTCTCGATCACCGGCGGCTCCGGCGAGAAGTGCAGCAGCTGAACGGCGCGCTCGTGGGTGCGCGCCGCGTTCTCGCGCGTGACCGGCGTCAGCGTCAGTTCGGCGAACCCCACCTGGTTGCGAAACAGCCACGAACCGCCCAGGCGCGCCAGCGGATCGTGCTGCCAGCCCGGCGCGCGGCGCTCGGCCGGCAGGTAGATCTGGCTGGCCCGGGCGTAGTCCCAGCCGGCGTAGCCCGCGCCCGCGAGCGCTGCAACCGCCAGCAGGCGCGCCGCGGTGCGTCCGGCGGCCTGCCACCGCCCCGGGCCGGCCGCCGGCCAGAGCAGCCCCAGCGCCAGCCCCAGCGCGATCTGGAACGGCCCGTACCACAGCGGATATTCGAGCAGGCTGTGCACCGCCAGCACCAGCAGCACGATCCACGCCAGCTGGCGGGTCGGCTCCGGTTCGCGCCAGGGGCGGCCCGACCACAGCGCGGCGGCAACCGTCGCGCACACCGCCAGCGCGGCCGGCAGGCCCAGTTCCACCGCCAGGTGCAGCGGCAGGTTGTGCGCGTTGTCCAGGATGTCGCAAAAACGCGGCCCGGCGTAGAGCGTCGCGTAGTGGGCGTAGTCCAGCTCGCCCCAGCCCCAGCCGAGCCAGGGTCGCTGGCCGATCAGCGTCAGCACGTTGGCCCACAGGACCATCCGGCTGCCGCACGATTCGCTGCTGCTCACCCGCCCCCACAGCGAGTTGGCGGGCTCGCCGGTCAGCGCCTGCGCCAGCAGCGGCAGCGCCACGGCCGCCGCCAGGTAGGCCGCCAGCGCGATCCACCACAGCCGCATGCGCGCCGAGCGCAGCCCGGTCCACCAGCCCAGCGCGACGCCCAGCAGCAGCAGTTCGAGCAGGCCGGTGCGCGAGGTGGTCACGGCATTGCCCGCCGCCAGCCAGGCCATCGCCGCGGCGGCCAGCCAGCGACGGCCGCGCGCCTGCTGCGCCAGCCAGACCAGCGCCGCCATCCCGATCACCGTCAGCGACGCGAACTGGTTGCGCTGGCGCAGGTTGGCGTAGGCCTCGCCGCCGGTCGTCTGGTTGATCCATGGATCGAACGCCTGCGCCGCGCCGAAATACTGCAGCAGCGCGGCACCCGTGCTCGCGATCGCCGCGGCGACCCAGGCCACGGCGAAGGCCCGCACCAGCTGTTCCCGGCCGGCGTCGCCGGCGCCCAGCGCCGCCATCACCCAGACCAGCAGGCAGGCAGCCGCCAGCGCCAGCGTCTCGGGCGCCCCGCCGCTGCGCAGCACGGCCCAGCCCGCCACGCCGGCCAGCAGTGCCGCCACGCCCCAGCGCGGCGCGCGCGGCTGCCCGATCGCGCAGGCGAGCGCACCGCAGACGACGCTGAACAGCCAGGGGCCGACCCAGGACGAGGGGCCCGGCGCGAAGGGGTTGAGCCAGGGCAGCGCGGCCAGCAGGGCGAGCGCGGCCAGCCGCGGAGCGATGGGCGCTTTCACCGCAGCAACGAACGCAGGGCGTCGAACACCTGCTCGACCTCGATGCGCTCCATGCAGTCCACCGGGCCGGGGGGATATTCGAAGCCGAGGTGCAGGAACTCGCAGCGCGCGGGCGGCGCCGGTGCAAGGGCGATGCTGCGGCTCCCGGTCGGCCCCCAGCGTCGCCGGCTGGTCGGGCCGTGCAACGCGACCAGCGGCACGTCCAGCAACGCGGCCAGGTGCATCACGCCGGTGTTGACCGCGACCACCGCGGCGGCGCCGCGCAGCAAGGCGGCGAGCTCCGCCAGCGAGGCTTCGCCGGCAATCGATCGCACCGGTCGCCCGCCGCAGGCGGCAACCAGTTCCGCCGCGCGGGTCCGGTCGGCGGGGCTGCCGCTGACCAGCACCGACATCCCGAGACCCGCCGCGCGGCTGGTGAGCTCGACCCAGCGCGCCAGCGGCCATTCGCGCGAAGCGGACCTGAACCCGCCGGCCCAGGGGTGCACGACGACGTAGGGCGGGCGGACCGCGATCCGCGCCGGCGGGGCGCCGGGCGCCTGCAGCGCACGCTGCGGCGGCAGCGCTGTCGCGGCCGTGAGCGGCGCCAGCAGCCGCTGGAAGTTCTCGAGCTCGTGCACGTCGCGCCCGTGGGCCACGACGGTGTCGTAGGCGTAATGGCGCGACTGCCCCGGCGTGGCGAAGCCGATGGTGTGCCGGCTGCGCGACGCAGCGCACAGCAGCGCATACCAGCGCGGCCACTGGCCGATGTCGATCATCACGTCGACCGGCACGCTGCGCACGGCCGCCAGCGCGCGGCCCGGTCGGGTCAGCGGCACTTCCACCACGATATCGATGCCGGCCAGCAGCGGCACGACGCCGCGGTTGCCTTCGGACACGAAGACCGCCAGCCGCGACGCGGGAAAGTGTTCGCGCAGGCTCGCCACCAGCGAGCCGGCCAGCAAGGTATCGCCGATCGTCTCGAACATCATCAGCCCGAAGCGCTGCGGTGCGGCGGGCAGCGGCCGCCGGCGGCGCCAGGCACCCCACAGCCACAGCAGCGGCGTGCCGGCCGCATGGTCGACCAGCCGCGGCAGCGCGCTGGCCCGGATGGAGGACATGGTGGACGGCATTGGGGCAGGGCGATTGTGCCAGTGCGCTGGTTCGCTCATCCGTGCCCTATAGTGTGAAGCGCCATGGCGCCTGCCCGCGACCACCTCCGCCCGCCGCGCTCCGTCCTGCTCTGGAAGATCGGCGCACTGGGCGACGTGCTCATGACGACGCCGCTGGTGCGCCAGCTGCGCCGCGCGCTGCCCGGCGTGCGCATCGACTATCTCACCGGCAGCGGCTGCACCGGCCTGCTGGCGGGCAACCCGCACCTGGACCAGGTCCGCGGGTTCGACGCAGCCATCCTGTATCGGGGACAGCTCGGCCGGCTCGCCGAGGTGCTGGCGCTCCTGCGCGGCTACGAGTGCGTCGTCACGCTGGACAAGCACTGGATCTTCCCGCTGCTGGCCCGCGCGGCGGGCATCCCGACCCGGATCGGATTCCGGCGGCGCGCCCACGAGGGCTGGTGGCTGACGCGCGCCGTCCGATACGGGTCCTTGCGGCACGAGATCGACTGCTACCTGGACCTGGCCGAGGCGGCGGGCTGGCCGGTCGCGCGCAGCGACGTCGCGCTGCAGGCGCCGGCCGACGCGGCCTTCGACTGCGAGCCCGGGACCGTGGTGCTGGTCAACAGCGGCGGCGACAACGCGAACGAGGAGTCGACCGTGCGGCGCATGCCCGACGCGTTGTTCGGCGCGCTGGTACAGGCCTGCGCCACGCGCCATCCCGTCGCGTTCGTCGGCAGTGCGGCCGAGGCGGGCTATTACGAGCGCTTTGGCGGCGCCGGCCGCACCAACCTGTGCGGCCTCACCAGCCTGGCGCAGGCGACGGCGGTGCTGCGCCAGGCCGCCCGCGTGATCACCACCGATACCGGGCTGATGCACCTGGCCGCGGCCGTCAACCCGCGGGTCACCGCCGTCTTCGGTCCGACCCATCCCTTGCGGAAGTGCCCGCCAGGCGCAAGCTGGGCCTGGTCGGACGAAGCGCTATATGACCCGCGCTACGAGCTGTTCGGGACGGTCCCGTCCGGCCGCTACTTCGCGTCGCTCACGCCGGACGACATCCTTGAGCGGCCGCACCCGTCGCCGTTCGTGGACCGGTGCTGCCTGCCGGTGAACTGATGGTGGATCAGCGCGCGTCGCGCGAACTCGATCCGCCGTATCGGCGCGACGGCCCGCGGTTCGCGGCTTCGCGCGCCATCTGGAGCTGCCGCGCCAATATCGGGAGTTGCCGGACGCGGTGCGCGCACGCCCTCCCCGCGAGGTTCCAGTATTCGACACGACGACCCGAAGCGCTTCTGGCAGGCTGTCGACACTTCTTCATGGCTTCGTGGACGCGTCCCCGTCGCGCAGCCACTGCGAAGGCGATAACATCAGGCGCAGCACGAGCTTCGCGCGCTCGACCTCCCCATGCGCCAGCCGGTCGGCAATCACCAGCAGCAGGCTGCCCCAGACCACCGGCAGCCAGCGGGGCCAGAACTTGCGCGTGATGCGCAGCCGGCTCGTGACGCCATAGCGCTCGGACAGCAGCGACTTGTGGCGCACGCCGCCGCGCGACCCGGTGCTGGCGCCTTCCTTGTGGCGCAGCCGGCTGCCCAGCGCCACGAGCGGCCGCAGGCCGTGCCGGCGGCCGCGCTCGGCCCAGTCCATCTCCTCGCAATAGAGGAAGTAGCCCGGGTCCATCGGCCCGACAGCGTCCAGGTAGGCCGCGCTGACGTACATCGACGCGCCGACGGGATAGTCGACGGCGAAGCTCACCGCGGTGCCGTCTTGCGGCAGCGCGGTGGCGTGCCAGCCAACGCCCAGCCAGCGGCGGAACATGCCCGCGACCGCCTGGATCCCGTGGGGCGCGTCCCACTCCAGCAGGACGGATCCGCAGATGCCCGCATCGGGCACGCTGTCGTGCGCGGCGACCAGCGCGTCCAGCGCCCCGGGCTGCGCCTGCACGTCGCTGTTCAGGAGCCAGAAGCCGCGCGGCGTCCAGCGTTCGCGGGCCCACGCCATGGCGGCGTTCATGCCGCCCGCGAAGCCCAGGTTGCGCGGCAGCCGAAGCAGCTCCACCGCGACCACGCATCCCGCCGGGTCGGACGGATGTTCGCGCAGGAAGCGTTCGAGCTCCGCGACCGAAGCGTCGGTCGAACCGTTGTCGCATACGACGATGCGCATGGGCGTGCCGCCCAGGCCGAACAGGCTTTCCAGGCAGGCGACGGTGTCGCGCCAGCCGTTCCAGTTCAGCACCACGGCGCAGATGCCCGAGGGGGCCGCGCTCTCACCCGGCATGCCCATGGCCGGCATCGCTTCAGGCCCGGGCACGCCGGCGCGCCTCCGCGTGCGCTTCGAGGTACGCCAGTCCCCAACGCTGGCATGGCTCGAGGTGGTTGCCCTCGGCCCACTCGTTCCACGCGTTGACGAACACCAGCTTCTCGTCGTCAGGGGCGCTGCCTGCCGCTTCCGCCTGCAGCACCTGCTCGAGCCAGTCGCCGTATGCCTGCGGCGTGCCGTTCACGAGGATCAGCGCGTCGCGCCGGCGGCGCGGCGAGTTGTCGAACCCGGGCGTGACGCAGCGGATGCGCCGATAGCCGGGATCACGCTTGGCAAGCATGGCCGCAACGAGGTCACCGTAGTCGGCGAAACGATGCTCGCGATAGCCGCGCGGCTGCAGGCCTGCGCCGGCCGCGAGCTTGCGCATGCGCGACGGCAGGCTCGCGCGCACGCGCCGCCAGTCGGGGGCGAATTCCACCGCGGCGTCGAACCCGATCGCCGCCGGTTCAAGGTCCGCCACGAACGACTCCACCCGCGCGAGGTAGAGGTCGCCGAGGCCGGCGCGCACCGCCTCGTTGCGCCAGAGTTCGGCGGTGCGCCGCGGATCCGGCATCAGCTCCGTGCGGTAGACGAGCAGCACCGGCCGGCCGGCGACCCGCAGGTAACGCCGGTCCGCCAGGACGGGCAGCAGGTGGCGGATATGTGCGAGGTCGTCGGCGTCCGAGTACTGCTGTTGCAGCAGGACCTGTCCGGAGCGCCCGTCCCAGGCGCGCGTCCAGTCCTCGTTGGCCCAGCACAGGCAGAACGGGAAGTCGGGTTCGCCGCTGACCACGATCTCGTCGACCGGGCGCTGCAGCACCCGGCGCCCCGTGAACCAGTAGTGGTAGTAGCAGAAGGCATCGACCCCGTGCTCGCGCGCAAGTGCGGCCTGCGCGGCGCGCGTTTCCGGCAGGCGCAGGTCGTAGAAGCCGAGGTCGGCCGGCAGGTGCGGCTGCTGGTGGCCCGGCACAACCGGACGCGCCGCGGCGACATTGGTCCACTCGGTGAATCCCTCGCCCCACCAGGCGTCGTTCTCCGGGATCGGGTGAAACTGCGGGAGGTGGAAGGCGACGCAGCGCAGGCCGCTGCGATCCTCGTCGGGCCAGTGGAGCGTGCTCATGCCGGGTCAGTCCGCGGCCGGTGCCGGCCGCCCCTGCAGCGCCGCCTGCAGTGCCTCGAGATAGGCACGGCCGTAGGCGAGGTCGGGCTCCAGGTGGTTGCCCTCCGCCCATTCGTTCCACGCATTCACGAACAGCAACTGCTCTTCGGGCGGCCGCCGGGCCACGGTGTCCATGGCCCGCCTGACCTGTTGGTGGAAGCGCGCCGGCGTCTGGCCCAACACGACCACGCCGCGCTCGCCGCGCCGCGGGGTGTTGTCCCAGCCGACGTACACGGAAGGGAAGTAATGGTCGTGCCGCGGCTCGATCGCGCGCATGCGCCGGTCGAATTCCGCGCTGTCGATCGCCTTGAGCCTGCCGCTCGCGATGCCGAGGCGGCAATTGCGCCACCAACGGCGCAACCCGAAGCCGTCATCCGCCACGCCGGGGATCACGCCCAGCTGCGGGCGGAAGTTCATCGTGTAGTCGAAACCTTCCTCGCGGAAGTCGTGCCCGGAGGAACGGCTGTCGACGGCGACCAGGAATGGGTCGCGGTGCAACTCCGCGTGCACCACGCGCCGGTACACCTGCAGGGCGGCGGACAGCTCGGGGATGTCCAGTGGCCGGTAGATCAGGAACACCGGCCGGTCGTGCACGCGCAGGTAGCGAGGGTCCGCGAACGCCCGCGCGAGCCAGGTGGCATGCCGCTCGTGGTCCTGCATCGAGTAGGTCTGCTGCAGCAGCACGTCGCGCTCCTCGCCGAGCCATCGTCGCGACCAGCTCTCGTTCGCCCAGCAGAGCATGAACGGGAAGTCCGGCGCGCCGCTGGCGAGGATCTCGTCCACCGGGCGCTCGATGAGGCGTCGCCCCTGGAACCAGTAGTGATAGAAGCAGAAACCTTGGATGCCATGCCGACGGGCGAGCTCCGCCTGCGCCTGGCGCGCCTCGGCCAGCCGCAGGTCCACGTAGCCCAGGTCGGCCGGGATGCGCGGCTGCGCGTGGCCTCGGAACAGCGGCCGCGCCCTGGCGACGTTGGTCCACTCGGTGAAGCCCCTGCCCCACCACGCATCGTTCTCCGGGATCGGATGGAACTGCGGAAGATGGATGGCGATGGTCCTCATGCCAGCCGTTCCCGCAAGGCGGTGGGAGAGCGTGCCGCGCGGACTTCCTCCATGACGGCGACGACCTGCGGCAGCAGCACCTCGGGCGCGTACTGTTGGCGCACGCGCGCCCGCGCCACGGCTCCCATGGCGCGGCGACGCGTGTCGTCCGCCAGCAAGTCCACCAGCGTGGCCGCGAGCGCGGGAAGGTCGAGGAACGGCGTGCAGGCCCCCGCATCCGTGCCGACGAACTCCACCGCCCCGCCGGCGTCGGCGAAGGCCACCGTCGGCACGCCTTGCGCGGCGGCCTCCATCACCACCAGCGGAAACGGATCCTCGCGCGAGAGCATCAGGTGCAAGTCGAAGATGGACAGCCAATCGGCCGGCGCGCGGGTCACGCCGGCGAAATGCAGCCGGCCCGCGACGCCGGCCCGCCGCGAGTCCGACAGCGCCAGCTCGCGCGGGTACTCCGGCGCTTCGGCGCCGACCCAGACCATGTGCACTTCGCGGCTACCGATCCGGGCCGGCAGCAGGCGCGCCAGCGGCGCCGCGAGGTCGATGCCCTTGCGCAGGTCGCCGTGGCCGCAGACGCCCACGAGCAGTGCGTCGGCCGGGATGGCCAGCGGCGGCAACAAGCGGCTGCGTCGCTCTTCCGCCGTTCCCTCGGGTTCGACGTGCGTCGGCACGAAGCCGTGGATGCGCCGCACTTTCGCCGGCGGGCAACCGAGACCGGACACCAGGTGCTCGAGCACCGCGTCGGAGACGCAGATGACCCGGTCGGACTGCTGCAGCACGCGCAATTCCTCGCCATGGGCATAGCGCCGGATGGCCCACGGCAATTCGTGCACGTGGGTAATGACGGGCAAGGACAACCGCTCCAGGCAAGCCAGATGGTCGCCGAGCGTGATGGTGTTCAGGTACAGCACGTCGTAGGAGCCGCTGTCGATCAGCGATTGCAGGCTGCGGTACAACGTGCGCTTGCGCACCCGGCGCTGCCACCAGTCCTGGCAGCGCGCGCGCAGGCCGCCACCCTCGCCCTGGATCCGGTGCAGCACGAAGCACCGGGCCAGCGGCTCGAAGTGGGCCAGCATTTCGCCTTCGTAGCGCAGCGCGATGTCGAACTGCAGGTCGGTGTGCTCGCGCATCCAGCGCAGCATGTTCAGCAGGAAGATCGTGCCGCCCGCGCGGTACGCGTCGTGGCCGACGAACAGCACGCGCGGGACGGCGCTCATGCAGCGCCTCCGACTCGCAGGGCGCGCTTCAGGCGCGTCCACGCCAGCTTGCGCAGCCCGGGATGCAGGGGCGCGGCGCACAGGGCATTCCAGCGCAGCTGGCGCGCGCCTTCGGGCGAGCCGACGCGCTCCATCAGGTCGGCCCAGTACAGGCTGCCCGCGGCCTCGGCGCGCCGCAGGGCCGCCACGGACTCCGCGGGATCGGCCTGCGCGAGCGACACGTCCTCGGGGCGGCCGCTCCTGCGCTGGCGGGCGAGTGCGCGGTAAACCTGGGCGGAGCGCAATTGCGGCCGCATCTTCGTCACGGTGATCTGGCCCGCATGGATCCGGTAGCCGACCAGCCGCTGCGGCAGGTTTCCGATCCGGCCCAGTTCCGCCATGCGCAGGCACAGGTCGTAGTCCAGCCCATACCGGTTCACCACCTGGCGGTAGCCGCCGAGTGCCTTGAGTGCGTCGGTACGCATCAGCATCGAGGAGTGGCAGAAGGGATTGCCCGCCTCCATCAAGGTCGACTGCAGGACGCGGTCGTCGAGCGGCGGATTGCCCTCGCCGATGGGCCGGCCGGCGGCGTCGATGTAGTCGAACGCGCTCCCGAGCAGCACCAGGTCCGGTTGCCGCTCGAACGCCTCGACCTGCCGCGCCAGACGGTCGACGCGCCACACGTCGTCCGCATCCAGCCGGGCGAGCAGCGGCGCGCGCACTTCCTCCAGGCCGCGGTTCGCCGCCAGCACCGGGCCGGAGTTGGCCGGCATGCGGAAGACCCGCACGCGCGGATCCGAGCAGCGGAAGCGCTCCAGGGCAGCGGGCGTCGCGTCCGTCGATGCGTCGTCAACGACGACCAGCTCGAAATCCGCGAAGCCCTGTGCCAGGACCGAAGCAATGGCTTCCTCGACATACGGCAGGCCGTTGTAGACGGCCATCAGGACGGAGATGCTGGGCACGGGGACAAGGCTCATGGAATCGGTCAAGCCGCCTCCACGGCGACGCCGGCTGACCCCTGCGGGACCAGCCGGCCCGCGGAGAGTTGCAGCACCACGTCGGCCGCATCGATGGGGGCCTGGCGGTGCGAGACGATCACGATGCCGGTGGTGGGCGCAAGCTCCTTCAGCGTAGCCAGCAGCTGCGTCTCGGTCTCGGCGTCGAGCGCCGCAGTCGGCTCGTCGAGCAGCAGGTAGTCGCACTCCATGTAGAGAGCCCGTGCGATCCCCAGGCGCTGCACCTGCCCGCCCGAGAGCGTCTGCGCGAAGCCGAGGCGGTGGTCCAGCTGCCCGGGAAGCGCACGCACGACCTCGTCGAGGTGCGCGCGCGCCAGCGCGCGCCAGACGGTGGCGTCGTCGATCGCCTCGGTCGGCCGGCCGAAAGCCACGTTGGCGCGCACCGTATCGGGAAAGACGGCCGGCTGCTGCCCCGCGTACGCGACGCGCCCGACCAGTTCCTGCTTGTGCGCGATCCGCTGGCCGTCCAGCTCCACCCAGCCTCGCGTGGGCGTGCGCAAGCCGGCCAGGATCTCCAGCAGGGTGCTCTTGCCCGCGCCCGATCGTCCCTTGACGGCAACCAGGCAGCCGCGCGCCAGGACAAGGTCCACGCCTTGCAGCACCGGGTGGTCCGGCTCGTAGGCGTACGAAACGCCCACGAGCCGCAACAGCCTGGACGAAGGGTGCCGATCCGCCCGGCCGCCTTGCGCCAGCGGGGCGGGCGCGGCGGGAACGGCCAGCGCCCGCGCGATGCGGTCGATGGCCGGTCCGGCAAACCGCATGGCCTGCACGCACGCGACGACGCGGTTCACGCCCAGGAGCAGCCGGAACCCGGCGACGCCGAACACGCCGATGCTGACCACAAGCGTGGGATCCATCCGGCTGCCGGCGCGAAAGTACACGACGAGCAGCAGCACGCCGACCAGGGCGACCTCCAGGACGAAGCGGGGCGATCCCTGCAGCATCTGGAAGCCGCGATAGGTGCCGGCGAGCCGCGTGAGCAGCGCCTGCAGGTGTGACACCGCGCGCGGACCGGCGGAGTAGATGTACATCTCGCGCAGGTGGCCGAAGATCCCGGTCAGCAACTGCAGCTTGTCCGTTTCCGAGCGGTGCCGGTCGGCGCCCAGCCGCAGCACCATCCGGCGACTCAGCGCCACCAGCACCCCGGCGACGGCGCACAGCGCCGCCAGCATTCCGCTCACGAACGCCGGCTGCGTGAGCACCAGGAACAGCACCAGCGCCGTCATGAGCGTGGCCTCCGCCAGCAGCGTGAGCCCGGGCAGCAGCACGTTGAAGGCGAAGTGGTACATGCCGCCCGTGAGCAGGTTGATCCTGTCGCTCTGGTCGCCGCGGCTGGCCTGCTCGTAATCCTGCTGCATCATGGCCGCGAGGGTCTTCACGCTCAGGTGCACCTGCACGCCGAACGCGAGCCGCGCCTCGAGCCAGGAGAGCAGCCACATCAGCGCGTTCTTGGCCAGGTACACGATGCCGCAGTCGATCGTCACGCCACGCAGGTCGGCGCTCCCCACCAGCGCGTGCATGCCGGGCAACTGCATCCAGGGAACGGCGGCGCCGCCTTGCGTGAGCCGCAGCAGCACCGTGCCGAAAAGCGCCAGCCCCACCACCTCCAGCGCGGAGGCGACCAGGTTGCCGAGCGTGAGCGCCACCGCGCCTGCTCGGTGCAGCGGAGCGAGGTGGCTCCAGAGCTGGAAATACTTCTTGATCATGTCTTCAGGCGCCCGCCAGGCACCGGCTCAATTCCGAACTGTGCGTCGCGTTCCATCGCCTGGCATCCTCGCGCGCCGCCAGGCCCTTGGCGCGGCGCAGTTCCGCGTCGCGCGCGAAGCGAACCACTGCTGCGGCGAAACCCTCGGCATTGTCGTCCTCCACCACGCACATGCCGCTGCGCAGCCCCTCCGGCACGCCGCGCGCACCCGTTGCCGTGGTGACGCTCGGCACGCCGCAGGCCATGGCTTCCAGCAGCTTGATGTTGATGCCCGTTCCCGCCAGCATCGGGTTGACCGACAGCGGGGCGTGCGCGAACACCGCCTGGACGTCTTCCACCCAGCCCAGTTTCGTCACGTTCTTCACATCGGCGACGTCCCGGCAAATCGAACCCGCGAGCTTCAGGTCGAAAGCGGGGATTTCGCGGACCACGCGCGGCAGCACGTGTTCCAGGAACGCGTGCAGCGCATGCTTGTTGGCAGAGTTGTCGGAGGCGAGGAACACTGCGGAGTCGTCGGCGCCATAGCCTATCTCGTCCGCGGAGATCTCCAGGAGATGGCCCACCACAGCCACGCGGGGGTCCGCCGCCTTGTGATCGCCGGCCAGCTGGCGCGCGAAGCGGCGCGCCTCCTCCTCGTGGATCGCCAGCACGACGTCCGCGCGCCGGAAGCCGGCATTCTCGGTAGCCGGCCGCAGCGACACCCAATAGTCGCGGATCCCCCGCTCCACGTAGCCCTTGTGCCGGTCGGCGAACGCATCGTGGGTATCCAGGATCCGCCGCGCAGTGGGCGCGAAGGCCGCGAACGCCCACGAGTCCAGCACGTATTCGACGACCACCGCGTCGGGCCGCAGGTCGAGGCGGCGCAGCGCGCGCAGGAAGTCGCGGTCGCGGAAACGGTCGAGGTCGGAGTAGTACGCCGCGTCGACCCCGGCCAGCCGAAGGAGCCGCTTGGTCGCCCCGATCGCCGCGCCGGCAGCCCGCTTCGCGGGCCACGCCCTGCTGGGGATGTGCACGTAGCGGCCCTTGCCGAACGCCGCCTCGTGCGCAGCGTCGTCGCAGGTCTCCCATTTCGACTCCAGGTACACAAAGTGCAGCTCGTGCCCGAGTTCGCGGATCGCCAGCGCGAGCTGGCGGATGCGGCTGCGGTTGCCCGCGGTCGTCGGGAACGCCGGGAAGCGCGTGACCAGGACGACCCGCATCTCAGCGCTCCACGGCCAGGCCTTGCTGCAGCGCCTGCTTCATCGCCTGCAACGAGAACCGTCCCTCCATGTAGCGGCGCTGCGCCAGCGACACCCTGCGCCAGGCCTCCTCGTCCTGCAGCAGCGTGCGAACCGAGCGCGCCAGCACGGCCTCGTCGGTCGACACCGTCGCGACGAACTCCAGCCCGTCCAGACCCTGCGCGCCGACCGGCGTCGTGACCAGCGGGAGCCCGTAGTGCAAGGCTTCGATCACCTTGCCCTTCATGCCAGCCCCCATGCGCAAGGGCACCACGGCCACGCGCGCCGTCGCGTACATGGCCAGCAGCTGTTCGTCGCTGACGTAGCCGGTGACCTCGACCTGGCCGCCGGCGAGTTGCCTGACTTCATCGATCGGGTTGGATCCCACCAGCCAAACCGGGCACGCCAGTTCCACCTGCGGCAGGATGGCCCGCACCAGCCAGCGCGCGGCGTCGACGTTCGGCGGCCGGTCGAAGCCGGCCACGAACACGATGCCCTTGCGCTGCCCGGGCCCCGGCACCTCCGGCGCGTCGTCGAAGAAGTACAGCGGCATCGTGTACGCCCTCACTCCCGGGACTTCGGTGCGCACGACCGCGGTTTCCAGCGACGAGGGGTAGTAGACCACGTCCGCCGCGCGCCACAGCGCATGCTCCACCTTGCGCGCGGCCTCCGCTTCGCGGCGCACCGTGTGCGAGCCGGTGATCTCGTGTTCCTGCATCAGCCGCGCGTGGTGCAGGTCATGGCCGTAGTACAGCACGGTCGCGCGCGTCGCGCGCCGCACGTGGGGCAGCAACTCGGTCGCCACCGCGGGGCGGCTCAGGAGCACGTGGTGCAGGTCCTCGCGATTCGCCGCGAGCCAGCCCTGGAAGTTCCCCGAAAGGCCCTCACCCACCAGCACCTCGATGCCGGCCTGCTGCAGGCAGTCCGCGTAGTGCGCGTCGTAGGTCTGGTCGTGCGGCCAGAACTTCACGAGGAAGCCCATCTCCACCAGCGCGCGCAGGATGCACCACATCGAACGGGAGCCGGCATCGCGGTCGGGCTGCGGGATGTGGTCGTCCACGACCAGCACCATCTTGCGCCCGGCAGGCCGGTCGTACGCCCGCAGCGGGTCCCAGAAGTCCGGGACGTGGCCGGCTGCGAGCACGTCGCGCCAACGCTCGGCGAACTTGTCGCGATTCACCACCTGGTAGGTCCGCACGCCACGGGTCAGGTCCGTCCCGTGCGAGATGCCTTCGTGGTGAACCACGAGCGACCGGGGTTGGTACAGCACCCGCTTGCCGGCTGCGCGCGCGCGGAAGGCGAGGTCGGTGTCCTCCCAGTAGGCGGGCACGTAGCGTTCGTCGAAGCCGCCCAGCGAGCGGAACAGCGCGGAAGGGATCAGCAGCGAGGCGCCGGAGCAGTAGTCGACCTCCCGGACGTAATTGAAGGCGCTGCGCGCGGGAGAGGCGCCGCGGCCGAAGTTGTCGGTGCTGCCGTCGCGCCAGACGATGCCGCCGGCCTCCTGCAGCCGGCCGTCCGGGAACACGAGCATGGAGCCGACGATGCCGCAGTTCGGCACCTTCTGGAACAGGTCGAGCATGGAGTCCAGCCAGCCGGCCGTCACCTCCGTGTCATTGTTCAGGAAATGAAGGTACTGCCCACGCGCCTGCCGCGCGGCGGCGTTGCACGAGCGGATGAAGCCCAGGTTGCGCTCGTTGAGGACGAAGTGCAGGCCCTCGATCTCGCGCAGCCTGAGGATGTCCGCGTCGCCCGAAGCGTCTTCCGCCACGATCACCTCGACGGAGGCCTCCGGCAGGTTGTCGTGGATCGAGCGGACGCACGCGAGGGTGTGGCGAAGATTGCCGTAAGCGGGAATGACGATGGAGACGGACGGCACCGGCACGAGCGGGAACCGGATCGACCGGAGCACCTCCGGGATGTCGTCGTCGCGCAGCGGGCGCAGGTCCAGCGAGATCCGCCGGCCCGTGTTGTCCCGCTTCCAGAGCTCGTAATTGCGGTCGCCCTGAAAGGCCCATCCGGCCAGGCGATAGACGAGCGCGGCGATGCGGGTCTTCCAGCGCAATGGCATTGGCGCGAACACGTAGCCGACGTGCACCGCCTGGCGCAACCATGCACGCGCTCTGGCCGGGGCCGTGTCCCGGAAGCCGCGCATCACGTCAGCGCTTCTCATAGAAGTAGAAGTCACTGAACGAAGTGGCGTGATAGTCGCCGTCGTAGGGATAGGCGTTGGAGACCTTGCGCACCAGAGTCCAGGGTGATCCGGACTGCGCGTCGACCCAGCGCGTGAACGCCCGGTGCCGGACATGGATCGATCCCGGTGAGGCCGGCTCGTCCCTGTCGGACGAGTACACCGCCACGTACCTGCGCGAAGCTGCGAACAGCGTGCGCATGTACGCCTCGTAGACGTCGTCTTCGGTCAAATGGAAGATCACGTCGAGCGACAGGGCGAGGTCCGCCTGGCGCTGGTCGTAATCCGCCGCGAGGAAGAACTCCTTCGTCGAATCTCCCGCGAAGCGGTCCCGGCACAGCGCCAGCGCGGCGGCGCTGATGTCGTAGCCCGCGTAGCGCGGGTATTGGGCCAGGGCGAGCTGGTTGCCGTCACCGCACCCGAATTCGATCACGCTCGCGACCGCGTGTTCGCGAACGAATGCATTGAGCATGTCCGCCTTGAAGCGCGCCAAGTGGCCGTACGAGCCCGGGCCCGAATTGCCGCCGTGCGCGTAGCGCTCGTCCCAGTACTTGCCGGACGAGAACGACGGGGCGGCCGACGGCCTGCTGCGGAGGAACGCCGTGACCAGTTTCATGCGCACTCCGCGTGGCCGGAAACGAGAAGGGAGGAATCTTGCCTGGGATGCGACACGAATGGCTCCTGGATATTCACGCGGCGCGGCGCCGATCGTTGGCGACCTGGGCATCGTAGACCCGCTCCAGGGCCACGATCGTGCGCGCGAGATCGAACCGCTCGACTGCGAAATTCCGGCAGGCCGCTGACAGGGTCGCCAGGCGCTCATCGTCGGATCGCAGCACCTTCAACAAGGCTTCCTGCAGCTCGTCCTGGTCACCGGAACGGAACAGGTAGCCGGTGGAGCCCTCCTGGAACGCCTCGGGAATGCCGCCTGTAGTGGAACCCACCACCGGCACGCCGCAGGCCTGCGCCTCCAGCAGGACCTGCCCCAGTCCTTCGCCCGTCCCGCTGGCGATCTGCTGGCTGGGCAGGCACAGGACCTTCGCGTGGTGGAGCGCATCGAGCACCGACTCCGCCGGCTGCGGGCCGGGCAAGGCGATGTCGAGGCCGCTGGCCAGTGCGAACTGCCGGGTGGCCTCCAGTTCCGGGCCGCCACCGATCATCATGAGCTCCAGTCCCGGCACGTGCGGCGCGATGGCGGCGCACGCGCGGGCGAGTAGGGTCGGCGCCTTGTTCTCGACCATCCTGCCGACGAACAGGATGCGATTGGCGCGCCCGGCGATCGGCAAGCCCGCAGGGCGGAAGCGCCCGGTGTCCACGCCGGTGTAGATGACGGTCACCTTCTCCGCCGGCACGCCGTACTCCACGGCGCGGCGCTTGACCGCCTCGGACACCGCGATGAAGGCGACCCCGGGCTGGCTGGCCATCTTCAGCAGGCGGGCCGGATAGCTGCGTCGCTGGCTGCCTCCGTGACCAGCCTCCCACCACGATCGGTGGGTGTTGATGTCGAAGCCGTGGAGGCTGACGACCATTGGCAGCCCCGCCGCCTTCACGGTGGGCCAGATATCCGTGGCGTCCACTCCGAAATGCACATGCACCAGGTCCACTTGCAAGGCCTCCAGCCGCGCCGCCAGGGCGGGGTCCGGGCGCCACAGCCGGGACCGCAGTTCGCGGGCAAAACGCGAGCCGCTTTGCGGCACGAGCTCGCGCGGGATGCGGGGGGTCGCCAGGCCGTGCTCCACCTCGCAGCGGCCGACCAGGACGGGCTGCCATGTCCGCAGGGCGCAGGCCTGGTCGCGGACGAAGGTCTCCGACAGGGGCAACAGTTCGGTCCGGAAGATCGCAACCCGCTTCATCGCCGTCAGCCTTCCCGCTGCCACGGCAGCCTCGAACGGCCTGGGACGTGGCCGCAGTCCACACGCGCACGACCCGCGAGCACTTCGGGGACCTTGCCCACGAAAACCATGTTCAGGGCGCGATAGTACTTGTAGTAAACCTCGTCATTGTCGTAGACGTACGCCTTCATCTCCGCCTGCAGGTAGCTGCGCACCTCGCCGTGCGGCACCGTCTGGCTGCCATGGTCGCCGCCGGCGGGGAACAGGCGGGGGCATTGCGTTTCCAGCACCTTGAAGACGGCGTCGTACCGGGCGGGTCGCACCGCGTCCGCAGCTGCCTGGGCCTGCACGCGCATGAGGTGACAGAGCCAGAAGCCCGACTCCGCACGTTGCTGCGGCGTCTTTTCCCCCAACCCCATCTCGGCGAGCGAGGGCGATGCCAGGAAGCGGCAGGACTGCGGCCGGGTGAATGCCAACCCATAGGCCGCCAACTGACCACCGATGGCATCCGAGACCGTTGCGTTCGGCAAACGCTCTGGCGTGAGCATGCCGGGCACCACGGGGGCCAGCAGCATCATGCGGCCTTCCTGCGCCTTGGCGATGAACGCTTCCGTGCGGGGCGCAAGCAAGGCTCCACTGCCGGGCGCCGGTGCGTTGTGCAGGCTTATCCAGCGCGAGTCGGGATGGAACAGCGGCGCCAGGAGCGAGTAGCTGATCGCCGAAATCGTGACGTAGGTTGCCGGCTGCGAGCGCGATTCAGGCGGCACCTCCACCTTGAAGTAGGGCGGCTCCTTCCAGGCCGTCTTGGTCCACGCCTGCCAGGGTGCTGTCTGCTGGACGGCGAAAGCCTGCACTGCCACCATGCCCCCGGCGAGCGTCAGGCGCATCGCGCGCGTGACGGGCAGCAGCCGCACCAGCCCCACGCACACGGGTCCGACGACCAGCAAGCCCACCACGAAATAGCGGCCGTTTCCGGTCGTCGCCAGCCATGGCACGAAGGCAAGCACCAGCGCCGCCAGCAGCACGAAGACTCCCCGGCGCGCAGCACCGTCCCGGGTGATGTCCATTGCCATGCGACCCCGGCCCAGCAGCCCCATTGCAGCCATCGACGCCAATGCCGCGAGCACAAAGACAAAACGGAAGTCGGGCGCCATGATCTCGACGTACACGTTGGCGTCGGGCGCGACCATCGCGACTGGTCGCAGCAAGGTTTCCAGCAGTGTGTCGGGTTCGAAGCGCATGAGCCCTCAGCCCGCCCCCCCCAGCCATCCGCGCACCGGGGCGAACCAGTGGTCGTAGAAGGGAAACACCGGATTGCCGAAGTGCCGCCACAGCAGCCAGCCCCACTGTGCGTATCCGAGCAGGAATCCCGCGAGCACGCCGAGACTTCCCACTGACATCGCCGCGATGCGTCCACGCCACTCACGCGCGCACAGCAGCCAAAGGCCTGGCATCAATAGCGCGAGAGGGCCGTTGCTCAGCTTCAAGGCTACGGCCAACCCCGCGCCGGCGCCGGACAGGAGGACATAACGACGTGCCTTCGCGGGCGCCATGTCGCGGCGGCGCGCTGCCGGTTCCATTGCGAGTGCGACGGCCCACACCAGCGGCGCCGCAGCCAGCACGTCGTTCATGGTGGAGCCGAAGGCGGACAGGACGACGCCGGAGAGCCACGCCAGCGTGACGGCAAGCAGGCGCATCGCACCGTCGAATACCAACGTGCCCGGCACGCACGCGCGCGCCAGCATCCAGACTGGCCATACCGCGATGACGTGCAGCGTCGCAAGCACAATCCCCGCCGACTCACCGGTCCAGCCACCCACGGCCATCCGGTACGCCGGCCAGTACGCATAGGGCGCTGTGAAGGACTGGAATCCCGCCCCCAGAAGGTCACGGCCGAACCGGTGCTGCTGCGCCGTCCACCCCAGATAAATGTGGTGGTTCAGCGCGTCCCAGCTCAGACCCAGTTCGCCCAGCGACAGCGGAACCGCGAGAAAACAGGCCCAGGCGATCAGGCACACGAGCGCTCCTTCCCAGCGCAGCAACGCCTGCGGAAGCGGGCGCTCCAGCCAATCGCCTGTCGACTTCGTCACGCGGCGGGCTCCCGCTCGGAAGAAGCCCAGCTGAAATTGAGCGCGCCGGCGAACAGCGAGCCGGCGGCGACCTGGGCGCCCAGGATGAGCAGCGTCACCGCGGGAATGGCGACTCGCATGGTTTGCCCGGGATCGAGGGCGCCGAACCCGGCAGCGCCCCAGTCCCAGGTGAGCCAGCCCGACCAGCCCAGGCCCACCGCCATCAGCAGCATGCCGGCCAGCAGCCCGTTTTCCAGCTTCAGGTAGGGCGACAGGCTGGTCAGCCAGCGCTGCGGCGGCACCACGCCGGACATGATGCCCACCCACTTGGTGAGCAGCGCCAGCTGCACGATCTGCGCGCCCAGCACCGTGGCGGCGGCCATGTATAGCAGGGAGTGGATGCCCAGCGGCGGCGCCCAGCGCGGGCCGGTCGCCCCCAGCGCGAAACCGCCCAGCCCGAGCGTCATCAGGGCCAGGCCGGGATACAGGAACAGCCAGCGCGGACAGAATAGCAGCAGGAAGCGCAGGTGGCGCCAGCCGTCACGCCAGGTCCGCAAGTGCGGCGGGCGGTCGCGCCCGTCGGGCCGCAAGGTGGTGGGAACCTCCTCGATCCGCAGCCCGGCCAGCGCCGCCTTGGCGATCATCTCGCTGGCGAACTCCATGCCGGGCGACACCAGGCCCAGGCGTTGCACGCCCTCGCGCGCGAAGCCGCGCAGGCCACAGTGGAAATCGCCGATGCGGGTGCGGAAGAACAGGCGTCCGAAGAAGCTCAGGACCGGATTGCCCAGGTAGCGGTGCAGCGCCGGCATGGCGCCCGGCGCGATCCCGCCGCGGAAGCGGTTGCCGATCACCAGCTGCGCGCCGCCACGCAGCGCGTCGACGAACGCCTGCAGGGCCGAGAAATCGTAGCTGGCGTCGGCGTCGCCCATGATCACGTAGCGGCCCCGCGCGGCGGCGATGCCCGCGCGCAGCGCAGCGCCGTAGCCCGGCCGGCTCACGTGGATCACGCGGGCGCCGGCCTGGCGCGCCAGGTCCTGGGAACCATCGCTCGAGCCGTTGTCGGCCACCAGCACTTCGCCAGCCACCCCGGCTTGCGCCAGGAACCGGCGCGCCGCCTGGATGCAGCCGGCGACGGTGCGGGCTTCGTTCAGGCACGGCATCAGCACCGTGAATTCGACCTGCCCCGCGTACGCGGCGGGCGATGCGACGACGGGCTCGGCAGCGATGGCGACCATGGCTCTCGTATACCAGAAGAACCGCGCGAAACGCAAAACGAACGAGCGGCCCGAAGGCCGCTCGTTCACACGACTTTCAACGCTCCCCCGGCCGGCAGCGGACGAGGGGCGCGCTCAGCGCGATCAGTTGCCGCGGCAGGAGCCGGGCAGGAACTTCAGCGCGACGTCCGTGCCGGTGCCGCCGCAGACCCACTTGCCGACCGTCGACTGCGGCGTCGGCGCCGTGGTACCGTCGGCGAGGTAGGGGATCAGCGTCACAACGCCGCCGGCGGTGCCGTCGTCCTTGTTCGGGATGTTGCGGCTGGTCACCTTGATGACGCCGCGGTGCGGCGTGCTGATGGTCTCGACCTTCAGCACGTATTGCGACGCGCCACCCGCAGCGGTCTGCTCGCAACCCCAGAAGCCGGCATCGGGCAGGTCGGCGTTGGTGGTGCCGGACTTCGACTGGATCACTTCGGTGATCGAGGTGCGGCAGCTGGAGGCGGCCAGGATCACTTCGGACATCTTCGCCCGCTTCGTGTAGTCCTGATAGGCCGGCAGGGCCACGGCCGCCAGAATGCCGATGATCGCGACCACGATCATCAGTTCGATGAGGGTGAAACCCTGTTGCATACGCTTCATGTGTCCTCCGGGAAGTGAAAGAAGCCTTTAGGGATTGCAATTGCTGTGCCATTACGCAAAAGAATACTTTCATATTATTTTTTGACGGAAATTCCTGGAAAAGTGTCCAAAAACGGCTGAGCTGGCAGTCGGTGCGACATTTCTTGTCATCCTCACCGGCGGGCGCCCCGGGCGGGCGGCGCTCACTTGATGCAGACGGAGCGCACCTGCTTCAGGTCGGTCAGGCCCATCAGCACCTTCTCCATGCCGTCCATCTTGAGCGTGCGCATGCCGGCCTCGACGCAGGCGGCGAACAGCTCCGCCACCCGCGCGCGCTCCTGGACCAGGCGCTTGATGGTGTCGTCGGCCACCAGCAGTTCGTGCAGACCCAGGCGGCCCTTGTAGCCGGTCTGGCGGCACTTGTCGCAGCCTCCGGCGTGCCACAGGCGCAGTCGGCCGCCCTGCCCGTGGCGCTTGAGCCAGCCTTCGTAGAGCGTGCGCGCCTCGCCCGCGTAGTCGGCCGTCCAGGCCCGGGTGTTGCGCAGTTCCTCGGCGTACTCGGCGACGAACAGCTTGATCTCGTCCTGGTCGGGCAGGTATTCCTGCTTGCAGTCGCACAGCTTCCTGGCCAGCCGCTGCGCCAGGATGCCCAGCAGCGCGTCGGCGAAGTTGAAGGGATCCATCCCCATGTCCAGCAGCCGGGTGATCGACTCCGGCGCCGAGTTGGTGTGCAGGGTCGAGAACACGAGGTGGCCCGTCAGCGACGCCTCCACGCCCATGGCCACTGTTTCGTGGTCGCGCGATTCGCCCACCATGATGATGTCCGGATCGGCGCGCAGGAACGCGCGCATCACGGTGGCGAAGTCGATGCCGGCCTTCTTGTTGATCTGGACCTGGCGCAGGCCCTTCTGCGTGATCTCGACCGGGTCCTCGGCCGTCCAGATCTTGGTTTCGGGCGTGTTGAGGAACTTCAGGATCGAATGCAGCGTCGTCGTCTTGCCCGAACCCGTGGGCCCGCAAACGTAGAACAGGCCGTAGGGCTTGGCCACCGTGCCCTCCAGGCGCTCGCGGTTGTGCGGCGTGAGGCCCAGCTGCTCGAGCGGGATCGGCTCGCCCGCCGCCAGGATCCGCATCACCACGTCCTCGACGCCGCCGGCCGACGGGATGGTGGCCACCCGCAGCTCGATGTCGAGCGGGCCGAACTTGCGGAACTTGATCTTGCCGTCCTGCGGCTTGCGCTTTTCGGAGATGTCCAGGTCGCACATGATCTTCAGCCGCGTCACCAGCGCCTGGCGGAAGTTCGCCGGCACTTCGATGTAGGGCTGCAGGCTGCCGTCGATGCGGAACCGGATGCCGGTCTTGGCCTTGCCGGGCATCGGCTCGACATGGATGTCGGACGCCTTCTGCTGGCAGGCGTCGACGATGACCTTGTTGACGAACTTGACCAGCTCGTTGTCGGCCGCGGCGCTCGCCAGCGACGTGTCGTCGCCGCCTTCGTCGTCCAGCGCCCCGCCCATATCGGCCAGGAGCTCGTCGATCGACGCCTCCTGGTCGCCACCGTACAGCTGGACCAGCGTCTGCTCGAACTCCGCCTGGGTCGTCACCCGGTAGGCGAACTTCGCGCAGCGCGGGAACACCTGCGGCACCACGCGCGAGCCGCGCACCGCCTCCGGGTCGGCGCACATGATCGCCAGCCCGTCGGTCGACTCCTCCAGCGGGATCCAGCGCTGCTCCAGCACGAACTCGCGCTTGAGCGGCCCCTGCAGCTGCTCCGAACGGACACGCCCCGCGTCGAACGGTTCGTAGGGCACGCCGAAGAACTTCGCGAGCGAGGCGCCGATCTGCGCCGCGCGGATGTTGAAGTTCGCCAGCAGCAGCCGCTCGACCGGTGCGCCCTGCTCACGCGCCTGCTGGATGCAGGCCTGCAGCTCGGCGGCGGTCATCACGCCGTCGTTGACCAACGAGTCGTACTTGGTGGCGCGGCGGCGCTGTTCGTCGGCCGCCTTGAGCATCCGCTGCCGGATGGCCGTGGCCAGTGTCCTGCACAGCTGCGTGGCGCCTTCGACCTCGAGCTCGCCGAAGGTTTCGTCGCTCTTGTTGTTGATCACCTGCAGCACGCCGTGCAGCTTGTCGCCGTCGCTGATCGGCAGCACCAGCATCTGGCGGGTCCGGTAGCCCGAGCGCCTGTCCACCTCCTGCAGGAATACCAGCCCCGGATCGATCCGGCGCAGCGCCTCCTGGTCGTACACGTCGGCGATGTTCAGCACCTGCCCGCTCAGCGCCACGTAGCCGGCCAGGCTCTGCGCGCTGATCGGCAGCTTCAGGTCGCGGCTGGTATTCAGGCCGGTCTTCACCTTCGAGACGATCGCGCTGCGGTCCGCGCTGACCGCGTACAGGGTCAGCCGCTCGGCATTGAGCAGCTTGCAGATGTCCTGGCTCGACTCGAGCATGATCTGCTCGACGTTCTCGGTGTCGTGGATGCGGGTCGAGACCTGCTGCAGGCGGCGGTAGAACAGGGCCTCGAACGAGACGCCGCGCTTGGCGGGCGGCAGCTGCTGCGACTCGAAGAATGCCAGCTCCGAATCGGGCGGCCTGGGCAGCACCGCGCTCACAGCTCGAACTCCTGGCCAGCGTGCAGCCAGCGGATGTCGTGGGGGGCGTTCTGGCCGATTGGCTGGGTCTGGTCGAAGCGCCGGATCTCGCTCATGATCAGCTCGGTTTCCGCCGGCTTGGTGTGCATGATGTAGATGGGGAAGCGCTTGTCGCGGTCAATGCGGTCCAGCTCGTCGGCCAGCACGCGCGGCGACAGGTGCAGGCTGCGGCGGGCCAGTTCCTTCTCGCGGTTGCTGAACGCCGTCTCGATCACAAGCGCGGCCACCCGCAGCTGGTTCAGGCGGTGCCAGAACGCCGGGTTGCGCTCGGTGTCGCCGGTGAAGACCCAGCAGCCGTCGCCGGCCGTGACCGCATAGCCCACGGCCGGCACCGTGTGGACGGCGGGCAGCACCTCGATCTGCTTGCCGCCGAGGTGCAGCGTCTGGCCGACCTGCACCTCCCGGAACTGCAGGAACGGCGCCTGCGGCGACGGGATGCGCGTGAAGTCGGGCCAGATCACGTCGTTGAAGATATGGGCCTTGAGCGCCTCGATGGTGCCGGCCAGCGCATGGACCTGCACCGGCCGCGACAGCGCCGAAGCAACGGCGTCGATCATCAACGGCAGCGCCGCGACATGATCCAGGTGCGAATGCGTCAGCAGGACATGCTCGATGCCGCGCATCTCCTCCAGCGCGAGATCGCCCACGCCGGTGCCCGCGTCCAGCAGCACGTCGCCGTCGATCAGGAACGAAGTGGTCCGGCAGTCCCTGGCGATCGCACCCGAGCAACCCAGCACCCGCACCTTCATGTCAGCTCCGGGCGGGGGCCGGCGCACCAGCGGCCAAGCCGGCCGTGATCGACGAACGAAGGTGAGCTCGGGCGCCCCATGGCCTCCTCATGTGGTCTCGAACCTGCTCGTGCCGTCCCATGCGGGATCGGGGGGCAGTGTCCGCAGCGAGGCTACATGCTGCGCATGGAGTTCGTAAAGCGATTTTTTTGGTGCCGAACAGGTTCGCGAGCTCGCGCTTGCTGCGGCTTTCGACCCATGTTCAGGGCCGGAATGCCCGGCACCAGCGACAGCGGTCAGCTCTGGACGAACTGCATCTGCGTTCCGGCCAGCTCCAGCAAGTCGCCGCTGCGCAGCGGCACCGGCTCCGAGCCGAGTACCGTGCCGTTCACGCTGGCGCGACTGGCGCCTTCGACGTGGGCGAGCACGAAGCCCTGCGGGCGCTTGGTGATCGATGCGACCGCCACCCCGGGCTTGCCGATGGTGGTCACCACCTTGACCAGCGCGACCTCGCGCCCGGCGGCGGCGCCGGACAGCACCTTGATGCTGCCGTGCACGTGGCTCATGTCGTAGCCAGGGGTGGGCACCGGCGCCGCCGGTGCTGCGGGCGCCGCGGGCCTGGCGGGCGCCGGCGGCGGCATCGATCCGGGCTTGATGATCATCGTCTTTTCGAAGCTCGCGGCGGCGGCCTCGTTGACGTACTTGATCTTGTACTTGCCGATTTCGACGGTGTCGGAATTTTGCAACAGCTGCTTCTTGACGGCCTTGCCGTTCACATAGGTTCCGTTGGTGCTGTTGAGGTCTTCCAGGTACACGTCGTTGCCGCTCATCAACAGGACCGCGTGCTCGCCACTCACAGCGAGGTTGTCGATCACGATGTCGTTGTAGGGGCGCCGCCCCAGCGTCGTGCGGTCCTTGCTCAGCTGCACTTCCTTGATGACGACACCGTCGATCGAAACGATCATCTTCGGCATGGTCCGCTCCTGTTTGTAAGGCTCATGGGGGTCCCAATACGGTCGGGCTCATTTTCCCAGCAATCGCGACATCAGCCCGCGCTTTCTGGAACCCTCGCCTGCCAGCGCGAGCAGGACGGAGATGTTGTCGCGGCCGCCACCGGCGTTGGCAGCCGCGACCAGCTGCGCCACCTTTTCCTCCAGGCTGGCCTCGCCACGCAGGATGCCGGCGATGCCGTCGTCGTCCACCATATCAGACAAGCCGTCCGAACACATCAGGAAGACGTCGCCGGGTTCCACCCGCTGCTCCGTGACTTCCAGCAGCACGGTGTCCTCCACGCCGAGCGCTCGGGTGACCAGGTTCTTGTTGGCCGAGGTGGCCGCCTGCGCGGGCGTGATCAAGCCCGCGTCCATCTGCTCCTGCAGCAGCGAGTGGTCCTTGGTTATCTGGGCCAGTTCGTTGCCGCGCAGCCGATAGCAGCGCGAGTCGCCGATGTGGCCCAGCATCAGCCGCCCCTCCTGGAACACGCCCAGCACCAGCGTCGTGCCCATGCCGCTGTAATGCGGGTTGGAGTTGGCCGCATTGAAGATCGATCGGTTGGCGTTGTCGACGCAGATTTCCATCGCCCGGCGCACTTCGCGCGCGTTGGCATGCAGCCCGGCCTGCGACAGCCAGCGGCCCAGCTCGGAGCGGATGAACGTGGTGGCCATGCCGCTGGCGATCTCGCCCGCGTTGTAGCCGCCCATCCCGTCGGCCAGGATGGCCAGCCGGGTCGCTTCCTCGACGGCGACGGAGTCTTCGTTGTTCTCCCGTGCCAGGCCCGGGTCCGTCCGAAAGCAAAACTCGTAGTTCATATCTTCCCTGGTGATGGCTCCAGGTCGCCAGTCCCTCCGCGCCGCGGCGGCCGTGGGCGGAACCCCCCGGTCCGGGCGAGAGCCGTCTGCGCGCCCTCGCTGCCGCTCGCGGCCGCATCATAGCCGGGAGCGCCCACGCCGATCGCCGCCGGCTGCTGGACCACGGTCCGGCCGCGGTCGCTCTGCGGTTCGAAGAAGAAGGTGGCGTGGACGATCGTCCTGTCGCCGGCGGCGGCCGGCCGGTCGATCAGCGCGGCATGGACGTCGCGCGGCCAGGGCCAGTCCGCATGCCAGAACGAACCGCGCCTTGCCGATGTTGATGTGTCCACCACATGCCCCCCCGCAGCGCCGACCGATGCCAGGCGCTTCATGGCACTGGCAGGCACCCGTCTGCTGCTGGGCGGGCACTCGACCGGAAGGACGTTAGCAGAGGCTCATCCGTCGGACAAGTAACTTCTTCACGCCGCAGACACAATGTGTTGCATGGTGCGGCGCTCGCGTCGGCGGCGCTGCGCTCGCAGCGCGGCGCCGAGCGCGGCCGCCTACAGCAGCGTCTTGAGCAGCCGGCCCATCTCGGACGGGTTGCGCGTCACCTTGAAGCCGCACTCCTCCATGATGGCGAGCTTGGCTTCGGCGGTGTCGGCGCCGCCGGAAATGAGCGCGCCGGCGTGGCCCATGCGCTTGCCGGCCGGGGCGGTGACCCCTGCGATGAAGCCGACGATCGGCTTCTTCATGTTGGCCTTGCACCAGCGCGCGGCTTCCGCCTCGTCCGGTCCGCCGATCTCGCCGATCATGATCACCGCGTCGGTGTCGGGATCGTCGTTGAAAGCCTGCATCACGTCGATGTGCTTGAGGCCGTTGATCGGGTCGCCGCCGATGCCCACGGCGCTGGACTGGCCCAGGCCGATCTCGGTCAGCTGCGCCACCGCTTCATACGTCAGCGTGCCGGAGCGGCTGACGACGCCGATGCGGCCCTTGCGGTGGATGTGGCCGGGCATGATGCCGATCTTGATCTCGTCGGGCGTGATCAGGCCGGGGCAGTTGGGGCCCAGCAGCAGTGTCTTCTTGCCGCCCTTGGCTTCCTTGGCCTTCATTTTGGCCCGCACTTCCAGCATGTCGCGCACGGGAATGCCTTCGGTGATGCAGATGGCCAGGTCCAGGTCGGCCTCCACGGCTTCCCAGATCGCGGCAGCGGCGCCGGCGGGCGGCACGTAGATGACCGACACGGTCGCGCCCGTCTGCCTGGCCGCTTCCTTCACCGACGCGTAGATCGGGATGTCGAAGATCTTCTCGCCGGCCTTCTTGGGGTTCACGCCGGCCACGAAGCAGTTCTTCCCGTTCGCGTACTCCTGGCACTTCTCGGTGTGGAACTGCCCGGTCTTGCCGGTGATGCCCTGCGTGATGACCTTCGTGTCTTTGTTGATGTAGATGGACATGGGTGTGATCCTGATCGTTGCGCGGGCGGCTTCAGGCCTTGACGGCGGCCACCACCTTCTGGGCGGCCTCGGCCATGGTGTCGGCGCTGATGATCGGCAGGCCCGAGTCGGCCAGCAGCTTCTTGCCGAGCTCTTCGTTCGTGCCCTTCATGCGCACGACCAGCGGCACGTTCAGGTTCACGGCGCGGCAGGCCGCGATCACGCCCTCGGCGATCGTGTCGCAGCGCATGATGCCGCCGAAGATGTTGACCAGGATCGCCTTGACCTTGTCGTTCTTGAGCATGATCTTGAAGGCCTCGGTCACCTTCTCGGGCGTGGCGCCGCCGCCCACGTCCAGGAAGTTGGCCGGCTCGGCGCCGAACAGCTTGATCGTGTCCATGGTCGCCATCGCCAGGCCGGCGCCGTTGACCAGGCAGCCGATGTTGCCGTCCAGGCTGATGTAGGCCAGGTCGAACTTGCTGGCCTCGATCTCGGCCGCGTCCTCCTCGTCCAGGTCGCGCAGCGCCACGATCTCGGGATGGCGGAACAGCGCGTTGGCGTCGAAGTTGAACTTGGCGTCCAGCGCCCGGATGTTGCCGCTGCCTTCCAGGATCAGCGGGTTGATCTCGGCCAGGCTGGCGTCGGTGTCCATGTACACCTGGTACAGCTTCTTGAACACGTCCACCGCCTGCGCGGTGGAGGCGGCTGGAACGCCGATGCCGTCGGCCAGCTGCTTGGCCTGCGCGTCGCCGATCCCTTCGACCGGGTCGACGAACACCTTGATGATCTTCTCGGGCGTCTTGTGCGCCACTTCCTCGATGTCCATGCCGCCTTCGCTGGAGGCCATCAGGGCCACCTTCTGCGAGGCCCGGTCGGTCACCACCGAGACGTAGTACTCCTTCTTGATGTCGGCGCCTTCCTCGATCAGCAGGCGCCGCACCTTCTGGCCCGCCGGGCCGGTCTGGTGCGTGACCAGCTGCATGCCCAGGATCTGGCCGGCCAGCGCCTTCACCTCGTCGACCGAGCGCGCGAGCTTGACGCCGCCGCCCTTGCCGCGGCCGCCGGCGTGGATCTGGGCCTTCACGACCCAGACCGGTCCGCCCAGCTTCTGCGCAGCTTCCACTGCTTCCTGCACGGTGAAGGCCGGGATGCCGCGCGGCACCGGCACGCCGAATTTGCGCAAGATTTCCTTGCCTTGGTACTCGTGAATCTTCATCAGGTATCTCTCGAGGAACGGGCCGGGGCCCGACGACAGGCGGCGCCGATGGCCGGCGGTGAGACCGCCGGCAGATGTCGGCCACGAACTGTATCATGGTGCATCGCACCAATTGCGCACCGGGATGATCCGCGCAAGCCGGATGCTTTGCACAGGATCAAGAAAGATGGCAAAAGTATTCATCGACGGCGAGGCCGGCACCACCGGACTGCAGATCCGCGACCGGCTGGCGCACCTGCCCCAGGTCGAGGTCGTGAGCATCGCGGCCGATCGGCGCAAGGACGCGGCCGCCAAGCGCGAGTTGATGGCCGGAGTCGACCTGGTCATCCTGTGCCTGCACGACGATGCCGCCCGCGAGACCGTGGCGACGATCGACGAGATCGCGCGCGGCGGCGGCCGCGCCCCGCGCGTGATCGACGCGTCGACCGCGCACCGCACCGCCGACGGCTGGGTGTTCGGTTTTCCGGAGCTGGCGCCCGGCCAGCGCGCGGCGGTGGCGGCGGCGCAGCGGGTCAGCAACCCCGGCTGCTACGCGACCGGGGCGATCGCGCTGCTGCGCCCGCTGGTGGACGCCGGCCTGCTGCCGCGGGATCACCCGGTGGCGCTGCCCTCGGTCAGCGGCTATTCGGGCGGCGGGCGCGCCATGATCGAAGCCTACGAGAAGGGCGAGGCGCCGGCCTTCGAGCTGTACGCGCTGGGCCTGAAGCACAAGCACCTGCCGGAGATCATGAAATACAGCGGCATGACGCGCCGGCCGATCTTCATCCCGTCGGTGGGCAACTTCCGCCAGGGCATGCTGGTGCAGTTGCCGCTGCACCTGGACACCCTGCCGGGCCGGCCGCAGCCGCAGGACCTGCACCAGGCGCTGGCACGCCACTATGCGGGCAGCGAGTGGGTCAGCGTCGAACCGCCCACCGACAACGGCAAGCTCGACGCCCTGGCGCTCAACGACACCAACCGGATGGAGCTGCGCGTGTTCGCCAGCATGGACCACCAGCAGGCCGTCCTGGTGGCGCGGCTGGACAACCTGGGCAAGGGCGCCAGCGGCGCGGCGGTGCAGAACCTCAGGCTGATGCTGGGGCTCTGAGCGGCCGGCTCAGAAGCTGTGAATGAATTGATCGCGCGGGTGTGAGGAATTCGTTCACAGCTTCTTCAGTCCTCCTCGCCGCCCAGCACCCGGCGCACCACGTCGGCGCCGAAACCGCGCGCGATCAGGAACCGCGCCTGCCTCGCCCGCTCGGCGGCATTGACCGGGGGCGCCCCGTACCTGCGCCGCCACACCTCGCGGGCGCGCTGCAGTTCGCTGGCGCGCAGCCCGGCGACCGCTTCGTCCACCAGCGACGAGGGCAGGCCCTTGGCCTGCAGTTCCTGTCGCACGCGCGCGGCGCCCAGCCGCGGAGCGCGCCGGTGCAGCACTGAATCGACGACGCGCCGTTCGTCGATGAAGCCCTTGGCCTTCAGGTCGTCGAGGATGCGCGCGAGCTGCCCCGGCTCTTGCTCGTGCGGGCCGAGCTTGCGTTCGAGCTCGGCGCGGGAATGCTCGCGCGTACTCAGCAAGCGCAGCGCCCGCCCCTTGAGCGAGAGCTGCGCGGCCGGCATCGGCATGCGGCCTACTCCGACTCGACTTCCGCCGGCAGGAGCGGAATCCCGAGGGATTCCCGGACCTTGTTTTGGCTCTGGCCGGCCGCGCTCGCGGCCTTCACGTGCGCTGCGCGCACATGAGCCTGCGCCGAAACGGCGGTCCCGGCGCTCACGCGCCCGCCTCGCCGGCTTCCGCCGGCAGGAGCGGAATCCCGAGGGATTCCCGGACCTTGTTTTCGATTTCGCGGGCGAGGTCGGGGTTCTCGCGCAGGAACTCGCGTGCGTTGTCGCGGCCCTGGCCGATCTTCTCGCCGCCGTAGGCGTACCAGGCGCCGGACTTCTCGATGATGCGGGCGTTGACGCCCATGTCGATGATCTCGCCCTCGCGGCTGATGCCTTCGCCGAACAGGATGTCGAACTCGGCGGTCTTGAACGGCGAGGCGACCTTGTTCTTCACCACCTTGACCTTGGTCTCGTTGCCGATCGCCTCCTCGCCCTTCTTGATGGTGCCGGTGCGCCGGATGTCCATGCGCACCGAGGCGTAGAACTTGAGCGCGTTGCCGCCGGTGGTGGTCTCCGGGCTGCCGAACATCACGCCGATCTTCATGCGGATCTGGTTGATGAAGATGACCATGCAGTTGGTCTTCTTGATGGTGGCGGTGAGCTTGCGCAGCGCCTGGCTCATCAGCCGGGCCTGCAGGCCGGGCAGCGAGTCGCCCATCTCGCCCTCGATTTCGGCCTTGGGCGTGAGCGCCGCCACCGAGTCGATGACGATCAGGTCCACCGCGCCCGAGCGCACCAGGCTGTCGACGATCTCCAGCGCCTGCTCGCCGGTGTCGGGCTGGCTGATCAGCAGGTCCGACAGGTTGACGCCGAGCTTTTGCGCATACTGCACGTCCAGCGCGTGCTCGGCGTCGACGAAGGCGCAGGTGCCGGCCTGGCGCTGCATCTCGGCGATCACCTGCAGCGTCAGGGTCGTCTTGCCGGACGATTCCGGGCCGTAGATCTCGATCACCCGGCCGCGCGGCAGGCCACCCACGCCCAGCGCGATGTCCAGCCCCAGCGAGCCGGTCGAGACGACCTGGATGTCCTCCAGCTTCTCGCCTTCGCCCAGGCGCATGATGGTTCCCTTGCCGAACTGCTTCTCGATCTGGGCCAGCGCGGCCTGCAGCGCCTTGGCTTTCTCGGTGTCGGCGGCGATGCGGCTGCCCTTCACTTGCGCGTCCATTCGGTTCTCCTTGAACTGGTTGTCGGTCTTCATCCACTGTCGTTCGGCACAGCCTGGATGTCTGACCAGTACTTTAACGGTCGACATGGAAAAAAGTAAACGCAAATTTTTGTCAGTTTGCCTTACCATTTCGCCATGGACGACACATGGCGCCTCACCCACCTGGGCCGGCTGCTCGGCCACGCCATGCGGCGCTTCGACGAGCGGGTGCTGCAGCTGATGGCGCACGACGTGGAGGTGCCGCTGGCGCTGTCCAACCTGGCCGCGCGCTCGCAGGTGAGCGCCGCCCATGTCCACATCACGCGCCACCTGGCGCTGGACGGCTCGCGCCTGACGGAGCTGGCCGCCAGTGCCGGCATGAGCAAGCAGGCCATGGGTGACCTGGTGGACCAGTGCGAGGCCTGGGGCCTGGTCGCCCGCGCAGCCCACCCGCGCGACGCCCGGGCCCGTCTGGTGCGCTTCACGCCCACCGGCCTGGCCTGGCTGCAGGCGTTCCGCGGCGCGGTGGCCCAGGCCGAGGCTGAGTTCCGCAGCGAAGTCGGAGAGCAAGTGGCCACTGTCGTGGCCATCGGCCTGGAGGCTTACGCCAGCGGCGCACCGGAGCCGTCTGCGCCGCTGGCGGCCGGCGGCAGGTCCGCATCGGCGCATCCGAGCAGCCAGCGGCGGAAGGCGTCCAGCGCGCGGCGCTGGCTGCGGCCTTCGGGGTAGCAGAACCAGTAGCCCCGGTCGCTGCGGTAGCCGCCGCCAGGCAGTGGCTCGCGCACCAGCCCGGCCGCGATCTCGTCCTGGACCAGGCAGCGCGGCACCAGCGCCAGCCCCATGCCGGCCATCACGGCGCGGATCATGGTCTGGAACTGGTCGAACTGCGGGCCGGCAAAGGGATCGACGTCGGCCACGCCGTGCGCCTCGCTCCAGCGCCGCCAGGCCTGCGGCACCGTCAGGTGGCGCAGCAGCGGGTAGCGCCCGACGTCCGGCGCCGCCCCGATCGGCCAGTCGGCCACGGCGGCCGGCGGCGCGATCAGCGCCACGTCCTTGCCGGTCAGGTAGTGCGCGTGCGCACCGGGCCAGTGGCCCTCGCCGAACAGGATCGAGCAGTCCAGGTCCGGCCGGTGGAAGTCGTAGCCTTCCACGTACGGGACGAAGTGCAGCGTGATCTGCGGGTGCAGCTGCTGGAACGCCGGCAGGCGCGGGATCAGCCACTTGGCGGCCAGCGTGGGCAGGCAGGACAGGTGCAGCACGCCGGCACCGGCGTCGCTGGTGATCAGCTCCAGCGTCGCGGCTTCCAGCTGGGCCAGCAGGGCGCGCACGCTCTTCTCGTAGTGCTCGCCGGCGGGCGTCAGCGCCAGCCGCCTGCGGCTGCGCTCGAACAGCGGCACGCCGACCCAGGCCTCCAGCTCCTTGACCTGCTTGCTGACGGCGCCCTGCGTCAGGTGCAGCGCCTCCGCGGCGCGCGACACGCCGCCGAACTGGACGACGGTGGAAAACGAGCGCAGCAAATGCAGGGGCGGCGCGAGGCGGCGCAGGGACATGTGCTGAAAGTGGACAACAATATTCCTGTCGAGAATGTTATCAGCGCCATCCTTCGATTTTCAAATCGCAAAAATCACAATAAGCTGGACCTCACTCCAAGAGGAAATCACCGCATGCATCGACGCACTCTCCTCGCCGGTCTGACCGCCGCCACAATCGCCCCAGGAATATCCTTCGCACAGGAAGGCAAACCGCTCCACATCATCGTCCCGTTCCCGCCCGGGGGCGCGACCGACATCACCGCCCGCAGCCTGCAGGACCCGCTGGGGCGGCTGCTGAAGCAGCCGATCGTGCTGGAAAACCGCGGCGGCGCCGGCGGCTCGATCGGCATGGCCGAGGCCGCCCGCGCGGCCCCGGACGGCCTGACCATCGCCGTCGCGACCCTGTCCACGCACGGCGTCAACCCGGCGGTCTACCGCAAGCTGCCGTACGACCCGGTCAAGGACTTCGTCGGCGTGACCGAGATCGTCAAGGCCCCCGGCCTGATCGCGATAAATGCCAACGCGCTGCCGGTCAGGACCTTCCAGGAGCTGGTCAAGTACCTGAAGGCCAACCCGGGCAAGGTGTCCTACGCCACGCCGGGCAACGGCACCATCGGCCACATGTGGGGCGAGCTGTTCAAGAGCAGCACCGGCACCTCCATGGTCCACATCCCGTACCGCGGGACCGGCCCCGCGATCAACGACGTGCTGGGCGGCCAGGTGGCGGTGTACTTCGACCAGGTCGCCTCCTCGCTGCCGCACATCAAGTCGGGCAAGCTGCGCGCGCTGGCGGTCTCGTGGCCGACCCGGCTGGACGTGCTGCCCGACGTGCCGACCTATGCCGAGCTGGGCTTCCCGGTCAACAACGACCCGTCCTGGTTCGGCCTGGTGGCCCCGGCCGGCACGCCCGCCGCCGCGGTCGGCCGCATCCAGCAGGCCGTGGCGCAGGCCCTCAAGGAGCCGGCCGTGCGCGAACGCCTCGCCCTGCAGGGCCTGTATCCCTCGGGCACCACGCCGGCCGACTTCACCGCCCAGGTCGGGCGCGAGATCGCCAAGATGAAGAAGGTGGCGGCCTACGCCAAGGTGTTCCTCGACTGACCGGCGGGCCTGCCGGCCCCTTCCTGCCCTTGCACGCTGCACTGAAATTGATCCATCAACGATTCGAGGCCGCGCCTGCCGCCGCGGCCGGTTCCGGCTGCCGGCCGGAGCCGGTCCGCATGGTGTCGCGGATCCTGGGCACCACCCCGCTGGTGCTCGACTCGCCGCACAGCGGCACCTGCTATCCCGACGACTTCCGACCGGCCGTCGACCTCGCCGTGCTGCGCCGCGCCGAGGACACGCACGTGGAGAAGATCTACGACTTCGCGCCGCACCTGGGCGCAGCCTGGATCGAAGCCCATTTCCCGCGCATCTACCTGGATGCCAACCGCGACACCACCGAGCTCGACACCACCTTGCTGGACGGAGAGTGGCCAGACCCGGTGGCGACCGACCCGGGCATGCTGTCGAAGATCCGCCTGGGCAAGGGACTGATCTGGAAGTTCACCGACGAGGGCGTCCCGGTCTACCAGCGCCAGCTGGGCGTGGCCGAGGTGCGCGAACGCATCGAGCGCTGCTGGCGGCCGTACCACGCCGCGGTGCAGCAGGCGATCGAGGCGGCACACCGCCGGCACGGCTGGAGTGTCCACATCAACTGCCACTCGATGCCGTCGGTGGCGGCCAGCCACGCCACGGACTTCCCCGGCCTGGTCCATCCGGACTTCGTCGTCGGCGACCGCGATGGTTCCGCCGCCAGCCCGGCCCTGTCGGGACTGATCTGCGAGCACCTGCGCGGGCGCGGTTACAGCGTCGCCTACAACCATCCCTACAAGGGCGTGGAGCTGCTGCGGCGCTACGGCGACCCGGCGCGCCACCGTCACAGCATCCAGATCGAGCTCAACCGCAAGCTGTACATGGACGAGAACAGTCTGGTCATCAAGCCCGACGCGATGGCGCGGCTGCGTGAAGACCTGCAGGACCTGATGCGAATCCTGCTGGTGACCGATCCGCGCTGACCGACCGCCCGCCAGGGTGGTTGCGGGCCTCAGGCTGATGCTGGGGCGCTGACGTGGCATCGCGCCCCGGCGGGCGTTGCCGGCGTCGATCGGCCGGATCGCGTTGCAGCCGATCGCATCGGCGCATCTGACGGCTTCCCGCGCCACGGAGTGGCCCGATCGACGCGGTCCGGGATGTCGCAGGCTGAAGCGATTGTTCCATCGGGGCGCACCGTTCGCGTCCCATCTCGACCGCGACCCTTGGCGCGGCCGTCTCGAATCGCTGGCATGGGGCTTGCACCGATGCGGTGCCGAGGCGCCGCATCCCGATCCCAGCCCAGATCCACTCTACCGAAGGAAACCGCATGACCGTCCCGTCCTCTCCCACGAACATCGGCTGGATCGGCCTGGGCCGCATGGGCGAAGCGATGGTCAAGCGACTCGTTGCCGCCGGACACGGCGTCACGGTCTGGAACCGCACGCGCAGCAAGGCCGAGCCGCTGGCAGCCTACGGCGCCAAGGTGGCCGGGGCCAGGATCGAGCTGGCCGGCTGCGACGCCGTCTTCACCATGGTCTCGACGACGGACGATCTCAAGGAGGTCCTGTTCGGCGACGGCGGCTTGCTGGCCGGCGCAAGACGACCGCGCCTGGTGATCGACAGCTCCTCGATCAGCCAGGAGGGTTCGCAGGAGGTCCGCCAGCGGCTGGAGGCCCTGGGAGTGGGCTACCTGTGTGCACCGGTGTCCGGCAACGCCAAGGTGGCCAAGGCCGGCAAATTGCTGATCGTGGCTTCGGGGCCGAGGAGTTTCTACGACGAGGTCGAACCGTGGCTGGCCGCGATCGGCCGCCGCGTCATCTGGGTCGGCGAAGGTGAACTGGCCAGGATCTGGAAGATCGCCCACAACACGATGTTCGGCGTGATCATCCAGAACCTGTGCGAGATCACCGTGCTGGCCGAGAAGGCGGGCATCCCGCGCCACGTGTTCCTCGACAGCATCAACGATTCCGTGCTCGGCTCGATGTACACGCGCTACAAGACGCCCGTACTGACCAACCTCGACTTCGAGCACGTCACGTTCACGCCCAAGCTGCTGCTCAAGGACATGGACCTGGGCATGGGCGCGGCCAAGGCGCACGGCGTGGCGATGCCGTCGGCGGCGGCCACGCGCGAGTCGGTCGCGCGCCTGGTGGGCCGCGGCCACGACGACGTGGATTTCTCCATCCTGCTCAAGGAGATCGCGGCCGACGCCGGCCTGGAGATCCGGCCCGAGAACGTGCCGGTCGGCGACGGCCTCAGCGACTGATGAACCGCATCCGCCTGGAATCCTGGCGATGAAAACCCTGATCCGCGGGGCGACCGTGGCGACGATGGACGCCCTGGGCGACCTGCCCGCCGGTGACCTGCTGGTCGATGGCGAGCGCATTGCGGCGATCGCCTCCGGCGAGGACTCCTCCGGTGCGCGGTCCGACCTGGAGCGCGCGGCCGACGAGATCGTCGACGCGCGCGGCTGCATCGTCATCCCCGGCCTGGTCAACGCGCACATGCACACCTGGCAGACCGGCCTGCGCGGGCTGGCGTCCAACTGGACGCTGCTGGAGTATTTCCGCAAGATGCACGCCGGACTGGCCGCGGTGTTCACGCCCGACGACCTGCACGTCGCCACGCTGGCGGGCGCGTTGAACCAGCTCAACTGTGGGACCACCACGCTGGTGGACTGGTGCCACAACAACCCGACACCGGCCCACAACGACGCGGCGATCGCCGCGCTGCTGAAAAGCGGCATCCGCGCCGCGTATTTCCACGGCACGCCCAAGCCAGACCCGAAGCCCGGCGAGCGCCCATTCTGGGAAGTGCCGCACCCGCGCCGCGAACTGCAACGCCTGATCGACGCGCACGCGCACGAGCCGCTGCTGAGCGTGCATGCGGCCGTGCTCGGCCCGCACTATTCGACGCTCGATGCCACCCTGCACGATTTCCGCATGGCGCGCGAGCTCGGCGTGGTGGCCTCGCTGCACCAGGGCGGCGGGCCGGCACGCACGCCGGAGGGCTGGCAGCGGCTGGAAGCCGAGGGGCTGCTGGGCCCGCATGTGAACATCGTCCACGGCCATGCGCTGGACGATGCCCAGCTGAAACGCTTCTGCGACCTGGGCATGAGCTTCTCGGCCGCCGCCGAGAACGAGATGACACAAGGCCACGGCCACCCGCTGACCGGGCGGCTGCGGGAGTTCGGGCGGGCACCGTCGCTGGGGGTGGACCTGGAATCGGTTCTCAGCGGCGACATGCTCACGCAGGCACGCGTCGCGCTGGCCATGCAGCGCGCGCTCGACAACGCGGCACACCGCGCGCAGCACGGAACGATCCCGCCGACCAGCACCATCACCACGCGGCAGGCGCTGGCCTGGGTGACGGTCGAAGGCGCGCGCATGCTCGGCCAGCTCGATCGCATCGGCACACTGGCCGTGGGCAAGCAGGCCGACCTGGTGATCATCCGCGCCGACACATTGAACATGCAGCCGATACACGACGCGGTCAACACCGTCGTGATGCAGACCTCGCTCGCCAATATCGACAGCGTCATGGTCGCGGGCCGCTGGAGGAAACGCAGCGGCCGCCTGCTCGACGTTGAGCTGGCGCCCCTGCTGGAACGCCTGGCGGCGTCCGGTCAGCGCATCACCCGGGCACTGGGCCTGGCGCCGGCCTGAACCGCAGACCGGCCGATCCATTTTCCCAACCATGACTCAGGAGACAACAACATGATCCTTCGTCGACTGTTACATCTGGCCCTGGCGGCCGTGATCCTCGCAGCCGCCCCGCTCGTCCACGCCCAGGCCGCGGCCTGGCCCGCCAAACCCATCCGGCTCATCGTGCCGTTCACGGCCGGCAGCGCCACCGACGTCATCGCCCGCTCGGTGGGCGACGTCATGGCCAGGTCGCTCGGCCAGCCGGTGGTGGTGGAGAACAAGCCGGGAGCCGGCGGCACGATCGCCGCGGCCCAGGTGGCCCGGTCCGAGCCGGACGGCACGACGCTGTTGATCCACTCCTCGGGCCACGCGCTGAATCCGGCGATCTACAGCAACCTGAGCTACGACACCGTGAAGGACCTGGTTGGCATCACGCCGCTGGCCTCGCTGCCCAACGTGATGGTCGTCTCGCCGGCCCGCGGCTGGAAGAGCGTGGCCGACGTGGTGGCCGCCGCCAAGGCCAGACCGGGACAGCTCAATTACGCCTCGGCCGGCGTCGGCAGCGCCACCCACCTGAATGCGGAGAAGTTCCGCCTGCAGGCGGGCTTCGATGCCGTGCATGTGCCTTACAAGGGCACGCCGGAGTCGCTGACCGACATCATCGGCGGCCGCAGCGACTGGTTCTTTGCGCCTCTGGTCTCGGCGCTGCCGCTGATCCGTGACGGCAAGGTGCTGGCGCTGGCCGTGAGCACGCCGGCGCGGGCGGCCGCCTTGCCCGCCGTGCCGACCACGGTGGAAGCGGGTGTGCCCGGCTCGGACTTCATCTTCTGGGTCGGCCTGATCGCACCGTCCGGCACGCCGGCCGCCATCCGCGCGCGTCTGCACGATGAAGCACTCAAGGCACTCGGCAATCCCGAGGTCAAGGAACGTCTGGCGAAGATCGGTGCCGACCCGTACCCGATGAGCAGCGAGGACTTCAATGCCTTCATCAAGCGGGAAATGGAGTCGGCGCAGCGTATCGCGCGAGCGGCCAACCTGAAAGCGCAGTGAATCGCAACGGAAGGAGACTGCCATGTTCGGAAATCACGGAAGAATCGCTCCGGCGTGCCGCGCCTGTGCGCCGGCGCTGCCCGATCCGGGGCGCCGCCGCCTCCTCGCCGGCACCGCCGCGCTGGCTGCCTCGGGATGCACGACGGTGGCGCCGGTGGGCCCCCACCGCATCGACGTGCACCACCACATCTCGCCGCCCCCGTGGGTGACTGCGCTCAAGGCGGCCAAGCTCGATTCGCCGCCGGTCAACAACTGGACGCCGCAGAAATCGATCGACGACCTCGACCGCGGCGGCGTTGCCACCGCCATCACCTCGCCCACGCTGCCGGCGGTCGGCTTCCTCAATGCCACCGATGCGGCGGCGATCGCCCGGGCATCGAACGAATACGCGCGCAAGCTGGCCGACGATTCGCGCGGGCGCTTTCGCATGTTCGCGCTACTGCCGATGCCACACGTGGACGCGACGCTCAAGGAGATCGCCTACGCACTGGACGTGCTGAAGGCCGACGGCGTGGCCTTCATGACCAGCTACGGCAACCGGTACCTGGGCGATCCGTCCTTCGCGCCGGTCATGGACGAACTGAACCGCCGCAAGGCCACCGCCTACACCCACCCGAATGATCCGTCGTGCTGCCTGAACCTGGGCAGCGGCGTGCCGCCGGTCATCATCGAGTACGGCACGGACACCACGCGCACCATCGCCAGCCTGGTGTTCTCCGGCACGGCGCGGCGCTGCCCGGATCTCAACTTCATCTTCTCCCACGCCGGCGGCACGCTCAGCGCGCTGACCGAGCGCTTCGTGGTGCAGATGATGCGCCCGCCCTACCGCATCGAAGGATTCACGGCGGAGCGGGTGCAGGCGGAACTGCGCCGCTTCTACTACGACACCGCGCAGGCGTCCAACCCGGTGGCCATGGCCTCGCTGACCAAGCTCGTTCCCGTGACGCAGATCGTCTACGGCACCGACTATCCCTACCGCTCGGCAGCGGAGCACACGAAGGCGCTGGGCGAACTCTTCAGCGGAGCCGACCTGCGCGCCATCGAGCGCGACAACGCATTGCGCATCCTGCCGCGCCTGGTCGCAGCCTGAAGGGTCACGCGGGCTCGTCGAACGCGAAGATCTTGCCGGGATTCAGGATGTTCAGCGGGTCCAGCGAGCGCTTGACGGCCCGCATGGCATCGACCGTCGTGCCCAGCTCCGCGCGCAGGAACTTCATCTTGCCGGTGCCGATGCCGTGCTCGCCGGTGCAGGTTCCGTCCAGCGCCAGCGCGCGCTCGACCAGGCGCTGGTGCAAGGCCTGGGCGCGCTGCAGCTCCTGCGCGTCGGCGCGGTCGGCCAGCAGCAGCAGGTGGAAGTTGCCATCGCCGACGTGCCCGACGATTGGCGCGATGAGGCCGCTGGCCTCGATGTCGGCCTTGGTCTGCAGCAGGCATTCGGCCAGGCGCGAGATCGGCACGCACACGTCGGTGATCATGGCCTTGACGCCCGGGCGCAGCGCCATGCCGGCGTACAGCGTGTTGTCGCGCGCGGTCCACAGCCGGGTGCGGTCCTCCGGCCGCGTCGCCCAGTGGAAGGCGCCGGCATGGAAATCGGCGGCAATCTCCTGCACCCGCAGGGCCTGCTCCTGGACGCCGGCCGGGCTGCCGTGGAATTCGAGGAAAAGGGTCGGTGCCTCGGCCACGCCCAGTTTCGAATAGAGGTTGACGCCGCGCAGCATGACTTCGTCGAGCAGTTCGATGCGCGCGACCGGGATCCCGGCCTGCATGACCGCGATGACGCAGTGGACGGCGTCCTCCAGCCGCGCGAACGCGCAGGTCGCGGCCGAAATCGCCTCGGGTACCGGATGCAGTCGCAGCGTGATTTCGGTGATCACGCCGAGCGTGCCTTCGGCGCCGACGAACAGCTTGGTCATGTCATAGCCGGCCGCCGACTTGCGCGCCCGGCGCGCAGTGCGCAGGACCTCGCCGTGGGCCAGCACGACCTCGAGCCCGAGCACGTTGTCGCGCATCGTGCCGTAGCGCACGGCCATCGTGCCTGAGGCACGGGTCGAACTCATCCCGCCGATCGACGCGTCCGCGCCCGGGTCGACCGGGAAGAACAGGCCGCTGCCGCGCAGCTGGGCGTTGAGTTCCTTGCGCGTGATGCCGGGCTGCACGCTGCAGTCCAGGTCCTCCGGGCGGATCGCCAGCACCTGTTTCATGCGCGCGAAATCGAGGCAGACACCGCCGTGTGGCGCGCTGGTGTTGCCTTCCAGCGAGGTGCCGGCGCCGAACGGGATCACCGGCAGGCGGTGCGCCGCGCAATGCCGCACGATGGCCTGCACCTCCCCGGTCGATTCGGGCTCGATCACCAGTTCCGGCGGCACCGTGGCGTGGTAGGCCTCGCTGGCACCGTGCCGCACCAGCACGTCCGGCGAACGCGACGCCCGCGAACCGAAGCGCGCCGCCAGTTCGGCCAGCGCGGCCGCGCGCTCGCTCGGCGTCGCCGGCATGCCAGCGCCAGGGGTTGGCCGGGTCGAAAGGGGTTCGGTCACGCAGGACTCCATGGCTTCGGGATGAAGGCTGGCATCAGAACGCAAATCCCGTGCCCGGATGCCCCGGAACGCCAGCGCCGCAGCCGCCGGGACCATGGCGCGAACTTTGCACGCAACACGGCTCCACGTTCACGCAGGAGAACCGACTTATGAAGATCGCGCTGATCGGCGCCGGGAAGATGGGCCTGCCGATGGCCACGCACCTTGCCGCCGCCGGACATACCGTGCGGGTCCACGATACGCACACCGCCCGCCGCGCCGCCGCCGCGGCCGCCGGCCTGCCGGTGGCGGCCAGCCTGGCCGAAGCGGCGCACGAGGCCGAAGTCATCGTCTCGGCGCTGCCGGACGACGCCGCGCTGCTGGCGGTGGCCGAGGCGCTGGCGCGCAGCGCGCGCTCCGGCGCGATCCATGTCGACACCAGCACCGTTTCGCTGGAGGCCAGCGCAAGCGCGGCCGCGACCTGCGCCGCGCATGGAATCGCCCACGTGCGCGCGACGGTGTCCGGCAACAACCGGTTGGCCGAACAGGCGCGGCTGACGGTGATGGCCTCCGGTCCGCGCGAAGCCTACGACGTGGTGCGGCCGCTGCTGCGCTGCCTCGGACCGACCCAGTTCTACCTGGGCGAGGGGGAGCAGGCGCGGCTGATGAAGCTGGTGATCAACCTGATGGTCGCCGGCACCACCGGCCTGCTGGCCGAAGCCCTGACCCTGGGCGAGAAAGGCGGGCTGGACTGGCGCCAGATGTGGGAGGTGATCTCGGCCAGCGCCGTCGGCTCGCCCATTGTGCAGGCCAAAGGCGAGTCGCTGCGTGAACGCGACTACACGCCGACGTTCACCGTGGACCAGATGCAGAAAGACGTGGGCCTGATGCTGGCTGCGGGCGCCGCCAATGGCGTGCCGCTGCCGCTTACGGCCCTCGTCGGGCAGATGCTCCACGCGGCAGTGGCCCAGGGCGACCGGGCACTGGACTACGCGGCGGTGATCCGCGCGCACGAGCGGGCGGCAGGCTTGCCACCGGGCTGAGCGGCGACGCACCTGCAGACAAGGCCTGTCCGGCCCGATGAGCCAGCGTGAAACCGGCTGTGCCGCACCGCTGGTGGTGCCACCGCGAGGGAGAAGCACCGAAGGCGCTTCGCAGGGTGCTTCATTTCACCCCGCCCCACAGCAGCTTCACGCCCGTGGCCAGCAGCAGCGCGGACACGGCCACGTTGGACAGGTCCAGCGGGCCGAGCTGTGCACAGGGGACCAGCTTCACCGCATTGACGATGGCGAAAAAGATGACCGTCGTTCCCACCAGTCCATCCGCGCACGCCGCGCATCGCGCAGGCGGTCGATGGTGCAAGACCATGGCCACGGCTGCCAGCAGCCAGAAGGCGGGCGGCAGGCTGGCGATCTGGTCGAACATCCGGGCGGTCGCGACTCAGCGCGCCATGCGTCGCACCCAATCGAATAGTTCCTCCACCTCGTCGGCCCCCGAGACCAGCGTGATGAAGACGATGCGCGTGCGGCGATCGGCGCTCGGCCAGTCGGGCAGCCACTGCAGGCCGTGCAGCAGCTGCTGCGCGCCGTGCACGACCGCCGGGCCCTGAGGATGCTCGCGCACCTGGATCAGCCCCTTGACGCGCAGCAGCGCCGGACCCAGGCTCTGCTGCAGCGCCTGCAGGAACATCTCGACGGCGCGCATCGCCAATGGCTCGTCGCGCACCAGAGTGAAGGTGCTGATGCGGCTGTCGGTTGCGCCCGGCGCATGGAGGCTGGCGTAGCGCGGCCCGGTTTCTCCGGGCGTGGTGCCATCGCCAGCAGCGGCCCGAGCCAGCACGCCGGCACCCTGCAACGCCAGTGCCGCTGCCACTCGTTCCACCGTGCGCAGCGGCGTGGCATCCTCGTTGGCCGCCGTCATCAGTTCGGCTGGATGATCCACCGCGGCCGCCTCCAGCACCGGCGCCGCAGGATTCAGCGCGCGGAGTCGGGCGCGCAGTTCAGCGAGCGCTTCCTCCCCTGCCCGCCCGGCGGGCAGCAGGTCGGTCTTGGTGAGCAGCACGCGGTCGGCCAGCGCCACCTGCTTGGCCGATTCCAGGTGCGCGGCGAGCGTGGCCGCGCCGTTGATCGCGTCGACCGTGGTCGTAACGTCGTGCAGCGCGTAGCGCGCCGCGATCGTCGGCTCGGACAGCAGCACTTCGATCACGGGGGTCGGCTCGGCCAGCCCCGAGGTCTCGATGACGCAGCGGTCGAACGGCGGGATCTCGCCCTTGAGCGCGCCGCGCGCCAGGTTATCGAGCGCCTTGACCAGGTCGCCCCTGACCGCGCAGCACAGGCACCCGTTCTCCAGCAGCACGACGTTGTCGCTGCCGGAACGCACCAGATCGTGGTCGAGCCCGATCTCGCCGAACTCGTTGATCAGGACCGCCGTGCGCGCCAGCCGCGGATCACGCAGCGCGCGGTTCAGCAGGGTGGTCTTGCCGCTGCCGAGGAAGCCGGTGACGATGGAAACGGGCGTTGGCGCCATCGGCCGGCTCGCTCAGTCTGACGCCGGCGTCGCCGTCGTCAGAACACCTCGCACCCCGGCAGGCCGCAGGAGATCAGCCGGTCGGACGGGAAGTTGGTGATGACCTCGCAGCCGTCCTTGGTGACGACCACCTCTTCCTCGATGCGCGCCGCCCCGGAGCCGTCGGCCGCACCCTTCCAGGTTTCGACGGCGAACACCATGCCTTCCTTCAGCTTCGTGTCCTGGCCGGCGAAGCGGCGCGTGAAGATCGGCCGCTCCCACAGCCCCAGGCCGATGCCGTGCCCGTACTGCAGCAGGAAGGCCTCTTCCTCGTTCTTGTAGCCGAAGTCCTGCGCCTTGGGCCAGACCTGCGCCACCTCGTCGACGGTGATGCCGGGCCGGATGGCGTCGATCGAGGCGCTGATCCACTTGCTGGCCAGCTCGTAGGCCTCGATCTGGTGCTTGTTGGGCTGGCCGCAGACGAAGGTGCGGTAGTAGCAGGTGTGGTAGCCGTTGAACGAATGCATGATGTCCAGGTAGACCATGTCTCCCGGCTGGATGATGCGGTCGCTCATCGTGTGCGAGTGCGGCGTGCCGCGCGGGCCGGCCACCGAGTTGACGCATTCCACGCGCTCGGAGCCGAGGCGGAACAGGCGGTCGTTGGCGATCGCCACCAGTTCGTTCTCGCGCACGCCGGGACGGATCGCCTTGCAGATGTCGTAGTAGGTCGCGTCCACCATGCCGGCGGCGATCTTCAGGCACTGGATCTCGTCGGGGGTCTTGATCTCGCGCGCATCCAGCATGGCTTGCTGGCCGTCGACGACCTCGATGCCTTCCTTCTCCAGCGCGCGCAGCATCGGCAGTTCGATCACGTCCACGCCCAGCGGCTTGCCGCTGATGCCGTAGTCGGCCATCGCCTTGCGGATCTGCTTGGCGAAATCCTGCTGCACGTTCATCCGCGGTGGCAGCGCGCCCTGCAGGATGCTCTTGGGCGCCTCCACCCGTTCGGCGATCCAGGGACTGGAGATGCGCTTGGCTGGCGGTGCCGGGTCCCACAGGAAGGGCTCGGCGTCGGGCACGCACAGGCTGTAGCGGTCGAACTTGTCGCGAGCCCATTCGCCGATGTGCGTGCTGGTCACGTAGCGCACGTTGTCGACGCTGAAGCTGAGCACGCCGCCCAGCCCGGCATTCTTGATCGCCGCCTGCGCGCGTGCCAGCCGGTCGCGGTTCATGCGCTGGTAGTCGATGCCGAGTTCCCAGTCCTTCGCCATCGTGCCCCAGGAAGCGGTGGCATGCGGGCGGTTGTATTTCATCTTGCTCTCCTACAGATTTGGCACGTGGTTTCGATGGCAGGGGCCGTGCGGACGGTTCGCCGGCGGGCCGGGTCGTAGCTCAGCGGCTGTACGCCATGGCCACCACGACACAGGCCAGGCTCCAGAACACCGGGTACTCCATGCCGCCAATGTTCCACAACCACTTGGGCTTGTCGAGGATTACCTGCAGCCGCCACACGGCGGCGGCGGCCAGCAGCAGGACCAGCGCGCCGAGCCAGGCGGCCCAGGCCGTGTACAAGCCCAGCAGCAGACCGATGCAGACCACGGTCTCCGCCAGGGCGTCCAGGTACATGAAGACGTGCGGCATCGGAAACCGCACGGCCTTGAAGAAATTCAGCGCCGGCTGCGGTGGCAGCACCTTGCCGGCGATGTGTGGGATGAAGAACAGCCCGCACGCCAGCCGCAGAAGCACGATCGGATCGGTGAGATCGAAGGAGCCCATGGCGGCCGGCGGTGTCAGGCGGCCTTCTTGCGGTTCGGGAACACCCAGGGCCGCAGCGACGGGTGGGCCGGAAACATCTTCGGCGCGTACGGCATGTCGACTCCCAGCTCCTCGGCTGCGTGCCAACTCCAGCGCGGATCGAACAGCACGCCGCGTCCCAGCACCACCATGTCGGCCTGGCCGTTGGCGACGATGGCCTCGGCCTGCTTCGCACCCGTGATCAGGCCGACCACCATCGTCGGCAGCCCGACCTCCTTCTTCATCTGCTGGGCGAAGCCAACGTGGTAGCCAGGCTCGAAGGCGGGCTGCTGCCGGTGGTCGAGGCCGCCGCTGGAGACGTCGAGGAAATCACAGCCCAGCTTCTTCAGCTCGTGGGCGAAGCGCAGGCTTTGCGCCATGTCGAGGCCGCCTTCCACCCAGTCGGTCACGGAAATGCGCGCACCCATCGGCTTGTCCTTGGGCCAGGCCTCGCGCATGGCGGCGAACACCTGAAGCGGGAAGCGCATGCGGTTCTCCACGCTGCCGCCGTACTCGTCGGTGCGCTGGTTCGCCAGCGGCGACAGGAACTGGTGCATCAGGTAACCGTGCCCCGCGTGGTATTCGATCAGGTCGAAGCCGACCCGCTCGGCGCGCTTGACGCTGGCGACGAAGTCGTCCAGCAGCCTGGGCAGTTCGGCCTTGGTGAGCGCGCGCGGCGTCTGGAAGTCGCCGAAGGGCAGCGCCGAAGGGGCCGCCGTTTCCCAGGCGCCTTCGTCGGGCTTGAGGGACTTGCCCCCTTGCGCGGGCGGCGTCGTGCTGCCCTTGCGGCCCGCATGCGCCAGTTCGACGCCGATCGCTGCGGTGCCGAACTTTTTGGCGAAGTCGACGACCCGCTTCCAGGAAGCCTCGTTCTCGTCGGTGCACAGCGTCGCGCACTTCGCCGAGATGCGGCCGTTCATGTTGACGTTGGTCATCTCCGTCGTGACCAGGCCGCCGGCGCCGAGCGCCATCGAGCCGTAGTGCATCAGGTGCCAGTCGTTGGCATTGCCGTTGTCGCTGATGTACTGGCACATCGGCGAGACCGCGATGCGGTTCTTGAGCGTCAGGCCGCGGAGCGTGATCGGAGAAAAGAGGGCGCTGCTCATGGAGGTCCTTGGGATGGTGGGCGAAGATCCGGAAATGTGAAAAATCAGGTGCTGCGCCTGCCACGGCCGCAATTGCCGTGCCAGGCGTGCGCGGGCCGTACGACGGGCAATGAGCCGGCAGGAGCGGTGCGGACGGTATCCGCCGCGGGCGAGTGCGTCAACCTGCGACAGCTGTTGCGGGCTCAACGGCAAGCTAGCCGATATGGACGGACTTGATCAGCCCGTGCTCCTTCATCCGCCGGTAGATGGTGGAGCGAGAAATCCGCAGCTGCCGCGAGACCAGGGTGATGTTGCCGCCGTACTCCTTGATGGCATGCCGGATGAGGTCCATCTCGGCGTCCCGGATCGGCATCACGGGGGCGGATTCGGCGATCGCCGGCGCGGATTCGGCCGCCGCGGGAGTCGCCGGGCTTGCATCCGCCATCGGCTGCGCCGCAGCGCCACCCGGTGCCGCGCCGCGCGCCAGGCCCTTCATCCGGTAGGCCAGGTGCTCCGGTCGCAGGACGTCGCCCTCGCAGACGATGGCGGCCATCTCCAGCACGTTCTCGAGTTCGCGCACGTTGCCCTGCCAGCCGTACGCGCAGAGCATCTCCAGGCCGGCCGCCGAAATCTGCAGCGGGCCGCGCCCGAGCTTGTCCATCAGACGCTCCAGGATGTGCGCGGCCAGCAGCGGTATGTCTTCCACGCGCTCGCGCAGCGGCGGCAGGTTGATCTCCACCACGCTCAGGCGGAAATAGAGATCCTGCCGGAAGCCGCCGGCCAGGCTCTTCTCGTGCAGGTCCTCGTTGGTCGCGGCGACCACGCGCACGTCCACGCGGATCGGTTTCGTGTCGCCCAGGCGCAGGATCGTACTGTCCTGCAGCACCCGCAGCAGCTTGGCCTGCAGATCCAGCGGCAACTGGTTGACCTCGTCGAGGAAGATGGTTCCGCCGTCGGCCAGTTCGAGCTTGCCGACCTGGCCGGCCTTGCGCGACCCGGTGAACGCACCGCCCTTGTAGCCGAACAGCTCGCTTTCCAGCAGCTCGCGCGGGATCGCGGCGCAGTTCAGCGCCACGAAGGGTCCGCGGCTGCGCGGCGAGCCGTTGTGGATCGACTGCGCGAACAGCTCCTTGCCAGTGCCGGTTTCGCCGGTGATCAGGATGCGTGAATTCTGCCGCGCGGTGATCCGCGCCAGCTCGATCTGCCGGCGCAGCGCCTGCGACTGGCCGACGATGTCCTCGAACCGTGTCACGGCATCGAAACCGGACATCTCGCGAACCTGGTTCAGGAATTCCTTGCGTTCGCGCAGCGCCAGGAAGGCGCCCTGCGGCCGGCCCTCGTCATGCATCACATAGGCGGTGACGATGAAGTGACCGCGACTCGAGTCGTTGACGACCTCGATCGGATTGCGTTCCTTGCTGGCGCCTTCGAGCACGCCGATCAACTCGGGGCTGGACGGGAACAGGCGCAGCACGCTCTTGCCCACCGCCTGTTCGGCCTGGATCCCCAGCTTGCGGGCCGCGGTGGGGTTGACGTTGCTCACCAGGCCGCTGCCGTCGACCGTGATGAAGGCCTCCGACAGGGAGCTGATGATCGTGGACAGCATCGCGTCGAGCCGGGTCTTGTGCTGGGTGGCCTCGCGCTCGCACAGGCGATCGTGGATCGCCTCGGCGGCGGAGATCACCATCCCCAGCGTGTGGCGATGCGCGTGCAGCGAATGGCCCGACAGCGTCACGGTGCCCAGCAACTCCCTGGCCGACCCGAAGATCGGCGCCGATGCGCAGGTCCATTCGTGATGGCGGGCGTTCCAGTGCTCGCCGCCGGTGAGCTGGATCGGCTCGCGCTGCTCGAGCGCCAGGCAGATCGCATTGGTGCCGACCGCGGACTCCTCGCGCGAGCTGCCCGGGACGTAGTTGTTCCCGCGCGCCACCGCCACCACCTCGTCGTCGCCGAACAGTTCGAGCACGACGCCTTCGGCGTCCGTGATGACGAGGATGAAGCCGGTGCCGCGCGCCGCGCTGCACAGGAATTCCATGAACGGCAGCGCCGTTTCCAGCAGTTGCCGGTTACGCGCCTTGAGCGCGTTGAGTTGCGGCGGGCCCAGCTTCAAGGGCGCCTTGGGCGCGTACGGATCGATGCGCAGTTGCGCGCAGCGGCGCCACGAGGCTGCCACCGACGGCCGCACGACCGCCGGATCGAGCTCGCCGGTGCGGATGAAGCGCTCCCATTCGCGCTGCATCTGCTGTACGAAAGTCTCGGACACCATGTCCCCGCTGTTCCAGGCCGATCGGCCGCAGTGGGCAGCCGATTCCGGTGGCAGGATACCAAATACGGAATTGCCCGCCTCTTCCTCAGGGTGGGAAACCGCCAAAGCGGGATTCGTACACGTCATGGCAGGGTGTCCGCAGCGGCGGCGCGGCGGCCGGCCCTTCAGCCCTTGACCGCATCCTCCCAGCGCGGGCACTGGCGCTGCTCCACGGGCACGGCGTGGGCGGAGGTGTTGGACTTGTCGATCACCGACGCCGGCAGCACGATGTCCTTGGGCACCTTCTGTCCGCGCAGCGAGCGCAGGGCCGCCATCGTGCCCAGGCAACCCTGGAGGAAGCCGTTGTAATCGCCGGTCGCGAGCATCTTGCCGGCGTTGATCGCGTCGATGGCTTCCTTGGTGCCGTTGATGCCGACCACCTGCGCCTTGCGGTTGGCGCCCTCCAGCGCTTCGATCGCCCCCGCGGCCATCGCATCGTTGGCGGCGAACACACCGTCGATCTGCGGATACGACTGCATCAGGTTTTCCATCACCTGCAGCGCCTGCAGGCGCTGGTAGTTGCCCGGCTGCGAGGCGAGCAGCTTGATGTTGGGGTAGGCCTTCAGGGCATCCTGCAGGCCGCGCGCGCGATCGATGTTGGTCAGCGAGCCCTTGACGCCCTCGATGGCGATCACGTTGCCCTTGCCGCCCATCGCCTTGAACAGCGCAGTGGCGGTCGTCTTGCCGAGGTCGTAGTCGCTGGCGCCCACGAAGGAGATGAAGTTGCCGTTCTCGCTGCGGTCGGTGACGTTCACCACCGGGATCTTCGCCGCGTTGATCTTCTGCACGCCGGGCGCCATCGCCTTGTAGTCCACCGGGATGAACACGATGGCATCCGGCTTCTTGACGACCACGTCCTCGATCTGGCTCATCTGCTCCGGAATGCTGTCCGGCTTGGTCGGCACGTAATGCGTGACGGTGGCCTTCATCTGCTTCGCCGCGGCCTCCGCGCCCAGGCGAACCGCCTGGAAGTACGGATTGGTCTGGTTCTTCGTGAAGACGGCCAGCCGTTCGTTGTCGGCGCGGGCGGCGCCGGCGCCGGCGATGGCGGCCAGCGCGGCCAGAGCCAGGGTCGTGAGTTGCAGGGTTTTCATCGCGTGCTTCCTTTGCGAGTCAGGTTGTCGAGAAATACCGCCAGCACGACGATGACGCCGGTCACCAGCGGTTGCCAGTTGGCGTTGATCGTCAGCAGGTTCATGAAATTCAGCACGAGGGTCAGGATCACGGCGCCCACCAGGGTGCCGAGCATCGAGCCCACGCCGCCGAACAGGGAGGTGCCGCCGATCAGGACGGCGGCGATCGCCGGCAGCGTCAGCGTCTCGCCGATGTCGCCTTCGGCGGAATTGAGCCGGGCCAGGAAGATCAGGCTGGCCAGGCCCGCCATCGCGCCACTGAGCACGTACACCAGCAACAGGCGCCGCTGGACCGGCACGCCGGACAGCCGGGCCGCCTCCGGGTTGGCGCCGATCGCATAGATTTCCTGGCCCCAGGTCGTGCGCTGCGCGAACAGGATGCCGGCGGCCAGGAACAGCAGCATCACATAGCCGGGGATCGGCACGCCCAGCCAGTAGCCGCTGCCCACGGCGCGAAAGGCAGTCGGAAAGCCGTGGATCGTCTCGCCCTTCATGAACCAGTAGGTCACGCCGTGCAGGATCCAGAGCATGCCGTAGGTAGCAATGAACGGAGGGATGCGCAGCAAGGTGACCAGCAGGCCGTTGCCCAGGCCGACCAGCAGCCCCGACCCCAGCCCCACGGTTACGCCCAGCGCCACCGAGCCGGTGGCCTTGATCGCGGTGGCCGCGAGGCAGGCCGACAGCGCCACGTTGGCGCCGATCGACAGGTCGAGGCCGGCGGTCAGGATCACGAGTGTCAGGCCGGACGCGAGCAGAAACAGCAGGCTCGCCTGCCGCAGCACGTTCAACAGGTTGTTCGACGTCAGGAACGCATCGCTGGCGAAGGACATCGCCACGGCGATGGCGGCCATGGCCAGCAGCCGGTAGACGACGCTGCGCGCCGCCGGCGGCAGTTGCACCGGCGCCGCGGCCGGCCGCGGGTCGACGCTTGCCGCGGTCATCGCCGGCCTCCCCGGAACGCGTCGATCAGCAAGGCCACGATCACCAGCACCCCGATGGCCGACACCTGCACCGACGACGGGACCGACAGCAGGTTCAGCCCGTTGCGCAGCACGCCGACTGCCAGCACCCCCAGCACGGTGCCGAACAGCCAGCCCTTGCCGCGTTCGAACGAGGTGCCGCCGACCGCCACCGCGGCGATGGCGTCGAACTCCATGCCGATCGCGGCGGTCGGATGACCGGAATTGATGCGCGCCGTCAGCAGCAGCGCCGCGAGTCCCGCCATCAACCCGCCCAGGGCATAGACGCCGACCAGGTAGGCCCGCGCCTTGACGCCGGCGAGCGTGAGCGCCTCGCGGTTGCCGCCCAGGGCGAAGACGCAGGCGCCGAAACGCGTCTTGTACAGCAGCACATGGATCGCGAGGTACGCCAGTGCCGCGATCGCGATCGGCACGGGAATGCCCAGCCAGTGGCCGCCGCTGAGCTGCTGCACGACCTCCGGGATGCCGACCACGCTCTGGCCGTCGGTGACCACCAGCGCGAGGCCCTGGGCCACGCCGAGCGTCCCCAGGGTCGCGACGAAGGGCGGGATGCCGAGCGAGGCGACCAGCGTGCCGTTGACCACGCCGAAGGCCAGACCCACGGCGAGCGACGCCGCCAGCGCCACCACCAGCCCGCCGGTCTTGACGGCAAGCAGGGCCAGCACGACGTTGCACAGCGTGAGCACCGCGCCCATCGACAGGTCGAGGCCTTCGGTGAGGATGATCAGCGTCATCGGCAGCGCCAGCAGCAGCAGGATGGTGGACTGGCGTGCGATGTTCACCAGGTTGTCGGGCGTCAGGAAGTTGCTGCTGGACAAGGCAAAGAGCGCCACCAGCGCCAGCAGCACCATCGAGGCGCCGCCAGCGCTGCCGGCGCGCTTGAGCCGCTCCATGAGGCCGAGGGGCGGCAGCCCCACCAGTACTTCAGGCATCGTGCATTCCAAGGGTCAGGATGGACTGTTCCGTCATCTGCGCGCGCGCCAGCTCGCCGGCCACGCGGCCCTCGCGCATCACATAAGTGCGGTCGCACACCGCGATGATTTCGGGCAGCTCGGAGCTGATCATCAGCACGGCGGCGCCACCGCGCACGAGCTGGTCGAGCAGCGCGAAGATTTCCGCCTTGGCGCCAACGTCGATCCCGCGCGTGGGCTCGTCGAACAGGAACAGCTTCGCGTCGGCGTTGAGCCATTTGCCGATGACGATCTTCTGCTGGTTGCCGCCCGACAGCAGCCCGGCGCGCTGCAGGGGACTCGGGGTTGCGATGCGCAGCCGCTCGATCAGCGCGCGGGCGAGGCCCAGGCCGCGCCGTGGTGAGAACCAGCCGCCGAAACGCCGGCGCAGCCCGGCCAGCAGCAGGTTGTCGGCCACCGAGCGGATCAGCGCGAGGCCCTGCGTCTTGCGGTTCTCGGGGATCAGCGCCACACCCAGCGCGCGGGCTCGGCTCGGGCCGCCGCGCTGCGGCTGGCCGAAGACTTCGATGGTGCCGGAGTCCACGCGGTCCGCGCCGAAGACCGCGCGCGCCACCTCCGTGCGCCCCGAGCCGACCAGCCCGGCCAGCCCGACGATCTCGCCGGCGTGCACGTTCAGGGAGACGTCGACGAGGCCGGTGCCGGTGTGCACGTTGCGCACGTCGAGCACGCGCTCGCCCGGTGCCGGCCGTTCGGCGCGGGCATAGGACATGTCGACCTTGCGGCCCACCATCAGGCTGACCAGTTCGGCCGGAGCGGTCTCACCGGGCATGCGCGTGGCGATCTTGCGGCCATCGCGCAGCACGGTCACGCGGTCGCCGAGCTGGAACACCTCGGCCATCCGGTGCGAGATGTAGACCATCGCCACGCCGTCCGCCTTGAGCCCGGCGATCATGGCGAACAGGCGCTCGGTTTCGCGGTCCGACAGGGCAGCCGTGGGCTCGTCCAGCACCAGGATCCTGGCCTGCTGCGACAGTGCCTTGGCGATCTCGACCATCTGCTGGTGGGCAACACCGAGGTCGGCCACCATGGTGTGCGTGTCGAGCGACAGCCCCAGCTGGTCGAGGATGCGCCGTGCCTCGCGGTGCATGCCGCGTGCATCGACGAGCCCTGCGACACCGGACTTGAATTCGCGGCCGAGGAAGATGTTCTGCGCGATGTCCAGGTAGGGAACCAGCGTGAATTCCTGGAAGATCACCGCGATGCCGTAGCGGCGCGCATCGGCCGGCCCGCGGATCTGCACGCGCTCGCCGCGGTGGAGGAACTCGCCCGCATCGGCCGCATAGGCGCCGCACAGCACCTTCATCAGCGTCGACTTGCCGGCGCCGTTCTCCCCGAGCAGCATGTGCACTTCGCCCGAGTGGATCTCGAAGGAAACGTCATCGAGCGCGCGCACGCCCGGGAAGGACTTGCAGATCCCGCGCAGCTCGAACAACGGCGGGGCGGAGGTCACGGGGTCGGAATTCATCGGCGCATCGGAACGTTATGGGCCAAAAGGCAACTTCCATGCCCGGATCGGGCTGGTCTCTACCCGGCCGCGGCGTCCGGGAGTGCCGGGGCATCCGAGAGCGCCGCGGCGCCCAAGAGAATCAGAATCGCGCGCCAGAAACAAGTGTCGCAATCTGAGTCGATCGATGCACGCGCGTCCACCTGACGAGCGCTTACTCGATCCCCGCCGCCCGCGCCTGTTCGCGCGCCAGCACCGCCCAGTCGCGCTCCGCTTCGCCGTGCGCCAGCGCACCCAGCAGCCGATCGCGCAACAAGCTGGCGCCCGGCAAGGGCACCTGCTTCGCCGCGCCCGCCGCCAGCACGAGGTTCATGTCCTTCAGCCCGAGCCGTGCGGTGAAGCCGGCCTGGTCGTAGGCCTGGTCCACCATGAGACGGCCGTAGACCTTGTACGCGGGCGCCGCGAACAGGCCCTCCGTCATCACGTCGTAGAGCACCTGGGGATCCACGCCGGTCTTGCGTACGAGCGAGAAGGCCTCGGCCATCGCCTGCAATGCGCAACCGAGCACGAAGCCATTGGCCAGCTTGATCGCGGTCGCGGCTTCCGGTTCGTCGCCGGCGTGAAAGACCCGCTTGCCGACCTGCGCGAACAGCGGCGCGCAACGCTGCAGCGCGTCGGCCGGGCCGGCGGCGACGATGCCCAGCTGCCCCGATGCCGCGACGTCCGGCCGGCCGAGCACCGGTGCCGCCACCAGCGCCTGCCCCGCCTGCGCATGCGCGCGGGTCAGCGCGCGCACGAGGTCGACGCCGTGCGTGCCCATCACGAGGTGGATGGCGCCCGCGGGCAGGCTGTCGCGCACGCCGCCTTCTCCCAGTGCCACGGCCTCGAGCGCCGGATCGTCGGCGAGCATCGTGATCACGATGTCGCGCCGCGCGCAGGCTTGCGCGATCGTGGCCGCCTCGACCGCGCCGGCGCTCTTCAGGTCGTCGCCCTTGCCGGGGCTGCGGTTGTAGATCGCGATCGGGTGGCCTGCGGCGAGCAGGCGCGCGGCGATGGCGCGACCCATGCGGCCGAGGCCGATGAATCCGATCGCGGGGGTTCGGCCGGGATCAGCCATGCGTGTCTCCTGCCCGGTCGCCCCGGGGCTGTCGTTGCGTTGTCATGCCTTGCGGATGCCGCGGCCGGCCTGGATTCCCGGGCGGCGCGTGCGGCGATCCCCCTGCCGATTGAGCACGGCCCAGACCGCCACCGCCGGCTCGTTGCCGATCGCGAAGAGCCGGTGCGGCCGCTGCGCGTCGAACGAGATCGAATCGCCGGGACCGATCTCGAACTCATCGAAGCCGATCTTCACCCCGAGGCGGCCGCTGAGCAGGTAGGCATATTCCTTGCCTCCATGGTGCATCAATGAATCGTCCGCACAGGATTCGCCGCCGACTTCGTAGACCACGTAGAGGAATTCGAGTTGGTCATCGGGGGTGGCAGTGAGCATTTCCCACCGCACTCCGGAGGCCAGCCGGATCGACCGCCGCGTTTCGCGGCGCTGCACAGGGTCGCGCGGCGTCGGCGCCTCGGCCCACGGCGTGAGGCCAGCGGGCTTGGGGCGCGAGGTGGCCTCGTGATCTTCCTGGAAGACATCGTCGACGGTCATCCCCAGTTCGTTGGTGATCGCGTAGAGCGTGCCGACCGAAGGCATCACGAGTCCGCGCTCGATCTGCGACACCAGACTGGGCGACACGCCGACGGCGCGGGCCATGCCGCGCACGGTAGTGCCGCTGCGTTCGCGCACCATGCGCAGCTTCGCGCCCAGCGCGCTGGAGGCCGGCGGCGTGATTCTTGGCTTGGCGGCCGGTTCGGGCGCCGTGCCGCGGGAGGTGGGGGTCTTGCGAATCGCCATGGTGGATTGATGTGGAGCAAAGTATATCGACTGTGCATTGACACTGAACACTTTGTTCAGTTACGCTGTCCCACATCAAAAGTTCAGCGAGCGGCGGACGCTCGCGAGAGGAGACACATGCACCACGTCCTTCGGGCCGACGCGATGCGCGCCGTCCCGGCCCATCCAGGCCACAGCCAGAACTACAGCCGCGTGTCGCTGGTCGACGACACGGTGGGTTCGGTGCACATGGGCGTCGGCCTGTGCGAGCTGCGGGCCGGAGGTTCGGTGGACACCCACGTCCAGTCGTACGAGAAGAGCTTCTTCGTCCTCGAGGGCGCGCCCGTGCTGGTGCTGGAAGGCCGCGGCACGCGGCTGGCTCCGGGCGCCTGCGGCCTCGTGCCTCTGGGCGTAGCGCACGCGTGGCTCGGGCCGCAGCAGGGCAGCGCGAAGTGGATCGAGATGTGCGCCCCGCAGCCGCGCCCCGCCGGCGGCGACCCGGACACCTTCTTCCTCGGCCCGCCCGACCTGCAGGAGGTGTCGGACCTGGACATCCGCGATCCGCGCTCGCGCAACTTCTTCCGCATGGAAGACGACGACATCCAGGTCGACAAGCTCAAGCTCGGCGCCCGCGTCGATGCGCCCAAGGTGTCGGCGAGCATGAACACCGCGCTGCTGGCGTACAGCGGCATCGCGCTGAAGATGCTGGTGGACAAGCGTCTTGACGCCCAGCTGCACACGATGTTCATGGTGGAGTACCAGCCCGGCGGCGTCGCGCAGCCGCACGACCACCCCATGGAAGAGAGTTACGTCATCCTCCAGGGCGAAGTCGAGGCGGAGGCGGACGGCAAGCGCTACACGCTGCGCAAGGGCGACCTGTTCTGGACCGGCGTCGGCTGCGTGCACGCGTTCTACAACACCAGCGGCAGCACCGTGCGCTGGCTGGAGACGCAGTCGCCGCCGCTGCCGGACCGCCACGGCTACCGCTTCGCGCGGGACTGGGACTACCTGAAGGAAAAGCTGCAGGCGCAGCGGGCCGCCGGCAGCACGCGTTGAGAGCAAGAGCGAGAGCAACAGACACTGGAACTGGAGACCACATGGCATCGAACGACCTGTCCCTGATCGTCGGCGGAACCTCGGGCCTCGGCCTGAACCTGGCCCGGCTGCTGGCCGCCCGCGGCGGCGAGGTCATCGTCACCGGGCGCGACCAGGCGCGCGCCGACGCGGCCGCGCGCGAAGCCGGCGGCCGCACGCGCGGCCTCGCGCTCGACCTGGCCAAGCCGGAAGAAATCGCGACTCGCCTCGCCGACGTGGGCAAGGTGAAGAACCTGGTGATCGCGGCGATCGAGCGCGACGACAACACCGTGCGCAATTTCGACGTCGCACGCGCCCAGCGACTGGTCACGCTCAAGCTGGTGGGTTATCCGGAGGTGGTGCACGTGCTGTCCTCGCGCTTCGACCCGCAGGGCTCCATCGTGCTGTTCGGCGGCCTCGCCAAGGAACGGCCCTATCCGGGTTCAACCACCGTCACGACCATCAATGGCGGGGTCAACAACATGGTCAAGACGCTGGCGGTGGAACTGGCGCCGATCCGCGTCAACGCGATCCATCCGGGCATCGTGGGCGACAGCCCGGCCTGGAACGGCAAGCCGCCCGCGGTGCTGCAACGGGTGGTGGACCGCACGCCCCTGGGCCGGCTCGTGACCATGGAGGAGGTCAACGCGAGCGCGCTGTTCCTGCTCGATAACAAGGGCATCAACGGCGTCAACCTCTATGTCGACGGCGGCTGGCTGCTGACCTGATGCCGCAGCGTCCCGCCCCTCGTCGCCACTTTCCCCGTACGAGACCCGCAATGCAACAAGAGCACTGGAGACAAAGATGAAAACCGCAAGGAAAACCCTGGGGACATGGACGGCGGCCGCCGTGCTGGCGCTGGCCGTTGCCGCGCCCGCGCAGTCCGCGCCGTCCGGCCCGCCGATCCGCATCGGCAGCACGCTGTCGCTGACCGGCCCGCTGTCCGGCACGGCCATCATCCACAAGATCGCCGGCGAGATCTACGTCGAGCAATTGAACAAGAAGAACGGCCTGCTGGGCCGCCCCGTCGAGTGGGTGGTGAAGGACGACCAGTCCAAGCCCGAACTCGCCCGCACGCTGTACGAACAGTTGATCACCGTCGACAAGGTCGACCTGGTCATCGGGCCGTACGCCACCCCCAACATCGTATCGGCGATGGGCGTCGCGCAGCGCTACGGCAAGATGCTGGTGCACCACACGATGGGCATCCCCAGCCTGGCCAAGTACGACATGCAGTTCCCGGCATGGTCGGTGGGACCGAACCCCGAGACCACGGTGCCGAACACGGTGCTCGACGCGCTGGCCACGCTGCCCAGGCCGCCCAAGACAGTGGCCATCGTCACCAGCAAGTTCCCCTCGGTGTACATGATGTCCAAGGGCGCGCAGGAGGTCGTGAAGAAGCGCGGCCTGACCGAGGTGCTGTTCCTGGAGTGGGAATTCGGCAATCGCGACTACGGGTCCATCGCCAACCGCGTCAAGGACGCGAAGCCCGACTTCGTGTGGGTCGGCGCGATCGGCCTGGAAGGCAACCAGCTGCTCGACGCGATGAAGAAGATCGACTACACGCCGCCGCTGCACTTCTACATGTACCCGGCGCCCGGCCCGCTGGCCAAGTTGCCGGAGGCGAAGAACGCGCTGGCCGCGTCGATCTTCGAGCAGCACCCGCCCTTCACCACCAATCCGGTGGCGGCGGAGTTCGTGAAGCTCTACAACGACCGCGCGGCCAAGGCCGGCCTGTCCGACAACGCCGTGGAAACGCAGGCGGCCGCCTCGTACTCCACCTGGCAAGTGCTGGAGGCGGCCGTCACGGCCACCAAGGGCCTGAACGACAAGGCGATGTCCGACTGGCTGAAGAAGAATCAGGTCGACACCATCCAGGGCCGGCTGCGCTTCGACAAGACCAACAACTACGGCGACGACCTGATGCGCGTGAAGCAGGTGCAGAACGGACAGTGGGTCACCGTGTGGCCCAAGGAATGGGCCGCGCCCGGCGCCAGGATCCTCGGCCAGTGAACCCCCGCGCGCCGCGGCGCCGATCCGCTGCCTGAGCCGGATCGCGCCGCGCGCCGCGCCAACGCACAAGCATCATGTATCTTCCCAGCGCCACGCTGCTGGCCCAGTCGGTCCTGTCCGGCATCTTCATCGGCGCCCTGTACGGGCTGCTGGGGCTGGGCCTCAGCCTGTCGTGGGGCATGCTGCGCCAGATCAACCTGGCGCATTTCGCGCTCGCCTTCCTGGGGGCGTACCTCACCTTCCAGCTCACCGCCGTCGCGCACTGGGACCCGCTGCTGTCGCTGGTCGTCGTGGTGCCCGCCTTCTTCGTGCTCGGCGTGCTGATGCAGGCCACCTTCGCGCGCTTCTCGATCAGCCCGTTCAACTCGCTGCTCGTCACCTTCGGGCTCACGGTCATCATCGAGACCGTCATCCAGTCGATCTGGACCGCGGACCCGCGGATGATGGAATCCGCCTATGGCCAGGCCAAGTTCAAGGTCGGCGCGCTTTACGTGCCGCTGCCGGAACTGCTCACGCTGCTGTTCGCGGTGGCCCTCGCGCTGCTCACCTGGGCCGCGCTGCGCTACTCCGATCTCGGCAAGGCCATGCGCGCCGCCGCCGAGGATGCCCGGGCCGCGGCCGCCTTCGGCGTCGACGTGAAGGGGCTCGCGCTGCTGCTGTCGGGCGTTTCGGCCGCCTTCGCCGGCGTTGCAGGCCTGTGCCTGGCATTGAGCTTCACGCTCGCGCCGTCGCAGATCTACGCGTGGATCGGCGTGGTGTTCGCCGCCGTGATGATCGGTGGCCTGGGCAATCCGCTCGGCCCGCTGGTGGCCGGCATCGTGATCGGCGTCAGCGAGTCCGTGACCATGGCCGTCACCGCGCCGGCGTGGGCGCCGCTGGTGTCGTTCTCCCTCCTCATCGCCGTGCTGCTCCTGCGCGCTGAAAAGATCTGATGGCCCGCATCGCCCCCCGCCCCGCCATCCTCGTCGCAGGCCTGGCACTGGCCGCCGTGCCGCTGTTGAAGCTGCCGGCGTTCTACGAATCGTTCTTCTACCTGGTGTTCTACTGGGTCGTGCTGGCCACGTCCTGGAACATCCTGAGCGGCTATTCGGGCTACTTCTCCTTCGGCCACGGCGCCTTCTTCGGCATCGGCATGTACACGACGGCGACGCTGGCCGGCCAGCTGGGCGTCCCGTTCCTCTGGACGCTGCCGGCCGCCGCAGCGGTGTCCGCGCTGTTCGGCATGGCGCTGGGCGCCGTGGTGTTCCGCGTCGGCCGGCTGCGTGGCGAATTGTTCGCGCTGATCACGCTCGCCGTCACCTTCGTCGTCGCAACCATCGTCCTCAACACGCCGATCGATGGCGGCCAGGGGGTGAACCTGGCCGGGGTGAAGCTGCCCGGCCTGACGGCCACGCCCTCGTCCACGCTGTACCTGCTGATGCTGATCGTGGCCGTCGCGACGGTGTGGATCGGCCATGCGATCTTCCACTCGCGGCTCGGCCTGGGCCTGTTCGCAATCCACGACGACGAGGATGTCGCCGAGGTGCTGGGTGTGCCTACCTTCCAGTACAAGATCGTCGCCCTCGGCATTTCCTGTGCGCTGGCCGGAATCGCCGGGGCCGTGCACGCGATGTTCGTTTCCTACGTGACCGTGGGCGAAACGTTCTCCGTGTTCGTGCCGCTGACCGTGGTGCTGATGAGCGTGCTGGGCGGCACGCGACACTGGTTCGGGCCGGCCGTGGGCGCCACCGTGATCACCGGGATGGTCTACGTCTTCACCGCAGGGGACCATGCGGTGGCGGGTCGGGCCGCCGTCGGCCTGATCCTCGTGGTCGTGATCCTGTTCATGCCCGAAGGCCTGCTGGGACGCTTCGTGCGCGCCGCGCGCAAGCAGCCGGCCGCGCGCAGCGAAGCAGCGAACGTGGCGGCGCCGGCCCCACCGGCGCCGACCCAGCCCGCGCCGCGCACGAGCGAGACCCTGCTCACCATCCGCGGGCTGGCCAAGTCCTTCAGGGGACTGCGCGCGCTCGATGGCATCGATCTCGTCATCCGCCGTGGCGAGATCCTCGGGCTGGTCGGCCCCAACGGCTCGGGCAAGTCGACGCTGATCAACGTGGTCAGCGGCCACTTCCGGCCCACCGCCGGCAGCATCGCCTTCAGCGGACACGGGGAGCTGGCCGACCTGCCGGCCCACCGCGTCGCGCACGCGGGCATCGCGCGCACCTACCAGATCCCGCGTCCGTTCGGCCACCTCACGGTGCTGCAGAACGTGGCGCTGCCGGCCATGTTCGGCCGCGAGCGGCTGGGCCGCGCGCAGGCCGAACAGGAGGCGCGCACCTGGCTGGAGTTCACGGGCCTGTCCGCCAAGGCCGACGCCCTGCCCGAGGACCTCAACCTGCACCAGCGCAAGTTCCTCGAACTGGCGCGCGCGCTCGCCGCGCGGCCCGAGCTGCTGCTGCTGGACGAGGTGCTGTCGGGCCTGACGCCCGGCGAAATCGATGGCGCCATCCGCACGATCCGCGCGATCCGCGATCGGGGCGCGACCATCGTCTTCGTCGAGCACGTGATGCGCGCGGTGATGGAACTCACCGACCGCATCGTGGTCCTCAACAACGGGCGCTTGATCGCCGAGGGCTTGCCAGCCGACGTGATGGCGCGGCCCGAAGTCGTCACGGCCTACCTGGGCAAACCGCATGCTGCAATTGCGTGAACTGGTGGTCGCGCACGGCGCGGCCACCGCCATCTGGGACGTTTCGCTGAACGTGTCCGCCGGCGAACTGGTGTGCGTGGTGGGGCCCAACGGCGCCGGCAAGACCACGCTGATCGAGGCGATCGCGGGTTTGAACCGCATCGCCGGCGGCTCGCTGACCATCGACGGGGAAGACCTGAACCAGCTGCCCTCGCACCGGTTCTGCGATCGCGGCATCGCGATCGTGCCGGAAGCACGGCGGCTGTTCACCGGCCTGACGGTGCGCGAGAACCTTGAACTCGGAAGCTACCGCAAGGCGGCGAAGGCGGCGCGCGCGACTTCGCTGGAGCGCGTGTTGGAGACCTTTCCGGCGCTGCGGGCCAAGCTCGATGCGCCGGCTGGCACGCTTTCCGGCGGGCAGCAGCAGATGGTCGCGATCGGCCGTGCGCTCATGAGCCAGCCGCGCTTGCTGCTGCTCGACGAGCCCTCGCTCGGGCTCGCGCCCTCTATCGTGCTGGAGATGTTCAAGGTGATCCGCGAGATCAACGAGGGCGGGATGGCGGTGCTGCTGGTGGAGCAGAACGTGGCCATGGCGCTGGACATCGCGCAACGCGCCTACGTGCTCGAGGAAGGTCGCATCGCCACCGAAGGCCGGCCGGACGAACTCCTCGCCTCGCCGCATATCCGGCGGGCTTACCTGGGCGAGGCCTGATTCGCATTCGGCAGCAGCGCACCGCTGTGTAGGCTGGCCGGCGGCGCCGGGGGCGGTGAGCAACGCAAACCCCAGCGCATTCGTGCAGCGCACGAACAACCGCGCGCGCGCTCAGACGTGGATCGCGCGGCCGTACGCCGCCAGCGTGGACTCGTGCAGCATCTCCGACAGCGTCGGATGCGGGAAGACCGTGTGCATCAGCTCCGCTTCGGTCGTCTCCAGCGTCATGCCCACCGCGTAGCCCTGGATCAGCTCCGTGACCTCGGCGCCGACCATGTGCGCGCCCAGCAGTTCGCCGGTCTTCGCGTCGAACACCGTCTTCACCAGACCCTCGGGTTCGCCCAGCGCGATCGCCTTGCCATTGCCCATGAACGGGAAACGGCCGACCCTTACTTCATGTCCGGCCGCGCGCGCTTTTGCTTCGGTGAGCCCGACGCTGGCGACTTGCGGCGTGCAATAGGTGCAGCCGGGGATGCGCGCGGCTTGCAACGGATGCAGGCCCGGCAGGCCGGCAATCTTCTCCACGCACAGGATGCCCTCGTGGCTGGCCTTGTGCGCCAGCCACGGCGCACCGGCCACGTCGCCGATCGCGTACACGCCCGGCTCCGCGGTGCGGCACCATTCATCCGTGACGATGTGCGTGCGTTCGACCTTCACGCGCGTGCCCTCCAGCCCGAGGTTCTCGACGTTGCCGACGATCCCCACGGCGCTGATCACGCGATCCACCGTCAGCCTGGACGCGGCGGCCCCGGCGATCTCCAGCGTGACGCTGTCTGCGCCCTTCTTCAGTCCCTTGACCGTGGCGCCCGTGAGCAGCTTCAGGCCGCGCTTCTCGAAGGCCTTGCGGGCGAAGGCGCTGATCTCCTCGTCCTCCACCGGCAGCACCCGATCGAGCATCTCGATTACGGTGACCTCCGCGCCGAGCGAGCGATAGAAGCTCGCGAACTCGATGCCGATCGCCCCGGAGCCGATGACCGCCAGCGATCGGGGCATGGCGGGCGGCACCATCGCCTCCTTGTAGGTCCAGACCAGCTTGCCGTCCGGCTCCAGCGGCGAGACGACGCGCGAGCGCGCACCGGTGGCGATGACGATGTGCGGTGCGCTCAACTCGGCAAAGGGTTCCGCCCCGGCCGCGCCGCCATGGCCGCTGCCCGCGCCGATACGCACGATGCCCAGCCCCGCCAGCCGACCGTGCCCCTCGAACACCTCCACGCGATTCTTCTTCAGCAGGTGCTTCACGCCGCCCGAGAGTTGCGCCGCTACCTTGCGGGAGCGCTGCACGATCGCGGCCAGGTCGAAGCCGGCGCCTTCCGCCTTGAGGCCGTAGGCCGAGGCGTGCAGCATCTGCTCGTAGATCTCGGCGCTGCGCAGCAAGGCCTTGGTGGGGATGCAGCCCCAGTTCAGGCAGATGCCGCCCAGGTGCTCGCGCTCGACCACGGCCGTCTTCAGCCCCAGTTGCGCGGCGCGAATGGCGGCGACATAGCCACCCGGCCCGCCTCCGAGGATGACGAGGTCGAAATCGTGTTTCTTCATGGCGCTCGCTCAGACCAGCAGCGCGAACGGTTGCTCGATCAGCCTGCGGAAGGCGGCAAGGAACTCGGCGCCGACCGCACCGTCCACCACGCGGTGGTCGGCCGAGAGCGTGCAGGTCATCACCGTGGCGACTGCGAGCGCGCCATCGATGACCACCGGCCGCTGTTCGCCCGCGCCCACCGCCAGGATGCAGGCCTGCGGCGGATTGATGATCGCGGCAAATTCGCGGATGCCGTACATGCCCAGGTTGCTGATCGTGAATCCGCCGCCCTGGTATTCGTTGGGCTGCAGCCGCCCCTGGCGGGCGCGCTCGGCCAGCGCCTTCACCTCGGCCGAAATCGCGCCGACGGTCTTGCGGTCGGCGCCCCGGACCACAGGGGTGATCAGCCCGGAAGGGGTCGCCACGGCCACCGAAACGTCCACGTCGTGCCACTGCCGGATGGCGGTTTCCTGCCACGAGGCGTTGGCGGCCGGGACCTTTCTGAGCGCCAGCGCGACGGCGCGGACGATGAAATCGTTGACGGAGAGCTTGACGTCGAGCGCGGCGTTCGCCTCCGAGCGCAGCGCCAGCAGCCGGTCGATGCGGCAGTCGATCGTCAGGTAGAAATGCGGCACCTGTTGCTTGGCCTCGGTGAGCCTTTGCGCGATGACGCGGCGCACGTTGCTGTGCGGGACGTCGGTGTAGTTGCTGCCTGGCACGGGCGCCGCGGCGGCGGAGCCGCCTGCGGACACCTGCGCGCGGGGTTGCGCCTGTGCCGCCCTTTGCGCAGCCTCCACATCCACCCGTACGATGCGACCATGCGGCCCGCTGCCCTGCAGCCCTTCCAGCGGGACGCCGGCCTCCTGGCTCAGGCGGCGCGCCAATGGGCTGGCGAAGACCCGGCCGCCATCGGTGCGCGCGGGTGCGACGGGTGCCGGCGCGCTGGCGCCGGGCGCACTCGCCGCGGGCCCGGCCGCCGCCGCGGGTGCCGCGGCTGGCGCGGATGCGGCTGGCGCCGCGCCATCCGGCACGGCTTCCCCGGGCTGCACGATCCAGCCGATGACCGTGTCGACCTTGACGCCGTTGCTGCCCGCGGGTATGGCGATCCTGCCGAGCACGCCGGCGGCAGGGGCTTCCAGTTCGACGATCGCCTTGTCGGTTTCGATCTCCGCGACGATGTCACCAGCTTCGACCCGGTCGCCTTCCTTCCTGAGCCACTGCGCGACGTTACCTTCGGTCATCGAGGGGGCCAGGGCGATGAGTTTGATTTCTGTGGCCACGAGGGCTCCTGTCTTTCGGTTTTCTAGGCAGGCCGGGTGCCCGCATGGCACGGCCCTTGCTCGATCTGGCGAGACCATCGATTCATGAAGGAGACGCAAGCATGTCGCAAACCCCTCCCGGCCCCGGCGGACTGCCCGGCCTGCGCGGAACCGACCACATCGGCTTCACCGTGCCCGACCTCGACGAGGCCGTCCGCTTCTTCGTCGACGTGATCGGCTGCCAGCCGTTCTACGATCTCGGCCCGTTCCAGTCGGACGGCGACTGGATGGCCACGCATCTCAACGTGCATCCGCGTGCCGTGATGCGGCGCCTGAAGTTCCTGCGCTGCCGCAACGGCTCGAACTTCGAGATCTTCGAGTACGAGAGCGCGGACCAGAACCGCACCCAGCCGCGCAACAGCGATGTCGGCGGCCACCACCTGGCGTTCTATGTCGACGACATGGCGGCCGCGCTGGAACACCTGCGTCGCCATGGCGTGCGCATCCTGGGCGAGCCCACGGTGCGCGAAACCGGGCCCAGCGGCGGCCAGACCTGGGTGTACTTCCTGTCGCCGTGGGGCATGCAGTTCGAGCTGGTGAGCTATCCGAACGGCAAGGCCTACGAACGGGAGACCCAGGCGCGCCTGTGGCACCCGGCGCGCCCGGCGGAGTAAACCGCTCTTCTGCGTCCCATTCACCGCCGCCTCCCGCATCAACGAGAAGCGGCGCTCACGCGACGGGGCGGCCCGAGTCCGCCATCATCCGCGCGAAGCCTTCACGGATCTCCTCGGCGCCGACGTGCGAGGAGCGCTCCAGCACCCGGCTGACCGAGGGCGACGACTCGCCGCCGTGGATGCGCTGCACCGGCTGGTCGAGGTGATCGAAGTAGCGGCGCTGGATCTCGTCGGTCAGCATGGCGCCGTAGGAGACGGTGAGCGTTCCCTGCTCGAGCACGACGACGTTGTTGGTCTTCCTGATGCTCGCACCGATGGTCTCCCAGTCGATGCCGGCCCGGTCGAGCGAGCGCAGGTCGATGATTTCGGCATCGACGCCCATCGCCTCGGCGACCTTCAGGGCTTGCGGCACCATGGCCAGGTAGGTCAACACCGTGAACGCGCGGCCGGGCCGCACGACCTTGGCCTTGCCCAGCGGAATGTGGTAATCCCAGTCGTCGGTCGGCGCCGGCCCGTTCACGTTGTAGAGGTCGACGTGCTCGATCACCAGCACGGGGTCTTCGCAGCGCAGCGCGCTGTTCATCAGCCCCACGTAGTCGAAGGGCGTGCTCGGCGCCACGATGCGCCAGCCCGGCCACTGCGAGTACAGGCCGGCGGGATCCATCGAGTGCTGCGAGCCGTAGCCCGTGCCGATCGCACACTTGGTGCGCAGCACCAGCGGCATGGGTGAATCGCCGCCGAACATGTGGCGGCTCTTGCCGATCTGGTTGAAGACCTGGTCGGCCGCCACCAGGGTGAAGTCGGCGTACATGAATTCCACGACCGGGCGGTAGCTGCCCTCCATGGCCACGCCGCCGCACAGGCCGACGAAGCCTTCTTCCTCGATCGGCGCGGGCACGATGCGGTCGGGAAAGCGCTGCGCCAGGCCCTTGGTGGCGCCGTTGGTGCCGCCCTTGAGGCGGTGGATGTCCTCGCCCATGATGAAGATGCGCTCGTCGGTTTCCATGCGCCGTCCCATCACGGTGGCGATGGCGTCGACGAATTTCATCTCGCCGGTCTTGCCGCTGGCCGTCTCCAGCTCCTCGCATCGCGCGCCCTCGAACTCGGACAGGTCGCCGCGCAGGCCGTGATCGCGAAACTCAGGCTTCGGCCACAGCGCCGGCGGAATGCGCGGCTTGCCGGTGGCAGGGTCCTGCTCGCGCAGCCGTGCCGCGATGTCGGCCATCGCGGCGGTGACGTTGGCGCGGATCGCCTCGTCCTGCTTTTTCGTGAGCCACTTGCGCGCGATCATCTCGCGGGCCGTGCGCTCCAGAGGATCGCGCGCCCGCCATTGCGCCTCCTCGTCCTTGTCGCGGTAGCCGAAGGCGCTGCCGACGATCGAGCCGCCGTGGTGCATGTAGCGGTAGACGGTGGCTTCGACGACGGCCGGCCCCTTGCCGGCGCGCATGTGCTCGATGGCCATCCTGCACGCCGTCACCACGGCGGCGAGGTCCATGCCGTCGACCCGCCAGGCGGGAATGGCGAAGGCCCCGCCGCGCGACGAAAGGCGCGTCTCCCGGGTCTGTTCCCGCAGCGTGGTTGACACCGCGTAACCGTTGTTCTCGATGAAGAAGGTCAGCGGCAGGTCCCACAGCGCGGCCAGGTTCATCGATTCGGGAATGGAGCCGATGTGCGCACTGCCGTCGCCGAAGAAGGTCATCGCGACCTGTCCCTTGCCTTCGCGCTTCTTGGCCCACGCCAGGCCGTTGGCGATCGGCACACCGCCGCCGACGATGGCGTTGGTGCCCATCGCGCCGCATTCCGTCCAGCGCAGGTGCATCGAGCCGCCCCGGCCCTTGCAGAAGCCGTCGGCCAGGCCCAGGATCTCGGACAAGGCCCGGTACAGCATGGTTGTCACGGCCTGCGGCAAGGGACCCTTGCGCGGGTCGTACCCGGCGTCGTCCAGGTGCCGCATCGCCTTGGCGACGAACTGGTGGTGGCCGCGGTGGGCGCCGGTGATCATGTCGCCCGAGTTCAGCAGCGCCATGGCGCCCACGGCGCCGGCCTCCTGGCCGATGCTGGAGTGCACGGGGCCGTTCACCAGCCCCACCTTCTCGAACTCGAGCACCGTCTCCTCGAAGGCGCGGATCACGTGCTGGTGGTAGTGCAGGCGCAGAAGGTCGACGGCGCCGATGGCATCCCAGTCCTGCGGTTCGGCCTGCACCTCGACCCATGGCGCGGTGGGATGGAGCTTCGTGATTTTGGGCATGCGCAAGAATCCTTGGTGGGCGCGACCAGTCGAGGCCGGGCGCGATGGTGTTGCGCAATGGATTGCAAATGTCATGCCGGCGGTTTCCACGGATGGCCTGCGGGCGCAGCGCGAATTTCGGCCACTGGACTTGTGCCAAGTTGCGACAGGTGTCCCGATTTGGCGGCACACCGCGCGGTCCGGCACGGATCAGCCTGGTCGTCGTCAACCCCGACGCGGGCGGTTACAGAGCTTGCCTAGAATGGCCCGATGGGGCCATGCCGCTGCGGCCCTTCGGAGATCCGCGTGCGCATCCTCATTGCCGAAGACGACCAGGTGCTCGCAGACGGGCTGTTGCGCAGCCTGCGCGCGTCCGGCGCCGCGGTCGACCACGTCGCCAGCGGCAGCGAAGCCGACGCGGCGCTGATGACCAATACCCAGTTCGACCTGCTGATCCTGGACCTGGGCCTGCCGCGCCTGCACGGCCTGGAGGTGCTGCGCAAGCTGCGCAGCCGCGGCTCGACCCTGCCGGTGCTGATCCTCACGGCCGCCGATGCCATCGAGGAGCGCGTCAAGGGGCTGGACTACGGCGCCGACGACTACATGGCCAAGCCGTTCAGCCTGCAGGAACTCGAGGCGCGCGTGCGCGCCCTCACGCGGCGCGGCGCGGGCGTGTCCAGCAGCACCATCCGCCACGGGCCGCTGGTGTACGACCAGGCCGGTCGCGTCGCCACCATCGACGGCAAGCTGGTCGAGCTGTCGGCGCGCGAGCTGGGGCTGCTGGAGGTGCTGCTGCAGCGCGCCGGCCGGCTGGTCAGCAAGGACCAGCTGGTCGAGCGGCTGTGCGAATGGGGCGAAGAGGTCAGCAACAACGCGATCGAGGTCTACATCCACCGCCTGCGCAAGAAGATCGAGAAGGGCCCGATCCGCATCGCCACCGTACGCGGCCTGGGCTACTGCCTCGAGAAGATCCCCGGCTGAGCGGCCGGCAGCGAGACAGTTCAGCGTGGACGCTCCCCTTCGCCCGACGACCGACGCGCAACGCCCGGCCTTCCCATGAAGATCTTCCAGCGCGAGCAGCGCTCGCTGTTCGGCGAGATCCTGGACTGGATGCTGACGCCGCTGCTGCTGCTGTGGCCGGTCAGCCTGGCGCTGACCTGGCTGGTGGCGCAGAGCATCGCCGGCAAGCCGTTCGACCGCGCGCTGGAATACAACGTGCAGGCCCTGGCCCAGCTGGTCACGGTGCAGCAGCAGCGGGTGGTGTTCAACCTGCCGCAGCCGGCGCGCGAGCTGCTGCGCGCCGACGATTCAGACGTCGTGTACTACCAGGTGCTGGGCGCGCGCGGCGAACTGCTGTCGGGCGAGCGCGACCTGCCGCTGCCGCCGGAGGACGAGCTGCCGGCGATCGGCGAAGTCCGCCTGCGCGACGCCGAGATGCGCAACCACGAGGTGCGCATCGCCTACACCTGGGTCGGGCTCGCCCTGCCCGGCGCGCAGCCGGCGCTGGTGCAGGTGGCCGAGACGCGCGAGAAGCGCTCCGTGCTGGCCACCGAGATCATCAAGGGGGTGATGCTGCCGCAGTTCGTGATCCTGCCGCTGGCCGTGCTGCTGGTCTGGCTGGCGCTGGTGCGCGGCATCAAGCCCCTGTCGCAGCTGGAGGAACGCATCCGTGCGCGCAAGCCCGACGACCTGAGCCCGCTGGACGAAAAGACGGTGCCGCTGGAAGTCGTCCCGCTGGTGTCCTCGGTCAACGACCTGCTGACCCGGCTGAAGGACTCGATCGCCACCCAGAAGCGCTTCCTGGCCGACGCGGCGCACCAGCTCAAGACGCCGCTGGCTGGCCTGCGGATGCAGGCCGACCTGGCGCAGCGCGAAGCCGCCAACGCGGAAGAGTTGAAGCAGTCGCTCAAGCAGATCGGCCGCTCCAGCATGCGCGCCACCCACACCGTCAACCAGCTGCTCGCGCTGGCCCGCGCCGAGAGCGGCGGCCAGGTCATCGCTCGCCAGCCCTGCGACCTGACCCGGCTGACGATGGAGGCGGTGCGCGATTCGGTGCCGCGCACCATGGACCGGCACATCGACCTGGGCTACGACGGCCCCGAGCCGGGCTCGCCCGGCGTGCAGCTCGAAGGCAATCCCACGCTGCTCAAGGAGATGATCCGCAACCTGCTGGACAACGCGATCGCCTACACGCCGTCCAGCGCGCAGCACCCGGGCGTGGTCACCGCCCGGGTGCTGGCCGATCCGTTCGGCCAGGTGCTGCTGCTGCAGGTGGAGGATTCCGGCCCCGGCATTCCGGCGCAGGAGCGCGAGCTGGTGTTCCAGCCGTTCTACCGCGCCCTGGGCACCAACGTCGACGGCTCGGGCCTGGGCCTGCCGATCGTGCTGGAGATCGCGCGCCAGCACCAGGCCGAGGTGACGCTGGAGGACGCCCACCCGGGGCAACCGCACCCCGGCACGCGCGTGATCGTGCGCTTCGCGCTGGGCGCCGCAACGGCCGGCGCGGAGCGCCCTGCCAGCGACGCTCAGGCGGCCTGATACACGTTCAGCTGCAGGCGCTCGCGTTCGATGGCGCGCGTCACCGGTGGCAAGGCCGCGACGCGCTGCACATGCGTCCATAAGGCCGGGAAGCGCTGCGGGTCGTAGCCGGCGAAGCCGCCCCAGCGCAACAGGGTGAGCGCATAGGCGTCGAGCGGGCCGAAGGTCGCGCCGCCCAGGAACTCGCGGCCGTCGTCGGCCGCGCGCCGGGCCATGACGTCGATCTCGCCCAGCATCGCGCCGAAGGCCTGCGCGGCCTGCGCCTTGATCTCGGCCTGCGCGGCGGGCCCGGCGGCGAATTTGTACGGCATGAACACATGGGTGAAGGTCGGATGCACCGTGTTGTTCATCCAGGCCAGCGTCTGCAGCACCCGCATCCGCGCCAGCGGTTCGCGCGGCAGGAATTCGCACTGCGGGAACCGGTGATCGAGCCAATGGATGATCGCCTGGATCTGCGTGATCACCTCGGCGCCGTCCACCAGCACCGGCACCTGGCCGTGCGGATTGAGCGCGAGGTAGTCGGCGCTGCGTTGCTCGCCCTTGTGCAGCTTGACCAGCACCGGCTCGAACGCCGCACCGCTGGCCTCCAGCAAGGTGTGCGGCACGAACGAGCAGGCGCCGGGGGCGAAATACAGCTTGAGCGTCATGAAGGAATCCTTTCGGTCGTTGCGGGGTATCCGTCGGCGCGGCGCGCCTGACCTTCCCGCAGGATGCGCACCGCATCGGGCCGGATCTGCTGCTGCAGGCGCTGCGGCTCGCCGGTCGGCGCCGGCGCCAAGCCCCAGGCCCCGAGCAGGCCCTGCGACCACGCGAAGTAGCCGGCATTGGCCAGGACGAGCAGCAGGACCACGAGGCGCAGCATGTCGCGGCTCAAGCGGCGGGGCGCACGCTCACTTCGGAGCTGGTGACGGTCTTCACGGCGCCCGCAGTATGCACCAACAGGGCGCCCTGCTCGTCGGTGCCGGCGGCGACGCCGGCCGTCCCGTCGCTCAGGACCACGGACTGGCCGCGCAGCGCGTCCCGGGCGTCGAAGCGGGCCCGGAAGGCGGCGAAGCCGGCCCGTTCGAAGGATTGCAGGGCCTGTACCAGCGGCGGCGCCAGCTGCAGCAGCACCGTGGCCGGTTCGGCCGGCACCGGCAGCAGCTCGCCCAGCCAGGCCGGCGCGGTGGCCAACCCGTCCGCGGCCGGCCGCGCCAGGTTGATGCCGGCGCCGATCACCGCGTAGCGCGGGGCGCCGGCTACGCCGCCCGCCGAGGCGGTCTCGATCAGGATCCCGCCCAGCTTGCGCCCGTCCAGCCAGAGGTCGTTCGGCCACTTCAGCCGGATGCGGGGGTGCAGCGCTTCGGCCAGCGCCACGCCCACGGCCAGCGACAGGCCCGACCAGTCGGCCGGCGCCAGCGCCAGCCCGAGCGAGAAGGCCAGCGAGCCGCCCGGATCACCATGCCAGGACCGCCCCAGGCGGCCCCGGCCGGCGGTCTGGCGCCGGGCCGCCAGCAGCACCGGTTCGGCGCAGCCGGCCCGGGCCCGGCGCATGAGCTCCGAGTTGGTCGAATCCAGCTCGGCCGCCACCTCCACCGTCACGCCCGGCAGGAGGGGCGCCAGGGCCTGCCGGATTGCCGCGGCAGCCTCCGGCGAGCCGAGGCCGGCGGCGGCGTCACCGCCGCCCGGACCGCGGCTGCCGGGGCTGGTGGTCACCCGCGCCGCCCGCGCTTGGGCGCCAGCAAGGTGCCGCGGCAGTCCTTCGCGCCGCACCAGCAGGGGTACTCGGCCTTGAGCTTGGGCGTGTATCGCTCGTCGATGATCAGCCCGTAGTCGTAGCTCAGTTCCTCGCCGGGCGCGATGTTGCGCAGCGCCCGGATGAACACCCGCCCGCCGTCCTCGTCGGCTTCGCAATTCGGATCGCACGAATGGTTGATCCAGCGCGACGCGTTGCCCCCGTGCTTGGCGTCGATGACGTGCCGGTCGTCCACGTGGAAGTAGAACGTGTGGTTGGGGTCCTGGGGGTCGTGCGGATGGCGGCGCTGCGCCTCCTTCCAGGTAATCACCTCGCCGACGTACTCGACGATCCGTTCACCCTCGGCGATCGGCTGCAGCGCGAACACGCCCTTGCCGTGCACCCCCGAACGCCTGACCTGGATGCGCCGCGCGGCGGCTGCGCGCGAGGGTGCGCCGGCCCCGAGGCCGGCCGCTGTCTTTTCTGCCATGGGAGAAAGTCTGTTAACTTGAATGTGCACACGTGCGCGCGCGCGCACGCGTGAGGAAGCGCCGATTGTAAGGACAGTGCCGCCGGCGTGCGGCGCCATGGAACGACTGGACCAGACCGTGAGCATGAAGACCCTCGTCATTGCCGAAAAGCCCTCGGTGGCACAGGACATCGTCCGCGCGCTCACGCCTGCCGCCGGCAAGTTCGAAAAGCACGAAGACCATTTCGAGAACGAGCGCTACGTCGTGACCAGCGCGGTGGGCCACCTGGTGGAGATCCAGGCGCCGGAGGAATTCGACGTCAAGCGCGGCAAGTGGAGCTTCGCCCACCTGCCCGTGATTCCGCCGTACTTCGACCTCAAGCCGGTGGACAAGACCAAGTCGCGGCTGAACGCGGTGGTGCGCCTGGCCAAGCGCAAGGACGTCGGCGACCTGGTCAACGCCTGCGACGCCGGGCGCGAAGGCGAGCTGATCTTCCGGCTGATCCAGCAATTCGCCGGCGGCGGCAAGGCCTTGGCCAAGCCGGTGCGGCGCCTGTGGCTGCAGTCGATGACGCCGCAGGCGATCCGCGACGGCTTCGACCAGCTGCGCTCCGACCGGCAGATGGAAGGGCTGGCGAACGCCGCGCGCTCGCGTTCCGAGGCCGACTGGCTGGTCGGCATCAACGGCACGCGCGCGATGACGGCCTTCAATTCGCGCGACGGGGGCTTTTTCCTGACCACCGTCGGCCGGGTGCAGACGCCGACGCTGGCCGTGGTCGTCGAGCGCGAGGAGCAGATCCGCAAGTTCGTCAGCCGCGACTACTGGGAGATCCACGCGACCTTCCTGGCGGAGGCCGGCGAGTACCAGGCGAAATGGTTCGATCCGAACTGGAAGAAGAATCCCGACGACGCCGAGCAGCGAGCCGATCGAGTCTGGTCGCAACGCGACGCGATCGCCATCGCCGACGCCGTGCGCGGCAAGGCCGCCAGCGTCACCGAGGAATCGAAGCCGACCACCCAGGCTTCGCCGGGCCTGTTCGACCTGACTTCCCTGCAGCGCGAAGCGAACGGGCGCTTCGGCTACTCAGCCAAGACGACGCTGGCGCTGGCGCAGAGCCTGTACGAGCGGCACAAGGCGCTGACCTATCCGCGGACCGACTCGCGCCACCTGCCGGAGGACTACCTGCCGGTGGTGCGCAACACCATGGGCGTGCTGGCCGGCAGCGGCATGCGGCACTTGGCGCCGTTCGCGCAGCAGGCGATGGACGAGGGCTACGTCAAGCCGACCAAGCGCGTGTTCGACAACGCGAAGGTCAGCGACCACTTCGCCATCATCCCCACATTGCAGGCGCCCAGCGGGCTGTCCGACGCCGAGCAGCGCATCTACGACCTGGTGGTGCGCCGCTTCCTGTCGGTGTTCTTCCCGAGTGCCGAGTTCCTGGTGACCACGCGAATCTCGCAGGCGGTCGGCCACAGTTTCAAGACCGAAGGCAAGGTGCTGGTCAGGCCGGGCTGGCTGGCGATCTGGGGCAAGGAGGCCGCCAGCGAGGTCGAGGGCGCGAAGGAAGGCGACAAGGGCCAGAGCCTCGTGCCGGTCAAGCCCGGCGAGATGGTCCGCGCCGAGACTGTCGAGCCGCGCGGCCTGAAGACCCGCCCGCCGGCCCGCTACAGCGAGGCGACGCTGCTGACGGCCATGGAAGGCGCCGGCAAGTTCATCGAGGACGACGAGCTGCGCGAGGCGATGCAGGAAAAGGGGCTGGGCACGCCGGCCACGCGGGCCGCCATCATCGAGGGCCTGATCAACGAGAAGTACATGCTGCGCGAGGGCCGCGAGCTGATCCCCACGGCCAAGGCGTTCCAGCTGATGACGCTGCTGCGCGGCCTGGGGGTGGAGGAACTGTCGCGGCCCGAGCTGACCGGCGAATGGGAATACAAGCTGGCCCAGATGGAGCATGGCCGGCTCTCGCGCGACGAGTTCATGCGCGAGATCGCCGAGATGACCAGGCACATCGTGCAGAAGGCCAAGGAGTACGACCGCGACACCGTGCCCGGTGACTACGCGACGCTCGCCACGCCCTGTCCCAACTGCGGCGGCGTGGTCCGCGAGAACTACCGGCGCTACACCTGCACCGGCAAGAGCGGCGACGGCGAGGGCTGCGGCTTCTCGTTCACCAAGATCCCGGCCGGCCGGGCCTTCGAGCTGGCCGAGGTGGAGCAGTTCCTGCGCGACAAGAAGATCGGCCCGCTGGAAGGCTTCCGCTCCAAGGCCGGCTGGCCGTTCACGGCCGAACTGGCGCTGAAGTACAGCGACGAGGATCGCAACTGGAAGCTCGAGTTCGACTTCGGCAACGAAGACGATCCGGCGCAGACCGGCGAGCTGGTCGACTTCGGCGACCAGCAACCGCTGGGGAGCTGCCCCAAGTGCGGGGCGCGGGTGTTCGAGTGGGGCGGCAACTACCTGTGCGAGAAGTCGGTGCCCACCGCCGGCCAGCCGGCGCCCAGCTGCGACTTCAAGAGCGGCAAGGTGATCCTGCAGCAGGCGGTGGAGCGCGAGCAGATGACGAAACTGCTGGCCACCGGCAAGACCGACCTGCTGGACAAGTTCGTCTCCATGCGCACGCGCCGGCCGTTCAAGGCCTTCCTGGCCTGGGACGCCGAGGCCGGCAAGGTCAATTTCGAGTTCGAGCCGCGCGCCTCCAAGTTCCCGCCGCGCAAGGCGCCCGCCGGCAAGACGGCCCGGGAGCCGGCGGCCAAATACGCGCCGACGACCAAGGCGGCGAAGACCGCGGCGGCCAAGACCCCGGCCAGGAAAGCGCCGGCGAAGAAGGCCGCACCGGCGAAGAAGGCCGCCGCCAAGGCGCCGCGCAAGCCCGGCGCGGGCCTGAAGCCCAGTGCGCAGCTGGCGGCGGTGATCGGCGCGGATCCGGTGCCGCGCACCGAGGTGATCAGGAAGCTGTGGGACTACATCAAGGCCAACGGTTTGCAGGATGCGGCCAACAAGCGCGCGATCAACGCCGACGACAAGCTGCTGCCGGTGTTCGGCAAGCCGCAGGTGACGATGTTCGAGCTGGCCGGCATCGTCGGCCGGCATTTGTCGGCAGAATGAGGCCCGGCGACAGGGAGTAGGCAGTCGCGGGCGGCTCGAGCGCCCGAGGAGGGACGTCATGGTGCACGCAGCCTGCCGGCGGGCGGCGCGGTGGCTGGCCGCGGCCGGCCTGGCCTGGGCCGCGCATGCGGCGGCGGCGCTGCCGGACGGCGCGGCGGCCCAGATCCTCGACCTGCAGGGCACGGGCGAACAGCGCGCCGGTAGCGAGCCCCGGTGGTGGCCCGCCCACGCCCTGCAGGCGCTGGCGGCGGGCGACTTCGTGCGCACGCTCGAGGCAGGCCGGATGGCGCTGCTGTTCGCCGACCAGACCCAGGTCCGGCTGCACCAGAACACCGTGCTGCAGGTCAAGGGTGTGGCCACGGCGGCGCGCCCGCTCACGACGATGTTGCTGGAGGTCGGGCGGGCCTGGGCGCAGACCCGGCGCGTGCCGGACAGCCGGCTGGAGCTGCAGACGCCGGCGGCCACCGCCGGAATCCGCGGCACCGACTGGGACCTGGAGGTCGAGCCGGGCGGCCGCACGCTGCTGACGGTGCTGTCGGGCAGCGTGACCTTCTCCAACGCGCAGGGCACGATCGTGGTCGGCAGCCATGAGGCCGCGGTCGCGGAGATCGGCCGCGCACCGGTGCGCATCCATCTCGCCCGGCCGGCGGACCGCGTGCAGTGGGTCAACGCACTGGTGGCCGACCCGCTGCGGCAGCTGCCGGCCAGCGAAGTTCCCGCCGCGCTCCAGCCGGCGCGCGCCGCGCTCGCCAGCCGGGATGCCGCCGCGCTGCAGGCGGCGCTGGCGGCCGTCCGCGGGCGGGCCGATCCGGCCTGGCTGGAGCTGTTCGACGCCGCCGCCGAGACCCTCGGGGGACGCACCGGCGACGCCACGCGGCGGCTGGTCCGCCTGACCGGCGGGGCACAGGCGCCGGCGGCCGCCTCCGGCATGCTGGCCGAACTGCAGCTGGTGGACGGCGACAACGACCAGGCGCAGGCCACGCTGCGCCAGGGGCTGGCCCGCTGGCCGGGCACCCCGGGGCTGCGGGCCCAGCTGGCCCAGGCCCAGCTGCTGGCCGGCCGCGCCGAGGCGGGCGCGCAGACGCTCGCGCCGGTCGCCGCGGGTGATCCGGCCGTGCTCTGGCTGGCGCGCGGGGCGCTGGCCCGGCACGCGGGCGACGTCGCCGCCACGCTGGACGCCTACACGCGGGCCACCACGCTCGCGCCCGAGGACGATCGCGGCTGGTTCGGCCTGGGCAGCGCACACACCGAACGCGAGGACACGGTGCCGGCGCGCGCGGCACTGCAGCGTGCGCTGCAACTGCAGCCGCGTGGCCCGGGCTACCGAGGGGAGCTCGGCACGCTGGAGACCTTCCGCAACGCGCCGCGCGAGGCGCAGGCGGCCTTCGATGCGGCGCTGGCCGACCACCCGGCCGATTACGTCGCGCTCACCGGCCGCGGCCTGCTGCACCTCAAGCGCGGCGAACCGCAACAGGCCCTGGAGGACCTGCTGCGCGCCGGGGTGATGGAGCCGCGCTACGCGCGCGCCCGGACCTACACGGCGGTGGCCTACTACCAGCTCGGCCGCCACCAGGATGCCATTGCCACGCTGGAGCAGGCCGCCGCGCTGGACGAAAAGGATCCGCTGCCCTGGCTGTTCCTGGCGCAGGTCTACACCGACCTGTTCCGTGCCGGCGACGCGGTGCAGGCCTCGCGCCGCGCCGTCGAGCGCATGTCGTACCTGAAATCGCTCAACCAGGTGGCCAACGACCAGCAGGGCCGCGCCAACTTCGGCGCCGCCCTGGCCTTCTTCGGCCTGGAGGACTGGGCGCTGGAACTGGCGCAGCAGGGTGAGCACCCGTACTGGGGCGGCAGCCACCTGTTCCTGGCGGACCGCTACCCGGGCGAGTTCAACAAGAACTCGGAACTGTTCCAGGGGTTCCTGGCCGATCCGCTGGCCTTCGGCGGCAGCCCGCGCTTTTCCACCCTGCTGCAGCGGCCGGGCGTCTACGGCATGGCCGGCGCCAGCCACGAGCGCGAGGCCTATCGGCTGTCGGGGCCGTCGCTGGCGGTGAACGGGCTGGTCGACGCCGGTTATCCGCTGGCTTTCTTCGTCAAGGGCCAGCGCGCCAGCGTCGCCGGCATGCCGGTGGATGCCGGCGGCGGCCGCGAGGACCACGACGCGCGGGCACGGGTGGACACCATCGCGGTGGGCGCCCGGCCGACCGAGCGGCTCGGCACGCTGTTGTACCTGACGCAGACCGACATCGGGCTGGCCGGTCGGCGGCAGTCCGACCTGTTCGGCGACGGCACGCTGGCGGCCAGCAGGATCGACAACACGACGCGGCAGGTGACAGCCGGCCTGTCGTACCGCTGGTCGCCGGCGGCGCAGACCTGGCTGAAGCTGGGCTACGGGACCGACGATTCGTTGCTCGAGGGGCTGCCCTCGTCGTTCGCCAATGAGTTCGCCACCGGTGCGCTCGGCCTGGTGGGCATCCTGCGCAAGCGCTTCGCCGACGTGCAGCTGCGCCACACGGTCGACACCGACGCCGACACGCGGCTGGCGATCGGCATCGAGCAGGTCCGCGAGTGGCAGGACAACCAGGTCGGCGGCATGGGGCCGGTGCGCATCGACGTCCTGGGCGTCACGCTGCCCGACACGATGGTGTTCACCGGTTTCAACGACATCGCGCGCCGCCTGTCGTCGTTGACCCTCGCCGCCGAGCGGCGCCTGTCGGCGGCGCTGCGGGTGGACGCGACGCTGGCAGCCCACTGGCTGCGTCAGGAGGTCCACGGGCAGAACAGCCTGGGCTTCCTGGCACTGGGCCTGGCCGACCGCGCGGCAGCCGACGCGCAAGGCACCGAGCGCACGCTGGCGCCGCGGCTGGGCCTGGTGTTCCAGCCGCAGCCGCCGCTTACGCTGCGCGCCGCCTACCAGGACTGGCTGCGGCCGCTGAGCGTGAGCACGCTGGCCAGCGTCCACACCGCAGGCATCCCGGTCGAGGATCGCCTGGTCGAGGCCGGCGGGCGGCATCGCCGGCTGGTGGCCCAGGCGACCCTCACCGTGGGCGAACGCAGCTTCCTGGCCGCCCGCGTCGAGCGGCTGCGGGTGGCGAATCCGAGCTCGCCGGGGGTCGACCTGCGCACGCCCAGCCTGCCGTTCCTGGAGGAATTGCGCAACGCGCAGGTGGTGAACCTGTCGACCAGCGAGCTGCTGGAAGCGACGCCCAGCTTTCAGCGCGGCCGGGTGCGGGCGGCCACGCTCGCTGCCAACCACATGTTCGGCCGCCACCTGAGCGGCTATGCCAAGCTGCTGCACCAGGACAGCGAGAGCGTCGGAGATGCCGGCAGCACCCTTCGCATCCCCTACCTGCCGCGCACCACCGTGGCCGTGGGAGCCACCTGGGCCAGCGCCCGCCGGCTGTACCTGAGCGGCCGGCTGGTGTACCGCTCACTGCGTTTCGAGGACCAGGAGAACCTGAAGCCCCTGCCGGCCGGCACCACGCTCGACCTGATGGGATTCTGGGAAACGGCCGACAAGCGCTGGGTGCTCGGCGCCGCCGCCCTCAACCTGGCAGGCCGCGGCCACGAGCGCCAGCCCCGGCGCTACATCGTCGATGTCCGCTACCGCTTCTAGCGAACGCCGGCGCGAGCGCCTCGGGCGGCTGGTGGCCGCCGTGCTGGCGGCGCTGGCGGTGTGGCTGGCGTCGCTCGCGCCCGCCGGCCGGCTGGCGGAGGCGCAGGCCTTCGACCTGTTCACGACGCTGGCCGCGCCGCGCGCGGCCAGCGCGCCGATCGTGCTCCTCGCCATCGACGAGCCGAGCTTCCAGGAGTTGCGGCAGCAATGGCCCTTCCCGCGCAGCCTGCATGCGCGGCTGCTGCAGCGGCTGCAGGCCGACGGCGCGGCCGCCGTCGGTTTCGACGTGGTGTTCGCCGAGCCGAGCAGCGCCGCGCAGGACGAGGCCTTCGCCAATGCCATCGCCGCCGCGCCGCCGGTGGTGCTGGCATCGTCGCGGGAGATGCTGCACAGCGCCAATGCCGCGATCTGGACCGAGGTGCAGCCGCTGGCGCAGCTACTGGCCGCCGGCGCCGTGTCGGGCGACGTCAGCGTGCAGCCCGACGCCGATTACGTGGTGCGGCGCCGGCCGCCCGGCGCTGCCACCATGGCCGCGCGGCTGGCCCGGCATGGCCGGCCCGAGGGCATCGGCGCACCGCGCGGCGAGCTGATCGAATACCTGGGCCCGCGCGGCACGATCGACACCCGTTCGTACTATCAGGCCGTGCTGCCCGGCCTGCTGCCGCCGGGATTCTTTCGCGGCAAGATCGTGCTGGTGGGCCGCACCAGCCGCAGCGCGGCCGAACTGCGGCAGGGCGGCGCCGACATGTTCAACTCGCCCTTCCTGCTGGGCGGACAGGGCGACAGCGTCTTCCCCGGCGTCGAGATCCAGGCCACGCTGCTGGCCAACCACCTCGCGGGCGGCGGCGTGCAGGCGTTGTCGCCGGCCTGGTCGCTGGCCATGGTGCTCGCGCTGGCCGCGATCGTCGCGCTGGCCGGCGCCGCGCTGCATCCGGCGGCCGGGGCCGCCCTGGTGGCCCTGCTGGCGACGCTGGCTCCCCTTCTGTCGTGGTCGCTGTTCGCCCTGCAGCGCTGGTGGCTGCCGCCGGTCGGGCCGCTGGCGGCGGTCCTGGCGGCGGGCGCGGCGGCCGGGCTGCTGCGCTTCCTGGCAGAGCGGCGGCGGGCGCTGCGGGTGCGCGGCCTGTTCTCGCAGTACGTGCCGCCGCAGGTGGTCGCGCAGCTGGTGGAGCAACCGCAGCTGGTGCACCTGGGCGGCGAAGCGCGCGAGATCACCGTGATGTTCACCGACCTGGCCGGTTTCACGGGCCTGTCGGAGCAGCTGAGCGCCGAGCAGACGGTCGAGGTGCTGTCGGCCCATTTCAGCGCCATGACGCCGATCATCCACCGGCATGGCGGCACGGTGGACAAGTACATCGGCGACGCGATCATGGCGTTCTGGGGCGCGCCCCTGCCCGATGCAGACCACGCCGAGCACGCGGTGCGCGCCGCGCTCGAGATGCAGGAGGCGATGGCCGCGCTGGCTGCCGAGCTGCGCCGCCGCAGGCTGCCGGCGATCACCATGCGCATCGGCCTGCACACCGGGCCGGCGGTGGTCGGCAACGTCGGCTCCGACCTGCGTTTCGCGTACACCGCGGTGGGCGACACCGTGAACCTGGCGGCGCGGCTGGAAGGCGCCAACAAGGCGTTCGACACCGGCATCCTGCTGTCTGCGGCCACGGCCGCCCACCTGCCCCCGGACCTGCCGCTGCGCGTGCTCGACACCGTGCTGGTCAAGGGCCGGTCTGAGCCGGTGCGGGTGTTCACCCCTTGCGGGGACGAGCGCGTGCGCGAGCACAGCGCAGCGGCGCTCGCCGCCCTGGACGCTCGGCGCTGGGACGATGGCGAAGCGCAATTGCGGGCGCTGCTGCTGCGACGACCCGACGACCCGGCCGCGCTGCGCCTGCTGCAGCGCGTGGCCGGCGCCCGCGCGGCGCCCGACCGCAGCGGCGCGGCGGAGGTGCTGGTGCTGGTGCTGGTGCTGGACAAGCTGTAACGCGTTGGCTGGTCAGCGCTGCGCTTCCGTAGCATCATGCGGGTCCCGATTCGCAAGGAGCCCCACATGAAAGGCCTGCTGATTCCGCCCCTGCTGGCGCCGATGGTGCCGCCGTCCCAGGGCTCCGGATTCACCCTGGTCAGTCCCGAGCTGCGACCCGACGCGCCGATGCCCAAGAGCTTCGAGTTCAACGGCTTCGGCTGCTCGGGCGACAACCAGTCGCCGACGCTGCGCTGGAGCGGCGCACCGGCGGGCACCAGGAGCTTCGCCGTGACCTGCTTCGACCCGGACGCGCCGACCGGCTCGGGCTGGTGGCACTGGTGCGTGGTGAACATCCCGGCCGACGCCAGCGGGCTGGCGCGCGACGCCGGCGCCGAAGGCGACGCCAACCTGCCCAAGGGCGCGAGCCACGTGCGCATCGACTATGGCGTGAAGGCCTGGGGCGGACCTTGCCCGCCGCCCGGCGACAAGCCGCATCGCTACGTGTTCACGGTGTTCGCACTGAAGGACACGCTGCAGCTGCCGCCGGATGCGACCGCGGCCCTGGCCGGCTTCATGATCAACGCCAACACGATCGCCAAGACGTCGTTCACCGCCTTGTACGGGCGGCCGGCGCAGTAGCGCGGCTTGGTGGGAGGGGCCGCCGGGAAATGAAGCCGCACAGCCGCCAGCAGTCCGATGGCGCGCGGGACGCTGCGGCCGAGGCGGCGGGGATCCGCACCTACCGGATGGTCGACCGGTCGGATCGCCTGGACTTCGAGATCCGCGACCACACCGTGCGCCCGCCGGTGGTGACGGCGCACCGGCACGAATTCTTCCAGATCGAGGCCAATGTCAGCGGCCAGGCGCACCACGTGCTGGGCGGAAAGCGCTGCCGCTACCCGGCGCGCTCGCTGATCTTCATCCTTCCCTACCGCGTGCACTATGCGGCGCACGAGGCCGGCAGCTGCGACTATTACGTCATCAACTTCGCCACCAACTTCCTGCGGCACGACTTCGACCTGTCGCCGCTGGAGATGGAGGAGGCCTCGATCGCGGAGTACCCCGAGCTGACGCCGTTCCTGTACGAAGGCCATGTCGACTTCGCCTTCGGGGAGGAGGACTTCCGGCACGTGTTGGGACTGCTGCAGCACCTGAGCGCGCTGCACCGCGACCGCCGGCTGGGCACCATGGAACGCATCCGCGGCGCGCTGCTGGAGCTGATCGGCTTCACCGTCGAGCGCCACGCGCAGGAACTGCAGGCGCTGTCGGGCAGACGCGTCTACATGCAGGGCCGCACCGACGCGCTGCGCCGGGTGCTGAAGTTCATCGACGCGCAGCTGCAGCGCGACATCTCGCTCAATGAAGTGGCCGAGGCCGCGTTCCTGTCGCCCAACTACCTGTCGCAGCTGCTGAAGAAGCAGACCGGGATGGCCTTCGTCGAATGGCTCACGGTGCGCCGGATGGAGCGGGCGCAGCACCTGCTGTCGCATGGCAGCGACCGCATCTTCGAGGTGGCCAACGCGGTCGGCTTCGCCGATGAGGCCTATTTCACGCGGCGCTTCCGCCAGCGCTTCGGCCAGTCGCCGAGCGAGTACCGCAAGGCAATGCGCAATTCCTGAGCCGCCGGAACTGCAAAAGCCGAAGGCAGAAGACGCAGAAGAAATCAAGAAGGCAAATGGACTTTCAAACTTGACCGTCGTTCCGTTTCTTCTCCTGCGGTCTTCCGGTCTTCTTTTGCGCCTTCTGCGTTTGGTTGTCCGCTCCCGCTTTCAAGCCAGCCGGGTCTTCACGAACTTGGCTTCGAGGTAGTCCCGGATGCCCAGTGGGCCGCCTTCGCGTCCCACGCCGCTGGCGCCGACGCCGCCGAACGGCATTTCGGCGCTGGCGATGGCCAGCTCGTTGACGCCCACCATGCCGGCATGGATCGCCTCGCTGGCCAGCGTCGCCGTCTTGAGCGAGCGCGAGAACAGGTAGGAGGCTAGGCCGTATTCGGTGCCGTTTGCCCTGGCGATCGCCTCGTCGAAGGTGGCGAAGGGCGCGATCGGGGCCACGGGGCAGAACGGCTCGTGGCGCATGATCGATGCATCGTCGGGGACGTCCGCCAGCGCCGTGGGGGCGAAGTAATAGCCCTTGGTGCCGGCGATCTGCGGCGGCCGCCCGCCGCCGGCCAGCAGCCTCGCGCCGCGGTCCAGCGCGTCCGCGACGAGCCGCTGCGCATTCTCCAGGCCACGCCGGTTGGCCATCGGCCCGACCTGCGTTTCGGGGTCCAGCCCGGGACCCACTTTCAGGCTCTTCGTCACCTCGGCAAACGTCGTGCAGAAGCGCCCGTAGATGCTCTCGTGCACGTAGAAGCGCGAGGGCGACGCGCAGACCTGGCCGGCGTTGCGGTACTTGAAGCGCGCGCACTGGTCGGCCGCGAACTCGACGTCGGCGTCCTCGAACACCAGCACCGGCGCGTGGCCGCCCAGCTCCATCGACACGCGCTTGATGCCGTCGGCGGCCAGGTGCAGCATCTGGCGGCCCACGGCGGTCGAGCCGGTGAGGCTCACCTTCGCCACCAGCGGCGATCGCACGAGGTATTCGGCAATGAAGCGCGAGTCGCCGGTGACTACGTTCACCACGCCGGCCGGGCAACCGGCATCGGCAAGCGCCTGCACGATGGCCATGCAGCTGCCGGCCGCCTCGCTCGCGGGCTTGGCGACGATCGAGCAGCCGGCGCCCAGTGCCGCGGCGATCTTGCGCGAGGGCAGCAGCGCCGGGAAGTTCCAGGCCGAGAATGCCGCGACGATGCCCACCGGCTCGTAGCGGATGTGCATCCGCACCTCGGGCAGGCGGCTTTCCAGGGTCTGGCCGTAGATGCGCTGCGTCTCGCCGGCGTACCACTCGAACTGATCGGCGGCGTCGCGCGTCTCGCCGCAGGCCTGCGCCAGCGGCTTGCCGGTCTCCTGCGACATCAGCCGGCCGATCTCCTGCTCGCGCGAGCGGATCAGGTCGGCGGTGCGGCGCAATACCGCAGCGCGTTCCCAGGGCGAGGTGCGCCGCCAGACCTGGAAGCCGTCCTTCGCGCTCGCCAGCGCCGCGTCCAGGTCTGCCTGCGTGGCCACCGGGATCCAGCCGAGGATCTCCTCGGTGGCGGGATCGAGCACCTCGCGCGCGCCGCCGTCGCTGGCGCCGCGCCACGCGCCGGCAACGAACAGGCCCCAGTCGCGGTACAGGCCGAAGTCTTCTCGCTTCATTCAACGTCCCCTCAGATGGCCATGCCCTGCCAGCGGCGCTGCACGTCCTCGCACCAGTTGCCGACGTTCCAGGAACCGTAGGCGCCGAGCCCGCCTTCGGGCGCAGTGCCCGCGTACACCGGCACGTGCACGACCGAGATGCCCGGGTGCGCATGCGCCTGCCGCAGCGCGGCTTCCAGCGACTGCAGCGTCTCGCCACCCCACACCGCCTTGATGCCGGCAATGCTGGAGGCCAGCTGCACGTAGTCGACCGCGACACCGTCGTTGGTGCGGAAATCCACGCCGTACTGCGCCTGCTGCAGTCCCGAAATGGCCGCCATGCGGCGGTTGTCGAAGATCACCACCATGCCGCGCGCACCGTGCTGCACCGCGCTGATCAGCGCCTGTGGGTTCATCATGAACGAGCCGTCGCCGGTGAAGGCGATGCCGTAGCGCGGCTGCTTCGCCAAGCCGGACGCGATCACGGCGCAGGTCGCGAATCCCATGTATGACGCGCCCGACTCGGTGAAGGTCTCGAACGGCGCATCGTCCTCGACGGTCTGGAAGCCGTTGGCCTGCACGTCGCCGGCGTCGAAGAACTTGACGGCGCCGACCGCCTTGGCGAAGTCGCACACCTTCTTGATCGCGGCCGGCTGGGTGAGCACCGGCCGCTGCCACACGGCGTCGGCGATCGGAGGCGTCGCCTGACGCTGCGCGAGGAAGGCCTTCCACTCGCGCTTGGCCCTGGCGCACTCCTCGAGCCAGGCCTGCCGCGCCGACGAGCGGTCCGGCGCCTCGCCGATGGCCTGAAGCAGTTCGCCAACCACCGTGCCGATGTCGCCGATGAGCGCCAGCGTCCGGTTGTAGTGCGTCGCGTCGGCGAGGTCCGCGTTGATGTTGATGACGTGCTGTGCCCTGGGGTACCCCACGCCAGAGCAGTCGGCCTGGCATACGGCGCGGGTGCCGATGGCGACCAGCAGCTCACCGTGCTCCATCGCGTGGTTGCCGCTGATCGAGCCCTTGCTGCCGCCCACGTGCATGTTCTGCGGATGCGCGTCGGGCAGCACGCCGCTCGAGCCCGGCGACAGCACCACCGCCGCGCCGATGCGCTCGGCGAGGACGCGAATCGCACCGGCCGCCGCGCGGCCGCCGCCGCCGACCTTCATCACGATCCTGGGCGACTGCGCGATCAGCGCCGCCGCCTGCGCCAGCAGCTCGCGGTCGCCGATGGACGTCTTCGGCACCTGCAGCCGCTGTGGCAAGCCAGCGATGTTGAGGTCCTGGATGATCCTGGGCTGGGTGTTCAGCGGCAGCAGCAGGTAGAACGGGCCGGCCTTGTGCGGATGATGCACGCACTGCGTGCCGCGCCGCAGCGCGTCGCGCAGCGCCTCGGGCGTATGCAGCACGTAGGACTGCCCCATGACGCCGGTGAGCTGGCCGTACAGGCCCTGCACCGGCTTGGGGATCTGCTGCATGTTGTAGCCTTCGCCGTGCGTCGTCTCGTCGCCGTAGATGTGATACACGCCGACGCCGTTGGACGCCGCAGCGAGAGAGCCGGCCATTGCCTGCAGCCCGCCGGGGCCGATCGAGGTCACGACGGCGCAGGTTTCGCGGTAGACCCAGGCGAGCGCGGTACCGGCATGTGCCATCTCGACTTCGTTGCGGAAGTTGAAGACCTGCGTCACGCCGGCTTCGGTGTAGACGCGCAGCACCTCGGCCAGGTCGGTCGAGCCGTGGCCGAAGATGGCGAGGTACTTGCTCACGCCCTGGCGCAGCAGGCCCAGCACCAGCCCCTCCGAGAGCGAGACGCTGGCGCGGGCGGGCAGCAGCCCCTGCGCCAGGGCGGCTTCCAGGCCGCCGGCGCGGGCGATGGCGGTGGCGCGCAGCTGCTGGCCGGCCAGGCCGGGCAGTTCGGCCGGCTGAATTTCGGCGATCTGGTTCATGTCGTGATCTCGCTGCAAGGCGACGGCCGGCTCGTGCCGGCGCGCACCGCTACTGGGTCTTCTTCAGCCCGGCCTTTTCCATCGCGCGCGACAGCAGCTGGTCGTCGGCCGCGATGGTCGGACCGAAGTCGGTGGCCGGCTGGAACGCCGGCGCGAAGCCCAGCTTCTCGCCCTGCGCCTTGAATTCCGGCGTGTTCACGGCCGCTCGCACGGCCTGCTCCAGCTTTGCGACGACCGGCTTGGGCGTGCCCTTGGGCACGGCCAGCCCGCGCCACATGTCGGCCTGGAACCTCATGCCCTGCTCGGCCGCGGTGGGGACGTTGGCAAAGGTCGGCTCGCGCTGCGAAGCCAGCACGCCCAGCACCTTCAGGTTGCCGGCGCGCACCAGCGGCGCCAGCGCGCCGGGCAGCTGCACGATGGCGTCGATGTGGCCACCGACCAGGCTGGTGACGACCTGGGCGGCGCCGAACGGCACATGGGTCACGTCCACGCCCTGGTCGTTGAAGAAGCCGACGCCCGTGATGTGGGTGTGGCTGCCGATGCCGGAATTGCCCACCCGCAGCTGGCTGGGGTTCTTGCGCGCGTACTCCGTCAGGTCCTTCAGGCTGGTCCACGGGGCGTCGCCTTTGACGGCGATCACCGGCAGCTCCACCGTGACGCGCGCCACCGGGTCGAACGCCCGGTAGTCGAACGGCGTGAGGCCCGAGTAGTGCACGGTCGAGATGGAGTTCGAATTGAACACCATCGAATAGCCGTCGGGCTTTTGCGCCTGCACGTACTTGTAGCCGATCGCGCCGCCGGCGCCCGGCCGGTTCACCACCGTGACCGGCTGGCCAAGCTGCCTGGCCATGCCGTCGGCCAGCACCCGGGCGACAACGTCGGCCGACGAACCGGCGGGGAACAGCACCGTGAGTTCAACCGGCCTGGCCGGAAACTCCTGCGCGGCGGCGGCCGCGGAGGCACCGGCCACGACGGCCAGTGCCCACAGCGAGAGGAGCCGCCTGGCGGCCCCGATGGCGAGGTTCATGTCTGTCTCCTGGATGTGTTCTGGCTGCATGGCAGGGTGGGCATTCCGGCGGCGCCTGGATGACCAGGCGCTTCAGGCGACTTTGCGCAGGGGCGCCTTCGTCGCGCGCTTCTCGCGCAGCGCGGCCAGCACCCGCTCGGGCGTGGCCGGCAGGCGCGTCATGCGCACGCCCACCGCGTCGTGGATGGCGTTGACGATGGCAGCCGCGGTCGGCGTGATCGCCGGTTCGCCGATGCCCTTGACGCCCAGCGGCGTCTTCGGATCGGGCTCGGTGATCAGCACCGACGTCACCTTCGGCACGTCCAGCGCGGTCGGCAGGATGTATTTCGCGAAGCCAGGCGTCGTGGTCTGGCCGTCGACCTGGATGTAATCCTCCATCAGGGCGTGGCCCAGCGCCATCACGACGCCGCCTTCGATCTGGCCTTCCACCTGCTGCGGGTTGACCACGCGGCCGACGTCGTGCGCCGCCCAGACGCCCAGCACCTGCACCTCGCCGGTGTCGTCGTCGACCTCGACCTCGGCAATCTGCGCGCCGAAGACGTAGCTTTGCCACGGCGTCGCTGCGCCGGTGTCCGGATCGAGCGCCGTGTGTTGCGACGTGAACAGCCCACTGCCAACGATCACGATGCCGCGCTCCTTCTTCAGGACGTGCACGGCGTGCTCCATCGTCATGCGCTTCGTCGCGGAACCGTCCACCCATACCTCGCGGTCGAAGGCGTGGATGCTCTCGGGCGCAACGCCCCAGTACGCGCCCATGGCGGCGCGGAACTTGCCGAACGCCTCGCGGCAGCCGATGGCGACCGCGTTGCCGATCATGTAGGTCATGCGCGTGGCGCCGGCGTGGGCCGCCTCCGGCACGCGGGCCGTGTCGTTGTCGCCGAGCACGATGTCCTCGGGCCGCACGCCCATCTCCTGCGCCGCGATCTGGGCGAGTCCGGTGAGCACGCCTTCGCCGATCTCGGTCACGCCGGTGGCGATCTTCACCGTGCCGCCGTCGTCGAGTTCGACCCACACCGCCGCGCGATCCATCGCCGCCGTGCGGGCGATGCCGTACCAGCCGCAGGCGACGCCGCGTCCCCTATGCTTCATGGGCTTCTCCTGTGACGGCCGCGGGCTGCTGCTTCGGCAGCCGCGCGCCGGGCGTGCAGGGTTCGCGCGTGCCTTCGCCGCCGAGGTCCTCGCGCGCGGGCAGGCCCTGCGCCTGCCGGTGCGGCACGCCGCCGTCCCAGCCGGCCTTCTCGACGACTGCCTGCAGGCAGTCGACTGCGAGTACGCGATCGAGCTGCTGGCGCGTGTGCGTCGTGGCGCCATCACGCATCAGGTTGATCATCCGCAACTGCACCGGGTCCATGCCCAGTTGCTGCGCGCACAGGTCCAGGTGCGCCTCGGTCGCGAACTCCGACTGGAACGCGCCGAACGCCCGCATCGCACCGGCCGGCGTGTTGTTGGTGTAGACGCCGATCGCATCGACCCACACGTTGGGGATCGCGTACGGCCCGGGACCGAGGATCGCCGATTTGTTCATCACGCCGGGCGTCGACATCGCGTAGGCGCCGCCGTCGGCGATCATCACCATCTTCGTGGCAACGATGCGGCCGTCGCGCTTCAGGCCCATCGTGTAGCGGATCCTGAACGGATGGCGCTTCGCGGTGGTGACGAAACTCTCCTCCCGCGTGAACACATAGCGCACCGGCCGGCGCGTCCTGATCGCGGCCAGGGCCAGCATGCCCTGGTAGATCATGTCCTCCTTGCCGCCGAAGCCGCCGCCCACGGTGGTCATGATCATGCGCACCTTGTTGATCGGCCGGCCCAGGATCTTGGCGAGCATGTGCCGGTGGTGCGTGATGTTCTGACTGGGCGACTGCACCGTCACGCAGCCGTCCGGCTCCAGGTACGCCAGGCCCGCCTCCGGCTCCAGATAGGCGTGCTCGATCGGCGCCGTCTGGTAGGTTTCCTCGACGACGAGGTCGGCGTCCCGCAGCGCCACCTCGACGTCGCCCTTGCGGATCTTCGTGTGCTTGCAGATGTTGCCCGGGGCGAAATCGTGCAGCTGCACGGCGCCGGGTTCAAGCGCCAGCTCGGGGTCGAACAGACCCGGCAGTGTTTCGTACTCCACCTGGATCACGCGCACCGCGGCCCTGGCGATGTCCGCCGTCTCGGCGGCCACGGCGCAGATCGCCTCGCCCACGTAGCGCACGACGCCGCGCGCCATGATCGGCTGGTCTTCGATGAACACGCCGAAGTTGTCGATGCCCGGCACGTCGTCGGCGGTGATCACGCATTCGACGCCCGGCATCGCCTTCGCCGCGCCGGCGTCGATCTTCACGATGCGGGCATGCGGATGCGGGCTGCGCAGCACCTGCAGATGCAGCATGTTGGGCAGCCACAGGTCGGCGGCGTACTTGATCGCGCCGGTGACCTTGGCCGGCGCGTCCAGCCGCCGGGTGCTGGCGCCGATGAACGAGCCGGTGTCTTCCTCGTCGAGCGCCGACGCGGGCTTGCTGCCGTTGAGCACGTCGCGCGCCAGCTCCACCGCGTCGAGGATCTTCTGGTAGCCGGTGCAGCGACAGATGTTGCCGCCCAGCCCTTCCTTGATTTCGCCCAGGCCGGCGTGCGGATTGCGCCGCAGCGCGGACGTGGCCGCCATCACCATGCCCGGGATGCAGTAGCCGCACTGGCTCGATCCGCTCTTGTGGAAGGCGCGCTGGATCACCGTCATGCCGGCGTCGCGGTCCAGGTCGTCCACCGTCTCGATGGTGGCGCCCTGGATCTTGCCCACCGGGGTGAGGCAGCTCTTGACCAGCTTGCCGTCGACGAACATGGAGCAGGTGCCGCATTCGCCGGCGCCGCAGCCTTCCTTGTTGCCGGTGAGGTTCAGTTCCTCGCGGATGAAATCGATCAGTCGCCAGTGCACGGGCACGTTGCGCGTGACCTTGCGGCCGTTCACCGTGGCCGTGACCGCCGCGAGCGGCGGCCGGCCTGCATGCTCCGCTTCAGGCATGGACAGGTTCCTCCTTGGGCAGGCGCGGCACTTGCACGCCAGCGTGGCCGAGCGCGGCGACCAGCGCCCGCTCGACGAAATTCACCAGCACCTCGCGCCGGTACTCCTGGCGGCTGCGTGACGCGACGCGGTCCGCCACCAGCCCTGCGGCGTGGCGCACCAGTTCGCTCGCGGGCGCCTGGCCTTGCAGCACCCGCTCGACGTCGGGCAGGCGCTGCGGCACGGGGGCGACAGCGCCGATGGCGATGCGTGCATCCTCGATGCGGCGCCTGGCCCAATCGAGCTTCACCAGCGCGGCCAGGCAGACGGTGGAGATCACCAGCGAGCGGCGGTGGCCCACCTTCTCGAAGGCGGCGCCGTGGCCCGGCACGGCATCGATCGCGACGTCGACCAGGATCTCGCCGGGCTGCAGTGCCGTCTGGCCCGGTCCGAGGATGAACCGCGCCAGCGGCAGCGAGCGCATTGCCACCTGGCCGCCCTCGCGCCGCGCCAGCGTCACCGCGGCGTTCATCGCCAGCAGCGCGGGCTGCGAATCGCCGGCCGGCGAGGCGTTGACGAGGTTGCCGCCCACGGTGGCCTGCTCGCGGATCTGCTCGTCGGCGAACCACACGGCGCAGCAGCCCAGCACGGGCGCCTGCCGCTGCAGCAGCTCGTCGTTCTGGAACGCCGCGATCGGCGTGGCGGCGCCCAGGTGCAGACGCCCGTCCTGCAATGCGACGCCATTGAGCTGCGGGATGCGCGTGACGTCGAGCAGCGCCGGCAGGTGCACGTCGCCGGCGCGCCCCTGGCGGGCCCACGGCAGCAGGTCGGTGGCGCCCGCCACGATGCGCGCGCCGGGGATGCGCTCGAGCGCATCGAACGCGTCCTCAAGCGACGCGGGCGTGAGGTAGCGGTCGTACGTCAGCACGGGAAGGACCTGCCTCAGCAGCCTTCGGGATGCGCCATCTTGACCACCACCTTGATCGCGTCGTCGATGCGCTCGCGGGCGTAGCGGATGGCGGTAGGCACCTCTTCCAGCGGGAAGGTGTGGGTGTGGATCAGCTTGGCGTTGAAGCGCTTCTGCGCCATCAGCGCCGCGGCGCGGTGCGTCGCGCTCCTGCCTTCGCCGCGGATGCCGAACAGGTAGATGTTGTTGCGCACCAGGTTGGCCACATCGATCGGCACCGGTTCGCCCGGGAACGCGGCCAGGCAGATGCGCCCGCCTCGCTTGAGCATCTTCGCCGCGTCGTTGATCGCCGTCGGCGCGCCCGAGCACTCCAGCACGTAGTGCGCGCCGCCCTTGGTGTAGTGGCGCACCATCTCGACGGCGTCTTCCTTCGTTACGTTGACCGTGTAGTCGGCGCCCAGCTTGCGGCCCATCTCGAGGCGGTTGTCGCGGGTGCCGGTGAGGATCACCTCGCTGGCGCCCAGCGCCTTGGCCACGGCGACGCCCATCAGGCCGATCGGGCCCGGGCCCATCACCACGACCGACTGGCCTGCGATCAGGCCGGCCGTGACGTCCAGCCCGTACATCGCGGTGCCGGCCGTGACGATCAGCGTGGCTTCCTCGTCGCTCATGTCCTCGGGCACGTGGGCGAGCGTGTTGATGCTGTTGATGGCGTACTGCGCGAAGCCGCCGTCGGTGGTGAAGCCGTTCGCGCGGTGGCCCTTGTCGACCTCGCCGTAGTTCTTGCCGTAGTTCAGGCAGGCCGTGTACATGCCTTCGCGGCAGCGTTCGCAGCGGCCGCAGCCGGCGTGCACTTCGACGGCGACGCGGTCGCCAACCTTGTACTCGTCGACGCCGGGTCCGAGCTTGACGACGGTGCCCATGTACTCGTGGCCGGGCGTGAAGTTCCTGTTGAACGGCAGGCCGCCCTGGATCAGCGCCGGCGGGCCCTTGTGGATGATCTCCAGGTCGGTGGCGCAGACGGCGATGGCGTCGATGCGCACCAGCACTTCGGCGGCGCCGGGCTGCGGCACCGGCTTGTCGACCAGGCTCAGCTGGTCGGGGTCGCCGAGCACCCAGGCTTTCATCTTCTCCGGGATCCGGAAGGACTGCTGGCGGAAAGGCGCTTCGGTCACGGCATTCATTCGGTCTGTCTCCCATCGGTTCGGTGCGGCCGGCACGGCCATGCCGGGCGCTCCCGGCGAGGAGCCGATTACAGGACCGGCGCCGGCGTCCGGCAAGGGCGGTCCCGCCGGTTCTTGGATCCTTGCAAGACTTGCGTGGATTTGTCCAAGGTCGCGCGCCAGCCCAGCTGGTCAGTGCGGGGCTCACCGCACGATCGTGGCCGGCTCAGCGCGGCAGCGCCTGGCTCGCCTTCACACTGGCCAGCACGCCGGCGTGCTTGTCGGTCTCGGCCAGCAGGCTGCGGGCGCAGGCACGCAGCGCCTGCGCCTGGCAGGCGCCGACGCGGGAGGTGAGATAGCCGTCGTCGGCCATGCCGCCGAAAGTCCAGGTCGCCGAATAGATGGTCGAGTCGCCGCGCGCCATGGTGGCCAGGTACAGGCCGATGCGCTCGTTGGACGCCTTCACCAGCTTGAGCCGCCGGCTGGCGCCCAGCTCGCCCGCGAGCGTCGCCGCCAGCCGCTTGCCCAGCCCGTCGCTGCCGCTGTGGCTGATGGTCACGTCCAGCCGCCCGTCGTCGGCGGCACGGGCCGGCTGGCCCGCGAGCAGGGCCAGCACCGCGCCCAGGCAGTACGCGAATCGCATGGATGTCTCCCTTCGCGTCCGCGCGGCTCGCGCGTCGCGCCGAGGATCATTGTGTGGCAAACGGCTCGGCCCGTGGGAGCGCCCGCCGACCGACGCGCGGCCAGAGCGTACTGACGAGGTGGCCGCCGTCCACCGGGATCACGGCACCCGAATGTGGTCGTCGTGCCTCCATGGTGCCTGCCGGCGAGCGGAGCGCGGCGGCCGCCGGCGCGACACCGCGTTGACCCGCATGGCGCCTATGATCCACCGTCGCCGTCGACCCACGCCAGAGCATGCCCGCCGCTTCGTCCATCACCGACCTCGACGCCGGCGCCCTGTCGGCCGCCATCCACGCCCGGCAGCTCTCCTGCCGCGAGGTGATGCAGGCCTTCCTGGCCCGGATCGACCTGCTCAACGGCCGGTTCAACGCGATCGTCAGCCTGCGCGATCCGGACCGGCTGCTGGCCGAGGCCGACGAGCGCGACGCACAGCTGGCGCGCGGCGAGTCGATGGGCTGGATGCACGGCATGCCGCAGGCGATCAAGGACCTGGCCAACGTGGCCGGCATCCCGACCACGCTCGGCTCACCCCTGATGCGGCAGTTCGTTCCAAAGGCCGACGGACTGATGGCGCAGCGAATGAGGGCCGCCGGCTGCATCGTGCTGGGCAAGACCAACACGCCCGAGTTCGGCCTGGGCTCGCATACCTTCAACGAGGTGTTCGGCGTCACCCGCAACGCCTGGGACCCGTCCCGTTCGGCCGGCGGCAGCAGCGGCGGCGCGGCGGTGGCGCTGGCGTTGCGCATGCTGCCGGTGGCCGACGGCTCCGACTTCATGGGCAGCCTGCGCAACCCGGCCGGCTGGAACAACGTGTTCGGCCTGCGGCCCAGCCAGGGCCGGGTGCCGGTGTGGCCGGTGCAGGACGTCTGGGTCAGCCAGCTCGGCACCGAGGGGCCGATGGCCCGCACCGTGCGCGACCTGGCGCGGCTGCTGGAGGTGCAGGCCGGGCACGACCCGCGCGTGCCCCTGTCGCTGGCCGAGCCGCCGCACTTTGCGCTGGAGGCGCAGCCGCTGGACGCGCGGCGGGTGCGGATCGGCTGGCTGGGCGACCTGGACGGCTACCTGCCCATGGAGTCCGGCATCCTCGATCTGTGCGGCCAGGCGCTGCGCCGCTTCGAAGGCCTGGGCTGCGCCGTGGCGCCGCTGGCGCTGGGCACGCCACCGGCGGCCGTGTGGGATGCCTGGCTGGTCTGGCGGCGGGCGCTGGTCGCCACCCGCATCGCGCCCTTCCTGGTGCAGCCGGGCAACCGGGACCGGATCAAGCCGGAAGCACTGTGGGAATACGACCAGTCGCGCAGCCTCACCGGCCCCGACTTGCTGGCAGCCAGCGTGCAGCGCAGCGCCTTCTACCAGCACATGCTGTCGCTGCTGGAGCGGCACGACGCGCTGGCGCTGCCGGCGGCGCAGGTCTGGCCGTTCGACGCGGCGCAGCGCTGGCCCGCCGCGATCGGCGGCGTCACCATGGACACCTACCACCGCTGGATGGAGGTGGTGATCTACGCCACCTTCGCCGGCCTGCCCTGCATCAGCGTCCCGGCGGGCTTCGACCAGCGGGGCCTGCCGATGGGGCTGCAGCTGATCGGCCGACCGCGCGGCGAACTGGCCCTGTTGCGCTTGGCCGCCGCCTACGAGGAAGCCGCCGCCGACGTCATCGCGCGGCGGCCGTGGAACGACCTTCCTTGAGTTCTCCTGCGTCCTCTGCGTGCTTGCGCGCCCCCTGCGTTCCCATGGACGCCGCCACCCCATGGAACTGACCTGGTCCGTGGCCGCTGCAGTGCTGTTCGGCGCGCTGCTGCATGCGCTGTGGAACGCGTTGATCAAGGCCAGCCGGGACAAGACGCTGGATACGGCCCTGCTGCAGGTCATGGGCTCGGCCCTGGGGGTGCCGCTGGCGGCGGTGGCCGGCTGGCCGCCGGCGCCGGCCTGGCCCTACCTTGCCGCTTCGGTGGCGATCCACCTGGCCTATTACACGGCGCTCAGCCGTGCCTATCACCACGGCGAGCTGGGGCTGGCCTATCCGCTGATGCGCGGCACGGCGCCGCTGCTGGTGGCCCTGGCCACGGCGACGGCCGTGGGGGAAACGCTGTCGCCGCTGTCCTGGGCCGGCGTGCTGGGCGTGTCGGCCGGCGTGCTCGCGCTGGGGCTGTCCCGCCAGGCCGTGGCGGCACCGCGCAGCGTCGCCTTCGCCCTGGCCAACGCGCTCGTGATCGCTGCCTACACCCTGACGGATGCGCTGGGCGTGCGTGCCAGCGGCGACGCGCTGCAGTACGTGGCCGCGCTGTACCTGGTGCACGGCTGGCCGTTCGCCCTGCTGGTGCTGGGGCGCCGTGGCGGCGGCGCCTGCCTGGCCTACGCCCGTGCGCGCTGGCCGGTGGCTGCGCTCGGCGCCCTGGCCTCGCTGCTGTCCTACGGGATCGCCCTGTGGGCCATGACGCAGGCACCGGTGGCCACGGTGGCGGCGCTGCGCGAAACCTCGGTCCTGTTCGCGGCCCTGCTGGGCACCTGGCTGCTCAAGGAAGCGTTCACGCCGCAGCGCGCGGCCGGCACGGCGCTGATCCTGGCGGGGGTCGCCGCACTGCGCCTCGGCTGACCGCGGCCGGCGCGGCACCAGGCACTCGACCAATGCGCGGGGGCCTGACCGGCGTCAAGTGCGGTGCCGTCCGGCCGCACGGCCGCTGGCTTACCATGTGGGTCATCGTCTGCACAGGAGAGCCCATGCGTCCCATCTCCCGCCTTTCGGCCCCATCCGTACAGGAGCGCCGTCCGGCGATCCGCAGGGAGGCATGATCATGGGCACAACCGCGGAAATCGCAGCGCTGCGCACCCTGGCCCTGGTCGGCCCGGCCACGTCCGGCAAGACCACCCTGGCCGAAGCGCTGCTGTGGAAGGCAGGTGCCATCGGCACTCCAGGCACGGTGGAGCGCGGCTCCACCGTCGCCGACTGGGATCCGCTGGAAAAGAAGGCCCAGCGCTCCCTCAACAGTTCGATCGTGCACCTGCGCCATGGCGGGGTGCACGCGCACGTGATCGACACCCCCGGCGCCCAGGACTTCCTGGGACAGTCGCTGCCCGCGCTGGAGGCCGTGGAGACGGCTGCCGTGGTGCTCAGCGCCACCACCGGCGTCGAGCCGATGGCCGTGCGCATGATGCAGTGGTCGGCGCAGCGCGAGCGCGACCGCATCATCGTCGTCAACAAGATCGACGCACCGGACATCAACCTCGAAGCGCTGGTGGGCCAGATCCAGGCCGCGTTCGGGCGCGAATGCCTGCCCTTGAACCTGCCGGCCGAAGGCGGCGCCAAGGTGGTCGACTGCTTCTTCACCCGGGAGTCGCCCGTGCAGACCGACTTCTCCTCGGTCGAGCAGGCCCATCGCGCGCTGGTCGAGCAGGTGGTCGAGGTGGACGCGGGCTTCGTCGACCGCTACCTCAACGACGGCGACATCGACGCGTCCGAGCTGCACGCGCCGCTGGAGCAGGCGCTGCGCGAAGGGCATCTGATCCCGATCTGCTTCGTGTCGGCGCGCACCGGCGCGGGCGTGCCCGAGCTGCTGGACGTGATCGCCAAGCTGCTGCCCGATCCGACCGAGGCCAACCCACCCGCCTTCCTCAAGGGCGAAGGCGCCGCAGCCAAGGCGCTGCAGGCGCAGCCGGATCCGAAGCTGCACGTGCTGGCGCATGTGTTCAAGATCGCGCAGGACCCGTACGTCGGCAAGATGGGCGTGATGCGGGTGCACCAGGGCACGCTGACGCCCGGCATGCAACTGTACGTGGGCGACGCGCGGCGGCCGTTCAAGGTGGGCCATCTGCTGACGCTGCAGGGCAAGGAATTCGTCGACGCGCCCAAGGCGGTGCCGGGCGACCTGTGCGCCATCGCCAAGGTTGAGGAGCTGACCTTCGACGCCGTGCTGCACGACGCCGCCGAGGACGACCACATCCACCTCAAGCCGCTGGACTTCCCGGTGCCGGTGCATGGTCTGGCGATCGAGCCCAAGCGCCGCGGCGACGAGCAGCGGCTGCACGACAACCTGCAGAAGCTGGTCAGCGAAGACCCCTGCCTGAAGGTCGAGCATGTCGCCGCCACCAACGAGAGCATCGTGTACGGGCTGGGCGAGCTGCACCTGCGCAGCACCCTGGACCGGCTGACCGAGGTCTACAAGTGCGAGGTCAACACGCGGCCGCCGCGCATCGCCTATCGCGAGACCATCACGGCGCCGGCCGAGGGCCATTACCGGCACAAGAAGCAGACCGGCGGCGCCGGCCAGTTCGGCGAGGTGTTCCTGCGCATCGAGCCGCTGGCGCGCGGCACCGGCTTCGAGTTCGTCGATCAGGTCAAGGGCGGCGCGATCCCCTACAACTTCATGCCCGCGGTGGAAAAGGGCGTGCGGCAGGCGCTGGATGCCGGCGTGGTGGCCGGCTACCCGGTGGTCGACCTGCGCGTCATCGTGTACGACGGCAAGAGCCACCCGGTGGACAGCAAGGAAATCGCGTTCATCACCGCCGGCAAGAAGGCGCTGCAGGCCGCGGTGCAGGCGGCGCGGCCCAGCGTGCTGGAGCCGATCGTCAACATCGAGATCGCGGCGCCGGAGCAGAACATCGGCGACATCACCGGCGACCTCGCCTCGCGGCGCGGCCAGGTGAGCGGCACCACGTCATCGAGCGGCGCGCTCGCCGTGGTGGCGCAGGCGCCGCTGTCCGAACTGGCGAGCTACCAGTCGCGCCTGAACGCCCTGACCGGCGGCCAGGGGCGCTACACCATCGAGTTCAGCCACTACGAGCCGGTGCCGCCGAACGTGCAGGCTCAGCTGGCGTCGCAGCACAAGATCAAGGACGAGGACTGACCGCGCCGCGCAGGGCGGCTGGCCCGGCGGCGCACCGGGTCGCGGGCGGCCGCCGGTTTCACGGCAGAATCGGCGCATGAAAATCGAAAAGGACACGGTGCCGACCGTGCAATTCAGGATCGCCGACGACCGGGGCCGTCTGGTGCAGGACAGTCGCGAGCCGATGGTGTACCTGCACGGCGGCTACGAGAACACGCTGCCCAAGATCGAGGAAGCGCTGGAAGGCCGGGAGCCCGGCTACCAGGCCGTGCTCGCCCTGACCGCGGCGGATGCCTTCGGCGAGCGCGACGAATCGCTGACGCGCAGCATCCCCAAGAGCGAGTTCCCGCCCGGCGTGAAGGTGGGCGGCCAGCTCGACGGCTACACCGACGACGGCCATCCGCACACCTACTTCGTCAGCAAGATCAAGGGCGACAAGGTGCTGCTGGACGGCAACCATCCGCTGGCGGGCAAGGCGCTGCGCTTCCACCTCAAGGTGGTCGCGGTGCGCCCGGCCACCGCGGAGGAAATCGCGCACCGCCACGTCCACGGCGAACACGGCCACCACCACTGAAGGGAAGCGGCCGATGCGGCTGAAGATGGCGCGCAACTCGCTGTTCGCGGTGCTGCTGCGATCGCAGTGGTGGATCAGCGTGCTCGTGGCGATCGTCGTCGTGGCGGCCTCGCGCGCGCTGCTGCCGGCGCAGTACTGGCTGTTCGGCGCCATGGGCGCCTTCCCGTTCCTGGTGATCGCGGCCGTCGCGCTGGGGCGCCAGCTCAGGCGGCCCAGCGCGAAGCGGACCCAGGACATCCTGCAGCAGGTGCGCTCGATGTCCTGGCGCGAGTTCGCGCAGGCGCTGCAGCAGGCGTTCGAGCGCGACGGCTGCCGCGTCGAACGGCTGGAGGGCGGCGCCGCCGACCTCGCCGTGAGCCGGGGCAGCCGCACGACGCTGGTGGCGGCGCGGCGCTGGAAGGCGGCGCGCCATGGCGAAGAGGGCCTGATCGCGCTGCACGCGCAGATGCGCGAGCGCGACGCCAGCGAATGCAGCTACGTCGCCCTGGGCGAACTGAGCGCCAATGCCCAGCGCTTCGCTCGCACGCACAACGTGCAGCTGATCCAGCATGACGCCCTGGTGCAGCTGCTGCGCGCGCTGCCGGTGCGCTGAAAAGCGAAACAGCCGGGCGGGTGCCCGGCTGTTCATGGCCCGACGGCGCGGCGCGCCTTACTTCGCGACCACGCGCACCATCTCCAGGCACTTGTTCGAGTAGCCCCACTCGTTGTCGTACCAGGTGACGATCTTCAGGAAGGTGCCGTCCAGCGCGATGCCGGCATCCGCATCGAAGATCGAGGTGCGTGCGTCGCCGCGGAAGTCGGTCGCCACCACCTTGTCCTGGGTGTAGCCCAGCACGCCCTGCAGGCCGCCCTGCGCCACCGGCTTCTCGCTCATCGCCTTCATCTGCGCGCAGATCTGCTCGTAGCTGGCTTCCTTGAGCAGCTCCACCGTGAGATCGACCACCGAGACGTCGCTGGTGGGCACGCGAAAGCTCATGCCCGTGAGCTTCTTGTTCAGCTCGGGGATCACCTTGCCGACGGCCTTGGCGGCGCCGGTGCTGGACGGGATGATGTTTTCCAGGATGCCGCGGCCGCCGCGCCAGTCCTTGTTGCTGGGGCCGTCCACGGTCTTCTGGGTCGCCGTGGCGGCGTGCACCGTGGTCATCAGGCCGCGCTTGATGCCCCAGTTGTCGTGCAGCACCTTGGCCACCGGGGCCAGGCAGTTGGTGGTGCAGGAGGCGTTGGAGATGATCGCCTCGCCGGCGTACTTCAGGTGGTTGACGCCGAAGACGAACATGGGCGTGTCGTCCTTGCTGGGGGCGGACATGATCACCTTCTTGGCGCCGGCGGCCAGGTGCTTCTCGGCCGAGGCCTTGTCCAGGAACAGGCCGGTCGACTCGATGACGACGTCGGCGCCGACCTCGTTCCACTTGAGGTTGGCCGGGTCGCGTTCCTGCGTCAGGCGGATCTTCCTGCCGTTGACCAGCAGCGTGTTGCCGTCGACGGCGACCTCGCCCTTGAAGCGGCCGTGTACCGAGTCGTACTGCAGCATGTAGGCCAGGTAGTCCGGCTCCAGCAGGTCGTTGATGCCGACGACTTCGATGTCGCCGAAGTTCTGCACGGCCGAGCGCAGTACGTTGCGGCCGATGCGGCCGAAGCCGTTGATGCCGATCTTGATGGTCATGGGGTCACTCCTGATGATGAAAAAGCAAACCTGACGGCCGGCCGCCGGCCGGCGCTCGAACAAGGGAAACCTAGCGTGAAAGCCGGCCGGCAAGCACCGCGCGGACCGTATCCGCGACGTTGCGCGGGGTGAAGCCGAAGTACGGGAACAGCACGTTGGCCGGAGCCGATTCGCCGTAGGTGTCGATGCCCACGACGGCAGCGCAGCCGTACTTCCACCAGAAGTCGGTCACGCCCATCTCCACCGCGACACGCGGCACGCCGGCCGGCAGCACCTGCGTCTTGTAGGCGACGCCCTGGCGGTCGAAGGCGGTGGTGCTGGGCATGGACACCACGCGCACGGCGATGCCGTCGGCGGCGAGCTCCTCCTGCGCCTTGAGCGCCAGCTGCACCTCCGACCCCGTGGCGATCAGCACGGCGCGCAGCGGGGCGTCCAGCCCCACCTCGGCCGGCTCGGCCAGCACGTAGGCGCCCTTGCTGATGTCCTCCAGGCCGGCCTTGGGCGCGTACGGCAGGTTCTGCCGCGACAGCAGCAGTGCCGTCGGCCGGTTGCGGTTCTGCAGCGCGACGGCCCAGGCCACCACGGTCTCGGCGGTGTCGCAGGGCCGCCAGACGTCCAGGTTGGGGATCAGGCGCAGGCTGGCCGCATGCTCGATCGACTGGTGGGTCGGGCCGTCTTCGCCCAGCCCGATCGAGTCGTGGGTGAACACATGGATGATGCGCTTCTTCATCAGCGCGGCCATGCGGATCGCGTTGCGGCTGTAGTCGCTGAAGGTGAGGAAGGTGCCGCCGTACGGGATGTAGCCGCCGTGCAGCGCGATGCCGTTCATGATCGCGGCCATGCCGAACTCGCGCACGCCGTAGTTGATGTGCCGCCCGATCTTGCGCGGCGCGTCGCCCTGCGGCTCCTCGGCCAGCTTGACGTTGCCGGCGAGGTCGAAGCGCAGCGGCGGCGTGCTCTTGGTGTTGGTGAGGTTGGAGCCGGTGAGGTCGGCCGACCCGCCCAGCAGCTCCGGCAGGGCCGCGGTGAACGCCTCCAGCGCCAGCTGCGACGCCTTGCGCGAGGCCACGGTCTCGGCCTTCGCATGGGCGGCGACGGCCGCATCGACGGCGACCTGCGCGAAGTTGCGCGGCAGCTCTCCCTTGACCCGGCGCTGGAACTCGGCGGCCAGCACCGGATGGGCCGCCCGGTAGGCGGCGAAGCGCTCGTCCCATTCGGCCTGCGCCGCCGCGCCCTTGGCCCGCGCATCCCAGTCCTGGTAGACCTCCTGCGGCACGGTGAACGGCTCGTGCGGCCAGCCCAGGGCCTCGCGCGTGAGCCTGACTTCCTCCAGCCCCAGCGCCTCGCCGTGCGCCTTGGCGGTGTTGGCACGGTTCGGGCTGCCCTTGCCGATCTCGGTCCTGGCGACGATCAGCGTCGGCCGCTCGGCGCTGCGCCGGGCCTGGGCCAGCGCCTTGTCGACGGCATCGACGTCGTGGCCGTCGAGCGGGCCGACCACGTTCCAGCCGTAGGCCTTGAAGCGCTGCGGGGTGTCGTCGATGAACCAGGGCTTGACTTCGCCGTCGATCGAGATCCCGTTGTCGTCGTACACCGCGATCAGCTTGTTCAGCTTCCAGGCGCCGGCCAGCGCGCAGGCCTCGTGGCTGATGCCTTCCATCAGGCAGCCGTCGCCCAGGAAGACGTAGGTGAAGTGGTCGACGATGCCGTGGCCATCGCGGTTGAACTCGGCGGCCAGCAGCTTCTCCGCCAGCGCCATGCCGACCGCGTTGCTGACGCCCTGGCCGAGCGGGCCAGTGGTGGTTTCGACGCCGGGCGTGACGCCCACTTCAGGATGGCCGGCCGTCTTGCTGTGCAGCTGGCGGAAATTCTTCAGCTCGGCCATCGACAGGTCATAGCCGGTCAGGTGCAACAGCGCGTACACCAGCATCGAGGCATGGCCGTTGGACAGCACGAAGCGGTCGCGGTCCGGCCAGGCCGGATCGGCCGGGTTGTGGCGCAGGTGCCGGCCCCACAGCGCGACGGCGATGTCCGCCATGCCCATCGGGGCGCCGGGGTGGCCCGAGTTGGCTTGTTGCACGGCGTCCATGGCGAGCGCGCGGATCGCGTTCGCCATCTGAGTTTCGTTGGCCATTCGGTGGCTGCTCCGGATCGGGGGAAACCCCATATTTTACCGGTCGGGCCTGGCGGCCCCGCGGCGCCTCCCCGCGCTTGCAAGGGTTGCGCCGCCACGAGGCGGCGTTCGTCTACATTCGGGGTGATGCCCGGGCTCCACCTCACCGCCGACTGCTACCGGTGCCGCTGCGATCCGGCCTGGCTGGCCGACACGCAGCGCCTGGGCCAATGGTGCGAGCAGGCTGTGCGCGGCGCCGGGTTCGAGCCGCTGGAGCAGTCGTTCCGCGGCGCGGCCGGCGAGCCGCGCGGACCGGCCGGCGTGACCGGTGCGGTCCTGCTGGAACACGGCCACGTGGCGCTGCACACCTGGCCCCGACGCCGCATGGCAACGCTGGACGTGTTCGCGGGCGACTGCGGCGACGACCAGCCGGCGCGGGCGCGCACGCTGATGACCGCGCTGGTGGAGCGCTTCGCGCCGGAATGGACCGAACAGCGCTCGCTGGACCGCGGCGACGACGAAACATGAATCGACCTGCCCCATGAGCGGCGCCCCCGCGATGATCCTGGCGGCCGGCCGCGGCGAGCGGATGCGCCCGCTGACCGACGATTGCCCCAAGCCGCTGCTGGCGGTGCGCGGCAAGCCGCTGATGCAGTACCACCTGGACGCCTTCGGCCGTGGCGGCTACCCCGACGTGGTCGTCAACACGGCCTGGCTGGGCGAGCAGATCGAGCAGCGCTGCGGCGCCGGCGGCGGCCACTGGCCGCGTATCCGTTATTCCAGCGAAGGTCGCGACTTCGGCTTTGCCCTGGAAACCGCCGGCGGTATCGCCCGCGCGCTGCCGCTGCTGGCCGATGCGTTCTGGCTGGTGGGCGGCGACGTATTCGTGCCGCAATTCGAGTTCGGCCGCGACGCGCTGGACCGCTTTGCTGGCGGCGGCCGGCTCGCGCACCTGTTCCTGGTGCCCAATCCGGCCCAGCACCCGCAGGGCGACTTCGGGCTGCGCGCCGACGGCGTGGCCGTGCGCGAGGCGCCCCAGCGCTACACCTACTCGACCATCGGGCTGTACCGACGGGAATTCTTCGCCTCGCTGCCGGCCGGCAACCCGGAGGGCCTGAAAGTCCCCATGCTGCCGCTGCTGCTGGCCGCGATCCACAATGCGCAGGTCACCGCGGAGATCTACACCGGCTGCTGGGCCGACGTGGGAACACCCGAACGGCTGGCCCAACTCAACGCATCATGAGCAACGACAAGTCGATCTATGCCCAGCGCCGGGCGCGCGTGGCCGCGCAGCTGGGAGACGGCGGCATCGCGATCGTGCCGACCGCGCCCGAGCGCGCGCGCAACCGCGACAGCGGTTTTCCGTTCCGCCACGACAGTTATTTCTACTACCTGACCGGCTTCGCCGAGCCGCATGCGTGGCTGGTGATCACAGCCGACGGGCACAGCACGCTGTTCTGCGCACCCAAGGACCTGGAGCGCGAGATCTGGGACGGCTACCGGCTCGGCCCGGAGGCGGCGCTGGCGGTGCTCGGCGTCGATGCGGCGCACAGCGTCGACGAGCTGCCGGCGCAGCTGCCCGGGCTGCTGGAGAACCGGCGCTCGGTCTGGTACCCGTTCGCGATCCATGACGGCCTGGAGACGCGGATCGCCGGCTGGCTGAACCAGGTCCGCGCACGGGTGCGTTACGGCGCGATCTGTCCGGAGCGGCAGCAGGACCTGTGCGCCGTGCTGGACGAGATGCGGCTGGTCAAGGACGGCCACGAGCAGGACATCATGCGGCGCGCCGGGCAGATCAGCGCCGGCGCGCATGTGCGCACCATGCAGGCCTGCGCACGCATGCTGCGCGCAGGCGATGACGTGCGCGAGTACCACCTGGAAGCCGAACTGCTGCACGAGTTCCGCCGGCATGGCTCGCAGGCGCCGGCCTACACGTCGATCGTCGCCGCCGGCGCCAATGCCTGCGTGCTGCATTACCGGGCCGACACGGCGCCGGTGCGCGCCGGCGAGCTGGTGCTGATCGACGCGGCCTGCGAGCTGGACGGCTACGCCAGTGACATCACCCGCACCTTCCCGGCCGGCGGCCGGTTCTCGGGGCCGCAGCGCGCCGTGTACGAGCTGGTGCTTGCGTCGCAGGAAGCCGCCGTGGCGGCGACCCGCGCCGGCGCCCGCTTCACCGATCCGCACGACGCGACGGTCAAGGTGCTGGCGCAGGGGCTGCTCGACCTGGGCCTGCTGGACGCCGCCAAGGTCGGCGGCGTGGACGACGTGATCGAGCAGCGCGCCTACTTCCAGTTCTACATGCACCGCACCGGCCACTGGCTGGGCATGGACGTGCACGACTGCGGCGGCTACGTGGAGCCCTCGCAGCTGGGCGAGGTGAGCGAGCGCAAGGACCCGCTGTCGGGCGAGATCATCAAGAACCGGCCCAGCCGCATCCTGCGGCCCGGCATGGTGCTCACCATCGAGCCCGGCCTGTACATCCGGCCGGCCGAGGGCGTGCCCGAGCAGTTCCACCACATCGGCGTGCGGATCGAAGACGACGCGATCGTCACCGAGCAGGGCTGCGAGCTGATCACCCGCGGCGTGCCGGTGCGCCCCGACGAGATCGAGGCGCTGATGCGCTGAGTCAGCCGCCGTGGGGCCGCTCGCCCCCGGCACGCGCGACCACGGTGTCGCGCATCAGCCGGCGGGCGCCGTCGGCGACCCCCGGGGCGGCGGGGCGCGCACTCGCAGGCGCGCCGTCGGACAGCAGCCGCTGGTACTCGCCGGCCACGCGCCGTTCGCACGCGCACGCCAGCGCGCGCAGGGCCGCGCCATCGCGGATCGCGTAGACGCCGGCGCGCCGCAGCGACGCGCCGCCGGCCTCGCACAGGCGCTCGGCCATCGCCGCGATCTGTGGCGCCGGGACGCCCAGCAGCCGCGCCGCCTCGTCCTGGTCGAGCACCATTTCCTGGCCGGCCAGGCGTTCCAGGCTTATCAGCAGCAAGGTGGCCAGCTGCTGCTCGGGCGTGTGCAGGCCGCGGCACGCGGCAAGCACCACCTTCTGCGCCGCCAGGGCGCGGTCGTAGCGCATCAGCAGGCGCATGAAGGCACCCGCGCGCGCCCATTCCTCCAGCAACTGCTCACGTCCCAATGCCAGGCCGTAGCCGGTGGACTGCACGACCACCCGCGTCACGGACGCATCGTTCAGGAACTTCGGCAGGCCGACCACCCCCTCGCTGCCGACCAGGGCGGCGACCCGCTCGCCCCCGTCGGGCATCCCCTGCAGCACCGAAACCACGCCGGCCAGCGGGAAGTAGGCGCGCGCGAAGTGCCCGGCGGCCTGCCCCAGCTGGTGCCCGGCCGGCAGATCAGCCAGTGCCAGGTGCGGCAGCAGCCGCGTCCGCACGTCCTCCGGCAGGGCCGCCAGCAGCCCGTTCTGTGGCAACAGCTTGGCCAGCGCGCGTTCGCGCGTGGCGCCCGAGACCAGGAGGAAGGCCATGTGCCGACTCTAGTGAGGCTGTCGTTCTTCGCACCCGGTGCGTAACGGGCGGTAGCGGGGTGCTGCCCGGGTCGGCCATTGCAGCAGGACGCGCCGCACAGGTACGTGCGCCGCCGGCTGACACGGCGCCCGATCGAGCGCGCCTTATTTCCATGCCCGCGGCGAGGCCAGGTAAGCGAACGGCTGGAACTGCAAATTGTCGCAACAACGGTAAGACTCACCATCCGGCGCGATTTCGTACGACCGCTTACATCGAAGCGCGGTAGTGCGGCACGCCCCGCCGCGTCGCCGGTGCAGGTCTACAATGGCACCCCCGCAGATCGGGCGCCCCGCTGGCGCCAAGCGGCTGCGGCAGGAGAAGTCGATCCATGTCCCCCACCCCCGCGGCGCCTGCCGACGAGAAACGCAACGAACTGCGCCAGGCCGCCCTGCGGTATCACGAGTTCCCGACCCCCGGCAAGATCGCGATCCAGCCCACCACGCAGCTGGTCAACCAGCGCGACCTGGCACTGGCGTATTCGCCTGGCGTGGCCGCGCCCTGCGAGGAAATCGTCAAGGATCCGGCCGCGGCGTTCCGCTACACCAGCCGCGGCAACCTGGTGGCGGTGATCACCAACGGCACCGCCGTGCTGGGGCTGGGCGACATCGGGCCGCTGGCCGCCAAGCCGGTGATGGAAGGCAAGGGCGTCCTGTTCAAGAAGTTCGCCGGCATCGACGTGTTCGACATCGAGGTGAACGAGAAGGATGACCTCGACCGGCTGGTGGACGTGATCGCCGCGCTGGAGCCGACCTTCGGCGGCATCAACCTGGAGGACATCAAGGCGCCGGACTGCTTCTACGTGGAGCGCAAGCTGCGCGAGCGGATGAAGATCCCGGTCTTCCACGACGACCAGCACGGCACGGCCATCACCGTCGGCGCCGCGATCCTGAACGGCCTGAAGGTGGCGGGCAAGGACATCCGCAGCGTCAAGCTCGTGACGTCGGGCGCGGGCGCCGCGGCGCTGGCCTGCCTGAACCTGCTGCTGAAGCTGGGCATGCCGCGCGAGCACATCTTCGCCACCGACCTGGCCGGCGTGGTCTACCAGGGGCGGCAGGAACTGATGGACGAGGACAAGGTCCAGTTCGCGCAGCAGACCTCGGCCCGCACGCTGACCGAGGTCATCGAGGGCGCGGACATCTTCCTGGGCCTGTCGGCGGCCGGCGTGCTCAAGCCGGACATGGTGCGCCGCATGGCCGACCGGCCGCTGATCCTGGCGCTGGCCAACCCGAACCCGGAGATCACCCCGGAGGAAGTGCACGCGGTGCGCGGCGACGCGATCATGGCGACCGGCCGCACCGACTACCCGAACCAGGTCAACAACGTCCTGTGCTTCCCGTACATCTTCCGCGGCGCGCTGGATTCCGGCGCCACGACCATCACCAACGAGATGGAGATCGCGGCCGTGTACGCCATCGCCGAGCTGGCGCAGGCCGAGCAGAGCGAAGTGGTCGCCGCCGCCTACGCCGGCCAGCAGCTGGCATTCGGTCCGGACTACCTGATCCCCAAGCCGTTCGACCCGCGCCTGATGATCAAGATCGCGCCGGCCGTGGCCCAGGCCGCCGCCGACAGCGGCGTGGCATCGCGGCCGGTGAAGGACATGGACGCCTACCGGGAAAAGCTGCAGAGCTTCGTCTACGCGTCGGGCACGACCATGAAGCCGATCTTTGCGGCCGCGAAGACGGCGGCGCGCAAGCGGGTGGCGTTCTGCGAGGGCGAGGAAGAACGCGTGCTGCGCGCCGCCCAGATCGTGGCCGACGAGGGCGTGGCGCGGCCGACGCTGATCGGGCGGCCGGCCATCATCGCCCAGCGGATCGAGAAGTTCGGGCTGCGGCTGCGCGAGGAGCTGGACTACGACGTCGTGAACGTCGAGCAGGACCACCGCTACCGCGACTTCTGGCAGACCTACCACGGGATGACCGAGCGCAAGGGCGTCACCGTCCAGATGGCCAAGATCGAGATGCGGCGGCGGCTGACGCTGATCGGGTCGATGCTGCTGCACAAGGACGAGGTCGACGGCATGATCTGCGGCACCTGGGGCACCGCCCCCATGCACCTGCAGTACATCGACCAGGTGATCGGCCGGCGCCCCGGGGTTGCCACCTATGCCTGCATGAACGGGCTGCTGCTGCCGGGCCGGCAGGTGTTCCTGGTCGACACGCACGTCAATTACGACCCCACCGCCGAGCAGCTGTCCGAGATCACGGTGATGGCGGCCGAGGAAATGATGCGCTTCGGCATCAAGCCCAAGGCGGCGCTGCTGTCACATTCCAATTTCGGCAGCAGCAACCAGCCCAGCGCGGTGAAGATGCGCCAGACCCTGGACCTGCTGCGGGCACGCTCGCCCTGGCTCGACGTGGACGGCGAGATGCACGGCGACGCGGCGCTGGACGAACACACGCGGCGGCAGATCATGCCGCACAGCACGCTGGCCGGCGACGCGAACCTGCTGGTGCTGCCCAACATCGATGCAGCCAATATTTCTTACAACCTGCTCAAGACGGCAGCCGGGGGCAACATCGCCATCGGCCCGGTCCTGCTCGGGGCGGCCAAACCGGTGCATATCCTCACAGCCAGCGCGACCGTTCGGCGCATCGTCAACATGACCGCGCTGACGGTCGCCGACGCGAACGCCACTCGCTAGGGCGATCCTGCGACAGCCCGCGCTCACTTCACCGAATCGGTGGGGAGCCCGGAACAACCATGCGGCGTGCCCAAAAAATGAGCACCGGGCTTGCGTTTTCACAACGGATACGTCACACTACCGCCTTGTTTTTTCCGGGTTAACCCGGAGTGGCGTCCCGCAGAGGCGCCCCGAGAAGGCCCCATCCATGGCGCGCATCGCCGCTGTCAAGTTTGCGCTTACTAGCCTCTTGCTGGCAGCGGCGGCGACCGCATCCCCGGTACAAGCCCGGACATGGACGGACCGCACTGGCGACAGCAGCGCCGCCGTCCAGGTGGGCCAGCTGCCGCCGCAGGCTCGGGTCACCTACGGACTGATCCGTCAGGGCGGACCGTTCCCGTATGACAAGGACGGCACGGTGTTCGGCAACAGGGAGCGGCGGCTGCCTGCGGCCAAGCGCGGGTACTACCGCGAATACACCGTCGGCACGCCAGGATCGCGCGACCGGGGGGCCCGGCGCATCGTGTGCGGCGGCCCGGAACGGGTGCCGCACATGTGCTACTACACCGCTGACCACTACGCCAGTTTTCGACAGATTGTGGAGTGACCCCGATGAAGCGGGACTTGTTTGTGACTATGGAAAGAGACACGGAGATGGACGCACCACTTCGTAAGGAACCCGGCGAGACACCGCTGAGGGGCGTTCGCAGCAACATCGTGCAGTCGATCCGCGCCTTCCGGGTGCAGGACCTGCAGGATTCGGCGCGGGCGATGGGCCATCACTTTCTCTATGCCAACCTGGCCACGGCCCAGAGCAAGCAGGAAGTGCTGGACCTGATCGCCCAGCAGTTCATGCTGCCGGCGCACTTCGGCAAGAATTTCGACGCGCTCTACGACTGCATGACCGACCCGGTCCACAAGTCCGGGCCACAGCCGGGCTTCATCGTGGTGCTCGAACAGATTCCGGCCAACGCCAAGTTCGACAAGGAAGCGCGCGAGCAGCTGCTCGACATCTTCCGGGACACGGCTGACTACTGGGCCGACCGGAAGGTCCCGTTCAGATGCTTCTATTCTTTTCTGTAGCCCGTTCTGCACAAACCAGCCAGGCAGAACGGGCGAACGAGGCTCAGGGCGAAGTCGCGACCAGCGCAGCTCCGCTCACCGACAACGGCGAGAAGATGCCCACCGACAAGCTGGTGGACGTCTCGCCCCTGGCGCTGCGCATGAGCAGCCCATTCAACGCGGGATATTGGCTCTCGGCCGCCTGAGGGTCCCTCAGGCGAACGCAACAACGCCCGGGCCAGCCGGGCGTTGTTATTTGATCCCGATGCGCGCCGCGGCTGGCGCTACCCGGCAGCCAGCCGCTCGCACAGCGCCAGGTATTCGTCCACCGCCACTTCCTCGGCACGCCGCTGCAGGTCGAACGCGCCGGCGAATCCCCTTTGCTCCAGCCAGCGGCCCAGGCTGTGCCGCAGCAGCTTGCGGCGCTGGCTGAAGGCCACCTGGACCAGCTCGGACAGCAGCCGCTCGTCCACCGGCGCCGGCTGTGCGCGCGGCACCATGCGCACCACCGCACTGTCGACCCTGGGCGGCGGATCGAACGACGCCGGCGGCACGAACAGCACGTCCTCCATCTCGTAGCGCCATTGCAGCATCACCGACAGCCGTCCGTAGTCGGCGGTGGCCGGCGGCGCCACCATGCGGGCGACCACCTCCTGCTGCAGCATGAAGTGCTGGTCCTGCACCCGGTCGACGAAGCCCAGCAGGTGGAACAGGATCGGCGTCGAGATGTTGTACGGCAGGTTGCCCACCACGCGCAACCGCGCGGCCCCGAGTGCCTCGGCCAGCGCCGCGAAATCGACCTGCAGCACGTCCGCTTCGGTCACGACCAGCTGCGGGTGCCGGCGCAGCCGCGCGGCCAGGTCGCGGTCGAGCTCGATCACGGCCAGCCGGCCGAGCCGCTCCACCAGGGGCTGCGTCAGCGCGGCCAGTCCGGGCCCGATCTCCACCATCGGCTGGCCCGGGCGCGGGTCGATCGCCCGCACGATCGCGTCGATGATCGCCGGGTCGGTCAGGAAATGCTGGCCGAAACGCTTGCGCGCGATGTGTGCGGCCACGTCAGGTCGGCGGCTCGCGCAGCTCCACGTATGCGCGGCCCCGGACGTCCTGGGCCCACTTGGCATAGGCCTCGTCCAGCTTCTTCTCGCGCAACAGGGTGCGCGCCAGCTCGCGCTGCTCGCGCGCGCTCAGCGTCGCCTCGCGCCGCTCCAGCAGCTGGATCAGGTGGACGCCGAACCGCGTCACCACGGGGTCGGCGATCTCGCCCGGCTTGAGCGCTTCGAGCGCGTCCTCGAACTCGGGCACGAACAGGCCCGGGCTGGCCCAGCCGAGGTCGCCGCCGTTGGGTGCGCTCGCGTCCTGCGAGAACTCGCGGGCGAGCTGTGCGAAGTCGGCTTGGCCGGCCTGCACCCGCCGCTTGTAGTCGGCCAGCCGCTGGCGCGCGGCGGCTTCGCTGACCTGGGCCCCGGGCCGCAGCAGGATGTGCCGGGCGTGGCTCTGCACCACCTGGGCGCCGGGCAGGTCGGCCCGCCGCTTCTCCAGCACCTTCACGACGTGAAAGCCCGCGCCCGAGCGGATCACCGCGCTCACGCCACCCGGCGCGAGCGCCTGCACCGCCTCGACAAACAAGGGCGGATAGCGGTCGGCCGTGCGCAGCCCCACGACACCGCCGCTCTGTTTCGCGCCGGCGGCGTCCGACACCTCGGCCGCCAGCTTGGCGAAGTCTTCCCCGGCGCGGGCCCGCTCCTGCACCCGCTGCGCCTTCGCGCGCAGACTCGCCACCTGGGCCTCGGCGGCGTTCTCGGGCACCGCCACCAGGATGTGCGCCAGGTTCAGTTCGAGCGAGGCCGGATCGTTGCTGTTCTGGCGCTCGCGCACGAACTGGTCAAGCTCCAGCTCGCTCACCCGGACCGAGGCGAATTCGCGCTCGCGCAGGCGCGTCAGCAGGATCTGGTTGCGCAGCTCCTCGCGGAAGCTGGCCAGCGGGATGCCGTCGGCCTGCAGCCGGCGGCGCAGCTCGGCCACGTCGATCTGGTTCTGGCGCGCGATGTTCTGCTCGGCCTGGTCGATCGCCGACTCGTCGGCTCGGATGCCGTTCTCGCCGGCCAGCTGCAGCTGGGCCTTCTCGCCGATCAGGCGCTCCAGCACCTGGCGCGCGAACTCCGCCGGCGGCGGGACGGCCTGGCCCTGCTGCGCCAGCTGCGCCTCGAACCGGGCCATGCGCAGCCGCACCTCGTGGTTGGTGATCGGCTCGGAGTTGACCACCGCGACGATGTAGTCCGCGGTGCGCGGACCGGCCTCGGGCGCTCGCGCGCCGGCACGCCCGCCCGCGGGCGGCACCCGCAGGCCCTGCGCGTCGGCCGGCAGGGACAGGGCGAGGGCCTGCGCGGCGCAGGCCAGCCACAGGACGTAGAAGCGTTGGTTCATCTGGTCAATCGTAATTGGTGAAGCGGCTGGGAGCGCCGACCTGCTCGCGCAGGAACTGGTAGCGCGGGATATTCTCCTTGAGCCGCTGCAGCGCGTTGGTCCCGAGCCGGGTGAAGCCCACGAATTCGAGCTGGAACAGGATCCGCTTGTTGGAGGTACTGGTGCTGCTTTGCAGGCGCTCCAGCACGATCCGCCCGAGCCAGCAGCCGGCGTCGTATTCCAGGCCGATGATGCTGTCGACCAGCCGGCGGTCCTTCAGGCTCATGTTCAGGCGCCCGACGCTGTACCAGCGGCCCTCGCCTTCGCCCTGGCCCGGCCCGAGCAGGCGGCCGCGGTCGCCCCAAAGGTCGTTGAGCGGCCATTGCCAGCCGATGTCCAGCTGCTCGCTCTGGCCGCGCTGCAGCCGGTAGGCGGCGCTGATCACGCGGTAGTTGCCCGGGCTGTAGCGGCCGCCGACGGTGGATCGCACCGAGCGGCCGGTCTTGGGGTTGTACTGCAGCGTGGAGTCCAGGCTCCACCGCGGCGTCCAGTTGATCGTGGCGCCGAACAGCAGGTCGGACAGGCGCTCGCTGACCGGCGCGCCGCCCGGCAGCGTGATGCGCTGGTCCTTGAAGCGCAGCCGCTGGGCCACGCCGAAGCGTGCCGCCTCGGCACCGCTGTCCGGATCCAGCAGCCGGGTGCTGGCGCCCAGCGTCAGCAGATGCGTCTCCGAGATCCGGTCATGGCCGCCGAACTCGTTTTCGGTGTAGACCGTCGCGAAGTTGAAGTCGTTGAGCGCCGAGTCGTAGTTGGGCAGGTGATTCTGCTCGCGCCACGGCGTGTACACGTAGAACGCGCGCGGCTCCAGCGTCTGGCGGAAGTTGCGGCCGAAGAAGCGGGCGTCGCGCTCGAACATCAGGCCCGAGTCCAGGCTGGCCGTGGGCACCACCCGCGTCGCCCGCTCCTGGCCCGTGGCCAGCGCCGCGTCGAACTGGTAGTGGGTCGCGTGCAGCTGCAGCTTGGGCGTGACGAACCAGCCCGGCGTCTGCCACGGACGGCTGAGCTGCGTCAGCAGGAAGCTGCGCTGGGCGTTCGGCTGGCGCGTGAGCTGGCGGTCGGCCTCGAAGCGCGTGGTGTCGGCCTCGAACGATGCCTCCAGGCCGCCCGGCAGGTTGCCGCGCAGGTAGCGCGCCGCGACCTGCGGCAGCCGGTCGTACGGCGGCAGGATCGGTGCGTTGACGTCCTGCAGCACCTGCCACTTGAGCGCCCGCGCCAGCACCGACAGGTCGCCGCGCGACCACGACAGCGCGCCGTCGTTGGCCAGCAGCCGCTGCGTGAGCGACGCCGTGGTGCGCGAGAAGTCGCGCCAGTAGTTGTCGTCGCTGACCCGGTTCAGGTTGAGGTTGAGCCCCACCCCACCCAGGGTCGACCCGGCCGCCAGCGCGCCGGCATGCTGGGCGGTAAAGCCCCAGCGGTCGCGGTCGCGCAGCCGGTCGGCCGGCATGAAGTTGGCCCGCAGCTGCCCGGCGTACTCGCGCTCCAGGTAGCGGAACTCGCCGCCCAGGTCGACGCCGCGCTTGGTCATCAGCGTGGGATAGAACGTGGCGTCCCGGTTGGGCGCGATGTTCCAGTAATAGGGAACGGTCAGCTCGAAGCCGTTGAGGCTGTCGATGCCGATCGTCGGCGGCAGCAGGCCGGACTTGCGCTTGTCGCTCAGGGGAAAGCTCAGCCCCGGGATCGGCAGGATCGGCAGCCCCATGAAGCTCAGCACCGCGCCGCTCGCCTGGCCGGTCTCCTCCTCGTTGTCGATGCGCAGGCTGGCCGCGCGCAGGATCCAGTCTGGCATCCAGCTGGGCCCGGGATGGCGCCGGCAGGTCGTGTAGGTGGCGTTGCGGATCACGGCCCGCTTGTCGTCGATGAAGTCGACCCGGTCGGCGGTGCCGTAGGCATCGTTGCGCAGGAAACGGTAGCTCGGCTGGCTGAAGAAGCCCTCGAACGATTCCACCTTCAGTTCCAGCAGCGGCCCGTCGAACACGTTGCCGGCGCGATTGAGGTGCACGTTCCCGCGCGCGCGGGCCAGGTCGCCGGGCTGCCAGTACTCAAGCCGGTCGGCCCGGATCAGCAGGTCGCCGCGGCGCAACTCGGCCCCGCCCTCGATCACGGTTTCCAGGTCCGGCCGCCCGAACACGTGGTCGCCTTCCACGAACACCGGCAGCTCGCGCGCGAGCTGGCCCGGTACGTCCTCGCGCAGCACCGGGCTGGGCTTGAGCGCGAGCGGCGCCTCGGACTGCGCCAGCGCGGCCTGGCCCTGCAACAGGGCCCAGGCCACCAGCGCGACGGGCGTCAGGGCAAAGCGGGGGCGGGTCGCCCGGGAAGTGGGGTCGTGCATCTACGGCGATCGGTGCCCGCCGCGGCGCGGCGCCGCGCCGGCAGGACTGCATTTGTAGAATGGATTATCCATGAGCGATCCAGCCGATTCCCCCTCTTCAGCGCCGCCGCCCGTGACCTGGGCCGACCCGCAGCGCCAGGCCGCGTTCGACCGCTGGCTGCAGGAGCTGGCCGGCGAGCACCGGCTGGCGCCGCATACGCTGCGGCTGGCCTCGGCCGACGCCAGCTTCCGCCGCTACCTGCGGGTCGACGCCGACGGCGGCAGCCGCATCATCATGGATGCGCCGCCGGACAAGGAGGACTGCCGCCCGTTCGTGCGGGTCGCGCGGCTGATGGCCGACGCCGGCCTGAACGTGCCGCGCATCCTGGCCTGGGACGAGCCGCTGGGCTTCATGCTGATGGACGACCTGGGCCGGCGCACCATGATCGAGCTGGTCGGCAGCGAGCCGACACGGGACACCCAGCGCCTGTACCTGCGCGCCGTCGATGCGCTGGTGGCCTGGCAGGCGGCATCCCGGCCGGGCGTGCTGCCGCGCTACGACCAGGCCCTGCTGGCCCGCGAGCTGGCGCTGTTCCCCGACTGGTACCTGCAGCAGCATCGGGGCGTGGCGGTGCAGGGCGAACTGCGCACGACACTCGACGGCGTGTTCCAGCTGATCGTCGAGCGCAACCTGGCCAGCGCCGCGGTCTACGTGCACCGCGACTTCATGCCGCGCAATCTGATGATCCCGGGCGACCCGGCCGAGCCGCGGCTGGGCGTGCTCGATTTCCAGGACGCGGTGGAGGGCCCGATCACCTACGACATCGCGAGCCTGATGCGCGACGCCTTCCTCAGCTGGGACGAAGAGTTCGTGCTCGACATCACGGTGCGCTACTGGCAGGCCGCGCAGAAGGCCGGGCTGCCGGTCGATCCCGACTTCGGCGACTTCTACCGCGCCGTGGAATGGATGGGCCTGCAGCGCCACCTGAAGGTCGCCGGCATCTTCGCCCGCCTCACTCTGCGCGACGGCAAGCCCCGGTACCTGGCCGATGCGCCGCGCTTCATCGGCTACATCCGCGCCACCGCCGGCCGCTACCGCGAGCTCGCGCCGCTGCTGCGGCTGGTCGACGAGGTCGAGGGCACCCAGCCCGCCACGGCGTATGCCTTCGGGCGGCTCTGAGCGGGCGCGGCCGCCGCGCCTGTACTGCCCCGCGGCGCTGGAGGCCGGCGCCGCGCTCGCGTTGCCCGACAGTGCGGCGCGCCACGTGCAGGTGCTGCGCCTTCAGCCCGGGGCGCCGGTCACGCTGTTCGACGGCCGCGGCGGCGAGTGGCGCGCGATCGTGACCCGGATGGGCCGCAGCGAGGTGCAGGTGCTGGCGCAGGCGCACGACCCCGTGGAGCGCGAGGCCGCGCGCGAGCTGCACCTGGCCGTCGGCCTGCCGGCCAACGAACGCATGGACTGGCTGGTCGAGAAGGCGACCGAGCTCGGCGCCGCCAGCATCCAGCCGCTGCTGGCGCAGCGCAGCGTCGTGCGGCTGGCCGGCGAGCGCGCCGCGCGCCGGCAGGCCCATTGGCAGGCGATCGCGGTTGCGGCCTGCGAGCAGTGCGGCCGCAACCGCGTGCCCGCGGTGCACGAGCCGCTGGAACTCGCGGGCTGGCTGCAGCGACTGGACAGCGCGCCTGCCGCCCGCCCCGGCCGCTGGGTGCTTTCGCTGGAGCCGGGCGCGCAGCGCCTGCCGGCGGCCGAAGCCGCACCCACCGCGGCGACGCTGCTGTCGGGACCGGAAGGCGGCCTGACGGCGCACGAGGACGCGGCGGCCCGGGCCGCCGGATTCCGGCCGCTCTCGCTGGGCGAGCGCGTGCTGCGCGCCGAGACGGCACCGCTCGCGGTCCTGGCCCGCTGGGCCGAATAGCGGCCGCAGCTCTGCCGGGAAGGGCCACAATGGGGCGTCCTCCCTCGACGGTGGCGCCGCCGCGCACCGGCCGGCCCACAGGAACGATCGCATGAACCGCAACCTCGGCCTCCTGGCACTGTGCCAGGGGCTTTTCCTGACCAACAACGTCACCTTCATCGCCATCAACGGGCTGGTCGGGCTGGCCCTGGCGCCGCTCGGGTGGATGGCGACGCTGCCGGTGATGGCCTATGTGGTCGGCGGCGCGCTGTCGACGGGGATCGTGGCCCGGACGCAGCAGCGCTTCGGCCGCAAGGCTTCGTTCCAGGCCGGGCTGATGGTCGCCCTGGGATCGGCACTGCTGTGCGCGTATGCGGCCTTCAGCCGCAACTTCTGGCTGCTGTGCTTCGCCACGCTGGTGGCCGGCTACTACAACGCCAACGCCAACCTCTATCGCTTCGCCGCCGCCGAGCTGGCCGGCCGCAGTGCGCCGGAACAGGCGGTGTCGTGGGTGATGGCCGGCGGCCTGCTCGGCGCGGTGGTCGGCCCGAATCTGGCGGCGTACACCCGCACCCTGCTGGACGTGCCCTTCGCCGGCGCCTACATCGCGCTGGCGGTGGTGGCGCTGCTGGGCATGGCCGCGTTGTCGTGGATCGACTTCCCGCCGCCGCCCGCCAAGCAGGAGGCGCACGGCGGGCGGCCGCTGTCCCAGATCATGCGGCAGCCGGTGTTCGCGGTCGCCGCGCTGGCCGGTGCTCTCAGCTACGGCGTGATGAACCTGCTGATGGCGGCGACGCCGATCGCCATGCAGCAGTGCGCGCTGCCGTTCTCCGACGCCGCGCTGGTGCTGCAATGGCACGTGATCGGCATGTTCGTGCCGGGCTTCTTCACCGGCAACCTGATCAGGCGGTTCGGCACGCTGCCGGTGATGGGGGTCGGCGTCGCGCTGAACCTGGTCTGCATCGTCGTCGCGCTCTCCGGCGTCGAATTGCACCAGTTCCTGGTCGCCCTGTTCCTGCTGGGCGTCGGCTGGAACTTCCTGTTCACCGGCGCCACCACGCTGTCGCTGACCGCGTATCGTCCCGAGGAGCGCGACGCCGCGCAGGGGGCGCTGAACTTCTTCGTGTTCGCGACGCTGGCGGTGAGTTCGTTCTCCTCGGGCGTGCTGGTGACCACCCAGGGCTGGCAACTGCTCAACTACGGCTCGCTGCTGCCGGTGGTGCTGACGGCCGCCGCGCTGGCGTGGCTGGCGTTCAAGCAGCGAAACGCCGCACCAGCCACTGCCTGAGGCGTTCGTAGACGGGCGCGCTGTCCAGTTCGTTGAACAGCTCGTGGTACATCGGCTCGAAGCACTGCGCGGCCACCACCCCGGGTGGAGCGGCGGCCGCAAAGGCGCGGCTGCCCGCCGGATCGACCAGCGCGTCGGCGCCGGCATAGAGCAGCAGCGTGGGCACCTTCCACCGGCTCGCGCAGCGCAGCACCTGCGGTCCTTCCTCGGTGATGAACGTCGCGAGGCGGGCCGAGACGCGGTCATGGACCAGCGGGTCGGCCCGCCAGGCGGCCGCCACCCGGGGGTCGTGCGACAGGCGCGCCACATCGAGGCCGTTGCCCAGCGCCAGGTTGGGCGCCACGCGCGGCAGGGCGGACAACAGCAGGCGCTGCACGCCGCTGACCCGCGCCGCGAACGCGGGTGACGACAGCACCAGCGCGTCGATGCCGGCTTCGTTGCGGGCGACCAGGCCGGCCGCCACCAGGCCGCCGAGGCTGTGGCCCAGGAGCACCAGCGGCACGGCGTCACCGAACCGCTGGCGCGTGCTCTCCAGCACGTCCGCCAGGTCGTCGATCAGCCGCGTGGCCGCCGGCAGGCCCCCGCGCGGTCCGCTCGATTCGCCGTGGCCGTACTGGTCGTAGCCGCGCACCGCAAAGCCCCAGTCGTTGAGCCGGGCGGCCAGGTCCTCGTGGCGGCCGGCGTGCTCGCCCAGCCCGTGCACCAGCACCACCACGCCGCGCAGGGCCGCGCCGCGCGGCGCCGGCCAGTCGCGCAGCGCGATGTTCTCGCCGTCGCTGGCGGTGAACGGCGACAGGACGGCCGCGGAGCCGGGCACTGCGCGCCGCCTCGTTCAGGGCAGTTGCGCGATCACCTGCGCCACGGCCGCCGTGAGTTTCCTGGCGTAGGGCACGTGCAGGAACTCGTTGGGGCCGTGCGCATTGCTGCGGGGGCCCAGCACGCCGCAGACCATCATCTGCGCGCGCGGGAAGCCTTCGCTCAGCATGTTCATCAGCGGGATGGTGCCGCCCTGGCCGATGTAGCCGCAGGGCGCGCCGAAGTGCGCCTGCGAGGCCCCATTCAGCGCCTGCTCGAACCAGGAGGCCGCCGCGGGCGCGTTCCAGCCCGTGGCCGCGCTGCCGGCCTCGAAGGTCACCTTGGCCTGGTACGGGGCGTCATCCTCCAGCAGGGCCTTCAGTTCCTGCACGGCCCGCGCCGCGTCGACCAGCGGCGGCAGTCGCAGCGAGAGCTTGAAGGCGGTGAACGGGCGCAGCACGTTGCCGGCGTCCTGCAGCGCCGGCAGTCCCTCGGCGCCGGTCACCGACAGGGTCGGCGTCCAGGTGCGGTTGACCAGCGCCTGCAGCGGATCGGTGGTGGTCGGCAGGGTGAAGGCGCTCGAGCCGCCGCAGTCCCAATGCGCCCAGGGAAAGCGCTTGTACACCTCCTCGCCCAGGATGGCGGCGGTGGCGCGGGCCTGCGCCAGCCGGTCGGCCGGCACCTCGCAATGGAAGCTGGCCGGCAGCAGGCGGCCGGTCCGGCTGTCCTCCAGCCGGTCGAGCACCTGGCGCATGATGCGAAAGCTCGACGGCACCAGGCCGGAGGCGTCGCCCGAGTGCACGCCTTCGGTGAGCACCTCCACCTTCAGCGTGCCCGCTGCCATGCCGCGCAACGAGGTGGTCAGCCACAGCTGGTCGTAGTTGCCGGCGCCCGAGTCCAGGCAGACCACCAGCCCGACGTCGCCCAGTCGCGGCCGCAGCGCGTCGATGTACGGCGGCAGGTCGTGCGAGCCGGACTCCTCGCAGGTCTCGATCAGGCCGACGATGCGCGGATGCGGCGCATTCTGGGCCCGCAGCGCCTGCACGGCGGCGATGCTGGCGTACACCGCGTAGCCGTCGTCGGCGCCGCCCCGCCCGTAGAGCCGGCCGTCCTCGTACTTGGGCGTCCACGGCCCGAGGTCGGACCGCCAGCCGCTGAACTCGGGCTGCTTGTCCAGGTGGCCGTACATCAGCACCGTCTGCTTCGATTCGCTGCGCGACGCCGGGATCTCGAAGAACAGCACCGGCGTGCGGCCGGGCAGGCGGACGATCTCCAGCGCCAGCCCTTCGACACGCTGCGCCTCGATCCAGTTGGCCGCGTTGCGCACCACGGCGTCGATGAAGCCGTGTTCGGCCCATTGCGGATCGAAGGCCGGCGACTTGGCCGGAATGGCGATGTATTCGGTCAGCTGGCGCACGATGTCGCCGTCCCACTGCGCCGTGACATGGGCCAGCGCGGCGGCCGGATCGAGCAGGCCGCTCGGGACTTCGCGGTGCAGGGGAGCGTTCATGAGGTTGCGCGTCGCTGAAAAAACCGCCACTGTACGCCTGCCCGGCCAGGGCGCAACGGATGAGCTTCAGCCTGGCCGATGCGGCGCTACAGTCTGGACATGCCGCCACCGGCCGCCACTTCCCATCCGCGCATCCGCATCGGCATCGGCGGCTGGAACTACGAGCCCTGGCGCGGCACGTTCTTCCCGCCGGGATTGCCGCGCCGCCAGGAGCTCGCTCATGCGAGCGCGCGCCTGTCGGCCATCGAGGTCAACGCCACCTATTACGGCACCCTCAAGCCGGCGGTGTTCGCCGGCTGGCGCGAGCAGACCCCCGAGGGCTTCGTCTTTTCGCTCAAGGCGAGCCGGTTCGCCACCAACCGCAAGGTGCTGGCGAGCGCGGCCGAGTCGATCGAGCGGTTCGTCGGCAGCGGCATCGCCGAACTCGGTCCCAAACTGGGACCGATCGTGTGGCAGTTCGCGCCGACCAAGCGGTTCGAGCCTGACGATTTCGGGGCCTTCCTTGCGCTGCTGCCCCGGCGCGCCGGCGGCCTGCCGCTGCGCCATGTGCTGGACGTGCGCCACGAGAGCTTTGCCTGCGCCGGCTACCTGGAATTGGCGCGGCGCCACGACTGCGCCACCGTGCACACCGATGCGCCGCAGTTCCCGGCGATCGCCGATCCGGGCAACGACCTGGCCTACATCCGGCTGATGCGCAGTGCCGCCGATTGCCCCACCGGCTACCGGCCGGCCGAAATCGCGGCCTGGGCCCAGGGGGCGCGCGCCTGGGTCGCGGGCGGACCGCGCCGCGAGGTGTTCCTCTACTTCATCAACGGCGCCAAGGAACGCGCGCCGGCCGCCGCCATCGAACTGATGCAGGCGGTCGGCTGATCCGCCTCCAGCCCATCCACGGCTCGCGGTGCCGGCCAGCGCTGCGGCGCGGCGATCGGCACTTTTCCTATAGCCCGGTAGGAAGGGGATGACAGCATGTTTCGCCGGCCCCCCTCAGGGCTACATGCGGTGACTCGCGTCCAATGACGGATACGAGGAAAAAAGATAGGAGTTGCGCCATGGCGTACGTCTTCGAAACCGTACCCGCCGACCGCGGCCTGGTCGACCTGGACGATCCGCGCGAAGTCATCTGGTGGAGCAAACGGTTCGGATGCAGCCCGCAGCAGTTGCGCGAAGCGGTCGCCGAAGTGGGGCACTCGGCCGCGCAGGTCGAGCAGCTGCTCGACGGCAAGGACATCGTCGCGCTGTGAACGGGCCCCTCATTCCAGCCAGCGCAGCGCGCCCTGGCCCGCCTCGTTGAGCCGCGCCACCAGTGTCGGCGCCGCGTCCTCCACCACGCTGAAATCGAACGCCACTTCCTGGTCGTGGGCGACCCCGCCCAACTGCGCGCCGGCCTGCTGCAGCTCGCGCCGCACCAGCCCTTCCAGGGCATACGGCACGGCGCAGCGCAGGGCGACGCCGCGGCGCAGCGGCAGCTTGGCCGCGCCCAGCAGCGCCTGCGCCACCGCGTCGGTGTAGGCCCGCACCAGCCCGCCGGCTCCCAGCTTGATGCCGCCGAAATAGCGCACCACCGTCGCCAGCACGCCTTCCAGGTCCTGCCGTCGCAGCACTTCCAGCATCGGCCGGCCGGCGGTGCCGCCCGGTTCGCCGTCGTCGTTGGCCGCCGACTGCCCGCCGGCCAGCAGCGCCCAGCACACGTGCGCCGCCTGCGGGTGCCCGGCGCGCAATTGCGCCACCACGGCCAGCGCCTGCTCGCGGCCGGCCACGACCTGCACGCAGGCGATGAACCGGCTCTTCCTGATGACGAGTTCGGCGTGCGCCGGCTGCGCGAGGGTGAGTGCCACCCGCCGATTGTCTCAGCGCCGGCGCCGCAACCAGCCCAGGCCGTCCGAAGTGCCGCCGGGCGTCGCGCCGCGGCGCGGCTTGTATTCGCAGCCGATCCAGCCCGACCAGCCGCATTGCTGCGAGACCTGGTCGATCACCTCGAACAGGTAGTCGTAATTGAGTTCGCCGAGGTCCGGCTCGTGGCGCTCGGGCACGCCCGCCAGCTGGAAATGGCCGACCCGCCCGGTCGGCAGGTACTGGCGGATCTTCATCGCGACGTCACCCTCGACGATCTGGCAGTGGTACAGGTCCATCTGCACCTTCAGGTTGGGCGCGCCGATCTCGGTGACGACGGCATGGGCCTCGTCCTGGCGGTTGAGGAAGAAGCCGGGGATGTCGCGGGTGTTGATCGGCTCGAGCAGCACGTCCACGCCCTGGCGCGCCGCCTGCTCGGCGGCCCAGCGCACGTTGGCGACATAGGTGGCGCGCAGCGCCGCGCGCTCGCTGCCGGCCGGCGCCAGGCCCGCCATCACGTGCACGCGCGGGCAGCCGAGCGCCTGGGCATACGACAGCGCCTGGACGAAGCCGTCGCGGAATTCCGGCTCGCGCCCGGCCAGGCAGGCCAGGCCGCGCTCGCCGCCGTCCCAGTCGCCGGGCGGTGCATTGAACAGCACCTGCTGCAGCCCGTTGCCTTTCAGCCGGGCGGCCAGCTCGGCCGCCGGATGCGCGTAGGGAAACAGGTACTCCACCGCCTCGAAGCCGTCGCGGGCTGCGGCCTCGAAGCGCGCGAGAAAGTCGAGCTCGGGATAGAGCATCGACAGGTTGGCGGCAAAGCGTGGCATCGTGGTCTTCCTTACCAGTTCGCGCCGAACACGCGGCGCAGTTCCTCGATCTGCGGTTGCGACAGCGGATGGCAGCCGCCCTGGTCCAGCAGCGCCAGGCGGGCCGTCTCTTCCAGCTCCTCCAGCACCGCCATCGCCGCCGCCGGCGTGTCGTGCCAGACGTTGGGCCCGAGCCGCTCCAGCATGACCGCCCGGATCGGCCGCCCCTGGGCGCCGTACTCGGCAATCAGCCGGGCGACCTCCTCGGCGACCTCGGGCGCACCCGGCCGGTGGTACGGCAGCAGCGGCACGTGGCCCACCTTCATCACGAAGTACGGCGTGATCGGCGCCAGCAGCTCGGGACCGTGCCCGCGCAGGCTGAGCGCGACGCTGTGCGTGCTGTGCGTGTGGATCACGCAGCGCGTGCCCGGCGCGAACGGCTGCGCGGCCCGGTAGATCGCCGCGTGCAGCGCCAGCGTCTTGCTGGCGCGGTCGCCGGACGACTGGCGGCCTTCCAGGTCCACCCGGGCCAGCCGCGCGGGATCCAGGAAGCCAAGGCAGGCGTCGGTGGGCGTGATCAGGAAGCCGTCGTCCAGCCGCACGCTGATGTTGCCGGCCGTCGCATGCACGTAGCCGCGCTCGAACAGGCTGGCGCCGACGCGGCAGATTTCCTCGCGGGCGCCGGACTCGTTCATGTCAGTTGGCCGAACGCCTTGGCGAAGAAGTCGTCGGCGCCGAAGTTGCCCGACTTGAGGGTGACGTGCAATGCCCGGCCGGCGCCGTCGCGGCCCCAGCACCAGGGCACGCCGGGGTCGATCTGCGGCCCGATCTGCAGCTGGCGCATGCCCAGCGCCTGGATGCAGGCGCCCGAGGTCTCGCCGCCGGCCACCACCAGCTGGCGCACGCCGGCGTCGACCAGCCCGCGCGCGATCGACGCGATCGTGCGTTCCACCATGGCGCCGGCTTGGTCCACGCCGAGCCGACCCTGCACCGACTGCACCGCGGCCGGTTCGGCCGTGGAATGGACCAGTACCGGCCCCTGCGCGAGCAGCGGCCGGGCCCAGGCCAGCGCCTGCGCGGCGACGTCGTCGCCGGCGGCGATGCGCAGCGGATCGATCGCGAACGCCCGGCCGCCCGCGCCGATGAACGCGCGCACCTGCCGGTTGGTGGCCTGCGAGCAGCTGCCCGATACCACCGCCCCAAGGCCCTCGGCCGGGGGCAGGCGGCTGGCCGCCGCCGAGGCCGCGATGCCGAAGTTCGCCGGCAGGCCGATGGCCACGCCGGAACCGGCAGTGACCAGCCGCAGGTCCGCCAGCGCCGGCCCCAGCCGCAGCAGGTCGTCGTTGCCGAGCGCATCGACCACGGCGATGGCGACGCCCTCGGCCTGCAGCGCCGCGATGCAGGCGCGGATCGCAGCCTCGCCTTGCGCCACCGTGCGGTAGTCGATCAGGCCCACCCGGCGCTTGCACTGCGCCTGCAGTACGCGCACCAGGTTGGCGTCGCGCATCGGCGTCAGCGGATGGTCGCGCATGCCCGACTCGCTCAGCAGCATGTCGCCCACGAACAGGTAGCCCTTGAACACCGTGCGCTGGTTGTCGGGGAACGCGGGCGTGGCGATGGTGAACGGCGCCTCCAGCGCGTCCATCAGCGCCTCGGTGACCGGCCCGATGTTGCCCTGCGCCGTGCTGTCGAAGGTGGAGCAGTACTTGAAGTAGATCTGCTGCGCACCCTGCGCCTGCAGCCAGCGCAGCGCCGCCAGCGAATCGCGCACGGCGTCCTGCGGCGGCGTGGTGCGCGACTTCAGCGCCACCACCACCGCGTCGGCCTCGACGTCCAGCGGACCGTCGGGCACGCCGATGGTCTGCACCGCGCGCATGCCGCTGCGCACCAGGTTGTTGGCCAGGTCGGTGGCGCCGGTGAAGTCGTCGGCGATGCAGCCGAGCGCGATCTTCTTCATGCCTGCAGCGGCAGCTTCACGGCCGCGCCGTTCTCGCGGATGTAGTCGCGCACCACCTGCACGTAGTCGGTGTCGGCCTCGAGCCCGAGGCCGCGCGCCCGCTCGAAGGTCACGTTGCCGGGCCAGGTCTTGACCAGCTTGATGATGGCCGGGTCCGGCGTCCAGTCCAGCAGCCCGGTGCCGGCCTTGCCAGCCACCCGCTCCAGCGCGCCCGCCATCTCGCCCACCGTGGTACGCAGCGCCGGCAGGTTGACCGCCGTCAGCGGCCCCCACTGCGCGTCGCTCGCCTGCGCGGCGCGGATGATGCCTTCGATGGTGCGGGCCGGTGAAGACAGCGCCACCGGCGTGTCGGCGGCCACCGGCACCTGCGCCCGCACGCCGGCCAGCGGCTCGCGGATCATGCCGGACAGGAAGCTGGAGGCCGCGCCGTTGGGCCGGCCCGGCCGCACGCTCACCGTCATCAGCCGCACGCTGCGGCCGCGCACGAACCCCTTGCGCGCGTAGTCGGCCACCAGCTGCTCGCCGATGAATTTCTGGATGCCGTAGCTGCCCTGTGGGGTGGGCAGCGTGAAGTCACTGATCGGCTCGGGCAGCGGCTGGCCCGGCAGGTTGCCGAACACCGCCAGCGAACTGGAGAAGACGAAGGTCGGCTGGTTGCCCTGCGCGTGGCAGGCGTCGAGCAGCGCGCGCGTCGCGTCCAGGTTGCTGCGCATGCCGAGCTCGAAATTGGCCTCGCACTCGCCGCTCACCGCCGCGGCCAGGTGAAACACCACCTCGGTGCCGGCGGCCGGAATGGTGCGGCTCGCGATCTGCTCGTTGAGGTCGCCGCCGGCGAAGTGCACGCGCGGGTCGCGGGCCAGGTCGTCCGGCGGCGGCGCGCGGTCGGCCAGCGTGATCGACTCGATGCTGCGCGCTGCGCCGCCGTTCAGGGCCAGCGTCCCCTTGGCCAGCAGGGTGCGCGCCAGGCGCGCGCCGAGGAAGCCGCTGCCGCCGGTGATGAGAATCTTCATTTGGTCTTTCCTTGGTCTGGGGTGCTGCCTCCCGGCAGTTCGATGCCGGGAAAGATCTTGATGACGGCGCTGTCGTCCTCGCGCCCATGGCCGGCACTGGAGGCCTGCATGAACATCTGGTGCGCGGTGGCCGACAGCGGCAACGGAAACTTGCTGGCGCGTGCGACGTCCAGGACGATGCCCAGGTCCTTGACGAAGATGTCGACCGCCGACAGCGGCGTGTAGTCGCCGGCCAGCACGTGCGCCATGCGGTTCTCGAACATCCAGCTGTTGCCGGCGCTGTGCGTGATCACCTCGTACAGCGCGGCCGCCTCCACGCCTTCGCGCAGGCCCAGCGCCATCGCCTCGGCGGCGGCGGCGATGTGCACGCCGGCCAGCAGCTGGTTGATCACCTTGACCTTGCTGCCGGCGCCGGCGCGGTCGCCCAGCCGATAGACCTTGGCCGCCATCGCCTCGAGCACCGCACCGCAGCGCTCGTAGGCCTCGGGCCGGCCGGCGGTCATCATCGTGATCTGGCCGGCCTCGGCCCGCGCCGCGCCGCCGGAAATCGGCGCGTCCAGGTACAGGATGCCTTGCGCCGCCAGCCGCTGCTCGAGCGCGGCCGACCAGCCCGGGTCCACGGTGGAGCACATGACGAACACGCTGCCGGGCTTCATCGCGGCGGCGCAGCCGCCCTCGCCGAACAGCACGCTCTCGGTCTGGGCCGCGTTGACCACCACGCTGACGACCACGTCACAGTGCGGCGCCAGTTGCGCGGGCGAGCCGCAGGCGGAGCCGCCCTCGGCGATGAAGGCGCGGGTTGCCTCAGGCCGGAGGTCGAATACATGCACGCTGTGGCCGGCGCGGCGCAGGCTGCGCGCCATCCCGCCGCCCATCGCCCCCAGCCCGATCACACCGACCGCCCGGGGAGGCGGCGGCGCAGGAACGCTTGGATTCATATGGTCATCATACAAGTTGAGCAACGAAAATCAGGCCCGGTCGCCGCCGGGCGCGACCAGCGGCACCGCCAGCCGTTCGCCCTGCTGGCGCCAGAACGCGGGGTCGGCGTCCTCGATGCGGCGGATCGCGTTGTCCATGTGGCGCGACGCGGCCGTGCGGGCCCTGGCCGGCTGCCCGGCCTCGATCGCCTGCAGCACCGCCGCATGCTCCTGGCGCACCTGCGCGGCGAAATCCGCCCGCCGAGCCTCGTTGGCGCGCGTGACGCCAATCGCGCCGCGCATGAACTGCGCGAGGTAGTCGAGCGTGCCGAGCAGGAACGGGTTATGCGCCGCCTGGGCCACCGCGCGGTGGAAGCGCAGGTCCTCCTCGACGCCGTCGCCGCCGGCGGCCGCCGTCCGCTCGATCGCCGCCATGGCGTCGTGCAGCCGGGCCAGATCGGGCGCATCGCGCCGCTGCGCCGCCAGTCCGGCCGCCTCGGCCTCCAGCGCGCGCCGCACCTCGGCCATCTGCACCACGGCCGCGCGCGATTCGGCGTGGCGCGAATCGAAGTGCAGCGGGGCGTACGAAGGGTTGGCCGTCACGTAGACGCCGCTGCCCTGGCGCGAATCGACCAGCCCCAGCGACTTCAGCCGCGACACCGCTTCGCGCACCACCGTGCGGCTGACCTCGAACTGCTGCACCAGGCGCGCCTCGGGCGGCAGCTTGGCGCCGGTGGCCAGCCGGCCGGCCGCGATTTCCGCGGCAAGCTGGCGCGCCACCTGGTCGGACAGCCGGGCGCCGCTGGTGACGGGGGTGAACTGGCTGGTCATGCGCAACCGCGAGGATACCCGGTCGGGCGGCGCGCGCCGCCCGCCGCCGTCAGCCGCGCTCGAACTTGAACACGGCTGTGCCCGCCCGTGCATTGGGCAGGAAGCGCACCTCGCGCCCCTCCTGCAGCCCGAACGCATCCAGGATCGCCAGCCGGTTCTTGGTGGCCAGCACCTCGAAGTCCTTGAAGGTGCCCACCCGGATGTTGGGCGTGTCGTACCACTGGTAGGGCAGGCGCTTGGTCACCGGCATGCGGCCGCGCACGATGCTCAGCCGGTTGGGCCAGTGCGCGAAGTTCGGAAAGGCCACGATGCCGATGCGGCCCACCCGCGCCGTCTCCACCAGCATGGTCTCGGCGTTGCGCAGGTGCTGCAGCGTGTCCACCTGCAGCACGACGTCGAACGAGCCGTCGTCGAAGATCGCGAGCCCCTGATCGAGGTTGGCCTGGATCACGTTGACGCCGCGCTTGACGCAGGCCAGCACGTTGGCGTCGGCGATCTCGATGCCGTAGCCGCTGCAGCCGCGCTCGCGCTGCAGCCAGTCCAGCATCGCGCCGTCGCCACAGCCCAGGTCCAGCACGCGCGAGCCCGGCGGCACCAGCCGCGCGATCGACTCCATCGTCAGCCGGTCGCTCATGGCAGCTCCTTGGCGACGCGGTCGAAATAGGCACGCACCAGCGCCAGGTAGCGCGCATCCTCCAGCAGGAAGGCGTCGTGCCCGTGCGGTGCATCGATCTCCGCGTAGCTCACGTCGCGCCGGTTGTCCAGCAGCGCCCTGACGATCTCGCGGCTGCGCTTGGGCGAGAAGCGCCAGTCGGTCGTGAAGCTCACCAGCAGGAACTTCGCCGTGGCGCGCGCCAGCGCTTTCGCCAGGTTGCCGTGATGGGGCAGGGCGGGGTCGAAGTAGTCCAGCGCGCGGGTGATGAGCAGGTAGGTGTTGGCGTCGAAATACTCGCTGAACTTGTCGCCCTGGTAGCGCAGGTAGCTCTCGATCTGGAACTCGACGTCCTGCAGCGTGTAGCGCAGGTCCATGCCTTCGCGCAGCTGGCGCCCGAACTTCTCGTTCATCACGTCGTCGCTGAGGTAGGTGATGTGGCCGATCATGCGGGCGATGCGCAGGCCGCGGCGCGGGATCACGCCGTGCTCGTAGAAATGGCCGCCGTGAAAGTCGGGATCGGTGACGATCGCGCGGCGCGCCACCTCGTTGAACGCGATGTTCTCGGCCGTGAGGTTGGGCGCGCTGGCGATCACCACCGCGTGGCCGACCCGCTGCGGGTACTGCAGAGTCCACGACAGCGCCTGCATGCCGCCCAGGCTGCCGCCCATCACGGCCGCCAGCGTCCCGATGCCCAGCGCATCGAGCAGCCGGGCCTGGGCGTCGACCCAGTCCTCCACCGTCACCACCGGAAAGTCGGCGCCGTAGATGCGGCCGGTGTCCGGGTTGGCGTGCATCGGCCCGGTGGAGCCGAAGCATGAGCCCAGGTTGTTGACGCCGATGACGAAGAAGCGGTCGGTGTCCACCGGCTTGCCCGGGCCGATCATGGTGTCCCACCAGCCTTCGGAGCGCTCCTGCCCGGCATAGCTGCCGGCCACGTGATGCGAGGCGTTGAGCGCGTGGCAGATGAGCACGGCGTTGCTGCGGTCGGCGTTCAGCGTCCCGTAGGTCTCGTAGGCCAGCGCGTAGTCGCGGATCGAGGCGCCGCTGCGCAGGGCGAGCGGCTCGCGAAACGGCATCGATTGCGGCGTGACGATCATGGCAACGGCGGCCCCTCCCGGCCTGCGCGACGCTGCGGCTGCAGCAAAAAACCCGGCGCCGCTGGAAGATGCGAGGCCGGGTCGGGCAGGGCGATCTTTAGCAGCATTTATTGAGCGCCCGCAAGCTGGAGCAAATCGGCGCTCGCCTAGTATACCGAGAGGCAGACCCCGGGGAGCCGCGATGAGCGAACTGTATGGATCGGACGCATATGCACCGCTGGAGGTGGCGCGCCGCGTCGAGACCGTTGGCGTCGCCAAGGCCCGGATGCCACTCCTGCCGCTGCTGATGCTGGGCGTGCTGGCCGGCGCCTTCATCGGGCTGGGCTCGATGCTGTACGTGATCGTGCGATCCGATGCCGGGCTGGGCTTCGCGGCGGCCCAGGTGGGCGGCGGCCTGGTGTTCTCGCTGGGGCTCGTGCTGGTGGTGGTCGCCGGAGCCGAGCTGTTCACCGGCAACAACCTGCTGGCCATGGCCTGGGCCGACGGCCGCATCACGTCCACCGAGGTCCTGCGCAACTGGGTACTGGTGTGCGCCGCCAACTTCGCGGGCGCCGCCGGCCTGGCGCTGCTGGTGTTCGCGAGCGGCCACCCGGCGCTGAACGCGGGCGCGATCGGCCGCACGGTCGTGAAGATCGCGCTGGCCAAGCAGGACCTGCCGGCCTGGGAGGCGTTCTTCCGCGGCGTGCTGTGCAACGTGCTGGTCTGCATGGCCGTGTGGATGGCCATGGCCGGGCGCAGCGTGGTCGACAAGGCGGTGGCCGTGATCTTCCCGGTGAGCGCCTTCGTCGCCGCCGGCTTCGAGCACAGCATCGCCAACATGTACCTGATGCCGCTGGCGATGCTGGTGCAGCCGGCCGGTGCCGCCGCGCCCGTCACCTGGGCCGGCATGGCCGCGAACCTGGCGGCGGTGATCGCCGGCAACCTGCTGGGCGGCAGCGTGCTGGTCGGCCTGACGTACCACCTGATCTACGGCCGCCGCCGCGGCGCGGACCCGTCGCCGGAGCAGGTGAAGCCTTCCGACCCCTAGCTTGCAGCCCCCGTTCCCCAGCCCAGCAGCGCGGCCGCGCCCAGCACCGCGAAGATCAACGCCGAGACCAGGTGCACGACGCGGATCGGCACCCGGCGCGTGACGGCGTCGCCGAACCAGACCACCGGCGCATTGGCCAGCAGCATGCCCAGCGTGGTGCCGGCGACCACCGCGGCCCAGGCGTTGTACTGCGCCGCCAGCATCACGGTGGCGATCTGCGTCTTGTCGCCCATCTCGGCCAGGAAGAATGCGACCAGCGTGGTGCCGAAGACGCCCAGCCGCGGCGCGTCGCCGCCCTCGCCTTCGTCGAGCTTGTCGGGGATCAGCATCCAGGCGGCCATCGCCAGGAACGACCCGCCCAGGACCCAGCGCAGCACGTCGGGCCCGAGCAGCGCGGTGACCCAGGTGCCGGCGGCGCCGGCCAGGGCGTGGTTGGCCAGGGTGGCGACCAGGATGCCGCCGATGATCGGCCAGGGCCGGCGAAAGCGCGCGGCCAGCACCAGCGACAGCAGTTGCGTCTTGTCGCCCATTTCGGCGAGCGCGACGATGCCGGTGGAAACGAGGAAGGATTCCATGAAAGGTCCAGGCCGGCGTGTGCACGATTGACCGCGCGGCATCCCCGGCCATGACGGAGGCTGCGCAGTCAAAGGTCTCGCCAAGTCCGGATACCGCCTGCGCCATGGGTGACCCCAAGTGTGTTGACGCAAGCCCCTTTCGGAACGAAGGGAGGCTACTCCCCGATGACAGCCGCCATTGTAGCCGGCCGGCCGTGTGCACCGTGATGGCTCGCTTGTTGCTTCCCGCCGGTGCATCCGCCCTGAAGCGCTGCGCAGCGCACCAACGATGGGCGCGTGCACCGGAGAGGACACATGGAAGCACTCAAACAGGGCTCGGACGCCCTGTTCATTCTGCTGGGCGGCATCATGGTATTGGCCATGCACGCCGGTTTCGCGTTCCTGGAGCTGGGGACCGTGCGCAAGAAGAACCAGGTCAACGCGCTGGTGAAGATCCTGGCCGACTTCTCGGTCTCCACGGTCGCCTACTTCCTGGTCGGCTACACCGTGGCCTACGGCACCGGGTTCTTCGTCGGCGCCGAACACCTGGCGGCGCGCAACGGCTACGAGCTGGTGAAGTTCTTCTTCCTGCTCACGTTCGCGGCGGCCATCCCCGCGATCATCTCGGGCGGCATCGCCGAGCGGGCGCGCTTCGGGCCGCAGCTGGCCGCCACCGCCGTGATCGTCGGCCTGGTCTATCCGCTGTTCGAGGGCGTCGCCTGGAACCAGGCGTTCGGGGTGCAGGCCTGGCTCAAGGCAGCGACCGGCCAGGAGTTCCATGACTTCGCCGGCTCGGTGGTGGTGCATGCGATGGGCGGCTGGCTGGCGCTGCCGGCGGTGCTGCTGCTGGGGCCGCGCCGCAACCGCTACCGCAAGGACGGCGCGATCTCGGCCCACCCGCCGTCCAACATTCCGTTCCTGGCGCTGGGCGCCTGGATCCTGACGGTGGGCTGGTTCGGCTTCAACGTGATGAGCGCCCAGACCATCGACAGGATCTCCGGCCTGGTCGCCGTCAACTCGCTGATGGCGATGGCCGGCGGCACGCTGGCGGCGCTTGCGCTGGGCCGCAACGACCCCGGCTTCGCCCACAACGGCCCGCTGGCCGGGCTGGTGGCCGTGTGCGCCGGCTCCGACCTGATGCATCCAGCCGGCGCACTGGCCGTCGGGGCGATCGCCGGCGCCATCTTCGTGTCCCTGTTCACGCTGACCCAGAACCGCTGGAAGATCGACGACGTGCTGGGCGTCTGGCCGCTGCACGGCCTGTGCGGCGCCTGGGGCGGCATCGCGGCTGGCATCTTCGGGCAGTCGGCGCTGGGCGGCCTGGGCGGCGTCAGCCTGGCGGCCCAGTTCGCCGGCACGGCGCTGGGCGTCGCCTGGGCGGTGCTCGCCGGCCTGGCCGTGTACGGCACCCTCAAGGCGCTGCTGGGCCTGCGCCTGTCGGTGGAGGACGAGCACCAGGGGGCGGACCTGGCGATCCACCGGATCGGCTCGACGCCGGAGCGCGAAGCCACCTGGTAGGCGCCGCCGCGCGCCAATATTTCAGAAAGTCAAGCGCGAGCGGCCCGAATGCCCCATAATGCGCGGGTCCTGCTTTCGGGCAGGACATAGTTTGCGGTGACTGTCGGTTTCGCGTGTTTGTAGCTAGCGTCGTTCGGACTCCATCGCTTCGTGCGTTTTTTTCTTCAGGAGTCCATTCAATGGGCAACAAACTCTACGTGGGCAACCTGCCCTACTCTTACCGCGACAGCGACATGGAACAGGCTTTCAGCCAGTTCGGCACCGTCACCAGCGCCAAGGTCATGATGGAGCGCGACACCGGCCGCTCCAAGGGCTTCGGCTTCGTCGAGATGAGCAGCGAGGCCGAGGCCCGCGCCGCCATCGACGGCATGAACGGCCAGCAAATCGGCGGCCGCGGCCTGGTGGTCAACGAAGCCCGCCCGATGGAGCCCCGCGCGCCGCGTTCCGGCGGCTTTGGCGGCGGCGGCGGTGGTGGTGGCTACGGTGGCGGCCGTCGTGAAGGCGGCGGTGGCGGCTACGGCGGCGGCCGCGGCTACTGAGCCAGGACGCCGCGGAAGGGGGCACCCCTTCCGCAAAAAGCAAACAAAGGGCCTACGGGCCCTTTGTTTCGTGCGGCGCAATTAAGGGTTTTCGACGAGGCGGCCGGCCTCCCAGGGGCCTGCACCTGAGCCGAAATCATGGCCATAATTCAAAAGCGTGTCCCCGACGGGCACGCAAGGTTTGCGGTGAACAGGTCACTTATCGCTTCGCTCCGGTTCAGTGGAATGCGTTTTCGGGACTCCATCGCGCTCGTCATCGTTTTTTCAGGAGCCCCGTTCAATGGGCAATAAACTGTACGTGGGCAATCTGCCCTATTCCGTGCGCGACAGCGACCTCGAGCAGGCGTTCGGCCAGTTCGGCTCGGTCACCAGCGCCAAGGTCATGATGGAGCGCGACACCGGCCGCTCCAAGGGCTTCGGCTTCGTCGAGATGGGCAGCGACGCGGAAGCCCAGGCCGCCATCAATGGAATGAATGGCCAGCCGCTCGGCGGCCGCAGCGTCGTCGTCAACGAAGCGCGTCCGATGGAAGCGCGCCCGCGTAGCGGGGGTTATGGCGGCGGTGGTGGCGGCGGCGGATACGGCGGCGGCGGCGGATACGGCGGCGGCGGCGGGGGTTACGGTGGTGGTGGTGGCGGCGGATACGGCGGCGGCGGTGGCGGTGGCCGGCGCGAAGGTGGCGGTGGCGGCCGTGAAGGCGGCGGCTACCGTGGCGGCGGCAGCAGCGACGGCGGCTTCCGCAGCCCCTACGGCTCCGGCCCGCGCGGCGGCAACCGCGGCGGCGGCGGCGGCGGCGGCTACTGACCGGCCCCTGCACCACGACGAAAGGCTCCCGCGGGAGCCTTTTTCATTGGCGCCGCGTCACTCCCCCTGGCGCCGCTTGCGCGGCTGGCCGGCCATGGCCCGGTCGAACAGCGCATTGGGCAGCAGGCGCAGCAGCTTCGCCACGCCCGCCATCTGCCACGGGATCACGCGCCAGGCGGCGCCGGCCTCGATGGCGCGGAACGCCCGGTCGGCGAAAGCCGGCGCCGTCAGCAGGAACGGCATCGGAAACCGGTTGCGCGCCGTCAGCGGCGTGGCGACGTAGCCCGGGCAGATCGTCAGCACCCGCACGCCGCTCGTGCGCAGCTCGCCGCGCAGGCTCTCGCAGTAGGCGATCGCCGCCGCCTTGCTCGCGCAGTAGGCGGCGTGCCCGGGCAGGCCACGGATGCCGGCGACGCTGGCGATGCCCACCAGCGTGCCGGCGCGCCGCTGCACCATCGGCGCCACGAACGGGTGGAAGGTGGCGGCCAGGCCCACGGTGTTGGTGGCCAGCACCCGCGCCATCACGTCCAGGTCTTCGCGTACCGCGGTGTCCATGCCGACGCTGATCCCGGCGTTGCCGATCACCACGTCGGGCAGCCCCTGGCGCGCGATGCACTCGCGACCGGCGGCGGCGATGCTGTCGGCGGCGGCCACGTCGGCCTGGTAGACCGCGCAGCGGTCGGCCGCAATGCCTTGCTCGCGGGCCCACTGCTCGATTGCGTCGGCGCGACGGCCCGCCAGCGCCAGCCGCCAGCCCGCCTGGTGGTAGCGCCAGGCCAGCGCCTGGCCGATGCCGCTGGACGCGCCGGTGACGAAGACCAGCCGGTCCATCAGCGTTCCTGGCGCGCGGCGATTGTGCCCCGCACGCGCCCGTTCAGCAGCAGCACGCGGTCGACGTTGTCGTAGGCCAGGCTGTCGGCGGTGAAGCGGTCGGCGCCGCGCCGCAGTTCCACCGGCTTGTCCGACACGATGCGCTCGGTGTTCATGAACGCATGCAGGAAGTCGCCGCGGAATTCCAGCACGGGCTGCGGCGGCGCCGCGGTCCGGGTCACCACGGCGTCACCGAACAGCTGGACCTCGGAGCCGTCGGCGTTGCTCAGCGCCCGCCGCGCGGTGGCCACCGTCTGGTCGCCCCCTTCGCTGAACGAGCGGATCCGCGGCTGGTCGATCTCCAGCGTGTCGGTGTCGGGGAAATGCCTGGCCTCGGTGCCATGCACCTCGCTCCTGAACCGGCCCGTCGGGTCGAAGGTCTTGACCGAGAAGCCGCGCATCACGGTGTCCGGGTCGTGCGTGGGCGGCGCCGGCGCCTCGACCACGCCCAGCGCCGGCGTGTTGCGCGCGAGCCAGTAGGTGCCCAGCGCGATCAGCCCCATCAGCATGATCGGCAGGTAGACCGAGAGCCGGTCCCAGGCGCCGCGCAGCGTCGACCCGGGACGGCGCGGCCGGGCGGCACCCGCGGCGCTCATCGGCCGAGGCGCCGGTTCACGCGTAGTTCTCCAGCAGGCCGGCATAGCGGCCGCTGGCCACCAGCAGGAGGTCGCAGAACTCGCGCGCCGCACCGCCCCCCCCGGGCGCCTGCGTGACGTGGTGGACCGCTGCCCGCACCTCGGCATGCGCGTTGGGCGGCGCGCAGGAAAAGGCGCAGCGCGAGAGCACCGGCAGGTCGGGCCAGTCGTCGCCGATGGCGGCGGCCTGCGACCAGTCCAGCCCGAGCTGCTGCAGCCGCTCCTCGGCCGCCCCGAGCTTGGCCTCGGTGCCGTAGTGCACGTGTTCGATGCCCAGCGCGGCCAGCCGGTGCCGCAGCGGCGCCGAGTCGCGCCCGGTGATCACGGCCGGGGTGATGCCGCCCCGCTGCAGCAGCTTCAGGCCCAGGCCGTCCAGGATGTGGAAACGCTTGAGGGTCTCGCCGGCCTCGCTGAAATACACGCCGCCGTCGGTCAGCACGCCGTCGACGTCGAAGAACGCCACCCGCACGCCCTGCGCGGCCAGCAGCAGTTCGGGCGCAAGGTGCAGGGCCGGCCGGCGCATCAGATCACCTTGGCCCGCATCAGGTCGTTGCTGTTGACGGCGCCGCACAGCCGGCCGTCGGCGTCGACCACCAGCACGCTGGTGATGCGGTGCTGCTCCATCAGGTCCGCGGCCTCGGCGGCGAGCGCGTCCTGCCGGATGACCTGCGGGTTGGGATGCATCACCTCGCGCGCGGTCAGGGCGCGCAGGTCCAGCCCCTTTTCCACCAGCCGGCGCAGGTCGCCGTCGGTGAAGATGCCCAGCACGCGCTCCTGCCCGTCCACCACCGCCGAGGCGCCCAGTCCCTTGCCGCTCATCTCGCGCATCAAGTCGGAAAAGCCGGTGTCGGGCCCGACCCGCGGCACCGCCGGCCCCGTGCGCATGACGTCGCTCACGTGGGTCAGCAGCTTGCGGCCCAGCGCGCCGCCGGGATGCGAGCGCGCGAAATCCTCGGCCCGGAAGCCCCGCGCGTCGAGCAGCGCCACCGCCAGCGCGTCGCCCAGCGCCAGCTGCGCGGTCGTGCTGGCCGTCGGCGCCAGGTTGAGGGGGCAGGCCTCCTTGGCCACGCTGCTGTCGAGCACGATCTCGGCGTGCTGGGCCAGGGTCGACCGCAGCCCGCCGGTCATCGCGATGGTGGTGACGCCCAGCCGCTTGAGCACCGGGAGGATGACGCTGATCTCGTCGCTTTCGCCGCCGTTGGAAATCGCCAGCACCAGGTCCTCGGCGGTGATCATGCCCAGGTCGCCGTGGCTGGCCTCGGCCGGGTGCACGAACAGGGCCGGGGTGCCGGTGGAAGCCAGGGTGGCCGCGATCTTGCGGCCCACGTGCCCGCTCTTGCCGATGCCCATCACGGCGACCCGCCCGCGCACCGACAGGATGCGCTCGACGGCCTGGGTGAACGCCGCGCCGGTGCGCGCCTTCAGCCCCAGCACGGCGGCCGCCTCGATGTCGAAGGTTTCCAGCGCAAGCCGCAGCGCCTGCGCGGCGTCGAAGGCGGGCGGCTCGCGGCGCGGCGCGGACGGGGCGTGCTCAGGGCTGGACACCATGGAGGGATTCTATCGACCGGCCGCGCGGGCGAGCGGCCCGGCGGCGCGCCGCACGCGCTTGGTAGCATGCGGTCATGTCCGCCCTCGAGCTCACGCTGCTCTATCTGCTGGCCGCCGTGTTGGGGGTGGTGGCCTGCCGGCTGCTGAAGCTGCCACCGATGCTCGGCTACCTGGTGGTGGGCATCGTGATCGGGCCGAACGCCCTGGCGCTGGCCGAGAACTCCGAAGCCGTGCGCCACCTGGGGGAGTTCGGCGTCGTGTTCCTGATGTTCGTCATCGGGCTGGAATTCAACCTGCACAAGCTGCGCGCCATGCGCAGCCACGTGTTCGGGCTCGGCCAGGCGCAGGTGCTGCTCACGATCGCGCTGGCGGCCGGCGGGTGGCTGCTGCTGGGCATGGCCGGGGTGCGGCTGTGGGGCATCGACTGGCGCGGCGCCGTCGCGCTGTCGGGCGCGGTGGCCATGAGCAGCACGGCGATCGTGCTGAAGCTGCTGGCCGAGCGGCTGGAGCTGGAAAGCGACCACGGCAAGCGGGTGGTCGGCGTGCTGCTGTTCCAGGATCTGGCGGTGGTGCCGCTGCTGGTGCTGATCCCCGCGCTGGGCGCGCCGCCCGAGGCGCTGCTGCGCGCGCTTGGCCTGGCGGCAGTCAAGGCCGCCATCCTGATCGGCGTGCTGCTGGTCGGCGGCCAGCGGGCCACCCGCTGGTGGTTCACGCTGGTGGCGCGCCGCAAGAGCGAGGAGCTGTTCGTCCTGAACCTGCTGCTGGTCACGCTGGGGCTGGCCTGGCTCACGCAGCTGGCCGGCCTGTCGCTCGCGCTGGGCGCGTTCATTGCGGGCATGCTGATTTCCGAAACCGAATACAAGCACCAGGTGGAAGCCGACATCCGGCCGTTCCACGACGTGCTGCTCGGCCTGTTCTTCATCACCATCGGCATGATCCTGGACTGGCACACCGTGGCGCAGCACTGGGGCCTGGTGCTGCTGCTGCTGACGCTGCCGGTGCTGTTCAAGCTGCTGCTGGTCACGGCGCTGGCGCGCGTGGCGGGCGCGTCGCCCGGCGTCTCGCTGCGCACCGGCCTGTACCTGGCGCAGGCCGGCGAGTTCGGCTTCGTGCTGCTGACCCTGGCGCACCAGAACGCGCTGGTGCCGCCGCAGCTGTTCAACCCGATCCTGGCCAGCATGGTGCTGTCGATGCTGGCGACGCCCTTCATCATCATGCACGCCAACACCATCGTGCTGAAGCTGGTGGCCAGCGACTGGATGCTGCAGTCGCTGCAGATGACGGCGATCGCACGGCGCTCGATCAACACCAACCGGCACGTCATCATCTGCGGCTACGGGCGCAGCGGCCAGAACCTGGGGCGGCTGCTCGAGCGCGAAGGCATCCCGCACATCGCGCTGGACCTGGACCCCGACCGGGTCCGCCAGGCGGCCGGCGCCGGCGACTCGGTGGTGTTCGGCGACGCCGCCCGGATGCAGGCGCTGGTGGCCGCCGGACTGGCGCGCGCCAGCGCGGTGGTGGTGACCTACCTGGACGTGCCCGGCGCGCTCAAGGTGCTGGCCAACGTTCGCAGCCACGCGCCCCATGTGCCGGTCGTGGTGCGCACCCAGGACGACTTCCAGCTGGAGGCCCTGCAGGCCGCCGGCGCCGTCGAGGTGGTGCCCGAGGCGCTCGAGGGCTCCCTGATGCTGGCCAGCCACACGCTGGCGCTGGTGGGCGTGCCGCTGCGACGCGTGTTCCGGCTGGTGCAGGAGCAGCGCGACGCGCGCTATGGCCTGCTGCGCGGCTATTTCCGGGGCGCGGACGAGACGCCGGACGAACTTGAACACGAGCGGCTGGCGACGGTGACGCTGTCGACCGGCGCCAGCGCGCTGGGCCGCGCGCTCAGCGCGCTGGCGCTGCCGGCGCTGGACGTACGGGTGGTCAGCCTGCGCCGCGCCAACGGGCGCAAGCTCGATCCGGACGCGGACCCGCAGCTGGAGGATGGCGACACCCTGGTGCTGTCCGGCCGGCCCGAGCCGCTGGCGCTGGCCGAAGAGCGGCTGCTGAGCGCGCCGGCCTGAGCCGCGCGGTCAGGTGAGGTCGCCGGCCTGGGTGGAGCTGAGGGTGCGGCCGCGCGCGTCTTCGTCGCGCCGCACCACGGTGTCGGCAAAGCCGGTCGCCACCGGACCGGTCTCGGCGCCGGCTGGGGGACGGGCGGCGGCGCGCGCGGGCGGCGGCTTGGCGGCGGCGCTGCCGCCGATCCCGTTGGCCAGTGCCGCCCGCAGGGCCGCCAGCTCGTCTTCCTGGATCGGATCGAAGCCCTCGGCAGCGGCCGCCGGCGGCGCGGAACGCGCGGGCGCCAGGGATGCCGGTTCGGACAGCAGCTCGGCCGGCCGGGAAGGGGTGGCGGGCGCCGGCGCGGCGGACCTGGCCTGCTGCCGCGCGCCGGCCGAGCGCGCACCCGCGCCCACGCCGAGCTGGTCGCTGCGACGCCAGTAGACGGCACTGACCACCAGCTCGTGACGGCTCCTGGCCCGCTGGGTGATCACCGATTCGATCTCCGTGAGCACGTCCGCGTCGGCGCGCTCGCTGCAGGCCAGATCGACCATCACCAGGAACTGGCGCCCGGCGGTGTCCAGCGACAGCACCTTGAACTTGTAGCTGGCCGACAGCACGCCGGCGCGCGCCATCGACTCGCGCACCACCGAGTACAGCAACTCGCGGCGGGCCATGCGGTCGCTCTTGCGGGGGCCGGCGGGGCCGCCGCGGTTGGGCTCGGCCCGGCCAGGCGCCGCCACGTCGGCGGCCGCCTTGGTCTGCTTTTCGCGAGAGAGCCAGCTGAACAACGACATGCGAACGCCTTCTTCAGGAACGCCGCGGCGCGCCACGATGGCGACGCTGCCCGGTGAGTGTAAGTCCGCACCGCGACCAGCGTCCACCAACTGAGCCGTCGCCGGCACCCCGGCGGCCACGCAGACGCCCGGTTCGTGCCAAGGTTCACGGTTGGCCGCCCCCGGGGGCTCTGCCCGGCTGGCCGACCGCCCGCGCCGGGCGTTCAGGCGACCGCGACCGGGCGCGCCGCCTTGCGCCCCATGCCCAGGTAGGTTTCGATGATCCGCCGGTCGTGCAGCAGGTCCTGGGCAGTGCCCTGCAGCACCACGGCGCCCATTTCCAGCACGTAGGCGCGGTCGGCCACCTGCAGTGCGGCGCGGGCGTTCTGCTCCACCAGCAGCACCGACACGCCCAGGTCGCGCAGCGACCCCACCATCTGCAGCACTTCGCGCACGATCAGGGGGGCCAGGCCCAGCGAGGGCTCGTCCAGCATCAGCAGCCGCGGGCGGGCCATCAGCGCGCGCCCGATCGCCAGCATCTGGCGCTCGCCGCCGGACAGCGTCGAGGCCAGCTGCTGGCTGCGCTCCTCCAGGCGCGGGAACAGGCGGTATACCTCCTGCAGCCGCTGCAGGTGGTCGCGCTCGCCCTTGCGCCAGCGCCAGAAGCCGCCCAGCAGCAGGTTGTCCTCGACCGGCATTTCGCCGAACAGTTCGCGCCGCTCGGGCACCAGTGCGACCCCGCGCGCGACCATGATCTCGACGCTGGGGCGGGGGATGACGACGCCGTCCACGGCCAGCGAGCCGGCCGAGGGCAGCAGGCCCATCGCCGCGCACAGCAGGCTCGACTTGCCGGCGCCGTTGGGGCCGATCACGGTGACGATCTCGCCCTCGTGCACCGACAGCTCGACCCCGTGCACGGCCTGCACCTCGCCGTACGACACGCCGAAATTGCGCAGTTGCAGCAGCGGCGCCTTCGCGCCTTCGGGCGGCCGTGCGGCGCTCATGCTGCCCCCACGCTCCCCCACTGCGTGTGGATCGCTGCCCCCCGAGGGGGCCCTCGCGCCTTCGGGCGGCCGTGCGGCGCTCATGCTGCGGCCTCCAGACGTTCCTCGACTTCCGGCTCGTCCTCGCCGATGCCCAGGTAGGCCTCGAGCACGCGCGGGTCGGCCTGCACCTGGGCAGGCGTGCCGCGCGCGATCACGGTGCCGAATTCCATCACCGTGATCCGGTCGGCCAGGTTCATGACGAACTCCATATCGTGTTCCACCACCAGGATACCGAGTCCTTCGGCGCGCAGCTGCGACAGCAGCTGCGCGAGCGCCACCTTCTCGAGGTGGCGCAGGCCCGCGGCCGGTTCGTCCAGCAGCAGCAGCGCCGGCTGGCCGGCCAGCGCGCGGGCGATCTCCACCACCCGCTGCTGGCCCAGCGCCAGCGATCCGGCCGCCTCGCCCGCATGGCCGTCCAGCTGGCAGCGCTCGAGCTGACGGTGCGCATGCGCCAGCAGCGTCGCCTCTTCCGGGCGGTCCAGCCGCAGCATCGCAGCCAGCCAGCCGCGGCGCCCGCGCCGGTGCGCGCCCAGCGCCACGTTCTCCAGCACGCTGCGCTGCGCCATCAGCCGGACATGCTGGAAGGTGCGGCCCAGGCCCAGCGCGGCGAAATGGCGGGATGGCCGATGAGCCATGTCCTGGCCCATCAGGCGGACCTGGCCGGCCGTCAGCCCGGTCACGCCCGACACCATGTTGAAGAAGGTGGACTTGCCGGCGCCGTTGGGGCCGATCAGCGCGTGCACCTCGCCGGCCCGCACGTCCAGCGTCACCTCGTTGACGGCCTTCAGGCCGCCGAAATGCTTGCTGGCGCCGCAGGCCTCCAGCAGCAGCTGGCCCTTGGGCGGCAGCTGCTGCGGGGGCAGCGGCTGGGCACCGCCCAGCGCGGCGGCCGGCGCCGGCCGCAGGAAGCGGCGGACGACCTTGGCCAGCGTGGGCCACATGCCGCCGGCGAAGCGGTGCAGCACCACCAGCATCAGCAGGCCGAACACGATCACCTCGAAATTGCCGCTGCTGCCCAGCAGCCTGGGCAGCACGTCCTGCAGCTGCGACTTCAGCAGCGTGATCAGCGCCGCGCCCAGCACCGCGCCCCACAGGTGGCCGGCGCCGCCGACCACCGCCATGAACAGGTACTCGATGCCGATGTTCAGGTTGAACGGCGTCGGGTTGACGAAACGCTGCAGGTGCGCGTAGAACCAGCCCGACAGCGCCGCCAGCAGCGCGGCCAGCACGAACACCTTGACCCGCTGGGCCGCCGTGTCCACGCCCATCGACTCGGCCATCAGCCGGCCGCCCTTGAGCGCGCGGATGGCGCGGCCCTCGCGCGAATCGAGCAGGTTGTGCAGCGCCCACAGCAGCAGCAGCAGCGTGGCCCAGATCACCAGCCCCATGACCCGCGAGGCGGCCAGCGACACGCCGCCCACCACGATCGGCGGCAGCCCGCCGGTGCCGGTGTGGCCGCCCAGCACCTCGAGGTTGCCGAACAGGAAGTAGATGCCCAGGCCCCAGGCGATGGTGGCCAGCGGCAGGTAATGGCCGGACAGCTTGAGCGTGACGGCCCCCAGGATCCAGGCCACGGCGGCCGCCAGCAGCACGCCCAGCAACAGCCCGAGCCAGGGCAGCCACACCGGGTCGAGCCGGCCGCCCAGGGCCGCAGCCAGCGTGGGCGAGGTGCAGACCCAGGCCGTCGCATAGGCGCCGACGCCGACGAACGCGGCCTGGCCGAACGAGGTCATGCCGCCGACGCCGGTGAGCATCACGAGCCCGGCGGCGACCATGGCGTAGAGCCCGATGTAGCACAGCAGGGTGATGGTGAATTCCGGCAGCCAGCCCCAGGCCAGGGCCAGCGCCGCCACCGCGATCAGGGTCAGTCGGCGCGGCGTCATTCTTCGTCTTCTTCCACGTGCAGACTGCGCATGGAACGCCACCACAGCACGGGGATGATCAAGGTGAAGACCAGCACCTCCTTGAAGGCGCTGGCCCAGAAGGACGAGAAGGACTCGAGCTGGCCCACCAGCAGCGCCCCGCCCAGCGCCAGCGGATAGCTGGCCAGCCCGCCGACGATCGCGGCCACGAAGCCCTTCAGCCCGATCAGGAAACCGGTGTCGTAATAGACCGTCGTCAGCGGCCCGATCAGCAGCCCCGAAACGGCGCCGATGACGCCGGCCAGCGCAAAGCTCAGGTCACCCGACAGGTCGGTCGGAATGCCCATCAGGCGCGCGCCGACCCGGTTCATCGCGGTGGCGCGCAGCGCCTTGCCGATCATCGAGGCGCCGAAGAAGCGGAACATCGCGAACACCAGCGCCACCGTCACACCGACCACGACCAGCGACTGGCCCGTGACCTGAATGCCGCCGAGGTCGAAGCGCAGGTCCGAGAACGCCGGGGTGCGCGAGCCTTCGGCGCCGAAGAACAGCAGGCCCAGGCCCACCATGACGCCGTGCAGCGCCACCGACACGATCAGCAGCATCAGCACGCTGGCGCTGGCGATCGGGCGGTAGGCCAGGCGATACAGCAGCGGGCCGAGCGGCGCCACCACCAGCAGCGTCGCCAGCGCCTGCAGCGCGACCGAGGTCGGCCGCAGCACCACCATGGCGCCGGCCATCACCGGCAGCAGCACCGCCCACACCACCGTCGAGCGCCAGTCGACCGGCGCGCCGCGCTTTTGCCGCCAGGTCTCCACCGCCAGCGTGATCACCGCCAGCGTGAGCAGCAGCCAGATGCTGGGCGGCACCCGGCCGGCATTGAGCGCCGCCATCGACAGCGCTGCGAACGCCACCAGCTCGCCCTGCGGAATGAAGATGATGCGGGTGACCGAAAACACCAGCACCAGGGCGAGCGCCAGCAGGCCGTACACGGCGCCGTTGACGATGCCGTCCTGCCCCAGCAGCAGGGCGATCTGAACATCCATGATCACTACCGGTTGCGGAGCCGCCAGCGGCTCCCTGACCAAAGGCAAGCAAGGGCGGCGCCGGCGCCGCCCTCAGCGGCGGCCGCTCAGGGCGTGTACTTCCAGGTGCCGTTCTCGATGCGCACCATCACGCGCGCGTTCTGGTCCAGGCCCAGGTGGTCGGTCTTGGACATCGTGAAGATGCCGTGCGCGCCGGCCATGCCCTTGACGGCTTCCAGCGCATCGCGCAGCGCCGAGCGGAACTCGGCCGTGCCCGGCTGCGCCTTCTTCAGCGCCTCGGGCACCGCCGTCGCCATCAGCATGCCGGCGTCCCAGGCGTGCGCACCGAAGGTCGACACGCTGCCCTTGCCGTGCGCGCCTTCGTAGGCCGCGATGTAGGACAGCGCGGCCTTCTTCACCGGATGGCTGTCGGCCAGCTGGTCGGCCACCAGCACCGGCCCGGCCGGCAGCAGCGTGCCTTCGACGTCCTTGCCGCCGACCCGCAGGAAGTCGGCGTTGGCCACGCCGTGGGTCTGGTAGATCTTGCCGGCATAGCCGCGCTCCTTGAGCGTCTTCTGCGGCAGTGCGGCCGGGGTACCCGAGCCGGCGATCAGCACCGCGTCGGGCTTGGCCGCCATGATCTTGAGCACCTGGCCGGTGACCGAGGTGTCGGTGCGGGCGTAGCGCTCGTTGGCCGTGATCTGCAGGTTCTTCGCGGCGGCCGCCTTGCTGAATTCCTGGTACCAGCCTTCGCCGTAGGCGTCGGAGAAGCCGACGAAGCCGACCGTCTTGATGCCGCTCTTGGCCATGTGTTCGACGATCGCCTGCGACATCATGATGTCGTTCTGCGGCGTCTTGAAGACCCAGGCCTTCTTGGCGTCGACCGGCTCGACGATCTTGGCCGAGGCCGCCATCGAGATCATCGGCACCTTGGCTTCCGACACCACGTCGATCATGGCCAGCGAGTTGGGCGTGACGGTGGAGCCCAGGATGACGTCGACCTTGTTTTCCGTGATCAGCTTGCGGGTGTTGGTGACGGCCGCCGTGGTGTCGGAGGCGTCGTCCAGCACGATGTAGTTGATCTTCTGCCCGCCGATGGTCTTGGGCATCAGCGCGATCGTGTTCTTCTCGGGAATTCCCAGCGACGCGGCGGGGCCGGTCGCCGACACGGTGACGCCGACGTTGATGTCGGCGAAGGCCAGCGAGCTGGACAGCAGCGCGGCCGCGGCGGCGATGGGTGCAAGGAACTTCATGAGGCAGTCTCCTGTGTAGTTGATGGCAAGCGCGGAATACCGGCATCAAATTACCTGAATTCAGGTTTCACCCGGCGCGGGTTTACCCGGCGCCCCGGGGCCGATCCGCGCCAGCCTACAAAGCAGGTTGATCCAGGTCAACCCGGGACCGCCCGGTTGACGCGGGGTTCCGGCGGTTATTTGCCGATGCAGAAGCTCGAGAAAATCACGCCCAGCAGATCGTCGGCGCTGAACTCGCCGGTGATCTCGCCCAGCGCGTTCTGGGCCAGCCGCAGTTCCTCGGCGAGCAGTTCCAGCGCCGGGCTGCTGCCGCCCAGGTGCCGGTCGGCCGCCTCGAGGTGCCCGGCCACCCGGTGCAGCGCCTGGACATGGCGTTCGCGCGCGATGTAGACGCCTTCGGGCGCCGCCTGCCAGCCGGCCGCCTCCAGCAACCTCTGCCGCAGCGCATCCAGCCCGGCGCCGGTGCGGGCCGACAGCGCGAAGCGCTCGTGGCCGGTCGCGCCGCCGGCCGCGTCGGGCGCGGCGTCGACCTTGTTCCACACGTCGATGACCGGCACCGCGGCCGGGAGCCGGTCCTCCAGGGCGCGCGCGATCGCCTGGTCGGCCGCGCGGTAGTCGGGCCGTCCGGCGCGCGTCAGGTCGTGCAGGAACAGCACCGCGTCGGCGCCTTCGATCTGGCCCCAGGCGCGCTCGATCCCGATCCGCTCGACGTGGTCGTCGCTCTCGCGCAGGCCGGCGGTGTCGATCACGTGCAGCGGCACGCCCTCGATCTGGATCGTCTCGCGCACCGCGTCGCGCGTGGTGCCCGGCACCGGCGTGACGATCGCCAGCTCGGCGCCGGCCAGCGCATTCAGCAGCGAGCTCTTGCCGGCGTTGGGCTGGCCGGCGATCACCACCTTGATGCCTTCGCGCAGCAGGGCGCCCTGGCGGGCGCGCTGGCGCACCCGTGTCAGCGCCTCGCCCAGCCGCTGCAGCTGGCCCCGGGCGTCGGCCTGCTCGAGGAAGTCGATCTCCTCGTCGGGAAAGTCCAGCGTCGCCTCCACCAGCATCCGCAGGTGGATCAGCGCGTCGCGCAGCGCGCGCACCTCGCGCGAGAACTCGCCCGACAACGATCGGCCGGCGCTGCGCGCGGCCGCCTCGGTGCTGGCGTCGATCAGGTCGGCGATCGCCTCGGCCTGCGCCAGGTCGATCTTGTCGTTCAGGAAGGCGCGCTCGGTGAACTCGCCTGGCTGCGCCAGCCGCAACCGCGGCAACCGCGGCGCGCCGCGGTCCGGATCGATCTCGGCCGCCGCTTCCAGGCAGCGCGCCAGCAGCAGCTGCAGCACCACCGGGCCGCCATGGGCCTGCAGCTCCAGCACGTCCTCGCCGGTGTAGGAATGCGGGGCCGGGAAGTGCAGCGCCAGCCCCTGGTCGATGGCGGCGCCGTCACGATCGCTAAACGGCAGGTAGGTCGCCTCGCGTGGCTTCAGGACCCGGCCGCAGATCGCCTCGACCAGCGGCTGCAGGCCCCGGCCCGACACCCGCACGATACCGACCGCGCCGCGGCCGGAGGCGGTGGCGATGGCGACGATGGGGTCGGCGTGGCGGGCGAGCATCCCGGCATGGTAGCCGGCCGCCCTGCAGCGCCCCCTGCGCCGTCGTCAGTATTTCAGGACCAGCGGAACTCCGACCCGCTGGGCGTCCACCTCGGCGCGATGGAACGGCAGGCGCACCCACTGCTTGGCGGAAAACAGCGGCAACTGGTCGAAGGCGTGCGGTGCATCGGCACCGGGCGCCTGGCCGTAGGTCAGCAGGGCGTGCGCCACGGGGCCGCGCGCGTCGAACGTGACCGCCTGCAGGTAGCTGCTGCCGGCGTTGACCTGGTAGCCGCCGGCGGCCAGCTGCCGCTGGCCCTGCGTCTCGACCTTGTTCAGCACGCCCTCGAACTCGTCGCCGCCATGGATCGGCACCCGCCGGCCGCGCACCTCGCGGAACTGCACCTGGCCCAGCGCCACGTCGGCCGGGTATCCGGCCTTGCGCAGGATGCCGACCGCATCGTCCAGGGCCTTGAACACGGCCGTCTGCACCGCCGGGTCGGACATCCTCAAGCCGCTCGGCGTCACCACCGGCCGGGCCGCATCGAAGGGCTCGCGCCAGACGCCCTTGATGTCCTTGGCCATACGCCAGAACTCGCGAAACAGCGGCGCGCCGGCCGACGCGACCTCGTTGTGGCGGTCCCAGCCGGCGAGCGCGAGGCAGCCTTCGCGCTGGGCGGCACCCAGGCTGGCAGCGGCGGAGTCGCAGGCGGCGAGCAAGTCGGGCAGGACCAGGCTGGCGGCATGGTTGCGGTTGCGCAGGATGACCTGGCGCACTTCCTCCACACCCATCTTGTTGCCGGGCAGCCCGTCGCGACCGGCCAGCCGAGCCTGGATCTCCAGGATGCCGCTTCGCGTGCGCAGGCGCTGCGGCACGGCCACCGGACCGACCAGGGGGGAGAAGGTCGCGCCAGGCGGAATGGCCGGATTCGCCAGCCAGTAGCTGTCGTTGCTGTTCTGCACCCAGTCGGCCGTGACCAGCACCGGCATGCGCGACGCCGGCGTGAGGCCGGGCACCGGTGCGGTCGGCTCGCGCTGCCACGCGCAATCGCCGCGCGAGCCGTCGAGCACCACGGTCGCGGGCAGCAGTGCGGCCGCGCGCGGTGAGGGCGCGCAGCGCCGCAGCATGTCCGCCGGGACGTCGGGCACCACGGACAGATCGGCATACAGCGCGTCGCCCGCCCGGTCCGCCGCGACGGTGTTGAGCCAGGGGATGCCATTGTTCTCCATCGCGCGGCGCAACTCCTGCACGCTGCGCGCGCGGTTCATCTGCATCCAGGTGTCGGCCTGGCGCGCGTTCGACACGTTGGCATCGGCCACCGCGTAGGCGGTCGCGGCCGACCAGGTCAGTCCGGCGCCGGGGATGACGACGACCGGTCCCCACTGCGTGTGCCAGGTGGTGTACGTCATGGGCGCTGCGCCCGGGCCGAGGGGCACGCTCACCTGCCGCCGCTGCATCTTCCTGCGCTGTCCGTCGACCAGGTAGGTGGTGGGATCGGCGGGATCGAGCCTGAGCTCGTACAGGGTGTGGCGCCGGCCGGTCGACACGGTGTGGCTCCACGAGACGTCGCGGTTGAAGCCGAAGCTGACCAGCGCGCCGCCGCCGCCCGGGATCGCGCCCATCACGTCGAGCCGGCCCGGGATGGTCAGATGCTGCTGCCAGAAACGGTTGTGCCCGTGCCACGGGAAGTGCGGATTGGCCAGGTGCACTCCGGCGCCGTCCGGCGTGGCGTTGCGGCCGAAGGCCCAGCCGTTGGAGCCCAGCTCGCCGCCGTCGTCGCCGTACTGGGCCAGGGCGCGCCGCACCGCCTCGGGCTCAGACTGCGCAGCCGATTCCGCGGCAGCGCCCGGCGCCGGTGGTCCCGCCGCCAGGACCGCGCCGGCCAGCGGGCCCAGGCCGAGCATGATGGCCGAATCCTCGTACACGCGGCGCTGGTCGCTTTCCGTCATGGCGCGAACCCATGCCGCACCGCGGCACTCGGCGGGCAGGCCGGCCGGGCCCGTGTCCTGCAGGTAGCGGTTGTAGCCCGCGACGTAGCCGCGCACGGCGGCGCGCGCCTCCTCGCTCGCACCGGTCCAGGCGCTGGCCAGGACGGCATCGTCCATGTGCGTCCGCACGAACGCGTCGATCTGCGAATTCGGCAGCCTCCGGGTGCCGAACACGCCTGTGGCCGCCGGCCCGAAGAACTGCGACCGCTCGCCGCGCAGCGTCACCAGGTGCTGCGCCGTGTTGCACACGTTGTCCTGCGAGTGCGCATAGGCGCTGCCGAAGGCCAGCGCCTCATAGTTCGGCGCGGTGATGTGCGCGACCCCGTAGGCGGTGCGCTCGATCGTGACGCTGCGCGGTTCCCCCGCCGGCGCCGCGCAGCCGGCCAACACCAGCAGCGCCAGCCAGGCGCCCAGGCGCCCGGCGAGTAACCACCGCTCAGGCCAGCTGGCGTTGCGCGTGGAGGGGCTTCGCTTGGACGCACGAACCGATGTAGCCATCGCATCCTCCTGTGAAGAGCTGACAGTGTCGGCTCGGGGCGTCTTGCGGCGCGTCATCCCGGCGTGAGAAAAGCGTCACCGGCGCTTGCCAGACGCCGCCGATCGGTTCATCCTTTTCCGCACGGTCGCGCGTTTGCATGCCGCGCCGGACCGGGTCCAAGTCCTGCGGGCGGGGTCAAAGGAATACCCGATGAACGCATCGAGCCTGAGACTGCTGGGCGCATTCGCGCTGGAGACGCCGGCCTCGGCCGTGCCGGTGCGCCTCGGGCGCAAGGCACAGGCCCTGCTGGCGTGTGCCGCGCTGCACGGCGGCGCCGGTGTCGGCCGCGCCCGGCTGATCGCCCTGCTGTGGGCCGAGCACGGCGAGGAGGAAGCCCGCGGCGCCTTGCGGCAATGCGTGCACCTGCTGCGGCGGACGCTGGGCGAGAGCGCCGGGCTGCTGGAAAACGACGGCGAGCGGCTGGTCCTCTCGCGGCGCGCCTGCGACGTCGACGTGGCGCGCTTCGAGGCGTTGTGCGCGAGCCGCGACCCGGCCGACTGGAGGAGCGCGGCGCTGCTCTACCGCGGCGACCTGCTCGAAGGCCTGGACGCCGGTCCCGAGTTCGGCCGCTGGTGCGCGATCGAGCGCGACCGCCTGCGCGACGCGGCGCATGCCTTGCTGGCGCGCCTAAGCGATGCGTCGGCCGATCCGGCGACGCACGAGGGGGCGGTGCAGCTGGCGCACCGGCTGCTGGCAAGCGATCCTCTGCACGAGGGCTGCTACCGCGCGTTGATGCGCCTGTACGCCACCGCCGGCCTGCGGGCCAAGGCGCTGCAGACCTGGAACGAGTGCCGCGACACGCTACGCGGCGAACTGGACGTCGAGCCGAGCGCCGAGACGGCGGCGTTGAGGGTGCAGTTGTGCGGCGGCGCCGCTGACGCGAGCGCGCCGCCGCCCCCGCCGGTGACGCCCGGCACCCCGTTCGTGCCGGTGGTCTCGGCCGCTCGCGGCGGAGACGATCCAAGGGTGGTCGACTTGAACCTGCGCGGATGGGAGCAGTACGTGCGGTACAACCCCGAGGCCAACCTGCGGGCGCGCGCCGCATTCGAGGAGGCCGTCCGGCTCGCCGGCGACCATGCCGAGGTGATCGCCAGGGTCGGCTGGACGTACTTTTCGGAAGCCACCAGCGGCTGGACGGCCGACCCGGGGTCCAGTCTCGCGCTGGCTGCTTCGTGGGCGCGGCGCGCGATCGCCTGCAACCGTGGCCGGTCGACGCCGCACACGCTGATGGGCAAGGTCCTGCTCTGGCAACGCGAATACGAACGGGCGCTGGAGCAGTTCCGGCTGGCGGTGGAGCTTGAGCCCCATTACGCCTGGTCGCATTTCCACCTGGCCGACGCCCTGGCGTGGGGCGGCCAGCCGGACGAGGCGCTGGCGCAGGTGTCCCGTGCCCTGGCGCTGGACCAGAACGACCACGGAATGTTCCTGACCGTCCGCGGCCTGGCCCTGTGGACGCTGCGCGAACACCGGGCCGCGCGGCTGGCGCTGGACAGCGCGACGACCCGCAATCCGGGCTACGCCTGGCCGGTCCTCATCCTGGCCGCCGTGCATGCCGAGGAAGGCGACCTCGCGGCCGGCGCCGCGGCTGCCGCCACGGCCCGGCGCCTGCAGCCCTGCCTGAGCGTGTCGTTCGCCGACGCTGTCATGCCGATCCGGCGCGCCGAACACCGGCGCCGCCTGGTGCAGGCCCTGCGCGCCTGCGGCCTGCCGCAGGCATCGGCACCGCCGCCGCCCGCTGGCGCCGCCGCTACTTGAACTTCGGCAGGTTGAACTGCGGCGGCACGCCCATGCGCTTGTTGATCAGCCACTGCTGGGCGATCGACAGCACGTTGTTGGTGATCCAGTACAGCACCAGGCCGGCCGGGAAGAAGAAGAACATGACGCTGAAGGCCAGCGGCATGAACCACATCATCTTGGCCTGCATCGGATCGGGCGGGGCCGGGTTGAGCGCCGTCTGCAGCATCGTGGTGAGCGTCATCACGACCGGCAGGATGAAATAGGGGTCCGGCGCGGCCAGGTCATGGATCCAGCCGACCCAGGGCGCCCCGCGCATCTCGACGCTGGCCAGCAGCACCCAGTACAGCGCGATGAACACCGGGATCTGGATCATGATGGGGAAGCAGCCGCCCATCGGGTTGACCTTCTCCTCGCGGTAGATGCGCATCATCTCCTGCTGCATCTGCTGCGGGTTGTCCTTGAAGCGCTCGCGCATCGCCATGACCTTGGGGTTGATGGCCTTCATCTTGGCCATGCTCTCGTAACCCTTGGCCTGCAGCCAGTAGAAGGCGATCTTGATCACCAGCACCAGCGCCATGATCGACCAGCCCCAGTTGTGCAGGAAGGTGTGCAGCTGCGTGAGCAGCCAGTACAGCGGCTTGGCCAGGATGGTGAGCCAGCCGTAGTCCTTCACCAGTTCCAGGCCGGGCGCGATCTTCTCCAGCACCGTCTCGACCTGCGGGCCGGCGAAGAACCTGGACTCCACGGCCCGGGCCGAGCCCGGCGGGATGGCCGCGACCGGCGCGATCATGCCCACCGCGTACAGGTTGGCGGCGAGCTTGCGCGCGAACAGCTCGCGCTGCACCCCGTCGGGCAGGATCCAGGCGCTGGCGAAGTAGTGCTGCACCATCGCCACGTAGCCGTTGGGCGAGGACTTGTCGATGTCGACCTTGTTCTTCTCGATGTCGCTGAACTCGATCTTGTGGAACTTCTTGGCTTCCGTGTAGACCGCCGGCCCGGTGAAGGTCGAATAGAACGACGAGGCGCCGGGCAGCGGGCCGCCGTCGCGCACCAGCTGCAGGTACAGCTGCGGCGCCACCGGGGCCGCGCCCGTGTTGACGATCTCGTGCCGCACGGCGACGTCGTAGGCCCCGCGGCGCAGGGTGTAGGTCTTGACCAGCCGCACGCCGTTCTTCTCGGGCGATTCGAACTTCACGACCAGGTCGCTGGCGCCGTCCTTGAGTTCGCGCTCGCCGCTGAAGGTCATCAGCGTCTTGTGGTTGGGGAAGTCGCCGCCGATCAGGCCCGACTCGGCCACGTAGGTGCGCAGCGGGCTCTGCTCCAGCAGCACGAAGCTCTGGTCCTTGTCGCCGGTCTCCTTGAGGAACTCGGTGCGCACGATGGAGCCGCCCTCGGTGTCGAAGGTGACGCGCAGCAGGTCGGTGCTGACGGTGACCTTCTGGGCCGCCGGCGTCGGCGCGCTGGCCGTGGCCGGCACCGCGCCGGGGGCGGCTGCGGAGGCGGCGGGCGCCGGCGGCGTGGCCGCCGCGGTGGCGGCCGGCGGCACGCTGGAGGCGCCGGCGGCCGGCGCCTGGGCGGTCGCGGCCGGCTTGGCACTGGGGAAGAAAGTGGCCTGGCGGCCGTTGTAGACCTGCCACTGGTCCCACAGCAGCACCATGGAAAAACCGAAGATCACCCACAGGACGGTGCGGCGAATGTCGTTCATGAAGACTTCTTCTTGGAAGGAGCGCAGACCAGCTGCGAGAGGAAGCGGGGCGCACCGATGTGCCCGGGCACAGGATCGTGGCCGCCGGCGCACCAGGGATGGCAGCGCACCAGCCGGGCCAGCGTGAGATAGCTGCCGCCGGCCGCGCCATGGCGCTGCAGCGCCTCCAGCGAATAGGCGGAGCAGGTCGGCGTGAAGCGGCAGGCCGATCCCAGCCAGGGGCTGAGCAGGAGCCGGTAGCCCTTGACCAGGGCGATGAGGGCCGCGCGGATCATGCGGCCGCCCGGGCGAAAAGTTCGTGCAGCTCGCCGCGCACGGCCAGCTTGAGCGCCGTCGAGGTCGCGCTGGCGAAGCGCGCGCGGTCGAAGCCGGCGCGCAGCCGCACCACGTGGGCGGCTGCCGGCAGGCGCGGTTCGAGGTCGCGGCTCACGGCGTAGATCTGGCGCCTGATGGCGTTGCGCGTCACGGCCCGCTTGGCCCAGCGCTTGGGCACCAGCGCCCCGATCCAGGCTTCGCGCACGGCAAACAGGACCCGGGTCCGATCGGTCCCAGGCCCTGCGGGCGCTGCCGGGGAGGCGTCCAGCGGCGCGCGGTGCAGCACGAAGTGCGCGGTGCGGGAAACGGTGGTGCCCGCCATCACGGCCTCGAACTGTGCCCGGTTCTTCAGCCGCTGCACTGCGGTGCGCGCGTGGGCTGGGCAGCGCGGCGCTGGCGTCAGACCGCCAGGCGCTTGCGGCCCTTGGCGCGGCGGGCGTTGATCACCGCACGGCCGCCACGGGTCTTCATGCGCACGAGAAAGCCGTGCGTGCGGGCGCGGCGCACTTTGGAGGGTTGGTAGCTGCGTTTCATTTGGTGGTTCTCAGGGAAACCCATGATTATCGCGGATTTCCAGCGCGGCGGCAACGCGCCGGCCGGCCGGCACCGGCCCCCGACCGGACGCGAAGTGCTCACTTCCGCGCGGCGCGAGGCCCAGCCTCGGGGCCCGCCGGCCTTTGTGGATAAGGCCTTGATAAATTACAATGAGAGGCTCCCAGAATGAAAACTATCCACAAGAGGCGACAGCCGCAATGACAGAGGGGCAGCACAACAATCTGGCGGCGCAGGCCGGCCAGAACGCCGGGGACAGCCTGTGGCAGGCCTGCCTGGAACAGCTGGCGCAGGAACTCCCCGAGCAGCAATACAACACCTGGATCAAGCCGCTGGCGGCCCAGGTGTCGGACGACCTCACCAAGGTCGTCATCTTCGTGGCCAACCGGTTCAAGCTGGACTGGGTGCGGGCCCAGTACTCGGGCCGCATCGGCGGCCTGCTGGAAAAGATCTACGGCCAGCCCGTGCAGGTTGAGTTAGCACTTGCTCCGCGCGAAGCGCAGGCCAGACCTTACTCCATGCCGAGCTCGATCGAGCTGACCCGGACCGCCGAGCCGCCCGAGCTGAGCGAGGAGGCCGGCGCCACCGGCTTCAAGAGCCGCCTGAACACGGCACTGACCTTCGACACCCTGGTGGAGGGCTCGGCAAACCGGATGGCGCGCGCCGCCGCCATGCACGTGGCCGGCACGCCCGGCCAGCTGTACAACCCGCTGTTCATCTACGGCGGCGTCGGCCTGGGGAAAACCCACCTGGTGCACGCCGTCGGCAACAGGCTGCTGGCCGACCGCCCCGGCAGCAAGGTTCTCTACATCCACGCCGAACAGTTCGTCTCGGATGTGGTCAAGGCCTACCAGCGCAAGACCTTCGACGAGTTCAAGGAACGCTACCATTCGCTCGACCTGCTGCTGATCGACGACGTCCAGTTCTTCGCCAACAAGGACCGCACGCAGGAAGAGTTCTTCAACGCCTTCGAGGCGCTGCTGGCCAAGAAGAGCCACATCGTGATGACCAGCGACACCTATCCCAAGGGGCTGACGGACATCCACGAGCGGCTGGTCTCACGCTTCGACTCGGGCCTGACGGTGGCCATCGAGCCGCCCGAGCTGGAAATGCGGGTGGCCATCCTGATCAACAAGGCGCGCGCCGAGGGCACCGAGATGCCCGAGGAGGTGGCCTTCTTCGTCGCCAAGAACGTGCGCTCCAACGTGCGCGAGCTGGAAGGCGCGCTGCGCAAGATCCTGGCCTATTCGCGCTTCAACCAGAAGGAGATCTCGATCCAGCTGGCGCGCGAGGCCCTGCGGGACCTGCTGTCGATCCAGAACCGGCAGATCTCGGTGGAGAACATCCAGAAGACGGTGGCCGACTACTACAAGATCAAGGTCGCCGACATGTACAGCAAGAAGCGGCCGGCCTCGATCGCGCGGCCGCGCCAGATCGCGATGTACCTGGCCAAGGAGCTGACCCAGAAGAGCCTGCCCGAGATCGGCGAGCTGTTCGGCGGCCGCGACCACACCACGGTGCTGCACGCGGTGCGCAAGATCTCCGGCGAGCGCCAGCAGCTCACCGAGCTGAACCAGCAGCTGCACGTGCTGGAACAGACGCTCAAGGGGTGAGCGCGTGGACGGCAAGTGCTTGATGAAAAAGGGGAAAATGGCGGATGTCCCGGGTGGGACGAGGCCGTTCCCGGGCGCGACCGGTTTGACGGAAAGAAAGCAAAACACAAGAGGTTGACATGATCGTCCTGAAGGCAACACAAGAAAAACTGCTCTCGGTGCTGCAGTCGGTGGCCGGCATCGTGGAGCGCCGCCACACGCTGCCGATCCTGGCGAACGTGCTGATCCACAAGACCGGCGGATCGGTGATGCTGACGACCAGCGACCTGGAGATCCAGATCCGCACCACGGCCGAACTGGGCGGCGACGGCGGCAACTTCATCACCACCATCGGCGCGCGCAAGCTGATCGACATCCTGCGCACCATGCCGGCCGACCAGACCGTGTCGCTCGAATCCAGCCAGAGCAAGGTGGTGCTCAAGGGCGGCAAGAGCCGCTTCACGCTGCAGACCCTGCCGGCCGAGGACTTCCCGCTGGTGCAGGAGGCGGCCAGCTTCGGGCCGGCGTTCAGCGTGCCGCAGAAGACGCTCAAGCACCTGCTGGACCAGGTGTCGTTCGCGATGGCGGTGCACGACATCCGCTACTACCTCAACGGCATCCTGTTCGTCGCCGAGGGCAAGCAGCTGAGCCTGGTGGCCACCGACGGCCACCGGCTGGCGTTCGCCACCGCCGCCCTGGACGTGGAAGTGCCGCACCAGGAGGTGATCCTGCCGCGCAAGACCGTGCTGGAGCTGCAGCGCCTGCTGTCCGACGCCGAGGGCGCCATCGAGCTGCAGTTCGCCGGCAACCAGGCCCGGTTCAGCTTCGGCGGCATGGAGTTCGTCACCAAGCTGGTCGAAGGCAAGTTCCCCGACTACAACCGCGTGATCCCCAAGAACCACAAGAACTCGGTCACGCTGGGCCGCGCACCGCTGCTGGCCAGCCTGCAGCGCACCGCCATCCTGACCTCCGAGAAGTTCAAGGGCGTGCGCCTGAACATCGAGCCGGGCACGCTGCGGGTGGCCTCCAACAACGCCGAGCAGGAAGAGGCGATGGACGAGCTGGACATCGACTACGGCGGCGACGCGATCGAGATCGGCTTCAACGTGAGCTACCTGATCGACGCGCTGGCCAACATGGACACCGAGATGGTGAAGATCGAGCTGGCCGACTCCAACAGCTCGGCGCTGGTCACCATCCCGGAAGACACCAGCTTCAAGTACGTGGTGATGCCGATGAGGATCTGACGATCACGCGGCCCGCAGGGCCGCGTCCTTGTGTGGCCCGACCCGCCGTCCTGGCGGGTTCGGTCCTTTGAGACGGTTGGAAATGCGCGCGAGTTTGCAGGGAAGCGAAGTGTCTATGTCCGAAGAGAACCAGCAGAACCAGGTGCACGTAGGTGCCGGCGGCGAGGAAAGCTCCAATTTCCAGCCGGCGATCGACGCCCACCAGGCCGGCGCCAGCGACGGCTACGGCGAGGGCGCGATCCAGATCCTGGAGGGCCTGGAGGCGGTGCGCAAGCGCCCGGGCATGTACATCGGCGACACCTCCGACGGCACCGGCCTGCACCACCTGGTGTTCGAGGTGGTCGACAACTCCATCGACGAGGCGCTGGCCGGCCATTGCGACGACATCGTCGTCACCATCCACTCCGACAACTCGGTCAGCGTCGTCGACAACGGCCGCGGCATCCCGACCGGCATCAAGATGGACGACAAGCACGAGCCCAGGCGCTCGGCGGCCGAGATCGCCCTGACCGAACTGCACGCCGGCGGCAAGTTCAACCAGAACAGCTACAAGGTGTCGGGCGGCCTGCACGGCGTGGGCGTGAGTTGCGTGAACGCGCTGTCCAAGAAGCTGCGCCTGACGGTGCGGCGCGACGGCAAGGTGCACGTGCTGGAGTTCTCGCGCGGCTTCGTGCAGAACCGGATCGTCGAGACGGCGTCCACGCCCGACGGCCCGGTGGACGTGTCCCCGATGCAGGTGCTGGGCGACACCGACAAGCGTGGCACCGAGGTGCACTTCCTGCCCGACACCGAGATCTTCAAGGAAAACAGCGATTTCCACTACGAGATCCTGTCCAAGCGGCTGCGCGAGCTCTCGTTCCTGAACAACGGCGTGCGCATCCGGCTGATCGACGAGCGCACCGGCAAGGCCGACGACTTCTCCGGCGCCGGCGGCGTGAAGGGCTTCGTCGGCTTCATCAACAAGGGCAAGCAGGTACTGCACGGCAACGTGTTCCACGCCATCGGCGACCGCCAGAGCGAGCAGGACACCAACATCGGCGTCGAAGTGGCGATGCAGTGGAACAGCGGCTACAACGAGCAGGTCCTCTGTTTCACCAACAACATCCCGCAGCGCGACGGCGGCACCCACCTCACGGGCCTGCGCGCGGCGATGACGCGGGTGATCAACAAGTACATCGAAGAGAACGAGATGGCCAAGAAGGCCAAGGTGGATGTCACCGGCGACGACATGCGCGAAGGGCTGACCTGCGTGCTGAGCGTCAAGGTGCCCGAGCCCAAGTTCTCCAGCCAGACCAAGGACAAGCTGGTGTCCAGCGAGGTGCGCGGCCCGGTCGAGGACGTGGTGGCGCGCACGCTGGGCGACTACCTGCAGGAGCGGCCGGCCGACGCCAAGATCATCGTTGGCAAGATCATCGAGGCCGCCCGCGCGCGCGAGGCCGCGCGCCGCGCCCGCGAGATGACGCGCCGCAAGGGCGTGCTCGACGGCATGGGGCTGCCCGGCAAGCTGGCCGACTGCCAGGAGAAGGACCCGGCGCTGTGCGAGATCTACATCGTCGAGGGCGACTCGGCCGGCGGCAGCGCCAAGCAGGGCCGTGACCGCAAGTTCCAGGCGATCCTGCCGCTGCGCGGCAAGATCCTGAACGTCGAGAAGGCGCGCTACGAGAAGCTGCTGACCAGCAACGAGATCCTGACGCTGATCACCGCGCTGGGCACGGGCATCGGCAACGCCGGCGGCGGCAACGGGAACGGCAATGGCAACGGCCACGCCAGCAGCAACTCGGGCGCCGACGACTTCAACGTCGCCAAGCTGCGCTACCACCGCATCATCATCATGACCGACGCCGACGTCGACGGCGCGCACATCCGCACGCTGCTGCTGACGTTCTTCTACCGGCAGATGCCCGAGCTGGTGGAGCGCGGCCACATCTACATCGCGCAGCCACCGCTGTACAAGGTCAAGTCCGGCAAGGAGGAGCTGTACCTGAAGGACGGCACCGAGCTGGACCGCTTCCTGCTGCGCATCGCGCTGAACGGCGCCACCGTGCACACCGGCGGCGAGAACGCCACCGTGATCGCCGGCGACACGCTGGCCGAGCTGGCGCGCAAGCACCAGGTGGCCGAGGCCGTGATCGACCGGCTGGCCGGCTACATGGATGCCGAGGCGCTGCGCGCCATCGCCGACGGCGTCGGCCTGAACCTGGACACCGTGCGCGACGCTGAGGCCTCGGCCGTGGCGCTGCAGGCCAAGCTGCAGGAACTGGACCGCGCCAGCAACCAGGCGCCGGCCGAAGTGGCGGGCGAGTTCGACGCGCGCACCGACAAGCCGGTGCTGCGCATCAGCCGGCGCCACCACGGCAACGTCAAGAGCAGCGTGATCACGCAGGACTTCGTCCACGGCGCCGACTACGCCGCCTTGGCGGAGGCGGCAAGCACCTTCCGCGACCTGCTGCACGAGGGCGCCCGCGTCGTGCGCGGCGAAGGCGAGAAGGCCAAGGAAGAAAAGGTGGGCGACTTCCGCCAGGCCATGCGCTGGCTGATCGGCGAAGCCGAACGCTCCACCAGCCGCCAGCGCTACAAGGGGCTGGGCGAGATGAACCCCGCGCAGCTGTGGGAAACCACCATGGACCCGCAGGTGCGCCGCCTGCTGCGCGTGCAGATCGAGGACGCGATCGAGGCCGACAAGGTTTTCACCATGTTGATGGGCGACGAGGTCGAGCCGCGCAGGGACTTCATCGAGACGAATGCGCTGAGGGCGGCGAATATCGACGTTTGAATCGTCTGTGTTCCGCCGGGCATTTCGGCGGCGAGACGCCTATGAGGAAAGAAGGCGCCAGCGGCGCCCTGGCTCGTCGCTCACAGTAGTGCTATAAGCACACCTCATGCAAGCGTACTACGGTGCCTCGATTGAAGCATTTCTGGACGCCTCATCGCAGCACGTTTTAGGCGAGATCGTCGCCGGTGCGCACTTCGCCGTCGACCTCCACCAGCGCGACGCTTGGCAGAAGGAGATCGAGATCCTCCATCGAGCTCTTTGCGCATATCGCGGACGAGGCAAGCTCTTTTTCGAGTTCGCTGTGCCCCGGCTCGGAAAACGCATTGACGCCGTGCTAGTCCTGGATACAGTCGTTCTTGTCCTCGAGTTCAAAGTAGGCGAAGCCAAATTTCATCGTCATGCATGGGACCAGGTTTGGGACTATGCACTTGACCTGAAGAACTTCCACGAGACCAGCCGAGATCGGTGGATTATTCCGGTCCTGATCGCGACGTGCGCGGCTGATGTCCCACTCGTTTTCCAGAAGAGTGCGCGGGGAGACGGGGTATTCGATCCGGTACGTGCAAGTGCCGGCCAACTGGCAGCGGTGTTCGCGGAAGCCGTGAAGTACGCCCCAGCCCAGGGCCACAGCGGCGAGCCTTGGGAGCACGGTCGGTATAACCCAACACCGACAGTCGTTGAGGCGGCGGCGGCGCTTTACGCAAAGCATGGTGTTCAGGAAATCACGCGCTGCGATGCCGGCGCTGTGAACTTGCAGCACACCTCAGCAGCGATTGCGCGGGTGATAGCCTCCGCGAAGGAAGCGTCCCGGAAGGCCATCTGCTTTGTGACCGGCGTCCCCGGCGCGGGCAAGACTCTAGTCGGTCTCGACATCGCGACCAAATATGCGGACGAAGGACAACTCCATAGCGTCCTTCTTTCGGGGAACGGACCTCTCGTCGCGGTGCTGCGCGAAGCACTGGTGCGCGACAAAGTTGCTCGCGAGCTCGAAGCAGGCCGAAAGATCACGAAGAAGGACGCACTTGCGCCGGTGCAAGCGTTTATCCAGAACGTCCATCACTTCAGGGATGCTTATCTGAAAGACGATCGCCCGCCGGTCGATCACATTGCCGTCTTTGATGAAGCACAGCGCGCCTGGAACCGGCATCAGACTGAGAAGTTCATGCGTCAGAAGCGCGGCCACAAGGACTTTCAGATGTCTGAACCGGAATACCTTATTTCGTGCTTAGACCGGCATAAAGACTGGGCAGTGATCGTGTGCTTGATAGGGGGCGGTCAGGAAATTAATACCGGTGAAGCAGGAATCAGCGAGTGGATCGCGGCCGTAAAAAACCGATTCCCGCATTGGCACGTTCACATTTCGCCTCACCTTCACGATGCTGAATACGGTTCCGGTGCGGCGTTGCGCGCCCTTGAAGCGCATGCCCAGGTCACACTCGACACCGACTTGCATTTGGCAGTTTCGATGCGGTCATTTCGCGCTGAGAACGTTTCGGCACTGGTGAAGTGTTTGCTCGACACAGACATCGACGCGGCGAGAGAGCACCTGTTGAAGCTGAACACGCAATACCCTATCGTGGTGACTCGCGATCTCGCGCGTGCCAAGGCATGGGTTCGCGCGCAGGCCCGTGGAAATGAGCGGTATGGCGTGGTAGTGTCCTCGTCAGCCGAGCGGCTCAAGCCGTACGCAATTGACGTTCGCACCCCAATGGATCCCGTCCACTGGTTCCTGCATGACAAGAGCGATGTTCGATCTTCGTATTATCTCGAGGATGTCGCCACGGAGTTCCATGTGCAGGGCTTGGAGCTCGACTGGACCTGCGTCGTGTGGGATGCAGATCTTCGGCATTCCTCTGAAGGCTGGAGGCACTTTTCGTTCGCGGGAACGCGATGGAATCATGTCCACGCCACCGAGCGGCAGGTCTATCTCAAGAACGCATATCGTGTCTTGCTGACGCGCGCAAGACAAGGCATGGCCATTGTGGTTCCTGAAGGGGAGCCGACAGATGCTACGAGATCACCGGAGTTTTATGACGCGACGTTCCGGTACCTGCAGACGATTGGATTGCCGCTGCTTCAGTAGTCATTTATCCGATGGCAGCAAGCTGGATGAAAGCAGTCCTCCTGGAGCGCTTGTTATCGCCAGTTTCTGCGACGCCCGCGTCGCCGCCACATAGAACAGCCGCGCCTCTTCTTTCTCGTCCTCGCCGTCGCCGGGCATCTGCCCCACACCACACAGCGCCACCACCGGAAACTCCAGCCCCTTGCTGCCGTGCATGGTCATCACCTTGATGGAGTTTGCGAGCGGGTCGAAGTCGCCTGAGGACTTGCGCACTTGGTGCGGAAGCTTGCGCGCCTTCAGAACCCTGGCCACATCATCCATCTGTGCGTGCTTGCGACAGAGCACCGCCATGTCACCCCAGGCATGCCCTTCCTCGTGCGAGGCGGCCAGGATCTCGGCGATCTTGGTGGGTTCGTCCCCCAGGTTTGGCAGGCGCACGATCAGCGGCTCGTCGCCTTCACGTCCGCAGCTCACCGGCCGCACCACCGGTACGCCGTCGTCGTCCTGTTCCTCGGGGGCCAGGAACTTGGCCGCGACCAGGTTGGCCGTCTGCAATATCTGCCGCGTGTTGCGGTAGTTGATGCGCAGAATGGTCGTGCGGCCCGAAGCCTGGATGCCTACGCTCTTGAAGCTGAAGCCGCGCGCCTTGCTCTTGCCGTAGATGTCCTGTGCGCTGTCGTACAGCACCAGCAGGCTGTTGGTCTCCGGGTCCACCATCTGCGTGACGAGCTTGAGCCACTCAGGTTGGAAGTCGTGACCTTCGTCGATGAGGACGGCCTGGTACTGGCCGGACGGAATCTGCTTTCGCTCGACGCCGCGGATGACGTTATCGACCATCTCCCGGAAGACCTTGTCGCCAAATCCCCCCGGCACCGCTTGCCCGAAGGCCACGAGCTGGTCGCGGCACCACTTGTGGAAGTTGCGTGCGTGCACGCGCTCCGACAGGCCCTTGGCGGCGAACGTGGCTTCCAGCTTCTGCGCCAGCGGCTTGTTGTAGCAAAGCACCAGGACCGGCTTGGCTGAGGGAAACTTTGCCAGCTGCTCCGCCCGGTAGCCCAGGATCATGGTCTTTCCAGAGCCCGCCACCCCGTGGATCACCCGATGGCCGTCGCCCAGGCTGCGAGCCAGCTGTTCCTGCTGGATGTCCATCACGCGCATGATGTCCGGCAGTTCGTCCTTGTCCTCTGCGAACAGTGCGCTCTGCACCGACACGCGTACTTCCGGAAACATGATCCAACGCACCCGTTCCAGCTGCGGCAGCGAGATCGCTTTGCCGAACGCGTGCGGAAACATCTGCCAGAGCCGTTGCTGAAACTCCTCGGCCTCCGCCGATTCCAGCATTTCATCCTTACAGATCGCGTAATGCGCGTCGACCGCCTGGTGCAGTCCTGCGTCGATAAACTGCTTGCGGGTGATGTTGGTAAAGACGACGCCGTGTCCCCAGGGAAAGGCGAGCTTGCCCTTGTGCGGGCCGTCGTCTTGAATCAGTTGTGCGTCCTGCTCCAGGGCGCGAACCACCTGGATAGCGCAGTGGCGCGCCTGCTCCAGCGGGTTCTTCACCACCTTGTGTTCACCGTCGGGCACGATGTCCCACGCCTGCCTGGATGCTTTGAGGATCGTCTCCAGCTTCCAGTCCTTCACCTCCAGGATCAGGATGCCGCGCCGGGGATGAATGATGACGAAGTCCGGGTGCGTGCGCATCGGACCGACCGGAACGTCGTACCAGAGCAGATAGTCGTCGTCGAGTTTCTGTTCCAGCCGCTCCGCGACGCGGCGTTCCCCGGTAGTCATGCGCGCAGCGCACGAGCCCAAGGCTGGTATCAGGACAGCCACGGCTTCTCCTTCCGCGGCGAATGATGAGGCCAGAAGCCGACGGAGGCAAGGGGCGCGAACACATCCAAGGCCGCAGCGCCTATGTGACAGCAGTCATCGCCCTGTCGGGTACCCTCTCGCTTCATCGGAGGAGCACCTCAATGAGTTCCACGCGAATAGCCCGGGCGTCCCTCGCCATCATCGCCGCCGCCGCGCTCCTCGCTGCCTGCGCCGCCAATCCTCCTCCCCCCGGCTCCGGCCGCACCGTCCGCATCGAGCGAACCAGCCACGGCGTCGCGCACATCACCGCCGCAGACCAGGAGGGCATCGGGTACGGCGCGGCGTATGCACAGGCCCAAGACAACGTGTGCCAGACGGCGCAGCAGCTCGTCACGGTGCGTGGCGAGCGGTCGCTGCACTTCGGCTCTCGCGCGATGGGGCTGTTCGGGCTGCGCCTGCTGACCAACGAGCAGATCGACCTGTTCGTGCGCAGCCACATGGACGACGAGGCGCTGGCGAAGGCGAACGCGGCCGCCAGCGCCGATGCGCGCGCGGCGATGCGCGGCTACGTGGCGGGCTTCAACCGGTACCTGAGGGACGTCGGGCCGGGCGGGCTGCCGCCGGAGTGCCGCAACGCGGCCTGGGTCAAGCCGATGACGGTGGCGGAGCTGTGGCGCCTGAACGAGGAGAGCATGGTGCTCGGGGGCGTGGGGGCGTTCGTGGATGCGGTGGTGGCGGCGGTGCCGCCGGGGCGGCAGGCAGAGGCGGGCAGTGCCATCACCCCAGCGCTCTCCCAGAGGGAGAAGGAACAAGGCAAGGAGGACGTGCGAGCGGTCCTCGCCGAATACGGCATCGACCAGCGGCCGGACGGCGAGCTGGGGTCCAACGGGTGGGCGTTCGGCAAGGGGGCGACGCCGGACGGGTTCGGCGTGTCGCTGGGCAATCCGCACTTCCCGTGGTACGGCGTCAACCGCTTCTGGCAGATGCACCTGACGATCCCGGGGCAGCTCGACGTGATGGGCGCCGCGACCGGCAGCAGCCCGGCGGTGCAGATCGGCTTCAACCGCGACGTGGCCTGGACCCACACGGTGTCCACCGGCAAGCGCTTCACGCTGTACGAGCTGACGCTCGATCCCGCCGATCCGACCAGCTACATCGTCGATGGCCAGCGGCGCAGGATGCAGGCGCACGAGGTGAACGTGCCGGTGCCGGCCGGCGCCGCGCCCGTGAAGCACACCTTCTATCGCACGCACTGGGGGCCGATCGTGGTGGTGCCGCGCGCCGGGCTCACCTGGTCGACCGCGAAGGCCTACGCGATCGCCGACGCGAATACGTTCAACCCGCGCGCCACCGACACCTGGATGCGCATGAACCGCGCGCGCAGCGTCCAGGAGCTGCGCGACGCCATGGGCCACCAGGGCCTCCCGTGGGTGAACACGATCGCCGCCGACCGGGCCGGCCACGCGATGTATGCCGACCTGTCGGTGGTGCCCGACGTGCCGGCCGCGATGCTGCAGCGCTGCGCACCGTCGCCGCAGGCGGCCGCCCTGTTCGCCGGCGCCGGGCTGCCGGTGCTGGACGGCTCGCGCTCCGACTGCGCCTGGCAGCGCGACACGGCCGCGGCCGCGCCGGGCCTCACGCCGCCCTCGCGCATGCCGGTGGTGATCACGGACGACTGGGTGGCCAACAGCAACGACAGTTTCTGGCTGGCCAACCCGCGCATCGCCGCGCCCCAGGTGTCGCCGCTGGTGGGGCCGGTGGGCACGCCGCAGCGGCTGCGCACGCGCAGCGGCATCCTGGAGATCGAGTCGCGCCTGGCCGGCACCGACGGCCTGCCGGGCCACCGCATGGGCATCGACGAGGCGCGTCAGCTGATCTTCCGCGACCGCAACCTGGCGGGCATGCTGGTGCTGCCGGACCTGCTGGCCGCCTGCCACGAATCAAGCGCCACGCTCTCGCCGGCGCAACGCGAAGGCTGCGCCGCACTGGCCCGCTGGGACCGCACCAGCAACGCCGGCGCGGCGGGCGCGCCGCTGTTTCGCGAGTTCTGGCGCAAGGCCAGGGGCATCCCGAACGTCTGGCGGGTGCCGTTCGACCGCACTCTGCCGGTCACCACGCCGGCCGGCCTGAAGCTGGGCGACGCCGCCGTGCGCACGGCGGTGTTCCAGGCGCTGGAGGAGGCGGTGGGCATCCTGAAGGCGGCCGGCTATCCGGTGGACGTGGCGCTCGCGCAAGTGCAGTTCCGCGACGTGCGGGGCCAGCGCGTGGCCATCCACGGCGGCGACGAGTTCGAGGGCGTCCTCAACAAGGTCGAGGCGCAGGGCCAGCCGCAACTGGCGGCCGGCGGCTACCGGATCAACTACGGCGCCAGCTACATCCAGGCGGTGACCTTCGACGCGCGCGGGCCGGTGGCCTACGGGCTGCTGACCTACGGCCAGAGCAGCAGCGCGGCCTCGCCGCATTCCTTCGACCAGCTGCCGCTGTTCTCGGCCAAGCAGTGGCCGCGGCTGCCGTTCCACCCCGAGGACGTGAGCGCGCAGCGCATCGCCGCGCCGATGGTGCTGGGGTACTGAGGCCGGTCAGTCGTTGGTGTGCCGGCGATCGTGCTGGGCGCTGTCGGTCTGGCCGCTCGGGCCGCCGGTGGTGGTGGGGCCCGGCTTTTCGACCTTGCGGCCCAGCGCGCTGGTGCGGCCGGACGAGGGCCGCTGGAAGAAGCCGCCCAGCTTGTCCTTCGCCTGCTCCAGGCGGCTCTTCTCGTCCTGGGGCGAGCCGGGGCCGCGCTGGGCGCCGGGGTGCAGCGAAGGGGCAGTGACGGCGTGTCGCATGGCGTGGCGCTTTCGCAGGCCGGGCGGGATGGGCCTAGCCTGCAGTCTGGGCCGTTGCCGCGTGCTCGTGTGTAGGCCGGCTTCCTGTCGTGTCATCGGCGCCGGACTGCGCGCAGGGCCTGGCGGTCCATAATCGCTGCCGAACTCGACAAGGAGGTGGTCCATGGCGATCCTGATTCTCGGCCTGGTGCTGTTCCTGGGCGTGCATTCCACCCGCATCGTCGCCGACGGCTGGCGCAGCGCCACCATCGCGCGCATCGGCGAGAACCCATGGAAAGGCCTCTATTCGGTGCTGTCGATCGCCGGTTTCGCGCTGGTGATCTGGGGCTATGGCCTGGCGCGCCAGCAGCCGGTGGTGCTCTGGACGCCGCCGCGCGGCATGAACCACCTGGCGTCGCTGCTGACGCTGGTCGCATTCGTGCTGCTGGCCGCGGCCTACGTGCCGGGCAACCAGATCAAGGCCAGGCTGCACCATCCGATGGTGCTGAGCGTGAAGACCTGGGCGCTGGCCCACCTGCTGGCCAACGGCAACCTGGCCGACGTGCTGCTGTTCGGCTCGTTCCTGGCCTGGGCGGTGCTGAGCTTCAGCGCGGCGCGGCGGCGCGACCGCGAGGCCGGAACCGTCTACATCGCCGGGCATGCCGGGCGCACCGCGATCACGGTGGTCGCGGGGCTGGTGGCCTGGGCGGTGTTCGCCTTCTGGCTGCACGCGCCGCTGATCGGCGTGCGACCGATCGCATAGCCGTCTCCGGCGGCCGACGGCCCGGCTGTCGGTATCATGAAAATCGAAAATGGCATTTTCGATTTTCATGGTTCATTGTGAGACAATGCCGGGCATGATTTCGCGTCCGGCACTGGTCCAGTCGATCCGCAAGGCATTGGGACGCTCCCGGGCCGTTGCGTTGAACGGACCACGGCAATCCGGCAAGAGCACGCTGGCACAGCTCTTCCTCGACCGTCGCTCGCCGAACTACTTCGACCTCGAAGACCGCTCCCATGCCGCCAGGCTCGGCGCGCCCCAGGAGACGCTGGCGAGCCTGCAAGGGTTGGTCGTCATCGACGAGGTGCAGCTGCAGCCCGGGCTGTTCCCCACCTTGCGCGTCTTGCTCGACCGGTCGGATGCGCCGGGGCAATACCTGCTGCTCGGGAGCGCGTCGCCGGCACTGCAGCGTCAGCTCGGCGAATCGCTGCTCGGACGCGTCGAGACGGTGGAAGTCTCGGGGTTCGACGTCTCCGAGGTGTGGGCCGCGGACGGGCCCGGGCGGGCCACGACGCAGCGCCTATGGCTGCGCGGCGGTTTTCCGCGCTCCTATCTTGCCGCGAGCGACGAGGACAGCATGGCGTGGCGCAACAATGCCATCAGCGCCCACGTCACCGTCGACCTGCCGCAGTTCGGCGTCAACGTGGCGGCACCGGCGATGCTGCGTTTCTGGACGATGCTGGCGCACTTCCATGGCCAGGTCTGGAATGCAGCCCTGCCGGCACAGTCGCTGGGCGTGTCCGAGCCCACGATGCGCAAGTACCTGGACACGCTGACGCAGAGCCTGATGGTGAGGCAGTTGCAGCCGTGGCACGAGAACCTCGGCAAGCGCCAGGTGAAGTCGCCCAAGATCTACTTTCGCGACACCGGACTGCTCCACGCGTTGATGGGCGTGGCGACGCTGCCCGAGCTGGTCACGCATCCGCGGGCTGGTGCCAGCTGGGAAGGTTTCGCGCTCGAACAGGTGCTGCGCGTCGCCAGGCCGGACCAATCCTATTTCTGGGCGACCCATCAGGGTGCCGAGCTGGATCTGCTGATGTTCAGGGGCCAGCGGAGGGTGGGCGTGGAGTTCAAGCGTGCGGATGCGCCTGGCGTGACGCCCTCCATGCGCATCGCCATGCAGGACCTCAGGCTGGACGCGCTGTACGTCGTGTATCCGGGCCTGCACCGGTACCGGCTCGCCGATCGCATGGAGGCGGTCCCGCTGTGGGCCCTGCTGCCACCACCGCCCGGTCGCACCGTGGCCGAACCGCAATAAGGACCCCATGACCACCGTCGCCGTCATCGACTTCGAGACCACCGGGCTGTCGCCGGCGATGGGCGACCGTGCCACCGAGGTGGCGATCGTGCTGCTGGAAGGCGAGCGCGTGGTCGACCGCTACCAGAGCCTGATGAACGCGGGGGTGCGGATCTCGGCCTTCATCGAGGCCTACACCGGCATCAGCAACCAGATGATCGCGGCGGCGCCGCCGGCCGAGCAGGTGATGGACGAGGCGAGCCGCTTCGTCGGGGACCGGCCCATGGTGGCGCACAACGCGTCGTTCGACCGTCGCTTCTGGGCTGCCGAGCTGCAACGGCTGGGGCAGGCGGCCGACCAGCCGTTCGCCTGCACGCTGCTGCTGTCGCGCCGGGTGTGGCCGGAGGTCCGCAGCTACCGGCTCGGCTCACTGGCGTCCTACCACGGCCTGCCCGACACGGGGCGGGCGCACCGCGCGCTGGCCGACGCCGAGACGGCGGCGGCGCTGCTGGGGCGGATCCGCCGCGACCTGCGCTCGCGTTACGGGCTGCCCGAGGCGCGGCACGCGCTGCTGATGCAGCTGCAGGCCTGCAGCCGTCAGGCGCTGCCGCGCGCCATCGAGCGCCATCGCGCCACCCTGGACTGAGCCCGCGGCGCGGGACGCGAAGCCGTCCGACAGCGCGGTCGCGCTCCAGCTTCCAGAATGGGACTATCGGTTCCCGCGATGACCAGGAGTTCCGCATGAGCAAGCAGCACAACCCGCGCGACAAGCAGGCCGGCCTGAGCGGCAAGGTCGAGAACGACTTCAACAAGGTGGGCGAGAGCACGCCGACGCAGAAGAACGAGGGCCGCCGCACGCCCGACAGCCGGCACGACCGGGAGGCGCATGTCGGCGGCGGCAATCAGAGCCAGTCGCGCCGCGGAGCGCCGGGCGGCGGCGCGGCGCCAAAGGGCGGCCGCTAGCCAGCCAAGCAGTCCCCGGCGTCGCTGCGGGTACAGTCGCCGCATGAACGGCCTGTGGCTGCGCTCGCTGTGGCTGATCCTGGCCGGCGCGGTGTTCTTCGCCTCGGTCGGCCTGACGGCGGTCTGGGCGCCCGACCTGCCGCTGGACCAGCTGAAGGCGCGCTGGGCGCCGCCGCCGTCCACCTTCATCGAGATCAACGGCCAGCAGGTCCACCTGCGCGACGAAGGACCGCGCCACGACCCGGTGCCGATCCTGCTGGTGCACGGCACCTCGGCCAGCCTGCACACCTGGGAGGGCTGGGCCGAAGGCCTGCGCGGGCAGCGGCGGGTGGTGCGCTTCGACCTGCCGGGCTTCGGCCTCACCGGCCCGAACCGTCAGGACGACTACACGATCGACCGCTACGTGCTGTTCGTGCGCTCGGTGGCGGCGCGGCTGGGCATCGACCGCTTCGTGATCGCCGGCAACTCGCTGGGCGGCGAGATCGCCTGGGCGGTGGCGGCGGCGCTGCCGCAGCGGGTGGACCGGCTGATCCTGGTGGATGCCGCCGGCGCGGGCGGCGGTCTGGCCGGCGCACACGGCGAGGTGCCGCTGGCCTTCCGGGTCGCGCGGCTGCCGGTGCTGCGCAGCGTGGCCCGGCATGCGTTGCCGCGCGGCCTGGTCGAGGCCAGCCTGCGCCGGCTCTACGGTGACCCGGCCAAGGTGACGCCGCAGCTGGTCGACCAGTACAGCGAGCTGGCGCGGCGCCCCGGCAACCGCGACGCGCTGGCGCACCGGCTGGCCCAGGCGGCCACCGGACCCGATCCCGCGCTGCTGCGCCGCATCCAGGCGCCCACGCTGGTGCTGTGGGGCGATCGCGACCGGCTGCTGCCGCCGCCGCATCCAGGCGCCCACGCTGGTGCTGTGGGGCGATCGCGACCGGCTGCTGCCGCCGCCGCTGGGCGAGCGGTTCGCGCGCGAGATCCCGGGCGCGCGGCTGGTGCTGCTGCAGGGGCTGGGCCACATGCCCCAGGAGGAAGACCCGGGGCGCTCGCTGGCCGAGGTCAGACGGTTCCTGGAGTCCTGAGGCCGAGGCCCCAGATTCGCGTGGTCAGCACCTTTTCCAGCTGGCGCAGCATGGCGCTCCAGCCACGGCGGGTGCGTTCGACGTAGAAGATCGCTTCCTCGCCGTCGCCCAGGTCGTGGGTCAGCATCAGCTCGCAGCCGGCGCCGCTCGGGGTGATGTCGATCGTCACCCGGGTGGTGGACGACGAGAACGGCTCCACGCTGAAGTCGAACACCAGGCGGCGCGGCCGCTCGATCTCGATGTAGGTGCCGCGGTGCTGGGCCTCGAAGAAGCTTTCCTCGCCGTCGGGGTTGGGCCGCCGGTCGGTGACGGTGAAGTTGCCGCCCACGTGCGGGTCGATCTCGCAATGCATGACGTTGCCGGTGCGGCTGGCGAACAGGAACCGGGCGGCCAGGGCCGGGTTCAGCCAGGCATCGAAGACGCGTTCGGCCGGCACCTGGAACTGGTGCGTCTCGTGCACGAAGATCGGGCGGGCCATCCGGCGTTTATCTTCCGCGGGCTGGCGAGTGTCAAGCCCCGCAGCCTCAGGCGGGTGCCGACTTTTGCTCGGGAAGTTCGATTTTCACTTCCAGCACCTCCAGGTTGTCCTGGCGTTCCAGGTTCACCTTGATGTCCTGCTGGTCGATGCGGATGTACTTGGAGATCACCGCCACCAGGTCGCGCTGCAGCGCCGGCAGGTAGTCGGGCTGGCCGGGGTTGCGACCGCTGCGCTCGTGCGCCAGGATGATCTGCAGCCGCTCCTTGGCGACGCTCGCGGTCTTCTTCTTCTCGCCCAGCAGGAAGGACAGGAACGAGGCCATGGCTCACCGGCTCCCGAACAGGCGCTTGAGGAATCCGGCCTTCTGCGGATCGATGAAGCGCAGCGGCCGGTCCTGCCCGAGGAAGCGCTCGACCACGTCCTTGTAGGCTTCCGACACGTCGGTCCCCTTCAGGTGCACGGCCGGCGTGCCCTGGTTGGAGGCCTGCAGCACGGCCTCGCTCTCGGGGATGACGCCGATCAGCTCGATGCGCAGGATGTCCTTGATGTCCTCCAGCGACAGCATCTGGCCCTGGTCGACCCGGTTGGGGTTGTAGCGGGTGATCAGGAGATGCTCCTTGACCGGCTCCTTGCCCTCGATCGCGCGCCGCGTCTTGCTGGCCAGCATGCCCAGGATGCGGTCGGAGTCGCGCACCGAAGAGACCTCGGGGTTGGTGACCACCAGCGCCTCGTCGGCGAAGTGCATGGCCATCAGCGCGCCGGACTCGATGCCGGCCGGCGAATCGCACACGATGTACTGGAAGCCCATGCCGTCCAGGTCCTGCAGCACGCGCTCGACGCCGTCGCGGGTCAGGGCGTCCTTGTCGCGCGTCTGCGAGGCCGCCAGCACGAACAGGTTGTCACACTGCTTGTCCTTGATCAGGGCCTGGTGCAGGTTGGCCTCGCCGTGGATCACGTTGATCAGGTCGTAGACCACGCGCCGCTCGCAGCCCATGATCAGATCCAGGTTGCGCAGCCCGACGTCGAAGTCGATGACGGCGGTCTTGTGGCCGGCCAGGGCCAGGCCCGAGGCAAAGCTGGCACTGGTGGTGGTCTTGCCGACCCCACCCTTGCCGGAAGTCACGACGATGATCTTGGCAGCCATGTTGCTGTGAGTCCTTCTCGATTCATGAAAGCGGGTCCATCACCAGCTTGCCGGCCACGCCGCCGACCAGCCGCACCTGGGTCGGCCGCGACAGCACTTCGGCCGGCAGCTGCACCTCGCTGGTGCGGTACACCCCGGCGATGGAAATGAGTTCCGGCTCCAGGCACAGGGACACGATGCGCGCCTCGGCGTTGCCGCGGGCGCCGGCGATGGCCTTGCCGCGCAGCGGCGCATAGACGTGGATGTGGCCGTCGGCAATGACCTCGGCGCCGGGGTTCACCATGCTGAAAACGACCAGGTCGCGGCCACGCGCATAGACCTGCTGGCCCGATCGCAGCGGCTTGTCCACCACCAGCGCCGAGACGGACGGCACGTCCGCTGCGGGAGCCGGCGCGGCCGCCCGCGCGGGACGCGCCGCTGCGGGCGGCTGGCTCACGGCTTCGGGCGCCGCCGCCAGCCCGGCGGCCAGCGCCGCGCTCATCTGGGCCGCGCTGCCGCCGCGCGCCGCGACCGGCAGCACGCGATAGCGGTGCAGCAGGTCCAGCAAGGCGGTGAAGTCGACCCGCGCCTCGCTCTGCGCCTGCAGCGGCGACAGGTCGAGCACCAGCGGATCGTGGTCGAAGAAGTCCGGGTGGTCGCCGAAGCGGGCGGCGAGTTCCAGCGCCAGAGCGTCGAGGTCGGGAGTCTTGAGCAGCAGCGAAACCAGCGGCAGGGTGGCGCTCTTGATCTCGAACGTGGCAGGGGCGCGTCCTGCGAGGGCAACGGACATGAAGCGGAAGGCCGGGTCGCAAAGCGGCGAATCTTAACAGCGCCCTGCCGGCCGCGTCCTACGCATTCTGTTGCCAAATGCACCTGCCGCAGGCGGCGCGCGCGGCACCACACTGCAGTGGAAGGCAGCATTCCGTGTTGCATGGGGAACGCCATGAAGATTCATCACCGCCCGTCGCACTGGATCGCCGTGGCACTGGTGCTGGCGGCGTTTCTGCTGGTGCTGGGCGAGGCCCACGGCCAGGGCAGCGGCGCCGCCGCGGTATTCGAAGGCCGGCCGGCGATGGCGGGCGCGCAAGGCGGGCTGGGCGCGCAGGCCGGACCGCCGCAGGGCGGCGTGGGCGTGCAGGGATCGGAGGCCGCGCAGCGCCAGTTGCGGCTGCGTCGCCCTGAGGACCTGGACCGCATGGGCCAGCCGGCCCGCGACGACGACGTGCTGGCGGCGCGCGACGAAGCCAGGCATCCGAGGGACCACGGCGTGGCCAAGCCGCAGCGCAGCGCGACGGCCAAGGGCAAGCGTGCGGCCAGGCGCACCATCGAGCGCGCCCGCACCGGCACGGCACCGGTCGACAGCGCCGCGCCGGCGCGCTGAGACGCCAGCCGGACAAGGCTGGGGACAGTTCCGGGACAACCCGGCCGTTGTCCACACCCGCGGCCACATCTGGCAAGTTGTCCAGATTCGCGGTGCAGCGCGCGACGGTGGTGGCGCACAGGGTTCCAGATGCCGCAAGTCCTTGATGCGAAAGGGCTCCAGGGTGGTTGTCCACAGCGCGGCGGGCCCTCTACTAGCTACTACTAATTTAAAAAAGAGAAATAGGGAAGAAACGGCGCGCAGCGCCGGGGCGGGATTCAGCGGCGCTCGAACACCTGGCGCGCCTGCGCCAGGTCGTCGTTGAATGCCGTGAAGGCCTCCTCGCGGCCCTCCAGCGGGCCGCGCAGCAGCGATGAGGGCTGCACCGTCACCAGCACCTGCCGGCGGTCCAGGAGGCCTTCACGGCGCTGTGGGCGGCGCCGGCTGCTCATGGCGCTGCGCGAACACGCCGCGGTGGCAGTCCAGCCATGCCTCGTCGCCGGCGTCCGCCGCCGGTGCCTGCGCGCGCATCAGGCCATGGGCGTAATGCAGCTGCCGGCCGTCCCATTCGACCGAGCGTTCGGGCGTGAAGATCGCCCAGCGCTCGTGCGGGTGGCGGCTGGCGAACCACGATGCGACTGCTTCGACGACATGGTGCGCCGGCGCGAACCAGGCCAGCTGCAGGATCTGGCCGTCGGCGGCGCGGATCGGCCGGAAGTGCAGGAAGGCCTTCATCTTGTGGATGTCGCGGCGCACCGACTGCGCCATCTGGTGGGCGCGCGCCATGTCGGCGTCCACCGGGTCGTGGCGCAGCGCGGGCTCGTGCACCAGCCGCCAGAGCAGCCGGTACAGCAAGGCGAAACGCTCCGGGTCGTGGTGCAGCACCACCACCTCGCACAGCCGCAGGAACGAGGCCGGGACGATGGCGGACGCTGCTTTCGGCGGATCGTGGGGCGCGGCGTCGCCGCCGGGCGCGGCGAAGTCGTCGCTGTTCTGCGCCTGCGCGGCATGCCAGCGCACTTCCTCGGGCGGCACCTGCTGGCGCAACAGCAGCCGCGCTTCTTCGCGGAATCCCGCGAGATCGGTTTCGCTGGCCAGCCGCGCTTCCATTTCAGCTTCCTTCGGATCGGGTGGCCATGGCGTCGCCTGCCTCAGATCCGTCCTGCCATGCGCAGCGTGCGCCGGTGTTTCCTGGCGTTCAGCTCCATCGCAAGGTACAGCGCCGCCGCGATGGCCAGCGGGCCGATGTAGTAGACAGCGCGGTACCCCAGCAGCGCGCCGATCAGTCGGCTCTCGGGCACCAGGTGCGACAGCAGCGCGACGAACACGAACTCGAACACGCCCAGGCCGGCCGGCACGTGCGCCACGACGCCGGCGATCGCGCCGATCAGCAGCACGGTGAGCACGTCGTAGTAGACGATGCGCTGGCCCAGCAGCACATACACCACGCCGGCCATCAGGCTCCAGTTGATGCACGAGATCAGCATCTGCAGCACCGCCATGCGCCATGGCGGCAGGTAGATCTCGTGTCCGCGCACCCGCCACACGTGGTCGCCGTAGCGAAAGCACGCCGCGAGGTAGCCCAGCGACACGGCGATCAGCAGCGCGCCGATCCATTGCAGCCCGTGGTTGCCCATGTGCCAGCTGGGCGGCAGCGCGAGCGGGTGCAGCACGAACAGGATGCCGGCCAGCAGCTTGTAGCCGAGCCAGTTGGTGAGCATGCTCATCGAGACGATGCGGGTGATCACGCCCGGCCTGAGCCCGAGCCTCGAGTACAGGCGATAGCGGAAGCCGACCCCGCCGACGATCGAGCCGATGCACAGGTTGAAGGCGTAGCTGATGAAGTTCACCGTCATCACGGTGCGGGTGGGCAGGTTGTGCCCGGTGTAGTGGCGGCCGATCAGGTCGAAGCAGCTGTACAGCAGGTGGCTGGCCGCTGCCAGCAGCACGGCTGCCAGCAGCGCGGGCGCCGGCAGGCTGCGCAGCGATTCCAGCACGTCGTCCCAGTCGACGTTGCGGCCATAGCGCAGCAGCAGGGCCGCCACCGCCGCGAAGAACAGCCAGGCTGCACCGCGCTTGATCCACGGCCACCAGCCATGGCGGCCGGCGCGCGCCGGCGGCGGCCGGGCGGCGGGCCGGTCCATGGCGTTGCGGGGCAGGGCGCGCGAAGCCACGTCTCATTCCTTCGGGCCGTGGTAGGCCGGGTACAGCCGCGCCGCCAGGGCCGGCAGCAGGCGCGGCACATGGGGCGGCAGCCATGCCATCCAGGCCGGGTACCAGCGCGTGAGGTGGTAGGCCGCGTAGCTGCGCAGCAGCTGCCAGCCGCGCAGCTGGCCGATCGCCTCGCGCTCGACCTGGCAGCAGCTCTCGCGCATCAGGCTGTCCAGCCGCTCGTGCAGGTGCCGGTTGAAACCACGGTCGCGGATGATCACGTTGGCCTCGAGGTTGAGCGCCAGGCTGAGCGGGTCGAGGTTGCTGGAGCCGACGGTGGCCCACTCGTCGTCCATCAGCGCCACCTTGCCGTGCAACGGGCGGTCGCGGTACTCGTAGATGCGCACGCCTGCGCCCAGCAGGTGGTGGTACAGCATGCTGGCCGCAGTCTTGACGATCGCCATGTCGGGCTCGCCCTGCAGCACCAGCCGCACGTCGACGCCGCGCCGCGCCGCGTGACGCAGTTCCTTGATGAAGCGGTAGCCTGGGAAGAAGTAGGCGTTGGCGATCACCACCCGCTGGCGCGCCGCCCGCACCGCGATGCGGTAGTGGCGCTCGATGTCGCTCATGTGCTCGGTGTTGTCGCGCACCACGAACATCGCGGCGGCGCCGCCGGCCGCCGGCTTCGCGTCCGGCGTGGTGCGCAGGTGCTTGCGCCGCCGCCACCACTGCCGGATGCGCTGGTAGCGCTGCCCCTGGGCCAGCGCCGCGTGCGTGAAGCGGTGGATCTCGGCCACCAGCGGGCCGCGGATCTCGACGGCGTAGTCCTGCTTGGCTTCCGGGCCGTAGTCGGCCAGGTGGTCGGCCGAGTAGTTGATGCCGCCGACGAAGGCGACGTTGCCGTCCACGACCACGATCTTGCGGTGCATGCGGCGCAGGACGTTGAAGCGCTTGCCGAGCAGCCGCCGTCCCGGATCGAACACGTGCAGCCGCACGCCGGCCGCGGCCAGCGACCCGACGAAGCGCTCGGACAGGTCGGGCGAGCCGAACCCGTCGACGGTGACGTCCACCTGCACCCCGCGCCGGGCCGCGGCGAGCAGCGCCGCGTGCAGCTCCAGTCCGACCTTGTCCTCGAACAGGATGAAGGTTTCGAGCACCACTTCGCGCCGCGCGCCGGCGATGCAGTCGAACACCCGCGGAAAGAACTGCTCGCCGTTCTCCAGCAGCCGGATGTCGTTGCCTTCGATCCATCGCCCCTGCATGGTGCCGTCCGGTGCGTCAGAGGTGGATCTCGGCCGCCAGCGGCGCGTGGTCCGACAGGTGCGACCAGGGACGCCGCGGCAGCACGACCGGCAGGTGGACCGAGGCGTTGCGCACGTAGATGCGGTCCAGCGACAGCAGCGGAAAGCGCGCCGGGAAGGTGCGCGCCGCCTCGCCGTAGGCGCTGACGAACACTTCCTTCAGGCCCGCCTCGCGCCACAGCAGGTCATGGGCGCGGCGCCGCCAGTCATTGAAGTCGCCGGCGACCACCAGCGGCGCCTGCTCGGGCACTTCGCTGCGCACGATCTCGCACAGCAGTTCCAGCTGCTGCTGGCGGTGCACCTCGGCCAGCCCGAGGTGGACGCAGATCACGTGCACGTCCTGCACGTGGGTCGGCACGCGCACCACGCAGTGCAGCAGGCCGCGCTTCTCGGGCCCCGCGATCGACACGTCGTGATTCTGGTACTGGACGATCGGGAATTTGCTCATCACCGCATTGCCGTGGTGGCTGCGCGGCGAAACCACGTTGCGGCCGTAGGCGTACTGCGGCCAGATCTCGTCGGCCAGGAACTCGTAGTGGGGCGCGCCGTTGACGGTATGGCCGTCCGCCTCGTGCTCGCCCAGCACCTCCTGCAGGAACACGATGTCGGCGCCGACCGTTCGGACGGCGTCGCGCAGCTCGGGCAGGATGAACCTGCGGTTGAAAGTCGTGAAGCCCTTGTGGATGTTGACCGTCATCACGGTCAACGCAGGGGCGGCGGCCACGGGGTCGGTCATGGGAGTGAGTGCTTGTTCGCGATGATGAAAACTTGTACTGCCGGGCTCGGGCGGGGGGTGTAGGACGGCAGGCAGACTTCTTGTGGCCCCGGGGCGAGCGCCCCTGCCGCACGCGTGCAAGCGAATCGGGGTAGATTCGGCCGGTGACTGCGAACCTCACGAGAATGCACACACGACACGTTCTGACGCTGCTGGCCGGCGCGCTGCTGGCGCCGGCGGCCCTGGCCGACCTGCGCCCGCAAGGCATGTTCATCGAGGCCGGTGCCGGCCGGGGCTCGGCGCGCGAGCTCGCGGTCGGCGCAGTGTGGCCCTGGAGCTGGCGGCGCGAACTGGCCGCCGGCCGCCTGGAAGGCCTCACCGAGGCCTACGTTTCCTACTGGCGCGCCCGGGATGGAGCCGCGCGCCCGGGCTTCACCCACGTGGGCGTGGTGCCGTTGCTGCGCTACCGCTTCGAGCAGGGCCGCTCGCCATGGTTCGTCGAAGGCGGCATCGGCCTCACCGCCATGGACCGCATCTACCACGCGGGCGACAAGCAGTTCAGCACGCGCCTGAACTTCACGGACGTGCTGGGCGCCGGGCTCAACTTCGGCGAAGGCGGACGGCACGAGGTCAGCCTGCGCGCGACCCACTTCTCCAACGGCGGGCTGAAGCAGCCCAATCCCGGCATGAACTTCGTGCGGCTGCGCTACGGCCTGATGTTCTGACGCTGCAGTCGGGCAGGCGGGTTGTTTCGGGCAAGGCCGGCGAGCCCAGCACCATGGTGCAAGGCCGCCCGAACGCGGCGCTGGAGCAGCAGCAGGCGGCGCGCACCCGCCAGGAAGTGGTCGCCGAGCTGCTCAACCGACGCGGCATGTACGAGGCGATGCGGCGCAACGCCCAGGCGATGGGCTACACGGGCGCCGTCAGCCCGCAATAGCCGATCCGTCCTTCGGACCGACAGCCTGTGCCGCGCGGCACAGGCTGTTTCACGTTCGCAACGAGGGCGCTCTCAGCCGCGGTGATGGCCGAAACCGCCGCGATGGCTGCCGCCCTGACCCCAGCGGCGCTCCAGCTGCAACGCGTCGAACGCTTTCTGCTGGGCCGGCGCCAGGGCCGCGTAGAACGTCTTGGTGGCGTCGCCGCGGCGGTCCATCTCGGCCGCGCGGGCGGCACGCAGCGTGCGCATGCGATCGATGCGCTCGGGAGTGGACAGGCGGGCGAACTCGGCCCGGTCGGGGCGCTGCAGTGATCCGGGGCGCAGCGTGCCAATCCAGGCGCTCCAGGCGCCTTCCTGGGCCGGGGTGATCTGCAGGATCTGCTTGAGGCGGGCCTGGCGCTCGGCGGCGTGTTCCTGCATGCGCGCCATGCGGTCCTGCATCATCGGCGCTCCGGGCGGAGCTGCGGCGGCGGGCGGCGTCTGTGCGCCTGCGGACAGGCCCAGCAGCGCCAGGACGGCTGCGGCTGCGACATGCTTGTACGCTGGTTTCATCGGTTGTGCCTTTCTGTCGCGCGGGGCCGACCGGCCCCATGGCGCGCAGGGTCCACTGTGGGCGACTTCTGTGTCCCGGTGTTGGCGCCGAGGTAGCCATCCGGTAAAGCTGCGGCCGCGCCAGCGGTGCTGTGGGAAGCTTCCTACCGGGCTCGCCCGGGTTGGCCCACAGACGGCTTGCGGCGCCGCTCGCAGCATGGCTTCTGGACACCAAGCGAAGGAGCACCCATGAACCACCCGATGCTGCTGCGCTGCGTGCTGCTCGCGGCTTCGCTGGCAGCGGGCGGCGCGCTGGCCCAGACCAGCCCCAGTGCCACCAGCCCGCAGCCGGTGGCCAGCGACGTCGGCCCGCCGCCGGCCGAAGACCGCTCCAGCGTGGGCGCCATCGTGCTGGACAACTCGCTGGTGCGCGCCCAGCGCGAGCAGGCCTTCGAGCGCTCGGCCGCGCGCACCGGCGTTGCCTCGATCGGCCGCGGCGTGCTGCGCGCGACGCGCCAGGAACAGACCCGCTCCGACCTGGCCGCGCTGCGCCTGGAGCAGGCGCTGGACCTGCAGCGCCGCGGCTCCTCCAGCCTGGACGCGAAGTAAGCCCGCCTCACGTCGGACTGAGCTGGCCGAAGCCCACGGCAACCGCAGCAGGCCCTTCGACAGGCTCAGGGCGAACGGGTTTTTCCGTTCGGGCTGAGCTTGTCGAAGCCATGCAGCCGCGCCACGGCGATCGACAGGCCCGGGGCGGATTCGGTTCGTTTGCCTCCTGAGCCCGCGCGGGTTAGCGCAGGCGTCCGCTCTGGAAATCCTGCACCGCCTGCATCAGCTGCTCGCGCGTGTTCATCACGAAGGGTCCGTGCTGCGCGATCGGCTCGCGCAGCGGATGGCCGGCGATGAGCAGCGCGCGCGCCGGCTCGGTGCCGGGCCCGGCGCGCAGCAATACGCCGTCGCCTTCGTTCGCCAGGATGGCCATGGCGCCGCGCGGCACGGGCGCCGCTGAACCGGTGGCATCGACCACCGCTACCTCGCCGCGGTACACGCACAAGAAGGCGCTGTGGCCGGGCGGCAGCGGCTGCCGGAACTCGGCCGTGCCGGCGGGAAAGTGCAGGTCGAGGTAGAGCGGGCGCGTCGCCTCGCGCTGTACCGCACCGGCCACGCCGTGGCTCTCGCCCGCGATGACGCGCACCGCGACCCCCTCGGGGGTGGTGAAGCGCGGAAGCTCCTGGGCCTCGATGTCGCGGTACCAGGGCTCGCACAGCTTGTCGCGCGCGGGCAGGTTCAGCCAAAGCTGGAATCCTTCCATGCGACCGTGTTCCTGCTGCGGCATCTCGCTGTGCACCAGCCCGCGGCCGGCGGTCATCCATTGCACGCCGCCGTTGCCCAGTAGTCCCTCATGCCCGGCGCTGTCGCGGTGCCGCATGCGGCCCTCGATCATGTAGGTCACGGTCTCGAAGCCCCGGTGCGGATGGTCCGGAAAGCCGGCGCCGTAATCGTCAGGGTCGTCGCTGGCGAAGTTGTCCAGCATCAGGAATGGGTCGAGCCGCTGCTGCAGGTCCTGCGTCAGCAGCCGGGTGAGCTTCACGCCGGCGCCGTCGCTGGTGGCCTGTCCGGTGACGAGCCGCTCGATGCGGCGGGGCTGCTGAAGGTCGGTCATGCGGGCGTCCTGGAAGGGCATCGAACGATGATTCCACAGCGCCGGCGCGGGCGCGCGGGGGCGCCGCAAGACGCCCCCCGCGCAAAGGCCTTTCGGCGCGTCAGGCGCCGCTGCGCGTCTTGCAGGTGCTCACGCCGAAGATCGCGTACGGCGGACACCAGCCGAGCAGGCCCGTGGCCAGCGGGACGACGCCGAGCCAGCCCCACCAGCCGACGGTGCCGGTGGCGGCCAGGCCCATCAGGACGAGGCCGATCGCGATGCGCAGGGTGCGGTCGATGCCGCCGACGTTGGCTTTCATGAGGAACTCTCCCTGGGTGATGATGAAGGCCTCATTGGACCGGCCCGGCCGGCTCGGCGTCGGTGACCTGCGTCACCGAACGCGCGGCATGGCGGCGCAGCGCGCCACTGTCGAGGATGCGGATCTGCTCGCGCGACAGCGCCACCCAGCCCTCGCGCTCGAAGCGGCGCAGCATGCGGGTGACGATCTCGCGCACGGTGCCCAGCTCCTGCGCCAGCGCCTGGTGCGTCACCGCCAGGCTGGGTCCGTGGCCCAGCAGGGCGGCCGCCAGCCGCTCGTCCAGGCGCTGGAAGGCGATGGCATCGACCAGCGCGCCCAGGTCGGCCATGCGCTCGGCGAAGGCGCCCAGCACCATGTCGCGAAACTCGCGGTGGTCCAGCCAGCGCAGGAACAGCTCGGGCGGCACCAGCTGCAGCCGGGTCGGCCGGGTGGCGGTCCCCTCGGCCGTCAGGCGCGAGCGGCGAAACAGGCAGGCGCTGGACACCAGGCACAGGTCGCCCGGGCCGACGCGATAGAGCTCCAGCGTGCGGCCCTCGGCCGAGCGCTTGCTGACCCGCACCTCGCCTTCGAGCACCAGCGGAAAGCCGGTGCAGGCCTGGCGCTCGGTGAACAGCACGGCGCCGGCCGGCACCTCGAGCGCCGCGCCCAGTTGCGCCGGCTCGAGCGTCGCCAGCGCCGGGTACAGCGCCAGCAGTTCAGGCATGAGCCGGGCTGTCGTGCAGGCCCGCCAGGTCGTCCAGGATCGGGCAGTCGGGCCGCTCGTCGCCGTGGCAGCACTCGATCAGGCCGTCCAGCGTCCGCTGCATCGCCTGCATGGCCGAGATGCGCTGCGCCAGGTCGCCGGCGTGCTTCTGCGCGATGCGCTTGACGCTGGAACTGGCGCGCCGGCGGTTGCGCCACAGCCCGACCAGCTCGTCGATGTCGCCCATCGGAAAGCCGAGCTCGCGGCAGCGCTTGATGAAGCGCAGCGTGTGGACCTCGGCTTCGCTGTACTGGCGGTAGCCGCCGTCGGTGCGCCCCACCGCGTGCAGCAGGCCCAGCGATTCGTAGTGGCGGATCATCTTCGGCGTGACGCCCGACATGCGGGACGCCATGCCGATGTTGACCGGCCAGGCGAGGGCGGCGGCGTTCATGGCCAGTCTCCGCCGAGCCGCCTCAAGGAGACTGAAGCCCCCTCGGGGGGCAGCGAACGCCAGTGAGCGTGGGGGTCCATGTCTCCGCCGAGCCGCCTCAAGGAGACTGGAGCCCCCTCGGGGGGCAGCGAACGCCAGTGAGCGTGGGGGTCCATGTCAGTCAGGCAGTGACTTCGTAGCCTTCCTCGGCGATGGCCTGGGCGATCGCCTCGCGCGGCTGCGTCGTGACCACCTCGACCTTGCCGGCCGGCCGGTCGATCGTGACCTGGGCCTGCGGGTCGACCGACTGCACCGCCTGCTTGACCGCCATCTCGCAATGGCCGCAGGTCATGCCCTGCACGGAAAATGTCTGGTTCATGGGAACTCCTGGTTCGTCGATGGGACAGCATAGCCTGAACCTTGTCATGGTGGGAAGGTCAAGGGCATGGCCACCCGCCACGTCCGCGCCGGGGTTGACGCAGATCAAGACTTGACCTTCCCATCATGACAAGGTACATGCTCCGTCCATGAACGCCGCCGCCAGCCCCACCCTCGACCTGCCGATCGGCGGAATGACCTGTGCCTCCTGCGTCGGCCGCGTCGAGCGCGCGCTGCGCAAGGTGCCCGGGGTGCAGGACGCCAGCGTCAACCTGGCGACCGAGTCGGCCCGGATCACCTACGCGCCGTCCGAGGAGATGGAGGCCAGGCTGCGGCGCGCGGTGCGCGATGCCGGCTACGAGCCGGGCAGCGCGGCCGCCGCCGACGGGCACGAGCCGTCGACCTGGGCCGGTGCCGCCCCGGTGGCGGCCGGCGTGCTGCTGTCGCTGCCGCTGCTGGCGCCCATGCTGGGGCAGGCGTTCGGCGTGCACTGGATGCTGCCGGCCTGGCTGCAGTTCGTGCTGGCGACGCCGGTGCAGTTCGTCCTGGGCACGCGCTTCTACAAGGCCGGCTGGCATGCGCTGAAGGCCCTCAGCGGCAACATGGACCTGCTGGTGGCGATCGGCACCAGCGCCGGCTGGGGCCTTTCGGTGTGGCTGTGGCTGAGCGCCGGCACCGATCACCTGTACTTCGAGGCCTCGGCTGTGGTGGTGACGCTGGTGCTGCTGGGCAAGTGGCTGGAGGCGCGCGCCAAGCGCCAGACCACCGACGCGATCCGTGCCCTGCATGCGCTGCGGCCGGAGATCGCCCACGTGCTGGGGCGCGGCGGCGCCGAGCGCGACGTGCCGGTGGCCGAGGTGCTGACCGGCGACCGGCTGGTGGTCCGCCCGGGCGAACGGATCCCGGCCGACGGCACCGTCGAGCAGGGCCAGACCCAGGTCGACGAGTCCATGCTCACGGGCGAGCCGCTGCCGGTGGCCAAGGCCGAAGGCGGCAAGCTCACCGGCGGCAGCATCAACGGCGAGGGCCGGGTGGTGCTGGCGGTGACCGCCGTCGGGCAGGAGACGGTGCTGTCGCAGATCATCCGGCTGGTCGAGGATGCGCAGGCCGCCAAGGCCCCGATCCAGCGACTGGTGGACCAGGTGTCGGCGGTGTTCGTGCCGGTGGTGCTGGCGATCGGCCTGGCGACGCTGCTGGGTTGGCTGTGGGCCGGCGCCGGCGTCGAGACGGCGCTGATCCACGCGGTGGCGGTGCTGGTGATCGCCTGCCCCTGCGCGCTCGGGCTGGCGACGCCGGCTGCGATCATGGCCGGCACCGGCGTCGCGGCGCGGCACGGCATCCTGATCAAGGACGCGCAGGCGCTGGAGATCGCGCACCGGATCGATACGCTGGCCTTCGACAAGACCGGCACCCTGACGGTGGGGCAGCCGCGGCTGGCGGCGTTCGTCGCCGCACCGGGCGTGGACGAGGCCGACGCGCTGGCGGCCGCCGCCACGCTGCAGGCCGGTAGCGAACACCCGCTGGCGCGGGCGGTGGTCGGCGCGGCGAAGGAGCGCGGCCTGGCGGTCGGCCAGCCCGACGCGGTGCGCGCGGTGCCGGGCCGCGGCAGCGAGGGTGAGCTCGGGCCGCGCAGCTTCCTGCTGGGCAGCCTGCGCTGGATGGAGGAACTGGGCGTGCCGCCGGGCGCCCTGGAAGGCGAGGTGCCTCGGCTGGAGGCCGACGGCGCCACGCTGTCGCTGCTGGTCGAGCGCCGCACCGGCGGCCTGACGCCGCTGGCCCTGCTGGCCTTCGCTGACGAGCCCAAGGCCGGCGCGGGCGAGGCGCTGGCTGCGCTGCGCGAGCGCGGGTTGCGCCTGGTGCTGATTTCGGGCGACAACCAGGCCGCCGCGCTGGCCATGGGGCAACGGCTGGGGCTGCGCGAATCCGAAGTGATGGCCGAGGTGCTGCCGGCCGACAAGGCGGCCCGGGTGGCGGCGCTCAAGGAGGGCGGGCACCTGGTGTGCATGGTCGGCGACGGCGTCAACGACGCGCCGGCGCTGGCTGCCGCCGACGTCGGGATGGCCATGGCCACCGGCACCGACGTGGCGATGCGCGCGGCCGGCATCACGCTGATGCGCGGCGACGTCTCGCTGGTCGGTGGCGCGCTGGACATCTCGCACCGTACCGTGCGCAAGATCCGCCAGAACCTGTTCTGGGCCTTCGCCTACAACGTGGCCGGCATCCCGCTGGCGGCGCTGGGCTTCCTCAGCCCGGTGGTGGCCGGCGCGGCGATGGCGCTGTCCAGCGTGAGCGTGGTCACCAATGCGCTGCTGCTCAAGCGCTGGCGGATGCGCCGCGCCTGACGCGGCCGCGGCTCAGTCCGGCTGCAAGGCCGGGTAGTCGGTGTAGCCCGCCGCGCCGCCGCCATAGAAGGTGTCCTTGTCCCACGCGTTGAGCGGCGCGCCGCGCCGCAGCCGCTCCGCCAGGTCGGGGTTGGAGATGAACGCCTTGCCGAAGGCGACCAGGTCGGCCGCGCCGTCCGCCACTGCCTGCTCGGCCAGGGCCTTGTCGTAGCCGTTGTTGACCATCCAGGCGCCCTTGCCGCCGGCCGAGCGGTAGGCGTTGCGCAGCGCCGCGTAGTCGAAGGGCCGGTCGGGGATCTCGCGCGGCCCGCCGGTCGCGCCTTCGATGACGTGCAGGTAGGCCAGGCCCAGCGGCGCCAGCTCGCGCACCACGTATTCGAACAGCGGCTGCGGGTCGTCGTCCTGCACGTCGTTGGCCGGCGTCACCGGCGACAGCCGGATGCCGGTGCGGGCCCCGCCCACTTCGCCGGCCACCGCCCGCATCACCTCCAGCAGCAGCCGGGCCCGGTTCTCGATCCGGCCGCCGTAGTCGTCGGTGCGCCGGTTAGAGCCGGTCTTGAGGAACTGGTCGAGCAGGTAGCCGTTGGCACCGTGCACCTCCACCCCGTCGAAGCCGCAGGTGGTGATGGCGTGGCGCGCGGCGTGGCGGTAGTCGTGCACGATCCGCGGCAGCTCGGTCGCGTCCAGCGCGCGCGGCTCGGAGGTGGGCACGAAGCGGCCGACGCCGTCCTTGATCAGGTAGGTCTTTGTGTGCGCGGCGATCGCCGACGGCGCCACCGGCGGCTGGCCTTCGGGCTGCAGGTCGACGTGCGAGACGCGGCCGACGTGCCACAGCTGCACGACGATGTGGCCGTCGCGCTCGTGCACTGCCTGCGTGACCGCCTTCCAGCCGTCGAGCTGCTCGGTGCCGTACAGCCCCGGCACGTCGGCGTAGCCCTGGCCCTCGGCGCTGATCGCGGTCGCCTCGGTGATGAGCAGCCCGGCGCCGGCCCGCTGGGCGTAGTACTGCGCCATCAGCGGCGTGGGCACGGCGCCCGGCGCCCGGTTGCGGGTCAGCGGCGCCATCACGACGCGGTTGGACAGGTGCAGCTTCCCCGCCTGGAGCGGGTCGTACAGGCTGGACATCGACAACTCCTTCTTGTTGATCGCTGGCGGCTAGGGTATTGGCCTTCCGCAGTTCTTGTCCATCGCGGGTCTTTCCAGTTTGCGCTGGCGCAAACTTGTGGCCGAGAATGGCCCATGCCAACTCGACCGCCGCCGAGCGAGCGCCGCCTGCTGGGGCTGGCGCTGGCCCTGTCCCTGGCCACCGCGGTGGCACTGGGCGTGACCCGATTCGCCTACGGGCTGCTGCTGCCGCCGATGCGTGCCGACCTGCACTGGTCCTACACGCTGGCCGGTGCGATGAACACCGCCAATGCGCTGGGCTACCTCGCCGGTGCCCTGCTGGCCCCGCACCTGCTGCGGCAGGCCTCGCCGCCGCGCGTGCTGCTGGCTGGCGCCGTGCTGGCCAGCGTGTTCATGGGCGTCACCGGTTTTTTCAGCGACGCCGCGGCGCTGCTGGCCCAGCGGCTGCTCGCGGGCGTGGCCAGCGCGCTGCTGTTCGTTGCCGGCAGCCTGCTGGCGGCGCGCCTGGGATCGCTGTGGCCGGGGCGCGCCGGCCTGCTGCTGGGCATCTACTACGGCGGCACCGGGCTCGGGATCGTGCTGTCGGCGCTGCTGGTGCCGGCGCTGCTGGAAGCGGCCGGCGATCGGGTCCATGGCTGGGCCTGGGCCTGGTGGGCGCTGGGGCTGGCCTGCCTGGCGGCGACGGCGGTGCTGGCCTGGCCCGCGCGCGCCCTGGGGCGTGGGCTGCTGCCGGCCGGCGCGGCACCGCCGGCGGAACGGCTGGCCTGGCAGCCGTTCGCGCCGGCCCTGGCCGCCTACTTCATGTTCGGCGTCGGCTACATCGGCTACATGACCTTCGTGATCGCCCTGCTGCGCGAGCAGGGCGAGGGAGCCGGCCGGATCACGCTGTTCTACGCGCTGCTGGGGGTGGCCGTGATGGCGTCGGCGCGCATCTGGGCCGGCCTGCTGGACCGCTACCGCGGCGGCCAGCCGCTGGCGATCCTGTCGCTGCTGCTGGCGATCGCCACCGTGCTGCCCGCGCTGACCACGGCCTGGCCGCTGCTGCTGGCATCGGGCCTGTTGTTCGGCGGCGTGTTCCTGTCGCTGGTGGCCTCGACCACCGCGCTGGTGCGGCACAACCTGCCGGCGTCGCACTGGGCGGCCGGGATCGCCGCGTTCACCACGGTGTTCGCGCTGGGCCAGATCGTCGGCCCGACGGTGGTGGGCTGGATTGCCGACGGTCCCGGCGGCTTGGCGCGCGGCCTGCTCTTCTCGGCCGCTGCGCTGGGCATCGGCGCGCTGCTGGCGTCGCGCCAGCGCGCGCTGGCGCCGGCCGCTGCGGCGCAGCCGGCCTGAATGACTTCAGCAGGCCTTCGCCCCGGGCTTACTTCAGCAGGCCTTCGGCCTTGAGCGCTTCCTGTACCGCCGGCCGGGCCTCGACGCGCTGGTGGTGCGCCTGCAGGTTGGGGAAGCCGCCGAGGTCGATGTTCATCGGCTTGGCCCAGCGGGTGACCACGTACAGGTAGCCGTCGGCCACGGTGAAGTTGTCGCCCATCAGGTACTGCTTGCCACGCAGCTCGGCGTCGACCCAGCCGAAGCGGTTCGCCAGCCTGTCGCGGAAGACCTGCTTGGCCTCCTCGGGCATCGCGGGCTGGAACAGCGGCGAGAAGGTCTTGTGGATCTCGGTGCCGATGAAGGTCAGCCATTCCTGCAGCCGGTAGCGCGGCAGCGTCCCGTTGGCCGGCGCCAGGTTCTTCATGGGCGCCTGGTCGGCGATGTACTGCACGATCGCCGGGCCTTCGCGCAGGCGGGCGCCGTCGTCCAGCTCCAGCAGCGGCACATAGCCCAGCGGATTGATGCCGTAGTAGTCGGTGCCATCCTGCAGCTTGTGGCTCTTGGTGCTCGCCAGCACGGGTTCGAACGCCAGGCCGGCCTCGCGCAGGGCGATGTGCGGTGACAGGGAGCAGGCGCCGGGCGAGTAGTAGAGCTTCATGTTCTGCCTTTCGGTGGGATGGGAAAGGCAGCATCCTATCCGCCGCTCCTTTTCCCTGCATGAGCAGCGCAATCGCGGCGCTGCCGGCCCATGCGGCAGAGGAAGGCTCTTCTGTCCTACAGCTGGGCGCGCGGGCCGCCGATGGCCGGGCCGGGGGCGCACGGCGACCATGGCGATGCGGGCGGCCTGCCCGCGCCCGCGCGCCTGCCATGCACCTGTCCACCGTCGAAACCGTGCTCGAGTACCAGGTCGAGGCGGCGACGCATTTCTGCTTCAACATCGAAGCGGCCCGCTGGCCCACCCAGACCATCGCAAGCGAGTGCCTGGCGGTGTCCTCCGGGGTCGACCTGCACCACTTCATCGACGAGGGCCGCGGCAACCGCTTCTTCCGGTTCGACGCGCCGCCCGGCCCCTTGCTGGTGAACTACCGGGCCCAGGTCCAGGTGCAGCCGCAGCGGGTCGCCGGGGACCTGCCGGAAGAGCCGGTGGGGCGGCTGCCCGACGAGGTCTTCCAGTACCTGCTGCCCACCCGCTATTGCGAGTCGGACCTGCTGGCGCGCACGGCGCAGGAACTGTTCGGCCGCGAGCCGGCCGGCATCGCGCGGGTGCGCCGCATCGTGCAGTGGATCCGCGAACAGATCGCCTACCGGCCAGGCAGCACCACGACCACCACCACCGCGCAGGACGTGCTGGCGCAGCGCGCGGGGGTCTGCCGCGACTTCGCGCATCTGGGCATCACGTTGTGCCGGGCCCTGAACATCCCGGCCCGCATCGTGGTCGGCTACGTCTGGTTCGACGAGCCGCCGCAGGATTTCCACGCCGTCTTCGAGGCCTGGCTGGGCGGGCGTTGGGTGCTGTTCGACCCGACCGGCATGGCGCCGGTGGACCGGCTGGTGCGCATCGGCACCGGGAGCGACGCCAAGGACGTGGCGTTCAGCACCTTCTTCGGGACGGTCACCATGACGCGGATGGCGGTGAACGTGCAGGAGCACGAGCCGCGCGCGGCGCCCGGCGGCGCGGTGCAGCTCGCGGCCTGAGAGGCTGTGAACGAGTTTCCTGGGGCAGCGCGTCGCGGGCGCGATCAGTTCATGCACAGCTTCCGAGGCGGCGCGCGGTTTGTCGCACACTATGCGGTCCGGGGCCGCGCGCCAGCGCGGCGGTCCCATCGAACCGACAGGAGTTGCCATGTCCGACCTTTCCATGCTGATCAACGGTCACCAGGTGGCGGCCGAGCGCGACGCCCGTTTCGAGCGCCGCAACCCCCTGGACGACACCGTCGCGACGCGAGCGCCGGCGGCGTCGCCGGCCGACGCGGTGCGCGCGGTCGAGGCCGCGGCCCAGGCGTTCGGCAGCTGGCGCGAAACCGGGCCCGGGCAGCGTCGCGCCCTGCTGCTGAAGGCGGCCGACCAGCTGGAGGCGAAGCTGCCACTGTTCGCGCAGGCCATCGCGGCCGAGACCGGCGCGACCGGCATGTGGGCCGGCTTCAACGTGATGCTGGCCGCCGGCATGGTGCGCGAGGCGGCGGCGCTGACCACGCAGGTTGGTGGCCAGGTGATCCCGTCGGACGTGCCGGGCTCGCTGGCGATGGGGGTGCGGCAGCCGGCCGGCGTCGTGCTCGGCATCGCGCCGTGGAACGCGCCGGTGATCCTGGCGGTGCGGGCCATCGCCACGCCGCTGGCCTGCGGCAACACGGTGGTGCTCAAGGGCTCGGAGAACTGTCCGCGCACGCACCAGCTGGTGGCGGCCTCGTTCCAGGAGGCCGGCTTCCCGCCGGGCGTGGTGAACTACATCACCAACGCGCCGGCCGACGCCGCGGCCGTGGTCGAGGCGATGGTGGCGCAGCCGGCCGTGCGGCGGGTCAATTTCACCGGGTCGACCCGGGTCGGCCGCATCATCGCGCAGACCTGCGCCAGATACCTCAAGCCGGTGGTGCTGGAACTGGGCGGCAAGGCGCCGCTGGTGGTGCTGGACGACGCCGACCTCGACGACGCGGTTAACGGCGCGGCGTTCGGCTGCTTTGCCAACAGCGGGCAGATCTGCATGTCGACCGAGCGCATCATCGTCGACGCGAAGATCGCCGACGCATTCGTGGACCGGTTCGTCGCCAAGGCGAGCGCGCTGCCGCTGGGCGATCCGCGCAAGCCCGACCCGGTGGTGCTGGGCAGCGTGATCGGCATGGACACGGTGCGCCACTGCAACGCGCTGGTGGAGGACGCGCTGGCGCGCGGCGCCAGGCTCTTGTGCGGCGGCACGGCGCAGGACACGCTGATGCCGGCGACGGTGCTCGACCACGTGACGCGCGAGATGCGGATCTACCACGAGGAGACCTTCGCGCCGGTGAAGGCGATCGTGCGGGTGCAGGGGGTCGAGCAGGCGATCGCCTGCGCCAACGACAACGAGTACGGGCTGGCGGCGGCCGTCTACGGGCGCGACCTCGCACGGGCCTTCAACGTGGCGCGCCGCATCGAGTCGGGCATCTGCCACGTGAACGCGCCGACCGTGCACGACGAGGCGCAGATGCCGTTCGGCGGAGTGAAGGGCAGCGGCATGGGCCGGTTCGGCGGCCAGGCCGGCATTGCGGAATTCACCGACCTGCGCTGGATCACGCTGCAGACGACGCCGCGGCAATTGCCGTTCTGAGGCTCGGCGTCGGGTCGCGGGCGGGCGGGCGCGGGCGACGCGTTCAGGCCGGCGGCGCCGTGAGGGCTTCGAGCCGCGCGAGATAGCGCAGCGCGGCGCCGGCGCCGGTCCCGCACATCCGCGGCGATGGCTGCAGGCCGGAGCACACCGCCGGGCGCTCCGGCCGGCCGAACAGCCGGCAGCGGTTGTCGGCGTCGAGCTGCACGCAGCGCTGGCCGGCCGGCTTGCCCTGCGGCATGCCGGGGATCGGCGAGCTGATGGACGGCGCGATGCAGCAGGCGGCGCAGGCGGGGCGGCAGATCATGGCGGGTTCCCCATTGTCGCTGGCATCAGCGTGCTATCAAAACAGGAGCGCACGGCACCGCCCGGTCGGGCGCGGGTGCTTTGGCGCGCTTCGTACGCGGCGCGGCCGGCCCCGGTAAAATTGGTGCCCCTCTGCCCAGCGCCGCCGGCTGCACCAGGCCCGGCCCTTCCCAATGCTGTACCCCCAGGAATTCGACGTCATCGTGGTCGGCGGCGGCCACGCCGGGACCGAGGCCGCCCTGGCAGCGGCCCGCATGGGCTGCAGCACGCTGCTGCTCACGCACAACGTCGAGACGCTGGGGCAGATGAGCTGCAACCCGTCGATCGGCGGCATCGGCAAGGGCCACCTGGTCAAGGAGGTGGACGCGCTGGGCGGCGCCATGGCCATCGCCACCGACGAGGCCGGCATCCAGTTCCGCATCCTGAACGGCTCGAAGGGGCCGGCCGTGCGCGCCACCCGGGCCCAGGCCGATCGCGTGCTCTACAAGGCGGCGATCCGGCGCCGGCTGGAGAACCAGCCCAACCTGGTGCTGTTCCAGCAGGCGGTGGACGACCTGCTGGTGGAGGGCGACCGGGTCGCCGGCGCGGTGACCCAGGCCGGCATCGCATTTCGCGGCCGCACCGTGGTGCTGACGGCCGGCACCTTCCTGGACGGCAGGATCCATGTCGGCCTGGACAATTACGCGGGCGGCCGGGCGGGCGATCCGCCGGCCGTCTCACTGTCGGCGCGGCTCAAGGAGCTGAAGCTGCCGCAGGGCCGGCTGAAGACCGGCACGCCGCCGCGGCTGGACGGCCGGACCATCGACTTCAGCCAGTGCGAGGAGCAGCCGGGCGACCTCGATCCGGTGCCCGTGTTCAGCTTCATGGGCGACGCGGCCATGCATCCGCGGCAAGTGCCGTGCTGGATCACCCACACCAACGAGCGCACCCACGAGATCATCCGCTCGGGCTTCGACCGCAGCCCGATGTTCACCGGGAAGATCGAAGGAGTGGGGCCGCGCTACTGCCCGAGCGTCGAGGACAAGATCAACCGTTTCGCCGGCAAGGACAGCCACCAGGTGTTCCTGGAGCCCGAGGGGCTGACCACGCACGAGGTGTACCCCAACGGCATCTCGACCAGCCTGCCGTTCGACGTCCAGTACGCCCTGGTGCGCTCGATGAAGGGGCTGGAGCGGGCCCACATCCTGCGCCCCGGCTATGCGATCGAGTACGACTACTTCGACCCGCGCGGGCTCAAGCGCAGTTTCGAGACGAAGCAGATCGGCGGCCTGTTTTTCGCCGGGCAGATCAACGGCACCACCGGCTACGAGGAGGCGGCGGCCCAGGGGCTGTTCGCCGGCGTCAACGCGGCGCTGCAATGCCGGGGCGAAGAGCCCTGGGTGCCGGCCCGCGACCAGGCCTACCTGGGCGTGCTGGTCGACGACCTGATCACCAAGGGCGTGACCGAGCCCTACCGGATGTTCACCAGCCGCGCCGAGTTCCGGCTGCAGCTGCGCGAGGACAACGCCGACCTGCGGCTGACCGACGCCGGCCGACGGCTCGGGCTGGTCGACGATGCACGCTGGGACCGCTTCAACCGCAAGCGCGACGCTGTTTCACGTGAAACACAGCGCCTCCTGGCGACCTGGGTGAACCCCCGCATCCTGCCGGCGGACGAGGCGCAGCGGGTGCTGGGAGTGCCGATCGAGCGCGAGTACAACCTGGGCGATCTGCTGCGGCGCCCCGGGGTGAGCCACGCGGCCCTGATGTCGCTCAACGGCGGCACCTTTGCCGATCCGGACCTGTCGGCCGGGCAGCTGGGGCCGCTGTTGGCCGAAGTGATCGAGCAGGTCGAGATCGGCGCCAAGTATGCGGGCTACATCGAGCGGCAGAAGGACGAGGTCGAGCGGGCGGCGGCCTATGAGCACCTGAAGCTGCCGCCGGACCTGGACTTCATGCAGGTCGAGGCGCTGTCGATCGAGGTGCGCCAGAAGCTGAACCAGCACCGCCCGGAGACGCTCGGGCTGGCCTCCCGGATCTCGGGCGTCACGCCCGCGGCCATCTCGCTGCTGCTCATCCACCTGAAGAAGAACCGCTTCAAGGGCTTCGCCGAAGCGGCGAACCAGGGTGGCAAGGCTGCCGCATGAGCGGGCGGCCGGGCAGCCCCGCATGAGCCGCCCCGAGCTCGAGGCGACCCTGGCGGCCGGAATCCGGGCGCTCGGCCTGGACCTCGCGCCGGCCCAGCGCGGGCAGTTGCTGGATCATCTCGACCTGATGCGGAAATGGACGTGGGTCTACAACCTGACGGCCGTCCGCGACCCGCAGCAGATGCTGGTCCAGCATCTGCTGGACAGCCTGGCGGTCGTGGCGCCGCTGCGGCGGCACACCGATGGCGCCCCCGCCGCGTTGCTGGACGTCGGCTCGGGCGCGGGCCTGCCGGGGGTGGTGATCGCCATCTGCTGCCCGGAGCTCAAGGTCGACTGCGTGGACACCGTGGCCAAGAAGGCCGCCTTCGTCCAGCAGGTCGCCGCGACGCTGCGCCTGCCGAACCTGCGCGGGCTGCACGAGCGGGTGGAACGGCTCGCCGGGCCGTATGACGTGATCACCTCCCGGGCCTTCGCCTCGCTGCCGGACTTCGTGTCGTGGTCGGTCGCGGCCCTGGCCCCGCAGGGCGTGTGGATGGCGATGAAGGGTCGCCATCCCGAAGAGGAAATCGCCGCGCTGCCGCCCGAGGTCGAGATGTTTCACGTGGAACAGTTGCGCGTGCCCAACTTGGACGCCGAACGCTGTCTGGTCTGGATGAGGCGCCGCGGCGGCTAACGTACACTCGGCCATTCACTTCCGGGGGACTTGCGTGTTCGGCGTAGCAGACTACGGCGCCTTCGTGGCCGCGGTCATCATCTTTCTGGCGATCCCGGGCCCCGGGAACCTGGCGTTGATCACCTCCACCGGCAAGGGGCGGATCGCCGGCGGGCTGGCGGCCACGTTCGGGATCATTGCCGGCGACCAGGTCCTGATGTGGGCGGCCGTGGCCGGCGTCGCGGCGCTGCTGCACGCCTATCCCACGGCCTTCCATGCGGTGCAGTGGCTGGGCGCGGCCTACCTGGCGTGGCTGGGGCTGCGCATGTTGCTGGCCAAGCCGGGCGCCCGGCCGATCCTGCACATCGAGCCGCGGCACTACTTCCGCCAGGCTTTCCTGATCACGCTGCTCAACCCGAAGGCGATCGTCTTCTACATGGCGTTCTTCCCGCTGTTCGTCGACCCGGCCCGGCACCAGGGGCTGCTGACGTTCGGCGTGATGGCGGCCACGATCGCCGCGCTGACCTTCGCCTATGGCCTGGTGGCCGTGCTGCTCACCCACTTCCTGGCGTCGCACCTGCGCGCCAATCCCGTCATCGGCCGGGTGCTCGAGAAGGTCGCGGGCCTGTGCCTGCTGGGCTTCGGCATCAAGCTGGCCATTTCGCGCTGACCATGGCAAAGATCTTTTGCGTCGCCAACCAGAAGGGCGGGGTGGGCAAGACCACCACCACCGTCAACCTCGCCGCCGGGCTGGCCAAGGTCGGGCAGAAGGTGCTGATGGTCGACCTGGACCCGCAGGGCAATGCGACCATGGGCTCGGGCGTGGACAAGCGCCAGCTCAAGCTGACCGTCTATGACGTGCTGCTGGAATCGGCGTCGGTGGCCGAGGCGCGGGTGCGCGGCGACAAGTGCGGCTTCGACGTGCTGGGTGCCAACCGCGAGCTGGCCGGGGCCGAGGTCGAGCTGGTGGACGTCGAGCGGCGCGAGCAGCGGCTCAAGCGCGCGCTGGCCGCGGTCGACGGCCAGTACGACTTCGTGCTGGTTGACTGCCCGCCTTCGCTGTCGATGCTCACGCTCAACGGCCTGTGCGCCGCGCACGGGGTGATCGTGCCGATGCAGTGCGAGTACTTCGCGCTGGAGGGGCTCACCGACCTGGTCAACACGATCAAGCAGGTGCACGCCAACCTGAACCGCGACCTCAGGATCATCGGCCTGCTGCGGGTGATGTTCGACCCCCGCATCACGCTGCAGCAGCAGGTCAGCGAGCAGCTCAAGGGCCACTTCAAGGACAAGGTGTTCAACACCGTGATCCCGCGCAACGTGCGGCTGGCCGAGGCGCCCAGCTACGGGCTGCCGGGCGTGGTGTTCGACCCCGGCGCGCGCGGCAGTGCCGCCTATGTCGAGTTCGCCTCGGAGATGGTCGAGCGCATCAAGACGATGTGAGGTCGCTCGCCGCATGAAGCCCTCCAATGTACTGGTGCTGCCCGGCTGGCACGGCAGCGGGCCGGCGCACTGGCAGAGCCGCTGGGAGCAGCGCCACGGCTACCGCCGCGTCGACCAGCACGACTGGGAGCGGCCGCTGCGGGGCGACTGGCTGGCCCGGCTGGAAGACATGGTGCTGGGCTGCGACGAGCCGGCCGTGCTGGTGGCGCACGGACTGGGCTGCCTGCTGGCGGCGGCCTGGTCGGCCCGCTCGCGCCATCGCAGCCGGGTGAAGGCCGCGCTGCTGGTGGCGCCGCTGGATGTCGAACGCGACGAACTGCGATCGCGGCTGCCGACCTGGTCGCCGATCGTGCTGGACCCGCTCGCCTTTACCGGCGTCGTGGTCGCGGACGAAGACGATCCGCTGTGCGGCGGGGCGCGGGCGCGGATGCTGGCCAGCGCCTGGGGCGCGCAATGGCTGGGCCAGCCCGGCAGCAGCCACCTCGACGCCGATTCCGGTCTTGCCAGCTGGCCCGAGGGCCATGTGCTGCTGCAGGATCTCATGAAGGACTGAAGATGAAGACACGACACGTGCCGCAGGAGGCCGCATGGTGACCCGCAAGCCCAAGGGGCTGGGGCGCGGCCTCGAAGCGCTGCTGGGACCGGCGGCCTCCGACACCGGCCCCGGCGACACCAGCGGCAGCAGCGCCGGCCAGCCGGCCTCGCTGCGGCTCACGGACATGGTCCCCGGCATGTACCAGCCGCGTACCCGCATGGACGAGGGGGCCTTGTACGAACTGGCCGAGAGCATCAAGGCCCAAGGGATCATGCAGCCGATCCTGGTGCGGCGGCTGCGGGACGGCGAGCACGCCGGCAAATACGAGATCATCGCCGGCGAGCGTCGCTTCCGGGCGGCCGGGCTGGCCGGCCTGGACAGCGTGCCGGTGCTGGTGCGCGACGTGCCCGACGAGGCCGCCGCGGCCATGTCCCTGATCGAGAACATTCAGCGCGAAGACCTCAATCCGCTGGAGGAGGCCCACGGCCTGCAACGTCTTGTGAAGGAGTTTGGGCTCACTCACGAACAAGCGGCCCAGGCTGTGGGACGCTCCCGCAGCGCCGCCAGCAACCTGCTGCGCCTGCTCAACCTGGCCGAACCGGTGCAGACCATGCTGATGGCCGGCGACCTGGACATGGGCCATGCGCGGGCCCTGCTGGCGCTGGAGCGGGCGGCCCAGATCACCGCGGCCAACCAGATCAGCGCGAAGAAGCTGAACGTGCGGCAGGCCGAGAGCCTAGTCAAGAAGATCGGCGCCGAGTTCAACCTGGTCTCGCCCAAGCCCAAGAAGGAAAAGTCGCGCGACCTGCGGCGGGTCGAGGAGGAACTGTCCGACCTGCTGATGGCCGAGGTCGAGGTGCGCCTGAAGCGGCGCGTCAAGCGCAACGGCCGCATCGAGGACATGGGCGAGCTGAGCATCCAGTTCGGCTCGCTCGACGAGCTCAACGGCCTGATCGACCGGCTGCGGTCCTAGGCGGGGCAGCTCCGCCGGCGCGCCGCGTCAGCGCGAGCGGCTGATGCCGGGCGGCGGCACGGTGGCGTCGAGCTCCAGGCCGCGCGAGTAGATGCGCCGGGGCGTGGCCGGCGCATCGGTGCCGGCGGCCGGGGCGGACCCGTCCGCCGCCGGCGCGAGCGGCCGGATCCACAGTTCCACGCTGTCCTGCCCGTAGACCACCTGCAGCAGCGACTGCTGCATCCGCAGCTGCTCGCGCGCCAGCACGGCGTCCAGCGGCACCTGGTAGCGCCGCGGCTCGCCCCGCTGGTTGCGAAAGCTGATGGTCAGCAGCCCGGTGGGCAGCGGCTCGGGGTACATCCGCACGGCGGTGGCGCCGCACAAGGGCTGCGGCGCGTGGCCGCCCAGCGCACCGACGGCGTCGAACTGCACCGACGCCTCGTCCACGCAGCCGCGCGCCGCCTGTTCCACGATGCCCCAGGCGAGCGGCTGCGCCAGCGCGCCGCCGGCCGCCGCGCAGGCGAGCGCCGCCAGCGCGCGCCGGCAACGGGACGAGCCAGATGGAGCAGGGTGTTGGCGCATGGCGGCGCGGCCGGGTGGCCGTTGTTGGAACCGGGGACCACTGTAGGCCTTGCGGCCCGTCCCGGCAATGCCCGCGCGGGCTCAGAGCGTGAAGATCTTCCCCGGGTTCATGATGTTCTTCGGGTCGAGCGCGCGCTTGATGGTGCGCATCAACTCCACCGCCCCGGCGCCGGCCTCGGTGACCAGGAAGTCCATCTTGCCCAGGCCCACGCCGTGCTCGCCGCTGCAGGTGCCTTCCATGCTGAGCGCGCGCGACACCAGCGCGTGGTTGAGCCGCTCGGCGACCTCGCGCTCGTGCGGCAGCGCCGGGTCGAGCAGGTAGCCGAAGTGGAAGTTGCCGTCGCCGACGTGGCCGACGATGAAGTAGGGCAGGCCGCTCTCGTCGGCTTCGCGCACCGAGTCCAGCAGGCAGTCGGCCAGCCGCGAGATCGGCACGCAGGTGTCGGTGGAGATCGCGCGGCAGCCCGGCTTGGACTGGATCGCCGCGAAGTACGCGTTGTGCCGCGCCGTCCACAGGCGGGTACGCTCTTCCGGCGTGGTGGCCCACTCGAAGGCCTTGCCGCCATGGTCGGCGGCGATCTCCTGCACCACCTCGGCCTGCTCCTTGACGCCGGCCGGCGAGCCGTGGAACTCCATCAGTAGCATCGGCTCCTCGCGCAGGCCCAGCTTGCTGTGGGCGTTGACCATGCGCACGGCGTTCTGGTCGATCAGCTCGACCCGCGCGATCGGCACTCCGAGCTGGATCACCTGGATGGTGGTGTGCACCGCGTCGGCGATGCTGGGAAACGAGCAGACCGCCGCCGAAATCGCCTCGGGCAGCGGGTACAGGCGCAGCGTGATCTCGGTGATCACGCCCAGGGTGCCCTCGCTGCCGATGAACAGGCGCGTCAGGTCGTAGCCGGCGCTGGACTTCTTGGCCCGGGTGCCGGTGCGGATCACCTCGCCGCCGGCCGTCACCACTTCCAGGCCGAGCACGTTCTCGCGCATGGTGCCGTAGCGCACCGCGTTGGTCCCGCTGGCGCGGGTGGCGCTCATGCCGCCGATCGTCGCGTCGGCGCCCGGATCGATCGGGAAGAACAGGCCGGTGCTCTTGATTTCCTCGTTCACCTGCTTGCGGGTGACCCCCGCCTGCACGGTCACGGTGAGATCCTCGGCATTGACCGACAGCACCTTGTTCATGCGACCCAGGTCGATGCTGATGCCGCCCTGGACCGCCAGCAGGTGGCCTTCCAGCGACGAGCCGACGCCGAACGGGATCACCGGCGCGTCGTACTGGCCGGCCAGCTTCACCGCATCGGCGACGTCCTGCGTGCTCTCGGCGAACACCACGACGGCCGGCGGCGGCGCCGCGAACGACGATTCGTCGCGTCCATGCTGCTCGCGCACCGCCAGCGCCGTGGAACACTGGGCGCCGAAGCGCGCCTTGAGCGCGTCAACGAGCGCGGCAGGCACCTCGCGCTGGATCTGGGGGGCGAGGCGCTGGTGGGCGGTGGGGGCGTTCATGCGGGTCTCCGGGACAACCACCCAGTTTAAGCGCTGGCGCTCGCCGGCACCCGCGCCACGTCGTCGCGCCCTCGCCCCGCCCGCGGCTATCGGGCCACGGCGCTGCCCTCGTATTCGGCGCGGCTGAGCACGCCGTCGCTGTCCGTGTCGGCCAGGTCGAACGCCTGCCGCAGCTGGGCCAGGGTCCAGCGGCCCGGCAGGCAATGGCGGCACCTGCTGTAGGACCATCGCACGGCCGGCGCCGTCCGTGTCGCACAATCGGTGCACATCACGAGGACGGCCATGGGCAAACGCCTGACACAGATCGCGACGCGCACCGGAGACGACGGCACCACCGGGCTGGGCGACAACACCCGCGTGCGCAAGGACAGCCTGCGCATCCAGGCCATGGGCGAGGTCGACGAGCTCAACTCGCACATCGGCCTGCTGCTGTGCGAGGAGCTGCCGGCCGAGGTGCGCGCCATGCTGGTGGAGATCCAGCACCAGCTGTTCAATCTCGGCGGCGAACTGTCGATTCCCGGCTTCGAGCTGCTGGCGCCGGCGGCCGTCGCGGCACTGGACGAGGCGCTGGCCGCGCACAACGCGCAGCTGCCGCGGCTGCAGGAATTCATCCTGCCGGCCGGCACCCGCGCCGCCGCGCAGGCGCACGTCTGCCGCACGGTGGCGCGGCGGGCCGAACGGGCGGTGGTCGCGCTGGGCGCGGCCGAGCCGGTGCGCGAGGCGCCCCGGCATTACCTGAACCGCCTGAGCGACCTGATGTTCGTGCTGGCCCGCGTCCTCAACCGCGTGAACGGCGGCGACGACGTGTACTGGAAGAGCGAGAAGCTGCGCCGCAGCGGCGACGCAGACGTCTCCTGAGCCTCAGGCCGCGCGCTGCGCCTGGGCCGGCTGCAGGTCCTGGCTGCGGTTCAGCAGGGCGTACAGCGCGATCGCGCCGAAGGTGGCGGTGCCGATGCCACCCAGCGCGAAGCCGCCGAACTTGAGCGTGAAATCGCCGGTGCCCAGCACCAGCGTCACGGCCGCCACGATCAGGTTGCGGTTCTGCGCGAAGTCGACCCGGTTGTCGACCCAGATCTTGGCGCCGGCGATCGCGATCAGGCCGAACACCACGATCGAGACGCCGCCCATCACCGGCAGCGGGATCGCCTGGATCACGGCGCCGAACTTGGGCGAGAAGCCCAGCACCACGGCGATCACGGCGGCGGTGACGAACACGGCGGTGGAATAGATCTTGGTGGCGGCCATCACGCCGATGTTCTCGGCATAGGTCGTCACGCCGGTGCCGCCGGCGGCGCCGCTGATCATGGTCGCGACGCCGTCGCCGATGAAGGCGCGCCCCATGTAGCGGTCCAGATTGCGGCCGGTCATGGCCGTCACCGCCTTGATGTGGCCCAGGTTCTCGGCCACCAGGATCACGGCGACCGGCGCGATCAGCAGCATCGCGTTGCCGTCGAACACCGGCGCCGAGAACTTGGGCCAGCCGATCCAGGCGGCGTTGGCGATGCCCGACAGGTCCAGCGGCTTGCCCAGCCCGAGCCCGTTGGCCAGCACGGCGTACACGATGCTGGCGACGATCAGGCCGACCAGGATCAGCAGCCGCTGCACCATGCCGCGCGTGAACACTGCCACCAGCCCGACGCAGACGAAGGTGACGGCCTGCATCCAGGAGTCGAAATTGCTGGCCGCCATGTTCTTGATCGGGATGCCCGCCAGGTTCAGGCCGATCACGGCAACCACGGCGCCGGTCACGACCGGCGGCATCAGCCGCTCGATCCAGCCGGTGCCCGCCGCCTGCACGATCGCGCCGATGACCGCGTAGACCAGGCCGCAGGCGATGATCCCGCCCAGCGCCAGCCCGATGTTCGCGTTCGGTCCCTTGCCGGCGTAGGCGGTGGCCGCGATCACGACGCCGATGAAGGCAAAGCTCGATCCCAGGTAGCTGGGCACCTTGCCGCCGGTGATCAGGAAGAACACCAGGGTGCCGAAGCCGCTCATGAGGATGGCGATGTTGGGATCGAACCCCATCAGGATCGGCGCCAGCACGGTGGCACCGAACATCGCGATCACGTGCTGCACGCCCATGGCCGCGGTCTGCGGCCACGGCAGCCGCTCGTCCGGCGCGATCACGCCGCCTTGCTGCAGCACCGCCGCCGGTTTCTCCGTCCAGTGGAACATTCCCATCGCTTCTCTCCTTGTTGTCGGTGCGCCCGATGCTAGGGGGAACCCGGGGGCCGCACAAGAGGCGGCGCCGGCGCCGGCGCGCTAAGCTTGCCGCATGATTTCTTCCGTTCCGCAGATCCGGCGCTACCAGGAGTGGCTGCGCGAGCAGCGCGGGCTGTCGTTCGCCGACTACGACGAACTCTGGCGCTGGTCGGTCACCGACCTGGCCGGCTACTGGGAGAGCGTCTGGCGCTACTTCGACCTGCAGTCGCCGACGCCCTGGGCCGCCGTGCTGTCGCAGCCGGCCATGCCGGGCGCGCGCTGGTTCGAGGGCGCGCAGGTCAATTACGCGCAGCAGGTGCTGCGGCACGTGGAACCGGCGCACGCGGCGGGGCTGCCGGCCGTCGTCAGCCGCAACGAGCGCGGCCAGGCCGGCGAGCTGTGGTGGCCCCAGCTGCGACGCCAGGTCGCCTCGCTCGCGCTGCACCTGCAGGCACAGGGGCTGCGACCGGGCGACCGGGTGGCGGCCTACCTGCCAAACATCCCGGAGGCGATGGTCGCCTTCCTGGCGGTGGTCAGCGTCGGCGGCATCTGGAGCATCTGCGCGCCGGACATGGGCACCAACGCGGTGCTGGACCGGTTCCGCCAGATCGAGCCCAAGGTGCTGATCGCCTGCGACGGGGTCAGTTATGGCGGGCGCGACTTCGACCGAACGGCGGTGGTGGCCGAGCTGCGCGCGGCGCTGCCCACCGTGCAGCACGTCATCGTGCACGACAACCTGGGGCTGCCGCCGCAGGCGCTGGCGGCCGTCGGGCCCTGGACGCCGTGGCGCGAGACGGTGGCGCGCGACGACGCGCGGACCGGCGCGTTCGAGCCGCTGTGGCTGCCGTTCGACCACCCGCTGTGGATCGTCTATTCGAGCGGCACCACCGGCCTGCCCAAGCCGATCGTGCACGGCCACGGTGGCACCGTGCTGGTGGCGCTGGCGCTCAAGCGCCTGCACAACGACATCGGCTGCAGCTGGCAGCCGGAGACCCTGGGCGAGCGCTTCCACTGGTACAGCTCCACCGGCTGGGTGATGTGGAACTGCCAGGTCAGCGGCCTGCTGGACGGAACCACCTGCTGCATCTACGACGGCAGCCCCGCCGGCGGCCAGGGCCAGCCGGACTGGTCCACCCTGTGGCGTTTCGCCGCCGACACCGGCGTGACCTTTTTCGGCGCCGGCGCGGCCTTCTACGCCAACTGCATGAAGGCCGGAGTGGAGCTGGCGGCCTGCGGCGACCTGCGCCCGGTGCGCGCCCTGGGCGTGACCGGCTCGCCGCTGTCGGAGGACGCGCAGCGCTGGGGCACGCGTGAATTCGAGACGGTCGGCACCCCGGACATCTGGTGGGCGAACATCTCGGGCGGGACGGACTTCGCGGGCGCGTTCATCGGCGGCAACCGCGAACTGCCGCTGGTGCCCGGCGAGATGCAGTGCCGGCTGCTCGGCTGCGCGGTCGAGGCCTGGGACGAGCACGGGCAGCCGGTCATCGATCAGGTCGGCGAGCTGGTGTGCACCCGGCCGATTCCCTCGATGCCGCTGTACTTCTGGGGCGACCGCGACCACCAGCGCTACCTGGCGAGCTACTTCGACATGTATCCCGGCGTCTGGCGCCACGGCGACTGGCTGAAGATCACGCGCACCGGCAGCTGCGTGATCTACGGGCGCAGCGACGCGACCATCAACCGCCACGGGCTGCGCATGGGCACCAGCGAGCTGTACAGCGCGGTGGAGGCCGTCCCCGAAGTGATGGATTCGCTGGTGGTGGACCTCGAATACCTGGGACGCGAAAGCTACATGCCGTTGTTCGTCGTGCTGCGCCCCGGCGTGGCGCTGGACGACGCGCTGCGCGGGCGCATCGCCGGCGCCATCCGCACGGCGCTGTCGCCGCGCTTCGTCCCCAACGACATCCTGGCGGTGCCGGAGATCCCGCGCACCCTGTCGGGCAAGAAGCAGGAGCTGCCGGTCAAGAAGCTGCTGCTGGGGCAGCCGGTCGAACAGGTTGTCAACCGCGACGCCATGGCCAATCCGCGCTGCCTGGACTGGTACGTCGAGTTCGCGCGGCAGCGCGAAGGCCGCCGGCCGGCGCTCACGCGCGCCGACTGACTGCGGCGCGTGGCGGGGCGCCGCGCCGGTTGACCAGCACGATGCCGGCGGCCACGCCGGCCAGGGCCAGCACGAGCCGCGCCGTCAGCGGCTCGTGCAGCAGTGCCACCCCGAACACCAGCGCGAACACCGGCGTCAGGAAGGTGAAGGAAGACATCCTGGTTGCCGGGTAATGGCCCAGCAGCCACATCCAGGCCAGGTAGCTGGCGAACGCGCCGACCGCGGTCTGCAGTGCCAGCGAGGTCCAGGCGAAGGCCGAATAGTGCAGCGACCAGGTTTCGCCCAGGGCCAGCGACAACAGCGGTGCGGTCGCCGCCGTCACCGCCACCTGGTAGAACAGCGTCTTCTCGGCGCCGACCCGCGCCAGCGCACTGGCGCGGATCACCAGCGTGGTCAGTCCCCACAGTACGCCACCGGCCAGCCCCAGCGCGTCGCCGCGCAGTTGGCGCGAGCCGGTGTCGCCGCGCAAGCCCTCGCCGAAGGCGAACGCCACCGCGGCGAAGGCGATGCACAGGCCCACCCACTGGACGGGGCGCAGCCGCTCCGCCGGCACCAGCCGCGGCAGCAGCAGCGCGACCACGAAGGGCGACGTGTACAGGAACACCGTCAGCCGCGACGCGGCGGTGTCGCGCAGCCCCAGGTAGATGCAGGCGAACTCGCCGGTAAACAGCGCGCCGGCCAGCAGTCCCGCGCCCAAGCTGCCGTCACGCGCGAACAGCGGCACGCCGCGCGCCGCGCACCAGGCCCATAGCAGCAGCGTGGCGCCGGCGAAGCGCAGCGTCGCCTGCCACAGGGGCGGTACTTCGACGACGATGGCCTTGATCAGGACCTGCTGCACGCCCCAGAACAGGCAGCAGGCGAGCAGCAGCGACACCGCCAGCGTGTCCAGGTGTTCGCGGCGCGGCCTCATCGGCTCGATGGTAGCGCCGGCCCGGCCTTCACAGCGGATGCTCGGTGTAGAAGCGGCCGCCGTGGAACAGCAGCGGCGACGCGCCGGCCCGCCAGGCGCAGCGCTCGACCTCGCCGACGAAGATCACGTGGTCGCCTTCGTCGTAGCGGCTGCGGTTGAAGCACTCGAAGGTGGCAGCCGCGCCCGCCAGCAGCGGCGCGCCGCAGACGCCCTCGGTGAATCCCACGCCGCTCCAGCGGTCGGTCCCCTTCATCGCGAAGCGTTCGGCCAGCGCCTTCTGGTCGGCTGCCAGCACGTTGATCGCGTAGTGCGAGCCGGCCCGGAACGCCGGCAGCGAGGCGGCCGCCTGCGCCAGGCTCCACAGGACCAACGGCGGCTCCAGCGACACCGAATTGAACGAGTTGGCCGTCAGCCCGATGACCTGCCCCTCGGCCGTGCGCGCGGTCACGATCGTGACGCCGGTGGCGAACATGCCCAGCGCGGTGCGGAATTCGCGGATCGAGAAGGCGGGCGGCTGGGCCTGGCGGCGCTGGCTCATGGTGGCGGGCTGCATGGACGGCCCGTAGTATGGCCCAGCGGGCCGGCGCGAGCGCGCCGGCGCCCGAGCGTCCACAACGCCGCGGCGGCGTCAGTGAGCGGGCCGGACGACCGGCTGCAGCGTCTCGCGCAGCGCCGTGGCGCGGGCCGGGTCGAACTGCCCTTCGGCCCGTGCCAGCACCTGCCCGTTGCGGTCGAGCACCAGCACGGAGGCGTGATCGGGGCCGGACAGCCCGGCGGCGCGGATGAACTGCTGGCGGTCGGTGAACACCGGCACGAGCCGCTGCGCCGGCAGGTCATGGGTGGCGCGGATGCGGCCCTCCACGGCTTGGCGCGACGCCTCGTCGCCGGGGTCGTCGAGCACCGGCATCTTGACCCAGCGGATCGCGGCGTCGTCGCGCAGGCCCAGGCCTTCGATCCAGCTGTTGATTTCTGCGCGGTGGCCGCGCTGGAAGCCGACCAGCGCCAGCATGCGGTCCGACGGCGCGGCAGGCGTCGCCAGCCGTTGCGTCGCCGGCGACGGCAGTCGGCCCATCATGCTGGTTTCCGATGGCGCGGCCACCGCCAGCATCAGGGCGCCGGTGGCCGCAGCCAGCCAGGCGAGCGTCGGGGTCCAGAGGGTGCTTCTCATGTCCGCCTCCCATGCCCTGGGCAGTCTTGCACAGGCGCGCGGCGCCAATGCGTCACGAATGTAAAGAAGCGCGCCGAGGTGTATGCCCCGTGCCGCACGGGGACGCCGTCAGCGCACCAGCAGCACCGGCACGGTGCAGTGTGCAAGGACCTGCATGGTCACCGAGCCCGCGATCAGCCGGCCCAGGGCGCCGTGGCCGTGGCAGCCCATCACGATCAGGTCGTAGCCGCCATCGCTCGCGCGCCGGGCGATGGCGTCACCGGCCGCGCCGGTGCGCCATTCGCTGGCCGCCTGGAAGCCCTGCGCGCGCAGCCTCGCCAGCGCCGGCGCCAGCACCTTCTGCGCCTCCTCCTGGTGGTAGTCGCGCATGGCGGCGGAACCGATAGCCGACGCCGCATGCGGCGGCAGCGGCGGCTGCGCGTTGAACAGTGTGTAGTCGTGCCGCGCGTCGAACAGCGGCCGGCTGCCGACGTAGTCGACGATCTTGCGGGTGAAGTCGCTGCCGTCCACGGCGAGCAGGATCTTCATGCGGTGCTCCGGTGCTGGCCCTGCCGGACGCTAGCACGGCACGGCGGCGCGCGGCCGTCGGACGGGACGCCGTCAGCGCGGCGGGACGGCCAGCACGAACTGCTCGCGAAAGCCCTCCTGCTCGCCCTTGGCCGCGTAGCCCAGGGTGTTGGCCACCACCCGGCAGCCACCGGCCAGGTAGTCCTGCTGCCGGTGCAGATGGCCGTGCAGCCACAGCTGCGCGTGGTCGAGCAGATCGTCCAGCGCGTTGCAGAACCCGGCAGTGCCCGGCACCAAGCCGTAGCGCGGGTCGGCGCTGCGCAGGCTGGGCGCGAAGTGGGTGACCACCACCGTCGTGCCGTCGAAGGGCGTGGCCAGCGCCTGCCGCAGCCAGCCGATGCAGGTCAACGCCTGCTCGCGCCAGCCCGGCGCGAGCCAGGGCTGTCCGCCGCGCGTGGCGCGCGTCTTCTGCAGGTAGAAATTGGCGGCGCGAAAGGCCTTCTCGCGCCGCTTGAGCACCGCCGCGGCCCCGGCGGCACGGTCGGTGTCGCTGACCAGGGCGTCGAAGTCGGCCCACAGCGTGGTCCCGACGAAGCGCACACGGCCCAGCTGCAGCACCTCGCGTTCCAGCCAGATGATGCCCAGGCGTTCGCAGGTGGCGCGCAGTCGCTCGTGGGCCGCGTCGAAGTCGAGGTTGTCGTACTCGTGGTTGCCCGGCACGTACACCACCGGCACCGGCCATCCGGCCTTGGGCGAGAACCGCTCCAGGCCGAAATCCTCGCCCGCCAGCTGGCTGCCGGGCTGGTAGGAGCCGATGTCCCCGGCCAGCACCAGCAGCTGTGCGCCCGGCGCCGGCCGGGGCTGCAGATGCGGATGCACTTCCAGGTGCAGGTCGGACAGCAGCTGGATGTTCATCCTCGCCTCCGGTGCCGGCGCTGCCCGTTCACTGGCGGCCGCGGAAGGCCCGTTCCGTGGCCGCCGCGACGGCTGCACGCAGCCAGGCGTGGTCGCTGCGCTGGCTCTGCCGTCGGTGCCACAGGGAATGCACCACCACCGGCGGCAGGTCGAACGGCAGCTGGCGCAAGGTGAATTCGTGCTCCATGCCGGTCACGCTGACGAAATGGCGTGGCAGCACCGTGATCAGGTCCGAGGTCGCAACCACCAGGCCGGCGGTGAAGAACTGGTTCACGGTGAGCACCACCCGGCGCTGCCGGCCCAGCGCGGACAGCGCCTCGTCGACGAACCCGAAGGGCCGGCCCGTGAAGCTCACCCGCAGATGGTGCGCGTCGCAGTACCGCTCGATGGTCAGCGGCACGCCCTCCAGCGCATGGCCCTGGCGCATGACGCACACGTACTCGCCGCCGAACAGGCGCTGGTGGTCGAAGGCCGGCAGGCGCCCGGCCTGCTCCTGGCCGGTCAGCTCGGCCAGCACGGCGGGAAAGAACCCGACCGCCAGGTCGATCTCGCCCTCGTCGAGCATGCGCCGCGGGTCGCGGGTGGCCAGCGGCAGCACCCGCAGGGACACGCCGGGCGCCTCGGCCATGGCGACCGCCACCAGGCCCGGCATCAGCTCGGCCGCAGTGGCATCCGCCATCGCGACGATGAAGGTCCGGTTGGCCTTGGCCGGCACGAACTCGCCCGGCGTCAGCGAGGTCTCGATCTGGCGCAGCGCGTCGGCGATCGCCGGCCAGAGGGCCAGCGCCCGGGGCGTGGGCTCCACCCCGTAGCCGCTGCGCACCACCAGCTTGTCGCCGACCGCCTCGCGCAGCCGGTTCAGCGCGTTGCTGACCGCCGGCTGGGTCATCGCCAGGCTCTGCGCGGCGCGGGTCAGGTTGCGCTCGGACATCACCTGGTCGAACACCCGCAGCAGGTTCAGGTCCAGCGTGCGGAAGTTGGGGGCTTTCATCAGCGGCATGAATGATTGTCATCATGAATCTAAAGTATGAAAATATTGGGAGAAACCCTAATATCTGACCACGGCATCAGGCAATACCGCCTCCGAGCGCCGCGAGAGGGAAGAAAACATCATGACCAGCTTTGCCCACGTGGAACATCCGACCCAACACCCCGGCGTCCTGCGCATGGAGCGTGCCGGCAAGACCATCCGCCATGCGGTCAAGGACGCCACCCGCAGCGGCGCCACGCTGCTGCTGGCCGCCATCGTCGCGGCCCTGCTGGTGATCGCCAACCAGGTGGTCGAGACCTGGACCGAAGGCCACCTGATGGTCGCCTGGATCGCGATGTGGACGATCGCCTTCGCTTCGCTGGCGATCCTGGCCACCCCCGCCAGGGGCATGGCCGCCAGCCTGCGCGCCGGCCTCAAGCGCTGGAACGCGGCGCGCCGCCAGGCCGCCGAAGACCGCGCCATGTGGCAGCTGGCGCTGACCGACCCGCGCGTGATGCAGGACCTCAACTGCGCCATGACCCGGGCCGATTCGATCAAGGCCTACTTCGGCGACTGAACCTGAGCGAGAAGACACCATGCCTGCCGTCGCCCACACCAGCTTGCTATGCACCCTGCTGCGGCGCCTCCCCGCGCCGCTGCTGGCCCGGCTCGACGCCTGGTCCTACCGGATTGCCGTCGCGCGGGCGCAGAGGCGCCGCGACATCGGCCAGCGGCGCGCCCGTCTGGCGGCGCAGCAGCGCAGCGCCGGCTGACCCCGGCCCGCCCGCGAAGACAAAAGCCACCCGCGGGTGGCTTTTTTGCGGGCGCCGCGCGGCCGGTCTCTGCGCCGTCCTGATGAGGACGGTGCTACGCTGGCGCCAGCATGAGCCCTGATCTGGACCGTCCGGTGCTGCTGGCGCAGCCGCCTTCGCGACCGCGCCGCGAGGGCGCCCTGTCGCTGGCCCTGCTGGCGACCGCCACTGCGATCGCGCTGGTCGCGGACCCGTACGCTTCGCTCACCAGCCAGGCCATGCTGTACGTGCTGGCGGTCGTGATCGCCTCCTATGCCGTCTCGCGCACGGCCGCCGTGCTGACCGCCGTCGGCGCGGTGGTCCTGCTGAACTTCTTCTTCATCACGCCCAGGTACACGCTGCGGGTCGACGCGCAGGAGAACGTCACCGCGCTGCTGGCGATGCTGGGGCTGGCGCTGGTGATCAGCCATCTGGTCGCAGTTTCGCGGCGCGAGACCGAGGCGGCGCGGCTGAACGAGCGGCGGGCGCGCCAGCTGCAGGAGCTCGCCGGCGACCTGGCCGCCGCCGCCACGCCGCAGGCGGCCCTGCTGCTGGCGCAGCGCGACCTGCGCGCCGCCTTCGCGGGCGCGTCGCTGGTCGTGCCGTTGGGCGCCGACGGGTTGCTGCAGCTGCCCGACGGGAACGACGCGCTGCGCGACGGCCTGCTCGCCTGCATCCGGGAAGCGGCTCCGCTGGGGCCGGACACCGGCCGCTGGCCAGGGCTGAACGCCTGGTTCCTGCCCCTGAAGGCGCAGCGCCACATCGGCGGCGCCGCCTGCATCCAGGACGTGTCCGCCGGCGACCTGGCGGGGCTCGAGCACGCGCAGGCGATCTGCGCGCTGGTCGGACAGGCCTTGTGGCGCATGAAGCTGGCGGCGTCGATGCACGCGGCCGAACGGCAGTCCCAATGGCACCAGACGCAGAACACTTTCCTGGCGGCCGTGTCCCATGACTTTCGCACCCCGCTCGCGTCGATCATGGCCGCGGCGTCCTCGCTGCAGACGCAGCGCGCGAAGCTGCCGCTGCCGGACCAGGAGCGGCTGCTGGCCACCATCGTGGAGGAGGCCGATCACCTGGACACCCTGACCGAGAACACCCTGCAACTGGTGCGCCTGGAGAACGCCGGCGAGCTGGCGCTGGACTGGCAGAGCGTGGAGGAAATCGTCGGCGCCGTGCTGCGGCGGGTGCGCCGGCGGGACGTGACGCGGCGCATCCGCTCGGCGATCCCGCGCGGCCTGCCGCTGATCAAGGCCGACCCGGTGCTGCTGGCGCAGCTGCTGGAGAATCTGCTGGACAACGCGCTGAAGTACACCGCCGACGCGATCGACCTGGCGGCGAGCTACACGCAGGGCTGCATCGAGCTGGCCGTGCACGACCGCGGCGACGGCATCGCCGCCGGCGCGGAGCCGGACATCTTCGAGCCGTTCCGGCGCGGCGACCGCTCGGGCCAGCGCGGCACCGGCCTCGGATTGGTGGTCTGCCGCGCCATTGCCCGCGCCCATGGTGGCGAACTGGCGCGGCTGGCCCGTCCCGGCGGCGGCAGCAGCTTCGTGCTGCGGCTGCCGGTGGACCCGCGTCAACCCGATCCGGCATGAGCCTGCGCGTCCTGCTCATCGAGGACGATCGCGAGATCCGGCAGCTCGTGCAGTCGGCGCTGGCGGTGGAAGGATTCTCGGTGCAGACCGCGGTGTCGGTGCGCGAGGCCGCCGCCCTGCTGCACCACGCGCTGCCCGACCTGGTCCTGCTGGACCTCGGGCTGCCCGACGGCGACGGCGCCGACCTGGTGCGCGAGATCCGACGCGCCCACACCCTGCCGGTCCTGATCATCTCGGCCCGGCACCAGGAGGCCGAGAAGGTGCGGCTGCTGGATGCGGGGGCGGACGACTACCTGACCAAGCCGTTCAGCGTCGGCGAGCTGCTGGCCCGCATCCGGGTGGCGCTGCGCCACCGCGGCACCGCCGTGGCGCCGGCGCAGCGGCTGCACGAGCACGAAGGCCTGCGCATCGACCTGGAAGCGCGTGGCGTGACCGTCGACGGCCAGCCGGTGCACCTGACGCCCACCGAGTACCAGCTGCTCGCGCGGCTGGCGCGCAGCGCCGGCAAGGTGGTCACGCACCGCCAGCTGCTGCTGGACGTGTGGGGCGCGGAATTCGTGCAACACACCCACTACCTGCGGCTGTACATGGGGCAGCTGCGGGCCAAGATCGAGCGCGATCCGGCCGAGCCGCGCCACCTGCTGACCGAGACCGGGGTGGGCTACCGGCTGGCGGCCGCCTGAGGATCCATATGCTTTCCTGACGCGCTCGCCCCCACACTGGCTGCATCATCAGCTTCATCGAGCAGTCATGACGACGACCCCCGGGCGGGAAAGCCGCGCCGCCCTCACCCTGGGCGCGCTGGGCGTGGTGTACGGCGACATCGGCACCAGCCCGCTGTACACGATCAAGGAAGTCTTCAACCCGGCGCACCGCCTCGCGCTGGACGCGGCCAACCTGACCGGGGCGGTTTCGCTGATCGTCTGGGGCCTGATCTTCGTGGTCACGCTGAAGTACGTTGTGCTCATCCTGCGGGCCGACAACCGCGGCGAAGGCGGCATCATGGCGCTCACGGCCCTGGCGGCCAAGGCCGCCGGCAGCACCGCGCGGCGCCGGCTGGTGCTGCTGCTGGCAGGCGTGTTCGGGGCGGCCCTGTTCTACGGCGACAGCATCATCACGCCGGCGATCTCGGTGCTCAGCGCCGTGGAGGGCCTGGAGGTGGTCACGCCGGCGCTCAAGCCCTTCGTGGTCCCGATCTCGCTGGGCGTGCTGATCGGCCTGTTCGCCGTGCAGCGCCTGGGCACGGCCCTGGTGGGGCGGCTGTTCGGTCCGGTCATCGCGGCCTGGTTCCTGGTGCTGGGCGTCGCCGGGGCGATCCAGATCGCGCAGCAGCCGGCCATCCTGGCCGCGCTGAACCCGCTGCACGCGCTGGGCTTCGCCGTGCACCACGGCTGGCGGGTGTTCGTGATCCTGGGCGCGGTCGTGCTGGCGTTCACCGGCGCCGAGGCGCTGTACGCCGACCTGGGCCATTTCGGCCGGCGGCCGATCCAGATCGCCTGGGTCGGGCTGGTGCTGCCGGCCCTCGCGCTGAACTACATGGGGCAGGGCGCGCTCCTGATGCGTGATCCGTCGGCCATCGAGCATCCGTTCTTCCACCTGTTCGACCCGACGTTGCTGCTGCCGGCGGTGCTCCTGGCCACGGCCGCCACCATCATCGCGTCGCAGGCGGTGATCACGGGCGCCTATTCGCTGACCCAGCAGGCCATCGGCCTGGGCCTGCTGCCGCGGATGCAGACGCTGTACACCTCGGCCAAGGAGATCGGGCAGATCTACATCCCGCTGGTCAACTGGCTGCTGCTGGTCGCCGTCGTCCTGGCGGTGCTCGGGTTCGGCAGTTCGTCGGCCCTGGCGTCGGCCTACGGCATCGCCGTGACGGTGACGATGTTCACGACGACCTTCCTGACCTTCTTCGTGGTCCGGCACGCCTGGCGCTACCCGCTGTGGCTCGCGGCCGGCGCGACCGGGATCTTCCTGGCCGTCGACCTGGTGCTGTTGGCGGCCTGCGCGCTCAAGTTCGCCGACGGCGGCTGGTTCCCGCTGGTGTTGGGCGGCGCCCTGTTCATGGTGATGGCGAGCTGGCGGCGCGGCCGCGAGCTGCTGATCGGCAGCATCACGCAGGGCGATCCGGCGCTGCTGCCGTTCCTGGAGGCGCTGGCCGCCGACACGCTGCCGCGCGCCAGGCGCACGGCGGTCTATGCGGTGGCGAACCCCGACACCGTGCCGCAGGCGCTGCTGCACAACCTGAAGCACAACCAGGTGCTGCACGAGCGCAACCTGATCCTGACGGTGGTGTTCCAGGACATTCCCTGGGTGCCCGAGCCGGCCCGCGTGCAGGTGCGGCCGCTGGCGGCCGGGTTCTGGCAGGTGACGGTGAACTACGGCTTCAAGGACAACCCCGACATCCCGCGGGCGCTGGCGAGCTGCAGCTCGCCCGAGCTGCCCATCAACCTGTTCGAGACGACCTACTTCCTCAGCCGGGAAACCATCATCCCGACCGACCGGCCGGGGATGGTGCCGTGGCGCGAGAAGCTGTTCGCGTTCATGGTGCGCAATGCGGGCAGCATCGCGGACTTCCTGCGGCTGCCCAACAACTGCGTCATCGAGCTGGGCACGCGCGTGCAGATCTGAGCAAGGAATGCCGCCCCCCGGCCGGAGGGCGGCCGGCGCCGCCTCAGGCCGCCAGACGCTGCTCGATCTGCGCGCGGGTCTCGTCCAGTTCGGCCGGCAGGTGGTGGCGCAGCTGCTGGAACAGCTCGGCGTGCAGCTGCAGCTCCTGCTGCCATGCCGCCTTGTCGATGCTGGTCACGGTCGCGAACTGCTCCTGGCTGAAAGCCATGTTGCTCCAGTCCAGGTCCTGGTACGCCGGGCTGACGCCGAACGCATGTTCCTGGCCAGCGGCCTTGCCCTCGAGGCGCTCGATCATCCACTTGAGGACGCGCATGTTCTGGCCGTAGCCCGGCCACGCGAACTTGCCGTCGGCGCCCTTGCGGAACCAGTTGGTGGTGTAGATCTTCGGCAGGCTGGTGCCGGCGGCCGCCAGCTCGCGGCCCAGGTCGAGCCAGTGCTGGAAGTAGTCGGACATGTTGTAGCCGATGAACGGCAGCATGGCGAACGGGTCGCGCCGCACGACGCCCTGCTGGCCGGTGGCCGCCGCCGTCGTTTCCGAACCCATGGTCGCGGCCATGTAGACGCCCTCGGTCCAGTTGCGCGCCTCGGTCACCAGCGGCACCGTGGTGGACCGGCGCCCGCCGAACACGAAGGCGTCGATCGCCACCCCGTCGGTGTCGTCCCACTGCGCATCGAGCACCGGGTTGTTGGCGGCGGCGACGGTGAAGCGGGCGTTCGGGTGCGCGGCCTTGGCGCCGGTGGCCTTGGCGATCTCGGGCGTCCAGTCCTTGCGCTGCCAGTCGAGCGCGTGCGCCGGCGCCGGGCCCATGCCTTCCCACCACACGTCGCCGTCGTCGGTCAGTGCCACGTTGGTGAAGATCACGTCCCGCTCCAGCATCTTCATGCAGCTCGGGTTGGTCTCCATGTTGGTGCCGGGCGCGACGCCGAAATAGCCGGCCTCCGGGTTGATCGCGTACAGCCGGCCGTCCTCGTGCGGCTTGATCCAGGCGATGTCGTCGCCGATGGTGGTGACCTTCCAGCCCTCGAAGCCCTTGGGCGGCACCAGCATCGCGAAGTTGGTCTTGCCGCAGGCGGAAGGGAAGGCCGCCGCCACGTGGTACTTGCGTCCGGCCGGGCTGGTCACGCCCAGGATCAGCATGTGCTCGGCCAGCCAGCCCTGCTCGCGGCCCATGTTGGAGGCGATGCGCAGGGCGAAGCACTTCTTGCCCAGCAGCGCGTTGCCGCCGTAGCCCGAGCCGTAGGACCAGATCTCGCGCGTCTGCGGGTAGTGCACGATGTACTTGGTCTTGTTGCACGGCCAGGCGACGTCCTGCTGCCCTGCCGCCAGCGGCGCGCCCACGGTGTGCACGCAGGGCACGAACGCGCCGTCCACGCCCAGCACGTCGGACACGGCCCGGCCCATGCGGGTCATGATCTTCATGCTCACGGCGACGTACGGGCTGTCGGACAGCTCCACGCCGATGTGCGAGATGTGCGAGCCGATCGGCCCCATGGAGAACGGGATCACGTACATGGTGCGGCCGCGCATGCAGCCGCGAAACAGCGGCTGCAGCGTGGCGCGCATCTCGTCGGGCGCGACCCAGTTGTTGGTCGGGCCGGCGTCTTCCTGACGCTCCGAACAGATGAAGGTGCGGTCTTCCACCCGTGCCACGTCGCTCGGATCGGACCAGGCGATGTAGGAATTGGGGCGCTTGACCGGATCGAGCCGGCGCATGGTGCCGGCGTCCACCAGCTGGGCGCACAGCCGGTTGTATTCTTCCTCGCTCCCGTCGCACCAGTGGACCGCGTCGGGCTCGCACAGCGTCGCCATCTCGGCGACCCAGGCGACCAGGCGGGTGTTCCTGACGTAGGCCGGGGTGTTCAAATCCAACCCCTGCATCAAGGGTGAGTTCATCAAGGCTCCTGAAAGTGAAAAACGATTTCCGAAGGGAGCTCGACCCTGGGGTGAGCGGCCTTGGGAAATCGGTTTTGCCCAGCCGTTTCGGACGATCGATCAGAGATCGGCAGGAACCGCCGGAGGCGGTCCCAAGGCGCCGGCGGCCGGGGAACGGGAATTCTGTCAGCTGCCATGATCATCAGGTAATGCAAAAAATGCATGACTTTATGCGAACCAATATCAACCGATCGTTCGGAGCTGTCAGCCGGCGGACCGTCGTGGCCGCACTGGTCAGTGCGGCGGCAACTGGCAGTCCGGCTGCCGGCGCTGCGGTGCGGGTGGCGGCGGCCAGCGACCTGAAGTTCGCGTTGGACGAGCTGGCGGCGCTGTATCGGCAGCAATGGCCGGGCCGCGCCATCCAGGTCAATCTGGGCTCCTCGGGCCAGTTTGCCCAGCAGATCCGGCACGGCCTGCCGGTGGACCTGTACCTTTCGGCCGACGAGTCCTATGTGTTCCAGCTCGCCGACGCGGGGCTCACGCAGGGCCGCGGCGCAATCTACGCGCTGGGCCGGTTGGCCTTGATCGTGCCGCAGGCCTCGGCGGTGGCGCTGGAGCCCGGCTTCGCGGCGTTGCGGACGGCTCTGCCGGGGCTGCGGGCCTTCGCCATCGCCAACCCGGAGCACGCACCGTACGGGCGCGCCGCCCGGCAGGCGCTGGAACGGCTCGGGCTGTGGGGGCTGGTGCAGGACCGGCTGGTGCTGGGCGAGAACGTGGCCCAGGCGACCCAGTACGTCAGCAGCGGCGCGGCGCAGGCCGGCGTCACCGCGCAGTCGCTGGCGCTGGCGCCGCCGGTGGCGCGGCTGGTGCGGTCGATTGTCCTGGCGCCCGAGCTGCACGAGCCGATGCGCCAGCGGATGGTGCTGCTGCGCGGCGCCTCGCCCGAGGCGGCGCCGTTCTACCAGTTCCTGCAGGGCGCCGCGGCGCGGGCGGTGCTGCAGCGGCACGGGTTCGGCGCGCCCTGACGGCTGGGCCACAATCGGCCGATGGACTGGCAAGCCGCCCGCGTCTCGCTGCTGCTGGCGTCGTTGACCGCGGCGCTGCTGCTGCCGCCGGGCATCGCGCTGGCGCGCTGGCTGGCCTTGACGCGCTGGCGCGGCAAGCCGCTGGCCGAGGCGCTGCTCATGCTGCCGCTGCTGCTGCCGCCCACGGTGATCGGTTTCTACCTGCTGGTGGCGCTGGGCCAGCGGTCCTGGCTCGGCGGCTGGCTGGCCGGCGCCCTCGACCTGCGCCTGGTGTTCAGCTTCCAGGGCCTGCTGCTGGCCAGCCTGCTGGTGAACCTGCCGTTCATGGTGCAGCCGATCCAGCGCGCCTTCGCCGCCATCCCCCATTCGCTGCGCGAGGCGGCCTGGGTGTGCGGGCTGGGGCCCTGGCGGACCTTCCTGCGGATCGAGCTGCCGCTCGCCTGGCCCGGCCTGGTTTCGGGAGTCGCGCTGACTGCGGCCCACACCCTGGGCGAGTTCGGGGTGGTGCTGATGGTGGGCGGCAGCATCCCGGGCGAGACCCGCACGCTCAGCATCGCGATCTACGACCGGGTGCAGGCCTTCGACCTGGGCGCGGCGCACGCGATGGCGCTGGCGCTGGTGGCGTCCTCGCTGATGGCCGTGGCGCTGGTGTTCGCCGCCGATCGTCGCCGCCCGCTGCAGGAGCGCTAGTGTCCAGGCTGGAGGCGCTGATCCACAACACGAGCCCGATGCGGTTGCAGGCCAGCTTCGACTGCGCCGCCGGGGAACTGGTGGCGCTGGTGGGGCCGTCGGGCAGCGGCAAGACCAGCCTGCTGCGGGCGGTGGCCGGACTCCTGAAGAGCCGCAGCCTGCGCGGCCGGATCGCGGTCGGCGACGAGCTGTGGTTCGACAGCGAGCGGGGAATCGACCGGCCGCCGCAGCAGCGACGCCCCGGGCTGGTGTTCCAGCACTATGCGCTGTTCCCGCATCTGAGCGCGCTGGAGAACGTGGCGATCGCCGGCCGACCGGCCGATCCGCGCGCCTGCGCCGAACTGTTCCGGCGGCTCGGCCTGGCCGGGCTCGAGCGCCGCCGCCCGGCCCAGCTGTCGGGCGGCCAGCAGCAGCGGGTTGCGCTGGCGCGGGCGCTGGCCGGCGCGCCGCGGGTGCTGCTGCTGGACGAGCCGTTCTCGGCGGTCGACGCGCCGGCGCGCCAGCGGCTCTACCGCGAGCTGGCGGCGCTGCGCCAGGAGCTGTCGACGCCGATGGTGCTGGTCACGCACGACCTGGCCGAGGCGCGCCGGCTGGCCGACCGGGTGGTGATCGTGGACGCCGGCGAGACGCTGCAGTCGGGACCGCCGGCCCAGGTGTTCGCCAGTCCGCGCAACGCCAGGGTGGCCGAGCTGGTGGGCATCCAGAACCATTTCAGCGGGCGCTTCCACCGGCAGGAGGCCGGCTGGGGCCGGCTGGCCTGGGGCGAGCGGGGCGAAGTGTCGCTGCGGGTGGCCGACAAGCACCGCATCCCCGACGGAGCGTCGGTGACCTGGGTCTTCGCGGGCGAAGGGGTCGAGCTGCTGGCTGCGCCCGACGGCGACGCCAACACGCTGCGCTGCGAGGTGATGGAGCAGCTGGCGCTGGGCGAAACGAGCCTGTGCAGCCTGCGGCCGGCGGATCTGCCGGATCAGCGCGTGACGCTCAATCCGTCGACGGCGCAGCTGCGCAAGCTGGGTGCGGCCGTGGGCGGCTCGCTCTGGCTGCGGATCGCGCCTTCGGCGATCCACATCATGCCGGTGCGCCAGGCGCTGGTTCAGCCGACGTAGACGGCGATGAAGGCCAGCAGCAGCATCAGGAGGCCGCCCATCACCGGCAGCACGATCGGGATCGCGTGCACGACGTTCTCGACCGGGTCGTGCTCTTCGTGCTCGACGGCGTGGCTCTCGGGCGCGTGGGCGGTTGACATGGTCTCCTCGGTGGCGGTGCCTGAAAACGGGCGATTCTAGCCCTGGCCGGCGCGCCCTGCCGGGCGGCGGGGTTTACTGCGCCACGGCGGGGAAGCCGCCCTGTTGCAGCGCGTCCAGCACGGCGCGGATGTGATCCGGCCCTCGCGTCTGCAGCACCAGTTCGATCTCGACGTTCTGCGCCGCCAGCAGCGTGAAGGCGCGCTGGTGATGCACCTCGTCGATGTTGGCGCCGGCTTCGCTGACCAGCGCGGTGATCCGCGCCAGCGAGCCGGGAACGTCGCGCGCGCTGACGCGGATGCGCGCCAGCCGCCCGCCGCGCACCAGACCGCGCTCGATGATGGCCGCCAGCAGCATCGGGTCGATGTTGCCGCCGCCCAGCACCAACCCGACCTGGCGGCCGCGGAAGCGCTCCGGGTCCTTCAGCATGGCCGCCAGCGGCGCCGCGCCGGCGCCCTCGACCAGCGTCTTCTCGATCTCCAGCAGCATCACCAGCGCCTGCTCGATGTCGCCCTCGTCGACCAGCACCACGTCGTCGACGCAGGCGGCGACGATTTCCCGCGGCACCCGGCCCGGGGTGCCCACGGCGATGCCCTCGGCGATCGTGCTGACGCCCTGCGGCAGGGCAGCGTGCTTGACCGCGTTGAACATGTTGGGGAAGCGCAGGGTCTGCACGCCGATCACCTCGATGTCCGGCTTGAGCGTCTTGGCCGCCAACGCGATGCCGGCGATCAGGCCGCCGCCGCCCACCGCCACCACCAGGATGTCGAGCGACGGCACCGCTTCCAGCATCTCCAGGCCGACCGTGCCCTGGCCGGCGACGATCGCCTCGTCGTCGTAGGGATGGACGAACACCAGCTGCTGCTGGCCCGCCAGCTCGAGCGCGTGGTTGCGCGCCTCGTCCAGCGTGTCGCCGTAGAGCACGATCTCGGCGCCGAAGCTGCGGGTGCGCTCGATCTTCACGCCCGGGGTGAAACGGGGCATCACGATCACCGCCCGCAGCCCGAGCCGCTGGGCGTGGTAGGCGACGCCCTGGGCATGGTTGCCCGCGCTCATGGCGATCACGCCCCGCCGCCGCTCCTCGGGGCTGAGCTGGGCCAGCTTGTTGCAGGCGCCGCGCTCCTTGAAGGACGCAGTGAACTGCAGGTTCTCGAATTTCAGGTAAACCTGGGCGCCCAGCAGCTGGGAGATGGTCCGCGACTCGACGCAGGGGGTGTTGAGCACCTGGCCCTGCAGGCGGGCCGCCGCGGCGCGGATGTCGGCGATCTGGATCATGGCTGAATCGGCGATGGTAGCGTCCCCCGGCCTGCCCTGCCGAACAGCCGGGATCTTCCACGGATGCTGAAGTCGCGTTATCGTCTGCACGCGGCCCTGCCGGCCCCGGAGCTTCGAACAAGTGGTCAAGCGTTCCGTCGATGCGCAACTCCTCCCGTCACCGGGGCTGAAAGACGCGCCGGTGCTGGACCTCATGTGCTCGCACTTCGTGCTGACGCTGGCGGCCAAGCAGGGCGGCAAGTTCAACGTGCGGCGCGACCTGAACGGCCTGCTGTCGCTGGCCGGCCGGCACCTGGTCTGGCCGGCGCCGGCGCTGGCGCGCCTGCGCGAGTTCCTCGTCCGCCGCTGCAAGGACAACGAGTTCTGGCGCGGCCACGAGCGGCTGTCCACGCGCGACTTCCTGGAGCGGCACGGCCTGTGGCGCGGACCGTACGAGGAAGGCACGCTGTTCTTCTACCTGGACGAGTACGCCAAGGACCAGCCGCGCGACCTGCTGTCGGTGCTGGCCGTCACCGGCGACTGGCTGACGCAGGCGCTCAAGAAGCAGTCCACGCTGGTGGAAAAGAACATCGACGCGCTGTCGGGGCTGCTCCAGCTGAACAAGGCCGAACGCGCGCTGCTGCTGTACGGGACGCTGGCGCGCTACCAGCGCGATCTGCGCAGCCTGCTGGTGGAGTTCAAGGTGAACAACGCGCCGGAAGCGTACGCGGCGATCGCCGAGATCGCCGGCGTGAATGCCTCCGAGGTCGGCGAGGCGCTGCGCGCCGGCTCGCGCCTGGAGCGCATCGGCCTGGTCGAGAACCTGATCTCGGAGCACAACATCACCGACCTCGCGGACCTGATGAAGGTCAGCGAGAAGCTGCCGCCGGTGCTGATGCGCGAGTACCGCGACCGCAGCGAGCTGATGGCGGTGTTCACGCGGCCGTCCGCCAGGAGCGAGCTGGCGCTGGCCGACTTCGCGTTCGTCGGTGAGGATGCGCAGGTGCTGCCGGCGCTGCTGCGCAACGCGGTCGCCCGCGAGGAAGCCGGCGTCAACGTGCTGCTGTACGGGCCGCCGGGCACCGGCAAGACCGAACTGGCCAAGGTGGTGGCGCAGGCCGCGGGGCTGGAGCTGTTCGAAGTCGAATACGCCGACCGCGACGGCAATTCGCTCTCTGGCCGGGACCGCTACCGCTCGCTGCAGATCGCGCAGGTGTTCCTCAAGGGCAGCGCGCAGGCCGCGCTGCTGTTCGACGAGGTGGAGGACGTGTTCCCGCCGATCTCCAGCGAGGCGGCGCAATTGATGGCGCGCGCCGAGCAGGTGGTCGCGCCGCCGCAGGGCAGCGTGAGCGGCAAGGCCTGGGTCAACCAGATCCTCGAATCGAACCCGGTGCCCACGATCTGGGTCACCAACCGCATCGAGCAGATCGACCCGGCGTTCCGGCGCCGCTTCGCGTACCACCTGGAGCTGAAGTCGCCGCCGCCCGGCGCCCGCGAGGGCCTGGTGCGCAAGACGCTGGAAGGGGTGGCGGTGTCGGAGGGCTTCGTCAGCAAGCTGACCGGACGCAAGGGGCTGACGCCGGCGCAGATCCGCACCGCGGTGCGCTTCGCCGGGCTGGCCGGCGGCGCCGGCGAGCCGGTGGAGGCGTTGATCGAGCGGCAGCTGCGCAACTCGGACGAGGCGCTGGGCCACCGGCCGCACGAGGACGGGATGCGGCGCAGCGTCACCACCTGGGACGCGGGCATGCTCAACGTCGAGAGCCGCTTCGAGATCGGGCGCATCGTGCAGGCGCTGAAGGCGCGCGGCCACGGCACCCTGTGCTTCTACGGCGCCCCCGGCACCGGCAAGACCGCGCTGGCCGAGCACATCGCCCGCACCCTGGACAAGCCGCTGCTGGTGAAGCAGGCCAGCGACCTGATGAGCAAGTTCGTCGGCGAGACCGAGCAGAACATGGCGGCGATGTTCCGCGAGGCGCAGAACGAGAAGGCGGTGCTGCTGCTGGACGAGGCCGACAGCTTCCTGCAGGATCGGCGCGGCGCGCAGCGCACCTACGAGGTCACCGAGGTCAACGAGATGCTGCAGGGCATGGAGCGCTTTGCCGGCATCTTCGTGTGCACCACCAACCTGCTCGACCGCATCGACCAGGCGGCCTTGCGCCGCTTCACCTTCAAGATCAGGTTCAAGCCGCTCACGCCGGCCCAGCGCGAGTCGATGTTCGTGACCGAGGCGCTGCACGGCGACCGTTCGCTGGTCACGCCCGAGGCGCTCGCGCGGCTGGCGCGGCTGGACCAGCTGTGCCCCGGCGATTTCGCCGCCGTCAAGCGCCAGGTGGATATCCTGGCCGCGCAGTTTTCGCCCGAGGAGTTCCTCGAGCAGCTCGAGGCCGAGCACCGCATCAAGCCCGAGGTGCGCGAGGCCCGCAACATCGGCTTCCTGCCCTAGCGGCGCGCCACGCCGGCGCGGTTTCCTTGCGCTGGCACAAATCCCCGCTGGTAGTGACCGGGTATGGTCCGTCTCCCGCCAACGAGGGAGGATGCCGATGAGCCTGTTCGTCTGGGACGCGAAATACACCCTGGACATCGCCGAGATCGACCGGCAGCACCAGAAGCTGTTCGCGCTGTTCAACGAGCTGTATGACGCCATGCAGGACGGGCACGGCAGCGAGGCGGTGGGCAAGGTGCTCACCGGCGTCGTCGACTACACCGTCTACCACTTCGAAACCGAAGAGAAGCTGCTGCGCCAGCATGGGTATCCGGACGAGGCGGCCCACCACGCGGAGCACGCCAAGCTGGCCGAGCAGGCCAAGTCGCTGGTGATCAAGCACCATGCCGGCGAGGCGAAGGTGACCATGGCCACGCTCAAGTTCCTGTGCGACTGGCTGAACAACCACATCCTGGGCTCGGACAAGAAGTACGCGCCCTTCCTGACCGGACGCGGCGTGCGCTGAGCGTGCCGGCTCAGGCGGCGGCCACCACCTGCAGCACGTCGGCGCCGTAGCTGTGCAGCTTGTGCTCGCCGACACCGCTGACCTGCCGCAGCTCGGCCAGCGTCGCGGGCGCCAGGGCCGCGATCGCGGCCAGGGTGGCATCGTGGAAGATCAGGTAGGCCGGCAGGTTGTGCTCGCGCGCCACCTGCCCGCGCCACGCCTTCAGCGCCTCGAACCGGGCCTGGTCGGCCGGGCCCAGACCGGTCGCGGCGGCGCCGTGGCCGCGTTCGCCGCGCTTGCGCTGGCGCGCCGGCGCAGCCGCCGATTCGCGCAGCAGCACCGGGGTTTCGCCGCGCAGCACCGCGCGTGAGGCCGGCGTCAGCTGCAAGGTGTTGAAGGCCTGCGCGTCCACCGCCAGCGCGCCGGTGGCGACCAGCTGCCGCAGCACGCCGCGCAGCTGGGTCTCGGCCAAGGCCGCCCCCAGGCCGAAGGTGCTGAGGCGCTCGTGTCCGAACTGCGCCACCTTGTCGGTGCGCTTGCCGCGCAGGATGTCGATGACGTGGCCGGCGCCGAACGCGATGCCGCTGGCCTGCTGCACGCGGTAGACGGTGGACAGCAGCATGCGGGCCGCCTCGGTCGCGTCCCGCACGGCCGGCGGCTGCAGGCAGTTGTCGCAATTGCCGCATGTGGCCCCCACGGTCGGCCCTGGCGGGCCTCCCTGCCCGCCTTGAGGCGGCCCCTCGCCGTACACCTCGCCGAAATAGGCCAGCAGCCGCACCCGCCGGCAATCGGTGGCCTCGGCCAGCGCCAGCAGCGCGTCCAGCTTGCCGCGCATCACCTGCTTGAAGTCGTCGCCGGCCGGGCTCTCGTCGATCATGCGGCGCTGGTTCACCACGTCCTGCAGCCCGTAGGCCATCCAGGCCTGCGCCGGCAGGCCGTCGCGGCCGGCGCGACCGGTTTCCTGGTAGTAGCCCTCGATGTTGCGGGGCAGGTCCAGGTGCGCGACGAAGCGTACGTCGGGCTTGTCGATGCCCATGCCGAAGGCGATCGTGGCGACCATCACGACGCCGTCCTCGCGCAGGAAGCGGTCCTGGTTGGCCTGCCGTACGGCGGCGTCCAGCCCGGCGTGGTACGGCAGCGCGTCGATCCCGCGCTCGCACAGCCGCTGCGCGATCTCCTCGACGCGCTTGCGCGACTGGCAGTAGACGATGCCCGCTTCGCCTTCGTGCTCGCGTTCGATGAAGCGCAGCAGCTGCGCCAGCGGCTCCTGCTTCTCGACGATCGTGTAGCGGATGTTGGGCCGGTCGAAGCTGCTGACGAACTGGCGCGCCGCGCCCAGCTGGAGCCGCTCGACGATGTCCTCGCGGGTGACGCCGTCGGCCGTGGCCGTCAGCGCGATCCGTGGCACCGACGCGTAACGCTCGTGCAGGATCGCAAGGGCCCGATATTCCGGGCGGAAGTCGTGACCCCACTGGCTGACGCAGTGCGCCTCGTCGATGGCGAACAGGCCCAGCTGCCCGCGCGCATGCAGGGCGTCCAGCTGCGCCAGGAAGCGCGGCGTCGTCACGCGCTCGGGCGCCGCGTACAGCAGCGCCAGCTCGCCGCGCAGCAGCCGCTTCTCGACGGCGTTCGCCTGCTCGCCGCTCAGCGTCGAATTGAGAAACTGCGCCTGGACCCCGGCCTCGTGCAGCGCACCGACCTGGTCGTGCATCAGCGCGATCAGCGGCGAGACGACGATCGTGACGCCCTGGCCGGCGCGGTGCCGTGCGATGGCCGGGATCTGGTAGCACAGCGACTTGCCGCCGCCGGTGGGCATCAGCACCAGCGCGTCGCCGCCGCCGGCCACGTGGCCGACGATCTCGGCCTGCGGGCCGCGGAAGCGCTCGTAACCGAAGACGTCGTGAAGGATGGCGGCGCAGTCGGCCGCGGCGGGTGCCGGCAAGATGGCCGGTATTGTCGGGGGAAAAGGCCCGCTCCCTACAATCGACGTCGATGAAACCGATCGTGTACACGCGCGCCCAGGCGCTGCCGGCCCTGCTGGCGCAGCGCATCGTCATCCTGGACGGCGCCATGGGCACCATGATCCAGCGGCTGCGCCTGACCGAGGCCGATTACCGGGGCGAGCGCTTCCGCGACCATCCGAGCGACCTGAAGAACAACGGCGAACTGCTCAGCCTGACGCGGCCGGACGTCATCCGCGACGTCCACGAGAGCTATCTGGCCGCGGGCGCCGACATCATCGAGACCAACACCTTCGGCGCCACCCGCATCGCGCAGGACGACTACCGGCTGGGCGCGCTGGCGGGGGAGATGAATCTGGCCTCGGCCCGCCTCGCGCGCGAGGCGGCGGACAAGTTCGCGCGGCCCGACCGGCCGCGCTTCGTGGCCGGCGCGCTCGGCCCCACGCCGCGCACCGCCAGCATCAGCCCGGACGTGAACGACCCGGCGGCGCGCAACGTGGACTTCGAGCAGCTGCGCGCGGCCTACCGCGAGCAGGTCGACGCCCTGCTGGAGGGTGGGGTCGACCTGCTGCTGGTGGAAACGATCTTCGACACGCTCAACGCCAAGGCGGCGCTGTTCGCGATCGAGGAGTCGTTCGAGCAGTCCGGCGAGCGCCTGCCCCTGATCGTCAGCGGCACCGTCACCGACGCGTCCGGCCGCATCCTCAGCGGCCAGACCGTCACCGCCTTCTGGTACAGCATCCGGCACGCGCGACCGCTTGCCGTCGGCCTGAACTGCGCCCTGGGCGCCGCGCTGATGCGGCCCTACCTGCAGGAGCTGGCGCGGGCGGCGCCCGACACCTTCATCAGCTGCTATCCGAACGCCGGCCTGCCCAATCCCATGAGCGACACCGGTTTCGACGAGACGCCGGACGTCACGTCGCGGCTGCTGCACGAATTCGCGGCCGAGGGACTGGTCAACATCGTGGGCGGTTGCTGCGGCACGACGCCCGACCACATCGGCGCCATCGCCGGCGCGCTGCGGCCGCTGGCGGCGCGCGCGCTGCTGCGCCCCGCAGCCTAGCGTCCCGGGACGCGGGACTTGTCCGGCCCGAAGTCGGAGGGCCGCACCAGCCGGCCGCTTTCGACGGATGAGCTGGAGCCGAATCACCCTATGATCGGCGGGTGATCGACAGCATGACGACCGCACCGACGGTGCGAGTGGACGGCGGCCCTGCGCCGCTGGTCCTGGCGGATTACCGCGCCGAACTGACGACGGCCTGCGTGGGCATCGCCGGCGGTGCGCTCGCGCTGCTGGCGCTCGTCCGGTGGCCCGCGGTCGGGCTGCATTGGCCAGTCCGGCTCGACCTGCCCGAGCACACGCTGCTGGAGACCGTCTCCATCGTCGTGGCCGCGCTGGTGTTCTCGGTGGGCTGGTATACGTGGGCCCGGCATCGCAGCAGCAGCGTGGCGCTGCTGTGCAATGCCTTCCTCGCGGCAGCCGTGCTCCATTTCGTGCACGTGCTCTCGTTCGACGGCATGCCGCCGCTGGTCACGCCCAGCGGCGGCGGCAAGGACATCCTGTTCTCGCTGGCCGGACGCCTCGTCGTGGCGGGCGCCCTGCTGGCACTGGCGCTCCTGCCCTGGCGCTGTTCCGTCAGTGCCGGCGCGCGCGCCTGGCTGGTGGCGCTGTCGCTGGCGTTTGCCAGCGCGGTGGCCGGGGCGGGACTGTACGACGCGGATCTGCCGGGGCTGTTCCTCGATCCCGCGACCGGCCCCACGCCGCTGCGGCTGGCGGTCGGCGGTGCGATCGTGCTGCTGGCCCTGGCGGCGGCGGCGGGCTTCCTGGCGCTGCTGCGCGAGCCGCGCCGCACCTCGGCCGTCAGCCTGTTCGCCGCCGCGAGCATGCTGGCGCTGACGGAGCTGTGCTTCACCTTGGCCGCCAGCGAGCGCGATGCCTTCAGCCTGCTGGGCCACCTCTACCAGCTGGCGGCCTACCTGCTGGTGTATCGCGCGCTGTTCGTCAACCTGGTGCGGGTGCCCTATCAGCGCCTGGAGTCGGCCCGGCGCGCGCTGGAGGCCGGCGAGGAGCGGTACCGCCGGCTGTTCGAGCACAGCCAGGGACTCAACGCCAGCCTGGAGCTGCGGGTGCGCCAGCGCACGGCCGAACTGGAGGCCGCCAACGAGGAACTGGAGCGCTTCGCCCACGCCATCGCGCACGACCTGCGCGCCCCCCTTTCGGCCAGCGCCGCCTTCGGCGCGGCGCTGCAGCGCGAGCTCGGCCCCGCCAGCGCGCGGGCGCAGCATCTGCTGGCACGCATGGTCGCCGGGGTCGGGCGCATGGAGGAAATGATCCAGGCGATGCTGGAGCTGTCCCAGCTGTCGCGATGCGTGCCGCGCTGCGAGCCGCTGGACCTGTCCGCGCTGGCGCGGCAGGTGGTCGCGGCCTGCCGGGAGCGCGAGCCGGGTCGCCGGGTCGAGGCCGACGTCGAGGACGGCATCCACGTCTGGGGCGACCGGCGGCTGCTCACCCTGGCCCTGGAAAACCTGCTGGGCAACGCCTGGAAGTTCACCTCGGGACGGCCCGACGCCAGGATCGCGTTCGGCGCCGAGTGGCTGAACGGCGAACTGGTGTGCGTGGTGAAGGACAACGGCGCCGGCTTCGACATGGCCTATGCCGGCAAGCTGTTCGTGATGTTCCAGCGGCTGCACTCGGCCGCCGAATTCCCCGGGCACGGGATCGGGCTGGCCAACGTGCAGCGGGTCGTCGCGCGGCACGGCGGCCGCATCTGGGCCGAGGGCGCGCCGGGCGCCGGCGCCACCTTCCGCTTCACGCTGGGCAGCGGGCCGGCGCCGGCCGGCTGAAGCTCACTGCGGCTGGAAGCCGCTGTTCCTGATGATGCGGGCCCAGGTCTGGGAGTAGGCGCGTTCGCGGCTGGCCAGCTGCTGCTGCGGCATGAAGCCGACGGTCAGGCCGAGGCTGGTCAGGTGGTCGCGCACTTCCGGCAGGGCCACGACCTTGGCCAACGCGGTGGAGAAGCGGTCGATCGCCGCCTGCGGCGTGCCGGCCGGCGCGAAGAAGCCGTAGTAGGGAACGTCCTCGAAGCCGGCCAGGCCCAGCTCGGCGAACGTCGGGGCTTCCGGCATGGCGGCCTGCCGTGCATTGCCCATCACCGCCACCACCCGGATCTTGCCGGCCTTGTGGTTCTCGACGAAGTCGGGAATCGAGCCGACGCCGGCGCCGATCTGGTTGCCCAGCATGTCGCCCATCATCGGTGCGCTGCCGCGGTAGGGCGCGGCCACCAGGTCGAGGTTGTACTTCTGGCCGATCAGCTTGACCAGGAACTCCGGGACCGACGCCGGCGCGGGCACCCCGACGTTGCCCTTGCCGCCGCGCTGGGTGCGCACCCAGGTGATGTATTCGGACATCGAGCGCGCCGGCGTGCCGCCCGACACCGCGAAGGCGTTGACGAAGGTGGCGAACCCGGCCACCGGCACGAAGTCGCGCGCCGGATCGAACCCTGGATTGCGCGTCACCAGCGGCAGGATCGAGACGGTGTGATCGTGGCTGATGAAGAAGGTCGTGCCGTCGGGCGCCGCGGCCTTCAGCGCCTGGGCCGCGATCTGGCCGCCGGCGCCGGCCTTGTTCTCGACCACCACTGACTGGCCGAGCTGGTCCTTGAGCTTGTCGGCCAGGGTGCGGGCGATGGCGTCGGTGCCGCCGCCGGGCGGGAAGCCGACCAGGATGCGGATGGGATTGCCGCTGCCTTGGGCATGGGCGGGCGCGGCCGGCAGGCCGGTGGCCAGCGCCAGGGCCAGGCCAAGGCCACCCAGGACGCGTCGACGGGAAAAGTGAACCATGGGCAAGACTCCTGCGCGAGAAGGGGCAAAAGTGCAGATTGTTGCAAAGACCCGCCGGACTTGTCCGGGCACGTAGAATATTCCGCTTGCTCAAGGAGCGCTGCAGCGCAGGGGCGGCCCCCTGCGCCAGGCTTGAGGACACAACGGCGCTCACCTCCATCAACCGCCGGCGCACGGGCGTCGGCCACATGCAGGACGAGCCATGTCGCAGGCAGTACCCCTCCCCCCCATGCAACTGGCCGGCCTGGAGCCGCTGCTGGTCGGCGCGGCGCAGCCGGCGGCCGACGACGACGCGGGCCGGCGGCCGGTCGCGTCGTTCGTGAACGTGGGCGAACGCACCAACGTCACCGGCTCCAAGGCCTTCGCCCGGATGATCCTGGAGGGCCGCTTCGAGGACGCGCTGGCGGTGGCGCGCCAGCAGGTCGAGAACGGCGCGCAGGTCATCGACATCAACATGGACGAGGCGATGCTGGACAGCCGCGCCGCCATGGTGCGCTTCCTCAATCTGATCGCCAGCGAGCCCGATATCGCCCGCGTGCCGATCATGGTCGACTCCTCCAAGTGGGAGGTGATCGAGGCCGGGCTGCGCTGCATCCAGGGCAAGGCGATCGTCAATTCGATCTCGATGAAGGAGGGCGTGGAGGCCTTCAAGCACCACGCCAAGCTGGTGAAGCGCTACGGCGCGGCGGCCGTCGTGATGGCGTTCGACGAGCAGGGCCAGGCCGACACCTTCCAGCGCAAGACCGCGATCTGCGAGCGCGCGTACCGCATCCTGGTCGACGAGGTCGATTTTCCGCCCGAGGACATCATCTTCGACCCCAACATCTTCGCCATTGCCACCGGCATCGAGGAGCACGACAACTACGCGGTCGACTTCATCAATGCGACCCGCTGGATCAAGGAGCACCTGCCGGGCGCGAAGGTGTCGGGCGGCGTCTCCAACGTCAGCTTCTCGTTCCGTGGCAACGATCCGGTGCGCGAGGCCATCCACACCGTGTTCCTGTACCACGCGATCAAGGCCGGCATGGACATGGGCATCGTCAATGCCGGGATGGTCGGCGTCTATGACGAGCTGGACCCGGTGCTGCGCGAGCGGGTCGAGGACGTGGTGCTCAACCGCCGGCCGGACGCCGGCGAGCGGCTGGTGGAATTGGCCGAGACCGTCAAGGGTGCGGCCCGCGACGAGGGCAAGAAGAGCGAATGGCGCCAGCTGCCGGTGCCGCAGCGGCTGGCGCACGCGCTGGTGCACGGCATCACGGACCACATCGTCGCCGACACCGAGGAAGCGTACCAGGCGGTGCTGCGGCAGGGCGGCCGGCCGCTGCACGTGATCGAAGGGCCGCTCATGGACGGGATGAATGTCGTGGGCGACCTGTTCGGCCAGGGCAAGATGTTCCTGCCGCAGGTGGTGAAGTCGGCCCGCGTGATGAAGCAGGCCGTGGCGCACCTGATCCCCTACATCGAGGCCGAGAAGCAGGCCCAGGCCGCGGCCGGCATGCAGGTGCGCAGCAAGGGCAAGATCGTCATCGCCACCGTCAAGGGCGACGTGCACGACATCGGCAAGAACATCGTCACGGTGGTCCTGCAGTGCAACAACTTCGAGGTCGTGAACATGGGCGTGATGGTCCCCTGCCACGAGATCCTGGCGCGCGCCAAGGTCGAGGGGGCGGACATCGTCGGCCTGTCGGGGCTGATCACGCCGTCGCTGGAGGAGATGCAGTACGTCGCCGGCGAGATGCAGAAGGACGAGCATTTCCGGCTGCGCAAGATCCCGCTGCTGATCGGCGGCGCCACCACCAGCCGGGTCCACACGGCGGTGAAGATCGCGCCCCACTACGACGGCCCGGTGGTGTACGTGCCGGACGCCTCGCGCAGCGTCAACATGGCGCAGGGACTGCTGTCGGAGCAGGCGGCGAAGTTCATCGCCGACGTGCGGGCCGACTACGACAAGGTGCGCGCCCAGCATGCCGCCCGCAAGCAGGTGCCGCTGTGGCCGCTGGCGCAGGCGCGCGCCAACAGGACGCCGATCGACTGGTCGGGCTACGCGCCGCCGCGGCCCAAGTTCATCGGACGCCGGCTGTTCCGCAAGTTCGACCTGGCCGAACTGGCCCGCTCGATCGACTGGGGCCCGTTCTTCCAGACCTGGGACCTGGCCGGGCGTTTTCCCGACATCCTGAAGGACGAAGTGGTGGGCGCCGAGGCGGTGCGCGTCTATGCCGACGGCCAGCGCATGCTCAAGCGCCTGATCGACGGCCGCTGGCTGACGGCCAACGCGGTGCTGGGATTCTGGCCGGCCAACACCGTGCGCGACGACGACATCGAGCTGTACACCGACGAGTCGCGCCGCACGGTGGCGATGACCTGGCATGGCCTGCGCCAGCAGACCGAGAAGGAAGTGGTCGAGGGCCGGCAGCGCCCCAGCCGCTGCCTGGCCGACTTCATCGCGCCTCGGGGCGTCGCCGACGACTACATCGGGATGTTCGCCGTGACGGCCGGCATCGGCGCCGAGCAGAAGGAACGCGCCTTCGTGGCCGACCACGACGACTATTCGGCGATCACGCTGAAGGCGCTGGCCGACCGGCTGGCCGAGGCGTTCGCCGAGGTGCTGCACGAGCGGGTGCGACGCGACCTGTGGGGCTACGCGCCCGGCGAGGCGCTGTCGCTGCAGGACGAGATCGCCGAGAAGTACCGCGGCATCCGGCCGGCACCGGGCTATCCGGCCTGCCCCGACCACAGCGTCAAGCGCGGGCTGTTCGACCTGCTGCAGGCCGGCGACGCCGGGATCGAGCTCACCGAGAGCATGGCGATGGCACCGGCCGCCAGCGTGTGCGGCTTCTACTTCAGCCACCCGGAGAGCACCTACTTCAGCGTGGGGCGCATCGGGCAGGACCAGGTCGAGGATCTCGCCCGGCGCCGCGGCGCCGAAGTGGCGCAGGTGCAGCGCCTGCTGGCGCCGAACCTGTAGCTCAGGCCGGCGGCGCCAGCGGCACCAGCGAGCGGCGCTGCGCCAGCTGCAGCGCCAGCACGGCGACCACGCCCATCGCCAGCAGCAGCCACAGGCCCGCCGTGTAGCCGCCGGCGGGGCTCCACAGCAGGCCCAGCACCAGCGGCGCGAGCGCCCGGGTGACGGCCGTGGGCAGCCCCAGCGCGCCGTTGAGCGACGCGACATGCTCCCGGTTGACGTACTGGGCGATGGCCGTGCCCTTGACGATGGTCAGCATGCCGTTGCCCAGCCCGTACAGCAGCACGAACAGCAACGCCGCCCAGGCTTGCCCGGCGCCGGCCAGCAGGGCCGCCAGACCCAGCGGGATCAGCAGCGGGATCAGCCGGTTGGCCAGGTGGATGTCGAAGCGGCGCTCGAAGAAGAACAGCAGCAGGCGCCCCGCTACCTGCAGCAGGCCGATGCCGGCGGGCACCGCGATCACCCAGGCCTCGGCCAGCCCGCCGCCGCGCAGCAGGCTGATCATGTGCGGCGGCAGGGCCGCGGCCACGCCCATGGTGCAGACCACGAACACGCCGATCAGCAGGAACGGCGGGCTGCGCAGGTACGGTGAGGCCGAACGCGCGGCCACGGGCCCCGCCGCGGCGGCCGGTCGCGGTGCGCCGCGCAGCGCCAGCGCGTGCAGCGGCACGCAGACCAGCAGGTTGATGGCGGCCAGCACCCACAGCGCGTGGCGCCAGCCGAGCGACTGGATCAGCCAGGCGGTGAGCGGGATGAACACGGTGCTGGCCAGCCCGCCGAGGAAGGTGAGCGTGATGATCGCCCGCCGGAAGTCCAGCGGGAAGCGGCGCGTGACGACCGCGAACACCGGGGTGTACAGCGTGGCCGCCATGCCGGCGCCCAGCACGGTCCAGACGGCATAGAAGCCGGCGATGCCGCCAATCGCGCCGTGCGCCGCCAGCGCCGCCGCCACCAGCAGCGATCCCGCCGTCATCACGGCGCGCTCGTGGCCGGCATCGATCCAGCGGCCGACCGGATACGCCAGCAGGCCCTCGGCGAGCAGGGCCAGGCTGAAGGCGGCCGACGCCTGCGCCCGCGTCAGGCCCAGCTCGCGCTCGACTGGCTCCAGCAACAGCGCGAAGGTATAGAAGGCGGTGCCCCAGGAGATCAGCTGGGCCAGCGACAGCCATGCGATCAGGCGGTGATCATGGGTCGGCTGCGCGCTCGTGGGCATGAAGGCGATTGTGCCGGGGCCGCATGGTGGTCGGCCGCCGGCGCGCTGCCCGGTCTGGCCTGGTCAGCGCACCGGTCGGCCGCCGCCGCCGCCGCCACCACCACCACCACCGCGGCCACCACCGCTGCCGCCGCCCCCGCCACCACCGGGGCCGCCGCCCCCCCCGCCTCCGCCGCCCCCGCCGGCACCCGCGCCGCCGCCGCCACCACCACCACCGCCGGCACCACCGCCGGCACCACCGCCGGCACCACCCGAACCGCCGCCAGGGCTGCCGCCGGCAGGGCAGGAAAGACCGTTGGTGGCTGAGAGCAACTGGCCCAGGTTGGCCCGCAGCTCGCAGAAGCTGGGATCGAGCTGGCGCAGCCCCACCACCAGGGTCAACGACACCACGCCGACCAGCAGCGCGTATTCGACGACTTGGGCGCCGGCCTCGGCGCGCAGGAACGAGTCGATTGGCTTCACGGCGGCCTCCCGGATCTGTCGTCGCCAGTGACAAGACTCTACCGGTGCGGCCTGGTGCTCACAATGGACGCGCCGCAGTGATTTGTCCCGCGCTCATGGGACAAAGCTCCCCGACCGTTGCAGCGTCAGGACGTGGCGGTCAGCCCGCGCCGGTACTGGACCGCCTCGGCCACATGCTCGACCTGGGTGTGCGCCGCGCCGTCCAGATCAGCGATGGTGCGCGCCACCTTCAGTGCGCGATGGGTGGAGCGCGCGCTCCAGGCCAGGCGAGCGGCGGCCAGCTGCAGGAAGCGCGCGCCGGCCGCGTCCAGCCGCGCGTGCCGCTCGAGCTCCTGGCCGTGCAGCGCATGGTTCGGCCTGCCCTGGCGCGCCAGCGCTCGCTCGCGTGCGGCGGCCGACCGGGCCCGGATGGCCGCGCTCGACTCGCCGGGCGGCGCCGCCAGCAATTCGTCGGCCGGTACGGCCGGCACCTCGACGTGCAGGTCGATGCGATCGAGCAAGGGTCCGCTCAACTTGCCCTGGTAGCGGGCGACCTGGTCGGGCGTGCAGCGGCACGAGCGGTGCGCCGCGCCCAGCCAGCCGCAGGGGCAGGGGTTCATCGCCCCGATGAACTGGAACTGTGCCGGGAACTCGGCCCGCCGGGCGGCGCGCGCGATGGTGATGCGGCCGGTCTCCAGCGGCTCGCGCAAGGCCTCCAGGGCGGACCGTGGAAACTCCGGGAGCTCGTCCATGAACAGCACGCCGTGGTGGGCCAGCGAGATCTCGCCCGGGCGTGGCGGCGAGCCGCCGCCGACCAGCGCCACGGCGCTGGCCGTGTGGTGCGGGCTGCAGGTGGGCCGCAGGCCCCAGCGCTCCAGCGCGAGCTGGCCGGCCAGGCTGGCGATGGCGGCGCTTTGCAGCGCCTCCTGTGCCGTCATCGGCGGCAGCAGACCCGCGAAGCGCTGCGCCAGCATCGACTTGCCCGAGCCCGGCGGACCCAGCATCAGGACGCTGTGCGCGCCGGCGGCCGCGATTTCCAGCGCTCGCTTGGCCCCGGCCTGGCCCTTCACGTCGGCCAGGTCCGGATAGCTTGCCACCGCGAGCGCCGGCCGCGCGGCCAGCGGCGTCCATGGCGGCGCGCCGTCGCCCGTGTCGCCGGCGCCGGGTCGGAACTGCCGCACCACGTCCAGCAGGTGGCCAGCCCGATAGACCTGCGCCTGCGGCACCAGCGCCGCCTCCTCGGCGCTGCCCGGCGGCAACACCAGCTTCGCGCTGGTGCCAGCGGCTTGCAGTGCCAGGCTCATGGCGAGCGCGCCGCGCACCGGCCGCAGCTCGCCCGACAGCGACAGCTCGCCGGCGAATTCGTAGCCGGCCAGCAGCGCCGGGTCCAGCTGGCCGCCGGCGGCCAGGATGCCCAGCGCGATCGGCAGGTCCAGCCGGCCCGAGTCCTTGGGCAGGTCCGCCGGCGCCAGGTTCACGGTGATGCGCTTGTTGTGCGGGAAGTCCAGGCCGCAGTTGAGGATCGCACTGCGCACCCGCTCGCGCGCCTCCTTCACCTCGGTGTCGGCCAGGCCCACCAGCGTGAAGCTTGGCAGCCCGTTGGCCAGGTGCACCTCGACAGTGACGGCGGCCGCCTGCAGCCCCACCAGGGAGCGGCTCTGCACCAAAGACAAGCTCATCGTTGATCCCCATCGGGGTGCACGTGCATCGCCGATGCCATGGAATGAACCGAACGGCACCAGCGCGGTGCGGTTCGGGCTGTCCTGCCCGACTTCAACGCGGCAGTGCCCACCGGCGTGGACGACCGGCTCGCTCTGCCGCAGCCTGGCACGGTCCGTGCGAAGTCTGCAGCGCGATCCCTTCAACTCAGGAGCCATCAGTGCATTTCACCCGTACCACCATGGTCCTCGCCCTGCTCGGCCTTGCCGGCGGGGCGTGGGCGCAAGCCAAGGCGGAGCCCGACTACAGCCTCTCCTTCAACGCCGGCGTCGTGACCGACTACCGCTACCGCGGCATTTCGCAGTCGCGCCTGAAGCCCGCGCTGCAGGGCGGCGCCGACTTCTCGCACAAGAGCGGGCTGTACCTGGGAGCGTGGGCTTCGACCATCAAGTGGATCAAGGACGCAGGCGGCGACGCGCCGCTGGAGCTGGACCTCTATGGCGGCTACAAGGGCACTGCGGGTGCGTTCGGCTACGACGCCGGCGTGCTGCGCTACCAGTACCCGGGCCACGACCTGGCGATCAGCCCCAACACCACCGAGCTGTACGCCGCCGGCAGTTTCGGCCCCGCGACGCTGAAGTATTCGCATTCGGTGACCAACCTGTTCGGGTTCGCCGACAGCAAGGGCAGCGGCTATCTCGACCTCAGCGCGAGTTTCGACCTGGGCAACGGCTATTCGGTGGCGCCGCACGCGGGTCACCAGAAGGTCCGGAACAACTCCGCCTCCTCCTACACCGACTACGCGCTCACGCTCGGCAAGGACTTCGGCAACGGCTTCTCCGCCAGCGTGGCGGCCGTCGGCACCGACGCCGAGCGCTCGCTCTACGTCACGCCGGCCGGCCGGTTCACGGGCCGCAGCGGGCTGGTGCTGGGCGCCAGGTACGCCTTCTGACCCTCACTGCAAGGAGCTGCCATGAAACTCGTTACGGCGATCATCAAGCCGTTCAAGCTCGACGAAGTGCGCGAGGCGCTGTCCGCCATCGGCGTGCAAGGCATCACCGTCACCGAAGTCAAGGGCTTCGGGCGACAGAAGGGCCACACCGAGCTGTACCGCGGGGCCGAATACGTCGTCGACTTCCTGCCGAAAGTGAAGATCGAGGCCGCCGTCGACGACGCGCTGGTCGAGCAGGTGATCGAGGCGATGGAGAGCGCGGCCCGCACCGGCAAGATCGGCGACGGGAAGATCTTCGTCTACGACCTCGAGCAGGTGATCCGCATCCGCACCGGCGAAACCGGCAAGGAGGCCCTGTGAACGACCGCATGACATCACGTGGAGAGCGCTCGATGAAGAACGTGTTCGCGTCGCTGGCCCTCGGGCTGGCGCTGTTCACCGGCGGTGCGGCCCTGGCGCAGGCGCCGGCCACGCCCGCCGCGCCCGCCGCTGCCGAAAGCGCCGCGCCGGCGGCTGCCGCCCCGGCAGCGGCGACCGCCCCGGCCGCAGCCACGGCCGCAGCCACCGCCGCGGCGGCACCCGCTGCTGCTGCTGCCGCCGCCGCTCCGGCACCGGTGCCGAACAAGGGCGACACCGCCTGGATGACCGTGGCGACGCTGCTGGTCATCCTGATGACGCTGCCGGGCCTGGCGCTGTTCTACGGCGGCCTGGTGCGCAGCAAGAACATGCTGTCGGTGCTGATGCAGGTGTTCGTGGTCTCCGCGCTGATCTACGTGCTGTGGGTCCTGTACGGCTACAGCGCGGCGTTCACGGCCGGCAACCCGTTCATCGGGAGCCTGGACAAGCTGTTCCTCAAGGGCGTCACGCCGGACTCGGTGGCGGCCACCTTCAGCAAGGGCGTGGTGATCCCGGAGCTCAGCTTCGCGGCGTTCCAGGCCACCTTCGCGGCCATCACCTGCGCGCTGATCGTCGGCGCCTTCGCCGAGCGCATCCGCTTCGCGTCGGTGCTGCTGTTCATGGTGCTGTGGTTCACCTTCAGCTACCTGCCGGTGGCCCACATGGTGTGGTATTGGGACGGTCCGGACGCGATCACCGACGCCGCCGCGCTGGAGAAGGTGACGGCGGCGGCGGGCTGGCTGTGGGCCAAGGGCGCGCTGGACTTCGCCGGCGGTACGGTGGTGCACATCAACGCCGGCGTCGCCGGGCTGGTCGGCGCCTTCGTGCTGGGCAAGCGGATCGGCTGGGGCCGCGAATCGCTGGCGCCGCACAGCCTCACGCTGACGATGGTCGGTGCGTCCCTGCTGTGGGTGGGCTGGTTCGGCTTCAACGCCGGCTCCAACCTGGAGGCCACCGGCGTGGCCGCCCTGGCCTTCATCAACACGCTGGTGGCCACGGCCGCGGCGACGCTGTCCTGGATCGCCGGCGAGGCGCTGAGCAAGGGCAAGGCCTCGATGCTGGGCGCCGCGTCCGGCGCGGTGGCCGGCCTGGTGGCGATCACGCCCGCCTGCGGCTTCGTCGGCCCGATGGGGGCGCTGGTGATCGGCCTGGTGGCGGGCCTGCTGTGCCTGTGGGGCGTCAACGGCCTGAAGCGGCTGCTCGGCGCCGACGATGCGCTGGACGTGTTCGGCGTGCACGGCGTGGGCGGCATCGCCGGCGCGCTGCTGACCGGCGTGTTCGCGTCGCCGGCGCTGGGCGGCACCGGCATCTACGACTACGTCGCCAACAAGGTGGCCGCCGAGTACTCGATCGCCGGCCAGGTGTGGATCCAGTTCCAGGCCGTGCTGACCACCATCGTCTGGTCGGCGGTGGTCTCGTTCGTTGCCTACAAGGTGGTCGACCTGGTGCTCGGGCTGCGCGTTTCGGAAGAGGAAGAGCGCGAAGGCCTGGACATCTCGGCCCACGGCGAGGCGGCCTACAGCCGCTGAGGGGTGCCCGCCGGTTTGCTGCAAGTCTCCTCGTAGACCTTCACCCGCCGCGCGCCGAGGGCGCCGGCGGGTTTCTTTCGCGTCGGGCGGGCGGCGCCGGCGGCACAATGCGGCCAGGAGGCCCCCATGGACAGCTGGAGCATCGCCGTGCCGCAGCCCGACCAGCTCGGCGAGTCGCCGTTCTGGCACCCGGGCGAGGGCCGGCTGTACTGGGTCGACATCCAGGGGCGCGCGCTGAACCGGCTGGATCCGGCCGGCGGCGACCCGGAGCGCTGGGACATGCCGGCCGAGCCGGGCTGCATCGCGCCGGCCGCAGGCGGCGGCCTGGTCGTGGCGCTGCGCGACGGCATCTGGCGCGCGCCGCACTGGGGCGGGCCGCTGCGGCTGCTGGCCGCCGCGCCGTACGACAGCGCGACCACCCGGTTCAACGACGGCAAGGCCGATCCGGCCGGACGGTTCTGGGCCGGCAGCCTGTACGACCCGCGCGATGCCCGCGCGGCGGCGCTGTACTGCCTCGACCGCGCCTCGAGCCCCGCGGCGCTGCAGCGCATGGCCGGCGACGCCACGGTCGCCAACGGGCTGGCCTGGTCGCCCGACGCGCAGACCCTGTACTGGGCCGACACCAGCCGGCATGTGGTGTGGGCCTGGGACTGGGACGCGCCGACCAACGCGATGTCCAACCAGCGCGTGTTCCTGCAGTTCTCCGCCAAGCCGGCCGGCTGGCAGCCGGGCGACCCCGGCTATGGCGGCCGGCCCGACGGCGCGGCGATCGACGTGCACGGCAACTACTGGTGCGCGATGTACGAAGGCGGCCGCGTGCTGCAGTTCTCGCCGGCCGGCAAGCTGCTGCGCGACATTGCGGTGCCGGTGCGCTGTCCGACGATGCCTTGCTTCGGCGGCGCCGACTTGAGGACGCTGTACCTGACGACGGCGCGGCATTCGCGCACGCCGGCGGAACTGCGCGAGCAGCCGCAGGCGGGCTGCGTGTTCGCGCTGCGCGTGGACGTGCCGGGCCTGCCCGTGCATTTCGTGCGCGACTGACGCCCCCGGCGGGCCGGCCGGCCCGCTGGAGCTACCATGCGGCCCATGGAGACCATCGTCGAGCCGCTCATCGAGCGCATCCGGACCGCGGCCGAGCGCGCGACGCCGCTGCGCATCCGCGGCGGGGGCAGCAAGGATTTCTACGGCGAGCGCCTCGAAGGCGAGCTGCTCGAGACTGCGCCGCTGGCCGGCATCACGAGCTACGAGCCGACCGAGCTGGTCGTCACGGCGCTGGCCGGCACGCCGCTGGCCGCGCTGGAGGCGGCGCTGGCCGAGCGCGGCCAGTGCCTGCCGTTCGAGCCGCCGCACTTCGGCGGCGGCGCCACCGTCGGCGGCATGGTCGCTGCCGGCCTGAGCGGTCCGGCGCGGGCCAATGCCGGGTCGGTGCGCGACTACGTGCTGGGCCTGACGCTGGTCAACGGCCGGGGCGAGCTGGTCACGTTCGGCGGCCAGGTGATGAAGAACGTGGCCGGCTACGACGTCTCGCGCCTGGTCGCGGGCTCGCTGGGCACGCTGGGCCTGATCGTCGAGGTGAGCCTCAAGGTGCTGCCGGTGGCGCCGGCCCAGGCCACGCTGAAGTTCGAGCTGACCCAGCAGGAGGCGCTGCGCCGGCTCAATGCCTGGGGCGGCCAGCCGCTCCCGCTCAACGCCAGCTGCTGGGTGTGCGACGACGGCGTGGACACGCTGTTCCTGCGCCTGCGCGGCGCGGTGGCCGCGGTGGAAGCGGCGTGCCGGGGGCTGGGCGGCGAGCGCCAGGACGAGGGCCGGGTGGCCGCCGACTGGGATGCCTGTCGCGACCAGCGGCTGCCCTGGTTCGCCGAGCGCGGTGCGCGCGACCTGTGGCGCCTCGCGCTGCCGCAGACAGCGCCGGTGCTGGAGCTGCCCGAAGCGCCGCTGGTCGAATGGCATGGCGGCCTGCGCTGGGTGCGCGCGCCGGCCGGTATGGCCGAGCGGCTGCGGCAGGCGGCCGCGCAGGCCGGCGGCCACGCCACGCTGTTCGCGCCGGCCGAGCCGCGCGCGCAACCGGCTGCGGGCCGGCTCACGCCGCTGCCGCCGCCGCTGGCCCGGATCCACCGCGAGCTCAAGCGCCAGTTCGATCCGGCCGGCATCTTCAACCGCGGCCGTCTCTACCCCGATTTCTAGAAGCGCATGCAAACGCACCTCAGTCCGGAGTTCGCGAACACGCCGCAAGGCCGGGAAGCCGAGGCCATCCTGCGGCGCTGCGTGCACTGCGGGTTCTGCACCGCCACCTGCCCGACCTACCAGCTGCTGGGCGACGAGCTCGACGGGCCGCGCGGTCGCATCTACCTGATCAAGCAGGTGCTGGAAGGCGAGCGGCCGACCCGCCGCACCCAGCTGCACCTGGACCGCTGCCTGACCTGCCGCAACTGCGAGAGCACCTGCCCCAGCGGCGTGGAATACGGCCGGCTGGTCGACATCGGGCGCCGCATCGTCGAGGAGAAGGTGCCGCGCGAACCCGGCGAGCAGGCCGTGCGCTGGGCGCTCAAGGAGGGCCTGAACTCCTCGCTGTTCGCGCCGGCGATGAAGCTCGGGCAGGCGCTGCGGCCGCTGTTGCCCGGCGTGCTGAGGCAGAAGGTCACGGCGCCGCGGGGCGCCGGCCGCTGGCCGGCCCGCGAGCATCCGCGCAAGGTGCTGCTGCTGGCCGGCTGCGTGCAGCCGGCGATGGCGCCCAACATCAACAGCGCCACCGCCCGGGTGCTGGACGCCGCCGGGATCCAGACCGTGGTGGCGCCCGAGGCGGGCTGCTGCGGCGCGGTGAAGTTCCACCTGAACGACCAGGCCGGCGGGCTGGCGCAGATGCGCGCCAACATCGACGCCTGGTGGCCGTGGGTGGAGCGCGGCCAGGTGGAAGCGATCGTGATGAACGCCTCGGGCTGCGGCGTCACGGTGGCCGAATACGGGCATCACCTGCAACACGACGCCGCCTACGCGGACAAGGCACGTCGCATCGGCGAACTCACCCGGGACCTGAGCCAGCTGCTGCCCGAGCTGGTGCCGTCGCTGCGCGGCAAGGTGCGGCCGCCCCCCGGCCTGCTGGCGTTCCATCCGCCCTGCAGCCTGCAGCACGGGCTGAAGCTGCGCGGGGGCGTCGAACGGCACCTGGGCGAGCTCGGATTCCAGGTCCGCGTCGCGCCGGCCGAGTCGCACCTGTGCTGCGGGTCGGCCGGCACCTATTCGGTGCTGCAGCCCAAGATCGCCGGTCAGCTGCGCGATCGCAAGCTGGCCGCGCTCGGCGAACTGGCGCCGCAGGCGATCATCTCCGCCAACATGGGATGCATCACGCACCTGCAGGGCGGCACGGCCACGCCGGTGCGCCACTGGATCGAGGCGCTGGACGACGCGCTGGCGGCGGCCGCGTGAGGGGCCAACGCCGGAAACCCAACGGCCGAACGCAGAGGCCGCAGAGGCTCGCAGAGGACGCAGAAAGGACAGAGGAAGGATGAAGAAGAAGCCTCCTCTTCCTCTTTTTCATTGAATTCTTCTGCGTCCTCTGCGCATTCTTGCGACCTCTGCGTTCGGCCGTTGGGTTTTCTCCGGCCAGGCTGACCACGCGGCGGCGGCGAAGATCAGCAGGCCGCCCAGCAGCACCTGTTGGGTCAGCTGCGCCGCGCCCAGCGCGACCGACGACAGGCTGGCGAACACGATCTCGGACAGCATGATGAGGGCCGTGGTGTGGGCGCTCAGGCGGGAGGCGCCGTACTGCAGGGCGACGTTGCTGGCCAGGAAGGCGAGGCTCAGGGCCAGTCCGAGCGCCCAGGCGGGCTGCATCTGCGGCGGCGCCGCGACGAATCCGAGCCGCAGCCCTGCCGCCGCGGCGGCGCCCGCCAGCAGCGCGCCGCCGACGAACATCGCCAGCACGCGCGAGGATGCGGGCACGTCATGCAGCCGGCGCAGCATCACGTTGTTCAGCGCGAAACTGAAGCCGCCGACCAGCGCCAGCCAGTCGGCCAGCGACTCCGGGACCGGCCACGCCGTGCCGGGCGTCTTGAGCACCACCGCCACGCCGGCCAGCGCGAGCAGCATGCGAAACAGCGATACCGGCGTCGGCCGCTCGGCCAGCAGCGCCCAGGCCAGCAGCACCGTCCAGGCCGGCATCAGGTAGAACAGCAGCACCACCCGGACCACGTCGCCCACGGTCACCGCCCAGTTGAAGCCGACGTTGGTCATGCCGGCTGCCGCGGCCAGCACCCAGACCGCCGGCTGGGCGAACAGGGCCCGCCAGGCGGTGGGCCGCAGCGCCAGCAGCACCGCCACCGACAGCAGGTAGACCAGCGTCGTGGCCAGCAGCGGGTGCAGTCCGGCCTGCTGCAACTGGCGGAACGGCCACCACGAGACGCCCCAGACGAAGGCGTTGAGGACCAGGGCCAGGGCCGGCAGCAGCGGGGCGCCCGCCTGGCTAGCCATGCGGGTTGTCGTGGCGCGCGACCCGCAGCAGGTGCTCGAGCTCGTCCCGCGAGTGGACGCAGTTGTGGCGGTGCCAGCGCTGGATCAGCCCCATCACGCCGGCCACCACGATGCCGAACGCCGTGATCGCGCTGAACGCCGACAGCCCCATGCCGGTGGACAGGCTGTAGAACGCGCCGAGCCCCAGGATGCAGGCCTGCTCGTTGAAGTTCTGCACGGCGATCGAGCGGCCGGCGCCCATCAGGTTGTGGCCGCGGTGCTGCAGCAGCGCGTTCATCGGCACCACCATGAAGCCGCCGATCGCGCCCAGCAGGATGAGGAACGGTGCGGCGACCCAGACGTTGCCGATGAAGTTCATCATGATCACCAGCAACCCCATCAGGATGCCCAGCGGCATCACGCTGGTGGCCATGTCCAGCCGCATCCGCAGCGACGCGACGATGGCGCCGACGGCCGTGCCCAGCGCCACCACGCCCGACAGCGCCGACGCCTGCGTGGTGCTGTAGCTCAGTGCCGCGGCGCTCCAGGCCAGGATGATGTAGCGCAGGTTGCCGCTGACGCCCCAGATCAGCGTCGTGGTGGCCAGCGAGATCTGCCCCAGCTTGTCGCGCCACAGGCGCGAGTTGCAGATCCAGAAGTCCGGCACCAGGTGCAGCACGTTGCGCGGCATCGGCCGCATCTCGACCCCCGTGTGGGGGATGCGCAGGTTGAACCACGCGGCCAGCACGTAGACGAAGATCAGCACGAAGATGGCCGCTTCGGGCGGCGTGTCGATGCCGGTGTCGATCAGCGGGAAGTCGATGCCGAGCATGCGGGTGGCCACCGCCTGGCTCACCAGCTGGCCGCCCAGCAGGATGCCCAGGATGATCGAGGCGATCGTGAGGCCCTCGATCCAGCCGTTGGCCTTGACCAGCTGCGACGCCGGCAGCAGCTCGGTGAGGATGCCGTACTTGGCCGGCGAATAGGCGGCCGCGCCCAGGCCCACCACGGCGTATGCCAGCAGCGGGTGGCTGCCCACCAGCATCATGACGCAGCCCACCACCTTGATGGCGTTGCTGATGAACATGACCTTGCCCTTGGGCATCGAGTCGGCGAAGGCCCCCACGAACGGCGCCAGCACCACGTAGAACAGGGCGAACATCGGCACCAGGGCGGCCCGCTGCCATTCCGCCGCCCCGCCGGTGCGCAGCAGTTCCACCGCGGCCACGAACAATGCGTTGTCGGCCAGCGACGAGAAGAACTGGGCCGACATGATCGTGTAAAAACCGCGCTTCATTGGCTGCTGTGGCCGCGCATCAGCCTCCTGATGGCGAGAGTTGGGGGATGCGTCTCCTGGACCGCAGAAGGTTATATCACGCCCCCGAGTGCGAAAATCGCGCCTCCTCCCGCGTCAATTTGCCGCCATGCCACGCCCGATCCAGGCCACCATCCACACCGCCGCCCTGCGCCACAACCTCGATCGCATGCGCCGCGCCGCGCCGGGGGCCCGGGTCTGGGCGGTCGTCAAGGCCAACGCCTACGGCCACGGCATCGAGCGCGCCTTCGAGGGGCTGCGCGGCGCGGATGGCTTCGCCCTGCTCGATCTGGAGGAGGCGCAGCGGGTGCGGACGCTGGGCTGGCGCGGTCCCGTCCTGCTGCTGGAGGGCGTGTTCGAGCCGCGCGACCTCGAGCTGTGCTCGCGCCTGCACCTGTGGCACACGGTGCATTGCGACGAGCAGATCGAGATGCTGGCGATGCACAAGACGCATATGCCGCACCGGGTGTTCCTCAAGCTCAATTCCGGCATGAACCGGCTCGGCTTCACGCCGCAGCGGCTGCGCGCGGCCTACGCCCGGCTGGCCGCCCTGCCCCAGGTCGACGAGATCTCGTTTGTCAGCCATTTCAGCGATGCCGACGTGCCCGGCGGCATCGCCGGACCGCTGGCGGTCTTCCAGGAGGCCACCCGCGACCTGCCGGGCGAGCGCTCGCTGTCCAACAGCGCCGCGGCGCTGCGCCACGGCGCCGAGGCCGCCGCCCGGGCCGACTGGATCCGTCCCGGCATCGCGGTGTACGGCAGCGCTCCCGACTTCCCCGAGCACGACATCGCGCACTGGGACCTGCGCCCGGCCATGACATTGGCGACCCGGATCATCGGGGTGCAGCAGTTGCAGCGCGGCGACACGGTGGGCTACGGCTCCAGCTTCACGGCCGAGGGGCCGCTGCGCATCGGCGTGGCCGCCTGCGGCTACGCCGACGGCTACCCGCGCCACTGCGGCACCGGCACCCCGCTGCTGGTCGAGGGCGTGCGCAGCCGCCTGATCGGACGCGTCAGCATGGACATGATCGCGGTGGACCTGACGCCGGTGCCGCAAGCCGGCTTCGGCAGCGAGGTGACCCTGTGGGGCCGGGCCGGCAACGGCGCCGTGCTGGCGATCGACGAGCCGGCCCGCGCCGCCGGCACCCTGGGCTACGAGCTGATGTGCGCCCTGGCGCAGCGGGTGCCTGTCGTGGTGGAGTAATCGCGGACACTGCGCCAGCCGTCAACCCAACAGCCGGACGCAGAGGTCGCAAGGGGACGCAGAGGTCGCAAAAGAAGTCAGGAGAAGACCTTCAGAAGAAGCTCGGACTTCATTTTCTGCCTGTCTCTTCTGCGTCCTCTGCGTCCGGCTGTCCGCTCTCGCCCCCGCGTTCAGACCCGCTTGCGCATTCCCAGCGCCGTCACCGCGCCGACCACGACCAGCGCGCCGGCGACCTGCACCGGCGCGATCGCCTGATCCAGGATCAGCCAGCCGAGTACCAGCGCGAACACCGGCTCGACGTTCATGATGGCCGAGTTGCCGACCACGCCCAGCCGTGGCAGCACGGTGAACATGATGGTGAACGCGGTGCCGTACAGGAAGGTGAGGGTCGCCAGGCCCCACCAGCCGGGCGCCGCCGCCGGCAGCTGCAAGCCACCTTGCAGGGCCACGCTGGCGATCGCCACCGCGCCGGCCAGCGTCATGGTGGTGGCGGTGCGCACCCGGCCGTCGAGGTCGGCCGCCTCGTGCTGCGTCAGCACCATGGCCAGCCCGAAGGTGGCCGCCGCCGCCAGCGCGAACGCCACGCCGGCGCCGATGCTGGCCCACTGGCCGGCCGCGCCCAGGCCGGAGGCGGCGCCCAACACGTCCAGCGCGAGCGCGAGCCCGACCAGGATCACCGGCATCGCGATCAGCATGGGTCGGTCCGGCGGATGGCGGTACACCGCCGCGGCCCAGAAGGCGATCCAGATCGGGTAGGTGTTGAAGGCCAGCAGCGCCAGCGCCACCGGCAGCCGCGCGACGGCCGAATAGATGCACAGGCTCTGCACCCCGATCAGCAGGCCGATCGCCGGCAGGAACCAGCGATGGCGGGCGGTGAAGCGCAGCGGCACCCGCTGCAGGGCGATCAGCAGCGCCAGCACGACGGCGGTGACGCCGCTGCGGAACACCACGGCCGTGGCGACGCCGGTGCCGTGGTTGAAGGCGACCCGCGCGGCCACGTGGTTGGCGCCCATCATCAGGGCGATCAGCAGCAGCGTCGCGAACGCCGTCGTGCTGAGGGCGCGGCCCCGCATCAGTACAGCCCGCGCACCCGCGCGTGCAGCCGCGCCAGGCCCAGCAGGGCGTCGGTGAACGGGGTCGCGACGCCGGTCAGCGTGCCCAGTTCCCGCACGGCGCCGACCAGCGCGTCCAGCTCCACCGGCCGGCCGGCTTCCACGTCCTGCAGCATCGAGGTCTTGAAGGCGCCGAGCTTGCGCGTGACCTGGTGGCGGTCTTCCGGCTGCTGCGCGATCGGCAGCCCGATGCGCGCGCCGATCTCCCTGGCCTCCAGCATGACGGCGCTGACGAAGCCGCGCACCAGGTCGTCCTGCAGCACCAGGTCGCCGGTGGCGCCGGTGATGGCGCTGACCGGATTCATCGTCATGTTGCCCCACAGCTTGAACCAGATGTCCTGCTGGATCTGGCCGGACAGCTCGGCGTCGAAGCCGGCACGCGCCAGCAGCGCGACCAGCCGCTCGACGCGCTGGCTGCGCCCGCCGGCCGGCTCGCCCACGATCAGCCGTCCGCCGAAGTGGTGGCGGGCCTGGGCCGGCGCCTCCAGCGAGCAGCTGGCGTGGACGACGCAGCCGACCACCTGCCGCCCGGGGATGGCCCGGCCGATGCTGCCCTGCGGGTCCACCGCCAGCAGCCGGGTGCTGGCCAGCGCGCCACCGAAGCCTTCGAAGAACCACCAGGGCACGCCGTTCATGGCGGTGAGGACCGTGGTCGAGGGCGCCAGCAGCGGCCCCAGCGCGTCGGCCACGGCCGCCATCGCTGGCGCCTTCACGGCGACGATCACCAGATCCTGCGCGCCCAAGGCCGCGGCGTCGGCGCTGGCATGCACCGGCACTGTCGTCGTCCCCCTCGCCGTGTGCAAGGTGAGCCCGCGCTCGCGCAGCGCCTGCAGCGTGGCGCCGCGGGCCAGCACGCTCAGGTCGCAGCCGGCCTGCGCCAGCTTCACGCCGATCCAGCCACCGATCGCCCCGGCCCCGACGATGCCGACCTTCATCGGCTCGCCCCGGCGAACAGCGCGTTGATGTTGTTGTGCTTGCCGTCGTACTGCGCCGGCGCGTCGTCGATCTGCAGCGTCAGGCCGATCAGCCGGCGTTCGTACAGGCCCCCCAGGTGCGCCTTGGCCGCGGCCAGCAGCGCGTCGCCGACCTCCCGGCGGATCGCGTCGGAGCGGCCCGGCGCCATGCGCAGGTTCAGGTAGACGAAGGCATAGTCGCGCGCGCCGTCGGCCACGGCGAAGTGCGGGGCCGGATAGGCGTACACCCGGGTGCCGCCGGTGGGGAACAGCTGGTCGCCGGCGTCGTTGCGCACCGCGAGCATGGTGTCGGCCAGCGTGCGGCACAGCGCCGTCATGCTGGTCTCGGCTTCGAGGTTGGCGGTGTAGAGGATGACGAGGTGCGGCATGGCAATCCGGTGGTGCGGCCGCGAGCTTACCCCCGCTCGCCCGCCGCGCCGCCCGCCAGGGTGACGGCGCGCTGCGGCGCGGTGTTGACCTGCAGCGAGAAGACGTCGGGGCGGGCGTAGTGGCCGACCGGGTCGAAGTCCATCTGCGCCATGGGGATCAACGACAGGTCGAGTTCCGCCGTCAGCAGCGCATCCTCGTTGAACACCGGGCCGGCCAGCACCTTTCCGAGTGGATCGATGATGAGGCTGCCGCCGCGCATCAGCACCGTGTCGGGCGCCTGCGCCAACCGGTTGTTCATGTCGGCCGGGAACTGGCTGCGCCGCAGGTGCTGGCAGGCCGACAGCACGAAGCAGCGCCCCTCCAGCGCGATGTGCTGCATGGTCGAGGCCCAGCTGTCGCGGTCGTCGGCCGTCGGCGCGCAGTACAGGGCCACCCGCTGCTGGTACATCGCCATGCGCAGCGCCGGCATGTAGTTCTCCCAGCAGATCACGGCGCCCAGTTTGCCGAACGGCGTGTCCACCGCGGCCAGCGTCGAGCCGTCGCCGAAGCCCCACACCAGCCGCTCCAGCGCCGTGGGCATCAGCTTGCGGTGCTTGCCGAGGATGCCTTCCGGCCCCAGGTACACGGCCGTGCAATAGAGGGTGCCGCCGTCGCGTTCGATGATGCCGACCACGGTGTACAGCTTGTGGCGCGCCGCGGCCTTGGCCAGTTGCGCGATCTCGGGACCGTCGGCGGTGACGGCGGCGTCGAAATAGCGCTTGAAGTCGGCCCGGCCTTCCGGCGTCCGGCCACCCAGGTAGATGTGGAAGTCGGCGCCTTTCGGATAGCCGCCGATGAAGGCTTCGGGGAACACCAGCAGTTGCGCGCCTTGCCTGGCGGCGTCCGCCATGAGCCCGATCGCGCGCTCCACGGTGGCGGGCGTGTCGAACAGGACGGTGGCGGTCTGCGCGACCGCCGCGGTGAGGACATGGCCCATGCTGGCTCCTGGCATTGCAAACCCGTCAGCGTACGGCAGGCCGGGCCAGCCCGCCACGGCGCTTTCCCGGACGCCGGCCGGCTATAGTCGGCGCGCCATGGCCAAGGAAAAGACCAGCTACACCTGCACCGAGTGCGGCGGCACCAGCCCGCGCTGGTTGGGCAAGTGCCCGCATTGCGAGGCCTGGAACACGCTGATCGAGACGGTGCCGGAGGCCGGCGCCGGCCGCCATCGGTTCGCCGCGCTGGCGAAGTCGGCCGCCGTCGCGACCCTGGCCGACATCGAGGCCAGCGAGGTGGAGCGCTCGGCCACCGGCATCGGCGAACTGGACCGGGTGCTGGGCGGGGGCATCGTCGAAGGCGGCGTGGTGCTGATCGGCGGCGATCCGGGCATCGGCAAGTCGACCCTGCTGCTGCAGGCGCTGGACGCGCTGCAGCGCGCCGGCGTCTCGACCCTGTACGTCACCGGCGAGGAAAGCGGCGCCCAGGTGGCGCTGCGCTCGCGCCGCCTCGGCCTGGACCGGTCGCAGGTCAAGGTGCTGGCGGAGATCCAGCTGGAGAAGATCCTGGCGACCATCGCCGCCAACCAGCCGGCCGTGGCCGTGATCGACTCGATCCAGACCGTCTATTCGGACCAGCTCACGTCCGCGCCGGGCTCGGTGGCCCAGGTGCGCGAATGCGCGGCGCACCTGACGCGGGCCGCCAAGGCCGGCGCCACCGCCATCGTGCTGGTCGGCCACGTGACCAAGGAAGGCGCGCTGGCCGGCCCGCGCGTGCTGGAGCACATGGTCGACACGGTGCTGTACTTCGAGGGCGACACACATTCGAGCTTCCGGCTGGTGCGGGCGATCAAGAATCGCTTCGGGGCCGTCAACGAGATCGGCGTGTTCGCGATGACGGAAAAGGGGCTGAAGGGCGTGGCCAACCCCAGCGCCATCTTCCTGTCGCAGCACAGCGAGCCGGTGCCCGGCAGCTGCGTGCTGGTGACGCTGGAGGGCACGCGGCCGATGCTGGTCGAGATCCAGGCGCTGGTCGACAGCGGCGGGCCGAGCCCGCGCCGGCTGTCGGTGGGGCTGGACCGCGACCGGCTCGCGATGCTGCTGGCGGTGCTGCACCGCCACGCTGGCGTGGCCTGCCTGGACCAGGACGTGTTCGTCAACGCGGTGGGCGGGGTGCGGATCAGCGAGCCGGCGGCCGACCTGGCGGTGATGCTGGCGATCACCTCCAGCCTGCGCGGCCGGGCGCTGCCCAAGGGTTTCATCGCGTTCGGCGAGGTCGGGCTGGCCGGCGAGGTGCGGCCGGCGCCGCGCGGCCAGGAACGGCTGCGGGAAGCCGCGAAACTCGGCTTTTCGGTGGCCGTGGTGCCCAGGGCCAACGCGCCGCGCAAGGGCAGCCGCGAACTGGAAGGCCTGGCCATCCACCCGGTCGACCGCATCGAGGAGGCGATGGATGTGGTGCGCAGCCTGGGCTGAAGGCGCTGCCCGGGCCGCCGCAGGGCCGTCGGGCGCGCGCCGCGTGACAATCGGGGCATGAACTTCCAGAAGATCCTCATGCCCGTGGCGGGCGTGGTGCTGGTGGCGGCCGCCTGGCGCGCCTGGGGCTGGGGCGGCGTGGCGCTGGTCGGCAGCGGCATCGTGATGTGGGCGCTGCTGCACTTCAACCGGTTGACCAAGGTGCTGGGCAAGACCGCGGACCGGCCGGTGGGCCACGTCGGCAGCGCGGTGATGCTCAACGCCAAGCTCAGGCCCGGCGTGAACCTGCTGCACGTGATCGCCCGGACCCAGGCGCTGGGCGAGCGGCTGTCGGCCGAGGGCGAGGACCCCGAGATCTACCGCTGGACCGACGGCAGCGCCTCCAGCGTCACCTGCGAGTTCAGGAAGGGCAAGCTGGTGAAGTGGGAGCTGGTGCGGCCGCCGCAGCAGGACGAGCCGCCGGTGCAGGGCTGAGCGCCGCGCGTCAGAGCGCTTCGCGCGCCGCGTCCTGGGCGAAGTCGGCGCCGTCGACCGGGGCCTTGGCCCAGCCCGGATACATCACGGCGAAGTCGGCCGCGATTTGGGCCACCGGCACGTCGTCGAAGCTGCCGCGCTGGCCCACGTATTCCATGTGGAGCCGCCCTGCGCGGTCGTACGGGTGGTACAGCGAATCGTCGCGGCCGTCCCAGTCCATCGGATGGATGCCGAAGCGCTCGCACAGCGCCAGGTTGAAAGCCGGCGTCGCCTTGACCCATCCGCCCTCCAGCCACAGCTCGGTGTAGCCGTGCCAGATGTACAGGTCGGTCTTCAGGATGTTGCGCAGCCGCTCAGTCGACAGGTGGTTGCGCACGTCCGCGTAGCCCACCCGCGCCGGGATGCCGGCCGCGCGCGCGGCCGCCGCCAGCAGCGCCGCCTTGGGCACGCACCAGCCCCAGCCGCATTCCAGCACGCGGCTGGCGCGCAGCCCCTCGACGCTGAGGTCGACCCGGTAAGGGTCGTAGCGGAACTCGTCGCGCACCATGTAATACAGCTCGACGGCCCGCGCCCGCGGGTCGGCGGCGGTGGCGCGCCGCGCGAATTCGATCACCGCCGGGTGGTCGCTGTCGATCAGCGGGGTGGGCGCCAGGGTGGCGGGGCTCGGGGCTGCGGTCATGCGGAAAGGCCTCCTGCCGTGCACTATACCGACGGTGCGCGACGCGCCCCCGATAATCCCCGGACCGTCCCAAGGAGACCTGCGCATGCCCTGCTACGCGATCGACGGCGTCGTGCCGGTGGTGGACCCCGCCGCCTACGTGCATCTCAGCGCGGTGCTGATCGGCGATGTCATCGTCGGCCCCGGCTGCTACGTCGGGCCCTGCGCCGTGCTGCGCGGCGACTTCGGCCGCATCGTGCTGGCGCGCGGCGCCAACGTGCAGGACACCTGCGTCATCCACGGCTTCCCGGCGCGCGACACCGTGGTCGAGGAAAACGGCCATGTCGGCCACGGCGCCGTGCTGCACTGCTGCGTGGTGCGGCGCGACGCGCTGGTCGGCATGAACGCCGTGGTGCTGGACGACGCCGAGATCGGCGAGCAGGCGATCGTGGCGGCCTGCGCCTTCGTGCCGGCCGGCATGAAGGTGCCGCCGCGCAGCCTGGTGGCCGGCATCCCGGCCAGGGTGCGGCGCGAACTGAGCGAGCAGGAGGTGGCCGGCAAGCGGGCCGGCACCGAGGCCTACCAGGAACTGACCTTGCGGGCGCTCGCGACGATGCGCGAGGTCGCGCCGCTGCCCGCGCTCACCCCCGACCGGCCGCGGCTGCCGCCCACCAAGGCCGACGCCCTGACGGCCGGCCGGGGCGGTGCCGGCCGGCCGGCTTAAAATCACCGGGTTTCACCCTGACGGAATAAGGACCAGGCTCATGATCGCACCCCCCTCGATGGCCGACCGCGACGGCAAGATCTGGATGGACGGCGAGATGGTGGATTGGCGCGACGCCAAGATCCATGTGCTGACCCACACCCTGCATTACGGCTGCGGCGCCTTCGAGGGCGTGCGGGCCTACAACACCGTCAACGGGACCGCGATCTTCCGGCTGCAGGACCACACCGACCGCCTGTTCAACAGCGCCAAGATCCTGCGCATGCAGATGCCCTTCTCCAAGGAGCAGCTCAACGAGGCGCAGAAGGCCGTGGTGCGCGCCAACAAGCTGGAGAGCTGCTACATCCGGCCGCTGGTGTGGATCGGCTCGGAGAAGCTGGGCGTCAGCCCCAAGGGCAACCGCATCCACGTGATGATCGCGGCCTGGGCCTGGGGCGCCTACCTCGGCGAGGAAGGCATGAAGCGCGGCATCCGCGTCAAGACCTCCAGCTACTCGCGCCACCACGTCAACATCACGATGACGCAGGCCAAGGCCGTCAGCAACTACAGCAACTCAATCCTGGCCAACATGGAGGCGCTGGACGACGGCTACGACGAGGCGCTGCTGCTGGACAGCTCGGGGTTCGTGAGCGAGGGCGCCGGCGAGAACGTGTTCGTCGTGAAGAACGGCGTGATCTACACCCCCGACCTGTCGGCCGGTGCCCTGAACGGCATCACCCGCAACACCGTGTTCGCGATCTGCAAGGACCTGGGCATCGAGATCGTGCAGAAGCGCATCACCCGCGACGAGGTGTACATCGCCGACGAGGCCTTCTTCACCGGCACCGCCGCCGAAGTCACGCCGATCCGCGAACTCGACCGTGTGGAGATCGGCGCCGGTTCGCGCGGCCCCGTCACCGAGAAGATCCAGAGCGCGTTCTTCGACATCGTCAACGGCCGCAACGCCAAGTACGCCAGCTGGCTGGCCAAGGTGTGACCATGGACCAACCCGTCAGGAAACCGCTCGTCGTGGAGCTGCTCGCTTCCGACCTGAACGCCAACGGCGGCATCTTCTGCCCCAGCCCGAAGGCCGACATGAAGCTGTGGAACAGCCATCCGCGCATCTACCTGGACGTGGCGCACACCGGCGAGGCCAAGTGCGCGTACTGCGGGACGGTGTACAAGCTGAAGGCCGGCGAGCACTTCGGCGGCGGGCACTAGCGGTTGCCCGCGCATTCCGGCCTGCGGCCGGAATGCCTGTTCATCGGCTCGACGAAACGCGGCCGAAGCCGCTGATTCGGGGTCGAAGCCCGATTTCGTTGGAGACCACGTGCTCCGGCCGCCGAGCTGTCCTGAATCGGGATCCGACCCCAAATCAGCCGAGCGCATTTCGCCGATCCAATGAACAGTCTCATCATCGCCCCCCAGTGGATCGGTGACGCGGTCATGACCGAGCCGCTGCTCGCCCGGCTGCACGGGCGCGGCGAGCGACTGGCGGTGGGCGCCCTGCCCTGGGTGGCGCCGGTGTACCGGGCCATGCCGCAGGTGCAGGAGGTGATCGAGCTGCCGTTCCGGCATGGCGGCCTGCAATGGAGCGGCCGGCGCGCGCTGGGCCGGCAGTTGCATGGCCGGTTCGACGTCGCCTACGTCCTGCCCAATTCACTCAAGAGTGCGCTGCTGCCGCTGCTGGCCGGCATCCCGAAGCGGGTCGGCTACCTGGGGGAGGTGCGGGTCGGGCTGCTGACGCACCGCCTGAGGAACCCGAAGGACAAGCCCCCGATGGTGGCGTTCTATTCGGCGCTGAGCGGCGACACGCAAGGGCTCGAGCGCGATCGGCCGCAGCTGCGCCTGGACCCGGCGACGATCGGGCAGGCGCTGGCTGCGCACGGGCTGGGCCCGCAGTCGCATGTCGTCTTCGCGCCGGGCGCCGAATACGGTCCCGCCAAGCGCTGGCCGGCCATCCACTTCGCCGAACTGGCGCGCGGCCTGGATCGCCCGGTGGTCCTGCTCGGCTCGGCCAAGGAGGCGGCCCTGTGCGACGAGATCGAGCGTTCGGCCGGTGCGGGCCGTTGCGTGAACCTTGCCGGCCGCACCAGCCTGCTGGAAGCCTTCGCCATCATCGCCGCCGCGGCGGCGGTGGTCAGCAACGATTCAGGCCTGATGCACGTGGCCGCGGCTTTCGGCGTCGACCAGGTGGCGCTGTTCGGCTCGTCCAGCCCGCTGCACACGCCACCGCTGAACGAGCGCGCACAGGTGGTCTGGCTGAAGCAGGACCCGGCGTACCAGCCGCCGCTGGACTGCGCGCCGTGCTTCCAGCGCGAATGCCCGCTGGGCCATACGCGCTGCCTGGTCGACATCACGCCCGAGCGGGTGGGTCGACTGGTCAGGGTTTGCGAAACCCAACAGCCGTACGCAGAGGACGCAAAGAGTACGCAGAGGACGCAAAAGAATTCAATGAAGGAATGACGGGTTTTCTCTTCATTCTTGGGTCTCTTCTGCGCCCTCTGCGAAATCTCTGTTGGGTATCTCACCCTGCGTTGCTGTCCGTCCTTGCTGGATGCGCCCCCGGCAGCCGCAGCACGAAGCACGCGCCGCCGCCTTCCTGGTCCTCGCAGTGCACGCTGCCGTGGTGCCGCTGCGCGATCGAGCGCACCAGGGCCAGCCCGAGGCCGACCCCGCCGTGCTGCTCGCTGGCGCCCGGCAGGCGGTAGAACGGCTCGAAGATGCGTTCGCGTTCGCCCGGCGGCACGCCGGGGCCGCCGTCGCGCACCCGCAGCGCCACGGCATCGCCCTCGCGCGCCAGCTCCACCCGCACCGGCCCGCGGCTGTAGCGTCGCGCGTTCTCCAGCAGGTTGCGCACCGCGCGCCGCAGCAGCTTGGCCACGCCGTCGACCACCAGGGGGCGGCCGTCGGCCGGCGGCACCAGTTCGGCGTCGGCACGGGCGCATTCCTCGGCCGCCAGCCCCGTCAGGTCCACCGCCTCGACGCTGCCGATGTCGGTTTCGCTGGCGTCCAGCCGGCTGGCCAGCAGGATCTCGTCGATCAGCTGGTCGAGCTCGGCGATGTTGCGGCGGATCTCCTCCTGGAACGCCGGCGAGGCCTCGGGCCCCAGCAGCTCGACCCCCATGCGGATGCGCGCGAGCGGCGAGCGCAGCTCGTGCGAGGCGTTGGCCAGCAGCGACTTGTGCGATTTCAGCAGCGCCTGCAGCCGCTCGGCGGCGTGGTTGAAGCGCTGCGCCACGAACGCCAGTTCGTCCGATCCCTGCTGGTCGACCCGCACCGAAAGGTCGCCCTCGCCCCAGCGCTCGACGCCGCGGCGCAGCGCGTCCAGGCGCTGCGTCAGGCGGCGCACGATCGGATAGGCGCCGATGGCGACCGCCAGCGCCGTGATGCCCAGGATCCAGAACAGGGTGTCCGAGGCGCGCACCCAGGGCCGCGTCGACGGGCCTTCGCCGACCCGGCGCTGGCGCGGCGGCAACTGCACGAACAGGGTGCTGCCGTCGTTCATCGCCACCTGGAACTCCAGCCCCTGGCCGGGGACCCAGGCCGCGCGCTGGTTGACGCGTCCGACGACGTCGCCCGCCTCGTTGCGGATGATCACCTCGCGCGCCGGGGCCTGCTGCGCGGTGGCGCGCCACAGCCAGCCGAAGGCCAGCGTCAGCAGGACCACGGCCAGCACCACCGCCAGCCACAGGCGCAGGTAGAGGGGAAAGCGGAACCGGCCGCTCCAGGGTGCCATCAGCAGCTGTTTCACTCCTGCTGCCGGGCGAACACGTAGCCCACGCCGCGCACGGTGAGGATGCGCTTGGGATTCTTGGGGTCGGTCTCGATCGCCGCCCGGATCCGGCCCATGTGCACGTCGATCGAGCGGTCGAAGGCCTCCAGTTCGCGGCCGCGCACGGCCTCCATGATCTGGTCGCGCGTGAGGACGCGCCCGGCGCGCTCGGCCAGCGTGATCAGCAGGTCGAACTGGTAGGACGTGAGCTCGCTCGGCTTGCCGCCGACGGTGACGGTGCGCGCGTCGCGGTCGATCTCGAGCGAGCCGAAGCGCATGACCTTGCTGGCCGGCTGCGCGCCGCCGCCGCGCCGGCGCAACACGGCGCGGATGCGGGCCAGCAGCTCGCGCGGCTCGAAGGGCTTGGGCAGGTAGTCGTCGGCACCCAGCTCCAGTCCCACGATCCGGTCCATCGGGTCGCCCTTGGCGGTGAGCATCAGCACCGGGATCTGCCCGAGCTCGCCGGGCAGCGCGCGCACCCGCCGGCACACCTCCAGCCCGTCCATGTCGGGCAGCATCAGGTCCAGGATCACCAGGTCCGGCGCCGTCCCGCTGCCGGGCTCGTGCAGCACCGCGAGCCCGGCCTTCGCGTCGATCGCGTGGGTGACGCGAAAGCCCGAGCGCTCCAGGTACTCGCCCACCATCTGCGCCAGGCGGGCGTCATCCTCGATGATCAACAGGTGCTGCATGTCGGGCATGGTAATGAACTTCGGTGCGGCCGCGGTGCCGTCACGCGCATGGTGGCGGCCGCCCTGCGCTTGCGCGCGAACGGGCGGTAAAGTTGGGTAAACGGCGCTCGGCTAGCGGGCCGGCGCCGCCGGCGTCACGCGCGCGGCCAGCCAGACCAGTATCAGCACTGGCAGGCCCAGCGCCGCCGTGGCGGTGAAGAAGCCGGCATACCCGAACCGGTCGACGTAGACGCCGGAGAAGCCGGCCAGGTACTTGGGCAGCAGCAGCATCATCGAGCTGAACAGCGCGTACTGGGTCGCCGAGTAGCTGACGTTGGTCAGGCTCGACAGGTAGGCGACGAAGGCCGCGGACGCGATGCCCGAGGACAGGTTGTCGGCGGAGATCACGAACACCAGCGCCTGCAGGTTGTGCCCCAGCCCGCCGAGCCAGGCGAACAGCAGGTTGCTGGCGGCGCTCAGGACGGCGCCCAGCATCAACACCCGCATCACGCCCAGCCGCAGCGCCAGCGCACCGCCGACGAAGGCGCCGACCAGCGTCATGATCACGCCGAACACCTTGGTCACGGCGGCCACCTCGTCCTTGCTGTAGCCCATGTCGACGTAGAACGGGTTGGCCATGATGCCCATGACGACGTCGCTGATGCGGTAGACGGCGATCAGCGCCAGGATCAGCGCCGCCTGCCAGCGGTAGCGGCGCAGGAACTCCGCGAACGGCTCGACCAGGACCTCGCGCAGCCACGCGCGGGCGTCGCGCGAGGGCGGCAGCACCCGCTGGGCCGGCTCGGGCGACAGCAGCACCGTGGCCACGCCCACGGCCATCGACGCAGCCATCGCGAAGTACGCGGTCTGCCAGGCCGTGTGCTGGTAGCCGGCCGCGGCGCCCATTTCGGCGCGCGCCGCGATCCACAGGACGCCCGCTCCAGCCCAGATCATGGCGAGCCGGTAGCCGGTCTGGTAGGACGCTGCGAGCGCGGCCTGCCGGCTCGGGTCGGCCGACTCGATGCGGAACGCGTCGAGCGCGATGTCCTGGGTGGCCGAGCCGAACGCCACCAGCAGCGCACACCACACGATCGGCTCGAGCGCGCGCTGCGGGTCGTTCATCGCCATGCCGGCCAGCCCCGCGACCACCAGCGCCTGCGCCAGCAGCAGCCAGGCGCGGCGGCGTCCCAGCGTGCGTGTGAGCAGGGGAATGGGCAGGCGGTCGACCAGGGGTGCCCAGACCCACTTGAACGCGTAGGCCAGTCCGACCCAGCTCAGGAAGCCGATGGTCGCCCGGTCCACGCCCGCCTCGCGCAGCCGGAAGCTCAGCGTGCCCAACACCAGCAGCAGCGGCAGTCCCGCGGAGAACCCGAGGAACAGCATGCGCACGCTGGCCGGCTCCAGGTAGACCCGCAGGGTCTGGCCCCATCCTGGACGCTCTGCGGTCTGAGGGGCGATGGGGGTGTTGTCCGACATGGGGCGAATGGTGCGTCATTATCATGGCGCTCATGTGCCTGCTGTGCCACGCCCGTGCCTTGCGCATGCCGCGCCGCGGTTTCCTGGCCGCCCTGGCGACAGCGGCCGCCGCGCCGGCCCTGGCCCAGGTCAACGTCGGCCAGGCCTCGCCGCTGCGCGGGCTGGTGCCGGCCGACCAGCTGGAGATGGCAGCCACCCAGGAATACGGCAAGCTGCTGGCGCAGGCCCGGCAGCAGGGCGCGCTGGCGCCCGAGAGCCACCCCCAGCTGCAGGCGCTGCGCGCCATCTCGACCCGGCTGATCGCGCAAAGCGCGCGCTGGAACGACCGCGCGCGCCAATGGCGCTGGGAAGTGAACCTCATCGGCAGCAAGCAGATCAATGCCTTTTGCATGCCGGGCGGCAAGATTGCGGTGTTCACCGGCCTGCTGAATGGCCTGCGCCTGAGCGACGACGAGACGGCGATGGTGGTCGGCCACGAGATGGCGCACGCGCTGCGCGAGCACGCGCGCGAGCGCATCGCCAAGACCCAGGGCACCGGCACGCTGCTGTCGCTGGGCGCGCAGATCCTGGGCCTGGGCCAGCTCGGCGAACTGGCCGCCAACATCGGCACCGAGCTGCTCACGCTGCGCTTCAGCCGCGAGGACGAGATCGAGGCCGATCTGGTGGGCCTGGAACTGGCGGCCCGGGCCGGCTTCGACCCGCAGGCTTCGATGAGCCTGTGGCAGAAGATGGCGCAGGCCACCGGCGGCGGCAACGGGCCGGCGTTCCTGTCCACCCACCCCACCGGGCCGGACCGCATGCGGCGGTTGCAGGACAACATTCCGCGCGTGCGCGGCCTGTACCAGCAGGCCATCGCGCACACCGGGCGGCCGCGCCAGGGCTGGTAGGCCCGCGCCCTGCGCCCGTCGAATTCCCTACGTCCCTGCTGGGAGATCGAGCGCGGCCGCGCACCGCCCGGCCTTGCGGCAGCTCCCGGGGGCGCGCCCGACGCCTGCAGGCTCGTTGACCCACGTCAATGGCCGGCGGTGGCGCGGCGGAAGAATCGCTTCACACAGATTGTGGAAAGCGATTTCACATGTCGCAAAAACGTCTCCGCAGACAGCCGCCGACGGCGCTCGAGCGCCCCGGCCGGCTGAATTCCGGCGCCCTCGCGTCACAACCTTCCTTCCGGAGACCGCCATGCTGATCTCCCCCTCGTCCGGCCCCCGGGCCGCGAGCCCGCAACCCGCGGCCGCCGTGTCGCTGCCCCGTCCCGACGAGTATTTCGAGGTCCGCTTCGAGTCGATCGGCGGCCTCGGCGCGCACGCCGCCGGCCAGGTGCTGGCCACCGCCTCGGTGGTCCGCATGGGGCTCAACGGCGCCCACTTCTCGTCCTACGGCTCGGAGAAGAAGGGCTCGCTGATCCGTTCCTACGTGCGGCTGGCCGAGGGCGACCGCCCGATCCGCACCAGCGCGCCGATCGACCGTCCCGACGTCGTCGTGGTGTTCCATGCCGCGTTGCTGCGCAGCGCCTCGACCTTCTCGGGCCTGAAGGCGAACGGGGTCCTGATCTACAACGCGCCGGCCGGCGTGGTGCCCGCGGAACTCGCCGCGCTGCCCAAGACGGCCCGCGTGATCCGCGTCGACGCCACCGGCATCGCGATGCAGCAGCACTCCCGGCCCAATGCGGTCTTCCTCGGCACCCTGTGCGCTGTCTGCCCGTGGCTGGACCGGCAAAGCGTGCTGGACGCCCTGTCGGAAGAATTCGCCGGCAAGCATCCGGAAGCGGTGGCATCCAACGAGCGCGCCTTCGAGGCGGGCGCGGCGCAGTTCGAGCAGCTGGCCGGCGTCGGCACCGCGCAGGGCGACCTCAGTCCGCTGCAGGGCGAGGCGTTGTGGGGCTACGAGACGCAGCCGGCCGGCGGCCTGCTGCCGGCGCCGGGCAACACCGTGTGGAACGACCTCACGACCTCGCGCACCGGCTGGATGCCGGTGCTGGATGCGACCAAGTGCATCCATTGCGGCGTCTGCGACCTGGTCTGCCCCGACTACTGCCTGGCCTGGGGCGAGGCCGACGACGGCGACAAGTTCGTGCGCAAGCTCAAGGGCGTCGACTACCGCTACTGCAAGGGCTGCCTGCGTTGCGTCGAGTCCTGTCCCACCGGCGCGCTGGCCAAGACCACCGAAACGCCAGGGCTTGCCGACAAGCTGCGTGTGCCGCTGTTCCCGGAACTGATTGCCTGAGGGTCACACCATGAATACACAAGCCATCGCCCAGGCACCGCAGGCCGGACCGGCCGCCACCGCACCGGTGCGCCAGCGCATCGAATTCCGCAGTGGCAACGAGGCGGCCGCACTGGCGGCCCGCGACATCGGCTACCACGTGATGGGGTTCTTCCCGATCACGCCGTCGACCGAGGTCGCGGAGAACCTGTCCAAGATGCAGGCCGAGGGCCAGCACGACATCGCGATGATCGCCGGCGACGGCGAGCACGGCGCGGCGGGAATCTGCTACGGCGCCGCACTGGGCGGCGGCCGGGTACTCAACGCCACCAGTTCGCAGGGCCTGCTGTACGCGCTGGAGCAGCTGCCGGTGCAGGCCGGCACGCGCGTGCCGATGGTGCTGAACGTGGCGGCGCGCGCGGTGTCGGGCCCGCTGGACATCCGCGGCGACCACTCGGACTTCTATTACGCGCTGAACACCGGCTGGATCGTGCTGTGCGCGCGCGACCCGCAGGCCGCCTACGACCTGAACTTCGCCGCCATCCGCATCGGCGAGCATCCCGAGGTGCGGCTGCCGGTGATGGTGGTGTACGACGGCTTCTTCACCAGCCACCAGAAGCGGCGCATCCAGGTCTTCGACGACCCGGCGGCGGTGCAGCGCTTCCTGGGCGAGCGCCCGCAATGGGCGTCGCCGCTGGACACCGAGCATCCGGCCACGTTCGGCGCGTACATGAACGACCCGGACCTGATCAACAACAAGGTGCAGCTGTCGCAGGCGATGGAAGCGGCCCGCGGCGTGATCCCGAAGATCTTCGCCGAACTGGAGCAGTTCACGGGACGCCCGTACGCGGTGCTCGATTCGTACCGCATGGAAGACGCCGAGGTGGCGCAGATCCTGATCAACTCGGCCGCCGAAACCGCCAAGGAAGTGGCGGACGCGCTGCGCGAGCAGGGGCGCAAGGTCGGCGTGCTGTCGCCCAACGTGATGCGGCCGTTCCCCTCCGAGGAATTCCGCAGCGCCCTCAAGGGCGTCAAGGCCGCCACCATCGGCGACCGGGCCGACTCCTACGGCGCCGGCGGCGGCAATCTGTCGCTGGAGGTGCGCGCGTCGCTGCAGCTCGACCGCGACAACGACACGCTGGTGCTCTCGCGGATCTACGGCCTGGGTGGCAAGGACTTCGTCGGCGCCGATGCCGAGGTGTTCTTCGACGAGGCCGCCGAGGCCGCCGCGAAGCAGCAGCCGACGCGGGTGTTCGGCTACCACGGTGCCACCGCCGGCCGGCCTGGCCAGGGCGCGAAGCCCGGCCTGCCCCCGATCCGGGTCGAGGAAGTCTCGCGTGGCAACGCCAAGGTCACGACCGACCCGGCCACCGGCCGCCTGAACGTGGAACTGGCGCCGCTGTGGAAGATGACCGAAACGCCCGGCCGCATCGCCCCGGGGCACGGCGCCTGCCCCGGCTGCGGCGCGTTCCCCACGCTGCACCAGATCGACCGCGTGCTGGAAGGCGACGTCGTCGTGCTGTTCCAGACCGGTTGCGCGATGGTGGTGACCACCGGCTACCCGGCCACGGCGCACCGCATCAACTACATCCACAACCTGTTCCAGAACGGCGCCGCGACGCTGTCCGGGCTGGTCGAGATGTACCACGAGAAGGTGCGCCGCGGCGAGCTGCAGCGGCTGGACGATCCCACCTTCGTGATGATCACGGGCGACGGCGGCATGGACATCGGCATGGGCGCGGCGCTCGGCGCCGCCCACCGCAACCACCGCATGATGATCCTGGAGTACGACAACCAGGGCTACATGAACACCGGCGCGCAATTGTCGTACTCGACGCCGTTCGCGCACCGCACCTCCACCAGCGAAGTCGGCGGCGCGCTGCCCGGCAAGCGCTACCACCACAAGGACACGGCGCAGATCTTCGCGGCCTGCCACCTGCCGTACGTGTTCACGGCCAGCGAAGGCTATCCGGAGGACCTGATGCGCAAGGTCGCCAAGGCCCAGTACTACGCCAAGCGCGAAGGCCTGGTGTACGGAAAGATCCTGTCGTTCTGCCCGCTCAACTGGCGCACCGCCGACGACGCGGCCGAGCCGGTGCTGCAGGCGGCGATCGACTCGTGCTTCTTCCCGCTGTACGAGGTCGAGCACGGCCACACGACGCTCAATTACGACCCGGAGACCGCCGGGCGCCGCAAGCCGGTGGGCGACTGGCTCAAGCTGATGGGCAAGACCAAGCACGTCGTGGCGCCGGCCAACGCGCAGGTGCTGCAGGGCATCCAGGGCGAAGTCGACCGCCGCTGGACCCGCATCAAGGCGATGCACGAGCACCCGCTGCTGTAACGCCAGGAGATCCGCAATGACCCGCATCCTCGAAACCCGGCGGCTGACTCCCGTCACCAAGTTCTTCCGGCTGGACGCGCCGCTGATCGCGCGCTCCGCGCTGCCCGGCCAGTTCGTCATGCTGCGCGTGCGCGAAGGCGGCGAGCGCATTCCGATCACGATCGCCGACTACGACCGCCAGGCCGGCACCATCTCGATCGTGGTGCAGCAGGTGGGCGCCACGACCACGCTGATCGGCGCGCTGGAAGCGGGCGACGACCTGCTGGACGTGGCCGGTCCGCTGGGCAGCCCGATCGAGGTGGCGCCCGGCGCGCATGTCTGCGGCGTCGGCGGCGGCTTCGGCTCGGCCGTGCTGCTGGGCCTGATGCGCGAACTCAAGGCCAGGGGCCACCGCACCACCGCGATCATCGGCGCGCGCAACAAGGACCTGCTGATCCTGGCCGACGAGCTCAAGCCCAACTGCGACCACCTGGCGATCTGCACCGACGACGGTTCGGCCGGCTTCAAGGGCTTCGTCTCGCAGCAGCTCGAACGCTTCATCGGCGGCGAAGGCCCCGGGCGTCCCGACTGCGTCGTCGCGATCGGGCCGATGGCGATGATGCGCGCCGTGGCCGAGAGCACGCGCGGCCCGAAGGTGAAGACGCTGGTCTCGATGGACCCGCTGATGGTCGACGGCACGGGCATGTGCGGCGGCTGCCGCGTCATGGTCGGCGGCAAGGCGCAGTTCGCCTGCGTCGACGGCCCCGCGTTCGATGCCCATGAAGTGGACTTCGAGGTGGCGATGCGCCGCAACAAGGCCTACGTCAACGAGGAAAAGCTCGCGCTCGAGCGGGTGAGCAAATGCGCGCGCACAGCCAAGGAGGTGCACTGATGCCAGTCAAGCGCTCTGACAAGACCCCGATGCCGGTGCGCGATGCCCAGCTGCGCGCGCACGATTTCGTCGAGGTCAACGCCGGCTACACGCCGGCGCACGCCGCCTTCGAGGCGGAACGCTGCCTGCGCTGCCAGGACGCCGCCTGTGTCGACGGCTGCCCCGTGAACATCCCGATCCCGGACTTCATCCACGCCGTGGCCGCGGGCGACATGCCCAAGGCCGCCAGCATCCTGCGCGGCGCCAATCCGCTGCCGTCGATCTGCGGCCGGGTCTGCCCGCAGGAGTCGCAGTGCGAATCGCAGTGCCACATGCTCAAGCGCTTCAACCCGGTGGCCATCGGGCACCTGGAGCGCTTCGTGGCCGACTGGGAGCGCACGCAGCCGGTGACGGCCACGCCGAACGTCACGCGCAAGGAGAAGATCGCCGTGATCGGCGCCGGCCCGTCCGGCCTGGTCTGCGCCGGCGAACTGGCGCGCCTGGGGTACTCGGTGACGGTGTATGAGGCGCTGCATGCGCCGGGCGGCGTGCTGCGCTACGGCATTCCCGAATTCCGCCTGCCCAAGTCGGTCCTCGACTGGGAAATCGGCGTGCTCAAGGCGATGGGCGTGGAGATCGTCTGCAACGTGGTGATCGGGCGCACCATCAAGATGGACGACCTGTTCGAGAACATGGGGTATGCGGCGGTGTTCATCGGCACCGGCGCCGGCCTGCCGCAGTTCCTGGGCATCCCGGGCGAAAACCTGAACGGCGTGATGTCGGCCAACGAGTTCCTCACCCGCATGAACCTGATGGGCGGCTACAAGTTCCCCGAGAACGACACGCCGCTCAAGGTCGGCAAGCGGGTCGCCGTGATCGGCGCCGGCAACACGGCGATGGATGCGGTGCGCTCGTCGCTGCGCCTGGGCGCCGAGGCCGCGCACATCGTCTACCGGCGCAGCGAGAAGGAAATGGGCGCACGGGTCGAGGAATACCACCACGCGATCGAGGAAGGAGTCGACTTCCAGTGGCTGACCAACCCGCTGGAGGTGATCGACGACGGCAACGGCTGGGTCGGCGGCCTCAGGTGCCAGAAGATGAAGCTGGGCGAACCGGACGCGTCCGGACGCGCCCGGCCGGTCCCGATCGAAGGCAGCGAATTCGTGCTGCCGGTCGACAACGTCGTGCTGGCGATCGGCACCACGCCCAACCCGCTGCTGACGCGCACGACGGCGGGCCTGCTGACCAACAAGAAGGGCTGCCTGGTGGCCGACGAGAACACCGGCCTCACCTCCAAGGCGCTGGTGTTCGCCGGCGGCGACGCGGTGACCGGCGCGGCGACGGTGATCCTGGCGGCCGGCGCCGGCAAGCGCTCGGCGCAGGCGATCCACGAGGCGCTGCAGCAGGCGCCGGTGAAGGCGCACTGACGGCCGGCGTGGCCGGCGCCCGGCGTCGGTCGCGCTCGCCCGCATCGCGAGGTCCTTGCGCATGAAGGTCGCGCTGTTCGTGCCCTGCTACGTCGACGCGTTCTATCCGGCCGCCGGCATCGCCACGCTGGAGCTGCTGGAGCGCCTGGGCTGCGAGGTCGACTATCCGCTGCAGCAGACCTGCTGCGGCCAGCCGATGGCCAACGCCGGTTGCCATGACGACGCCCGCGCCGCCGAGGCGCTGTTCGCGAAGAACTTCGCCGGCCACCGGTACATCGTCACCCCCTCGGGCAGCTGCTGCCATCACGTGCGCGAGCACCTGACGGCGATCGAGCAGACGCCCGCGGTGCAGGCGGTGCGGCGCAACACGATGGAGCTGGTCGAATTCCTGCACGACGTGCTGCAGGTGCGCGAATTCCCGTGGGCCGAATTCCCGCACAAGGTCGGGCTGCACATTGGCTGCTCGACGCTGCGCGGCCTGGGCGAGGCCAGCACCTCCGAGACGGCCGGCCCCGCGTTCAACAAGCCGCGCGCCCTGCTGGCGGCGGTGAAGGGCATCGAGTTCGTCGCGCCGCAGCGGGTGGACGAATGCTGCGGCTTCGGCGGCACGTTCTCGGTGTTCGAGGAGCCGGTGTCCGCGCGCATGGGCCAGGACAAGGTGCGCGATCACGCGGACGCCGGCGCGCAGTACATCGTCTCGCCCGACCTGTCGTGCCTGATGCACCAGGAAGGCTGCGCGCGCCGGCTGGGCCTGCCGCTGAAGTTCCTGCACATCGCTCAGGTGCTGAACGGAGCACGCGAATGACGGTGCCGGCCGGCGCCACCGCCAACCGCGTCGACCACGCCGGTGCGGCCTCCGAGTTCATCGCCGCGCCGCAGCACCTGGAATTTCACGACCGCCGGTTGTGGGAGATCCGGCGCCGGCGCGACCAGGAATGCCTGGCGATCCCCGAATGGGAGGAGCTGCGCCGGCTGGCCTCGGCGATCAAGGAGCACACGCTGACCCACCTGTCGGCCTACCTGGAAGCATTCGAGCGCAATGCCACGGCCAACGGCATGGTGGTGCACTGGGCGCGCGACGCGGCCGAGCACAACCAGATCGTGCACCAGCTGCTGGCCTCGCGCGGCATGACGACGCTGGTCAAGAGCAAGTCGATGCTCACGGACGAATGCGAGATGCGGCCCTTCCTGGCGCGGCGCGGCATCGAGGTGGTCGAGACCGACCTGGGCGAGCGCATCCAGCAGCTCGACGGCGAGCCGCCCAGCCACATCGTGATGCCCGCCGTGCACAAGCTGCGCGGCGACGTGGCGCAGGTGTTCGGCCGCACCATCGGCACCGATCCGCAGCGCACCGAGGTCGCCTACCTGGCGGAAAGCCAGCGCCAGCACACCCGGCCCTACTACCTGCGCGACAAGGTGGCGGGCATGACCGGCGCCAATTTCGCGGTGGCCGAGACCGGCTCGTTCGTGGTGTGCACCAACGAAGGCAACGCCGACCTCAGCGCCAACGTGCCGCCGCTGCACATCGCCTCGATCGGCATCGAGAAGCTGATCCCGCGGCTGGAGCACCTGGGCGTGTTCATCCGGATGCTTTCGCGCAGCGCGCTGGGTTCGCCGATCACCCAGATCACCTCGCATTTCCGCGCGCCGCGCGCCGGCGCCGAACTGCACGTGGTGCTGGTGGACAACGGCCGCTCGGAGCGGCTCGGCATGGAGGATTTCTGGACCTCGCTGAAGTGCATCCGGTGCGGCGCCTGCATGAACACCTGCCCGGTCTACCGGCGCAGCGGCGGGCTGAGCTACGGGGCCACCTATTCGGGGCCGATCGGCGTGATCGTCGACCCGACCTTCAACCTGCACCGCTACAGCGCGCTGCCGTACGCGTCGACCATGAACGGCAGCTGCAGCATGGTGTGCCCGGTGAAGATCGACATCCACCGGCAGATCTTCCGCTGGCGCCAGGTGATCGCCGAGCGGCGCCAGCTGCCGCTGGCCAAGAAGGAGGCCATGCGGGTGGCCGGCCGCATCCTGGGCAGCCCGGTGCTGTACCGGGCCGCCGTGCAGGCCGCCGCCGCGGGCATCGAGCGGTTGCCGCGCTTCATGGTCTACAACCCGTTCAACGCCTGGGGCCGCCAGCGCGAACTGCCGGCCGCGCCGCCGCTCACCTTCCGCGAGTGGTACCTCAGGAACCGCGGCGGCAAGCCATGAGCTCGCGCGAGTTCATCCTGGCCAATGTGCGCCGCAACCAGCCGGCCGCGCTGGAGCTGCCGGTGCTGCCCGCCTTCGGGGGTCAGCCGGTCGACCTGGTGGTCGTGTTCGGCGACGCGCTGGAACGCATGGGCGGGCAGCTCGCGCTGGCGCCAGCCCATGGCGCGCTCGACGGCTTCATCCGCGGCCGGTTCCCGCAGGCCAGTGTGATCTGCTCGGCTACGCCCGAGGTGCGCGGTACGCTGTCGGTGCACGAAGTGCGCGAGCCGCGCGAGTTGCAGGGGGTGGACGTGGCGGTGGTGCGCGCCGCCTTCGGCGTCGCCGAAACCGGTTCGGTGGCGCTGGGCGAGCGCGAGTTCGGCGTCAACGCGCTGGGCTTCCTGGCGCAGCACCTGGTCGTGCTGCTGGATCCGGCGGCCATCGTGCCCGACTTGCACGCCGCCTACTGGCAGCCCTGGTTCCGCGAGGCCCGCTACGCGGCGCTGCTGACCGGCCCGTCGGCGACCGCCGACATCGAGGGGGTGCTGGTGCGCGGCGCCCAGGGGATCCGCAGCCTCACCGTGATCCTCGCAGCACCGGCGTCCTGAAGTCCGCCCCGCGGCGCGGCCTCAGCTGGCGGCCGGTGCCGGCCGGCCCGGCCACAGCACCGACGCGATCGCCACCACCATCAGGACCACGGCGGCCCAGTCCTGCCAGTGCAGCACCTCGCCCAGCCACAGGGCGCCGGCGAACACGCCCAGCACCGGGATGAACATCACGCTCAAGGTGGAGGCGATCGGCGGCAGGCCGCGCGCCAGCGACAGCCAGGCGGCCTGCGAGAACCCGAAGATCAGCAGCGCGTTGTAGGCGATCGCCCCCCACGCGGCCGGCGGCGGCTGCTGCCACTGCCCGCGTTCGAACGTGAGCGCGAGGACGGTGGCGACGGCGCCGGAGGCCACCGTCATCCAGAACGACAGGGTCAGGGTGTGGGCTTCGATGCGGCTGCGCCGCATCAGCTGCGTGCCCAGCGCCCAGACCGCCGCGGAGAACAGCGCCAGCGCGACGCCCAGCGGCCGGCCCGCCAGCACGCTGACTTCGTGCCACAGCAGCAGCGCCACGCCCAGCGCGGCGGCGCCCACGCCGAGCCAGCCGCGCGCCGCCAGTGGCGCCTTGAACAGCAGCGCGCCGATCAGCGCGGAGAAGATCGGCATCGTGTAGGCGAGGATCGCCGCGCGTCCGCTGGACAGGGTGCGCAGCGCCAGGATCATGCAGATGTTCCACACCACCATGTTGGTCAGCGACAGCCAGAGCAGCTCGCCCCAGTCATGGCGCGGCACCCGGAACGGCACCTTCAGCACGAGCAGCACCGCCGCCAGCACGGGCAGCCCGAGCAGCACCGTGACGGCGCGAAAGCTCAGGGCCGGGACGTGGCTGACCCCCAGCTTCATCATGGGCCAGTTCAGGCCCCACACCAGGGTGAGAACGACGAGGGTGGCGAGCTGCTGTCGGCTCAGGCGCTGCATGGTGGCCGATTGTCGGCGATGCGGCGCCGGCACCCGAAGGCTGCGCCGGTTGCCGGCCGCCTCAGCGCGTTCCCCGCAACGCCTGCTTCACGAAGTTGCTCGGCATGGAACCGGCCCGCCACTTCAGCAATTCGTCGCGCGGAGCGCGGTCACCGTAGAAGTAGAAACGCCCCAGGTCCATCAGGCGCTGCGGACCCGCCAGCGGCAAGCGGTTGTGCCGGGGTCGCACCGTGAGGCCCACCTGGAGTCCGGCGCCCTGCGCTGCCGCGAACACTTCGGGCGAGCAGTCGCCATTGGGGTATGCGATGGCCACCGGCGGCACGCCGGCGATGTCGGTGAGCGTGCGCTGGCAGACGTCGATCTGCCGGCGCATCTCCTCGGGCGGGCAGCGCGTCAGGATCGCGTGGTCGCAGGTGTGGTTGCCAAGATGCACCCAGGGATGGCGGGCGAACGCCGCCAGTTCGGTGCGGCTGAAGGGGCGGTCCCGGTCGCCGGAGGGTTGCAGGCAGCGGAACCCGTAGCGCTGCTGCAGGTAGGCCTCGACGCGGTTGCCGGCCAGCGCCTTGACCCGGCCGATCTCCGCGTTGCGCTGATGCTCGGTCGCTCCGGCCTTCACCAATGCGCGGTTCAACGCGTCCCACCAGAATGCCTTGCCTTCCAGCACGTGGTTGGACGACACCAGGAAGGTCGCCGGGATGCGGTACTGCTTCAGCACGTCCAGTGCCAGCACGTTGTTGTAGTAGCCGTCGTCGAACGTGATCATGACGAACCTGCCGCCGGGGTCGAGCCCGGCGGCGACCTGCGCCGGCGACACGACACCGTACCCGTCTTCGAGCAAGGCGTCGACCAGGTTGCCGAAGTCGCCCACGCTGACGTTCTGGTTCGGCGCCAGCGCCGGGTCGCCGACCTGCGCGCGGCTCGGGCACAGCGAATGCAGGCCGACGGCGACCAGGGTCGGCTTCTGGCGCACCAGCTGCCGGTTGATCCGCCACCAGATCCTGTCGGCGAGCCCCAATGCGCTGCGAGCGGCGTGACGGATCAGAGGAACCCCGTCGGATCGGGGCGATGGCCGGTGCGTTGCCCGTGGCGCACGGGTCGCGTCGATCGAAGGGGCCAGCTGCCTCGGCAAGTCTTCACTCACGCACCAATGATGATCCAGATCGCCCGCGCTCAGCGTTGCCGGCGGCAACTGTTACCTACGGTCCAGCGCAGCGATTCGTCGGAGCACCCCCTCACTACAATCGGGCGCCATGACGTTCATCCAGATGCTGCAGGACGCGCAGCGGCGCAACCGCTCGATGCTGTGCGTGGGACTCGATCCCGAGCCGGCGCGCTTTCCGGCCGCCCTGCGAGGCGACGCCGGCAGGATCTACGACTTTTGCGCGCGCATCGTCGACGCGACGGCGGAGCTGGCATGCGCCTTCAAGCCGCAGATCGCATACTTCTCGGCGCATCGGGCCGAGTTCCAGCTGGAACAGCTGATGCAGCACATCCGCCGGGCCGCACCGCAGGTGCCGGTGATCCTGGACGCCAAGCGCGGCGACATCGGGTCGACCGCGGAACAGTATGCGCGGGAGGCCTTCGAGCGCTACGGTGCCGACGCCGTGACGCTGTCGCCGTTCATGGGATTCGACTCGATCGAGCCCTATCTGCGGCACGAGGGCAAGGGGGCCTTCCTGCTGTGCCGCACGTCGAACAAGGGCGGCGACGACCTGCAGAACCAGCGGCTGGCCGGCGTGGCCGGCCAGCCGCTGCTGTATGAGCATGTCGCGCGGCTGGCCCAGGGTCCGTGGAACATCAACGGCCAGCTCGGGCTGGTGGTGGGGGCGACCTATCCGGCCGAGATCGAGCGGGTGCGCCAGGTCGCTCCGACCGTTCCACTGCTCATCCCCGGCGTGGGCGCCCAGGGCGGCGACGCGGCGGCCACCGTGAAGGCCGGCTGGCGATCCGATGGGCCGATCGTGGTGAATTCCTCGCGCGCCATCCTGTATGCATCGGCCGACGAGGACTTCGCCGCCGCGGCCGCGCGCGAGGCGGGAAAGACCCGCGAAGCGCTGGAGGCAGCGCGCGCCTGAAGGGTCCCGCGCCGGACGGTCGTCAGCGGCAGTGGTAGACGCGGATCACCGGGTCCGTGCCGTAGAGCAAGGCGAAGGCATCGATGCAGCCGGTGTCCCGATGCCGGCCGTAGACGGCGACCAGTCCGGGCGGATTGCCACCGCCGGGGATCTGCATGATCAGCTGCGGCTCGCCCATCGCGAACTTCAGCTCGGATAGCGGGCGGCGCTGCCAGAGGCGGTTCATCGCCGCTTCACGCCAGGCCGCCGTGGTCCCGGCGGCTGCGGCGTCCGCTTCGCTGGTGCCTTCCCGCCATTCGGGTTCCAGGTGCTGGCAGCCGGCGGCCAGCACGGCAACCAACGCCAGCGGTCGATGCCAGTGACCGCTCGCCCATCCAGGGCAGACCATCGCCGAGGCTTTCATAAGGCGTCGTGGCCCTTCATTCGTGTCCCTGTCACGCCAGCATTGAAACACAGTATGCACTTTGTTTCATCAATGACGGGGCACTCCCGTTGGAGAACTTCCCAAAGACAGGAATGCGTCAAGCGGGATTCTCTCTCACGGGACGCCGATCGTAGGTTTCTGCCGATGACTCGCCAGGCATGGCCCCGGCACGCCGCTTGCATCGGGCAGCGGGTTTTTCAACCCGTGATGGAGATCATCTGATGAAGTTCGCAGCAGCCGGCCTGGTAGCCGTCGTTTCCCTGGGTTTTGCCTCGGCCGTCATGGCTGCTGACGGCAAGGCGGTGTACGAGAAGACCTGCCTCGCCTGCCACGCCACCGGCGTGGCGAATGCGCCCAAGTTCGGTGACAAGGCCGCCTGGGCCCCCCGCGTCGGCGGCGGCAAGGCGGCGCTGGTCGCCTCGGTGAAGACCGGCAAGGGCGCCATGCCGCCGAAGGCCGGTAACGCCGCGCTGACCGACGACGAGATCGGCGCTGCGGTCGACTACCTCCTGGCCGCCGTCAAGTAAGCGTCGGCCCCCTCATGCCCCATCCTGGCAGGGAATACCCCTGCCAGGATGGGGCATATTTCTTGCGTCCCGGCCCCGCCATCGGCGGGACGACCGAGGAGCAGGAATGAAGAAGACGTGTGCGTGGCTGGGCGCGCTGGCCGTCGCGGCAGCCGGGTGGTGGACTGCCGGCGCCTGGGCGGCCGGCGACCTCACCAGCAAGTTCAGCAACCGGGGCAGCATCACCAACACGCGCCACAACATGACGCAGCGGCAGGCGTCGGGCGGACCCAGCGGGGCCAACATGGATCCGTACCGCAACGACTACGGCGAAGTCTGCGTCTACTGCCACACTCCGCACGGCGCGAACGCCAACGTGATGCTGCCGCTGTGGAACCGCACCATCAAGGCCACCACCTATACCACCTACGCGGCCCTGGGCACCTCGACGCTCACGCAGGCGGTGACGCAGCCTGGCCCGAACTCGCTGGCCTGCCTGTCCTGCCACGACGGCCAGGTCGCCGTCGACTCGATCATCAACATGCCGGGCGCGGGCGGCTACAACCCCGCCCAGGCGGGCTCGCAGAACAACGGCTTCCTGGACGCCTGGACCAATCCTGCCGGCCCCGACGCCACCGTGCACATCGGCCTGAATCCGGTCGAGAGCCAGGGTTGCCTGGTCTGTCATTCGTCGGGCGCGGGCATCCTGGGCGCCGGCGCCACCGATTTCCGCGTCTTCGTCATCGGCACCGACCTGCGCAACGACCATCCGGTCGGAGTCCAGTTCCCTGCAAATCCAGCAGACTTCGGCTTCCAGCCAACCACCGGTTCAATACCCAGCGTGCGCTTCTTCGACCGCGACGGCGACGGCCGCCTCGACACCAACGAGGTGCGCCTGTACGACAGCGGGAACGGCCCGGCCGTGGAATGCGCCTCCTGCCACGATCCGCACGGCGTGCCGTCGGCCGGAACCGGCAGCCAGTTCAATCCGTCGTTCCTGCGCGTGAACAACGCTGGCAGCGTGCTGTGTCTGACCTGCCACGTGAAATGACGATCGCGCGGCCCGGCGGCGTCCTCAGCCGCTGGCCGCCGCGGCCTGCAGCCGCCGGCCCTCGGCCTCGGTGAGCCGGCGCAGCACCTCCACCTTTCCGAACAGCTGGTCGACCAGGTACACCCGGCCCGTCTCGTCGACGGCGACGCCGGTCAGCAGCCCGTAGCGGCCCGGCAGGTCGCGCGTGTCGCCGCGCCCCAGCGTGATCAGCAGGTCGCCGCCGGGCGTGAACACCTGCACGTTGCCGAACGCCGCGTCGGTCACGTACAGCCGACCCTGCGTGTCGCAGGCGAGCGCGCGCGGCCGGGCGAACCGGCCCAGTCCCGTGCCCACGCCGCCGAAGCTGGAGACAAACCGTCCATCGGCGTCGAACGTCTGGACCCGGAAATTGCCGGCGTCCAGCACGTGGAGCCGCCCGTCGGAGGTGACCACGCCCTGCACCGGCACGTTGAACTCGCCCTCGCGCTGGCCGCGCCGCCCGATTTCCTGCAGCAGGTTGCCGTCGCGCGAATAGGCCAGCACCCGCTGCTGTTCGCTGTCGTTGTCGGCCCGGTCGATCACGTAGATGCGGCTGCCGTCGGCGTTGACGGCCACGCCGGTCGGGCGCTGCAGCTGCGATGGCTCGCCGATGGTGCGCTGGAACAGGCCCAGCGCGTCGTACACCACGACCTTGCGCAGCGTCGCGTCGGCCACGTACACCAGCCCGCCGGCGTCCAGGGCGATCCCGGTCGGCTTGCCCAGCGTTCCCGGCGGCCTGAGGCCGAACTGGAACACCTTGCGCCGCGCCGCGTCGAACACGACGACGCTGCGCCGGATCGCGTCGGTCACGTAGACGCGGCCCGCGCGGGCGGCCACGGCGGCCGGCTTTTCCAGCAGCCGGTCGTCGGCGCGGCGCTGGCCCGTGAGCTGCCGCCGCAGCCGGTCCTCGTCACTGTCGGACACGATGTCGGCATGCGAGCGCAGCGCCACCTCGTAGGCGAAGCGCGGCAGCTCGGGCGGCAGCGGCCACAGCCGGTCGCCCTCGTCGACGCGCGGCGGCTGCACCGGCGCTTCGGCGCAGGACGCGAGCAGTGCGCCGGCCCCCAGCCAGCGCAGCGCCGACCGGCGGCCGCGGCTGGTCACGAGCCGCGCACGCCCGCGATCGGGTGGAAGGCGCGCGAGATGTAGGCGATCAGCGCGTCGACGTCGCCCGGTGCCAGCACCTCCTTCCAGGCCGGCATCGAGGTGCCGGGCAGCCCTTCGGCGATCGACTGCTGCAGCCGTTCGCGCGTCATCCCGCGCATCTCGGTGCGGCTGGTCAGGTCGCGCGGATGTGGCTCCAGGAAGCTGCCGATCCAGCCCTTCGCGGTGCCGTCGCCGGCATGGCAGAACGCGCAATTCTGCTGGAACAGGTGTTCGCCGCGCTGTTCCAGCGGGGTCGCGTTGACCAGCACGGGCGGCTTGTCGTGCACCAGATAGGCGGCGCCCACGCGCTGGTCGCCCGGCTGGGGCAGGCGCACCGGCACGCTGCCGTCGCGCTGGGCGAAGGTGTGGGTGGCCGGACGCTGCGGATGGTCGACCCCCTGCGGCTCGGACCTGGGCGTGTCCGTGTGGCAGCTGGTGCAATACGCGTCGCGCGGAAACGAAACCGGCCGTGACTCCCAGGGGGTGCCGGGATCGCGCACCCGGCCGTGGTCGTGGCAGGTAATGCAGGCCGACAGGAACAGGCGCTTGCCGCGCTGCTGGTCGGGTGTGAGCTGGTCCCAGGCCGTGTCGATCGCGATCTCGCCGCGCGCGAACGGGAAGGCGCTGCGGTGGCGTTCGTGGTCCGGCCAGCCGTTCTCCCGGGTGTGGTAGCGCGTGTTGACGGCCCCCTTCTCCATGAACTCGCTGCGCACGAAGTCGGTCACGGCCGCCATCTCGGCGGGCGTGAGGATGCCGGCGAAGCCCTTCATCGCGGTGCCGGCCTTGCCCTCGCGCACCACTGCCAGCATCAGCTCGCGCGGCAGCGCAGCCGCCGGCGTGCTGGAGAAGTCGCGCGGCTTGGGGTTCAGGTAGGTCGTGGCCAGGGTCTTCGCGTCGCCCGAATACCCGTGGCAGAAATAGCAGCGGAAGTTGTAGACCTTGCGGCCGAGCTCGAGCGTTTCAGCGCTGGCCGGCTGCTGCGCCGATGCGCTGGCGAGCGGCGCCGGCGAAGGCCCTGCAGCTGGCGCCTGCTGACCGCAGCCGCTCAGGAGGACCAAGCCCGCCAGCAGGGTGGCGGCCGCCACCCGGCGCGGCGCTCGCCTCGAATCACTTCTTGGCGACATCATTCCCCGGCTGGACGAAGGCGCGGAACACGTATTCGGCCACGTTGGCGATCTCCTGCGGGCTGAGCACCTTGTCCCAGGCCGGCATTTCGCTGCCGCGCCGGCCCAAGGCCACGCCGTCGTAGATCACCGGCCGGTTCAACGAGGCGCGGGTCTTGGCGTCGGTGAAGACCGCAGGCTTCGGGTTGATGAAGTAGGCGCGCGGGCCCTGACCGTCGCCCTTCACCCCGTGGCAGGTGGCGCAGTTGGCCTCGTAGAACTTGCGGCCGGCGACCGGGTCGCCCTTCAGGCCGCTGTTGAACGGCTGCCTGACGTCGATCTTGCCGTCCTTGCCCGTGGCGCCGGTGGCGTGGCCGTGCGCGGCATGGTCGACCCCGTCGCCGCCCTGCGTGCCGTGGTCGTGCGCGCCGTGCTCATGGCCTTCGTGGGACTGGCCGGCCTTGGCGGCTTTCTTCGGCTTGCCCTGGTCGGCGGGGACGCCGCGCGCGTGGGTGCCCGAGATCCCGGTGTCGTCCTGCACCCGCATGATCGAGGTGCGGATGTAGTCGACCACCGCTTCCATGTCCTCGCGGCTGAACTTGCCGGCATAGGCCTGCATGGCCGTCTTGGGCCGGCCCTGCGAGACGGCCGCCAGCATCCGGTCGCGCGTGAGCTCCACCTTGGCCATCGGCGACGAGAAGTCGCGCGGCGCCGGCCGCAGGTTGGCGCTGGCCCACATGGAGCCGGCGCCCTGGTCGCCGTGGCACACCGAGCACACCCGCGCGTAGATGCGGCGCCCCCGGCTGTCCTGGTCGGTGATGGACGGGCGCATGAAGGTGCTGCGCACGTAGTCGACCACGGCCACGATCTGGGCGTCGGTGAGCTGGCTGCTCCAGCCGACCATCGCGGTGTTGGGCCGGCCCGAGCGCACCGAGGCGATCATGCGGTCGCGCGTGAGGTCCTGGGCTGCGGCGGGGCTGGTGAAGTCGCGCGGCGCCGGCTTCAGGCTGCCCTGGGCGCGGCTGCGGCCGTCGCCGTTGTCGCCGTGGCAGACCGAGCAGTAATTGTGGTAGAGCGCCGCCGGCGACTGCGCCGTTGGCTGCGCCTTGTGCTCTCCCGCCCGTGCCGGCAAGGCGTACCAGCCGGCGGCCAGCAACAGCAGGCCTGCGAGCCAGAACCGGGCCAGACCAGCCGAACGTGAACCTTTGAACATGTCAACTCCCAACATCAACGCGGCACCGGTGCAACTTCAATGCCACCCCGCCGCGATCATGGCATGGGCCTTGCGTTTTCCCCGCATCCGTCCTGCCAGCCTGGCGGGAAGCCCTGGAGGCATGTCACAAATGAGAGCCGGATTCCCGAAAGCGCAACTGGGGGGCGTCGCCCTGAGCCTGGCGGTGCTGCTGTTCGCCGCGGGCTGCGCCCAGGTTCCGGAGGCGCCGGCCAAGCGCGCCGAGATCCCGGTGTTCCCGCCGCCACCCGAGGCGCCGCGCATCATCTGGGAGCGCACGCTGGCCAGCAGCGCCGACGTCATCCCCGACGACAAGGACGGCGCGCTGCGCCGCATGGTGACCGGCGAGGTGCGCAGCGGCGAGGGGCTGTCCAAGCCGTACGGCGTGGCCGTGCGGGGCGGCAAGGTCTACGTCGGGGACACGGCGGCGCGCAACGTGGCCCTGTTCGACCTGAATGCCCGCAAGTACCTGCGCATCGGCGTGGACGAACCGGGCGCGCTGCGCATGCCGTTCGGCATGGAGCTGGACAGCGACGGCAACCTGTACGTGGTGGACGGCACCCTCAAGCGCATCCACGTGTACGACGCCAACGGCAAGTTCCTGCGCATGATGGGCCAGGACATCAAGTGGAGCCGGCCGGTGGGCCTGGGGATCGACAACGAGCGCCGCCGCCTGTACGTGGTGGACGCCGGCGGCGTCGACAGTACCGAACACAAGGTGCGCGCGCTGGACATGGACAGCGGCAAGGTCCTGTTCGAATTCGGCAAGCGCGGCGAGGGGCCGGGCGAGCTGAACCTGCCGCGCGACGCGGTGGTCGGCCGCGACGGCCTGGTCTACGTGGTCGACGGCGGCAACTTCCGGGTGCAAGTGTTCGACCCGCAAGGCAAGTACCTCAAGACCTTCGGCGCCATCGGGCGGCGCAGCGGCCAGTTCTCGCGGCCCAAGGAGATCGCCGCCGACGGCCAGGACAACCTGTACGTGGTGGATACCGCCTTCGGCAATTTCCAGATCTTCAACCGCGAGGGCCAGTTGCTGCTGGACGTGGGCCATCGCGGCAACGCCGATGGCCCGGCCAGGTTCATGCTGCCCTCGGGCATCGCCGTGGACGCCGACGGCCGCATCTACATGGTGGACCAGTTCTTCCGCAAGGTGGAAGTGTTTCGCCCCGCGAGCCTGCCTGCGACGGCCGCCTACGGTGCAGTCCCCGCGGTCAGCGCGGCCCCGGCGACCGTTCCGGCCACCGCGCAGCGGCCGGCCTCGGCGGCCCGGTAGGAGCGCGCCACAGGGTTAGGGAATCTGCCTGCTTTCAGGAAAACGCCTCCAGAAGTTCCTGATTCCGGGAAGGAAGACGCCGAAAACATTGACGCAGATCAAGCGCCGGACGGTGGTGCGGCCCGGGAGCCCCTTGGCGGGGCTGGCATACAAAGTGCGTAAGGAGCATGGACAGGGCGCGGAGTTCCGCGGTTTCACGAACTGGAAGGAGAAAGAGATGAGCTGGAGCAACTGGAAGATGCGCGCTGCGGCGGGCAGGAAGGGCATGGCATCGCTGGCCGTAGGACTGGCCGTGGCGGTGGCGGGGCTGGGTGCGGCGCTGCCGGCAAACGCGCAGATCACAAGCACCAAGCACAACCTGGGGACCACCACGGGCGGCACCGGGGTGAACAAGTTCAGCGGCACCGCGGAAATCTGCGTCTTCTGCCACACGCCGCACGGCGCCGACACCAGCGCCGCCGTGCCCCTGTGGAACCGCACCCTGCCGACGCCCTCGAGCTTCACCACCTACGACAGCCTGGGCACCTCCAGCCTGGACGGCAAGACCGCGCCGGTCGGCTCGGTGTCGATCGCCTGCCTGTCCTGTCACGACGGCGTGACCTCCATGAGCGCCGTGATCAACGCGCCCGGTTCAGGCACCGCCGGCGATGCCACGTGGCAAGCCGGGACCTGGAGCGGCGCCAACCAGTCCACCGGCAAGCTGACGACGGCCACGGCCGGAATCACCAGCATCGGCACGGACCTGAAGAACGACCACCCGATCGGCATCCAGTACGGCGGCGGCGGCATCAAGGTTTCGACCCCGACGGCCACGACCACCGACCCGGACTTCAAGGCGCCCAAGAACGCCGACATGAACGGCACCAAGGTCTGGTGGGTCGACACAGAGGCGACGCCCAACGGCACGCGCCAGAAGACCGACATGATGCTGTATACCCGCGCCGCGACCGCCGGCTACACGGGACAGACCGAGGCCGAGCCCTTCGTCGAGTGCGCCAGCTGCCACGATCCGCACACGACCAACACCACCTTCCTGCGCATCAGCAACGACGGCAGCAAGGTGTGTCTGGCCTGCCACATCAAGTAAGACGGCAGCGCGCCGGATGGCCGGCGCGCCCAGCAAGCAGTACCCCGGGGGCCGCAGTGCCCCCTTTTCGTGACCAGGGAAGAGGGAGCGTCATCATGACCACACCCCAGCAAGGCGATCGCAGAGTCGCCCGCGCCTGCCGCCGGTCGTGGCAGGTGATCGTCGCCGCCGGCGCGCTGTCGCTGCTGGCGGCCGGCGCCAGCGCGGCGCCGGCCGCAGTCGCCGAGCCGGCGCCACAGACGGCATTTGCGACCATCGGCGACGTCGTGATCACCCACGGCGAGTTCGACCTGGCGTTCGCCCAGGCTGCGCGTGGCAAGTTCTACCATGGCAAGCCGCCCGAGGGCGCAGCGGCCGCGCTGCAGCGCGAGGTCGGCCAATCCCTGGTCGACGAGGTCCTGCTGGTGAAGGAGGCGCAGCGGCGCGGGCTGCAACCCGACCATGCGGCGATCCGCAAGACGCTTGACGGCTACGAGCAGCGCTATCGGGGCAGCCAGCAGTGGCTGCGCGACCGCGAACGGCTGCTGCCGGCGCTCACGGCCAAGCTGGAGCGCGACAACCTGGTCGAGCAGCTGACCGGGCAGGTGAAGGTCGCCGGCCAGCCCTCGGCCGCCGACCTGCAGCAGTACTGGCAGCAACACCAGGACAAGTTCACGACGCCCGAGCAGGTGCGCCTGTCGGTCATCCTGCTGAAGGTCGATCCCTCGTCGCCGCAGGCCGCCTGGGATGCCGCGCGCGACGAAGGTGCGGCGCTGGTGAGGCGGCTGCGTGCCGGCGAGGATTTCGAGCAGCTGGCCAGGGCCCATTCCAAGGAGGAGTCGGCTGCGAACGGCGGCGACATGGGTCTGGTGCACGTGGCCATGCTGCCCGACGCAGCGCAGGAAGCGCTCAAGAAGCTCAAGCCGGGCCAGATCAGCGACCCCACCTTCCTGCTCGAAGGCGTGGCGGTGTTCCGCATCGAGCATCGCCGGGAGTCCAGGCTCAATCCCCTGGAAGCCGTGGGCGAGCGGGCCGGCGAGCTGTGGGCGCGTGAGCGGGCAGATCAGAACTGGCAGTCGTTCCTGGAACAGCTGCGGCGCGATACGCCGGTGCGGCTGGACGACTCGCGCTACCTGCCGCTGGCGACCGCGGCGACCACCGGAGAGGCCGCGCCGCGGTAAGCCGGCGCGGCGGCGCGACCGTGAGTGCAGCAACAAGGCCGCGCAGTCTCGCCCTGGTGGCGTGCCTGGTCGCCGCCGGCGCAGTGCGCGCGCAGACCCTTGCCGCCGACCCGGACCCAGGACGCGGCTGGCGTGTGCCGCCGATCGTCACCTCGGGCAGCATTTCCTACGACCTGCGGTCCAGCCGTGCCCAGGGGGAGGCCAACAGCCTGTCCCAGCTCGTCACGGCGAACCTGGGCGCGCGCAGCTACATCTATCAGCCCTGGTTTGCCGCCGTCAGCGGGGAGTTCGGCCTCACGATGGGCTGGTCGCGCGCTTCCGCCGACAGTTCGCAGGCGCCCTTCGCGACGCCGCAAAGCACGTCGTCCGATCGTTTTCTCAGTGGCAAGGTCCGCGCCGATCTGTTTCCGGCCAGCCGCTTCCCGTTCGAAGTGCATTTCGAGCGCAGCGACAGCCGCACCGGTGGAGACGCCGCCTCCACTCTGGATTTCCGCACCCAGAACATCGGCTTTTCTCAGCGTTACCAACCCTTGTCCAGGGCCTATAGCCTCTCGGGATCCTTCGACCGCCGTCAACAGTGGGGCAGTGGATTCCGCGATACCCAGGATGCGCTGACCGGCGATTACTCCACGCGCTGGAAATACAACGAGCTCTCGTTCGGCGGCTCCTGGAACCAGTCACGCCGCCAGGCGACCGGCGAGCAGTCCGAGTTCCGGACGCTGGTCGGCCGGCACAACTATGCGCCCAGCGCCGACCTGTCCCTGAACACCACCGTCAACTGGTCTCAATCCCTGGACGAACTGCTGACCGGACCCTCGGACCTGAACGTGCTCCAGTGGTCCAGCGTGGGCCTGTGGCATCGCGACAAGTCGCCGCTGACGCTGACCGGGACCGCGCGCGGCCTGGTGCTGCGCACCGAACGCAACGGCAGCTCCGGCATGGACAGCCTCGGCCTGAGCCTGGGCGCCAGCTACGAGCTGAACAGGAACGCACGGCTGTCGGCCAACGGCAGCGCCATCACCAGCAGCAGCACCGGCGGCGGCGCCAACAGCTTCAGCGGTTCCGTGGGCGCGACCTGGCAGGGTGACTCGATCGAGTTCAAGGGCCTGCGCTACGACCACCATGCCAGCGCGACGGCGGGGTCGGCCACCAGCAGCAGCAGCGGGGGCAGTGCGCTGGACGGCGCCGGCGCCACCCGCCAGACCCAGTCGACCCTCAACGCCCAGACCGGACACGCCCTGTCGCGGTCCTTTCCGTTCGGTTCCGGCTCGGCCCTTTCGCTCAACGCGTCCCAGACGCTGGCGGCCAGCGCAGATCGCAGCGACACGGGCCATGGCGGCACGGCCGACGGCAACCGCTCCTCCCGCACCCTCGCGCACTCGCTGGGCGCGACCTGGAACGTCGCGGCCGACGGCCGCAGCGCCTACGCCCGGGCTTCCTACAGCGACTCGAAGGAACTGGGTGGCGGCGGTGCCCGATTCCAGTTATGGAATTTCCAGCTTTCCGGAAATTTCGACTTCAACCGCAACCGCTCGCTGGCGGGGGACCTGACCTGGCAGCGCGCCGAGCAGCGTTCGGCCGACCCGCTGCAGGACCTGGCGCTGCCGGCCGCGCCGCAGCGCAGCGGCTCGCGCAACGTCGGCGGCGAAATCACCTTCCGCCAGCAGCGACTGTTCGGGATTCCCCGGTTGCGCTTCATCTCGCGTCTGAAGCTGGCCCAGGATGTGCTCAATCAACCCGGGATGCTGGCGACCGTTCCCGATCGTGAGACGCGGCTGTGGGAAAACCGCCTCGACTGGTCGATCGGGCGGCTCGAGTCGCAGGTGGTGTTCCGGGTTTCCCAGGTCGAGGGGAAGCGCCGGGACTACCTGATGTGGCGGGTCCAGCGCAGTTTCGGAAATTGAGGCGGCGAGGGGCCGCGGGAAGTACGAGGAGCTCGATGATGTTCGAAACGACGGGCGCGCGGTCATGGCGCCACCGCTGGCGGCTGCTGCTGGCATTTCTGGCCTGCCTGGCCGCACTGGCTGGGCTGGCGCCGCAGGCGCGCGCCGAGTACGGCGACGTGGTGATCAACAACTATTCGGATGCCGCCGGCATGCGGCCGGTGGTGTTCCCGCACTGGTTCCACCGCATCCGCTACCGTTGCAAGGTGTGCCACGCGGACCTGGGCTTCAAGTTCAAGGCCGGCGGCAACGAGATCAATATGGTCAAGGTGATCGACGGCCAGTTCTGCGGCGCCTGCCACAACGGCGACGTGGCCTGGAGCATCGAGAACTGCAACATGTGCCATTCGGGCAAACCCAACACGCCGACCCAGGTGCACGAGAGCACCATCAATTCGCTGGTCATCCCGGCCGGCGCCAAGAAGGAGAAGCGGCCATGACGCGCGGCACCTGGACGGTGGCCGCCCTGTTGGCGGCCTCGGGTTGGTTGGCCGCGTTCGGCGCGGCGGCACAGGATTCGACCGGGAAGACGGTGTACGAGGCGGGCTGCATCGCCTGCCACGGCACCGGCGTGCTCGGCGCGCCCAAGATGGGCGATGCGGCTGCCTGGAAGGCGCGCGCGGGCGGCAGCCTGTCGGCGCTCCTGGCCAGCGCCAAGGCCGGCAAGGGCGCCATGCCGCCCAAGGGCGGCAACGCGGCGCTGACCGACCCTCAGCTGGCGGCGGCCATCGGGTACATGATGAGCGGCGGTTCGGCCCCTGCGGCGAAGGGGCCGGCGGCTCCCGGCACGTTCAAGGCGGCCCCCGCCGCGGCGGCGGCACCAGCCGCTGCCGCTGTCGCCGCGCCCGCTCCGGTCGCGGCCGCGCCGGCGCAGCCGCCGGTCATGTCGAACGTGAACTCCTTCAACCGCCTGCTCAAGGCGCCCAGCCAGCGCAACCGCCCGCCGGCCGAGGACGGCATCCATGACGCGACCAACGACGGCACGCTGGCCCTGCAGCCGCCGCTGACCTCGTTCCAGGACCTGCCGCGCAGCAATGCCGGCAACCGGGTGGACTGGGTGAAGTCGATCCGCGAGAGCCGGATCGCACCGCGCGCCGACCGCCTGGACGACAAGGTGCAGCCGATGATCATGGACCTGAACATCGTGCGCGAGGTCAAGGGCTCGATGCCGGACGTGGTGTATCCGCACAAGCAGCACACCGAGTGGCTGGACTGCTCCAACTGCCATCCGGCGATCTTCAAGCCGCAAAAGGGCGCCAACCAGATCAGCATGGCGAGCATCCTGCTGGGCGAGGCCTGCGGCGTCTGCCACGGCAAGGTGGCCTTCCCGGTCTCCGAATGCCGCCTGTGCCACTCCAAGGCCAAGCCCGTGACCGCGGCGGCGTCGGCCACGCCTGCGCCCGCGCAGGCCGCGGCGAAGTAAGGCGCCGGAGCACTCCCATGAGCACCGTGACCGCCTGGTGGACCAAGGCCGCGCTGGTGCTCACGCTGGCCCAGCTGGCGCAGGATGGCGCGGCCCAGCCGAACGCGGTGGTGCGCCGCACCGTCTCGCAGCAGACGATCGAGCAGAAGATCTCGATGCTGGAGCGGCTCCTGAGCCAGTCGCCGGTGGCCGCGCGCGTGCAGGCCAGCGGCAGCGCGCAGGCGCAGGGACACCTGAGCGCCGCCCGCGAGCTGGCGGCGCGCGCGCGTTCGCTGTCGGCGGCCGGCCAGTTGCCCGGCGCCGACGCCCTGCTGAACGAGGCGATCTGGGAGATCAGCCGCGCCCAGCAGCTGGTGCCCGATTCGGGCGTGCGCCAGGCCGGCGACCGGGCCCGCTACGCCCAGCTGGAAGACAGCGTGGCGGCCTTGCGGCGCACGGCGCAGATCGCGGCGGCCGGCACGCCGGCCGGCGGCGAGCCGCCCGAACGCGTGGTGGCTCGCGCCGACCTGCACGTGCAGCAGGCGGTGACGCTGGCGGCGGCCGAACGCTACGCGGAAGCCAACCAGCAGCTCGACCAGGCCCTGCTGCTGCTGATGAAGGATGCGTCCTCGCGGCTGGCCGGCCAGACCCTGGTGTATGGCAACCGCTTCGCGAACCGGCGTGAGGAGTTCGATCATGAGCTCGAGCGCCACCGCAGCTTCGAGCGGCTGGTGCCGCTCGCGCTGTCGGAGCTCAGGCCTGCGCCGGAGGCGGTCGCCCTGGTGCAGCGCCACGTGGCGCGGGCCCGCGATCTGCGCGAGCGCGGCGAGGCCCTGGCCAGCCGCGACGTCGCCGCGGCGATCGGGCATGTCGTCGAAGGCACCGAAGCGCTGCGCCGCGCCCTGCAGGCCAGCGGGCTGGTGGTGCCGCAAACCATGGGGGGCCAGTGATATGGCACGCCTGTCTGATCTGTTCATCCGCAGCGCCTTGCTGGCGCTCGTCCTGGGCGCGGCCGCGGCCGGCGCCACCCAGACCCTCCCGCTGGACCGGACCCAGCTCGAGCGCAAGCTGACCTCGACCCGCACGCTGATCGAGACCTCCTCGGGCGCCAAGCAGATCGAGGCCAGCGGCGATGCGGACGCCGCCGCCCAGCGCAACCGCGCGCGCGAGCTGCACTCCCAGGCCGGCGATGCCCTGCGCAGCGACCAGCTGGAGAGCGCCAGCAAGCTGCTGGACGAGGCGTCGCGCGCCATGTTCGCCGGCGTGCGCAAGGCGGCGGCCGAGCAGGTGACCGGCCGCAAGGAGCGCGCCGACTTCGACGCCCGCATGCTGTCCACCCGGGCGCTGCTGGAGGCGCAGAAGCGCGTGGCGGCCGAGAAGAACTCGGGCCAGTCGACGCGCGAGGTGTCGACCCGCGTCGAGCGGCTGCTCAACGAAGCCAGCGAGCAGGCCCGCACCGGCCTGCTGGGCGACGCGCGCCGCACGCTCGACCAGGCCTACATGGCGGTGAAGGCCTCGGCCATCGGACTGCGGGACGGCGACACCGTGGTGCGCTCGCTCAGCTTCGCCAGCAAGGCCGAGGAATACCACTACGAGATCGACCGCAACGACACCCACCGGATGCTGGTGGACATGCTGCTGAAGGACAAGCGCGGCACGGCCGGCGTCGGCGCGATGGTCGACCAGGCGCTGTCGGCGGCGGCCAGCCTGCGTTCGCAGGCCGAGTCGGAGGCGGCGCGCCGCGACCACGAGGCCGCCGTGAAGACGCTGGAGCAGTCCACGCGCGAGCTGGTCAAGGCGATCCGCGGCGCCGGCGTCTACATCCCCGGTTGAGCATGGCGGCGCGGGGCGAATCGTGCGGCCGGCGGCCCTGCATGGCAGGCCGGGCCAGGGTTGCGCTCGCGCTGCTGCTGGCGCTGGTCTACGCCGTCGCGGCGGCGGCCGGGGCGAGCTGGCTGGCGGTGGCGGCCGACGGCGTTCACGACCCGGCCAGCCCGGCGGTGGGCGTGCTGCAGGAGCCGCGTGACGCGCTGGCCAGCCTGCCGGGGGACGCCGTGGGCAACCAGGTCCGCTGGATGCGGGCGCTGGATGAAGGCCAGATCCAGCCGCGCACCAACATCCAGCCCGAGACGATCGTCAAGCTGCGCACGACCGAGGTGTTGCTGAAGAACACCGGCGAGATGCCGATCGTGCGCTTTCCGCACCGGCAACACACGGCGTGGCTGGATTGCGTCAACTGCCACCAGGAACTGTTCGCCGAGACCGCCGGCGCCACCAGGATCAACATGATGCAGATCCTGGCCGGTGAGAAATGCGGGTTGTGCCACGGCGCCGTGGCCTTCCCGCTCACGGAGTGCAAGCGCTGCCACAGCGTCGAGCGCGACAGCCCGGAGCACCTGGAATTCGGCAAGTCGCTGGTGCGCGAGGGACGGGGCCCGTGAATGCGCTTCGCATGGCCCTGCTGGCCGCGCTCGTTGCCTGCGCCTGGCCGCTGCCGGCCGGCGCGGAGTACGGCGACGTCGTGCTCAACCGCCACTCGACCCCGGCCGGCATGCGCCCTGTGGTCTTTCCGCACTGGTTCCACCGCATCCGGTTCCGCTGCAAGGTGTGCCACAGCGAACTGGGCTTTAAGATGCGCGCGGGATCCAACGACGTGCGCATGAACGACATCATCAACGGCAAGTTCTGCGGCATGTGCCACAACGGCCAGGTCGCGTGGTCGCCCGAGCGCTGCGACCTGTGCCACTCGGGCAAGCCGGGACTGGTCAGCGGCATCTACGGCGGCAGCGACACCAAGGGGCCGGGCAAATGGTGAATCCGCTGCGCCGGAGGGCGTTGCTGGGCGGTGCGGGCCTGCTGGCGTGGGGCCTGCAGGGCTGCGCGTCCGACGACGGCAGCCAGCAGCCGGCGCCGGCGCCGGGATCCGCCGGCACGGCGCTGCTGACCCCCTGGCTCAGCCTGTCCGGGGGTTGGCGGCTCGAATCACAGCGCCTGCCCCAGGTCGCGCGGCCGACCGGGCTGCGCCAGAACTTCGTCCAGCCGGTCGGCATCGCGGCCCTGGGCGACGTGGTGCTGGTGGCCGATGCCGGCGCGCGCACGGTGTGGCGCCTGGACCGCGGCCGCGACGCCATGGCGCCGTTCGCGCCCTACACCGGCGGCGGCGCCGAGCAGGGCGGCTCGCTGCAGATCGGCAACGACCTGTCCGTGTGGATCGCGCTGCCGGCCGATCATATGGTGGTGCAGTACGACGCGACCGGCCGCCAGGTGCGGCGCTGGATGGACGACGCCACCGCGCCGCGTCCGGTGGCGGTGGCGGTGCCGGCCAGCCGTGCCGAGGTGCTGGTCGGCGACGGGGCCGGCGCACGCGTGGTGGCGTTCGATCCGCTGGGACGTGCCGTGCGGCTGCTCGGCGCCGGCCGCACGCCTGCCCTGCAAAGCATCTCCGCAATGGCGCTGGGCCCCGCCGGCCTGTACGTGCTGGACCGGCTGGCGCAGCAGGTGGTCGTGCTTGGGCCGCGCGGCGAGGTGCTCGAAGTGATCGGCGAACACCAGCTGGTCCAGCCGCGCGCGCTGGCGGTGGACCCAAGCGGCCGGGTCTTCGTCAGCGACGACAGCGACCAGCGCATCAAGGTGTTTCGCGGCGGCCGGCTGCTGACCAGCGCCGGCGGCTTCGGCGGCGGGCCAGGGCGCTTCGGCCGCATCGAGGCGCTGGCCGTGGACGGCAACATGCTCTACGTGGCCGACAGCGTCAACGCGCGGGTCCAGGTGATGCTGGTGGCGCCGCCGTCGATGGAAGGCGCAGGGGCCGCGCAGTGACGATCGGGCGCGCGCTGTGGTGCGCAGCGGCGGCTCTGCTGCTGGCTGGCTGTGCCAGTGAGCCGCGCATCATGGAATTGCAGGCCACCGCCGCCGACGCGGACCGCCTGTTTCCGCCGCCCCAGACCCAGGAGGTGCCGCGCTACCGCTACCTGGGGCAGTTGGTCGGCGAGGGCAATTTCCGCGTGGTCGAGGGCAACCGCAGCACCGCGCGCCGGCTGTTTGCCTGGATCGCAGGCCTGGGCGACGAGGCCGACCGGCCGGTGGTCCTGCAGCGGCCGCAAGCCGGCATGGTGGATGCCGCCGGCCGCGTGCTGGTCACAGACGTCAGCCGCAACGCCGTGTTCGTGTTCGACCAGGCCGGCGGGAAGCTCGACGTCTGGGATCGCGCCACCAGGAATCAGCCGTTCGCTGCGCCGATCGGCATCGCGCCCGGGCGCGATGGCCAGGTGCTGGTCGCCGACGCCGAGCTCGGGCGGGTGTTCCGGCTGGGCGCCGACGGTGCGCCGCGCGGCGAGTTCGGCGCCGGCGTGCTGCAGCGGCCGACCGGCATCGCGCGCGACGCGGCGCGCGGCCGGGTGTACGTGGCGGACACGTATGCCCACGACGTCAAGGTCTTCGACGACGACGGCCAGCTGGTCGCCACCTGGGGCCGGCGCGGCGAGGGTCCGGGCGAGTTCAACTATCCGACCCACGTGGCGCTGAGCCACGGCACCGTGCTGGTGTGCGATTCGCTCAACGCCCGGGTCCAGGCCTTCGACGCCCAGGGCCGGCCGACCCTGCAGGTCGGCGCGCGCGGCCGCTACGTCGGCAACCTGGTGCGTCCCAAGGGCGTGGCGGCCGACGACGAGGGCAACATCTACGTCGTCGAGTCGATGTACGACAGCCTGCTGGTGTACGACCGCGAAGGACGCTTCCTGATGTCGCTGGGCGGCACCGGCCAGGAGGCGGGGCGCTTCTATCTGCCTGCCGGCGTCTGGATCGACGCGCGCAATCGCGTGTTCGTCGCCGACATGTTCAACGGCCGGATCTCGGTCTTCCAGTTCCTCGGAGGCAACTGATGGCGCGCCGCCTGTTCCTCGTGCTGGCCGGGCTCATGGCGCTGGCCGCCTCGGTCGCCACCTTCGAGCCGGCGGGCGCGGCCAAGGTCGCCGACGTGCGCAACACCAAGCACAACCTGTCGGCGACCGCGCCGACGATCACGCCCGACAGCGGCGCGCGCAACGTGGTCGCCACCAGCGAGACGCAGATCTGCGTCTTCTGCCACACGCCGCACGGGGCCGAGAACATCCCCAAGGCACCGCTGTGGAACCGCAAGCTGTCCGGCGCCACCTACACCACCTACACCTCCAGTTCGATCGAAGCCGACGCGGCCGAACTGGCCGCCGGCCCGGGCGGCAGCTCCAAGCTGTGCCTGTCGTGCCACGACGGCACCATGGCGCTGGGCAACGTCAACGTGCTGAACGGCAAGGCCAACCAGACGATCGCGCTGACGGGCACCGGGGTGGGCGGAACCATGCCCTCGGGCGCCACCACCACCAGCGGCTTCACGCGCAACCTCGGCGTCAACCTGACCAACGACCATCCGATCTCGTTCACGTACAACACCACGCTCGCCGGCAACGACGGCGAGCTGCGCACGCCCGACGGCACCATCGTGGGCACGCGGACGGCCGGCGTGAACCCCAAGCCGAAGCTGCCTCTGGAAAACGGCCAGGTGCAGTGTTCCACCTGCCACGACCCGCATCTGCGCGAAACCGATTCCACCAAGGGTCCGTCGAAGTTCCTGCGCCTGAACCGGCTGCAGAGCACAACCCCCACCGGCGGCGTTTTTTCCGAGACCGGCGACATCTTCTGCCTGGCCTGCCACGACAAGGCCAACCAGGCCTGGGCGTTCTCGGCGCATGCCAACCCGGCGGTCGCCGACGAGCTCTACACGACGGCGGCTGCCGACCAGCGCCAGTTCCCGGCCAGCCTGCCGGTGTGGAAGGCGGCCTGCCTGAACTGCCACGACACGCACACGGTGCAGGGCGCGCGCCGGCTGCTGCGCGAGGGCACCGACAGCACCGCCAGTCCCAAGGCCGGCGGCAATTCGGCGATCGAGGAGACCTGCTACCAATGCCACAGCGCGCTGGGCGGCACCAACGTGCTGGTCAGCCTCGGTGGGGTGCCCAACATCAAGAGCGACTTCGCGCTGGCGCGGCGCATGCCGATCACCGACGCCGACCAGCAGACCACCGGCGCCGAGGCGCACGACATCGGAACGGGCACCGGCACCCAGCGCGGCAAGGACTTCCTGGAGGCGCCGGCGCTGCTGGGCAAGGGCAGCCCGACGAACCGGCACGTCGAGTGCACCGACTGCCACAACCCGCACCGGGTGCTGAAGAACCGGCTGTTCAATGCCAACACCGCGACACCTGACGCCGGCGGCACGCACAACCATGCGGCCGGCCACACCAACCTGGCGTCGGGCGTGCTGAGCGGCAGCTTCGGGGTCGAACCGCTGTACGGCGGCGCGGCGTTCGGCAGCGTGCCCACCGGATTCGATATCAAGCGCGGCGTCCCCAGTGTCGGCACCACCGTGAGCAGCACCTACGTGACGCGCGAGTACCAGGTCTGCCTGAAGTGCCACTCCAACTATGCCTACGACACCCCGCCCAACCTGGGTGACAGCGGCGGAGGCACGCCGTCGGGCTCCAACGGCATGAGCCAGTACACCAACCAGGCCATGGAGTTCCAGCCGCCCACGGCGCACCAGGGGGAGGTGACCACCACCGACAGCGGCGCGGCGGCCGGCTGGTCGACCAACAACCACCGCAGCTGGCATCCGGTGATGGGTCCGACCGGCCGCTCCCTGGCGACGCGCGGCATGACGGACACCAATGCGGCGAACGCCTGGCGGGCGCCCTGGAACGCGTCCGCCGACGTGGGCACGCAGACCATGTACTGCAGCGACTGCCACGGCTCCAGCACCGCGGCCGACACCGTCGTGCCCGTGTCGCCCGCGCCCTGGGGGCCGCACGGATCCACCAACAATTTCATTCTCAAGGGCGAATGGAGTTACACCACCGGCGCCACCGGCCAGCGCGGCTCGTATTCCGTCAACGCGCTGTGCTTCAAGTGCCACAACCCGCTGAACTACGCCGACGGCAATGGCAACCAGGGGCAAAGCAGCGGGTTCTACAACAGCAGCAGGGGCAACCTGCACTGGTACCACACCGACAAGATCCAGAAGCTGCGTTGCACCTGGTGCCACGTGGCGGTGCCGCATGGCTGGAAGAACAAGGCCTTCCTGGTCAACCTCAACGACGTGGGACCGGAGGTGAAGTGCCGGCAGGAGGACGCCGACGACCTGCCCACCGGCTCGAAGTGCACGGTGGGGCAGCCGATGACGGCCGGAACGCAGATGCGCAACGGCCCCTCGGGCAGCGGTGCGACCAGCACCACCAATTGGAGCAACACCGGCTATACGAACGGACCCTATTACCTTGCCGCGATGCTGAAGATCCGCAGCTTCGCCAAGAGCGGGGCCTGGTCGGATACCAACTGCGGGTCCTCGGGCGCGCCGGGCAACGGGTCGTCCGGCAAGACCTGGATGCGCGACTCGAGCGAGAACTGCCAGAGTCCGCCATGAGGCGCGCGGTCCACGCTCTGGCCTCGAACCGGCTGATGATCGCCGGCTGCGCGTTACTGGCCGCCGGCACCCTCTTGTCCTACGACCGGCCCGGCGCCGGCAGCGGCCCGGTGGTGGTCCCGCTGGCGCTGCTGGCGCTCAACCTGGCGGCCGCCATCGCGTTGCGGCCGGCGCTGCGGCGCGGCGGCCTGGGCCTGTTCCACGGCTGCCTGCTCGCGCTGCTGCTGCTGGCCGGCTGGGGCCGGCTCACGCACCTGGACGGCCGGGTCGAAGTCACCGAGGACGCGCCGCTGGACGCGCAGCAGGTCGAAGTGACGGCGCAGGGCCCGTGGCATGGCGAGGGCTGGCGGCAGCTGGCGTTCCGCCAGGGCGGCTGGGAGGTCGACTACGCACCCGGCGTGCGGCGCGCCCACACCCGCAGCCAGGTCTGGCTGCCGGGCGAAGCCGCGCCGCGGACCGTGGGCGACGACACGCCCTTGGTGCTGGACGGCTATCGCCTCTACACCACGCACAACAAGGGGTTTGCGCCGATCCTGCGCTGGCAGGCCGACGGCGGCGAGCCGGTGCTCGGCGCGCTGCACCTGCCGTCCTACCCGCTGTTCGACTACCAGCAGGAAAACCGCTGGAGCGCGCCGGACGGCAGGCCGCTGCGCTTCTGGCTGCGCATCGAACGCCCGCTGCCGGAGAATGCCGCCTGGACGCTGCGGCCGAAGGACGTGCCGGCGGTGCTGGTGGTGGAGTCCGGCGACCAGCGCCGGGAACTCCGCCCGGGCGACTCGATCCAGCTGCCAGGCGCGACCTTGCGCTACGAAAGGCTGGCCGGCTGGATGGGCTACAAGATCTTCTACGACCCCACGCTCCTGCCGATGCTGGTGGCAGCGGTGCTGGGCGTGCTCGGGCTGGCATGGCATCTGTGGGGCCGCAGCGCGCGGCTGTGGCCGCTACAGGCCGGGACCACCGCATGAACGCGCCCGGCCAGCCGCTGGACTACTGGTGGCTATGCGCCGGCGCGCTGGCGCTCGGCGCGGCCGCGCTGCTGGCCTGGGTTCGCGTCGACGCCGTGGCCGCCGCGCCGGCCGCACGCAACCGGGCGCCGGTGGCGCTGCTGCTCGACGCCGGACTCGCCGCGCTCGCGATTGGCATCGCGCTGCGCTGGGTGCGCATCGGGCACGGACCGTTCCTCAACATGTTCGAAATCCTGGCCAGCAGCCTCGCCAGCCTCGGCCTGGCCTGGCGCATCGCGAGCTGGCGACTGCCGGTGCTGCGCGACGGCGCGCCGGTCGCCCTGTCCCTGCTGGCCGTGATGGCGGCCTGGCTGCTGAGCGTCGACCCGGCGGACACCCATCTGCCCGCGACCTACGAGATGCCGGTGCTCTGGTTCCATGTCCTGCTGGGCAAGGTCTTCCTGGGCTGCGCGCTGGTGGCGACGGCGCTGGCCGGCGTCGTGCTGGCACGCGCCGCCGGGCGTGGCCACCGCTGGTTCGCGAGCATGCCGGCCGACGCCCGCCTGGATGCGCTGGCATGGCGCTTCATGCTGGCGGCGCTGGTGTTCGAGAGCCTGATGCTGATCGCCGGGGCCGTCTGGGCGCAGGACGCCTGGGGCCGCTACTGGGCCTGGGACCCGCTGGAAACCTGGGCGTTCATCACCTGGCTGGCGCTGGCGACAGCGGTGCATGCGCGCATCACCTGGCGCGTGACCCCGCGCCACAGTGCCCTGATGATCGCCGCCGTCTTCGTGATTGCCTTCCTGACCTTCTTCGGCGTGCCCTTCGTCACGCTGGCGCCGCATAAAGGGGCCGTATGACCGCACTCAGGCAGGTATGGCGACACAACCCGGGGCTGGCCTGGGCCGGGCTGGCGGTCCTGCTTGCGATTGCCGCGTCATTCGGGTGGGCGCAGTTCGGGACGAAACAGGTGTCACGGCTGGAGCACCAGCGGCAGATGACCGATGCCGAGGTGCGCCAGCGCTTCGAGCAGGCGGTGGTGATGCTGCACGCCAAAGAGTACGACCACGCCGTCGCGGCGCTGCACCGGGTGCTGGAGCTGGCGCCGAAGATGCCCGAAGCGCACGTCAACATGGGCTTCGCGCTGCTGGGACGCCATGAACCGGAGGCGGCGCGCAACTTCTTCCAGGGCGCGATCGACCTGCGGCCGCAGCAGGCCAATGCGTACTACGGCCTGGCGCTGGCCGAGGAGGCGCGGCACGACTACGAAGCGGCGCTGGGCGCAATGCGCAGCTACCTGCACCTGTCGCCGGCCGACGAGCCGCACCGGGCCAGAGCCCGCGCTGCGCTGTGGGAGTGGGAGCAGAAGCTGGGGCGGCTGCCGCCATCGCCGCCGCCGCCGGCCGCGGTGCGCGAGCCGGCCCGGTAACTTCCCGAATCCGGGAACTCCGCCCGCTGCTTCCAGCCAGCGGGAAGCAGCCACGCCTCGCGCCAGGGCGCGGCGCGCCGCAGTTGCCGCGGCCGTCATGCTGGCACGTTCCGTGCGACGGCCTGCCCCATGCGCGCGGTTGTCCAGTTCCTTGCCCGTCTTGCCCACGATTGGCTCCGTTCCCCGGGGCGCTTCTACCGCTGGGCCGGCCGCCTGGTCCCCTGGTGCGCCGGCGGCGCCCTGGGGCTGACCCTGCTGGCGCTGGCCCTGGCACTGCTGGTGGTGCCGGCGGATGGCGCGCGCGGCGATGCGTCGCGCATCGTCTTCGTGCACGTGCCGGCCGCCTGGACCTCGCTGCTGCTGTACTTCGGGATGGCCGCCTGGGCGGCGCTGGCCCTTGCGTCCGGCACCCGGGTGCCGGCTTTGATGATGTCCGCGCTGGCGCCGACTGGCATCCTCTTCACCTGCCTGGCGCTGTGGACCGGCTGGCTGCTGGGCCAGCCCGGCTGGCGCGCGAGCTGGGTCTGGGACGCGCAGCTGGCCTGCGAGGTGATCCTGTTCGCCCTGTACGCGGCGGTGCTGGGGCTGCGCTCGGTGATCGGCGACGCGGAACGCGCCGACCGCGCCGTCGCCGTGCTGGTGCTGGTGGGGGCGTTGAACCTGCCGTTCATCTACTTCTCGCTGAGCTGGTGGGAGGGCCTGCACCAGGGCGCCGCCCGCGCCGCCGGCGGACCGGCGATGGCGTACGGCATGCTGGCCGGGATGCTGGCGCTGGCGCTGGCGTTCTGCCTGTACGCGAAGACCGTGGCGCTGGCGCGGGTGCGCTTCCTGATGCTGGAGCGCGCGGCGCTGCGGCGCTGGTTCGGCCGCGCAGGCACGGCCTGAGCTGCTCCGGAGGTGTTGCATGATCGGTGAGATCGGCCATTTCTGCCTGATCGTGGCGCTGCTGCTGGCATTGGTGCAGGGCGTGCTGCCGCTGGCCGGCGCGGCCCGTGGGGAGCCGGCCTGGATGGCCGTGGCGCCGGCGGCGGCCCAGGCCCAGTTCCTGTTCATCGCGATCGCGTTCGGCGCGCTCACGCTCGGGTTCGTGGACAACGACTTCACGCTGCTGGTGGTGGCCCAGCACTCCAACAGCGCGCTGCCGCTGCCCTACCGGGTGGCGGCGGTGTGGGGCGGTCACGAAGGCTCGATGCTGCTGTGGGTGCAGATGCTCGCGCTGTGGGGCGTCGCGGTCTCGATCTTCAGCCGCCGCCTGCCGGCGGAATTCGTCGCCCGCGTGCTGGGCGTGCTGGGCCTGCTGGGCGCCGGCTTCCTGGGTTTCCTGCTGTTCACCTCGAACCCCTTCGCCCGCCTGCTGCCGGCGGCGGCCGAGGGGCGCGACCTGAATCCGCTGCTGCAGGACCCCGGCATGGTGTTCCATCCGCCGATGCTGTACATGGGCTACGTCGGCTTTTCGGTGGCGTTCGCGTTTGCCATCGCCGCGCTGCTGTCGGGCCGCCTGGACGCGGCCTGGGCCCGCTGGTCGCGCCCCTGGACCACGATCGCCTGGATGTTCCTCACGCTGGGCATCGCGCTGGGCAGCGGCTGGGCCTATTACGAGCTCGGCTGGGGCGGCTGGTGGTTCTGGGACCCGGTGGAAAACGCCTCCTTCCTGCCCTGGCTGGTCGGCACCGCGCTGATCCACTCGCTGGCCGTGACCGAGAAGCGCGGGGCTTTCCGCAGCTGGACCGTGCTGCTGGCCATCTTCGCCTTCTCCTTCAGCCTGCTGGGCACCTTCCTGGTCCGCTCGGGCGTGCTCACCTCGGTCCACGCCTTCGCCACCGACCCCAGGCGCGGCATCTACATCCTGGCGTTCCTGGCCGTGGTGATCGGCGCCTCGCTGCTGCTGTTCGCCTGGCGCGCCCCCAAGGTCGGCCTGGGGGGCGGCTTCGAGGCGGTGTCGCGCGAGTCCATGCTGCTGGTCAACAACGTGCTGCTGGCGGTGGCGGCCGCGTCGGTGCTGCTGGGCACGCTGTATCCGCTGCTGCTCGACGCCCTCGGCCTGGGCAAGATCTCGGTCGGCCCGCCGTATTTCGATGCCGTGTTCGTCCCGCTGACCGCGCCCGCCGTGTTCCTGATGGGAATCGGCCCGCTGGCGCGCTGGCGCGACGCCCCCTTGCCCCAGCTGGCGCGCCGGCTGCGCTGGGCGCTGGGCGCCGCCGTGCTGGCCGCCGGCGTGTCCGTGGCCGCCGGCAGTTCACTCGCCAGCGCCCTGGGCGTGCTGCTGGCCGCCTGGGTCGCGGCCACCGCGCTGGCGGTGCTGCGCGAGCGCATGCGCCACCTGACCGGCTCGTGGCCCGAGCGCCTGGCGCGCCTGCCCGGCCTGCTGCCGCGCGGCGAGTGGGGCATGCTGCTGGCCCACCTAGGCGTGGGCGTGTTCATCTTCGGCGTGACCATGGTCAAGACCTGGGAGGTCGAGCGCGACGTGCGGATGGCGGCCGGCGACACCGCGACGCTGGGTGGCTACAGCTTCGAGTTCCAGGAGGCCGGCGAGTACGCCGGGCCGAACTTCCGCGCGCTGCGCGCGACGGTGCAGGTGAGCCACGCCGGCGCGCCGGTGGCCACGCTGCATCCCGAGAAGCGGCTGTACCAGTCGCAGGGCATGCCGATGACCGAAGCCGCGATCGATGCCGGCTGGACCCGCGACCTGTACGTGTCGCTGGCCGAGTCGGTCGCACCGGGTGCCTGGGCCGTGCGGCTGCAGGTCAAGCCCTTCGTCCAGTGGATCTGGGGCGGCGCGCTGCTGATGGCGCTGGGCGGGCTGCTGGCGGCGACCGACCGGCGCTACCGGCTGGCGCGGCGCGCTGCCGGCGCGGCGGCGGCGCAGCCGGTACCGGAGGGCAGCCGGGCATGAGGCGCGCCGTTCGTTCCTGGCCGGCCCGGATGTTCGCCTGCTGCCTGCTCGCAGCGGCGATTCCTTGCGCCCTGGCCGGCGAAGCCGCTCCGCTGGCGGCCGATGTGGCGCTGGAGGCGCGGGTGGCGCAACTGGCCACGCAGCTGCGCTGCCTGGTCTGCCAGAACCAGACCATCGCCGACTCCCATGCGCCGCTGGCGGTGGACCTGAAGAACCAGATCCGCGAACAGCTGGGGGCCGGCCGCAGCGAAGCCGAGGTCACGCAGTACATGGTGGACCGCTACGGCGACTTCGTGCTGTACCGTCCCCCGGTCAAGGCGAGCACCGCATTCCTCTGGTACGGACCGTTCGCGCTGCTCGCCCTCGGCGCGGGGGCGGCCGTGCTGGTGGTGCGCCGGCGCCGTCCGCGCGCGGCGCCGGCCTGGACCGATGCCCAGCGGCAGCGCGCCGCCGCGCTGCTGGCCGGCGACCCGGAGCAGCGGCCATGACGCTCGCCTTCTGGGCCGCAACGCTCCTGCTGCTGGCCGGCGCACTGCTGTTCGTGTTGCCGCCCTTGTGGCGGGCGCCGACGCCCGCGCTGCCGGGACCCTCGGCGCTGGCGCTCCATCGCGAACAGCTGGCGCAGCTCGACGGCGAGCTGGCGCAGGGCGCGCTCACCGCCGCGCAGCACGCCGCCGCGGTCGAGGAACTGCAGGGGCGCGTGATCGAAGAAGTCGGCGAGCCGGACGCGGCCGCCGCCGCCACACCTCGCGTCCATCCGCTGGCGGCGCTGCTCGTGGTTGCGCTGGTGCTGCCGGTGGGCGCGCTGGCGCTGTACGCGCTGCTGGGCCGGCCGGCCGCGCTGGAGGCGGGCCGGCAGTCCGCCGCCGCCGCCGGCACTGCGCCGCACGCCATGTCGCGCGAGCAGATGGAGGGCATGGTGGAGCAACTGGCCGCCCGGCTGCAGCAGTCGCCGCAGGACGCGGACGGCTGGCACATGCTGGCGCGCTCGTACGTCGCGGTGGAGCGGCTGCCGGAGGCGGCCCAGGCTTATGATCGCGCGGCCGCCCTGGCCCCGACCAATCCGACCGTGCTTGCCGACTACGCCGACACCCTTGCCATGGTGAACGGGCGCAGCCTGGAAGGCCGCCCGACCGAGCTGGTGCAGGCGGCGCTGGCGGCCGATCCCCGGCACGCCAAGGCGCTGTCGCTGGCGGGCACCGCGGCGTTCAACCGGGGCGACTTCGCGGCGGCGGTCGCGTTCTGGCAGCGGCTGCAGGCGGTGCTGCCGGCGCAGTCCCAGCAGGCCGGCGCCGTCGCCGCCAGCATCGCGCAGGCGCAGGCCGCGGCGGGCAAGGTGCAGTGATGAGCCGGGACGGCATCGCATGAGGCGCCGGCAGGCGATCGCCGCCTGCGCTGCCGCCGCGCTGGCCGGCTGCAGCGGCGGGCGGCCGGACGCCGGCGCACGCTGGCCGGCGCTGGCGGTGCGCGACCTGGGCGGGCGCCCGCTGACCCTGCCGGCGGCCAGCGGCGGCGCGCGCGTCATCAACCTGTGGGCGCTGTGGTGCCCGCCGTGCCGCCGCGAACTGCCCGCGCTCGATCGCCTGGCTGCCGTGCTGGCGCCGCGCGGGGTCGAGGTATCCACCATCGCGGTGGCCGAAGACGGCTTCGCCATCCGCGAATACCTGACGCAGCACGGCCTCGCCCTGCGCGCCGTCGTCATCCCGGGCGGCCTGCCCGGGCTGGAACCGCTGCGCGTGCAGGCGCTGCCCCAGACCTTCGCGGTGGCCGCCAGCGGCGCCGTGCTGGCCCGCTGGGTCGGCGAGCGCGCGTGGGACGACCCGGCGGTCCGCCGTGAACTCGACCGAGCCCTCCAGACGAGCTGAACCATGAGCACCACCTCCCAGCAACTCGATTCGCTCCTTGCCGCCACGCCCCCGCGCGTGCCGCCGGCCCCCATGCGGCGGCTGCCGCTGCGCGCCACCGGCCTGCTGGGAATCCTCGGCGTGATGGTGCTGGCGATGCTGCTGATCGCGGCGGCGCTGGTGTTCCGCGGCGCCGTGCGCGGCCACCTGGACGCGGTGGAACGGGCCGACGCGCGATTCACGGTCCTGCTGCAGGACCGCGCCTCGGCCGCCCCCGAACGCCTGCGCGAGATCGACCGCGAACTGCAGCAGCTGGGCGCCGAGCGGGCCGGGCACCTGGAGGAGTCGCGCCACCTGGTCGACGGCGGCACGGTGGTCATGGCCTGCATCGCCTGGCTGGGCATCACCTGCATCGGCGCGCTGGCGCTGCTGTTCTTCTCGCGGCTGGCCTCGGACATCGCCGCGCTGCGCGCGCGGGCGCTGGCGATCCTGACCGGCGAGCGCGGCTGCGGCCGGCCGCTGCAGCGCAACGACGAGCTGAGCGACCTGGGCCAGGCGCTGGACAGCCTGGCCGACACGCTGGCGCGGCGCGAGCGCGACCTGGACATCGAGCGGCGCAACGTCATGCACCAGGAAAAGCTGGCGGCGATCGGCTCGATGGCGGCCGGCGTGCTGAGCGAGATCGGCAACCCGATTGCGGCCATCGACGGACTGGCCCAGGCCATGGTCGAGGCACAGCGCAGCGGCGACCTCGCCCCGCCGCCGGCGCCCTGGTGCGACCCGGCGCAGATCCTGCACGAGACGGCGCGGCTCACGGCGATCACCCACGAGATCGCCGAACTGGCGGCGCCGCCGGCCTCGCAGTGGCAGCTGGCCAGCCTCAACGAGGTGGTCGCCAAGTCGCTGGCCCTGCTGCGCTACGAGCCGCGGCTGGAGGGCGTTGCCGTCGAGTCGTCGCTCGATCAGCAATTGCCGGCGGTGATGGGCATGGCCGACCGTCTGGTGCAGCTGGTGATGAACCTGGTGGTCAACGCCGCCGACGCGGTGGCGGCGCTGCCGCCGCGCAGCGGACGCGTCGAGGTGGTCACGCGCCAGGTCGAGGGCGGGATGGAGCTGCGCATCTCGGACAACGGCGCCGGGATGAACGAGGCGGTGCAGGCGCGCGCCTTCGAGCCGCTGTTCACGACCAAGCCGGCTGGCTCGGGCACCGGCCTGGGGCTGCCGCTGTGCCGCTCGGTGGCGCAGGAACACGGCGGCCGCATCGAGGTGCAGTCGGCGCCGGGGCAAGGCACCACGGTGCGGGTCTGGCTGCCCGCGGACGCAGCCCGGGCCGTACAATAGGCCGCGCCGCCGCCGGCGGCATCGGGCACGGCGGCGTTCCACGTGCCGCGCCGGCGCGGGCGCACCGCCTGCCCGGGCCGCAACGCCCGGGCGGCCAGCACAGGGCAGTTCAACGATGCGTCACAGCCGATCCGAATACCACCGGGCGCGTGCCCCGACCCGAGCCGTGCGATGAGCCTCCAGATCCTGGTCGTCGACGACGAGCCCGCCATCCGGCAGATCCTGACCGCCAGCATGACCCGTGCCGGCCACGCGGTCGAGGCGGCCGCCAGCGGCCGGGAAGCGCTGATGCGGCTGGCCAAGGGCGACGTCGAGGTGGCGCTGTGCGACATCAACATGCCGGACCTGACCGGCATCGAGGTCGTGCGCGAGGCCCGCGCCAGCGGCATCGACACCACCTTCATCATGATGACGGCGTTCTCCTCGGTCGACACCGCGATCGAGGCGATGAAGGCCGGCGCCATCGACTACATGATCAAGCCGCTGCGCTCCGAGGAGCTGGTGCAGCGGCTCAAACAGGTGGCCGACCTGCGCGGCCTCAAGGGCGAGAACGAGGCCCTGCGCAAGCTGGTGGTGGGGCGCCGGCAGGACCACTGCCCGGCCGTCTCGCCGGCGATGAAGACGCTCGACCGGCTGGTCGCGAAGGTGGCGCCTACCGACAGCACGGTGCTGATCACGGGCGAAAGCGGCACCGGCAAGGGCGTGATCGCGCGTGCGATCCACCAGCTGAGCCAGCGCGCGGAGGAGCCCTTCATCCCGGTCAACTGCGGCGCGATCCCGGAAAACCTGCTGGAGAGCGAGTTCTTCGGCCACACCAAGGGCGCCTTCACCGGCGCCGACCGGGCCCGCAAGGGCCTGTTCCTGGAGGCCGACCGCGGCACCATCTTCCTGGACGAGATCGGCGAGCTGCCGCTGGAGCTGCAGGTCAAGCTGCTGCACGTGCTGGAGGCGCGCGAGATCCGGCCGCTGGGCAGCGAGCAGGTGCGCAAGATCAACGTGCGGATCGTGGCCGCCACCAACCGCGAACTGCGCGACATGGTTGCGGCCGGGCGGTTCCGCGAGGACCTGTTCTTCCGCCTGAGCGGCTTTCACGTCACCGTGCCGCCGCTGCGCGAGCGCCGCGAGGACATCCCGGCCCTGATCCACTACCTGCTGGCGCGCGGCTCGGAGCGCTTCGGCGTCGGCGGATCGCTCGCGATCGAGCCCGACGCCGAGGAGATCCTGATCGCCTACGACTGGCCGGGCAATGTGCGCGAGCTGGAGAACGTGCTGCAGCGCGCCACCATCCTGGCCGAGGACGGCCGCATCACGGTGGCGGACCTGCCGCCGCACATCACGCCGGCGGCACCGGCCGGCACTTCACCCGAGGCGCCGCGGCCCGGCACCGGCACGCTGCGCGAGCAGGTGCGCGAATATGAAAACAGCCTGATCCTGCGGGCCATCGACGAATGCGCCGGCGACCGGCGCGCCGCCGCGCAGCGGCTGGGCATCGGCCTGTCCAGCCTGTACCGCAAGCTCGAGGAGCAGGAGCAGGCGCGGGCGGCCGCCGGGGCCGGCTGACGGGGCCGATTCCTTCGCCGGCCGGCAAAAGGTGCGGCTGGTCTGCTTCTTGCACTTTGCCGGGGATGAAGCTCTCCCATCACTCCTCCATCGTGGCCGCCTGCGTGCTGGCGCTGGCGGCGCTGGGCACGGCCGCGGCCCAGGCGGGCCCGGCCGAAGACACCGCGCGCGCGGAAACCATGATCCGCACCGACGACGTGGTCAGCGCCATGGGCCTGCTGCGCAGCGCGGCCAACCAGAACTACGCGCCGGCGCAGGCGCGGCTGGCCGACATGCTGCGCGCGGCCGAGGCCTATCCAGAGGCGATCGAGCTGTACCGCAAGGCGGCCGACCAGAACGATCCGGCCGGCGAGGTCGGCCTCGGGCGGATGTATGCGGACGGCTACGGCGTCCAGCGCGACCCCGAGAAGGCGCTGGAGCTGTATCGCAAGGCGCAGGCACGCAACCATTGGCAGGCGTTCGACATGCTGGCGCGCGCCTACCGCACCGGCGACCTCGGCCTGGGGAGGGACCTGGCCAAGGCGCAGGAGCTCGAGGCGCAGGCCAAGGCGCTGATGCCGGCCAAGGACGCATCCAGGTGATCCCGAATCTGGCGCCGCCGGCCCGCCCATTCCCACGATCGGGAATGCTGCTGGCGGCCGTGCTGGCCCTGGCGGCCGGCGCCGCCGCGGCCGCCGACGTGCAGCGCGGCCAGACGATCTATTCCAGCCACTGCGCCGTCTGCCACGGCGCCAACGGCAACCCGGTGATGCCGGGGGCCCCCAATTTCCGTCGCATGGAGCGGCTGCTGCAGCCGGACTCCCAGCTCGTGACCGCCATCAGGAACGGCAAAGGTACCATGCCGGGGTACTTCGGCATCCTGCGCGAACGCGAGCTGTTCGACGTGGTCGCCTACCTGAGGACCCTGAATTGATGAAGACGATTTCCCGGCGCAGCCTCGTGCTCGCGCTTTCCGCCGGCGCGCTGGCGGCCCACGCGCAGGCGCCTGCGCCCGGCGCGTGGCGGGTCCTGGACACCTTCGACGTCGGCCAGGGCGTGTACGTGCGGGCGCTGAAGGTGGAAAAGGAGCGCGGCGCCATCTGGGTCGGCACCTCCTCCGGCGTGCACGAGGTCGACCTCAAGACGCTCAAGCCCAGGGGCACCTTCACCCGCAAGGAGGGCCTGGCCAACGAGTACGTGTTCTCGGTGGGCATCGACCACCAGGGCCAGAAGTGGTTCGGCACCAACGCCGGCGGCGTCTCGCGCTACAAGGACGGCAAGTGGAAGACCTTCTTCCCGATGCACGGCCTGGCCGATTACTGGGTGTACTGCTTCGCTTCACAAAAGGACGGGACGCTGTGGATCGGCACCTGGGCCGGCGCCAGCAAGGTCGATCCGAAGAGCGGCAAGTTCACCACCTACGTGCGCGAGCTGATCAACGAATGGGTCTACGGCCTGGGCGTGGATGCGAAGGACCGGGTCTGGTTCGGCACCGAGGGCGGCGTGTCGATGTTCGACGGCAAGACCTGGAAGAGCTGGACTCACAAGGACGGCCTGGGCGCCCCCAACACCGACCAGCTGAGCTACAGCACCAACACCGGCCTGGGCACCCGCTCGCGGCACGACCTGGCGACCATGAACGAGGGCCGGCCGACCTACAACCCGAACTATACCTTCGCGATCCACATCGACCCGCAGGACAACGTGTGGGCCGGCACCTGGGGCGGCGGCGTGGCGCGGTTCGACGGCAACCGCTGGACCAACCTCAGCAGCAAGGACGGCCTGGCCGGCAACATCGTCTACTCGATCGCGCAGCATCCGGACGGCGCCTTCTGGTTCGGCACCAACCGGGGCGTGTCGCGCTGGGACGGCAAGCGCTGGCAGAACTTCGGCAAGGCCCAGGGCCTGCTGGAAGACAACGTGTATGCCCTGGCGGTGACGCCACAGGGCGAGGTCTGGGCCGGCACGCGCCGCGGCGTGGCCCGCATCGGACGCTGAACGCCGCCATACAAGGAACCGAATCAGGAGAGAACGCAGTGCAACTTGGACACAAATCGATCGCGGTGCTGGTCATCGCCCTGGCCGGCGCCATTGCCGGCGCCTACACCATGGGCCGCAAGGCGAATCCCGACGGCCCCGTGCAGCTGCCGCCCACGGTGGCGGCGGGCGAGCAGATGCCTGCCGGCGCCACGACGGCGGCGCCCGGCAACGTGCAGGCGCCCGCCGGGCATCCGCCAGTGGTCGACGGCGGCGCGCCGCCCACCGAAGGCAAGGTGCAGGTCGACCCGACGGCCAGGTTCGTGCACTTCCGGGTCGGCAGCCGCAACGTGAAGGACATCCTGGCCGAGGGCGACGTCGTCTGGGTCGGGACCTCGGGCGGCGTGATCCGCTACAACACCAGGACCGACGAATACAAGCTGTTCGACACCCGCGCCGGCCTGCTGTCCAACGGCGTGTTCCACGTCAGCCGGCTGGACGGCAAGCTGGCCGTGGGCACCTACGGCGGCGGGCTGTCGCTGCTGGACGAGAAGACCGGCAGCTGGGAGAGCTACAACATCCCGGACGGCCTGGGCGACGCGTTCGTGTACGACGTGCTCAAGACCAAGGCCGGCGACGTCTGGATCGCCACCTGGTCGGGCGTGAACCGCATCCGCGGCGGCAAGCTGGCCGACCGCTCGAGCTGGGAGCTGCACACGGTGGAAAGCACCAAGGGCGGCCTGCCCAACGACTGGGTCTATGGCCTGGCCGAGGGCAAGGACGGCACGGTCTGGCTGGCGACCGAGGGCGGCCTGGCCCGCTGGGTCGGCGGCAAATGGGACAACTGGAATCACGCCAAGGGCCAGGGTGCGCCCTATGAGCTGGTCAAGGACGACCTCACGTTCAAGAACGATCCGTCCAAGGTGTCAACCCACCACGCCCGGCAGAAACAGGAAATGGGCCTGCAGGGCATCGACACCGCCTACAACCCGAACTACATCGTGTCGATCGTGGCCGACCCCGACGGCACCGTATGGATCGGCACCTGGGGCGGCGGGCTGGCGCATTTCGACGGCAAGCAGTTCCGCAACTACACCACCAAGGACGGCCTGCCGGGCAACCACGTCTTCATGCTGCACCGGTCGCGCAACGGCGACATGTGGGTCGGCACCAACGCCGGCCTTGCGCGGCGCCAGGGCGACAAGTTCGTGGAGAAGCTGACCACCAACGAGGGGCTGTTCTCCAACACCGTGTTCTCGATGGACACCGGGGCCGACGGTTCGCTGTGGGTCGGCAGCTTCGGCGGCGTGACCCACCTCGCGCGCCGCTGAGCCGGGCGCGGCGTCCCGGCCGTGATGCCGGGCGCCGTCCGCCGCCGGGCAGCGAGTCCCGGTCCCGTCCTACAGACCCGGCCCGGCCAGCCGCTAGGCTCGGCGTTACCCGAATGGAGGATCAGCCGTGAGTGACGCGATTCCGGTGCAACGCAATCGCCTCGCGCAGCCGCTGGGGAATCCCGATGCCTGAACGCCTGCTGGACGACCCGACCATCCCGCCGCCCGGACGCCGGACCGGCGAGGGCAGTGCCAGCATCCTGCCCTACCTGGCCAGGACGCTGGCGGCCAAGCCGATGGCGGCAGCCTCGAGTCCCGCGCCGGCGCCGGCCCGCGGCCCCACCGGCGGCGCGCAGCGCCCGGACGCGGGCGGCTGACCCCGACCTCAGGCGCCCAGGCCCTCGACCATCTTGTGGAAGGCAGTGCGGGTGCGTGCGAAGCGCATCTCGAGCTCGTCGACCAGGGCCGGCACAAGGTCGAGTCGGCCGTCGCCGGCCTGCTGCTCGATGCGACGGCACGCCTCGGCGACGCCGCTGGCGCCCAGGCTGGCGCTGGTGCCGGCCAGCCGGTGGGCGCGCGCGCCCAGCGCCTTGGCGTCGCCCTGCTGCAGGTGCTGCTTGATCGCGCTCACCACGGCCGGTGTCTCGTTCAGGTAGTCCGTCACCAGTCCCAGGAGCAGTGACGGCGCGCCCGGCTCGGCCAGCGACGCCAGCTCGCGCACGATGGCTTCGTCGATCAGGACGGCCTCGGCTGTCGCTTCGGCCGGCGCCGCCGTGCGCTGGCTGCCCCAGCGCTCGATGAGGGCCTGCACCGCCGCCGGCAGGATCGGCTTGGCAATGTAGTCGTCCATGCCGGCGTCCAGGCAGCGCTGGCGGTCGGCCGGCAGCGCGTTGGCCGTCATCGCGATGATGCGCGGCCGCCGCGGCGCCGGCACGGAAGCGATGATCGTGCGCGTGGCTTCCAGTCCGTCCATCACCGGCATCTGCAGGTCCATGAACACCAGGTCGTACCGGTTCATCGCCACCAGCTGCACTGCCTCGGCGCCGTCGCGGGCGACATCGCTCGAATAGCCGAACTTGCGCAGCATCCCAACGGTGAGCTTCTGGTTGATGACGCTGTCCTCGACCACGAGGATGCGCATCGGGAGCCGCTGGGCCAGCCCGGCGTCGATGCGCTGGGCGGCGGTGGGCGGCGCGGCCATCCGCCCGGCGTGGATCACCTGGCTGAGCACCGAAAACAGCTGCGAATGCTTGACCGGCTTGGACATCCGGGCCGCGAACAGCTCGAGGGCGCCGGGGTCCCGGTCGCGCGGCGCCGACGAGGACAGCAGGACCAGGCGCGGGGCCCGCTTGCCGCATTGCGCCGCGATGGCGCGGGCCAGTTGCAGGCCGTCCATGCCCGGCATGTGGAAGTCCAGCACCGCGACGTCGAACTGGGGCTCGGCTTCCAGCGTGGCCAGCGCGAAGGCCCCGCGGGTGGCGCAGACCACTTCCATGCCCCAGCGCGTGCATTGGGTCTTCAGGATGTTGAGGTTGGTGGGGTTGTCGTCCACCAGCAGCACCCGGCGGCCCGCCAGTTCCGGCGACGGCCCGCTCTGGTAGCGCGCCGTCGCGACGCTCGCCGCCACTCCCGCCTGCATGGTGAAGGAGAACACCGAACCCTTGTGCTCCTCGCTTTCAACCCCGATCTCGCCGCCCATCAGCCGCACCAGCCGGGCACAGATGGCCAGCCCCAGGCCGGTGCCGCCGTACTTGCGGGTGGTCGACGTGTCGGCCTGCGAAAAGGCCTTGAACAGGTGCTCGCGCTGGGCCGGTGCGATGCCGATGCCGGTGTCGCGCACGGCGAACCGCAGCTGCACCCGCTGCGGGTCGCGCCAGACCATGCCCACCGTCAGGCAGACCTCGCCTTCGTCGGTGAACTTCACGGCGTTCGACAGCAGGTTGACCAGCACCTGGCGCAGCCGGGTGGAGTCGCCGACCAGCCAGTTGGGCACGTTCTCCATCAGCTCGTACAGCAGGTCGATGCCCTTCTCGGCGGCGCGCGGCGCCAGCATGTCGAAGGCTTCCTCCACGCAGGTGCCCAGCTCGAACGGGCGTTCCTCCAGCTCCAGCATCCCCGATTCGACCTTGGAAAAATCCAGGATGTCGTTGATGGTGGCCAGCAGCGCGTCGCCGCTGGTGCGGATGGTCTCGACGTAGCTGCGCTGCTCGGGGTCCAGCGCGGTGTCGTCCAGCAGCGCCGTCATCCCGATCACGGCGTTCATCGGGGTGCGGATCTCGTGGCTCATGTTGGCCAGGAACGCCGCCTTCGCCTCGGCCGCGTCGAGCGCCTGCTCGCGCGCGGCCACCAGCTCGCCCTCGACCTTCTTGCGCTCGACGATCTCTTCCTGCAGCGCCGCGTTGGTGCGCGTCAGCACCTCGGTGCGCGCGGCCACCCGGTCTTCCAGCAGTTCGCGCTCCAGCTGCAGCGCCTGCTCCATCAGCCGGCGCCGCGTCACGTCGCGCATGATGCCCAGGTAGCGGCCGCCGCCGATGTCCACGGCGCGGATGTCGACGATCAGCTTCTCGCCGCTCTTGCGCCGCAGCGCCACCTCGCCCTCGCTGCGGCCTTCGGTCGCCACCCGCCTGAAGTGCGACTCCCCCGCCATCCGGTCGGCCTGTTCCGGCCAGATCAGTTCGAACAGCCGCATCTGCAGCAGTTCGTTCTCCTCGTACCCGACCATCCGGGCCGCCGCCGGGTTCGCCTCGAGGTAGCGGCCTTGCGCGTCGACCACCATCACGCCGTCCAGCGCCAGTTCGATGTACGAGCGCAGCTTGCGCTCGCTGGCGTGCACCGCCGCCTCGGCGGCCAGCCGCTCGGTGATGTCGCGCACGATCCCGCAGAACATCCGCTGGCTGCCCACCAGCATCTCGCTCACCGCCAGGTCGAGCGGGACATGGCTGCCGTCCTTGCGCAGGCCGGTGACCATGCGGCCGACGCCGATGACCTTCGGCGTGCCGCCGCCGATGTACGACGACAGGTACGAGTCGTGCCGCTCCTGGTCGGGCGCGGGCATCAGCATGCTGACGTTGCGGCCGATCACCTCGCGCTCGCTCCAGCCGAAGATGCGCTCGGCGGCCGGATTGAAGGTCTGCACCGCGCCGAGCGGGTCGATCGTGATGATCGCGTCCAGCGCGTGGTCGAAGATCGCGCGCAGCCGCGCCTCGCTCTCGGCGTGCTGTTCCAGCGCCGAACGCAGCGCCCGCGTGCGCTGGTCCACCAGCGCCATCGCCTGGGTTCGCAGGCTGGCCAGCACGCCCAGCAGTCCGGCCAGCAGCATGCTGATCACCAGTCCGCCGGCCAGGATGACCCAGGAATGGTCCGGAGCGGTGGCTGCGGGGAATGCCGACAGCCCGGTGAACTCGATGGTCCATCGGTCCTGCCCGAACTCGAAATCGACGGTCTTGTGCAGGGTCGGCCGGAAACCGCTGCCCAGCTCCCGCTGCAGCTGCGCCGACGTGAACAGCGCCGTCGGCCCGCTGCGCACGGTCATGCCCACCAGCTCGGCGTCGGTCCCCACCGCGTGCTCGCCCAGTTCGACCGGATCCAGCGCCTCGACCAGGAAGCCGGCCAGCGCGCCCGGCCGCTCGGCGGGCGCGGCCGGCATCCTGCCCCCGGCATAGACCGGCACGAACAGGCCCCAGACCGGCAGGCCGGGGACGCCGGCGGCCTGCAGCGGGCCGGCCAGCACCGTGGCGCCCGAGGCGGCCGCCGCCGTCATGGCGTCGCGGGCCACCGGATCGTCCTGCAGGTCCAGCCCCACCGGCCGGCGGTCGAAGGTGTTGAAGGAACGGAAGTAGGCCAGCGGGAAATACTGCGGCCGCCGCTCGGAGGCGCGTACCGCATAGGCCGCCAGCCCGTCGGCGCGGGCCTGCTGTTCGTGCTGCTCGCGCTGCGCTTCGGGCACCCGTGGCGCGTAGGCCACCCACAGCCGGCCCGGCGAACGCCAGCCGGTGTCGGTCTCCTGCCCGTCGAAATAGTGGCGCCACTGCGGCCGCGAGGCGGTGCCGCCGACGCCGAACAGCCCGCCCACCGAGCGCAGCAGGATCTCCTTGGCCGCCATCTCGTGCTGCAGCACGGCCATGATGCGGCTGGTGCGGTAGTCGAACAGCCGGCCGGCGCTCTCGCCGGCGAGGCCGCGGCCCTGCTGCCACAGCAGCAGCGACACGACCAGCCCCGCCAGCAGCACGGCCAGCGCCAGCATCTCGGCGCGCCAGAAACCGCCGCCGCGGCGCCCGCCCTGCGCGGCCCCGGGGCCGATGGCGGATGCCGGGAGCGCAGCGGGATCGGTCGGGGACGGCATGACGGCTCTCGGGGGTTCTGAACGGAAGCGTAGCACTGGTGGACCGTGCCAGCCCATCGGCGGTTCCCGCCCGGCGCCACGGGCGCCGGTCAGGCGAGCTTGCGCAGGTCCTGCGGCGGGGCGCCGCTCGGGCGGACCGCGCCTTCCTTCTGCAGCTTCATCAGCACCTTGAGCCGCGCGCCGGTGGCCTGGTCCGACTGGACCTGGGCCGCCCATTCGTCGCGCAGCGCCTGGTTGATGTTGTGCAGGGTCTCGATCTTGTTGTTGGCGGCGCGCAACCTGCGTGTGACATGTGCCAGCATCGCGCGCAACAGGGCGAAGGTCAGGCTCGCGTCGCGCTCGGTGATCTGCTGCAGGGCGGCGTCGTCCAGGGTGGCCAGGGCGACCTCCGAGGTGGCGCGCACGACCACCGAGCGTCCCATGCTGTCCATGGCGCCGAGCTCGCCGAACAGGCTGCCGGGCACCAGGCTGCGGATCGTCATCCACTGGTTGCCGCCGGTCAGCTGGCCCTCGACCACGGCGTCGCCGTCCAGCAGCATGACCAGGAACTGGTCGCCCGGCCCGCCGGCGCGGAACAGCACGGCGTCGCGCGGCGCGTGCGCCAGCTTCATGAACGGAGCAAGCCGCGAGGCCTGGCCGGGCGTGAGCTCCGGCAGCGCGAGATCGCTCACCAGCAGCCTGGTGGCGTCGGCGTGGCTGAACTCGTCCATCGGCGGTACCTGGGCGCTGCGCGGTTCCTGCGTCAGGCGCGCTGCGCCAGGACCAGGTAGCCCCGCGGATCGTTCTGCGCGTCCAGCAGCATCGAGACCTGGAAGTCGGTCCGGCCGCTGCCGGTGGCCACCAGGTAGTGGCGCGCGCCGCGGCCGACGCTTTCCTCGCTGAGCGAGTGGTCCGCCGCCTGCCAGCCCACGCGCCTGAGCGTGTCGCGGATGTCGGCGCCGCCCACATCCTCCATGCGCAGGCCCAGGACCTCGGCCACCGAGGGCGTCGCATAGGAAATCCGGTAGTCGAGGTCGGAGGCCAGCACGGCGGTGCCGGTGACCGACCGCAGGATGTTGGCGAACAGCAGCTTCTCGTCGATGGCCTGCGCGGCCTGCTGCAGGTGGCGCGCCTGCAGCTCGACGATCTCCTTCAGGTAGTTGACGTAGTCGCCTTCCAGGCCGCGGGCGATCTCGTGGTGCGTCAGCAGCCCGCAGGCGATGCCGCGTTCGTCGACCACTACCAGCCGGCGGATGTGCGCGTCCTCCATCATCTTGACGGCGGCGTGCAGCCGCTTGGCCGGCTTGACGGTCATCACCGGCGAATGCATCGCCTCGCCCAGCGGCAGCTGCTGGGGATGTTCGCGTTCGTTGGACAGCCGCACGACGTCGCGTTCGGTCAGCACGCCCACCGGCCGCCCCTGGGGGTCGACCACGATGACGCAGCTCTGGTGATGCTCGACCATGTCGCGCAACGCCTCGCCCACCGTCGCGGTGGGCGGCAGCTTGCAGAACGCCTTGCCCATCACGTGCGCGACGTCCTTGAAATTCATGTAGTACTCGATGCCGAAGTTGCGCATCACGTCGCCCTCGCTGGCGATGCCGAGCACGTGGCCGGCGTCGTCGGTGACGGCCAGGTGGCGGATGCCGCGGCCGACCATGAGGTGGTAGGCGTCCAGGCAGCGCGTCTTGGCGCCGACCGACAGTACGGGGGCCTGCATCAGGTCGGCGCAGCTGAACTCCTTCAGCTGGCGGGCCTGGGTATGCAGGGCGCGGACGATGTCGCGCTCGGTGATGATTCCCAGGATCAGGTCATTCTCAATAACGAGGACGGAACTGACGTGGTGCGACTGCATGAGGTCCAGCGCGTCGCTCGCCGGCTGTTCGACGCGGACCTGGCAGACCTGCTTGGTCATGACGGCGGAAATCAGCTTGCGGTGGATGTTCATCCAGGGTCCTTCGGCGGGTGCGGTCGTAAGCGAATGCAAGCCGTGTGCCACGGCCCGCACCCTCTGGCGGCCCCTTGACCTGTCTCAATCCTGGGAAGCGGCCGCCGTGTCCCGCCGGCGTCCAGGCGGCAGCAGCCGGCGCAGGTAGCGTCCGGTGTGGCTGGCCGGATGCGCCGCGATGGCCTCCGGCGTGCCGGTGGCGACCACCTCGCCCCCGCCCGCTCCACCCTCGGGCCCCATGTCGACGATCCAGTCCGCGGTCTTGATCACGTCCAGGTTGTGCTCGATGACGACGATCGTGTTGCCGGCGTCGCGCAGCTGGTGCAGCACCTTCAGCAGCAGGGCGATGTCGGCGAAGTGCAGGCCGGTGGTCGGCTCGTCCAGGATGTACAGCGTGCGGCCGGTGTCGCGCTTGGACAGCTCCAGCGCCAGCTTGACCCGCTGGGCCTCGCCGCCGGACAGCGTGGTGGCCGACTGGCCCAGCTTGACGTAGGAAAGCCCCACGTCCAGCAGGGTCTGCAGCTTGCGCGCGATCGCCGGCACGGGCTTGAGGAACTGGTGGGCGTCCTCCACCGTCATGTCCAGGATCTGGGCGATGTTGCGACCCTTCCACTGCACCTCCAGCGTCTCGCGGTTGTAGCGCTGGCCGCGGCAGACGTCGCACGGCACGTACACGTCGGGCAGGAAGTGCATCTCCACCTTCACCACGCCGTCGCCCTGGCAGGCCTCGCAGCGCCCGCCGGCCACGTTGAAGCTGAACCGTCCCGGGCCGTAGCCGCGCTCCTTGGCCGTGCCGGTGTCGGCCATCAGTTCACGGATCGGCGTGAACAGGCCGGTGTAGGTCGCCGGGTTGCTGCGCGGCGTGCGCCCGATCGGCGACTGGTCGACGTTGATCACCTTGTCGAAGTACTCCAGCCCCTCGATGGCCTCGTGCGGCGCCGGCTCGTCGTGGGCGCGGTACAGCGTGCGGGCCACCGCCGCGTACAGGGTGTCGTTGACGAGCGTCGATTTGCCCGAGCCGGACACGCCGGTGACGCAGGTGAACAGCCCGACCGGGAAGGAGACGCTCACGTCCTTGAGGTTGTTGCCGCTGGCGCCGGCCACCCGCAGCTGCTGCAGCGGGCCGTCCGCGGCGCCCGGCGGTGCCTGCAGCCAGGGCGTGCGCCGGGGCGGCACCGGGATCGACTTCGCGCCCGCCAGGTACTGCCCGGTGAGCGAGTGCGGCGAGGCCTTGACCTGCTCGTAGCTGCCCTGCGCCATCACCCGGCCGCCGTGGATGCCGGCGCCGGGCCCCAGGTCGATCACCTGGTCGGCGGCGCGGATCATGTCCTCGTCGTGCTCGACGACGATCACGCTGTTGCCGATGTCGCGCAGGTGCTTGAGCGTGTCGATCAGGCGGTCGTTGTCGCGCTGGTGCAGCCCGATGCTGGGCTCATCCAGGACGTACATCACGCCGGTCAGCCCGGAGCCGATCTGCGAGGCCAGGCGGATGCGCTGCGCCTCGCCGCCCGACAGCGTCTCGGCGCTGCGGCCCAGGCTGAGGTAGTTCAGCCCCACGTCGTTGAGGAACTTCAGCCGCAGCCCGATCTCGCGCACCACCTTGTCGGCGATCTCGCCCCGGGCGCCGTGCAGCTTCAGGTGCGAGAAGTAATCCAGGCTCTCGCCGAGCGTGGCATGGCTGATCTCGTAGATCGCGCGGGCCTGCGCGCCCTCGCCCACCTTCACGTGCCGAGCCTCGCTGCGCAGCCGCGTGCCCTGGCACTCGGGGCAGGGCTGCAGGCTGCGGTAGCGCGCCAGCTCCTCGCGCACGGCCGCCGAGTCGGTGTCCCGCCAGCGCCGCGCCATGTTGGGCACGATCCCCTCGAACGGGTGCTTCTTCGCGACCTTGCGCCCGGTCGAGGCGCCCGACTCCAGCGAGTAGCTGAAGCGGATCTCCTCCTGCCCCGAACCGTGCAGGATCGCCTCGCGCACCGCGGGCGGCAGGTCCTCGAACGGCGTGTCGACGTCGAAACCGTAGTGCCGGGCCAGGCTTTCGATCAGCGCGAAGGCGTGGCTGTTGCGCCGGTCCCAGCCCTTGATCGCGCCGCCGGCCAGCGACAGCGAGGGAAACGCGACCACCCGCGCCGGGTCAAAGAACTCGCGATGGCCCAGCCCGTCGCAGGACGGGCAGGCGCCCACCGGCGAGTTGAAGGAAAACAGCCGCGGCTCCAGTTCGGCGATCGAGTGGTTGCACACCGGGCAGGCGAACCTGGCATTGAACCAGTGCTCGCCCGCCGGCGGGTGGGCGCCGGCGGGCCGGTCGGCCGTCGCGTCCAGCTCCACCGCGATCGCCCGGCCGTCGGCCAGCCCCAACGCCGCCTCGAAGCTCTCGGCCAGCCGCTGCTGCGCGTCGGGCCGCACGCGCAGCCGGTCGACCACCACGTCGATGTCGTGCTTTTCCGCCTTCTTCAGCTTGGGCAGGGCGTCGAACTCGCAGGCCTGGCCGTCGACGCGGAACCGCACGTAGCCGCGCGACTGCATCTCGGCGAACAGCTCGACGAACTCGCCCTTGCGATCGCGCACGACCGGCGCCACGATCAGCAGGCGCGACTCGGCCGGCAGCGCCAGCACGGCGTCGACCATCTGCGACACGGTCTGCGACTGCAGCGCCAGCCCATGGATGGGGCAGTAGGGCGTGCCGGCGCGCGCGAACAGCAGGCGCAGGTAGTCGTGGATCTCGGTCACCGTGCCCACGGTCGAGCGCGGGTTGTGCGAGGTGGCCTTCTGCTCGATCGAGATCGCGGGCGACAGGCCCTCGATCACGTCCACGTCCGGCTTGTCCATCAGCTGCAGGAACTGGCGCGCATAGGCCGACAGGCTCTCGACGTAGCGCCGCTGGCCTTCGGCGTACAGCGTGTCGAAGGCCAGCGAGGACTTGCCCGAGCCCGACAGGCCGGTGATCACCACCAGCTGGTTGCGCGGGATGTCCAGGTCGACGTTCTTGAGGTTGTGGGTGCGCGCCCCGCGGATGCTGATCAGCTGGGCCGGCGCCGGGGCGTGCGGGCCCGGCTGCTCAGGGGGATGGCCGTCGGTCGGGGTGCTCAAGGTCTGGTGCCGCAGCAAAACCGGTCATGATAGACCGGGCCCCGGCATGCGGGACAATCGGCGCTTTGTCGGGCGCCTCCGCCCGCTTCCGCCACTGCCCCGCCCGTGACTTCTTCCACCGCCACCGCGCCGTCCGGCCGCATGACCGCCGACGAGCGCCGCGCCAGCGGCTCGCTGGCCATGATCTTCGCCGCCCGCATGCTGGGCCTGTTCCTGGTGCTGCCGGTCTTCGCCCTGGAGGCCGCCCGCTATCCCGGCGGCGCCGACCCGGCCCGGGTGGGCCTGGCGATGGGCATCTACGGCCTGACCCAGGGGATCCTGCAGTACCCCTACGGCGTGGCGTCGGACCGGTTCGGCCGGAAGCGGGTGATCGTGCTGGGGCTGCTGGTGTTCGCGCTCGGCAGCTTCCTGGCGGCGGCCGCGCCCACCCTCGACTGGCTGATCGCCGGCCGTTCGCTGCAGGGCGCCGGCGCGGTCTCGGCGGCAGTGACGGCGCTGCTGGCCGACCAGACCCGCGACGCGGTGCGCACCAAGGCGATGGCGCTGGTGGGCGCCAGCATCGGGCTGACCTTCGCGGTGTCGCTGGTGGCCGCGCCGGCGCTGGGCGGGCTGATCGGCCTGTCGGGCCTGTTTGCCGTGACGGGCGCGCTGGCGCTGGTCTGCATCGCGATCGTGTCCTGGTGGACGCCGCCGGAGCCGCGGCAGCACAAGGACACGCCGCGCGGGCGCCTGTCCGAGGTGCTCGCCCATGCCGGCCTGCTGCGGCTGGACGTCGGGGTGTTCATCCTGCATGCGGTGCAGCTGGCGATGTGGGTGGCGATCCCTGCCTTGCTGGTGCAGGCCGGCCTGCCCAAGGACCAGCACTGGCATGTCTACCTGCCGGCGGTGCTCGCATCCTTCGTCCTGATGGGCGGCCTGTTCGCGCTGGAGCGGCGCGGCCACCTGCGGGCGGTGTTCCTGTCGGCCATCGCCCTGATCGCCCTGGTGCAGCTGGGCCTGCTGCTGGTGGCCGGCCGCCAGCCCGCGCTGCCGGCCCTGGCGCTGCTGCTGTTTCTCTTCTTCTGCGGATTCAACGTGCTGGAGGCCACCCAGCCCAGCCTGGTCTCTCGCATCGCGCCGCCGCATGCCCGCGGCTCGGCGCTGGGCGTGTACAACACCCTGCAATCCCTGGGTTTCTTCGCAGGCGGGGCGGTCGGCGGCTGGCTGACCAAGAACGTTGGGGCTGCAGGGCTGTTCGCCACCTGCGGCGTCTTGATGCTGGTGTGGCTGGCAGTGGCGTGGCCCATGCGGGCGCCGCGGTCCCCGAAATCGGCCGAAGAGGTGCTGGCCGACGAAGCCCAGGCGACATAATCGATCCAAGCACTCAAGGAATTGCGCAATGGCATCCGTCAACAAAGTCATCCTCGTCGGCAACTGTGGCCGCGACCCCGAAGTCCGCTACCTGCCCTCGGGCCAGGCCGTGGCGAACGTCAGCGTCGCCACCTCCAGCCGGCGCAAGGACAAGAATTCGGGCGAGATGGTGGAGGACACGCAGTGGCATCGCGTGACCTTCTTCGACCGTCTGGCCGAAATCGTCGGGGAATACGTCAAGAAGGGCCGGCCGATCTACGTCGAGGGCCGGCTGACCTACCGCAAGTACACCGACAAGGACGGGGTCGAGAAGAACGCCACCGACATCATCGCGACCGAGCTGCAGCTGCTGGGCGGGCGTGAAGGCATGGGCGGCCCCTCGGACGAGGAGGGCGGCGGCGGCGGCTTCCAGCGCCGCGCCGCGCCGGCGCAGCGTCCCGCTGCCGCGGCGCCCCAGCGCCAGCAGCCTGCGTCGAAGCCGGCCACCGGCTTCGACGACATGGACGACGACATTCCGTTCTAGCCGCAGCGCGACAGCGCGGCGCCGTCCGGTCGGCGCCGATGGGTGTTTTCAGGAGCCGGTTGCGCCGTCAGTAAGCGCTCGCATGCGGCCATCGCGATCGAGCGCCAGATGCGACAGGATCGCGCGCCACGCGCCGGTGCGATCCGCCGCGGGATGTTCGCGCCGGCCGCTTTCGCGCTCCGCGGCCAGTTGCGCGCAGGCCTCGCCGTAGCGCGTCACCAACGCCAGCAGTTCCTCTTGCCAACGGGAGTTCATGACTACCCCTCGTACAGTTGCGTCCTGCCATGGTGCGCCGGCCCGGCGCGCGCGACCATGATCTGGGACAGGACTGCCGCAGTTCAGGCGAAGGAAGCGATCACACCGCCGCCCAGGCACAGCTCGCCGTCGTACAGCACGGCCGACTGGCCCGGGGTGACGGCCCATTGCGGTGCGGGGAAGTCCAGGTGGAAGGCGGTCGCCGACGGCCGGGCCAGGGTGCAGGGGGCATCGGCCTGCCGATAACGGGTCTTGGCCGCGTAGCAGCCCGCAGGCGGCGGCTCGCCGGCGATCCAGCTGGCGTCGCCGGCGTCCAGCGCCACCGATTGCAGCCAGGGGTGGTCGTGCCCCTGCACCACCCGCAAGGTGTTGTGTTCCAGCTCCTTGCGGGCGACGAACCAGGGCGCGTGGTCGCCGCCGCCGCGCGCCGCGCCCTTGTCCTTGACGCCGCCGATGCCCAGGCCCTGGCGCTGGCCCAGCGTGTAGAAACTCAACCCCTGGTGCCGGCCGATTACCCGGCCGCGCTCGTCCCTGATCGGCCCGGGCTCGCGGGCGATGTACCGGTTGAGGAACTCGCGGAACGGCCGTTCGCCGATGAAACAGATGCCGGTGGAGTCCTTCTTGCGCGCGTTGGGCAGCCCGATCTCCTCGGCGATGCGCCGCACCTCGGTCTTGCGCAGCTCGCCGACCGGGAACAGCGTCCTGGACAGCTGCGCCTGATTGAGCCGGTGCAGGAAATAGCTCTGGTCCTTGGCCGGGTCCAGCCCCTTGAGCAGCTGGAAGCGGCCACCGGCCTCGCGGACCCGGGCATAGTGGCCCGTGCCGATCCGGTCGGCTCCGAGCCGCAGGGCATGGTCGAGGAAGGCCTTGAACTTGATCTCGGCGTTGCACAGCACGTCGGGGTTGGGCGTGCGCCCGGCCTGGTACTCGCGCAGGAACTCGGCGAACACCCGGTCCTTGTACTCGGCCGCGAAATTGACGTGCTCGATCTCGATGCCGAGCACGTCGGCGACGCTGGCCGCGTCGACGAAGTCCTCGTTGGACGAGCAGTATTCGCTGTCGTCGTCGTCTTCCCAGTTCTTCATGAAGATCCCGACGACGTCCCAGCCCTGCTGCTTGAGCAGGTAGGCGCTCACCGCGGAGTCGACGCCCCCGCTCAGACCGACCACCACGCGCGGCTTGCCACTCATGGCCGGGATTATCCCAACCCCGCCGCCGGGTCGCGCCGCCAGACGCTGTCGTCCACGTGCAGCAGCGCGAGCGGATGGCGCGCGCCGGCCAGGTAGTCCTGCACGCACTGCAGCACCAGCGGGCTGCGATGCCGCGCGGCGCTGGCGCGCACCTCCTGCGCCGTCAGCCAGACGGTGCGGACGATGCCCTCGTCCAGCCGCCGCAGCCGGTCGCATTCGCCCAGCTCGCCGCAGAAGGCCAGCCGCAGATAGGTCACGTCCTGGCCGGAAGGGCGTTGGAAGCGGGACAGGTATACGCCCACCAGGGCCGTCGGCCGGAACGCATGCGCGGTTTCCTCGAGCATCTCGCGCACGCAGGCCTGCTGCGGCGATTCGCCCGGCTCCAGGTGGCCGGCCGGGTTGTTCAGCCGCAGCCCCTCGCTGGTCTGTTCCTCCACCAGCAGGAACCGACCGTCCCGCTCGACCACCGCCGCCACCGTAACGCTGGGCTTCCATCGTGTCTGCATCGCCCGATTATTGCCATCGGCCGCGGGCGCACGGCGGGCGCCGCCGTTCAGGGCTGGTATTCGGGTGAACCCTGGACCCAGATGAAGGACTGCAGGTCGATCATGTCGCGCGGCTGGAAGCCGGGCCTGCGCTCCAGGTCGCGCCGCATGATCGCCGCAAAGGTAAGCAGCGACCGGTACACCATCCAGGAGGGGGCCGACGCGTATTCGAGGTCGAAGCCGTACTGGCGCGCCGCCCGCCGCGTGACCATCGGCTTGAAGAAGAGATGCCGCTCGGGGCGCGCGAGGAAGCCGAACACGGTGACGACGGGCCAGCTCAGCACCCGCGTCCGGCGCCGCGGCAGATCGGCCACCGCCTGCACCCAGTCCTCGAACTTGCGCTGCGGCGATCCGCGGCCCCACAGGAAGGCGTACAGCTCGGTGGCGAACAGGCGCGCGCCCGCCGGCGTCTTGACCGCGTCGCGCAGCGCCATCTTCTCGAACGAGAACAGCAGGTTGGTGCGCGACTCCACCCGCACGGCGATGTCGGCCACGCGGCGGAACTCGCCGCGCGCCAGCAGCTTGCGGAACTCGATCGGCCCGAGCTCGGCCTGCCATTCGAGGTGCGCGCGCTCCTTGTGCGCCCGCTCGGCCACGAGGTAGGTCTGATCGGCGAAGCCGTCGGGGTAGAACAGCTCGAAGTTGCGGCGGCACCGATGCGCGCCGAGGTAGTTCACGTTGCTGGCGCGTGCGCCGGTGACGGGGAAGGAGAGGGATGCGAGGCCGGCCATGGCGGCCAGTCTTTGGCCTTCGCCAACCTCAGCCGCGTCGGACGACGGCCCGCCTCCTTGTAGGACGGCGCGCGGGGCCCCGGTTGGGCGTTTCGCATCCCGGAAACCTGATTCACGAGAACATGCGGTGCGTCAAATGCCCGCATTTTTGTTCGGGGTACTGTTGCGCACAGGACGGCCAGAGGGGTTCGTTCATCGATGGGGCAGGGCTTCAGGTAAGCTCGAGTCGACACATCCGTTTCATTTTTTCATCGAGGAGAGACGTCCATGCTGACAGGCGTTCCCGCCGAAACAACGGCGGGTGAAACCCGTGTTGCCGCCCCACCGGAGACGGCCAGAAAAGCTCTGCTGATCGGGGTCCCGAAGGAAACTGCGGCGGGCGAACGGCGTGTCGCCACGGTCCCCGAGGTGGTCGAAAAGCTCATCAAGCTGGGCTTCTCGGTGGCGGTCGAATCCGGCGCGGGCGACGACGCGAATTGCAGCGATGACAGCTATCGCGCGGCGGGCGCCCAGATCATCGACGGCGCCGCCAAGCTGTTTGCGGCGTCCGACATGGTGTTCAAGATCGGCGTGCCGACTGCCGAGGAAGTCGGCCTCATGCATGCCGGCCAGACCCTGATCACTTTCATCTGGCCGGCGCAGAACCCGGACCTGATGAAGCAGCTGGCCGACCGCAAGGTCACCGTGCTGGCCATCGACTCGCTGCCGCGCACGCTCTCGCGCGCGCAGAAGATGGACGCGCTGACCTCGCAGGCCGGCGTGGCCGGCTACCGCGCCGTGATCGAGGCGGCCAATGCCTTCGGCCGATTCTTTGCCGGCCAGATCACCGCCGCGGGCAAGGTGCCGCCGGCCAAGGTGTTCATCGCCGGCGCCGGCGTCGCCGGCCTGGCCGCGATCGGTACGGCCGTCGGCCTGGGCGCCATCGTGCGCGCCAACGACACCCGCGCCGAAGTGGCCGACCAGGTCGTGTCCATGGGCGGCGAATTCGTCAAGGTCGACTACGAGGAAGAAGGCTCCGGCGGCGGCGGCTACGCCAAGGTCATGAGCGAGGGCTTCCAGCAGGCGCAGCGCGAGATGTACGCCAAGCAGGCCCGCGAGGTGGACATCATCATCACCACCGCCCTGATTCCGGGCAAGCCCGCACCGAAGCTCATCACCGCCGACATGGTGAAGACCATGAAGCCGGGCAGCGTGATCGTCGACATGGCGGCCGAGCGCGGCGGCAACTGCGAGCTGACCGAGCCCGGCAAGGCGGTGGTCAAGCACGGCGTGACCATCGTCGGCTACACGGACCTGGCTTCGCGGCTGGCCAAGCAGTCGTCGACCCTGTACGCGACCAACCTGTTCCGCCTCACCGAGGAACTGTGCAAGACCAAGGATGGCGTCATCGACGTCAACATGGAAGACGACGCCATCCGCGGCCTGACGGTGGTCAAGGAAGGCAACATCACCTGGCCGCCGCCCGCGCCGAAGGTCGTCGCTGCGCCTGCGAAGCCGGCTGCCGCTGCGGCCGCGCCCGCCGCCAAGAAAGGCGGACACGGGCACGGCAGCGCCAGCGCGCCGATGGCGGGCAGCAGGCTCGCGATCATGTTCGGCGTCGCCGCTGCGCTGTTCTGGTTCGTCGGCGCCAATGCCCCGACGGCGTTCCTCGCCCACTTCACCGTGTTCGTGCTGGCCTGCTTCGTCGGCTACATGGTGGTGTGGAACGTGACGCCGGCGCTGCACACGCCGCTCATGAGCGTGACGAACGCCATCTCCAGCATCATCGCGATCGGCGCGCTGGTGCAGATCGCGCCGCCGCTGGCGGGCGGCGCGGCACCCGATCAGTGGATACGCTGGCTCGCGGTCGGCGGCATTGCGCTGACGGCCGTGAACATGTTCGGCGGCTTCGCCGTCACCCAGCGCATGCTGGCCATGTTCCGCAAGTAGGAGCCCAACGATGAGTGCAAACCTGGCAACCGGCTCCTACATCGGAGCCACCATCCTCTTCATCCTCAGCCTGGGGGGACTCTCCAATCCGGAGACCTCTCGGCGCGGCAACCTGTACGGAATGATCGGCATGGCCATCGCCGTGCTGGCCACGGTGTTCGGGCCGCGCGTGACGGCCGCCGGCATCCCGTGGATCATCGGCGCCATGGTGGCCGGCGCCGCGGTCGGCCTGTATGCGGCGAAGGTCGTCAAGATGACGCAGATGCCGGAGCTGGTGGCGCTGATGCACAGCCTGGTCGGCCTGGCGGCCTGCCTGGTCGGCTTTGCCAGCTACATCGATCCGACCACGCAGATGACCGGTGCCGAGAAGACCATCCACGAGATCGAGATCTACGTCGGCATCCTGATCGGCGCGGTCACCTTCTCCGGTTCGCTGATCGCCTTCGGCAAGCTCAACGGCAAGATCGGCGGCTCGCCGCTGCTGCTGCCGGCGCGCCACTGGCTCAACCTGGTCGGCCTGCTGGTCGTGATCTGGTTCGGCGGTTCGTTCATCCACGCCGAGTCGGTGTCGGCCGGCATGACGCCCCTGATCATCATGACGGTGATCGCGCTGCTGTTCGGCGTGCACATGGTGATGGCGATCGGCGGCGCGGACATGCCCGTCGTGGTGTCGATGTTGAACAGCTATTCGGGGTGGGCGGCGGCGGCCACCGGCTTCATGCTGTCGAACGACCTGCTGATCGTCGTCGGTGCGCTGGTCGGTTCGTCCGGCGCCATCCTGTCCTACATCATGTGCCGCGCGATGAACCGCAACTTCATCAGCGTCATCGCCGGCGGCTTCGGCACCGGCGGCGGCGCGCCGGCCGCGAAGGGCGCGGCCGCGCAACCGGCCGGCGAAGTGGTGCCGGTCAGCGCCCTCGAGACCGCGGAGCTGCTCAAGGAGGCCAAGAACGTGATCATCGTGCCGGGCTACGGCATGGCGGTGGCGCAGGCGCAGCACACGGTGTACGAGATCACCAAGCTGCTGCGCGAGAAGGGCGTCAACGTGCGCTTCGGCATCCACCCGGTCGCCGGCCGCATGCCCGGCCACATGAACGTGCTGCTGGCCGAAGCCAAGGTGCCCTACGACATCGTGCTGGAGATGGACGAGCTGAACGACGACTTCCCGAACACCGACGTCGCGATGGTGATCGGCGCCAACGACATCGTCAACCCGGGCGCGCAGGACGATCCGGCCAGCCCGATCGCCGGCATGCCGGTGCTCGAAGTGTGGAAGGCCAAGACCTCGATCGTCATGAAGCGCAGCATGGCTTCGGGCTACGCGGGCGTCGACAATCCGCTCTTCTACAAGGAGAACAACCGGATGCTGTTCGGCGATGCGAAGAAGATGCTTGACGAGGTGTTCGTCGCGCTGAAGGTCTGAGGCGGGCCGCGCGCGGCTCCCGAAAGACGCGGCCTGCGGGCCGCGTTCTGTTTTCAGCGGCAGCCGGAGCGTGGACAATACGCATCGCCGGCCGCGCGCCGGCGCGACAACCACCGCCGGGGCAGCGCCTCTGGCCCGAGGAGCAGAAGAAATGAGCGAAACCACCCGCCCCTGGCTGGCCGCCTATCCGGCCGGAGTGCCCGCCGACATCGACCCCGGCCAGTACGGCTCGCTGGTCCAGCTGATGGAGGAGAGTTTCAGCCGCTACGCGGACCGGACGGCCTACAGCTTCATGGGTCGCGAGCTGAGCTTCGCCGAAACCGATCGCGCCAGCCGCGCGTTCGCGGCCTACCTGCAGGGCCTGGGCCTGGCCAAGGGCGAGCGGGTGGCGATCATGATGCCCAACGTGCCGCAGTACCCGATGGCGGTGGCGGCCATCCTGCGTGCCGGCCTGGTGGTGGTGAACGTGAACCCGCTGTACACGGCGCGCGAGCTGGAGCACCAGCTCAAGGATTCCGGCGCCAAGGCGATCCTCATCATCGAGAACTTCGCCGCCACGCTGCAGCAGTGCATCGCCCGCACGCAGGTGCAGCACGTGGTGCTGGCCGCCATGGGCGACCAGCTCGGGCTGGTCAAGGGCGCGCTGGTGAATTACGTGGTGCGCAAGGTCAGGAAGATGGTGCCCGCCTACCAGCTGCCGGGCGCGGTCCGTTTCAACCGGGCCCTCGCCCTGGGGGCAAAGGCGGTCTTGCGCCAGCCCGACATCAAGGCCGACGACATCGCCGTGCTGCAGTACACCGGTGGCACCACCGGAGTCTCCAAGGGCGCCGTGCTGCTGCATCGCAACATCGTGGCTAACGTGCTGCAATCCGAGGCCTGGAACCAGCCGGTGATGCACAAGGTGCCGGCCGGCGAGCAGCCCACGGCGGTCTGCGCGCTGCCGCTGTACCACATCTTCGCCTTCACGGTGGGGATGATGCTGAGCATGCGCACCGGCGGCAAGCTGATCCTGATTCCCAATCCACGCGACCTGGCCGGCACGCTCAAGGAGCTGTCCAGGCACACCTTCCACAGCTTCCCGGCGGTCAACACCCTGTTCAATGGGCTGGCCCACCACCCCGACTTCGGGACGGTGAACTGGAAGAACCTGAAGGTATCGGTCGGCGGCGGCATGGCGGTGCAGGGCGCCGTGGCCAAGCTGTGGCTGGACAAGACGGGCTGTCCGATCTGCGAGGGCTACGGCCTGTCCGAGACCTCGCCCTCGGTCAGCTGCAACCCGACCACCAGCACCGAGTTCACCGGCACCATCGGCGTGCCGCTGCCTTCGACCTGGATCAAGTGCATCGACGACGCCGGCAACGAGGTGCCGGTCGGCGCCGCCGGCGAGATCGCGATCAAGGGCCCGCAGGTCATGCCCGGCTACTGGCAGCGCCCCGACGAGACGGCCAAGGTCACCACCGCCGACGGCTACTTCAAGAGCGGCGACATCGGCACGATGGACGAGCGCGGCTACTTCAAGATCGTCGACCGCAAGAAGGACATGGTCCTGGTTTCGGGCTTCAACGTGTACCCGAACGAGGTCGAGGACGTGGTCTCCATGCTCGCCGGCGTGCTGGAGTGCGCGGTGGTCGGCGTGCCCGACGAGAAGACCGGCGAGGCCGTGAAGCTGGTGATCGTGAAGAAGGATCCGGCGCTGACCGAGGAGCAGGTGCGCGAATACTGCAGGGCCAACCTCACCGGCTACAAGCAGCCCAGGGTGGTCGAATTCCGCAGCGAGCTGCCCAAGACGCCGGTCGGCAAGATCCTGCGGCGCGAACTGCGCGACGCCGCCTGACGGGCGCCGCGGGCCGCGAAGCCGCCCGGGCGTGGGGCGGCGCGGCCTGTTCACAGACTCCGCCTCCATCGACACATCCGCATGCTCCGCTTCCTGTTCACTCGCGTGGCGCTGATCATCCCGACCTTCATCGGAATGACGCTGCTCGCCTTCTTCCTGATCCGGCTGGTGCCGGGCGACCCGATCGAGACGCTGGCCGGCGAGCGCGGGATCGACGCCGCGCGCCACGCGCAACTGCTCAAGGAGTTCGGCCTGGACCGCCCGCTGATGGTGCAGTACGGCATCTACATCGGCCGCGTGCTGCACGGCGACCTGGGCAAGTCGATCATCACGCAGGAGCCGGTGATCCGCGAATTCGCCGCGCTGTTTCCCGCCACGGTGGAACTGGCGCTGTGCGCGATCCTGTTCGCGCTGCTGCTGGGCATCCCGGCGGGGATCATCGCGGCGGTGCGCCGCAACTCGGTGTTCGACCACGGCGTCATGGCGACCTCGCTCACCGGCTACTCGATGCCGATCTTCTGGTGGGGCCTGTTGCTGATCCTGCTGTTCTCGGTGCAACTGGGCTGGACCCCCGTGTCGGGCCGGATCTCGGTTGAGCATTTCATCGAGCCGACCACCGGCTTCCTGCTGGTCGATTCGCTGCTCACCGGCGAAAAGGGCGCGTTCTGGTCGTCGCTCAAGCACCTGATCCTGCCCATGATCGTGCTGGGGACCAATCCGCTGGCGGTGGTGGCGCGGATGACGCGCTCGGCCATGCTGGAGGTGCTGGGCGAGGACTACATCCGCACCGCGCGCGCCAAGGGCCTGCCGCCGCTCAAGGTGGTGGGCGTGCACGCGCTGCGCAACGCGCTGATCCCGGTGGTCACCGTGATCGGCCTGCAGGTGGGCGTGCTGTTCACCGGCGCGATCCTGACCGAGACCATCTTTTCCTGGCCGGGCGTGGGCAAATGGCTGATCGAGGCGATCAACCGGCGCGACTACCCGGTGCTGCAGGGCGGCATGCTGCTGCTGGGCGTCGTCGTCATGCTGGTGAACCTGCTGGTCGACGTCACGTACGGCGTCATCAATCCGCGCATCCGCCAGGCCCGCTGACATGAGCACAACCACCACTTCCCCCGCCCTGGCAGCGTCCGCCGTGCCGCCGGGCCCGCTGCGCGAGTTCTGGCTGTCCTTCTCCGCCAACAAGGGCGCGCTTGGCGGGCTCGTCGTGGTCGCGGCGCTGCTGCTGCTGGCCCTGTTCGCGCCGCTGGTGGCGCCGCATGCGCCCGATGCGACCAACGCCGCCGCGTTCCTCAAGCCGCCGGTCTGGCAGGCCGGCGGGTCCGCGCAGTACCTGCTGGGCACCGACGCGATCGGCCGCGACATCCTGTCGCGCCTGATCCACGGCGCGCGGCTGTCGCTGTCGATCGGCCTGGCCGTCGTGCTGATGTCGGTGGCCGCCGGCATCGTGCTGGGCCTGGTGGCCGGGTTCGCGCGCGGCGTGGTCGAGATCGGGATCATGCGGCTGATGGACATCGTCCTGACGCTGCCCAGCCTGCTGCTGGCGATCGTGATCGTCGCCATCCTCGGCCCCGGCCTGGTCAACGCGATGCTGGCGGTGGCGGTCGTCGTGCTGCCGCACTATGTGCGCATCACCCGGGCCGCCGTGATCGCCGAGACGGCCAAGGACTATGTGACGGCGGCGCGCATCAGCGGTGCCGGGACGGCGCGGCTGATGTTCAGCGAGGTGCTGCCCAACTGCGCGGCACCGCTGATCGTGCAGGCCTCGCTGGGCGTGTCCACGGCGATCCTGGACGCCGCCGCGCTCGGCTTCCTCGGCCTGGGCGCGCAGCCGCCCTCGCCCGAGTGGGGCACCATGCTGGCCGACGCGCGCGAGTTCGTGCTGCGCGCGTGGTGGGTGGTGACCTTCCCGGGCCTGGCGATCCTGGTCGCCGTGCTGGCCTTCAACCTGCTGGGCGACGGCCTGCGCGATGCGCTGGACCCGAAACTGAAACGATGAAGGAAATGAACCCAACAGCCGAACGCAGAAGGCGCCGAGGAAACGCAGAAGACGCAGAAGGAAGACGACGATGACTTCAGCTTTTCATTGGATGTCTTCTTCTGCAATTTCTGCGCCTTCTGCGCCTCTTCTGCGTCCTCTGCGTCAGTTCTGCGCCTTCTGCGTTCGGCTGTTGGGTTTCAGGCCATGCAACTTCTAGAAATCGAAGACCTCCACGTCGAGTTCCCCACCCAGGGCAGCGTCATGCGCGCCGTGGAAGGGGTCAGCCTCACCCTGGAAGAGGGCGAGGTGCTGGGCATCGTCGGCGAATCGGGCTCGGGCAAGAGCGTCGCCATGATGGCCGTGATGGGCCTGATCGCGGCGCCCGGGAAGGTGCGGGCGAAGACGCTGCGCTTTGCCGGCCACGACCTGCTGGGGATCTCCGACCAGGAGCGCCGGCGCCTCGTGGGCAAGGACATGGCGATGATCTTCCAGGAGCCGACCACCAGCCTCAATCCCTGCTTCACCATCGGCTACCAGCTGATCGAGGCGCTGCGGCTGCACTCCTCGCTGGACAAGGCCGGCGCCAGGCGCCGCGCGATCGAGTTGCTGGAGCAGGTGGGCATCCCGGCCGCGGCCAGCCGCCTGGGCGAGTATCCGCACCAGATGTCGGGCGGCATGAACCAGCGCGTGATGATCGCGATGGCGATCTCGTGCAATCCGCGCCTGCTGATCGCCGACGAGCCGACCACCGCGCTGGACGTCACGATCCAGGCGCAGATCCTGGACCTGCTGCGCAACCTGCAGCGCGAGCGCGGCATGGCGCTGGTGCTGATCACCCACAACATGGGCGTGGTCAGCGAGATGGCGCGGCGCGTGGCCGTGATGTACGCGGGCCAGGTGATGGAGCAGCGCCCGGTGGCCGAGCTGTTCGCCCATCCGCAGCATCCCTACACCGAGGCGCTGCTGGCGGCGCTGCCCGAGCGCGGGCCGGCCGGCCATCGGCTGGCCACCATCCCGGGCGTGGTGCCCGGCGTGTTCGACCGGCCGACCGGCTGCCTGTTCGCACCGCGCTGCGCCTATGCGACGGAACATTCGATGGCCGTGCGCCCCGAGTTGCGCGCGTGGCAGGACGGCCAGGTGCGCTGCCACTACCCGCTGGGCGACGCGCAGCGGCAGGCGGCGATCGAGCGCGACCGGCCGGTGCGTGTGGAGGCCGCGGCATGAGCACGGCAACGAGCGCCGTGGTCGAAGCCAGGGACCTGCGGCAGGTCTACACCATCCGGCGCGGACTGCTGAAGCCCCCGGGCCAGCTGCAGGCGGTGGGGGGCGTGTCGTTCTCGATCGGCCCGGGCCAGACGCTGGCCGTGGTGGGCGAGTCCGGCTGTGGCAAGTCGACCCTGGCCCGCATGGTGTCGCTGATCGAGAAGCCCGTGGGTGGCACGCTGGTGCTCGACGGCACCGACGCGGTGGCCACGCCGCCGCCCGAGCGGCGGCGCCTGCGGCAGGCCGTGCAACTGGTGTTCCAGAACCCCTACGGGTCGCTCAACCCGCGCAAGAAGATCAGCGCGGTGCTGGAGGCGCCGCTGGAGATCAACACCACGCTGTCGAAGGCCGAGCGGGCCGAGCGCGCCGGGGCGATGCTGGCCCAGGTGGGGCTGCGCCCCGAACATGCCAGCCGCTACCCGCACATGTTCTCGGGCGGACAGCGCCAGCGCATTGCCATTGCCCGCGCGCTGATGCTCAGCCCGAAGCTGCTGGTGGCGGACGAGCCGGTGTCGGCGCTGGACGTGTCGATCCAGGCGCAGGTGCTCAACCTGCTGGCCGACCTGCAGCAGCAGTTGCAGCTGGCCTACCTGTTCATCTCGCACGACCTCGCGGTGGTGCGGCACATCGCGCACGAGGTGCTGGTGATGTACCTCGGCCACGTGATGGAGCAGGGCCCCAAGGCGCTGATCTTCGAGCGGCCCTCGCATCCCTACACGCAGGCGCTGCTCGCGTCCACGCCCGGGGTCGGGCCGCGCCAGGTGCAGCGGATCGTGCTCAAGGGAGAGCTGCCGTCGCCGCTGAACCCGCCCGCCGGCTGTGTCTTCTCCAGCCGCTGCCCGTACGCGGTGGAGCGCTGTCGGGCCGAGCGGCCGCAACCGCGGACCGTGGACGGCCGCATCAGCGCCTGCCACTTCGCCGAGCAGTTCCTTGAACAGGGTTTCCCCTCATCAGCGGCTGCCGATAATCGACAGGTTCTTTCCAACCGGCCACAAGCCGGAACAACAAGCGCAAAGGAGCTTCCATGAGACTGTCCCGCAACCGCATCCAGCTGGCCACCGCCGCGCTGGTGTTGGCCACCGCCGGTGCCGCCGGCGCCAAGACCCTGGTGTTCTGCTCCGAAGGCAGCCCCGAGAACTTCTACCCGGGGGTCAACACCACGGGCACGTCGTTCGACGGCAACGAGCCGATCTACAACCGCATCGTCGAATTCGAGCGCGGCGGCACGAAGGTGGTGCCGGGGCTGGCCGAGAAATGGGACATCTCCCCCGACGGCAAGGTCTACACCTTCCACCTGCGCAAGGGCGTGAAGTGGCACAGTCACCGCGCGTTCAAGCCCACCCGCGACGTCAACGCCGACGACATCGTGTTCGGCTTCGAGCGCCAGTGGAAGGAAAGCAACCCCTTCTACAAGGTCACCAGTCCGAACCACTCGTACTTCAACGACATGGGCCTGCCCAAGCTGCTGAAGTCGGTGGAGAAGGTGGACGACTACACCGTGCGCATCACGCTGGAAAAGCCCGAGGCGCCGTTCCTGGCGAACCTCGCGATGCCGTATGCGGCGATCCAGTCGAAGGAATACGCCGACGCGATGCTCAAGGCCGGCACGCCCGAGAAGATCGACCAGGAGCCGATCGGCACCGGCCCGTTCTACCTGGTCCAATACCAGAAGGACGCCGTGATCCGCTACAAGGCGTTCCCGCAGTACTGGGGCGGCAAGGCCAAGATCGACGACCTGGTCTACGCCATCACGCCGGACGCGTCGGTGCGCTGGGCCAAGCTGCAGAAGGGCGAGTGCCACGTCATGCCGTATCCCAACCCGGCCGACCTGGAAGCGATCCGCAAGGATCCCAACGTGCAGGTGCTCGAGCAGCCCGGCCTGAACGTGGGCTACCTCGCCTACAACACGCAGAAGAAGCCGTTCGACGACGTGCGCGTGCGCAAGGCGATCAACATGGCGATCAACAAGAAGGCGATCCTGGACGGCGTGTTCCTGGGCACCGGCGTGGCCGCCAAGAACCCGATCCCGCCGTCGATGTGGTCGTACAACGATGCCGTCAAGGACGATCCCTTCGATCCGGAAGGCGCCAAGAAGCTGCTGGCGCAGGCCGGCTTCCCGAACGGCCTCGCCACCGACCTGTGGGCGATGCCGGTGCAGCGGCCCTACAACCCGAACGCGCGGCGCATCGCCGAGCTGATGCAGGCCGACCTGGCCAAGATCGGCGTCAAGGCCGAGATCAAGAGCTTCGAGTGGGGCGAGTACCGCAAGCGCATGCAGGCCGGCGAGCACCAGATGGGCATGCTGGGCTGGACCGGCGACAACGGCGACCCGGACAACTTCCTGCACACCCTGCTGGGCTGCGACTCGGCCAAGACCAACGGGTCGAATGTGGCGAAGTTCTGCTACCAGCCGTTCGAGGACGCCGTGCTCAAGGCCAAGACGGTGACCAAGCAGGCCGACCGCGAGGCCCTCTACAAGCAGGCGCAGGTGATCTTCAAGGAGCAGGCGCCCTGGTTCACCATCGCCCACGCGGTGCAGCTCAAGCCGATCAGCAAGAAGGTCGTCGACTTCAAGCTCAGCCCGTTCGGGCGACACAACTTCTACGGGGTGGACATCAAGGAGTAGAGGCCAGCGGCCAGGGGCGAGGGCCGGCCCCGGCGCCTTCAGCGTCCGGCCATCAGCGCTTCGAGCCGTTCGCGGTCGGGATGGTGGACGACGCCGCGCTCGGTGACGAGCGCGGTGACCAGTTCGGCCGGCGTGACGTCGAAGGACGGATTGCGTACCGCCACGCCGGCGGCCGCCCACTGGTCTTCGCGAAAGCCCGTGACTTCCCGGGCGGCGCGCTCCTCGATCGGAATCGCCGCGCCATCGGCGATCGACAGGTCGATGGTGGAAACCGGGCAGGCGACGTAGAACGGAATGCGGTGGCGCTGCGCCAGCACCGCCACCATGTAGGTGCCGATCTTGTTGGCGACGTCGCCGTTGGCCGCGACCCGGTCGGTGCCGACCACCACGGCGTCGACTTCGCCGCGGCTCATCAGGAAGCCGGCCATGTTGTCGGTGATGAGCGTCACCGGGATGCCCTCCTGCACCATTTCCCAGGCGGTCAGCCGCGCCCCTTGCAGGAATGGGCGCGTCTCGTCCGCGATCACCGAGATGCGCTTGCCGGCCTCGACCGCCGAACGGATCACGCCCAGGGCGGTGCCGTGGCCGGCCGTGGCCAGCGCCCCCGCGTTGCAATGCGTGAGCACGCGCGCGCCGTCGGCCAGCAGGGCGGCGCCGTGCTCGCCCAGCGCGCGGTTCACGCGCACGTCCTCGGCCAGGATCTCGTGGGCCAGCGCCAGCAGCGCCTGCGCCTGCGCCTCGACCGGTTGCGCGGCGACCGCCTCCCAGCCCTCGCGCATGCGGCGCAGCGCCCAGAACAGGTTCACGGCCGTCGGCCGGCTGGCGGCCAGCACCGCGAAGGCGTGCTCCAGCGCGCTCGCAAAGCCGGCCGGTGGCGCCTGCCGCCGGCGCATGGCTTCCAGCGCGACTCCATAGGCCGCGGCGCAGCCGATGGCCGGCGCGCCGCGCACCACCATGTCGCGGATGCCGGTCGCCACCGATTCGGCGCTGTCGTATGCCAGATACCTGAACTGCGCCGGCAGCACCCGCTGGTCGATCATCTCCAGCTGGCCGTCGCGCCAGCGCAGCGTCTCGACCCGATGTTCCTGCGACTGGCTCATGGTTGCGTCGGCTCGTGTTCGGCCCTTCGACCGTAGTGCTTGAACTTTTCCGTCACCTCGGCCATCTGGGCCGGCGACAGCAGGCGCGGCTCGCCCAGCTGGCGCGCGCGCCAGTACTGCTCGCACAGGCTCTCCACCTCGACGCACAGTGTCAGCGCCGCCGCCAGGTCGGCGCCGGCGGCGATCATCCCGTGGTTGGCCAGCAGGCAGGCGCGCCGCTCCCGCAGCGCCGCCAGTGCGTGGTCGGACAGCGCCTGGGTGCCGAACAGCGCATACGGCGCGCAGCGGATGGAGTCGCCGCCGGCCGCCGCGATCATGTAGTGGAAGGCCGGAATTTCCAGCCCCAGGCAGGCCAGCGTCGTGGCGAACGGCGAATGCACATGCACGACGGCGTGCAGCTCGGGGCGTGCGCACAGGATGTCCCGGTGGAATCGCCACTCGCTGGACGGGCGCCCCGGCCCGAGCACCTCGCCGGCAGCGGACAGCAGTACCATGGACTGCGCGCCCAGCTCGCGCGCGGGCACTCCCGACGGCGTCACCAGCAGGCCGTCGCCGCAGCGCACGCCGACGTTGCCGGAGGTGCCGCGGTTCAGGCCGCGCGCCTCCAGTTCGCGTGCCGCCTCGACCATGGCCCCGCGCAGCGCGGCTTCGCCGCCCATGGCAGCGCCGCTCATCGCCGCAGCACGCGCCCGGCGACCGCGTCGAGCCGGGCCAGCAGGGCCGGGTCGCGCACGTCGGGCGCCGTGATCAGGGCGTGGTCCAGTGCGTGCCGGCAGCCGCAGGCCGGCGCCTGGGCGTCGACCGAGAGCCGCGGCGCGACGTGGTGCAGCAGCGAGCGGGCCTTCTCGGCGTTGGCCACCAGCACCTGGATGATCTGCTGTACCGTGACGGCGTCGTGCCCGGGGTGCCAGCAATCGAAGTCGGTCACCATCGCCACCGTGGCGTAGCACATCTCGGCTTCGCGCGCGAGCTTGGCCTCCGGCATGTTGGTCATGCCGATCACGGCACAGCCCCAGGACCGATAGAGCTCGGATTCGGCCAGCGTGGAGAACTGCGGCCCCTCCATCACCAGGTAGGTCCCGCCGCGCACGGCGTGGATGCCGGCGGCGGTGGCGGCGGCTTCGAGGTGATCGCCCAGCCGGCGGCACACCGGGTGCGCGAGCGAGACATGCGCCACCATGCCGGTGCCGAAAAAGCTCTTGTTGCGCGCGATGGTGCGGTCGATGAACTGGTCGACCAGCACGAAGGTGCCGGGCGGCAGTTCCTCCTTCAGCGACCCGACGGCGCTGACGGAGATCAGGTCGGTCACGCCGCTGCGCTTGAGGGCGTCGACGTTCGCGCGGAAGTTGATCTCGCCCGGCGGGATGCGGTGTCCGCGCCCGTGCCGCGGCAGGAACACCATCGGCTGGCCGTCGAGGTCGCCGAACAGCAGTTCGTCCGAGGGCGCGCCGAACGGCGAATCGACCTTTACCCAGCGCTTGTTGGCGAGGCCGTCGATGTCGTAGACGCCGCTGCCGCCCAGCACGCCGATGACCGGCGTCGCCGCATTCATCGCACCCACCTCGTGCAGCACAGCGGCCCCGTCGCCGCCGCGGCGCGGCCGGCCAGGGCAAGGGGGTACGGGCGGGAGCCGCGCGGCAGCGTCAGTCGTGTCATGGCATGTTCCGGATGTTGTGGCTGGCGCCGCCGTCTGGCCGCCGCGCAGGCGAGCCGGCGCCGTGCGGCGGTCGCTGGATTCTAGAAGGACCGCGCGGCGTGCCTCAACGCGGGAACTGCCAGATCGCGCCCAGCGTCCAGTTCGACGCGCCCGGGCCGCGCAGCTGCTGCGCCCGGCTGAGATCGACGCTCCAGCCGTCGGCGAAGCCCCAGCGCACGCCGGTGCGGGCGTAATGCGTATGGTCGGCCAGGAAACGTTCAGCGACCAGCGACCAGCCGGCCGCCGCCGTCCATTCCGCCGCCACGCCCGAGCGGTTCTGGTCCGCCGCGCGGTGCAGGAAGTCGCGCCCGACGTTCAGGTGCAGCGCCAGGTCGTCGCGCGCCGCCCAGGTGAGCAAGGCGCTGAGTGTGCTGCCCTGGTAGCGCGGCCGCACGTGGGTCTGCGAGCTGGCCGCCAGCGACAGGCCGGCACTGAATCCGGCCGCCAGTTCGGTCGCCCACTTGGTCTGCAGTCCGTAGCCGGTCTGGCTGGCGCCGCCCCCGCGCGCGTGGTCCAGCGCCGCGTTGAGCTCCACCGGCCCGACCCGGCAGCCGGCGCCCAGGTGCCACAGTCGCTGGCCGCCGTGGCCCGCGGTCAGCCAGGGCTCCAGCTTGCACTGGCCCTCGTCCAGGATGGCGGCATCGTCCACCGCGTGGTGGCCGCCGGCCGACCAGGCGCCTCCGGCGGCTGCCAGGATCGCGAGGCCGGCCAACAGCCGGCGCCCTGCGCTGCGGCCGCCGGGCGCCGTGTTTACCCGTTGCTCCATCATCTGCCCCATCCTTGTTGATGAGGTCACTATAGAGTCCGGCCAGGCGCGCCGGGCCCGTGCCGCGCCGGCCTTTGTGTCAGGTCAAGCCCGTGCCGCTAGCGCAGCCAGCCCCGCTTGCGGAAATACCACATCGGCACCAGCGCGCTGGCGATCATCAGCGCCAGCACGTACGGATAGCCGCCGGCGCCGAAGAGCTCCAGCTCCGGGAACTTCATGTTCATGCCGTAGATGCTGGCGATCAGCGTGGGCGGCAGCAGCGCCACGCTGGCCACCGAGAAGATCTTGATGATCTTGTTCTGGTTGATGTTGATGAAGCCGACGGTGGCATCCATCAGGAAGTTGATCTTGTCGAACAGGAAGGTCGTGTGGCTGTCCAGCGACTCGATGTCGCGCAGGATCTGGCGCGCCTCCTCGAACTGGCTGGCACTGAGCATGCGGCTGCGCATCATGAAGCTCACGGCGCGCCGGGTGTCCATCACGTTGCGGCGGATCCGGCCGTTCAGGTCTTCCTGCCGGGCGATCGCCTCCAGCACCTCGCCGGCCAGCGTGTCGGTCACCTCGCCGGAGAGCACCTGCTTGCTGACCTTCTCCAACTCGTCGTAGATGCCCTCCAGGGCGTCGGCCGAATATTCGGCGTCGGCGTCGAACAGCTTGAGCAGCACCTCGCGGGCATCCTCGATCAGCCCGGGGGCGCGGCGCGCGCGCAGGCGCAGCAGCCGGAACACCGGCACGTCCTCGTCGTGGATCGAGAACAGCACGCCCTTGCTCTTGAGGGCGTCGTTCATCAGGTTGAGGATGAAGGCCACCCGGACGGTGCGCGGCTCCTCGTCGTCGGCGATCAGGAAGTCGCTGCGGATGTGCAGTTCGCCGTTGTCTTCCTCGTAGAAGCGGGCCGACTCCTCGATGTCCTCGTCCATCGCGTCCTCGGGGATCGACAGCCCGAAGTACTGCTTGATCCAGCGCTTTTCCTCGACGCTGGGCGCCTCCAGGTCGACCCAGATCGGCTGGAACCTGGAGAGCTCCTCCAGCGACTCGATCTCTTCCTGGAAGAGGCGGCCGTTGGCGAGCGTGAAGACGTTCAGCATTGGCCGGGGATTATGCCGTCACAACTTCGAAATGAGCGAGCAGTTCTTCCTTGCGCGCATAGGCGTCCTGCGCCCCGAGCTGCATCAGCGCCTGCACGAATCCGGGCTCGAACAGCAGGTAGCTGGCCATCCCGCCGCCGCCGCGCAGCGCACCCAGGGCACGCAGCGCGCGCCGCAACGGCGGCGGCAGCTCGCCCACCGCGCCCTGCGCCAGCGCGTCGAGCGAGCGAGACGGCTGGATCGACAGCACGTCCACGCTGCGGTACGGCAGGACGCCGGCGACCTCGCGCGGCAACTGCCGCAGGGTGCGGGTCACGCGCTGGGCCTGCTCCACGTCCGCCTGCAGGGTGTCGTGGAACACGCTGGCCAGCGCGTGGCCGGCAATGTTGCCGAAGGTCGGCTGGCGCGCCTGGCCCTGCGGCGCGGCAGCTCCGAAGCCCGATCGCTGCGGCTGTCCGACGCCGACCACGACGACCCTTTGCGCCCCCAGGTGCAGCGCCGACGACAGCGGCGAGATCTGGCGCATCGAGCCGTCGCCGAAATATTCGCGCCGCCCGTCGACCCACAAGGCAGTGGCCGGAAACAGGAACGGCAGTGCGCTGGAGGCCATCAGGTGCTCGATCGTCAGCGGCTGGAACTCGGCCCGGCGGCCCGGGCGGTTCCAGATGTCGGCCGAGCGGTCGCGTGCGGCCTGGCAGAAGGTCCAGTGGACGCCCGTCGTGTAGCTGGAAGCCGTCACGGCCACCGCCTCCAGCGCCCCCGATTGCAGCGACTCGTCGATGCCGCCCAGCGAGATGGCGCGGTGCAGGGTGTCCACCAGCGGCATCGTGTCCAGGATGGCGCCGTGGCGCTGGGCCCGCCGCCACAGCGCCAGGGCGGCGGCGAGCCGGCTCATGCGCACCCAGGCCGGCAACTGCAGGTCGTACACGTGCGGCGAGCGCAGGCGCTGCCAGAACTGGGCCAGGTGGTCGAAGGCATGCAGCCCGGTGGTGGCCGCGCTGGCGAGATAGGCGGCGTTGAGGGCCCCGGCCGAGGTGCCCACCACCACCTGGAACGGAAAGCGCCCCGGCCCGCCGTTCTGCAGGCGCAGCATCGAGGCCAGCGCCTGCAGAACGCCGACCTGATAGGCGGTGCGGGCGCCGCCGCCCATCAGCACGAGGGCGTGCACCGGCCGCGCGGGCCGCGCCAGCCCGGCGTGAATGATGGTTTCCAGGCTCATGCCCCGCAGCGGCGGCCGTTCGCGCCGCCGCACTCCTCGCCGCCAATGGTAGAGGAAGAAGGCCCCGTGCGGAACCGGCTGCCGCTCTAATGCCTGCGCGCCGCGGCCGGCGGGGCGCCGCCATCGTGCCGCAGCACGCTGATCTGCCCGTCGTCCTCCATCGTGGCCGCCTTGACCTGCTGCAGCGACTCGACGCCGTGCTGCCGCAATTGCGACATCAATTCGTCCACGGTGATGAGCTCGCGCCGCATGTTCCGGCGCAGCAGGCGGCCGTCGCGTACCAGCGGCAGCGGTTGCGGCTCCAGCACTCGCCGCACCGCGGGAAAGCGCCAGCTCGCGAAGTCCACCAGCCAGTTCCAGCCGGCGATGGTGCCCACCAGCAGGAAGCCGTCGGTGACCGATTCGTAGCCGCCGGCCATCGCGTTCTGCGCCGCGTCTGCGACCAGCACCACCAGCAGCATGTCGGCGATCCCGATCGACCCGACGTCGCGCCGCAGCACGAAGCGCAGCAACAGGAACAGGAACCAGTACATTGCCGAGCCGCGCAGCACCAGCTCCACCGGGTCGACCGAGAGCGAGAACAGGTCGCCCAGGTCAGGCACGTGCTTCCTCCGCGCCCGGCTGCTGCGCTGCCGTCGAGCTCCTGGTCTCGCACTTGAGCACGCCGGCCATGTAGGCCAGGCTGGCGGACTTGGCCTGCGGCGTTTCCGCGGCGGTGCAGTCGCCCGGCACCCAGATCCGGAACTCGCGCAGGAACGCGTCCGCGGCGGTGATCTGCACGCAGATGTCGCTCGCCAGCCCGCAGATGATCAGCTCGCGGGCGTGCATCTCGTGCAGCAGCAGTTCCAGCGGGGAGGCATAGAACGCCGAATGACGCGGCTTGAGGACCGTCAGGTCCTGCGGCCCCGGCGCGAGCAGCCGGGTGATTTCGCCGGCCGCACCGGGCAGCGCGCGGCAGGCCGCCACCAGGCTGCGGAAGTCCGACTGCCAGCCGCCATAGTTGTCGTTGGCGAAGATCGTCGTCACCCCGGCGGCGGTCTGCCGCGCCTTGAGGGCGGCGGTGGCCCGGGCCGCTGCCAGCGCCGCAGGCGCCAGGCGGTCGGCTCCGGGAAAATCGAGGGGGTTGATGAAGTCCACCAGCAGCAGGACACGCTCGCTGCGCGGCAGCCCGGTCCGCTTCAGGCCGGACGGGTGGCGGGAGTCTGGGCCTTCCATGCCGCCGATTCTGGGCTGGCGCCAGGGTGGGACAGGCGCCGGGGACCCGACAGATGCCGCAGGACAAATCCTACAGCTGAGCGTCGAGCTGTCCGACATACCGGTTGAGGCTGCGCCCCTAGAGTGGAATCTGTCCACCCGCCTCCGGACAGGGGACGGGGCACCCAAGGAGTCTTCCATGATCCATCTGGCGACCGAACCGACCGCACGCAGCCCGAGCTACCGGCCTGTCCAGGACGACGGCAAGGGATCAGGCCTGCAGGCGCGCCCCGGCCGCAGCGGCCATGCCTGGCCGTTTCCCAGCCGGTACACGTCGTTGCGCCCGAGCCAGCCGCAGAGCCAGAAACCCACTGCCAGCGACAGCGGCAGCTGATCGCCGGAAACGGAGAGCACCATGAACAAGGAACCGAAATCCCCCAATCGCGTCGTGGATACCCCGCGTGACAAGCCCGTGAGCGAGCGCACCGAACACGCCAACCTGGAGCGCCCGGGCGCCCAGGCGCATCCCTGCGCCCGCGGCGGCTGGCGCCACCTTGACGCGGCGGCCGCCTGGCGCATGCGCTGACCCCGCGATGCAAACGAAAAGCGGCCCTGCGGGGCCGCTTTTCGTTGGGCTGTCGGGGGTGCGGCCGACGTCGTCGCGCCCCGGTTCACTACGCATGGTACTAGGGTTCGCCGGGCTCGACAAAGGGTTGCAGTTGGGCCCTTGGTTCTCACGGAATTGCGTTGCTTTTCACTGCGCCGGGGCGCATAGTGGTTTCACCAAGTTCCAGCGCGCGGCCCCTGGGCCGAGCAGTTCAAACCGAGAGAGCGCAACAAGGAGGCTACTCATGAACTTGACGATCAGCGGTCACCATCTCGCAGTCACCCCCGCACTGAGGAATTACGTGACCACCAAGCTTGATCGCATCACTCGCCACTTTGACCAGGTCGTGGGCATCAAGGTCCTGCTCACGGTCGAGAAGCAGAAGGAAAAGGAACGACGCCAGCGGGCCGAATGCAAGATCCACGTCAAGGGCAACGACATGTTCGCCGAGAGTTCGCATGAAGACCTGTACGCCGCGCTGGACGAACTGGTCGACAAGCTGGACCGGCAGGTGTGGAAGCACAAGACGCGCATGCAGGAGCACCACCACGACACGCAGAAGCGCCTGAGCTGAGCCTGTCCCGGGCTCACGCCGAGCCGCCCGCCAGGGCGGCTTTTTTTGTGCTCATCCGCGGGGCGGGCGCGGTGCGCCGCAGAGCCAGGCAGGTGCTGCGATGCGGCGCACCCCCTCAGTGCATAATGGAAAACCCGACACCATGAACCGCCTCGCGTCCATCCTGCCTGCCGCCCAAGTGCTCGTGAACGTCGAGGCGACGAGCAAGAAGCGCGCCTTCGAGGAGGCCGGCCTGCTGTTCGAGAACCTGCACGGCCTGTCGCGCGCGCTGATCACCGACAGTCTGTTCGCGCGCGAGCGCCTGGGCTCGACCGGGCTGGGGCACGGCGTGGCGATCCCGCACGGCCGGATCAAGGGGCTGAAGGCGCCGATGGCGGCGCTGTTCCGGCTGGCCCAGCCGATCGGATTCGACGCGCCGGACGAGCAGCCGGTGGCCCTGCTGATCTTCCTGCTGGTGCCCGAGGCGGCCACCCAGAAACACCTCGAAATCCTGTCGGAAATCGCCGAGTTGCTGAGCGACGCCCCGCTGCGCGAGCGGATCAAGGCCTGCACCGACGCGGCCGAGCTGCACCAGCTGATCGCCACCTGGCAGTCGGCCCAGCCATCATGAGCGTGCGCGCCGCCACCACGTGAAGCCCACCGTCGTCAGCGCCGATGTGCTGTTCGAGGACCACCGGGCCCAGCTGAAATGGGAATGGGTGGCCGGCCTCGGCGCCTCCGAGCGGCGCTTCGACGAGGTGGCCGTGCGGGCGGCCCGCTCCGGCGCCGACCTGGTCGGCTACCTCAACTACATCCATCCCTACCGGGTGCAGATCCTCGGCCAGCGCGAGATCGCCTACCTGACCAACGGCACCGCCGAGGACTGCGGGCGCCGGATTGCGCGCATCGTGACGCTCGAGCCGCCGGTGCTGGTCCTCACCGACAGCCAGGCAGCCCCGGACGCCCTGCTGTCGATGTGCGAGCGGGCGCAGATCCCGATGTTCGCGACCCACGAGCCGTCCGCCTTCGTGATCGACGTGCTGCGCGCCTACCTGTCCAAGCACTTCGCCGAGCGCACCTCGATGCACGGGGTGTTCATGGACATCCTCGGCCTGGGCGTGATGATCACCGGCGAGTCGGGGCTGGGCAAGAGCGAACTCGGCCTGGAACTGATCTCGCGCGGCAACGGCCTGGTGGCCGACGACGCGGTGGACCTGTACCGCATCAACCAGACCACGATCGAGGGCCGGTGCCCCGAGCTGCTGCAGAACCTGCTGGAGGTGCGCGGCATCGGCCTGCTGGACATCCGCGGCATCTTCGGCGAGACCGCCGTGCGCCGCAAGATGCGGCTCAAGCTGATCGTCCACCTGGTGCGGCGCGAGACCATGGAGCGCGACTACGAGCGGCTGCCCTACGAGCCGCTGACCCAGGACGTGCTGGGCGTGCCGGTGCGCAAGGTGGTGATCCAGGTGGTGGCGGGCCGCAACATCGCCGTGCTGGTGGAAGCGGCCGTGCGCAACACCATCCTGCAGTTGCGGGGCGTCGACACCTACCAGGAATTTGTCGAGCGCCACCGCCGGGCGATGGAACAGGACAAGTGACCGGCCGCCGCCGCCGGCACCCGGCGCGGCGCAGCGTTCAGTGCTCTTCGTCGGCGTCCAGGCCCGGCCCGCCCGGCGCCTGGCCGGCCGGCCGGTTCGGGCACGGGTGCTTGGTGCAGTGCGCGTACAGGCTGAGCGCGTGGTCGGCGATGGCGAAGCCCTTGGTGCGTGCCACCTCGTGCTGGCGCTTCTCGATCTCGGCGTCGTAGAACTCCTCGACCCGGCCGCAGTCGAGGCAGACCATGTGGTCGTGGTGGGTGCCCTCGTTGAGCTCGTAGACCGCCTTGCCGCTCTCGAAGTGGCTGCGGCTCAGGATGCCGGCCTGCTCGAACTGCGTCAGCACGCGGTAGACCGTGGCCAGCCCGATGTCCGAGCGCTCCTGCAGCAGCACGCGGAACACGTCTTCCGCCGTCAGGTGCCGCTGGCCGCTCTTCTGGAAGATCTCGAGGATCTTCAGCCGCGGCAGCGTGGCCTTCAGGCCGGTACTTTTGAGTTCGTCGATGTTGGACATGGCTCGTGGCGAGGCGGGCCGCGCGGGGCCTGCCGCTACAATCGTTTGATCATATCGCTATGGCACCGCCCATGTCCGCCTCCCTTCTTCGTGGCTTGCGCCTGGCCGCGGTCCTCGCGGCCGCGGCGGCGGCCGGCGCCTGCGGCTCGTTCGACTCGATGACCCAGCGGGTGGCGGGCTCGATCACCCCCTACAAGGTGGAGGTGGTGCAGGGCAACTTCGTGTCGCGCGAGCAGGTGGGCGCCCTGCGTCCCGGGATGACCCGGCTGCAGGTGCGCGAGGTCCTGGGCACGCCCCTGGTCACCAGCGTGTTCCACGCCGACCGCTGGGACTACGTGTTCACCATCAGGCGCCAGGGCGTGCAGTCGCAGGTGCGCCGGCTGGCGGTCTTCTTCAAGGCCGACGCCCTGGAGCGCTTCGAGGGCGACGAAATGCCCACCGAGGCCGAGTTCGTCGCCACCCTGGACAACAAGCGCAAGGGCGCCAAGGTGCCGGCACTGGAAGCCACCGAAGAGCAGCTGAAGAAGTTCGCGGCGGCGCAGCCGCCCGCGCCGGCGACCAGCGCGCCGGTCGGGGCGCCCGCGACGGCCAGCTACCCGCCGCTCGAGCCCCCCGCGCGGTGAGGTCGCCGCATGGCTGATCCGCAAGGCAAGCACCAGGTCGCCGTCGCCGGCGCCAGCGGCCGCATGGGCCGCATGCTGATCGAGGCGCTGCGCGCGTCCGACGACTGCCAGCTGGCCGGCGCCCTCGACGTCGCCGCCAGCCCGGCCATCGGCAACGACGCGGCGGCCTTCCTGGGGCTGGCCAGCGGGGTGCCCGTGCTGGCGGACCTGCGGGCGGCGCTGGCCCGCTCCCAGGTGCTGATCGACTTCACCCGGCCCGAGGGGACCATGGCGCACCTGCGGGCCTGCCGCGACCTGGGCGTCAAGCTGGTGATCGGCACCACCGGCTTCAGCGACGGCGAGAAGGCGCAGATCGTCGACGCCGCGCGCGACATCGCCATCGTGATGGCGCCCAACATGAGCGTCGGGGTCAACGTCACGCTCAAGCTGATCGCCATGGCGGCGCAGGCCCTGGCCACCGGCTACGACATCGAGGTGATCGAGGCGCACCACCGGCACAAGGTCGACGCGCCCTCGGGCACTGCGCTGAAGATGGGCGAGGTGATCGCGCAGGCCCTGGGTCGCGACCTGAAGGATTGCGCGGTCTACGAGCGCCACGGCGTGACCGGCGAGCGCGATCCGTCGACCATCGGCTTCGCCACCATCCGCGGCGGCGACATCGTCGGCGACCACACGGTGCTGTTCGCGGGCACCGGCGAGCGCATCGAGATCACGCACAAGTCGGGCAGCCGCGCGACCTACGCCCAGGGCAGCCTGCGTGCCGTGCGCTTCCTGGCGGGCCAGCGCAGCGGCCTGTTCGACATGTTCGACGTCCTCGGCCTGCGGTGACGCGGCCGGCCTGCACACGCGAGGGCGGGCACCGCGCAAGACGATGACGCTGCTGCAACTGTTCGGGCAAGGCGACGCCGTCACCCGGCTGGTGGCGGCGCTGCTGCTGGCCATGTCGGTGGCGAGCTGGGTGGTGATCCTGTGGAAGGCGTGGCTGCTGCGCCGGGCCGCGCGCGACGTGGGCCGCAGCACCGCGGCCTTCTGGCAGGCGCCGTCGCTGGACGAGGCGCGCCAGCAGGTCGGCGCGTTCGACCGCGACGCGCTGGTCGCGCCGCTGATCGCCGCGACCGGCGGCGAAGTGCCGGGTTCGCTGGCCGCGGCGGGAGACCGCGCCCAGCAGCTGACGCGGCGGCTGCGCGACGCGCTGCACCTGATCCTGGACAAGCTCCAGTTCGGCCAGGTGCTGCTGGCCACCGTGGGGTCCACCGCGCCGTTCATCGGACTGCTGGGCACCGTCTGGGGCATCTACCACGCGTTGACGGGCATCGCGGCGGCCGGCCAGATCACGATCGAGAAGGTCGCCGGGCCGGTCGGGGAAGCGCTCATCATGACGGCGGCCGGCCTGGCCGTGGCCATCCCGGCCGTGCTCGGCTACAACGTCTACGGCCGCCTGATCGGCCGCATCGAGGCCGACCTGGAGGGCTTCGCGCGCGATCTGCGCGAACTGCTGACCCACCAGGGGTCGGCCGCCACCGGCCGCGACTGAAGGGCCGCGCCGTGAGCTTCGGACGCCTCGAACGCCGCCAGGGGCCGCAGCCGATGAGCGACATCAACGTGACGCCGCTGGTCGACGTGATGCTGGTGCTGGTGGTGATCTTCATCATCACGGCGCCGCTGCTGGCCAGTTCGATCCGGCTGGACCTGCCGCGCAGCGACGCGGCCACGCCGCTGGAAGCCCCCGTCTTCGTGACGGTGGTGCTCGACCCGGCGGGCGGCCTGTTCCTGGACGACCAGCCGGTGTCGCCGGCGCAGCTGGCCGAGCGGCTGGCCCAGGCCGCCGGCCGCCATCCGGACACCGAGGTCCAGCTGCGCGCCGACCGGGCCGTCCCCTATGGTCGGGTGGTCGAGGTGATGGGGGCGGCGCAGCGGGCCGGCCTGAATCGCATCGGTTTCGTGGCCGAGCCGCCCGCGGCCCGCTGAAGCGGACCGTAAAATCGCCCGCAGGCCGGTTCCTTCGCGCCGGCAGCCCTCCTATGCAAGAAAAATACATCCCCTCCGACGTCGAGCGCGCGGCGCAGGCGGCATGGAATGCCGCCGACGCCTACCGCGTGACCGAGGACGCCGGCAAGAAGAAGTTCTACGCCTGCTCGATGCTGCCGTACCCCAGCGGCAAGCTGCACATGGGGCATGTGCGCAACTACACCATCAACGACATGCTCACGCGCTACCTGCGCATGAACGGCTACAACGTGCTGATGCCGATGGGGTGGGATGCGTTCGGCCTGCCGGCCGAGAACGCGGCGCTCAAGAACGGCGTGCCGCCGGCCAAGTGGACCTACGACAACATCGCCTATATGAAGAAGCAGATGCAGGCGATGGGGCTGGCGATCGACTGGTCGCGCGAGATCGCCACCTGCGACCCCTCGTACTACAAGTGGAACCAGTGGCTGTTCCTGAAGATGCTGGAAAAGGGCATCGCCTACCGCAAGACCCAGGTCGTCAACTGGGACCCGGTCGACCAGACCGTGCTGGCCAACGAGCAGGTGATCGACGGCAAGGGCTGGCGCACCGGGGCGGTGGTGGAAAAGCGCGAGATCCCGGGCTACTACCTCAAGATCACCGACTACGCCGAGGAACTGCTGGACCATGTCCAGAACAAGCTGCCGGGGTGGCCGGAGCGGGTCAAGCTGATGCAGGAGAACTGGATCGGCAGGAGCGAAGGGGTGCGCTTCGCGTTCACCCACGGCATCCGCGATTTCGACGGCCACCTGATCGGCGACGGCCGGATGTACGTGTTCACCACGCGCGCCGACACCATCATGGGCGTCACCTTCGTCGCCGTCGCGCCGGAACATCCGCTGGCTGCGCATGCCGCCCGCACCAACGCGAAGCTGGCGACCTTCATCGAAGAGTGCAAGAAGGGCGGCACCACCGAAGCCGAGCTGGCGCTGCGCGAGAAGGAAGGCATGCCCACGGGGCTGGTCGTATTCCACCCGGTCACCGGGGAGCCGATCGACGTGTGGGTCGGCAACTACGTGCTGATGGGCTACGGCGACGGCGCGGTGATGGGCGTGCCGGGCCATGACGAGCGCGACTTCGCGTTCGCCCTGAAGTACAACCTGTCGATCATCGAAGTGGTGCACGTCGACGGCGAGCACTACGACTACCAGCAGTGGCACGACTGGTACGCCGACAAGGAGAACGGCGTCACCGTGAACTCCGACATCTTCAGCGGCTTCAGCTACCAGGACGCCGTCAACGCGGTGGCGCACCACCTGCAGCAGAAGGGCCTGGGCGAGAAGAAGGTGACCTGGCGGCTGCGCGACTGGGGCGTCAGCCGCCAGCGCTACTGGGGCACGCCGATCCCGATCATCCACTGCGACGAGCACGGGGCGGTGCCGGTGCCGGAACACGATCTGCCAGTTGTGCTGCCGCAGGACTGCGTGCCCGACGGCTCGGGCAACCCGCTGAACAAGCGCGAGGACTTCCTGGCCTGCACCTGCCCGCTGTGCGGCAAGCCGGCGCGGCGCGAGACCGACACGATGGACACCTTCGTCGACTCGTCGTGGTACTACATGCGCTACTGCGATCCGAAGAACGACCAGGCCATGGTCGCCGAGGGTGCGGCGTACTGGATGCCGATGGACCAGTACATCGGCGGCATCGAGCACGCGATCCTGCACCTGCTGTACGCGCGCTTCTGGACCAAGGTGATGCGCGACCTGGGGCTGGTCGCGGCCGACGAGCCGTTCACCCGCCTGCTGACGCAGGGCATGGTGCTCAACGAGGCCTTCTCGCGCACCGGCGAGAAGGCCGGCAAGCAGTACTACTGGGCGCACGACCTCGACATCGTGCGCGACGAGCATGCCAACGTGCTGTCGGCGACGGCCAAGGCGGACGGGCTGCCGGTCACCTACGAGGGCTGGACCACGATGTCCAAGTCCAAGAACAACGGCGTCGACCCGCAGGACCTGATCGACAAGTACGGCGCCGACACGGCGCGCCTGTACACCATGTTCACGGCCCCGCCCGAGGCGACGCTGGAATGGAACGACGCGGCGCTGGAAGGCTCGTTCCGCTTCCTGCGCCGGCTGTGGAACTTCGGCGCCAAGGTGACGGAACAGCCGGGCGCCGCTGCTGCGGCAGGCAAGCAGGCCAAGGCCCTGCGCTACGAGGTACACAGCGTGCTCAAGCAGGTGGACTACGACTACCAGCGCATGCAGTACAACACCGTGGTGTCGGGCGCGATGAAGCTGCTCAACGCCCTGGAGGATTTCAAGGGCGCGGCCGAAGCGGGCGCCGCCAGCGCGGTGCGCGAGTGCTTCGGCATCCTGCTGCGCGTGCTGTACCCGGTGACCCCCCACGTCGCCCAGGCGTTGTGGACCGGCCTGGCCTACGAGCGGGAGCACGGCGAGCTGCTCGACGCACCCTGGCCGAAGGTCGACGATCAGGCACTGGTCCAGGACGAGATCGAGCTGGTGCTGCAGGTCAACGGCAAGACGCGCGGCTCGGTGCGCGTTCCCGCCGGCGCCAGTCGTGAGGAGATCGAGCGGATCGCCACGGCCAGCCCCGATTTCGCGAAGTTCGCGGCCGGCGCCACGCCGCGCAAGGTGATCGTGGTGCCCGGGCGCCTGGTCAACGTGGTGGTCTGATGCAGCCGCGGCGTGCCATCGTGCTCGCGGCTGCGGCCGCTGCGCTGGCCGGCTGCGGCTTCCAGCTGCGGCAGGCGCCGCACTTCGCCTTCAGCTCGATCTACGTCGGCGTGGCGCCCAACTCCGCGCTGGGCAAGGAGCTCAAACGCAGCATCGCCTCGGCCGACAACATCCGGGTGTTCGACGACCCGGCGTCGCTGCAGACTGCGCAGGTGGTGCTGGACGTGCTGGCGGACCAGCGCGAGAAGGTGGTGGTGGGGCTGGGCGCCACCGGCCAGGTGCGCGAGTTCCAGCTGCGCACCCGGTTCCGCTTCCGCCTGCGCACGCCGCAGGGCAAGGAGCTGATCCCGGAGACGGAGCTGCTGCAGCAGCGCGACATCAGCTTCAGCGAATCGGCCGTTCTGGCCAAGGAAGCCGAGGAAGGCCTGCTGTACCGCGACATGCAGACCGACATCGTCCAGCAGCTGCTGCGGCGGCTGGCCGCGGTCAAGACCATCTGATGGAGCTCGATCGCGCCGACCTCACGCTGCTGGACGCTCTGCAGCGCGACGGCCGGGCCACCGTGCAGTCGCTGTCGGAGGCGATCCACCTGTCGGCACGCGCCACCCTCAACCGGGTGCGCAAGCTGGAGGCGCAAGGCGTGATCGAAGGCTATCGGGCGATGGTCAGCCGGCGTGCGCTGGGCGAGCCGATCTGCGTCTTTGCCGAGGTGGCGCTGAAGGACCAGCGCCAGCCGGCGGTGCAGCGCTTCGAGAAGAAGATGGCGACGGCGCCCGAGGTGATCTCGTGCCACGTGATCAGCGGGCGCTACGACTACCTGGTGCGCATCTCGTGCCCGCACCTGGAGGAGTACCACCGCCTGATCAGCGCCTGGCTGGACGACCCGGCGCTGGGGATCGAGAAGATCGTCACCAACATCGAGCTGCAGACGATCCGGGAGTTCGCGGGCTTCCCGGTGCCGCGGCCGCCGCGCCGGCGCTGACGCCGGCCCGCCGCGGCGCCGCGGCATGCCTGCCGGCAGCGCGACCCAGGGGCGTCCTACGCCGCTTCCGTTTCGGAAGTGCGGTGCCGCAACCGGTGCCGTCGCCGCCGCGCGCCGGCCCCAGATTCACCACGATCGCAGTGCGCCGCGGCCTAGACTGTCTGCACAGCCAGCACGCCGACGAGGAAGCCGCCATGGACGCCACCACCCACATCGCCAGCCAGGAGTACATCGCCAAGGAAGCGCGCTGGGGCGCGCGCAACTACCAGCCGGTGCCGGTGGTGGTCGAGCGTGCACGCGACTGCCTGGTCTGGGACGTCCAGGGGCGCGAGTACATCGACATGATGAGCGCGTATTCGGCCGTGAGCCACGGCCACCTGCATCCGCGGCTGGTCGCCGCCGTGCAGCGCCAGCTGGAACGGGTGGCGGTCACTTCGCGCGCGTACCACGGCACGACGCTGGGCCCGTTCCTCGAGAAGCTGTGCGGGATCGCCGGCTTCGAGCGTGCGCTGCCGATGAACACCGGCGCCGAGGCGGTGGAAACGGCGATCAAGTGCGCGCGCCGCTGGGGCCATCGCGTCAAGGGCATCGCCGACGGGCAGCAGGAGATCCTGGTGGCGCGCGGCAACTTCCACGGCCGCACCAGCACCATCATCGGCTTTTCCACCGAGCCCGAATACCGGGCCGGCTTCGGGCCGTTCGCGCCGGGCTTTCGCCACTTCGATTTCGGCGACATGGACAGCGTGCGCGCCGCCACCACCGCCACCACCTGCGCCGTCCTGGTCGAGCCGATCCAGGGCGAGGCCGGCGTGATCGTGCCGCCGGCCGGCTTCTTCCGCGAGTTGCGCGACTGGTGCACCCGGCACGACATCCTGCTGATCGACGACGAGGTGCAGGCCGGGCTGGGCCGCACCGGGCGCTGGTTCGCCTTCGAGCACGAGGGCATCCGGCCGGACGCGCTGATCCTGGGCAAGGCGCTGGGCGGCGGCGTGCTGCCGGTGAGCGCCTTCCTGGCCGACCGCGCCGTGATGGACGTGTTCACGCCCGGCAGCCACGGCTCGACCTTCGGCGGCAACGCACTGGCCGCCGCCGTCGGGCTGGAGGCGTTGGCCGTCATCGAGGATGAGGGGCTGGTCGAGCGCAGCGCGTTGCTGGGCGAGCACCTGCTGGCGCGGCTGCGCGGCGTGATGCGCGAGGCCGCGCCGCTGATCCGCGACGTGCGCGGGCGCGGCCTGTGGGCCGGCGTGGACGTCGACCCGGCGCATGCGAGCGCGCGCGAGCTGGTGGAGCGGCTGGCCGAGCGCGGCGTGCTGTCCAAGGAAACCCACGAGACGGTGATCCGGTTCGCGCCGCCGCTGACGATCGGGCGCGACCTGATCGACCGGGCCGTGGACGTCTTCCGCGAGGTGGTGCTGCAAAAGCATCGCGAGCTGGCGCTGGACCGGCCCGCGCCGGCGCCGCGCCAAGGCGAAACCGCCGCCGCCTGAACGCCGGCGCGCCGCCGCGGACGGTGCGCGCATCCGTCGTAAACTGGCCGGATGCAGCTTTCCGCCGGCCAGCTCAGCCAGCATCTGGGCAGGGGCCTGAAGTCCCTCTACACCGTGCATGGCGACGAGGCGCTGCTGGTGCAGGAGGCGGCCGACGCGATCCGCGCGGCCGCCCGCGCGCAGGGCTACACCGAGCGCAGCGTGCACACCGTGGCCGGCGCCCACTTCGACTGGAGCGAAGTGCTGGCCGCCGGCGGCTCGCTGAGCCTGTTTGCCGACCGCCAGCTGGTCGAGATCCGCATTCCTTCGGGCAAGCCGGGCAAGGAGGGCAGCCCCGCCCTGCAGCAGATCGCGCAGGGCGCCCCCGCCAGCGACAGCACGCTGACGCTGGTGCTGCTGCCCAGGCTCGACCGCATGACGCGCTCGGGTGCCTGGTTCTCGGCGCTGGAAGCCAACGGCGTCGCGGTCCAGGTCGATCCCGTCGAGCGGCACGCGCTGCCGCAGTGGATCGCCCAGCGGCTGGCGCAGCAGGGACAGCGGGTGGCCGGCGGCGAGGAAGGCCAGCGCACGCTGCAGTTCTTTGCCGACCGGGTGGAAGGCAACCTGCTGGCTGCGCACCAGGAGATCCAGAAGCTCGCGCTGCTGCACCCGACCGGCGAGCTCAGCTTCGAGCAGGTCGAGGGCGCGGTGCTGGACGTGGCGCGGTATGACGTGTTCAAGCTGTCCGAGGCGGTCCTGGGCGGGCAGCCGGTGCGGGTGCAGCGCATGCTCGACGGGCTGCGCGCCGAGGGCGTGGCCGAGGTGCTGGTCCACTACACCCTGGCCGAGGACATCCGGGCCCTGCGGCGCGTGCGCCAGGCCACGGCGGCCGGGCGGCCGCTGCCCGTCGCGCTGCGCGAACAGCGCGTCTGGGGCCTCAAGGAGCGCCTGTTCGAGCGCGTGCTGCCGCGCCTGACGGCCGGCGCGCTGGACAACCTGCTGTATTCGGCCCACCTGGTGGACGGCATCGTCAAGGGACTCAAGGTGCCCGGCTGGCCGGCCGACGGCTGGCTGGCGCTGCACCGGCTGGCCTTCGCGCTGTGCCGCGAGTGCACCGGCGCGGCCGCCGCCGGCGCGCCTGGCCGCCCGGGGGGCAGGGGATAATCCGAGCATGAACGCGCTGAACGTGGCCGAGTACATGCAGACGCTGGGCCTGCAGGCCCGGCAGGCCGCGGCGCGGATGGCGGCCGCCGACGCGGCCACCCGCAACCGCGCGCTGCGGCTGCTGGCCGGGCTGCTGCGCGAGCAGATCCAGCCGCTGCAGGCCGAGAATGCACGGGACCTGGACCGCGCCATCGCGGCCGGGTTGGCGGCGCCCATGGTCGACCGCCTGCGTCTCACGCCCAAGGTCATCGAGACGGTGGCCCAGGGCTGCGAGCAACTGGCCGCGATGGCCGACATCGTCGGCGAGATCGGCGGCCTGCGCCAGCAGCCCAGCGGGATCCGCGTCGGCCAGATGCGCGTGCCGATCGGCGTCTTCGGCATGATCTTCGAGAGCCGCCCGAACGTGACGATCGAGGCGGCCAGCCTGTCGATCAAGAGCGGCAACGCCTGCATCCTGCGCGGCGGCTCCGAGGCGATCGATTCCAACAAGGCGCTGGCCCGGCTGGTGCAGCAGGCGCTGCTGCAGGCCGGGCTGCCGGCCGAGGCGGTGCAACTGGTGCAGACCACCGACCGCGAGGCGGTGGGCCAGCTCATTGCCATGCCGCAGTTCGTCGACGTGGTGATTCCGCGCGGCGGCAAGGGCCTGATCGAGCGGATCAGCCGCGACGCGCGGGTGCCGGTCATCAAGCACCTGGACGGCAATTGCCACACCTATGTCGACGATCCGTGCGACCTCGAGATGGCGGTGCGCGTGGCCGACAACGCCAAGACCCAGAAGTACAGCCCCTGCAACGCGACCGAGGGCCTGCTGGTGGCGCGCGGCGTCGCCCGCGACTTCCTGCCGAAGATCGGTGCGGTCTACGCGGCCAAGGGGGTGGAGATGCGCTGCGACGCCGAGGCCGCGGCGATTCTGGCGGCCGTGGCCGGCGCCCGGGTGCAGCCGGCCGTCGAGCAGGACTGGTCCGAGGAGTACCTGGCGCCGATCATCAGCGTCAAGGTGGTGGCCGGCCTGGACGAAGCGATCGCCCACATCAACCGCTACGGCAGCCATCACACCGACGCCATCCTCACCCGCGACCACCTGCATGCGCAGCGTTTCCTGCGTGAGGTCGATTCGGCCAGCGTGATGGTCAATGCGAGCACTCGCTTCGCGGACGGATTCGAATACGGCCTGGGGGCCGAAATCGGCATCAGCACCGACAAGTTCCACGCCCGCGGTCCGGTCGGCATCGAAGGGCTGACCTCGTTGAAATGGGTGGTGCTGGGCCAGGGCGAAGTGCGTTCCTGACGCTCGGCCGGGCGCGCTCGTGCTGAACCTCCGCCCGTGGCCGTGGTCTGATCTGCGGGGGCTTGTGCGGCCCTCGGGCAGGCCCCATCTCCCTACAATCGACGGGAGAACTCCCGCACACAACAAGGCAGAAAAGGCCGCATGGTCCCGCACCTCATCACGGCCCTGACCGGGCCCATCAACGAGCTCGAGCAGCGCATCCTGGATTCCATGCCGGCCATCGAGCGCTGGTTCCGGCTGGAGTGGATGGAGCACACGCCGCCGTTCTACAGTTCGGTGGACATCCGCAACGCCGGCTTCAAGCTGGCGCCGGTGGACACCAACCTGTTCCCGGGCGGCTGGGCGCATCTGACGGCGGAGATGCTGCCGCTGGCCGTCCAGTCGGCCATGGCGTCGATCGAGAAGATCTGTCCCGAGGCCAAGAACCTGCTGGTGGTCCCCGAGAACACGCGCGACACCTTCTACCTGGAGAACCTGGCCCAGCTCAAGCGCATCTTCTACATGGCCGGCCTGAACGTGCGGTTCGGCTCGATCGATCCGGAGTTGCGCGAGCCCACCAGCGTCAGCCTGCCCGACGGCGATTCGGTCCTGATCGAGCCGGTGCTGCGCACCCGGCGCCGCCTGGGCCTGAAGAACTTCGACCCCTGCACCATCCTGCTCAACAACGACCTGTCGTCCGGCCTGCCCGGCATCCTGGAGGACATCCACGAGCAGTACCTGCTGCCGCCGCTGCACGCCGGCTGGGCGGTACGGCGCAAGAGCAACCACTTCCAGAGCTACGAGGAGGTGGCCAAGCGCTTCGGCAAGCTGCTGGGGATCGACCCCTGGCTGATCACGCCGATGTTCAACAAGTGCGGCGCGGTGAATTTCGCGCAGGGCAGCGGCATGGACTGCCTGGCGACCAACGTCGACGCGCTGCTGGGCAAGATCCGCAAGAAGTACAAGGAATACGGCATCGGCGAGAAGCCGTTCGTCGTGGTCAAGGCCGACAACGGCACCTCGGGGCTGGCGATCACGACGGTGCGCGACGCCAAGGAACTCGAAGCGCTCAAGAGCGGCCAGGGCAGCCAGCAGATGTCCGCCGTCAAGGGCGGCCAGACCGCCGAGCGCGACGTGCTGGTGCAGGAGGGCGTGCTGACCAACGAGCGGATCGAGGACGCGGTGGCCGAGCCGGTGGTCTACATGATGGACCGCTACGTCGTCGGCGGCTTCTACAGGGTCCACAGCCAGCGCGGCAGCGACGAGAACCTGAACGCACCGGGCGCCGGGTACGTGCCGCTGGCCTTCGCGGAAAGCACCCGCCTCCCGCAGCCGGGTGCCAAGCCCGGCGCCAGCGCGCCCAACCGCTTCTACATGTACGGCGTGATCGGCCGGCTGGCGATGCTGGCCGCCAGCTACGAGCTGGAAGCCACGGACCCCGAGGCCGAGGTCTACGACTGAGAAGCCGTGAACGAATTCCTCGCACCCGTGCAAGCCTTGCTGAAACCGGCTGTGTCGTTGCGCTCGTGGCGCGGCGCGCCCTGCGGACCGCGGCACCTCAGGGCGCAGGCGGGCGTTACGGCCCTGGTCCAGGCGGCCAGCCTGGACTGCGGTCCGCGCCTACGCCTGCACCCTGAGGCACCCCGTCGCGGGCGCGATCAATTCATTCACAGCTTCTGAGCGCCGCGTGGCGTTGTTGCGTCGCCACATGCTCGGCCATCCGGCACGACCCGGGCGCACAATAGCGCACCCAAAAAAACGATGTCCGACCCCGCCGGCCTGCAGGCCACCAAAACGGGGCAGCCCGTGACCCGCACCAAGTCATCCCTTTCCGCCCTGACCCTCGCGGCGATCGGCGTCGTCTACGGCGACATCGGCACCAGCGTTCTGTACGCCATGAAGGAGGTGTTCGGCTCCGGACACGTGCCGTTCACGCCGGGCAACGTGTACGGCATCCTCTCGATCTTCTTCTGGACGCTCACCGTGATCGTCTCGCTGAAGTACGTGCTGCTGGTCCTGCGGGCCGACAACCACGGCGAAGGCGGACTGATCGCGATGCTGGCGCTGGCCTCGACTTCGGTGAAGAACCGGCCCAGGCTGCGCAGCGGCCTGCTGGTGGTCGGCATCTTCGGCACCTGCCTGTTCTACGGCGACGGCGTGATCACCCCCGCGATCTCGGTGCTATCGGCGATCGAGGGCCTGGAGGTGCTGTCGCCGCAGTTCAAGAACTACGTGGTGCCGCTGACGCTGGTCGTGCTGTTCTGCCTGTTCGCGCTGCAAAAGCGCGGCACCGGCGGCGTCGGCCGGTTCTTCGGGCCGATCACGCTGGTCTGGTTCGCCGCCATCGCCGTGCTCGGCGTCAGCCACATCGCCGGCAATCCGGTCGTGCTGAAGGCGCTCAATCCGTACCACGCGCTTGCCTTCGCCTTCCACCAGCCGGTGACCACCTTCATCATCCTGGGCGCGGTGGTGCTGTGCGTCACCGGGGCCGAGGCGCTGTACGCCGATCTCGGCCATTTCGGCAAGAAGCCGATCCGGCTGGCCTGGTTCTCGGTGGTGATGCCGGCGCTCACGCTCAACTATTTCGGCCAGGGCGCGCTGCTGCTGAAGAATCCGGAAGCGGTGAAGAACCCCTTCTACCTGATGGCGCCGGACTGGGCCATCCTGCCGCTGGTGGGGCTGGCCACCATGGCCACCGTGATCGCGTCGCAGGCGATGATCACCGGCGCGTTCAGCGTCACCAAGCAGGCCGTGCAGCTGGGCTACCTGCCGCGGCTGCAGGTGCGCCACACCAGCGTGCGCGAGACCGGCCAGATCTACCTGCCCTTCATCAACTGGGGCCTGTTCGTCGCCATCGTGATGGCGGTGCTGATGTTCCGCTCGTCGAGCAACCTGGCCGCCGCCTACGGCATCGCCGTCACGTCGGACATGCTCATCACGACGATCCTCACCTTCTTCGTGATCCGCTACGGTTGGCGCTACCCGCTGTGGCTGTGCCTGCTGGCCACCGGCTTCTTCCTCGTCATCGACCTCACGTTCTGGGCGTCCAACCTGCTGAAGCTGCCGCAGGGCGGCTGGTTCCCGGTGCTGATCGGCGCGGCCATGTTCACGCTGATGATGACCTGGAAGCGCGGCCGCGGGCTGCTCAACGAGAAGCTCAAGGCCGATTCGATCGATCTCAAGAGCTTCCTCGAAGCCGTGTTCGTCAACCCGCCCACGCGGGTCGAAGGCACCGCGGTCTTCCTCACCGCCGAAACCGGCACGGTGCCCAACGCGATGCTGCACAACCTCAAGCACAACAAGGTGCTGCACGAGCAGAACCTGTTCGTCACGGTGCGCAACCACGAGGTGCCCTGGGTCGGACTGAACAAGCGCGTCGAGATCGAGGCCCTGGGCCACAGCTGCTGGCAGGTGACGGTGCACTACGGCTTCAAGAACGATCCGGACGTGCCGCGCGCGCTGCAGCACATCCGCGGCCACGGCTGCGAGCTCGAGCCGATGAAGACCAGCTACTTCCTGTCGCGCGATACGGTGGTGCCCAGCATCGGGCGCGGCATGGCGCCGTGGCGCGAGAAGCTGTTCGCGCAGATGCACCACAATGCGAGCGCCGCCGCCGACTTCCTGAACCTGCCGAACAACTCGGTGGTGGAGCTGGGGTCGAAGATCGAGATCTAGGAACTGGCTGGAGGCCGGGGGCTGGGGCCGGCGATTTGTGCGACAGTCGGGGCGACATTCCATTGGCACCCATGAACATCCTTTTCGTCGCCGATCCGCTGGAAGACTTCAAGACCTACAAGGACACCACCTTCGCGATGATGCGCGAGGCGCAGCGCCGCGGGCACCGCCTGGCGGCCTGCGAGCCGCGGCACCTGGCGTGGCGCTCGGGCGGGCTGGTGCACGCGCAGGTGCGCGAGATCGCGCTGACCGGCACGCTCGACGACTGGTTCGCCGAGCAGCGCTCGACCACGCGGCCGCTGCGCGAGTTCGACGCAGTGCTGATGCGCAAGGACCCGCCGTTCGACAGCGAATACTTCTACGCGACCCACCTGCTGGAGCAGGCGCAACGCGAGGGCGCGCGGGTCTTCAACCGGCCGTCCGCCCTGCGCGACCATCCGGAGAAGCTCGCCATCATGGAGTTTGCGCAGTTCACCAGCCCGACGCTGGTGACGCGCGACGCACAGGAAATCCGGCGCTTCCACGACGAGCACCGGGAGATCATCCTCAAGCCGCTGGACGGCATGGGCGGCATGGGCATCTTCCGCGTCGGCGCCGACGGGCTCAACCTCGGCTCGATCATCGAGACGCTCAACCGGGGCGACACGACCACCATCATGGTGCAGCGCTTCGTGCCCGAGATCGCCCAGGGCGACAAGCGCGTGCTGGTGATCGGCGGCAAGCCGGTGCCGTTCAGCCTGGCGCGCATCCCGCAGGGCAGCGAGATCCGCGGCAACCTGGCGGCCGGCGGCAAGGGCGTGGCCCAGCCCTTGTCGGCGCGCGACCTGGAGATCGCCAACGCGATCGGCCCCGTGCTGGCGGCGCGCGGGCTGCTGCTGGTCGGCCTGGACGTGATCGGCGACTTCCTCACCGAGGTGAATGTGACCAGCCCGACCTGCTTCCAGGAGATCGCGCAGCAGGCCGGCTGCGACGTGGCGGCGCTGTTCGTCGACGCGCTGGAAGCGGCGTTGACGCAGCTCGGCCGCTGAGCTTCAGCCCACGGCCGCGCCGTCGACGAACACCCGCAGCTCGCCGGGGGCCATCGCCGTCCACGCTTCGTTGGTGGTGAGCGGGGCCGTGACGACCACCGCCACCCTGTCCTGCGGCGTGGTGGTGGTCGCGAAGTCGATGCTCAGGTCCTCGTCGGCCAGTTGCGCATGGGCGAAGGGGTGCCGGCGCTCCACGTAGAACAGCCGGGTGGAGCAGTGGGTCCACAGCGCCTGGCCGTTGGACAGCATGAAATTGAACGGCCCGTGCCCGGCGATGCGCGGCGCCAGCTCGCGCAGCGTGAGCGTCAGCTCGGCCACGCTCGGCACCCCGGCGTGCGACTTGGCGAATTCCTGCATCAGCCAGCAGAAGGCGCGCTCGCTGTCGGTGGTGCCCACCGGCTGGAAGCTGGCGTGCAGCCGCGGATGGAAATGCTCCAGGTTGCCGTTGTGGGCGAACACCCAGTAGTGGCCCCACAGCTCGCGCACGAACGGATGGCAGTTTTCCAGCGCGACCGCGCCCTGGGTCGCCTTGCGGATGTGCGCGATGACGTTGCGGCTCTTGATCGGGTAGCGCCGGATCAGCTCGGCCACAGGCGATTCGCAGGCCGGCTGGTGGTCGACGAAGTGGCGCAGGCCTCGCCCCTCGAAGAACGCGATGCCCCAGCCGTCGCCGTGATGGTCGGTGCGGCCGCCGCGCTGGGCGAAACCCGTGAAGCTGAAGGCCACGTCGGTGGGCGTGTTGCAGTTCATTCCAAGCAACTGGCACATGGCGGCTATTGTGCGGGCTGCGCCGCCGGCCGTGCTGCTCGGCCTTTCCCTTGCCGCCGGCGGGGTCTCTGGCGATGATGAGGGCAGTTGTCCAGCGAGGCTAGCGATGCACACCCATCCGAACGACCACGCGCCGCCCGGCACGCGGCGCCACAAGATTGCCACCGCCGCCGAAGCCGTGCGGCTGGTGCACGACGGCGACACCATCGCCACCGGCGGGTTCGTCGGCATCGGCTTCGCCGAGGAGATCGCGCTGGCGCTGGAGCAGCGCTTCCTGGCCACCCAGGCCGAAACCGGCAGCGGTTCGCCGGGCGGGCTGACCCTGGTCTATGCGGCCGGCCAGGGCGACGGCAAGCAGCGCGGGCTGAACCACCTGGGCCACCGCGGCATGGTCCGGCGCGTGATCGGCGGTCACTGGGGCCTGGTGCCGGCGCTGCAGCAGCTGGCGATCGCCAACGAGATCGAGGCCTACAACCTGCCGCAGGGCGTGCTCACGCACCTGTTCCGCGACATCGCCGCCGGCAAACCCGGCACGCTGACCCATGTCGGGCTGGACACCTTCGTCGACCCGCGCCACGGCGGCGGACGCGTGAACGCGCGCACCACCGAGGAGCTGGTGCGGCTGATGGAGATCGATGGCCGCGAATACCTGTTCTACAAGGCGTTCCCGATCTCGGTGGGGATCATCCGCGCGACCACGGCCGATCCGGACGGCAACCTCACCATGGAGCGCGAGGCGCTGACGCTGGAAGCGCTGGCGATCGCGATGGCCGCGCGCAACAGTGGCGGCATCGTCATCGCGCAGGTCGAGCGCGTGGCCGAGCGCGGCACCCTGCATCCGCGCCTGGTGAAGATCCCGGGCGTGCTGGTCGACGCGGTGGTGGTCGCCACCGACCCGGCGCACCACATGCAGACCTTCAGCGAGCAGTACAACCCGGCGTACTCGGGCGAGATCCGGCTGCCGCTGGACCGGCTGCCGCCCTTGCCGATGAATGCGCGCAAGGTGATCGCGCGCCGGGCCGCGCTGGAACTGGCGGCCAACGACGTGGTCAACCTGGGCATCGGCATGCCCGAGGGCGTCGCCGGCGTGGTGGCCGAGGAACGGGCGTTCGACCTGGTCACGCTGACGGCCGAGCCGGGCGTGATCGGCGGCATTCCGGCCAGCGGCCTGAGCTTTGGCGCGGCCGTCAACAGCCAGTGCGTGATCGACCAGCCCGCCCAGTTCGATTTCTACGACGGCGGCGGCCTGGACGTGGCGGTGCTGGGTCTGGCCCAGGCGGACCGGGACGGCAACCTCAACGTGAGCCGCTTCGGGCCGCGGCTGGCGGGCGCCGGCGGCTTCATCAACATCAGCCAGAACGCCAAGACCGTGGTGTTCGTCGGCACCTTCACCGCCGGCGGCCTCGAGGTGCAGGTCGAAGGGGGCCGGCTGCGGGTGCTGCGCGAAGGCGCCCAGCGCAAGTTCGTGCGCGAGGTCGAGCAGCGCACCTTCAGCGGCCGGGAGGCACGCCGCCGCGGCCAGCGGGTGCTGTACGTGACCGAGCGTTGCGTGTTCCGGCTGGCCGCCGCCGGCGGGCTGGAACTGGCCGAGATCGCACCGGGCATCGACCTGCAGCGCGACGTGCTGGCCCAGATGGATTTCCTGCCGGCGATCGCGCCGCAGCTGGCCATGATGGATGCGGCGCTGTTCGGCGAGGCCGCCATGAAGCTGCGCGAACGCCTGCTGGCCAAGCCGCTGTCCGAGCGCTACCAGCTCGACCGCGAGCACCGCATGCTGTTCATCGACTTCGAGGGTCTTGTCATCGAGCACCGGGACGGCATCGCGGCGATCGAGCAGTACGTGACGCAGTTGCTGGCGCCGGTGGTGACCGGGCCGCAGGAGCGGCTGGCGGTCGTCGTCAACTACGACAACTTCAGCATCCTGCCCGGGCTGGTGGAGGAGTATTCCGCCATGGTCGCGCGGCTGACCGAGTGCTTCTACAGCCGCGTGACGCGCTACGGCACCGGCGGCTTCCTCAAGGCCCGGCTGGAGGGTCGGACGACGGGTTGAGCGCCGCCGCCGCGCAGGCCGCGCAGATGCAGGCCTGCCGCTGCGCAGCGGCAGGCACCCGTGCCAGCAGCTCGGCGCCGAAGTCGACCCCGGTGCACCAGCACGGCCCCTGCGCAAGCCCGGTCTCGCGCTCGGCCTCCATCGCGCAGCGGTTGGGCCGGCCGCAGATCGGGCAGCGGGTGGGGTCGACGTTCATTGCCGCGCGGCAGCCTTGACCTTCAGCCGCCACGCATGCAGCAGCGGCTCGGTGTAGCCGGACGGCTGCTCCTCGCCCTTGAACACCAGGTCCAGCGCAGCGCGGTAGGCGAACGAGCTGTCCCAGTTGCCGGCCATCGGGCGGTACAGCGGATCACCGGCGTTCTGCGTGTCCACCACCTTGGCCATGCGCTGGAAGGTCTCCAGCACCTGCTCCCTGGTCACCACGCCATGGTGCAGCCAGTTCGCGATGTGCTGGCTGGAGATGCGCAGCGTGGCGCGGTCCTCCATCAGCCCGATGTCGTGGATGTCGGGCACCTTCGAACAGCCCACGCCCTGGTCGACCCAGCGCACCACGTAGCCCAGGATGCCCTGGGCGTTGTTGTCGATCTCCTGCTGGCGCTCGGCCGCGCTCCACTCGGCCTTGGCCGCGACCGGCACCGTCAGCAGCCCGGTCAGCAGGGTCTCGCGCTGGGCGTCGGCGTCGACCCGTTCCAGCTCCTGCTGCACCTGCGCCACGCTCACCTGGTGGTAGTGCAGCGCGTGCAGGGTGGCGGCCGTGGGCGACGGCACCCAGGCCGTATTGGCGCCCGCCTTGGGATGCCCGATCTTCTGTTCCAGCATGGCGGCCATCAGGTCCGGCATGGCCCACATGCCCTTGCCGATCTGGGCCCGGCCGCGCAGACCGCAGCCCAGGCCGACCAGCACGTTGTTCTTCTCGTAGGCCTGGATCCAGGCGCTGGATTTCATGTCGCCCTTGCGGATCATCGGACCGGCCAGCATCGCGGTGTGCATCTCGTCGCCGGTGCGGTCCAGGAAGCCGGTGTTGATGAACGCGACGCGCGAGGCGGCGGCGGCGAGGCAGGCCTTGAGGTTGACGCTGGTGCGGCGCTCCTCGTCCATGATGCCCAGCTTGACGGTGTTCTCCGGCAACCCAAGCACCGCTTCCACGCGCGAGAACAGCTCCGAGGCGAACGCCACCTCCTTGGGGCCGTGCATCTTGGGCTTGACGATGTAGACCGAACCGGTGCGCGAGTTGCGGATCCCGTTCGCGCCATGGCCCTGCAGGTCGTGCAGCGCGATGGCGGTGGTGATCATCGCGTCCATGATCCCTTCCGGGATCTCCCGACCGCCGCCCCACAGGATGGCCGGGTTGGTCATCAGGTGGCCGACGTTGCGCACGAACAGCAGCGAGCGGCCGTGCAGCGTCACCTGGCCGGCGCCGTCGGGCGCGGTGTAGCGGCGGTCCGGGTTCAGCCCGCGGGTGAAGGTCTTGCCGCCCTTGGTGACGTCCTCGGTCAGCGTGCCGCGCAGGATGCCCAGCCAGTTGCGGTAGGCCAGCGTCTTGTCCTGCGCATCGACGGCGGCGATGGAATCTTCGAGGTCGAGGATGGTGGACAGGGCGGCTTCGAGCACCAGGTCGGCGACGCCGGCCGCGTCGTCCCGGCCGATCGGCGAGCGGCGGTCGATCCGGATGTCGATGTGGATGCCGTTGTTGCGCAGCAGGACGGACGAAGGCGATTGCGCGTCGCCCTGGTAGCCGGCGAACTGCGCCGGATCCTTCAGCGCCGCGGCGGCGCCGTTCTTCTGCGCCACCACCAGCTTGCCGCCTTCCACGCGATAACCGGCCGCATCCCGGTGCGAACCGCCGGCCAGCGGCGCCGAGGCGTCGAGGAAGCGGCGCGCATATTCGATCACGCGGGCGCCGCGGCCCGGGTTGTAGCCGTCGCCCTTCTCGGCGCCGCCGGTTTCGGGGATGGCGTCGGTGCCGTACAGCGCGTCGTACAGCGAACCCCAGCGGGCGTTGGCCGCGTTCAGTGCATAGCGGGCATTCAGGATCGGTACCACCAGCTGCGGGCCGGCCTGCAACGCCAGTTCGGCGTCCACGTTGGAGGTGGTCGACTTGGCGCCGGCCGGTGGCGGCACCAGGTAGCCGATCTGCTCGAGGAAGCCCCGGTAGGCCGCCATGTCGCCAATCGGCCCCGGGTTGGCGCGGTGCCACCGGTCCAGCTCGGCCTGCAGCCGGTCGCGCTCGGCCAGCAGGGCGGCGTTCTTCGGCGCCAGCTCGGCGACGATCGCATCGAAGCCTTTCCAGAAGGCGGCGCTGGCGACGCCGGTGCCGGGCAGCACCTGCTCCTCGATGAAGCGGTGCAGTTCGGTGGCCACTTGCAGGCCGTGGACGGTGGTGCGGTCGGTCATGATGGTCTCTCTCGGGGGAAGTCGGTCAATCAAGAAATGCGAGCACGTCGCGCAGGCTGGTGCCGATGCGGGTGGGCTGGGTGCCCAGTTCCTCGAACGGCAGCCCGGCGCGGTTGACCCACAGCGTGCGAAAGCCGTACCAGGTGGCGGCCAGCGCATCCCAGCTGTTGCTGCTGACGAACAGGATCTGCCGCGCCGCGAGGCCGGTGGCGGCCGGCCCCAGCCCGTAGGCGGCCGGGTGGGTCTTGTACTTGCGCACTGCGTCGACGCTCAGGACATGATCGAGCAGCCCGTCCAGCCCTGCGCTGCGCACGGCGATGCCCAGCATCTCGGGGTCGCCGTTGCTCAGGATGCCGGTCGTGATGCCCCGCGCCTGCAATGCCTGCAGCACCTCGCGGTCCTCCGGGAAGGCCGACAGGTGCCGGTATTCGTTCATCAGCCTGTCCTCGGCCGCCGCCGTCAGGTCCAGGCCGAGCCGCCGGCACGCGTAACGCAGCGCCGCCCGGGTGAGCTGCCAGAACGGCTGGTAGTGCTCGCCCTCGCCGCTGCCGGTCACCAGCCGCGTGTATTCGATCTGCTTGTCACGCCACAGCACGCTCAGGGCCGAGCCCTGGCCCGGGAATAGCTGTTCGGCGGCCAGCGCCACGCTGTAGACGTCGAACAGCGTGCCGTAGGCGTCGAACAGGACGGCGCGAGGTTTTTCCATCGCGCCACTGTATTAGGAACTTCGCGCGCGATCGAGAGGCTCTGGCGGGAAAGATTTGTGACTTGAAAGATGGTAATCGCGGCTACACCTGGCCGCTCAAGCGCTTCGCGCCCTCCAGCACGGGCTGGATGAAGCGCTCCTGGTAGCGGTGGCGGGGCATGGTCAGGGTCAGCGCCGCGGCGACGCTGCCGTCGCCCCGGAACACCGGGGCCGAGATGCCCGCCACTTCGGCCAGCCGATCGCCGGTCGCGGCCAGGTAGCCTCGCTCGCGGATGCCGGCCAGGAGTTTGCGGTCGGCCGGGCTGCCGGCCCTCGCCAGGCCGGGGTCGAACGCGCTGAGCACCCGCCCCCCGGTGCCGCGGTCCAGCGGCAGCAGTTCGCCGGCCTGGATGTGGTCGCGCACCGGATGCGGCGAGTCGACCCGGTACAGGCACAGCCGTGCGGCGCCCTGCCGGACATGGTAGGCCGCGCTCTCACCGGTCGCGGCCACCAGTTCGCGCAGCACCGGCAGCACCACCCGGTCCAGCGAGAACGAAGCCGCATACAGGCCGGCCAGCCGGGCGAGCTCGCTGCCGAGCGCGTACGAGCCATTGTCCAGCCGCTGCAGCAGCCGCGCGTGCTCCAGCGATGCCAGCAGCCGCAGCGCCGTGCTCTTGTACAGCCGGGTGCGGACCGACAGCTCGGCCAGGCTGAGCGCGCTGTCGCCGGCCCGGAAGGCTGCGAGCAGGCTGAGTGCCCGGTCGACGGCCGCCGCGCCACCCGGCGCCGGGTCGTCGTCAGCCAGGGAGACGGACTGGGCTTTTCGCGGCATCATTCTGTCTGACAGAACATTGTTCTGATATGGTACCTGCATTGCCGCATGGGATGAAACAGAGAGACGATGCCGGAGGTGCTGATCAGCGAAGTGGGGCCGCGCGACGGCCTGCAATCGGTCAAGCGGACCATGGCCACGACCGACAAGTGCCGCTGGATCGATGCGCTGCACGCGGCCGGGCTGCGCGAGATCGAGGTCGGCTCGTTCGTGCCGGCGAAACTGTTGCCGCAGATGGCCGACGTGGCCGCGGTCGTGCAGCATGCGCTGACGCTGCCGGGCCTCACGGTGATGGCGCTGGTGCCCAACCTGCGCGGCGCCCGGGCCGCGCTGGAGGCGGGCGTGCACAAGATCACCATCCCCGTGTCCGCCAGCGCCGCGCATTCGCTGGCCAACGTGCGCAAGACGCGCGAGGAGATGGTCGCCGAGGTGCGCAGCATCGTCGTGCTGCGCAACGAGCTCGCGCCGGCGGTGCAGGTCGAGGCCGGGATCTCCACGGCGTTCGGCTGCACCCTGCAGGGCCCGGTGCCCGAGGACGAGGTGGTCCGGCTCGCCGCGGAACTGGCCGAAGCCGGCGTGGACGAGGCCGGCCTGTCCGACACCACCGGCATGGCCAATCCGGCGCAGGTGCGGCGGATCTTCAACCGGGTGCGCGCCGCGATCGGCGGGCGCACCGGCGCCGCCCATCTGCACAACACGCGCGGGCTGGGCCTGGCCAACTGCCTGGCGGCCTACGATGTCGGCGTGCGCACGTTCGACGCCTCGCTGGGCGGGCTCGGCGGCTGCCCGTACGCGCCCGGCGCCTCGGGCAACGTCGTGACCGAGGACCTGGTCTTCATGTTCGAGGCGATGGGTGTGTCCACCGGCATCGACCTGGCCGTGCTGATCGCCGCGCGGGGCCCGCTGCAGGCCGGCCTGCCGGGCGAACCGTTGTACGGGATGGTCCCGGAAGCCGGACTGCCCAAGGGATTGGATCAAGGAGCTGCGCTTGTCTGAGACGAAACGACTGCCCTACGAGGGCATCCGGGTGGTCGAGTTCACCCACATGGTGATGGGGCCCACCTGCGGCATGGTGCTGGCCGACCTGGGCGCCGAAGTGATCAAGATCGAGCCGATCGAGGGCGACAAGACGCGCAAGCTGCTCGGATCGGGCGCCGGCTTCTTCCCGCTGTTCAACCGCAACAAGAAGAGCATCGCGCTGGACCTGCAGCGCGCCGAGGGCCGCGAGGTCGCGTTGCGCCTGATCGCCGGCGCCGACGTCGTCAGCGAGAACTTCAAGCCGGCCACCATGAGGAAGCTCGGCCTGGACTACGCCTCGCTGCGCAAGCTCAATCCCCGCCTGATCTACGTCAGCCACAAGGGCTTCCTGCCCGGGCCGTACGACCACCGCACCGCGCTCGACGAGGTGGTGCAGATGATGGGCGGGCTGGCCTACATGACCGGGCGTCCGGGCGATCCGCTGCGCGCGGGCACCAGCGTCAACGACATCATGGGCGGCATGTTCGGTGCGATCGGCGCGATGGCCGCGCTCGCGCTGCGCGAGAGGACCGGCCAGGGCCAGGAAGTGCAGAGCGCCCTCTACGAGAACAACGTGTTCCTGGTGGCGCAGCACATGATGCAGTACGCCGTCACCGGCCAGCCGGCGGCGCCGATGCCGGGACGCATTTCGGCCTGGGGCGTGTACGACGTGTTCACCGTGAAGGACGGCGAGCAGATCTTCCTGGCGGCCGTCAGCGACACCCAGTGGAAGATCTTCTGCGACGCGTTCGGCTACGCCGACCTGTTCGCCGACCCGCGGCTGGTGACCAACAACGACCGGGTGCGGGCGCGCGACTGGCTGATCCCCCTGCTGCGCGAACGGCTGGCCCCCCACAGCGCCGCCGAGCTGACCGAAGTCTTCGAGCAGCACGGCCTGCCGTTCGCGCCGATCACCAGGCCGCAGGAGCTGTTCGACGATCCCCACCTCAACGCCACCGGCGGGCTGGCGCCGCTCACGCTGGCGGACGGCCGCCAGACCAAGGTGCCGCTGTTTCCCTTCACGCTGGGCGGCGAGCGGCCCGGGGTCCGCTTGCAGCCGCCGCGGCTGGGCGAGCACACCGAGGCGTTGCTGCGCGAGGCCGGCTACGGCGCGGACGAGATCGCGCGGCTGCAAGCGCAGCAGCTGGTGCGCGCCGACGCCTGATGGCTCGGGTGCCGCAATCTTGCCAAAAGTGGCCGGATTGCGAACGCTCGTGCGCATAATCGGCCCGTGGACAAACTCAAGCAGCTGGAGTCCTTCGTCTCGGTGGCCACGCGCGGCAGCCTGACGGCGGCGGCCCGGGCCGAAGGGGTGGCACCCGCCATCATGGGGCGTCGGCTGGATGCCCTGGAAGAGCGGCTCGGCGTGAAGCTGCTGGTGCGCACCACGCGCCGCATCAGCCTGACCCACGAGGGCAGCGCCTTCCTGGAGGACTGCCAGCGGGTGCTGGCCGACATTGCGAACGCCGAGGCCAGCGTCAGCGCCGGCGGCGTCAAGGCCAGCGGGCACCTGCGGATCACGGCGCCGGCCGGGTTCGGCCGCCGCCACGTGGCGCCGCTGGTGCCGAAATTCCGCGAGGCCCACCGCGACGTGACGATCTCGCTGAACCTCAGCGACCGCGTGATCGACCTCGCCGCCGAGGGCTACGACTGCGCGGTGCGGGTGGGCGACCTGCGCGACTCCTCGCTGGTCAGCGTGCGGCTGGCCGAAAACCGGCGCTTGTGCGTCGCCACGCCTGGCTACCTCGAGCGCCATGGCACGCCGCAGCACCCGAGCGAGCTGGTCAGATTCGACTGCCTCGCCCTGTCGAGCGAGGCGTCGCAGACCCGCGGCTGGGCATTCCGCATGCCCAAGGGGGACGCCGACGAAGTGATCCACCTCAAGCCCGGCGGGCCGCTCGACTGCTCGGACGGCCAGGTGCTGCACGACTGGTGCCTGGCCGGCCGGGGCATCGCCTGGCGCAGCACCTGGGAGGTGGACCAGGACATCGCCGCCGGCCGGCTGACCGAGGTGCTGGCGCCGTTCGCGGCGCCGCCCAACGGCATCTATGCAGTCTTCCCGCAGCGCAAGCACCTGCCGCTGCGGGTGCGCCTGTGGATCGACTTCCTGAAGCACAACTACGGCCAGCCGGCGTTCTGGCTGGCGGGCGATTCCCCATGACCCTCGAAGCCATTCTTGCCGCCGCCCACCTGCTGGCCATCCTCACCGCCGTGGTGTTCGTCACCAGCGAAACGGCGATCTGCCGCAGCGAGTGGATGAACGCCAAGGTGGTGCAGCGGTTGGTGACGGTGGACCGGATCTACCTGGTCGGGCTGGCCGCCGTGCTGCTCACCGGGCTGGCGCGCATCTACTGGGGCATCAAGGGCGATGCCTGGTATTGGGGCAACTGGCTGCTGCACCTGAAGCTGGCCCTGTTCCTGGCGGTCGCGGTGCTGGCGGTCCGGCCGGCGCGGCTGTACCGCGCCTGGCAGCGGCAGCTGGCGGCGACCGGCGCCCTGCCGGACGAAGCGCAGGTGCGTTCGGCGCGGCGCCAGGTGATGGTGGCCGCCCACCTGATCGCGCTGGTGCCGGTGGCGGGGGCGTTCCTGGCGCGGGGGTTCGGCGCGGCCGGGTGACGCCGGGCGCCTCGGCCGGGGCGCAGCACCCCGGCCCGTAAAATCCGCCGATGCTCCTTGTCAAACAAGATCTGCTCCGCGCCCTGGCGGCGGAGCTGGAGAGACTCTCACCCGGCGCTGCGGACAAGGCCGTGTTCGAGTCGCCCAAGGTCGCCGCCCATGGCGACTTCGCCTGCACGGCCGCGATGCAGCTGGCCAAGCCGCTCAAGCGCAATCCGCGCCAGCTGGCCGAGGAGCTGCGCGCGGCGCTGCTGCAGGCGGCCCCCTATGCGCGCTGGGTCGAGGCGATCGAGATCGCCGGGCCCGGCTTCCTGAACGTGCGCCTGAAGCGCGAGGCCAAGCAGCAGATCGTGCGCGAGGTGCTCGCCGCCGGCGCCGGCTTCGGCTGCGGCCCGTCCAACGGAGGGCGGATGATGGTCGAATTCGTCTCGGCCAACCCGACCGGGCCGCTGCACGTGGGGCACGGCCGCCAGGCCGCGCTGGGCGACGCCATCTGCAACCTGTACGCCACCCAGGGCTGGGACGTGCACCGCGAGTTCTACTACAACGACGCCGGCGTGCAGATCGCGACGCTGGCCACCAGCGTCCAGCTGCGCGCGCGCGGCCTCAAGCCCGGCGACGCGCAGTGGCCTGAAGCGGCCTACAACGGCGAATACATCGCGGACATCGCGGCCGACTTCATGGCGCGCAAGACCGTGCGCTCGGACGACCGCGAGTTCACCGCCTCGGGCGACGTCGAGGACCTGGACGGGATGCGCCTGTTCGCGGTCGCATACCTGCGCCACGAGCAGGACCTGGACCTGCGCGCGTTCGACGTCCGGTTCGACTGCTATTACCTGGAGTCGAGCCTGTACACCAGCGGCAAGGTCGACGCCGTCGTGCAGAAGCTGCGCGACGCCGGCAAGACCTACGAGCACGACGGCGCCCTGTGGTTGCGCACCACCGACTACGGCGACGACAAGGACCGCGTCATGCGCAAGGGCGACGGCAGCTACACCTACTTCGTCCCGGACGTCGCCTACCACGTCAGCAAGTGGGAGCGCGGCTTCGCCAAGGTCGTCAACATCCAGGGCACCGACCACCACGGCACCATCGCGCGCGTGCGCGCCGGGCTGCAGGCGGCCGGCGTCGGCATCCCGGCCGGCTACCCCGATTACGTGCTGCACACCATGGTGCGCGTGATGCGCGGCGGCCAGGAGGTGAAGATCTCCAAGCGCGCCGGCAGCTACGTGACGCTGCGCGACCTCGTCGAATGGACCAGCAAGGATGCGGTGCGCTTTTTCCTGCTCTCGCGCAAGCCCGACACCGAGTACGTGTTCGACATCGACTTGGCGCTGGCGCAGAACAACGACAACCCGGTCTATTACGTGCAGTACGCCCATGCCCGCATCTGCTCGGTGCTGGCGGCCTGGGGCGGAGATGCCGCCGGGCTGAAGGAAGCCGACCTGACGCCGCTGGACAGCGCGCAGGCGCAGGCGCTGATGCTGCAGCTGGCCCGCTACCCGGACATGCTGGCCGCCGCCGCGCAGGACTTCGCCCCGCATGACGTGACCTTCTACCTGCGGGAGGTCGCGGCCGCCTACCACAGCTACTATGATGCCGAGCGCATCCTGGTCGACGACGAAACGCTGCGGCGGGCCCGGCTGGCGCTGGTCGCCGCCACCGCGCAGGTATTGCACAATGGGCTGGCGGTGCTCGGCGTGGGCGCCCCCGGCAAAATGTAAGGCCCTTGCGGGCAGGAATCCAGCAGTGAAGAACAGTCAGCGCGGCTCCATGTTCGTGGGGATCATCATCGGCGTGGTGATCGGCCTGGCCGCGGCCCTGGCGGTGGCCGTGTACGTGACCAAGGTGCCGGTGCCGTTCCTGAACCGGGGCACCAGCCGCTCGGCCGAGCAGGACGCGGCGGAGACGCGCAAGAACCGCGACTGGGACCCCAACGCCCCCCTGTACGGCAAGAACCCTGCCAAGCCGCTGCCGCCGGCATCAGCGGCGGCGGCCACTGCGCCAGGCGCGTCGGCGCCGGCACCGGCGGCGCCGGTCGCCACCGTCCCGGCGCCCGACGTGGCCGGCGCCGCCAAGGGCAAGCCGGCCGACCCGCTGGGCGATTTCGCGGCCGCCCGCACGGGCGCCGCCGCCGCCGACCCCTTCTTCTATTTCGTGCAGGCCGGCGCCTTCCGGACCGCCGAGGATGCCGAGGCGCAGCGCGTCAAGCTCTCGCTCATGGGCGTCGACGCGAAGGTGTCCGAGCGCGAGCAGTCCGGGCGGCAGGTGTTCCGGGTGCGGATCGGTCCCTTCGACCGCAAGGAAGAGGCCGACCGCCAGAAGGAAAAGATCGAGGCCGGCGGCTTCGAGACGGCGCTGGTGCGGGTCCAGCGTTGAGGCCCGCCGCGGCGCGCCACGGCGCGGCGGAACCTTCCGGCCGGCCGCGCCTCTACAAAACTGCTGCAAGGAGTGAATCGATGAATCGACGCGAGTGTTCGCTGGCCGTCGCCGGCGCCCTGGCGGGAGCCGCCATGCCGGGCACGCTGCTGGCGCAGGCGAAACAGCCGCAGGAAGGCGTCGACTACCTCGCGCTGGACAAGCGCGCCGCCGTCGATGCGGCGCAGGGCAAGGTCGAAGTGCTGGAATTCTTCTGGTACGGCTGCCCGCACTGCAACGCGTTCGAGCCGCGCTTCGACCCCTGGGCCAGGCGCCAGCCGGCCGATGTGGTCGTCAAGCGGGTGCCGGTGGCGTTCCGCGACGACTTCGTGCCGCAGCAGCGCCTGTACTACACGCTGGAGGCGCTGGGCAAGGTCGATGAACTGCACGCCAAGGTCTTCCATGCCGTGCACATGGGGCACGACCCGGTCAACCGCGAGGATCTGATCCTCGCCTGGGCCGGCAAGCAGGGACTGGACACGACGAAGTTCAAGGAGCTGTACAACTCGTTCACGGTGGCCAGCAGGGTGCAGCGCGCCATCCAGTTGCAGAACGCGTACAAGGTGCAGGGCGTGCCCTCGATCGGGATTGCCGGGCGCTACTACACCGACGGCACGCTCGCCGGCAGCATGGACCGGCTGCTGCAGATCACCGAGTACCTGATCGCGACCGCCCGCAAGGCGCGCTGACGCAGGGCAGGCGCGGCGCAAAAAATGCCCCGCGGCAGCGCCGATCGAGGCCCTGCTGGGTACAATGCCAGCAAGATTCATGCCTCGCGTGCCGCGGCACGCAACGAGGAAGCGCCTGTGCCCATACCATCCCATCCGTCGTCCCGCTTCGCGCTGCTGCTGGCCGCGGGCCTGGCCGCCTGCAGCCCGGCCGCGCTGGCCGAGCGGGCGGACCGCAGCAAGCCGATGAACGTCGAGGCCGACGCGCTGCGATATGACGAGCTGAAGCAGACCAGCGTCTTCACCGGCCGGGTGGTCATCACCAAGGGCACGATCGTCATCCGCGGCGCGCGCGTGGACGTGCGCCAGGACGCCGAAGGCTACCAGCACGGGCTGGTCACGGCCGAGCCGGGCAAGCTGGCCTTCTACCGCCAGAAGCGCGAGGGCGTGGACGAGTTCATCGAGGGCGAAGGCGAGACCATCGAGTACGACGGCAAGGCCGACCGGGTGAAGTTCCTCAAGCGCGCCGAGTTGCGGCGCTTCCGCGGCGCGAGCCTGAGCGACGAGATGGTCGGCAGCGTGATCACCTACGACAACGGCACCGACACCTTCTCGGTCGACGGCGGTCCGGCCAGCCCGGCCGCCGGCGGCCGCGTGCGGGCCGTGCTGGCGCCGCGCGGCGGCGCCTCTGCGCCGGCAGCGCCGGCCGCTTCCGCGCCACTGCGCCCCAGCACCACCCTGGGCGGGGGCGGCAAGTGACGCGCATGCCGCCGGCGGACCGCGATGCGGCGCCGGCCAGCGCGACGGCCGGCCGGCTCGAGGTGCGGCATCTGCAGAAGACCTACGGCAGCCGGCGGGTGGTCAAGGACGTCTCGCTGGACGTCGCCAAGGGCGAGGTGGTCGGCCTGCTCGGCCCCAACGGCGCCGGCAAGACCACGTCGTTCTACATGATCGTGGGCCTGGTGCGCGCCGACGCCGGCGAGATCTCGATCGACGGCCGCTCGGTGGAGCACATGCCGATCCACCGCCGTTCGCGGCTGGGCCTGTCGTACCTGCCGCAGGAGGCGTCGATCTTCCGCAAGCTGAACGTCGAGGACAACGTGCGCGCGGTGCTGGAGCTGCAGCGCACGCCCGAGGGCCGGCCGCTCGCGCGCGCCGACATCGACCAGCGCCTGACGGCGCTGCTGCAGGACCTGCGGGTGGAGCACCTGCGCGATTCGCCGGCGCTGGCGCTGTCGGGCGGCGAACGCCGCCGGGTCGAGATCGCCCGCGCGCTGGCGACGCAGCCGCGCTTCATCCTGCTGGACGAGCCGTTCGCCGGCATCGACCCGATCGCCGTGATCGAGATCCAGCGCATCATCGGCTTCCTCAAGTCGCGCGGCATCGGCGTGCTGATCACCGACCACAACGTGCGCGAGACGCTGGGCATCTGCGACCACGCCTACATCATCAGCGACGGCGAAGTGCTGGCGCAGGGCACGCCGTCGGACATCGTCAACAACGCCGACGTGCGCCGGGTCTATCTCGGCGAGCATTTCCGGATGTGATCGGCGGCCGATGAAGCAGGGACTGTCGCTGCGGGTGTCGCAGCACCTGGCACTCACGCCGCAGCTGCAGCAGTCGATCCGGCTGTTGCAGCTTTCCACGCTCGAACTGGCACAGGAAGTCGAGCAGATGCTCGACGAAAATCCGTTCCTCGAGCTGAACCAGGAAGAGCCGCCGCGCGAGGAGCCCGCAGCGCCCGAGGCGCCGCGCGAACGCGACGCCGAGTCGCCGCAGGACGGCGGCGGAGACGACTTCGGCGCCAGCGAGCCCGAGGCCGTGTCGCCGGCGGAAGCCGATGCGCCCGACTGGGAGGGCGACGGCAGCGCCGACATGGTGCCCGACGAGGGCGAGTGGGGCGGCGATGCCGCGCCCCGGACCAGCCAGGGGGCCGGCGACGACGAGGCGGATGTGACCGAGCTCGCCGCGGGCGACGAGACGCTGCAGTCCCACCTGCTGCGGCAGGCCGCCGGGCTGCGGCTGTCGCACGAGGACCGCTGCGCGCTCGAGTTCCTGATCGGCTCCCTGGACGAGGACGGCTACCTCGGCGAAACGCTGGAGGGCCTGGTGGCCGAGCTGGCCGGCCCCGACCCGGAACACGGCGAGGAGCTGCTGCACTCCTTCACCGTGGCGCTGCGGCTGTTGCAGAGCCTGGAGCCCGCCGGCGTGGGCGCTCGCTCGCTGGCCGAATGCCTGACGCTGCAGCTGCAGGCGCTGGCCGCCGCGGGCGCCGCCGCGGAAGCCTGCCAGACGGCGCTGCGCATCTGCGCGCAGCCGATGGAGCTGCTGGCGCGGCGCGACGTGAAGCGGCTGGCCCAGATGTGCGGCGCCGGCGAGGCGCAGGTCAAGGCGGCGATCGCGATCATCGTGCGGCTGGAGCCCAAGCCCGGACGGCGCTTCGGCAACACCGAGCGCAACATCGTGGTGCCCGATGTGTTGGTGACGCGGGTGGCGCGCGCGGGCCAGCCGCGCTTCCGGGTGCAGCTCAACCCGGACGTGATGCCGCGCCTGCGGGTGCAGGAGGTCTACGCGAGCGCGCTGCGCAGCCACCGCGGCGAAGGCCACCAGGCGCTGCAGCAGCGCCTGCAGGAGGCGCGCTGGTTCATCAAGAACATCCAGCAGCGCTTCGACACCATCCTGCGGGTGGCCACGGCGATCGTCGAGCGGCAGAAGAACTTCTTCGTGCACGGCGAGCTGGCGATGCGGCCGCTGGTGCTGCGCGAGATCGCCGACGAGCTCGGGCTGCACGAGTCGACGATCAGCCGCGTGACCACCGCCAAGTACATGTCGACGCCCTACGGCACCTTCGAGCTGAAGTACTTCTTCGGCTCCGCCCTCGGCACCGAAACCGGCGGCAACGCGTCGAGCACCGCGGTGCGCGCGCTGATCCGGCAGTTCATCGCGGCCGAGGACGCGAAAAAGCCGCTGTCGGACAGCCAGATCTCGGACATGCTCAAGGAACAGGGCATCGAATGCGCCCGGCGCACGGTCGCCAAGTATCGCGAGGCGCTGCGCATTGCGACGGCCAGCCTGCGCAAGGCCTTGTAATGACTCCCACCCATTCGCTGCAACTGTTTCTGCCTTGCGCCGCCGGCGTCGAAGGCTTTCTCGCCGACGAAGTGCACCGGCTCACCGGGCTGGCCGGCGACGACCTGCTGGTGGGGCGCGGCGGCGTGCTGCTGCGCGCCGCCTGGCGCGACGCGCTGCTGCTCAATCTGCACAGCCGGCTGGCCCAGCGGGTCCTGGTGCAGGTGTCGCACACGCCGTACCGCGGCGAGCAGGACCTGTACCAGGCGGCGGCCGAGGTGCCCTGGGAGGCCTGGTTCGGCGTCCGCCAGAGCTTCAAGGTGGAGGTGACGGCGCAGCACAGCCCGCTCAAGAGCCTGAACTTTGCCGGACTGAAGATCAAGGACGCGGTCGCCGACCGCTTCCGGCGGGTGGCCGGCGCGCGCCCCGACGTCGACACCGACCGCCCGGACGTTCGCCTGTACGCCCACCTGACCAGTGATATGGCCACGCTGTACGTCGACACCTCGGGCGAGCCGCTGTTCAAGCGCGGCTGGCGCGAGGACAAGGGCGAGGCCCCGCTGAAGGAAACGCTGGCTGCGGCCATGCTGGCTGCCAGTGGCTGGGACGCCGCCGTGCCGCTGTACGACCCCTGTTGCGGCAGCGGCACCATCGCCATCGAGGCCGCGCAGCTGGCCTGCGGCATCGCGCCGGGCTTGCTGCGCCGTTTCGGATTCGAGCGGCTGGTGCCGTTCCAGGCCCAGGTCTGGAGCGAGATGCGCGACGAGGCACGCGCCCGGCAGCGGGCGCCGGCCGCGCCGGTGTTCGGCAGCGATGTCGCGTTCCGGATGGTCGACTTCGCGCAGCGCAACGCGGAGCGCGCCGGCGTGGCGCACGCCGTGCAGCTGCGCGGCGGCGATGCGATGCAGCGCATGCCGCCCACCGACGAGCCGGGCGTGATGCTGGTGAATCCGCCGTACGGCGAGCGGATCGAGACCGCGGGCGTGGCCGGGCGCAGCCAGGGCGGCCGCGAGCGCGCGCAGGTGGCGGACGAAGGGGCGGATTTCTTCACCCAGCTGGCGGCGCACTGGAAGCGCCACTACGCGGGCTGGACCGCCTGGGTGCTGACGCCGGACCTGAAGCTGCCCACCCGGATGCGGCTGAAGGAATCGCGCCGGGTGCCGCTGTGGAATGGTCCCATCGAGTGCCGGCTGTTCCGCTTCGACATGGTCAAAGGCTCGGCCCGGGCCGGCGATGCGCGACCTGGTGCTTGACACCAACGTGGCGCTGGACCTGCTGGTGTTTGGCGATCCGGCGGTGGCGCCTGTGCGCGATGGCCTCGCGCGGGGCCGGCTGCGCTGGCTGGCGACCGCGGCCATGCGCGAGGAGCTGGAGCGGGTCCTGGGGTATCCGGCCCTGGCCCGCCGGCTGCAGGCCTCGGGCCTGACCCCGCAGCAGGTGCTCGACGAATTCGATGCCTGCTCGCACCGGGTCGACGCGGCGGCGGTGGCCGCCGTCGCCTGCCGCGATCCGGACGACCAGTGCTTCATCGACCTGGCGGTGCATCACGGCTGCACGTTGCTGAGCAAGGACGCGGCCGTGCTTGCGCTGGCACGGCGCCTGTCGGCGCTGGGCGTTCACGCGGCGGCGGCGCTGCCCGACTCGTCCGGCTGAGCCCGCAGGCGCGCCACCAGGGCGTCCAGCGCGTGCGCCACCGTCGCGGCACGCACGGCGGCGCGGTCGCCGTCGAAGCGCCGGTGCTCGCTGGCCAGCTCGCCGCCGACCAGGTAGCCGAACCACACGGTGCCGACCGGCTTGCCGGCGCTGCCGCCGCCGGGACCGGCGACGCCGGTCACGGCCACCGCCACCTGCGCCAGCGAACGCTGCGCGGCACCGCGTGCCATCGCGCGCACCACCGGCTCGCTCACGGCGCCGTGCTCGCGCAGCAGCTCGGGCGGCACCCCCAGCAGGTCGATCTTGGCTTCGTTCGAATAGCTGACGAAGCCGCGCTCGAACCAGTTGCTGGAGCCGGCCAGATCGGTGCAGGCGGCGGCGATCAGGCCGCCGGTGCAGCTCTCGGCGGTCGCCAGCAGCCAGCGCCGGGCCAGCAGCAGTGCGGCCAGTTGTTCGACGCGATTCACCAGAACCTCCAGGCGGCGATGAGCAGCAAGGTGCAGAAAGCGGCGACCAGGTCGTCCAGGAAGATGCCGAAGCCGGCGCGCCAGCCGAACCCGTGGAACAGGTCGTCGGCCCAGGCCACCGGCCCCGGTTTCACGGCGTCGAGCAGGCGAAACAGCGCAAAGGCGGCGAGCTGGGCCCAGAAGCCGGCGGGCATCAGCAGCCACAGGACGAGCCAGAACGCGACCACCTCGTCCCACACGATGCTGCCGGGGTCGAGGACGCGCATGTCGTCGGCCGTCCTGGTGCAGGCCCACAGGCCCACCAGCGCGGCGCCGGCGATCACGGCGCCGATCTGGGCCGGGCCCAGCCAGGCCGCCAGCATCAGGTAGCTGGCCCAGCCGAAGGCGGTCCCGACCGTGCCGGGCGCCACCGGCGACAGCCCGCTGCCGAATCCCAGCGCGATCAGGTGCGCCGGATGCGACAGCAGGAAGCGTGCGTCCGGCCGCAGCACGGGCGGGTGCAGCGGCGGCGCGAGCGGCGCCTGGCTCATGGCGTTCGACGCATCAAGCTTGGCATGCGGCAATGGTAGCGGGGTCAGCGGCGGCAGCTGCCGTGCCGGCGCCGGAATTCGCGCGGCAGCACGGGGTCGCCGCCGGCCCACAGCCCCAGGCGGGCGGCCTGCGCCTGCGCCTGCTGCTTCGCGTACGGCCCGCCGCGCCCGCGCCAGCCGTCAGACCAGGCGTTGCCCTGGCCGACCATCCAGCCGCCCAGATCGTGCCGGCCCAGCCGCACCCGGGCCAGCAGGCGCTCGTAGCGGTCGCGCGCGCGCACCCGCACCGTCACCTGCCGGTGCAGGGCCAGTGCCGCCAGCGCCGCGCGCGCCTCGCGCCCGAAGGCCTGGCAGATCTCCGGCGCGTCGATGCCCTGCAGCCGCACCGGCAGCGCTTCGCCGCCGCCCAGCGGCCGGACCCACAGCGAATCGCCATCGCTGACGTGGCTGACCACGCCCTCGAACACCGCGGCCGGGGCCGGCAGCCAGCAGGCGGCGAGCGCGGCCGCGGCAAGCGCGCGGAGCAGGCGGTGCAGCAGGACGGTCATGCCATGGCAACGGCCCGGCCGGCCCGCCGGCCGACAGGACCAGCGAATCTTCAGGCGAAATGATCGAAGGAGGCGTAGTGCCGGGTGACCGGCGTGCCGGTCGCGTCGACCAGCCGCAGCCCGGGTTCCGGCTCGACCCGGCCGATCCGTGTGACCGGCACGCCGGCGGCGGCAGCAGCAGCAGCCACCTTGGCGGCCTGCGCCGGCGCCGCGGTGAACGCGAGTTCGTAGTCGTCGCCGCCGGCCAGCACGCATTCGAGGCGCAGCTCCGGCGATACCGCGGCTGCCGGCGCGGCCATCAGCGCCGGCAGCAGCTCCGCCTGGAGCGTTGCGCCGACCCGCGACTGCCCGAGGACATGGCCCAGGTCGCCGGCGAGCCCGTCGCTCACGTCGATGGCCGCGCTGGCGATGCCGCGCAGCGCCAGGCCCAGTGCCACCCGGGGCGTGGGCGTCTCCAGCCGCGCGCGCGCCGCCTCCAGCACCTCGCCGGGCAGCGCCACCGTGCCGCGGAACGCCTCCAGCGCCAGCCGTGCGTCGCCCAGCGTGCCGCTCACGTAGATGTCGTCGCCCGGGCGCGCGCCGCCGCGCAGCAGCGCCTGGCCCGGGGGCACCTGGCCGAACACCGTCACGCAGATGTTCAGCGGGCCGCGCGTGGTGTCGCCGCCCACCAGCTCGCACCCGTGCTGCTGCGCCAGCGCCAGCAGGCCGCGCGAGAACGGCTCGAGCCAGGCGTCGTCGGCCTGCGGCAGCGCCAGCGCCAGGGTGAACGCCAGCGGCTCGGCCCCGCAGGCGCCCAGGTCGCTCAGGTTGACGGCCAGCGCCTTGTGGCCCAGCCGGCGCGGGTCCACGGTCGACAGGAAGTGGCGTCCCTCGACCAGCATGTCGCAGGAGACGGCCACGTGCATGCCCGGCGTGACCCCCAGCAGCGCGCAGTCGTCGCCGACGCCCAGCGGATGGCGCCGCGCCGGGCGCTTGAAGTAGCGGTCGATCAGATCGAATTCACCCACGCGAGAAACTCCCGACACTGGCGCGATTGTCGCTCGCTCACTCGGTGCGGAAGCGCTGCGCCGCCTGCCGCACCACCTCGGCCAGCAGGCGCTCGCCGGCGTGCCGCTCGCGCAGCCAGCGCGCATCGTTGCTGCCGTGCTCGGTGTCCTCGGCCAGCCATTGCAGCTGCCGGGTCGCACCCAGTGGCCGCGCGTGCACGGCCAGCCGGTCCAGCGTCGCCAGCAGGTGGTCGCGCAGCGGCAGGTGCTCGCCGGTCGCAGGCTCCACGTACACCGCCTCCAGCCCGAAGCGGCAGGCCTGGAAGCGGTTGTAGGTGTAGACCATGTAATCGTCCTCCTGCGGCACGAACGGCTGGTCGTGCAGGAACCATGCGGCCAGGCACTGGACGAAGGCCGCCAGGGCCGCAGCCCGCCGCACCGTCAGCGGCGTGTCGAAGACGCGGATCTCGATCGTGCCGTATTCGGGCTTGGGCCGGATGTCCCAGTAGAAGTCCTTCATGCTCCTGACCACGCCGGTGCGGGTGGTCTTGGCGAAGAAATGCTCGAACTCCTGCCAGCGCAGCGTGAACGGGGCCCGGCCGGACATCGGGAACGCGAACACCGAATTCAGGCGGGCCGAATCGAACTGGGTGTCGTGCCCCTGCACGAACGGCGAGGAGGCCGACAGGGCGATGAAGTGCGGGATGTAGCGCGACATCCGGTGCAGCATCAGCAGCGCGCTGTCGGCGTCGGGGCAGCCCACGTGCACATGCTGGCCGAAGATGGTGAACTGCTTGGACAGGTAGCCGTACAGCGCCGACAGCTCGCGAAAGCGCGGCTTGTCGTAGATGCGCCGCTCGTGCCACTGCTGGTAGGGGTGGGTGCCGCCGCCCACCACGGCGATGTTGAGCTTGTCGGCGCAGCGCACCAGGGCGTCGCGGATTGCCGACAACTGCTCCTGCACCTGGGCGGCGGACTGGCACACGCCGGTGGAGATCTCGATCATGCTCGAGGTCATTTCCGGCACCACCGATCCGGGCAGCGCGAGGCCGGCCATCAGCCGCAGCATCTCGTCCGAATAGGGCGCCAGGTCGTAGTCGTGGGTGTTGACCAGCTGCAGCTCGAGCTCGACCCCCAGCGACAGCGCGGCCGACTGCTGGAACGGCTCGAGGCTGGCGGCGCGTGCCGCGCCGGCGGTGTCCTGCGGCCTATCCACGCAGCGCTCCCGGCCCGCCGCCCTGGCGCTGGCCGGCCTCGACCCGCGTCGTGCTCTCGCCGGCGCGGTACAGCGCGAAGGTCGCCGCCACCGCGCCCAGCACTTCCATCAGCAGGATGGCCGGCAGCGCGATGCTGGCGATCTGCGGGCCCAGCGTCAGCGAAGAGGCGACGAACTGGGTGACCAGCAGCAGCGCCACTGCCGACATCGGCGCCATCGCGCAGCCGGTCCAGAACGCCTGGCGCCAGCTGGTGCCGCTGCCCCAGTTCGCCAGTTGCACGCCGACCAGCTTGGCGCCCAGGCGCACCACCACCAGCGCCCCGACCAGCCCGGCGACCGCCGGGTTCCAGGGCGCCTGCGCCGCCACCAGCGACACCAGCACGAACATCAGCGTGATCAGGATCGATGCCGCGCTGCCGAGCTGGCGCGGCCAGGCCCACGGCCGCGGGTTCAGCTGCTTGAGCAGGATGCCGCCCAGCAGCGCCGCCAGCGGCGCCGAGCCGCCCAGGTGCGCGGCGACCGCAGCCGCCGCGGCGATCAGCGCGATCAGCAGCATGGACGTGTTCTCGCTGGTCGGGATCATCACCCGCAGCGCCATCCGCAGCACCAGCGCGAGCACGCCGCCGACGATGAACGAGACGCCGAGCACCACCAGCACGGGATAGAGCGTTTCCCAGGCGCCGGTGTGCGGGCGGTGCATCACGCCGGCACGGGCGCTCACCAGCGTCAGCGCATACAGCGTGTTGAGCGTCGACAGCACCAGCGCGCGCTCGGTCACCGGCCCCGAGGCGCCGGTGTCCATGACCACGCGGCTGAGGACGGCCGGCGAGGCGGCCATCGCGATCAGCCCCAGCGCCTCGGCAACCGCGGAGGGCACACCCATCCAGCGCAGCGCGCTGGTGACGGCGTACGCAGTCAGCAGCGCCTCGAACAGGCTTTGCAGCAGCACCATGGGGTTGTGGCGAAACCAGCGCAGCGCCACCCGGCCGCCTGCCTCGAACAGCACCACCGCGATGCCGAGTTCCAGCAGGAACAGGGCCAGCCCCTCCAGCGGCCAGCGGGTCCCGGAAAAGCCCGCCAACCCGGCGAGCGCACCGACCAGCGAATAGCCCACCACCTTGGGCACGCCCATGTGCCGCTGCAGCAGATGGCCCGCCGCCGCCGCCAGCGCCAGCAGCAGCGCCCATTGCACGGTCGGCAGGCCGGCCGAAGGTCTGAGCCAGTCGGCCCAGATCGCCATGAGTTCGGACATACCTGGTCGTTTCTCCCCGCGCGGACTGTACGCGGGCTCAGCGGTGGCGCGTGTAGGACTGGGGCGTCAGTGCAGCACGCGGTGGCTGCCGTCGTCGAGCACGAACAGCGGGATCTCGACGTCGAAGCGAGTGCCGTCCTCGGCCACGCAGAAGTAACTGCCCTGCATGCTGCCCGAGGGCGTGCGCAGGCGGCAGCCGCTGGTGTACTGGAACGCTTCACCGGGTTTGAGCAGCGGCTGGTGGCCGACCACGCCAAGGCCCTTCACCTCTTCGGTGGCGCCGCCGGCGTCGGCGATGATCCAGTGGCGCGACACCAGCTGCGCCGCAACCTCGCCCGTGTTGGTGATGGTGATCGTGTAGGCGAAGCTGTAGACGCCCTGGTCGGGCGCCGACTGGTCCGGCAGGAACTGCGGCTCGACTTCGACGCGGAAGCGGTACTTGGCCATCGCATCGATGGTACCGCTTCGCCGATTTGCGAGAATCCTGGCATGACCCGTCCCGCCCGCATCGCACCGTCCATCCTGTCGGCCGACTTCGCCCGCCTGGGCGAGGAGGTGAGGAGCGTGATCGCGGCCGGCGCCGACTGGATCCACTTCGACGTGATGGACAACCATTACGTGCCCAACCTCACCTTCGGCCCGATGGTCTGCGCGGCCCTCAAGCCCCACGCAGTGACGCCGCAGGGCGCTGCGGTGCCGGTGGACGTGCACCTGATGGTGCAGCCGGTCGACGCCATCGCGCAGGCCTTCGCCCAGGCCGGCGCCGACTACATCAGCTTCCACCCCGAGGCTTCGGCCCATGTGCACCGCAGCGTGCAGGCGATCAAGGCGGCGGGCTGCAAGGCCGGGCTGGTGTTCAACCCGGCGACGCCGCTGGACGTGCTGGACTGGATGATCGAGGACATCGACCTGATCCTGGTGATGAGCGTCAACCCGGGCTTCGGCGGCCAGGGGTTCATCGAGTCGGCGCTGCGCAAGGTGGCCGAGGCGCGCCGGCGCATCGACGCCAGCGGCAAGGACATTCGGCTCGAAGTGGACGGCGGCATCAAGGTCGACAACATCGCGCGCGTCGCCGCCGCGGGGGCCGATACCTTCGTGGCCGGCAGCGCAATCTTCGGCCAGCCCGACTACGCGCGGGTCATCGCCGCGATGCGCGGCTCGCTCAAGGACTGACTTAGCAGAGGGGCCGGTCGTGCCGGCGTCGCCGCGCCTGTGGGAGGCGTCCTACCCGCGAAAGCGCAGCCGCCCCACAGCGCTCCCCGCCGCGACACTACGGGCGATCCACATGAGCTTGCATAAGCTGGCCGCACTCGCATAGCCGCAGGGAGAAAGCGTGATGGATCTGTTCGCCGCGATGCCGGAATGGCTGGTCTGGTGTGCCGCCGGCATCGCCGGGCTGGTCGCGCTGGCCGCGCTCGCGAGCATGCTCGACGCCGCGCTCGAACTGGACGCCGGCTGAACGCCGCGGCGCGCCCGCAGCTGCAGGCAGCCGCCATCGGCAAGAACAATCCAACGGAGCAGTGCATGGCATCCAAGCAGGAGGTCCAGCGCAAGTCGAAGGCCAGCGAGGTGCTGGCCGCCAAGCAGAAGCAGCTGGAATCGTTCAGCCAGGGCCCCGAAAGCCTGCTGACCACCAACCAGGGCGTGGTCATTCCCGACAACCACAACTCGCTGCGCGCCGGCGAGCGCGGCCCGACGCTGCTGGAAGATTTCATCCTGCGCGAGAAACTGCTGCATCTGGGCCGCGAACGCATCCCGGAGCGCGTGGTGAACGCGCGCGGTGCCGGCGCCCATGGCTACTTCGAGCTCACGCGCTCGCTGGTGGAGTACACCCGGGCCGACTTTCTGCAGGAAGTCGGGACCCGCACCCCGGTGTTCGTGCGGTTCTCCACCGCGTGCGGCGCGCGCGGGTCGGCCGACACGGTGCGCGACCTGCGCGGCTTCGCTGTGAAGTTCTATACGCGCGAGGGCAACTACGACCTGGTGGGCAGCAGCTTCCCGGTGTTCTTCATCCAGGACGCGATGAAGTTTCCCGACCTGCTGCACGCCTGGAAGCCCGAACCCCACCACGGCATGCCGCAGGCCTCGAGCGCGCACGACACGTTCTGGGATTTCGTGTCGCTGATGCCCGAGAGCTCACACATGCTGATGTGGCTGATGTCGGACCGCGCCCTGCCGCGCAGCTGGCGGATGATGGACGGGTTCGGCGTGCACACCTTCCGGCTGGTCAACGCCAAGGGTGATGCCCATTTCGTCAAGTTCCACTGGCGGCCCCGACTGGGCCGGCACGCGCTGGTCTGGGACGAGGCGCAGAAGCTGGCCGGCCGCGATCCCGACTTCCATCGGCGCGACCTGTGGGACGCGATCGAGCAGGGCCACTTCCCCGAATGGGAGCTGGGCATGCAGCTGATCGACCCGGCCAAGGCGGACACCCTGGGCTTCGACCTGCTCGATCCGACCAAGCTGGTGCCCGAGGAGCTGGTGCCGGTGCTGCCGGTGGGCAAGCTCGTGCTCAACCGCAATCCTGACAACCATTTCGCCGAGGTCGAGCAGGTCGCGTTCAATCCCGGGCATGTGGTGCCGGGCATCGACTTCAGCAGCGACCCGGTGCTGCAGGGCCGGCTGTTCGCCTACGGCGAGTCGCAGCTGGGCCGGCTGGGCGGGCCGAACTTCCACGAGCTGCCGATCAACCGCGGCGTCTGCCCCTTCCACAACTTCCAGCGCGACGGCGCGCACCGCCTGCTGCTGAACAAGGGTCAGGTGTCCTACGAGCCGAACTCGCTGGCCAGCGGCGTGGAGGCGCGGGTCGACGGCGGGCAGCAGGGATTCCAGAGCGCGGCCGACGCGATCGGGTCTCCCAAGACCAGGCGCCGCAGCCCCGGCTTCGACGACCACTTCGGCCACGCCAGCATGTTCTGGAACAGCCAGAGCGCGGTGGAGAAGGATCACATCGTCGCCGCCTTCCAGTACGAGCTGTCGAAGGTTGAAGTGCCGGCGATCCGCCAGCGCGTGGTCGACAACCTGGCCCACGTGGACGCCAAGCTGGCCCGCAAGGTGGCGGAGCCGCTGGGCCTTGCGCCCGAGCCGCGCGCCGCCGCCGGCCGCGCAGGTTTTCGCGAGGTCGCCGCCAGCCTGCCGGTGGAGGCATCGCCGGCGCTGAGCATGGAAGGCAGCGGTGCCAGCATCGCCACCCGGCGGGTTGCGGTCCTGGTGGCCAACGGCGTCGAGGTGGGTGCGATGCGCGTGGTGCAGCAGGCCCTGCAGGACGCGGGCGCAAGCTGTCGCATCGTGGCGTCGGGCCTTGGCAGCGTGGCCACTGCCTCCGGCCAGCAGCTGGCGGTGGACCACACCTTCGCGACGGTGTCGTCGGTCATGTTCGACGCGGTGCTGGTGCCCGGCGGCGCCAGCGCCCAGGCGCTGGCCGGCTGCGGCGATGCGGTGCACTTCGTGCTCGAGGCCTACCGCCACGGCAAGACGATCGGCCTGATCGGCGAGGGGGTCCAGCTGCTGCGTTCGGCCGGCGCGGTCGACGGTGAGCCCCCGGCGCCGGGGGTGGTGCTCGGCCGCAACGACCCGCCGTCGCGCCCGCAGCTGGCGCAGGACTTCACGGCCGCGCTCGCCCGGCACCGGCACTGGGGGCGCGCCAACCTCGACGCGGTGCCGGCCTGATGGCCGCGATGCCCGACCGTGGGAGTTTTCGACGCACGGTCTTGACGGGCGCCCGCACGCGGCTCCAAATATCCGTCCCGCCTTTCGCGGCGGGACTCCGACATCCTGCAGGAGAGACACCATGGTGAGCAGCCAGCCCCAGCGCAGCGGGACCATCCTGGCCTGGTGGGCCCGGACCGGGTCGACCAACCGCGGCTTCGTGTCGCTGGACCCGGAGCGCCAGTGCGAGGCCGACTGCGCGCGTTCGGCGCCGCGGCGCGCCACCAACAATGCATTCGCCTTCGAGGTGCGCGGCGCCGCCGTCAAGGCGCGGCCGGGCCGCGACGAGCGCAAGGGCAGCGGCCAGGGCGGCGCGCCGCGCTGAACCGCAACGCAAACGCCAGAGGCGCCGCGGCGCCTCTTTTTTTGCGAGGTGCATCGCATGCGCCAGAATGCGCAGCTTTGACGCCTTCGCGATGCAGCCCACCTTCCCGGCCCTGCAGGCCGCCATCGTCGACCTCGACGGCACCATGGTCGACACGCTCGGCGATTTCAAATTCGCCCTGAACCGGATGCTCGAAGAGCTCGAGCTGCCACCGATCGGGACCGGCGCGATCGCCCGCCTGGTCGGCAAGGGGTCGGAGCACCTGATCCGCTCGGTGCTGGCGCAGGCCGGGGCCGACGCGTCGCTGTTCGACGCCGCCTGGGAGGCCTACCAGCGGCACTACCTGGCGATCAACGGACGGCATGCCACGGTCTACCCCGGGGTGGAGGCCGGACTGGAGGCGCTGCGCGGCGCCGGGCTGCGCCTGGCGTGCCTGACCAACAAACCCACCGCCTTCGCGCTGCCGCTGCTGCAGGCCAAGGGGCTGGCGCGCCATTTCGATTTCGTGTTCGGCGGCGACGCGTTCGAGCGCAAGAAGCCCGATCCGCTGCCGCTGCTGAAGGCCTGCGAAGCGCTGCACTCGCAGCCCTCCCGCACGCTGGCGATCGGCGATTCGAGCAATGACGCGCAGGCGGCGCGCGCGGCCGGCTGCCCCGTGGTGCTGGTGAGCTACGGCTACAACCATGGCGAGCCGGTGCGCGCCGTGCCGGCCGACGGCTTCGTCGACTCGCTGGCGGAACTGGTGGACTGGCTGCGCCGGCGCTGAGCTCAGCCGCCGGCCTTGCCGAGCAGCGCTTCCTTCAGGCTGCGGTCGGCGGGCGCGGAACCGAGCCAGATGCGCAGCAGCGCCGGGTAGAACTCCGGCTCGCGGATCGGCTCGCCCTGCTGCGCCCCCTTGACGCGGATCTGCGTGCCCGCGCCCGGCACCCAGTCGATGGCGATCTGGTCGCCGGCCGCCAGCTTCTTGTGCTCCGCGAAGATGCGGTTCATGCGCTGGATCGCCGGCGCGATGCGGGCCAGCGTGGCCGCGTCGTTGTTGTCCTCGATGCCCTTGGCGAACGCGGCCGCGAACTCGTCGGCGTCGACCTCGCGCAGCATCGACAGGGCGATGCGCTTGGCGCCGGGCTGCGCCAGCACTTCGTCGGCGCTGGCGGCCTTTTTCGGCAGATACAGCCCCGCGGCGTACACCTTGAAGATCACCTTGGTGCGAAGGCCCGCGCCGTTCAGCGCGAGTCGGGTGCCGGCCAGTTCCGTGGCGTCCTCGTACTTCACGCCGGCCACCGTCACGTCGGCCCAGGCGATCGGCGCGGCCGCCAGCGCGGCCAGCGCCAGCCAGTATTTCGCTGCATTCATCCGGGTCCCCGTCGCAAAAAGGAATGACCGTTCGATTCTGGCGCCGCCCGCGCCGCGCCGGCAAGCGGTATTTGCCGGCGGGGAGCGTTTGCTACACTGTGCCCATGTCCATCCACCGAAATGCCGACACGGGGCGCTCCAGCCGGGGAGCCTGGCCCTGGCGCCGCTGAAGCATTTCTGAACGCACGGCGCGCGCCGTGCTTCGCGCCCCGCCGACGGGGCAATCGGAACGAACGTCCAGCGGCCGCACCGGCCGCCGAGCTTGTGGAGGCTCACCCTTGATCACCGAACTCGAATTCAAAAGCCTGGCGCTGCAGGGATACAACCGCATTCCGCTGATCGCCGAGGCCTTCGCCGACCTCGAAACCCCGCTGTCCCTGTACCTGAAGCTAGCCCATGCCAAGGACGGCGGCCGGCACAGCTTCCTGCTGGAGTCGGTCGTGGGCGGCGAGCGCTTCGGACGCTACAGCTTCATCGGGCTGCCGGCACGCACGCTGCTGCGCGCCAGCGGCTTCGGCGCCGACGCGAAGACCGAGGTGGTGCGCGACGGCCAGGTGGTCGAGACCGCGCACGGCAATCCGCTCGATTTCATCGGCCAGTACCAGCAGCGCTTCAAGGTGGCGCTGCGTCCCGGCCTGCCGCGTTTTTGCGGCGGCCTGGCCGGCTACTTCGGCTACGACACGGTGCGCTACATCGAGAAGAAGCTCGAGCGCAGCTGCCCGCCGGACACGCTCGGCTGCCCCGACGTCCTGCTGCTGCAATGCGAGGAACTGGCCGTCATCGACAACCTGTCGGGCAAGCTGTACCTGATCGTCTACGCCGACCCCGGGCAGCCCGAAGCCTTCGCCAACGGCAAGAAGCGGCTGCGCGAGCTGCGCGAGCTGCTGAAGTATTCGGTCAGCGCGCCGGTGGTGCGGCAGACCCAGGGCTTCCCGGCCGAGCGCGAGTTCGCCAAGGCCGACTACCTGAAGGCGGTGGAGCGCGCCAAGGAGCTGATCGCCGCCGGGGACTTCATGCAGGTGCAGGTCGGGCAGCGCATCAAGAAGCGCTACACCGAGTCGCCGCTGTCGCTGTACCGGGCGCTGCGATCGCTCAATCCCAGCCCCTACATGTACTACTACCACTTCGGCGACTTCCACGTGGTGGGTGCGTCGCCGGAAATCCTGGTGCGGCAGGAGCAGACCGAGGACGGCAACAAGGTGACGATCCGGCCGCTGGCGGGGACGCGCCCGCGCGGGGCGACGCCCGAACGCGACAAGCAGATCGAGCAGGAGCTGCTGGCCGACCCCAAGGAGCGCGCCGAGCACGTGATGCTGATCGACCTGGCGCGCAACGACATCGGCCGCATCGCCAGGACCGGCAGCGTCAAGGTGACCGAGGCCTTCGAGATCGAGCGCTACAGCCACGTGATGCACATCGTCAGCAACGTCGAGGGCATCCTGGAAGATGGCATGGACAGCATCGACGTGCTGAAGGCGACCTTCCCGGCAGGGACGCTGACCGGCGCGCCCAAGGTGCATGCGATGGAGCTGATCGACCAGCTCGAGCCGAGCAAGCGCGGGCTGTACGGCGGCGCGTGCGGGTACCTCAGCTATGCCGGCGACATGGACGTGGCGATCGCGATCCGCACCGGCATCGTGAAGGACCAGACGCTGTACGTGCAGGCCGCCGCGGGCGTGGTGGCCGACTCGGTCCCGGAACTCGAGTGGAAGGAGACCGAAGCAAAGGCCCGTGCCCTGCTGCGCGCCTCCGAACTGGTCGAGGAGGGGTTGGAATGAGCAGCCAAGCCCGCCAAACCCAACAGCCGAACGCAGAGCACGCAAAGGATACGCAGAGGACGCAGAAGGAACAGCCAAGGCCTGAAAATGATTGTTCCCACGGCATCATCGGCGCCGCAGTGGAGGTCCAGCGGGTCCTGGGTGTTGGATTGCTCGAGAGCGCCTATTCGGCCGCTTTGGGGATCGAACTTGCCGAGCGTGGTTTGAAGTTCGATCGCGAGGTGCCGATCTGGGGGAGATACAAGGGCAAGGACCTGGGCGTGGTGTACCGCGCCGATTTCGTCGTCGAGAACACGGTCATCGTCGAACTCAAGGCGATGGACGGTGTGACGGAGCTGCACCGGGCGCAGTTGCTCTCATACCTGCGGATGTCAGGATACAAATTGGGGCTCCTGGTCAATTTCCACGCCTTTCCCGTCGTTAAAGGTATCCACCGCCTGGTGAACAAGCTATGAGGAACCTTTTCTCTTCTTCTGCATCCTCTGCGTATCCTTTGCGCACTCTGCGTTCGGCTGTTGGGTTTGAAGGGAGCCACCCATGAAGCTCCTCATGATCGACAACTACGACAGCTTCACCTACAACCTGGTGCAGTACTTCGGCGAGCTCGGCGCGCAGGTGGAGGTGTTCCGCAACGACGAGATCGGCGTCGAGGGCATCCAGCAGCGCGCTCCCGACCGGCTCGTGATTTCGCCCGGTCCCTGCTCCCCCGCCGAGGCGGGCATCTCGGTCGCCGCGATCCGGCACTTCGCCGGCACGCTGCCGATCCTGGGCGTCTGCCTCGGTCACCAGTCGATTGGCGCAGCGTTCGGCGGGACGATCGTGCGTGCCCGCGAGCTGATGCACGGCAAGACCAGCGTGATCACCACCACCGGCGAGGGCGTGTTCGCAGAGCTGCCCCGCCAGTTCACCGTCAACCGCTATCACTCGCTGTCGATCGAACGCGCCAGCTGCCCGAACGAGCTGGCGATCACCGCCTGGACCGACGACGGCGAGATCATGGGCGTGCGGCATCGCGAGCTGGCCGTGCAGGGCGTGCAGTTCCACCCGGAATCGATCCTCACCGAGCATGGCCACGCCATGCTGCGCAACTTCCTGGAGCAGCGCCAATGACCGGCATCGTCGACCTGCGCAGCGACACCGTCACCCGGCCCACCGCCGCCATGCGCGCGGCGATGGCGGCCGCGCCGCTGGGCGACGACGTGTTCGGCGACGATCCGAGCGTCAACGCGCTGCAGGAGCGCATCGCCGGCCTGCTGGGGTTCGAGGCGGCGCTGTTCGTGCCCACCGGCACCCAAAGCAACCTGTGCGCGGTGCTGTCGCACTGCCAGCGCGGCGACGAATACATCGTCGGCCAGATGCAGCACTGCTACCGCTGGGAAGGCGGAGGCGCCGCCGTGTTCGGCAGCGTCCAGCCGCAGCCGATCGCCCACCAGAGCGACGGCACGCTGGCGCTGGCCGACATCGAGGCGGCCGTCAAGCCGGACGATCCACACTTCGCCCGCAGCCGCCTGCTGGCGCTGGAGAACACGCTGGGCGGCCAGCTGATCCCGCTGGGCTACATCGAGCAGGCCACGGCGCTGGCGCGGCGGCTGGGGCTGGCGACCCACCTGGACGGAGCCCGCCTGTTCAATGCGGCCGTGGCGCAGGCGGCCGGCGCCGACCCGTACGCCGAGGCCAGGCGCATCGCCGGCTGCTTCGACTCGGTCTCGGTCTGCTTCAGCAAGGGACTGGGCGCGCCGGTCGGCTCGGCGCTGTGCGGCTCGCGCGAGCTGATCGCCCGGGCCCGGCGCATCCGCAAGATGGCCGGCGGCGGCATGCGGCAGGCGGGCGTGCTGGCAGCCGCCTGCAGCCACGCCCTGGAACACCATGTGGCGCGGCTGGCCGACGACCACGCCCTGGCCCGCCGGCTGGCCCAGGCACTGGTCGCCATCGACGGCCTGCAGGTGCAGGCGCCGCAGACCAACATGGTGTTCGTCGACCTGGTGGGCGCCGCCCGCGAGCGCGCACCGGCGCTGCTGCAGCACCTGACCGCGCAGGGCGTGCTCGCCATCGGCCTGTACCGCGTGCGCCTGGTGACCCACCTGGACGTGACGGCCGACGGCGTGGATCGCGCCGCCGCGGCGATCCGGCAATTCTTCGCCCGCTGAGCGCGCCATGCCCGACGCGCACCAGTTGCTGCTGTTCGTCCTGGCGGGGTGGCTGCTCAATCTCACCCCGGGCCCCGACGTGCTCTACATCGTCAGCAACGCGCTGCGCTCGGGCGCGCGCGCCGGGGTGGTGGCGGGGCTGGGCATCGCGGCCGGCTGCACGGTGCACGTGGTCGCTGCCGCCGTCGGCGTGGGGGCGCTGCTGGCGGCATCGGCCACCGCGTTCACTGTGCTCAAGTTCGCAGGCGCCGCCTACCTGGTCTGGCTGGGGCTGCGCACGCTGCTGGCCAGGCCGGCTGCGCTGTCGCCCGAGCCCGCCGTCGCCGCCGCGCCCGTGCCGGGCAGCGCGGTGTTCCGCGGCGGCTTCCTGACCAACGTGCTCAATCCGAAGGTCGCGCTGTTCTTCCTGGCCTTCGTGCCGCAGTTCATCCCGGCCCAGGCGGCGGACAAGATGCAGGCCTTCCTGCTGCTGGGCCTGCTGTTCATCGTCAACTCGATTCCGGTCAACAGCGGCTGGGCACTGGCGGCCGCCTGGCTGGCCCGCCGGGGCGCCATCCGCCGCTCCATGCGTTGGTTCGACCGCGCCGCGGCGCTCATGTTCATCGGCTTCGGCCTCGGCCTGGCCTTTTCCGACCCTTCCCCACGTCCATCCACAGGAGGCTGACATGCCGATCACGCCGCAGGAAGCGCTGCAGCGCACCATCGAACACCGCGAGATCTTCCACGACGAGATGCTGAAGATCGTGCGCATGATCATGAGCGGCGAGCTCTCGCCCGTGATGACGGCGGCCCTGATCACCGGGCTGCGCGTGAAGAAGGAAACGATCGGCGAGATCACCGCCGCTGCCGAGGTGATGCGCGAGTTCTCCACCAAGGTCAACGTCGCCGACAAGACCAACCTGGTCGACATCGTGGGCACGGGCGGCGACGGTTCGCACACCTTCAACATCTCCACCTGCTCGATGTTCGCCGCCGCCGCCGCGGGCGCGAAGGTCAGCAAGCACGGCGGGCGCAGCGTGTCCAGCAAGAGCGGCAGCGCCGACGTGCTGGAGAGCCTGGGGCTGAACCTCAACCTGGCGCCCGAGGCGATCGCGCGCTGCGTCGCCGAGGTCGGCATCGGCTTCATGTTCGCGCCCAACCACCACCCGGCCATGAAGAACGTGGCGCCGGTGCGCAAGGAGCTGGGCGTGCGCACGATCTTCAACATCCTGGGGCCGCTGACCAACCCGGCCGACGCCCCCAACATCCTGATGGGCGTGTTCCACCCCGACCTGGTGGGCATCCAGGTGCGGGCCCTGCAGCGGCTGGGCGCCGAGCACGCGCTGGTGGTGTATGGCCGCGACGGCATGGACGAGGTGAGCCTGGGCGCGGCCACCATGGTCGGTGAGCTGATCAACGGCGAGATCCACGAGTACGAGATCCATCCGGAGGACTTCGGGCTGCCGATGTCCAGCTACCGCTCGCTCAAGGTCGAGACGCCCGAACAGTCGCAGGCCATGCTGCTGGGCGTGCTGGACAACCAGCCGGGTGCGGCGCGCGACATCGTGGTGTTCAACACCGGCGTGGCGCTGTACGCGGCCAACGTGGTCGACAGCATCCCGGCCGGCATCGCCCGCGCGCGCGACGTACTGGCCAGCGGCGCGGCGCGCGCCAAGCTGGACCAGCTGATCTCGGTGTCCAGATCACTGGCGGGCTGATCGTGGCGGACATCCTCAACCGGATCGTCGAGGTCAAGCGGCAGGAGGTCGCCGCGGCGAAGAAGCGCGTCCCGCTGGAAGCCGTGCGCGAGGACGCCCTGAGCCGCGTGCTGACGCGCGACTTCGAGGGCGCCCTGCGCCGCCGGATCGCGGCCGGGCGCAGCGCCGTCATCGCCGAGATCAAGAAGGCCAGCCCCAGCAAGGGCCTGCTGCGCGCCGACTTCGTCCCGGCCGACATCGCGCAAAGTTACGCCGAGGCCGGCGCCGCCTGCCTGTCGGTGCTGACCGACCGCCAGTTCTTCCAGGGCAGCAACGACTACCTGAAGCAGGCCCGGGCGTCGTGCGACCTGCCGGTGCTGCGCAAGGACTTCATGGTCGACCCCTACCAGGTCTGGGAGTCGCGCGTGGTCGGCGCCGACTGCGTCCTGCTGATCGCCGCCTGCCTCGACGATGCGCAGCTGGCCGAGCTGGAAGCGATCGCGCACAGCCTCGACATGGCGGTGCTGGTCGAAGTGCACGACCGGGCCGAACTGGAGCGGGCGCTCAAGCTGAAGACGCCGCTGCTGGGCATCAACAACCGCGACCTGCGCACCTTCGAAGTCAGGCTCGAGACGACGCTCTCGATGCTGGAGCTGGTGCCGCCGGAGAAGCTGCTGGTGACCGAATCGGGCATCCTGGCGCCGGCCGACGTCCAGCGCATGCGCGATGCGGGCGTGCACGCGTTCCTGGTCGGCGAAGCCTTCATGCGCGCCGAGGACCCCGGGGCGGCGCTGTCGGCCTTGTTCGGTGGCTGAGGCCGCGCCGCGCCAGGGGGAGCTGGCATTGGGCGAGCTTGCGCCGGACCGGCTGCTGCGCTGGGAGCCCGATCGCTGGCCGGTGGCCCCGGGCTGGCGGCCGGTGGTCGACGCCTTCCTGGCAAGCGACGCCGGCCGCCGCCTGGGCGAATTCGTGGCGGCCCGGCTGGCGTCCGGCGCCCCCGTCTTCCCGTCGCGCCCGCTGCGGGCGCTGGAGGAGACGCCGCTGGCCGCTGTGCGCGGCGTCGTGCTCGGCCAGGATCCGTACCACGGGCGCGGCCAGGCCGAGGGACTGGCGTTTTCGGTGCCGCCCGGGGTCGCCCTGCCGCCGTCCCTGCGCAACATCTTCCGTGAACTGGGCTGCGCCGACCGGCTGCCCGCCTCGGGGTCCCTGCTGCCCTGGACCCGGCGCGGCGTGCTGCTGCTGAACACCTGCCTCACGGTGGAGGAGGGCCGGCCCGGCAGCCACGCCGGCAAGGGCTGGGAGCAACTCACCGACGCCTTGCTGGAGGCCGTGGCCGGCCAGGCCTCACCCTGCGTCTACCTGCTGTGGGGCGCCCATGCCCAGGCCAAGGCCGGATTGATCCGGGCGGCGGCGGACCGCCACGGCAGCGACATCCTGCTGTTGCAGGCCAACCACCCCTCGCCGCTGTCGGCGCGCCGGCCGCCGGTGCCGTTCCTGGGCTGCGGCCACTTCGCCCAGGCGCGGGAGTGGCTGGCCGCGCGCGGCGCGCCCGCCATGTTCGAGCCGCCGTGGCCGCCGGCGACCATGGCGGCCGCGGGGCCGCAAGCGGCCGGCAGGTGCTGACGAGCGTATTGAACCGTGCTATAGTTCGAGGTTCGCCGGAGGGGTGCCCGAGTGGCTAAAGGGGGCAGACTGTAAATCTGTTGGCTTACGCCTACGCTGGTTCGAATCCAGCCTCCTCCACCAGCTCCGCTTTGCGGGGTCGGGCGAACGGTTTGAAGTGGTTTGTGCGAGCGAAGAGAAGGACGGATCCGGAAGGGTCTGGAACTGCCGGGTCGTTGCGGTTTGCCCGTTGCGGGAGTAGTTCAATGGTAGAACCTTAGCCTTCCAAGCTAATGACGCGGGTTCGATTCCCGTCTCCCGCTCCACGAACCGCGAAGGCGCGTTCCGGAGACGGGCGCGGCTGAAGAATTCAGCCCTTGTGGCTCAGTGGTAGAGCACTCCCTTGGTAAGGGAGAGGTCGCGGGTCCGATTCCCGCCAAGGGCACCAGTTACGGGCGTGGTCCACGAGGCCGCGCCGGGTACAACGAGTGATCGTCTAGTTACTTTCGGAGTCGAAAATGGCAAAAGGAAAATTCGAGCGCACCAAGCCGCACGTCAACGTTGGCACGATCGGCCACGTGGACCACGGCAAGACCACGCTGACGGCGGCGATCACCTCGGTGCTGGCGGCCAAGTTCGGCGG